>Ga0207696_1000024_pt1 | contig 420123 bp, 362 predicted proteins | sample KBSS54metaG_FD_184403 | JGI IMG/M metagenome (GOLD analysis project Ga0207696, IMG submission 184403) | Switchgrass rhizosphere microbial communities from Kellogg Biological Station, Michigan, USA - KBS S5-4 metaG (SPAdes) (version 2) | ecosystem: Host-associated > Plants > Roots > Rhizosphere...
GAAGCCAGACGGTTCCCCGGTCACACCGTTGCTGATGGCGCTGCATGATGCAACAGGGATAACGCATGAGCTGACGGGATGGACAAACGATGTCCTGGCGATGGCGAAGATATTCGGTGATGAACGCACCTTGGAGTTCTGTACCCAGAATCTGATAAACGGTGTTAAGGAGATTGTTAACAAAAGCTCGGAACAGAATGTTGAAGCCCAGCTTTCTGTATTACCCCAGGAAACATTTATCTCTCCTCCTGCAATGGATTATTCTTATTACATGTATGTCCAGAATGAGAAATCTAAAGGAACAGATCCGAAGGATATACTAATTCGCGAAGAGTTCGAAAAACAGATAAAGGGAAAACAAAACGAAGTTTATAAAAAACACCAGGTCGCTAATGATTGGTCTAAATATGCTCAAATGATCAATCAGAGCAAATGGGATTCTTTTAATAAATGTTGTGCTGATCTTACACAAAAAATTGATGAGCAACTCGCTAAACTGATTATCTATCGTTGTGAATGGTTACAGACTTCTTTATTTATAACAATGTTACAGGATTTTTTCTCTAATGACCCTGTTGATAATGCAAACTATCGTGAAATTGCTGCATTCGCGATGGCTGGGCTTAATGAGTCGCCATCAGGTGTAAAATTGCTGGATGACTGGATCGACGCATATACCACGACAAGTAAAACTAATCTCGTCTGGAGAACACATTTTTATAATAATCCAGAAATAATGGCAGATGCAGAGCCATTATTGGCTAGCTTGCAACAGTGTAGCATATCTCCGGTTTCTGAAAATGATGTGCTCTACTTTTTTGAGAAGAATGGCGCTAAACTTAATAAAATATTTAAAGGTTTAGAAAAAGCAACGAGTGAAATTTCAAAACCTCTGGATAGCAATGCCGTATTCTCGAAAAGAGTGCTGTATAAAATAGATCAGCACATGGTTACCGTGGGGACCAGGTTTTTTTCCGTATCACGGATTGGACCTCTGCTCAATACCATGAATGACCTTATAGTTCGAACTCTTTTTTCGCTATCTTCTGGAAAGTCAGAGTTAGAAACAAAAATATTGTTCAGTAAATATTTTGGTTGGGCAACGGAGCGTAGGGCTTACATTACTGGCACTGTTTTTTACAGCACGCAAAGAGCCATTCGGGCTGATCGTCTCCGGGTGGCGAGTAATAAATATGCCGCACTTGAAAAAGCGTATGCAGATTATCTTCGCCAGCCTGCAGGATCTTCTGGTTATGCGGTGACCAGTATTAGACTTTTTGTTTTATTTTTCAATGTGGTCGAACTGTATAACCAACTCGATAACTTTAACAATAAACCCTCTGACTATGCCAAGGTAGTCAGCGCAATATCGGCAACGGCAAGCGGGATTATTGATATTGCAACACCTGCAATGGAGGTCATTCTTAAAGAGAAAAATAGTCTCCACTACATGAAAATGTCTGGCGCAGGATGCTCGCTGATAAGTGCCGGCCTTTCGCTGGGATTAGATTTTTCCACATTGTTGAATAAAGTTAGCTTACCGAATTCCAGTAAAAAATGGGCATTTACCGGCTTATATTTAGTTAAGACTCTTAGTGATGTTGCCATTATTGCCAAAGCGGAAGGGAAATTGATGTCGGTGTTGATTGAACGCTTTGGTTGGGATACCGCTAGAGGGGGATTGGCCGTATGGCTGGGAAAAGCCGCAGCACCACAATTAACAAAATTAGGTGTCGAATGGGTAGGGTTGTTGGCTTCGTGGGAGGTTGCCCTGTTATTGATGGTGGCTGAATATATTTTGACTGAATATTATTCACGTGATGCGTTACAGTCGTGGATTGAGAATAGTTTGTTTGGTGATGATAATTCGATTGATATCGATAGTTATGCGCCGGAAAAAATAAATATGTTTATTGATGAGGCCCGAGATTCACTGCAAGAAAGCACACGTCAATTATCTTCAGGTAAAAAACAACAACGTGGAAAACCAATAATTTACTGGCCATTTATTATCTATGATGAGCCGGAAGTCCCTGCTGTGGTTTAATTTTGGAGCAACGAAATATTATGACAGAAGATGATGAACTGTTCGCCGATATGCCCCGGGCCTATATCCGGGGGCTGGAGAAGGGTAAAGGGTATGTGAAAGAAAACTATCTCCGGGAGCGCAGGGAATGGATAAAATTAAGACAAACCATTGCGTACTATGAATCGGAAGGCAAGAAGAAGCATAAAAAACGGCTGGCGGAACTGTATCGTGAAGAAAAGCAGCTGGCAAAAGCGCTGGCTGATATGCCACCGGACCCGATACTGCCCCCGCCAGCCCCGCTGATAAAGGTCAGGGGAGTGGTGAAAAACTATCACCAGCGCTGCCTGACGCACTATTTTGACACCAAAGCCTATCCGCAGACGTGGGAGTATTTCAGCAGGCAGGATGAGAACATGGCGTCTGCCGCGATGGTGCTGGCCTCGATGGGCTCAGCGGCAACGGCGCAGGGCATGGTGGCGAGCAATGAAGACAGGGTTCCAGCTGCTGCGTGGTACGTTACTGGTGAAATCAACGGTCGGCAGTTTTCGGGGTGGCTGGGAGCGCCCTATTGTCGGGAAGGTGAGGAAGTGGAACTGATTGCCGCGCCGGTGGGAGAGGAGTACCTGGTCTATGCCCTTGTCCGGCCGCATGCGCGCTCGCTGACTATGCCACCGTGGTGTTACCAGGGAGTACGACGGGCACGAATTGACGGGATGAAAGTCCCCATTTCGGTCGTTATTTTATTAATTATTATTATGTTGATAGTGTTTATTTATCAGGATGGCTGGATTGTTAGTGAAAAAATGGTGAGTGGGGTAACGATGTTCCTGACCATGGGAACCTTTCTGTATATCCTTCCTGCAATATGGGCAATCTGGCGACGCCACCCCTTTCCGAAAGAACAGTTGACGGAGGAGATATTGACTGTTGCTGGCTGGGATAATGTGACGAATATTGATCTTCGGAAACTCGACAAGAAAAATATAAAAGAATTTAAGAAGCAAGGGCGGTCTGTTCGATTACTTAAATCAGGATGGTGGTTTTTTTACTATTAGTTGACAATTATTTAAGTTTTGAATTTTAAAGCTAATATTTTTGACGGGAAAGATATTAATATTATCTGATCTTTATCTAATTGTATAAATGTGTAGGAAGGTGTGTTTTTATCTTTTTCGAAAGTTTATATGTCGCTAGTTATATTTTTTATAGTGAGGGTTTATGTTTCAAGGTTTGGTCAGGCTCAATGATCCATTAAGTAGTGGTGGTAAAGTGATTTCTGTTTCGTCAACGATAATTATCGATGGTTTAGGTGTTGCACTGCTTGGTGATACTGTTATATGCCCAATTCCATTTCATGGCGTAAATAAGATAATCCAGGGTTCTCCAGAGTGGATCTCAGATGGAAAACCAGTAGCCGTGCATAAATGTATCTGCCAATGTGGTTGTTATGTTATTTCAACACTTCCCTGTACGGGAGTCTGGTAAGTTAAAATGAGTTGGAATATTCCAGATAAAAAGATAATACAACCTGTACCTTCTATTAGGTGGGGCCGCGATAGTGGTATTTTTTTCTCATTGTTAATAACTGTTGTTCTGCTATTCAGTTTATTATATTACATTACTCATAATAATGAGTCTTTTTATTATGCTTTTGTAATATCTTTAATTATTTTTTTAGCATTCATTATATACTTAGGTCTTCGATTATTTCAGCGAGGATTGTCTCTTGAAAAAAACGAAATGATATTAACGGAAGGTTCTAATATTGATTGTAAGTGGTCTGAATGGGCTTCTGATTATTTAAGTGTTGTAGATTATAGTTATCTCTTTCCCGAAGATTCTCAGATGCTAAATTTACTTGAAGAAAATGAGTTCAATGCAATTGGGGCCAGGGCATTAAATTTCCCAGAATCGATTGGCTATACTGCTTTATTTCATGAGTTATTAGCTCCCATAAGAGCTAGATTAATGGATGTTACTTCTGAAAATGGTTTGATTATTAATTTTATTGTTGGTCAGGTATCGGGGGTTTCAACATGGCAGTCTTTTTTATTGGCCTGGAAACAACTTGGCCTCTCTGATGCTATAATTAATAGCAGTGAATTTATCTTTCACGACTATGTATTAAATATTGAGGAATGGCTAAGTGTTACGGAGGATAAATTTAGATTAATTATTGTAGGGGAAAAGTCAACGGATATTAATAATAAACATCCTGGTACGGGGGATGGTATGTGTGCTTTTCTTTTTGCTCCAGCGATTTTAATTAAACAGAATAATATTGCCGAGTAGGCAAGACTATATAGATCTATTTCTACAAATGAAGATAATCTGATCAAAGATCTTAACAATTTGATTTTTTATCAGGCCAGTGTCGGGATGGTTGATAATTTTTTGATAGGAAAAAATAGCAATAAAAAAGATGTAGCTAAGGCAGCTGTTGTTCTTAACGAACATAATAAAAATCTTGAGCAGTATTATGCTGAATTATATGTTGGTATTCATGGAGAATTTGATATCTGGGTGATGTTAATGTTTTCTTTATTAAATATAAAAGATATAGATGCTGTTGATCTGATATTCTCAGAGTCGGATGGAAATATTATATTGTCGAGGGTTAAAAAAATTAGAAGTCGGGAATAGATATATGCAAAAGTCTAGCTTGTTGCGATTATGTGGTTTGTTATTTATTTTGGTTGTTGTTGGTTTGATATGCTATGTAGTACTTTATTACTACGGAGGGTATTTCGGGGTGACAACCCCAACAACCAGGGTCATAGTTATCACATCGATTTTATTAGCACTGTGTTATATTTTTAAAATATGGCAAGTGAATGCGTTGAAATCAGTGTTAGGAGCGTATGTACCATTATTAAAATATAAAGCCATTGCTTATTTTCTTTTACCATGGAAGTCAGCTTATGAGTCAAATGTAGAAAATAATACTGCAGCTACATTGGACAGCAATATATTCATTAACTTCTACTCTACACTTAAAGATAACTACGGTCGCCGCTGGCGCGCCAAAACGCGTATCCTGCTGGTGATGGGGGATGCCCCTCAGGTTGATCAACTGGTACCTGAACTCACCTCCCAGCGCTGGGTTGAAGGGGATGGCGTGGTGTTAATCTGGGGAGGCAAGCTCACTGCAACGCCAGATGTCTCGCTGTTTGATACGATACGCAAACTGCATCGGCGCCCGCTGGATGGGGTTGTATGGGTAACCCATACTTTTCAGCAACATGATGCCTTGCTTCAATCAGCCCCTGTTGTGCCCTTAACTTCACAGCAAATGGATGAGGCCGCCCGCCATCTTCTGGCTGTTTTTACCACGCTTCGCTGGCGAGTGCCGTTATACCTCTGGTCGCTGCATGGCGCTCAATTTGTACCGGATAACGTAACCTTACACTCTGCGACGTGTATGTTCCCTTCAAAATGCACCACGTCTTTATGTCGTTCGCAGTTGACCTCGTTGGCAATGCAGATGGCGGAGCAGGGCACGCAGCAGGTTACGCGAAATATCCGCGATAACTTTTTACTGAAAATGGCTAATTTGCTGATGCCTAATGCAGAAGCCATCAGCGACTCGTTGACCACTTTTTTCAGCCCGCATCGGCCCCTGCCGCTGGCGGCGGTAATCTTGAGCCAGTATGCGGAAAGTACCCCATCGCGCGTTGCGCATGCCTGGACGCGTGATGAGCGTTGGCGCGCGTTGCTTGATTCACTCCCTGCGTTACCTGCGGAGCTAAAGGCACAACGCACAGGCCGTTCAGGGATTCGAGTGCTGGCAGTCGGTACAGCCGGTTTGATGCTGCTATGGGGCGCGGGAATGGCGGTTTCTTTCCTGGCTAATCGCAATATGATCACCGAAAGCCAGGACCAGGCGAGACTGGCCGGCGGTCCGGATAAACCGCTCGCCGAGCGTCTTACGGCGCTATCCGCTCTTCAGCAAACGCCGGGCATGCTTCGCTGGCGTCAGCAGAATGGCGTGCCGTGGTATTACCGCTTTGGCTTGAGCCAAAATGATGCTCTGCTGGATGCCCTATGGCCGCGTTATACGCGTATTGCTATTCCACTACTGCGTGATGAAGCCGCACAACATCTCACTCAGGAATTGACGGCGTTAACGAGACTGGCACCGGAAAGCCCGCAGTTTGCAGCTCGGGCAAAGATCGCCTACAACCAGTTGAAAATGTATCTGATGCTCTCCCGGCCCGAACAGATGGAGGCGTCATTTTTTAGTCAGGCGCTGATGCAAGACTGGCCAGAGCGCGCAGGCATTTCGCGCGCATTATGGCAAGGCGTTGGGCCGGGGCTCTGGCAATTCTGGGGTGAAAACCTTCAGGCGCATCCTGAATGGAAAATAGCGGCCGATAAAAATCTTATTAGCCAGGTGCGAACACTGTTAATTCGTCAGATGGGGATCCGCAATGGCGAAGCCGCCCTGTATCAGAAAATCATTGAACAGGTGACTCCGCATTACACCGATCTTCGTCTGGAGGACATGACCGGCGATACTCGGGCAGACCAGGTATTTTATACCCGGAGTTCGGTTGCTGGCGTGTATACCCGCCAAGCCTGGGAAGAGGAGGTTTTGCCCGCCATAGAAAAAATCGTAAGCAACCGCCGTGAAGAGATGGATCAGGTGCTGGGGGATGAAACGCACTCTGCAAGCGACCCTCTCTCTCCACAGGCGTTAAAGGCGCGTCTTAGCGAGCGTTACTTTATGGATTTTGCCGACAACTGGCTGGATTTTCTCAACAGTATTCGCTGGAAGCGCACCCAAACGCTGAGTGATGCCATCGATCAACTCACGTTGATTGCAGATATCCGTCAGTCTCCTCTGGTTGCGTTAATGAATACGCTCGCCGTTCAGGGACGTACAGGGTTAACCGGGGAAGCATTGTCGGACTCACTGGTGAAGTCGGCAAAGGATCTGTTTAACACCAAAGAGAAACAGACCATTGACCAGCATGCACGGGAAGAAGGTCCTATGGCGAGTACCTTCTCGCCAATCCTGGCATTGATGGATGAACAATCGGCTGGGCAGGATATCAGCCATCTGAGTCTGCAAACCTACCTGACCCGGGTAACGCAGGTCAGGCTGAAACTCCAGCAGATTACTAACGCTGCCGATCCGCAGGGAATGAGTCAGGCCCTGGCGCAGACGGTATTTCAGGGCAAAACCGTTGATCTCACTACCACGCGTGACTATGGAAATCTGGTGGCTGCCAGTCTGGGGCAAGCATGGAGTGGATTTGGTCAAACAATGTTTGTTCAGCCGCTGGAGCAGTCATGGCAGCAGGTGTTGCAGCCAACCGCGGCGGGTCTGAATGCGCAATGGAAGGCGCTGATTGTGAATGACTGGAACAGCGCATTCGGTGGACGTTATCCGTTCCGTGATGTCGGCAGCGAGGCTTCCCTGCCGCTGCTGGCGCAATATCTGCGAAGCGATAATGGCCGAATTCAGCATTTTCTCGAAAGTCATTTAAGCGGTGTGCTGCATAAACAGGGAAGTCACTGGGTTGCCGACACGGTGAATGCTCAGGGACTGGTATTTAATCCTGTGTTCCTCGAGGCGATGGACCAGCTCAGTCAAATTGCGGATGTCGCTTTTATTCGTGGAGAAGCCGGGATTCGTTTTGAACTGCGTCCTGGAACGGCACGGGATGTGATGCAGACAGACCTCGTGCTGGATGGCCAGAAACTCACCTACGTTAATCAGATGCCTACGTGGAAAAACGTTGTCTGGCCTGCCGATACGCAAGCGTCAGGAGCAACCCTAAGCTGGGTGAGCACGAATACGGGAACCCGAATCTACTCAGATAACCCCGGTACCTGGGGCTGGATAAGACTGCTTGAGAAAGCGGAGATAACTGATAATGCTGGCGTGAGCAGCGGTTTTAACCTGCGCTGGACTGCGCAAGATGGATTGCCGCTGAACTATACCCTGCGCACGGAAGCGGGTGAAGGTCCCCTTGCATTACTCGAACTCCGCGATTTTGAACTACCCGAAGCAATTTTTATTGTTAGCAGCAAGCTTTCCTCAGAGGAAGAAGAATGAGCGCTCTGAATCGTCTACTGGCCGCCAGTGCGGATTCGACAGATGAACAACAGCAACTGATGGAACAGGCACAAACGCAGATTGCGCTATGGCAAAACTGGTTATTGCCAATTTCAGCAGCCAACCCGGGTGGTGACGATCCTGGCTATGACGATGATTTTCAGCGCATGCGGGAAGAGGTGAATAAACTTTCTGGCGCACAAACGGATCTCATCATTGAGCTTGCGGAAAAACTCCTGATCAACACTTGTAAGGATGTCCGTGTTGTCACTTATTACACATGGGCGCGTTTGCACCAGGATGGTGAGTCCGGCCTGGCGGATGGTCTGATTTTGCTGGCTGGCCTGATGCAGCAATATGGCGATACTCTCCATCCCTTAAAAGCGAATAGTCATAAAGCCGCCCTCGAATGGTTAGCAGGCGGGCGGATGCTGGATAGTCTGGCGCGATTCCCGGAAGTTTCACGACCTGACGCGCAACGGATCGCCGGTGCGCTGATGTTGCTGGACCAGCAATTTAATCAGCGAGAGGAGAGCATTCGCCCTGGGCTTGGAGCGCTGTATAGCGCGCTGGAGAACCGTCTGGCCCAATCAGGTGGTGCTCAGGCATTGGTACCACAAAATATCAGCACCCAAACCGCTCGGTACAGCGCAGATACTCCCGTCCTCAAAAGTATTGCCTCGGGCCGGGAGTTGCTGGAGCAGGCACGGGTGTTGGCCAAATACCTGGCCGATCAGCCAGATGGCTGGCTGGCGGCGCATCATTTGATGAAAAGCGTGCGGCTCGATACGGTCAGCCAGCTTCCTCCGCCAGATGGCGCCGGACGTACACGTCTGGAACCGCCCAAGAGTGATTACCGTGCGCAGCTTAAACGTCTTTATTTGCAGCAAAGCTGGACTGAATTGATTGAGTTAACTGACAGCTTATTTGTTGAGGGAGTGAATCATTTTTGGCTTGATGTGCAGTGGTACCTTCATCAGGCATTAATGAGGGCTGGATCGCCATGGGATAAAAATGCCGGGATTATCATCAGCGATCTGAAAATGTTGCTGCATCGGATGCCGGGTCTGGAAACGCTGGCATTTAACGACGGAATGCCCTTTGCCGATGACGTCACGCGTGAGTGGATCGCCCGTGAGGTGCTGCAGGAAAGTGACTGGCAAACGGAAAAAGTCACTGCGGCTACCGCAGGGGCGGACGACGATATCCTGCTACTTGAAAGCGAGGCCTTGGCGCTGGCGGATAGCGAAGGCGTTGAAGCCGCGCTCGCCTGGCTTCAGGCTCGCCCCGGCGTGATTTCACGTCGACAACGCTGGTTACGCCAACTGTTGATGGCTCGCCTGACGGAACAATGTGGGCGCAACGATCTCGCGCTGCATTTGCTTGGCGAGTTGAATGCGACAGCACACTCTCTCACCCTCAAACAATGGGAGCCTGGACTGCTGTTTGAAGTAAAAGCGCGACGGCTGAAACTTCTGCGTTTAAAAGCCAATCGCAGTGAAAGTGACAAAGCGCGTCTGATGCCAGAGATGGACTTACTGTTGTCCGGACTGGTAGCCATTGATCCTGCCAGAGCTGCCGTCTTGTGTGGCTAAAACAAAATAAGCGAACTGTAAAATGGAAGACTTAACTCTGCGTTATTATGACGCGGAAATGCGTTATTTAAGGGACGCGGCAAAAGAGTTTGCGCAGGCGCATCCGGATCGTGCAGCCATGCTGGATCTGGATAAAGCCGGTATTCCCGATCCCTATGTGGAGCGATTATTTGAAGGTTTTGCATTTTCGATGGGGCGATTGCGGGCCAAAATTGACGATCATCTTCCTGAATTTACCGAAGGTTTGATGAGTCTGCTGTGGCCTCATTATTTACGTACCATCCCTTCCTTAAGTATTGTCGAGCTTTTACCTGATATTGATGTGCTGAAAATGAGCGAGAGGATTAACGCGCGGTTTGGCGTATTGTCACAGCCCGTCGGTCCTAAAAAAACGGTATGTCAGTATCGTACTACACAGCCCGTCACGCTCAATCCGCTGTCTGTCACGGCGGTGAATATCGATGCGGAACCTGACGGACGCTCGGTCATCCGTATGCGAATAAAGTGCAATCCACAGATGGACTGGTCGCAAACTGATCTGACGCGCCTCAGTTTTTACCTGAGTGGTGATGCACCGGTGACCCATGCGCTGCACCTTGCTTTGACAAAGCGTCTGGCCTCTCTTTATCTGAGGCTCCCCAAAAGCGTAGAGCGTATTCGACTGGATGGTTACTTTTCACCTGGCGGATTTGCCAGTGAAGACAGTTTATGGCCAAAAGGCGATACGGCGTTTGGCGGCTGGCAATTATTGCTTGAGTATTTTACGTTCCGCGAAAAATTTATGTTTGTCCATCTTAACGGTCTGGAAAAGATAATGTTTCCTGCTGGTATAGATTGCTTTGAAATAGAGGTGGTACTGACTCAACAGTGGAATTCTGAGCTTCCTCTGGGGAGTGAAAATATTCGTCTTCATTGCGTTCCGGTGATTAATCTCTTCACTATGGAGGCCGATCCACTGGTGGTTAATGGACTAGAAAGCGAATATTTGCTGCGTCCGCGTAGGTTGCAGGATGGACATACGGAAATTTATGCAGTCGATGCGGTTTCTGGTTCACAGCGAACGCATAACGCCGTCTATGCTCCTTTCACCAGTTTTCGCCATAAGGGAGGCATGATGCGCCGTAACGCGCCAGAGCGTTATTACCATACTCGCGTCAGACGCGGCGTATCCGGATTATATGATACATGGTTGATCCTTGGAGGAGATGCCTGGGAGCGGGATCGTCTTGCTGAGCAGGAAACCTTGTCATTAAAAGTGACCGGAACAAACGGTCAACTACCCAGGCGAGCTTTGCAGAGTTCATTGCTCAATCGCTGCGAGCAGATCCTCCAGACGCCGATTGCCGTGCGCAATCTGTGTAAGCCGACACTACCTGCTTATCCTCCCGCAGAGGATCGTTTTCACTGGCGAGTGTTGAGCCACCTGGGATCCAGCTTTCTGAATATGATGGCCAGCGCAGAAGTGCTCAAAGGAACGTTGTCCCTCTATAACTGGCAGGACGATGAGCTTAATTATCGTCGTCTGGATGCGATCATGGATGTTCAGCAACATGAAATACAGCGCTTTGAAAAAGGATTTTTACTCCGTGGGGTGGATATCGAAATAACGCTTGATGAGAACGGATTTACCGGTGAGGGCGATATTCATCTGTTTGGTGAAATGCTTAACCGCTTTTTTGCGTTGTATGCGGATATTCATTTATTTAATCAGCTTACTTTAATCATACAGCCGGCAGGGAAAAGCTTGCGATGGAAAGAGAATCACAATCAGCGACTACCCGGCTGCTAAATAGCCTTGGTGAAAACCTATCCCGTACTAATTTTTATCGTTTCTGCCAGTTGTTGGAACAGTGGAATCCACAAGCGCCAAGTCCTGGAAGCCAACAAAGTCCGCGCTTCGATACCATTCGTTTTCGTCCTCATCCCGGGATGGGGTTCCCGGCGGGGGAGCTAAAAAATGCAGAATATGATCCGCTACAACCCATACTTCCACCAACGGTTCGTGTCACTTTTATGGGATTGTATGGCGTGGAATCGCCGCTGCCGACAACCTATCAGGATGATATTGCCCAGCGTCAGGAAGGTTCGGACGTTGCTGCTGAGTTTCTGGATATTTTTAACCATCGCTTAATTACGCAGTTTTATCGAATCTGGCGTAAATACAGCTATCCGGCGACCTTCCGCCCAGGCGCTACAGATGAAACATCACAATATTTACTGGGGTTGACCGGGTTGGGCATTCGGGGATGCGCCACGCAAACCGAGGCTCCGTTATCGCGTTTTTTGGCGCTGTTGGGAATCATGAGAATGCCAACGCGTACGGCGGAAGGTATATCCGCGCTGGTATCTTTATTATCACCAACAACAAATATCACCGTGACTCCTCATGATAAGCGCTTAATCCTGCAGGATAAGCCGTTAAAAATGAGTACGCGGCAACCCGTTAGCCTCCATTCTCGCCCGGTGATGGGACATAGCGCTGTAGATATTAACAGCCAGGTGCTTATTACTCTTACAACGGATGTTCCCGATGAGGTTCGCGACTGGTTACCGGGTGGCCAGCTTTATCATGATTTTCTCGCGCTGATGCACGTGTATTTAGGCGCCAGAGTCAATGCAAGGCTGCAATTACGCATTCCTCGCTCGGCGCTTCCGGATGCTCAACTTACCAGTAACAAATGTGAACGGGCAGTACAGCTTGGCCGCACGGCCGTTTTGCGTCTGGATAACCCGGAAGCTAAGAATCAATTTATAACAATTAAACTTGGGCTTTGGCAGAGCCTTAGTCAACATGATCAGCGGAGGGAAGCCGATGAGACTGGCGATTATCGCTATTAATTTTGCCGTAATAACCGGAATGACCAGTGTGGTCACTGGATGTGGTCTGACACAAAAAGTATCTGAAGGCACGGTGTCATTAACGAAGTCTATTTTTTATAAGGAAATTAAAACGCTGCATTTGGATCTTTCCGCCAGAGAAGGCGCTAATAAAAATGCGCAGGGCATAGCGCTTTCTACGGTTGTGCGTATTTACCAACTCAAAGATCGTAAAGCGTTTGACTCGGCTAATTATCAGTCTTTATTTGTGCAAGATAGCACGGTGGTGAAAACAGATTTACTGGCCCAGAAAGATGTTTTGATACGTCCTGGTGAAAGCGTTACTGTCGATATTCCACTCGAAAAGGAAGCGCAATATGTTGCCGTGGCAGGGATGTTTATTTCTCCCGATCAATCTGAAGATTCATGGCGCGTGGTATTACGCCGTGAAGATCTCGATCCTGATAAGGCGCGTGTGCTTGAATTAAATACCCGGACTCTGGCACTCCTGGCGCAGGAGGATGAGTAATGGTCAAGCAGCCGTCTCTTTATGACATCTTACTGGGTAATTTTTCCGGTGGTTTCCCTTTGCACTCGGTCAGTGAAAACACGCAGGTCATCTTATCCGTCCTGGATAATATGCAGCGCATTTTGAATACTCGTGCCGGTAGCCTCAAACATTTACCCGATTACGGTCTGCCGGATATGACCAAAATCCTCCAGGGAATGCCAGGTACGGCACATCAGCTTATCAGCACGCTTTCTCAGGTTTTGTTGAAGTATGAACCGCGGCTAAAAGGTATTCAGGTAACGATGCAGGAGCAGGAAACGCCGGGGCATTTGCGTTATTCCATTGATGCTGAACTGCAAGACCTTGGCATTGTTCGCTATGGTACTGATTTTACCCCTGAGGGGCGGGTTCTTATCCGTCACCTTAAGAGGCAGGGTTGGCTTGAGACTGGAGTGTACTGACATGGATAAGTATCGCATCAGCACCGGTGGTGACCCGCGTGCTTTCACGGAGTTCGGGTTGTTACGCGATGAAATCAGCAAGCTGACTCACCCCGCGCGCCCGGACGTTGACTGGCAAAAAGTTGAACAGTTAAGCCTGGCATTGTTTCGTCATAACGGCGTCGAACTGCAAACACTGTCCTGGTACACCGTCGCCAGAATACGTAATGCGGGACTGGTGGGACTTGCCGAATGCGCGGAACTCCTGGAGGCCTTACTGACGCACCACTGGAATGCAATATGGCCACAGCAAACTCATGCCCGCGTTGAGATGTTGGCATGGCTCTCAGCCCGTTTACAGCAAGAATTGCGTACGCTAACGCTGTCATATACTGATTTATCCATGGTGTATCGGGTTGAACAGAGTTTAAAACATGCCTGCGAAGTGCTGCAACGGCTTGAGTTGAAAGCGCTTAGTAAACTGGAGGCTGTCGTGACCTGGATGCACAATGCAGCTTTGCGTCTGGAGAAATCCGAACCCGATTCGGGATCGGCCATTGTGATGATACCGGCTTCAGATGCAACAAATAACGTTGTGACGTCTTTGCCACAACTGGTCTTTGTGGTTAATGAGCCAGCGTCGTCCGGGCAATCGAGCGCAGCGGTTTTAGCGACCAAAATCAATCATGGAACCCGAAGGATATGGCTGGGGTTTGCTATCGGTGTCATGGTTACAGCAGTGGTGAGTACAGGCGCTTTTCTTGGTATCAACCCTATGCGAGCCGACGGATATGAACTGGTTAAGCCATTGCCACAGGTGCCGACGCCTGAACAATTGTCCACATTGAAGCAGTCCTCAGATTTGCAGGGGAAGAAGCAAGATATAATTGCTGCAACGCAAGGGCAATTGGACGTTTTACATCGCTTGTCACCTTTGTGGTCGCGGGAATACGCTGCATCATTAGCGCAGCAGTTAGTCACTCTGTGGCCGGAAGAATCGCAGACGACAGTAATCGCGAGCAGATTACAGAAACAGTTAACTACGGAAGCGTTGCCGGAAAGTGCTCTGCAAAACTGGCATCATGCCCAGCAGGGGCTGGAAGCGTTAACCGCCCAGCTAAATGCGCTTGATGAACGCAAAGGTAAATATCTGACAGGGTCGGAGCTGAAATCAGCCATTTTCACTATCCGCCGCCAGCTTGACCAAACGCCGCCGACAGAAGAATTGTTGCGTCAAATCGATGAGGAATTAAAAAAACAGGGGAGTGTATCACCCGCTTTGTATCAGCAGCTCGATATACGGCTTAACCAGCTTCTTAATCGTTATACGCTGCTGAAACAAAATGCCATTCGAGGGCGGTAGCACTGGAAATAAGCCAGCCAAAGATCATCAACTGATTTAGTTGGTTATATAAAATTGGTTGATGATCTTCGCTATAAAATCATGAGAAATTAATAATAATATTCATCAGGGATTATCACTGAGTGCCCTAAAAGGTTAACGCCAGGATCTTTATTGGGACCCCTATAGTGCACACTGCCCATCACTGCACCCTGATGCCATAGACGCGTCCTCGGAAACAGACAACGACTCATTCAATAACGCCCCGATTTCTGCTCCCAGCGCGAGGTCGTCTACCTGACCAAAATATTGCTGGCGTAGGTATCCCTGCTGATCAATTAACGTCAACGTAGGTGTACCGCGCATAGCGTAGGACAGCATGGTCTGGGGGACATCATTGTCAGGAGACGGCATATCCACCCCGACGGGGAAAGGGATGCGGTATTCTGATAGAAAGGTTTCCAGTGCCTGTGCGGTCATTACCTCATGATGTTCAAAAACCGTATGTAGGCCAATAACGGCCACCTTATCCTGTGGAAAAGTGGCATACACACGTGAAACCTGCGGCAGTCCATGGGAAACACAGCCAGGACACAGCATCTGAAATGATTCCATTACCACGACCTTGCCGCGTAATGATTCCAGGGTTATCGGCTGTGACGTATTAAACCAGCGTTCAATTGTCAATGCTGGTGCTCGCGGATGACGAATGATATTCATGTTAACTCCAGAACCCGCACTGTGGTGCGGGTTAATTTCCGTTACTGGTTTACTTTCCCCGGCAGCGTCAGCTTGCCAGAGGCCACTTTAAATACATCCTCGACGCAAAGTAGCGGCGCATGAACGGACGCATTAACTCGTAGCCCGGCAGTTACGCCATCAAACTGGCTGGCAGTGACCACGCCAATATTATCGAACGGAACTTTCACTTCTACAGTTTCGCCTGTCAGCGTAGGATTCCAGCCCGGACTGTCCAACAGTACCGGCAAGCCAGGCCAGGTTTTAGGCAGCCTAGGTTTTTGTCCCTCAGGAATATCAACTACGGCCAGTGCGCCAGGCCCGCAGACCTCGTTAGGCTTCAGCACCACCCAGTGGGTATGCCACAGATCGCCATCATTGTTGCGGTTACCATCGCCATTTTCATCATACAGCGGCGTATCATCCAGATCAGGATGGGATGTTACCGCCAGTGCCAGGATACCGGCCTTATGTTCAAATCCCACTTCATACGGATCGATCGTTGTCGGCCAGACATAAGAGAAAATTTCCGTTCCCGCCAGCTTACCTGTCACTGCAGGCTTACTTTTACCTGCCTTGCCGGAAACTGCCATATGGAAGGTGGCAACATTCCCTTCGGTAGTGACTTTAGTGTGCACAATATCAAACTCAGCCAATACAACCTTGTCGGCGCTGGTTTTAATACCGCCCTGATGAGGCTCATTGCCATGTGCACCGGCAGAGGTGGCGACAGCCATTGCTAATACAATCGCAATACGTTTCATTTTTATCCTTAAAGCAGATCTTTAATAAACGCACCAAAGTTGATGTGAAGCGGGATACCGCCATCCAGTACCAGGGCCGGAACAGATTGCACACCAGCTTCGATGGCCTCATTCAGTCGGGTTTTATCATTTCCGAGATGAACGATTTCTACCGTGTATTGAGCGGGATCGAGTGCCAGTGCGATTTGGTGTTCTGCATCTACGCATACCGGGCAACCTGCATGAAAGAAAACGGCTGTTTTACTCATGATGACTTTCCTTGTGTAATATCAAATGGTATCGAATCGATACCATTTGATATTACACACACTGAAAATATTGTCAATATGGTTTTGAATCGATACTATTGATGACAGTAAATCCCTATCGTTAGAAAGTCTGGACGTTTGCTTATCCAGCACGTATCCCGGCAAGCAGAGGCAGGTTACTGTGACACTCTTTGATATTCTTGAACGCCTGGTGAGCCTGCAAATGGGCAGCTTTTATCGCCATCCGCAACTGAAAGGACTCCCCACAACATGGGTTCAGATTCTTTTCTATTTAACGCGATGCAATGGTTATTCCAATACGCCCGCTGCAACCACGGAATACCTCGGGCTGACTAAAGGCACGGTATCGCAGTCCCTGAATAAACTAGAGCGTGAAGGTTGGATTAGAAGAGAAAATGACGGCAAGGATAAACGGGTTGTCCATCTGGTTCTGACATCCAAAGCGAGTGAAGTGATGCATAGCATCATGCAGGAGACACTGCAGGAGCCGTGGGATTCATTAGCTTTTTCTGAGGAACAACTGAAAACAGTTTTTCTGGCCCATCTGCGGAGTATGCAGAAAAATCAGGGGGCCAGAATGTTTGGTGAGTGCCGTTTTTGCCGGTTTCATCAGTCGATAAATGGGCATCCCTGGTGTGGTCTAACAGAAGAGCCAATTCCCATGGAAAGCATCACATTAATTTGTCGTGAATTTGAGGAACCGGAAAATAGTTGCAGCGTTAGCGATCAGAACGAGAGAAAGGGCTAGATACTGGCTTTTGAACGGATAAAGTGCGGACATAAAAAAATCCAGAAAATGGTATGCGCATTCTCTGGATTTAAGTCCCGTTTTCAACTGATGTGGTAACACGAGTACCATCATCATGCCGTATGGGGACTGCTGTCTTACCCGTTAAGGATTTTATCTCTTAACGAACAAGCTCTGAATAAGTGGTGCCCGGACTCGGAATCGAACCAAGGACACGGGGATTTTCAATCCCCTGCTCTACCGACTGAGCTATCCGGGCAACGAGGCGCATTAAACCCGATTCGCTTCGCTTCGTCAACGAAATTTCTTCAAATCAATGCAGACTGCACAATCTATCACCACATTGCTGCTAATGCACGCATTCTCAGCCAAAAAATGCCGTCCAGGCGGCGGAAAGCGGCATTGCCAGCAGCAGGGCTGGAAGCATATTCACAACCGCAAACATCTTAATGCCGCAAATACGCAAACCGGTTGCCAGCAGCAATAGACCGCCTACGGCGCTGAAATCGGCCATCATAGCTGGCGTCGTCAGGGGTAAAATCAGTGCTGCACAGGTGGCAAGCGTTAGCTGGATTGCCAGCATCGGCATGCAAATGGCGGATACCGCGATTCCCAGCGAACAGGCAAAAATGATGGCCGTGAAGAAATCCAAAAATGACTTGGCGATTAAAATATTCGGGTCGCCGGTCATCCCTTCATGTATCGCACCGAAGATCCCGGTACCGCTGGCGCAAAACAGCACGATGATAGCCACATAGCTTTGAATAAAGGATTCGTGCGTAACGTTGGCGTCCGAGCGCGTGAAAACCTGCTGCGCTTTGGCTACCGCGGCATTGATCCCTTTTTCCAGATGACAGAACTCGCCAATTAACGCGCCGACGAGCGTTGCCAGAACCATCACCGGTAGATTGGCGCATTTGATAACCAGCAAGATACCAATCCCTAACGAGGCCAGCCCGAAAATAGAGGTCATGGAGACCCGGATGCGTTCTGGTATATGCTGGCTGAGCAGCGCGCCGAGAATGCCACCAAATAAAATGGCGCTGGCATTAATAAAGGGTCCGATTACCACATTTGCTCCTGCATACCCATCATCGTCTTGATACTAAAGGCAATTAGCTGGGTGAAATTATGTTTCAGATTGCATTATTATGCCGCAACTTTCAGACGAAATGCTTGCTTATCTGTAAGGTTTTCACACAGGATTTTATCTTGCGCCTGTAAGTGAAAGGTGCCATGATTGCGCGAATTTTCTCCTGTCTGAATGGGGCTGCCTGGGATGATATTACTCCCCCTACATCGCCTTCAACATCGCCTTTTTGCGCGACGTTTGCCCCTTCCCGCGACTTATCTTTACGCTCCCACCATGCGGTGAGGGCAGCGCACGCTCACTGCAGGATAACAGTAAAATCAGAGGCTATCTGCTTTTACTGATGTCTGGCGGTCGGGGCTGGTAACCAGTTTGACCTGTCATTTCGTGGGCAAAGCCATGCGGCGTTGTCCGGGACTTTTGATTTTCCCGAAACGGGTTATTGCGCTTATGAAATCAATGAAAATTGCCGCCAGTAGTGAACTGGTTTCTCGTCTGTCCAGCCATCGTCAGGTGGTGTCGCTGGACAGTACCGATTTTACTGACGTTGCGGCAGTCGTCATTACCGTTGCGGACAGCCGCAGTGGGATCCTGGCTTTGCTGAAACGCACCGGTTTTCATCTACCTGTGTTTCTGTTCGCAGAGTCTGATGTTGATGTGCCTGCGGGCGTTAATGCGGTAATTCGCGGTCAGGCCCAGGACTGGCTGGAGCTGGAATCTGCTGCCTGTCAGTATGAGGAAGAGCTGCTGCCGCCGTTCTATGACACGCTTACCCAGTATGTCGAAATGGGGAACAGCACGTTTGCCTGCCCGGGACACCAACACGGTGAGTTTTTTAAGAAGCATCCTGCGGGCCGACATTTCTATGAGTTCTTTGGTGAGAATCTGTTTCGCGCGGATATGTGCAATGCTGACGTTAAGCTTGGCGATCTGTTGATTCATGAAGGATCAGCGAAACATGCGCAGAAATTTGCTGCGAAAGTTTTCCACGCGGATAAAACCTACTTTGTGCTGAATGGGACCTCTGCGGCCAATAAAGTGGTCACCAATGCGCTGCTGACGCGTGGCGATCTGGTGCTGTTTGACCGCAACAATCATAAATCGAACCACCACGGGGCGCTGATCCAGGCGGGTGCTACGCCGGTTTACCTGGAAGCGGCGCGTAATCCGTTTGGCTTTATTGGCGGCATTGATGAGCACTGCTTTGATGAGGAGTATCTGCGCCAGCAACTTCGAGAAGTTGCGCCGCAAAAGGCTGATCAACCGCGCCCGTTCCGTCTGGCGATCATTCAGTTGGGTACCTATGACGGTACGATCTACAACGCCCGGCAGGTGATCGACAAGATCGGTCACCTGTGCGATTACATCCTGTTTGATTCCGCATGGGTAGGTTACGAGCAATTTATCCCGATGATGGCCGATGGGTCGCCGCTGCTGCTGGAGCTCAATGCTAACGATCCGGGGATCTTTGTCACTCAGTCGGTACACAAACAGCAGGCCGGATTCTCGCAAACCTCGCAGATCCATAAAAAGGATAACCATATTCGCGGCCAGGCGCGCTTCTGCCCGCATAAGCGTCTGAACAATGCGTTTATGCTGCATGCTTCCACCAGCCCGTTTTACCCGTTGTTTGCGGCGCTGGACGTTAACGCCAAAATCCATGAAGGCGAGAGCGGCCGTCGGCTATGGGAGGAATGTGTGACGCTGGGGATCGAGGCCCGCAAAGCGATTATTACCCGCTGTAAGCTGCTTCAACCGTTTATTCCTCCGGTAGTGGATGGCAAACCGTGGGAAAGCTATCCGACACAGGTGATTGCCAGCGAGCGTCGCTTCTTTAGCTTTGAACCTGGTGCTAAATGGCATGGTTTTTCTGGATATGCACGCGACCAGTATTTTGTCGATCCCTGCAAACTGCTGTTAACCACTCTGGGCATTGATGCGCAAACCGGGCAATATACTGAGTTTGGTATTCCGGCGACGATTTTGGCGCATTATCTGCGTGAAAACGGTATCGTGCCGGAGAAATGCGACCTTAACTCGATTCTGTTCCTGCTGACCCCAGCAGAAAGCGCTGAGAAACTGGCGCAACTGGTCGCGATGCTGGCGCAGTTTGAGCAGCATATTGAAGACGATACGCCGCTGGCAAACGTGCTGCCCACCATCTTCAACAAGTATCCGGTACGTTACCGGGATTACACGCTGCGTGAACTGTGTCAGGAGATGCACTCACTGTACGTCAGCTTTGATGTGAAAGATCTGCAAAAAGCGATGTTCCGTCAGGAGAGTTTACCTGCCGTGGCGATGAACCCGCAGGATGCTAACAGCGCCTTTATCCGCGGTGATGTTGAACTGGTGCGTATTTGTGATGCCGCAGGTCGCATTGCGGCAGAAGGCGCGCTGCCTTATCCTCCGGGCGTACTGTGCGTGGTACCGGGCGAAGTATGGGGCGGGGCGGTGCAACGTTACTTCCTGGCATTGGAAGAGGGCATCAACCTGCTGCCGGGCTTCTCGCCGGAGCTGCAAGGGGTTTACAGTGAAACGGATGCAGACGGTATTAAACGTCTGTATGGATATGTTCTGAAGTAAGCGTCATCTGACCAAATAGGGCCACCATCAGGTGACCCTATTTAATCAATAAAGATTAGTGCGCGATAGTCTGGGCGCCTGCCGGAACGCGTACGTGTTTGTATTTAAACAGCGCAACGAAGGCAAAAGCCAGAACCAGCGAGTAACCTGCGAAGATCAGCCACACGGTCTGCCAATCGGTAATACCGTTCAGCGTATAGTGTTCAACTACTTTACCGCTCACCAGACCGCCCAGAATACAACCGAAGCCGTTGGTCATCATCAGGAACATGCCTTGTGCGCTGGCGCGGATTTCAGGGCGAACTTCTTTCTCTACAAACACGGAGCCAGAGATGTTGAAGAAGTCGAAGGCGCAGCCGTAAACAATCATCGACAGAACCAGCAGCACGGTACCAAACGGTGTTGGATCGCCGTAGGCAAACAGGCCGAAGCGCAGCATCCACGCTACGATACTGATAAGCATCACGTTCTTAATACCGTAACGGCTTAAGAAGAACGGGATGGTCAGGATAAACAGCGTCTCGGAGATCTGCGAAATCGACATCATCACTGACGCGTGTTCAACGATGAAGCTGCCGGAGAACAGCGGATTGTTATCGAAGCTGTGCAGGAAGGTATTACCGAACATATTGGTAATTTGCAGCTCTGCGCCCAGCATCATAGAGAAGATGAAGAAAATCGCCATCCGCTTGTTTTTAAACAACGCGAAGGCATCCAGGCCCAGCATGGAAGACCAGCTCTGGTTTTTCTGCTGATTGGCGACCGGGATATGCGGCAGCGTCAGGGTAAACAGCGCCAATACGACGGACAGCGTCGCGCCGATATACAGCTGCATATGGCTCAGTTCAAAGCCGGAGAAGCTTACCGCCCACATCGCCAGAATAAAGCCGATGGTGCCCCAGATACGGATTGGCGGGAAGTCTGTAACAATATCCATCCCGGCTGATTGCAGGCGATAGTAAGAGATGGTGTTGATTAACCCCAACGTTGGCATATAGGCCAGGGAGTTAAGCAAGATCACAAAGAACATGGCGCCTGGCGTGGTGACTTCGGCTGCGGCGAACAGCGTTGCTGCGCCGACCAGGTGACAAATGGTGTACACCCATTTCGCACTGATCCATTTGTCAGCCACGATCCCTAACAGCGTAGGCATAAACACGGCGGCGATCCCCAGCGAGCTGTACACCGCGCCAATGGATGCACCATCAAATTTAAGGGTGACAAACATATAGGAGCCGAGGGTAGTGAGCCAACTACCCCATAAGCAGAACTGCAGAAACGAGAGAACTTTCAGCTGCAGCTTAAGATTCATGTTAATTTCCTCACACCGTAATGCGGATGAATGTTTTAAAAGGCACATTTGCCGTGGCTATATGATGTGATTCTATCAACGAGAGGCACTCTTTTTTTGTTACCTGTGACAAATATTTGCAAACAATTTCGGATTGCAAAGCAAAAGAGTGATGGAGTTAACGTTTTTCCCCCTTCAGGCCCCCGTTTTAGGGGGCAAGAGAGGGATACATTAGCGGCGACGATATGATTTTTGTGCGGAATTGACCTTGTAAAGATATCGGCGTGATTCAGCAGATGGGTGTCGGGTGGTCAGCGTTTGATAAACGTCCCCAGGGGACATGCTGTTAATGATGTTTGCGGCCTGAATTTTATCGTTCGAGAACACGCGCAGCACGCTGCCCGCGCCGCCGTTATACGCGGTGATCACCGCATAGCGACGCGAGGTCGGATTATCAATGCCGCCCAAATAGACATTATTCAGCATTGCCAGATAGGCTGTACCGGTATCAATGTTGCTGGCCGGGTCAAACAAGAAGCTACGGCTTGGCGTGCCTGAGCGCCCCTGGGAACGGAACACATCTTTTCCGGCGCTGTGTTGTACCACCTGCATGAGTCCCAGCGCATCGGCATGGCTGACCGCATACGGGTTAAACGAGGATTCGGTTTGCATGATGGCCAGAATCAGCGACTCTTCGACGCCATACTTACGTGAAGCCTGACGTACCATGCCGACGTATTTATGCGCGCGCTTATCAAGGTGATTTGGGACCAGATTGATCGTCACGCTATAGATGATACGCAAGCCATTGCTGCGCTTTTTCAGTCGCGTTTGTAGCAGGTAGTTGGCAAAGTTGGTTGCACGTCCCTCCCAACGAATAGGCTGGCCGGTATTATCGACTACCTGCCCGTACAGGAACGGCTCTTTGGAAATCTTAATGTCGTCGACATCGGAATAGAGGTCGATAGAACCCGGATCATCGCCCATCAGCAACGTCTTGATAATCGCTAGACGCAGATGTCCGGCGGGATCTGTCCCGGCAATGGTCTCGACGGTTATCGTACCGTCATCAAAATTGATATGGCTGCGGGTTTGATACTGATCGGTATACTTTACGTAGTCCTTCGGACCCGCAATCAGCACTTCCTTAAATCCCCACAGATTCTCAATGTTATGGGCAAATTGCCCCATCAGAATATCAAAACCGTTGGTATCCTTGACCCAGGCTTCGTTATAGGAATCGCCTTTTTTGGTCGAACTGGAACAGGAGATGAGCAACGGCGCGATAACGGCAAGCGCGAGAAATTTTTTCATCATTCCGGGAGTGCGTGTTGTGTTTGTTGTTGTATCGTTTTGCCGGATGGCAGTGCAAGCACCCTATCCGGCCTACGAGATTGCCAGCAAGCGATGCTTATTTTTTTTCTTCAGGCGTATAGCCTTCAATATGCACATCCTTACCTTCAAACAGGAAGTTAATCATCTCCTGTTCCAGTAACTTACGGTGTTCAACGTTCATCATATTGAGTTTCTTCTCGTTAATGAGCATGGTTTGTTTATGCTGCCATTGCGCCCATGCTTCTTTAGAAATCTCGTTATAGATGCGTTTTCCCAGATCTCCCGGGTACAGCTGAAAATCCTGTCCTTCTGCTTCGCGTTGCAGGAAAGTGCAAAAAATCGTTCTGCTCATAAAAAATCCTCTTTATCGACCGGTACGTTAAACCTGTGTGCCGGCACGTAATTGCTGTAACAAACGCTCCACGGGGGCCGCCAGTCCGACCGACGGCGGTTGCGCTAAGTTATACCAGAGCGCGTTGCCTTCATCCATGCATGAGGTGAATGAGGACACGGGAAGCCACATAGGCACAATATCTAAGTGGAAATGGCTAAAGGTATGGCGAAACGCATTAAGTTGGGTCAGATTATCTGCGTTAATTTGCCGTTGCGCCAGCCAGTCGCGTAGCCCATCCTCATCATCAAACTGCGGAAAACAGTATAAGCCACCCCATAAGCCGCTGGGTGGTCGCTGCGCGAGCAACACCTCGTTTTCATGCTGCATCAGTAAAAAATAGCCCGTCCGTTCTGGTAATGTCTGTTTGGGCTTTTTACCCGGATACAGCGCCCAGCTTGCATCGGCGCTCGCCACACAGCCATTTTCCAACGGACACAGGGAACATTTGGGTTTTGAGCGCGTACAGACCATGGCGCCTAAATCCATCATCGCCTGATTAAACCGCTCAACCCCATGGGCTGGCGTAACCTGCTCGCTCAACTCCCACAGTTTCTTTTCGACCTCTTTTTTACCCGGCCAGCCGCTTACAGCATAACAGCGAGCCAGCACACGTTTGACGTTACCGTCAAGAATCGGAAAATGCTGACCCAGGGAGAGCGAAAGGATCGCGCCTGCAGTTGAACGTCCGACGCCTGGCAGAGCGGCCACTTCATCAAAGGTTTGCGGGAATGAGCCGTCGTGCTGCGTCACAACCTGTTGCGCGGCTTTATGCAGATTACGCGCTCGGGCGTAATAGCCCAGCCCGGTCCATAAATGCAGGACTTCATCCAGCGGCGCATGGGCTAAATCCGTTACCGTTGGGAAGCGCGCCATAAAGCGCTCAAAGTAGGGGATAACGGTCGCAACCTGAGTTTGTTGCAGCATCACCTCAGAGAGCCATACTTTGTAAGGCGTCTTGTCAATTTGCCAGGGCAGCGTTTTCCGCCCGTATTTGTCGTACCAGCTCAAAACCTGAGCCGAGAATTGAGACGCTTGCATGATTACCGTTTCATTATTGCCGGGGGCAAGATTGCAGCACAGCGGCAACGGGGTGTAAACCGGAACTTTCCGCTGCTCACTTTCTTCCTTTACTTGCATCCGGCAACTAACTTTGGATAATGCCCGTTTTCAGAACTCAAACACAGCAGACTAAACTTTTATGAAGAACGACGTCATTTCACCGGAATTTGATGAAAACGGCCGCCCTCTGCGCCGGATTCGTAGTTTTGTTCGTCGCCAGGGGCGACTGACGAAAGGGCAGGAACACGCGCTGGAAAACTACTGGCCGGTGATGGGCGTTGAGTTCAGCGAAGAACCTGTGGATTTCGCTGCGCTGTTTGGTCGCGATGCGCCAGTCACGCTTGAAATTGGTTTTGGTATGGGGGCTTCGCTGGTGGCGATGGCGAAAGCGCGTCCGGAGCAAAATTTCCTCGGCATTGAGGTTCACTCACCGGGCGTTGGCGCGTGTCTGGCTTCAGCTCATGAAGAGGGCGTCGAGAACCTGCGTGTCATGTGCCATGATGCCGTCGAAGTCCTGCATAAAATGATTCCTGACAATTCTTTATCTATGGTTCAGCTGTTTTTCCCTGACCCGTGGCATAAAGCACGTCATAATAAACGCCGTATCGTTCAGGTACCGTTTGCTGAGCATATCTTAAGCAAGCTGAAGCTGGGCGGCGTGTTCCACATGGCAACCGACTGGGAAGCCTATGCGGAGCACATGCTTGAAGTGATGTCCTCGATTGACGGGTATAAAAACCAGTCAGAGAGTAACGATTATGTACCGCGCCCGGAATCGCGCCCGGTAACCAAATTTGAACAACGTGGTCATCGTCTTGGCCACGGCGTATGGGACTTAATGTTCGAGAGGGTGAAATAATGGCAAAGAACCGTAGCCGTCGTCTGCGTAAAAAAATGCACATCGACGAATTCCAGGAAGTAGGATTTTCGGTTGCATGGCGTTTCCCGGAAGGTACATCTGGAGAGCAGGTCGATCAAATCGTTGATGATTTTATCAATGAAGTTATCGAACCGAACAAGCTGGCCTTTGACGGCAGCGGCTATCTGGCCTGGGAAGGTCTGATCTGTCTGCAGGAAATCGGCAAATGCACCGAAGAACATCAGGCTATCGTGCGTAAGTGGCTGGAAGAGCGGAAACTCGAAGAAGTGCGCACCAGCGAACTTTTCGATATTTGGTGGGACTAAGTAGCAAAGGGTCGGCAAATGCCGGCCCAATTTGTATTGAGGGAAAGATATGATGCGCAAAACGCTGCTGGCGGCAGTCCTAACGTTCACGGCGATGGCCGCACATGCTGATTATCAGTGCAGCGTCACCCCGCGTGACGATGTGATTTTGAGTCCACAAACGGTACAGGTGAAGGGTGAGAACGGCAACCTGGTCATAACCCAGGCCGGTGATGTCACCTTTAACGGTAAACAGTACAACCTGAACGCCGCGCAGCGTGAACAGGCCAAAGATTATCAGGCGGCGTTGCGTAGCAGCCTGCCGTGGATTGATGAAGGTGCCAGAGCGCGCGTGGAGAAAGGTCGCGTGGCGCTGGATAAAATCATCGCCAAAGAGGTCGGCGAAAGCAGCAACATGCGTGGCCGCTTAACTAAGCTGGATGCGCAATTGAAAGAGCAGATGAACCGCATTATTGAGCATCGCACTGACGGCCTGACCTTCCATTATAAGGCGATTGATCAGGTTCGCGCGGATGGACAACAGCTGGTCAATCAGGCGATGGGCGGTATTTTGCAGGACAGCATCAACGAGATGGGGGCGAAAGCCGTGCTCAAAGGCGGTGGTAATCCGCTGCAGGGCGTGCTCGGAAGCCTCGGAGGTTTACAAACCTCAATTCAGAACGAATGGAAGAATCAGGAACAAGACTTCCAGCAGTTTGGCAAAGATGTTTGTGCCCGCGTCGTGACGCTGGAAAACGATCGTAAAACGCTGGTTAGCACTCTGAAATAATCTTCACCTCTTTTTAACGGCACAGAAACATTCTGTGCCGTTTTATTTTGTATTTTTCTGTTTTTTTGATATCCATCTCTAAGAATAACAATTTGATGGAGATATAAATCTGGTTAATTGGATGGCGTCACATTATTCATCTGTAAGATAGACATAATGCTGCAAATTCAAGTAACTGGAGAAATAACATGGAGTTTTTCAAGAGAACGGCACTTGCCGCACTGGTTATGGGTTTCAGCGGCGCGGCGCTTGCACTGCCAAACATCACTATTTTAGCTACCGGCGGGACGATTGCCGGCGGTGGTGACTCCGCAACAAAATCTAACTACACGGCAGGCAAAGTCGGCGTAGAAAATTTGGTTGATGCCGTACCTCAGTTGAAAGATATCGCCGTTGTGAAAGGCGAGCAGGTGGTGAACATCGGCTCCCAGGATATGAATGACGATGTCTGGCTAACGCTGGCGAAAAAGATTAATACCGAGTGTGATAAAACTGACGGCTTCGTGGTAACACATGGTACGGATACCATGGAAGAAACCGCCTATTTCCTCGATCTCACCGTCAAGTGCAACAAGCCGGTGGTGCTGGTCGGCGCAATGCGTCCGTCTACAGGTATGAGCGCTGATGGCCCCTTCAACCTGTATAACGCCGTGGTAACCGCCGCAGACAAAGCCTCTGCCAACCGTGGTGTGCTGGTGGTGATGAACGACACCGTTATGGATGGTCGCGATGTGACCAAAACTAACACTACGGATGTCGCTACTTTCAAATCCGTTAACTATGGTCCGCTGGGGTATATCCATAACGGTAAAATCGACTACCAGCGTACGCCTGCGCGTAAGCACACCACATCCACGCCGTTCGACGTATCTAAGCTGACCGAGCTGCCGAAAGTTGGGATTGTTTACAACTACGCTAACGCCTCCGATCTGCCAGCCAAAGCATTGGTAGATGCGGGTTACGCCGGGATCGTCAGTGCGGGTGTAGGTAACGGTAACCTGTATAAAACCATTTTCGATACGCTGGCAACTGCCGCGCATAAAGGTACTGTTGTGGTGCGCTCATCCCGTGTACCAACGGGCGCCACCACCCAGGATGCTGAAGTTGATGATGCGAAATACGGATTTGTGGCTTCAGGCTCTCTGAACCCGCAAAAAGCGCGTGTTCTGCTGCAACTGGCTCTGACCCAAACCAAGGATCCTAAGCAGATCCAGGAAATGTTTAATCAGTATTAATGGCATAAAAAATGCCCCTACCGTAGCGTTGGGGCATTCTCCAGAAGCAGTTACTCTTCGTATTTACATCAACCCCAGCATCTGTGGAATAAACAGAGAGATCTGTGGAATGTATACGATCATCATCAGTGCAACCAGCAATGCGGCGTAAAACGGCAGCAGGGGTTTGATCAATTGCTGGATCTTCACGCCAGAAATCGAACAGCCTACAAACAATGCACTTCCTACCGGCGGTGTCAGCAGACCAATGCACAGGTTGGCGACCATCATGATGCCGAAATGTACCGGATCCATACCTAACTCTTGAGCGATTGGCAAGAAAATGGGGGTAAAGATCAGGACTGCTGGTGTCATATCCATAAAGATCCCAACAACCAGTAGTACAATATTGATTAACAGTAGGATGATCAGTGGATTATCGGAAATACCCATTAATGTGTCACTGATCATGTAGGGAATATCGGCATTGGTCATCGCCCAGGACATGCCGACAGAGAAGCCGATCAGTAACAGTACGATAGAGGTCATCACGACTGATTCCAGGATCAGCTTTGGTAAATCGCGCCATTTTACTTCCCGGTAAATCAGCACCGAGAGAATGAAGGTGTAGACGACCGCAATCGCTGAGGCTTCTGTTGCGGTAAAGATCCCACCTAAAATACCCCCCATCACAATGATGACCAGTAACAGACTCGGTAGCGCATCCAGAAGTGCTTTTACTGCCTGTGCGCAGGTTGGCCTTTCCGACAGGGGATAACCACGGCGTTTGGCGATAATGGCGCATACCACCATGATCGAAAGCCCCATCAGGATCCCTGGTAAATAACCCGCCATAAACAACGAAGCAACTGAAACACCGCCAGCAGTAAGAGAAAACACAATTAACACATTTGATGGTGGAATTAACAGCCCGGTAATGCAGGAGGAAACGTTAACGGCTGTCGAGAAGGTTGGGTCGTATCCTTGCTTTGTCTGAATAGGATTAAGTGTACCGCCAACGGCTGCAGCAGCGGCAACGGCAGAGCCAGATATCGAACCAAACATCATGTTTGCCAGCACGTTGACATGACCAAGTGAGCCGGGAACTCGCCCAACCATCACCTGCGCCAGGTTAATTAGCCGGATGGCGATCCCACCGCTGTTCATCAGCGTACCTGCGAAAATGAAAAACGGGATCGCCAATAGGGCAAAATTATCTAATCCGTTTGCCAGACGTTGAGAGACAGTGATAACGGCAACATCCCAAGGAAACATCAGCAGCATTGAGGCTACAGTGGCGATACCGATAGAGAACGAAATAGGTACGCCAATGAACACCAGGACAAAGAAGCAGCCAAACAGGGTTAGTGCGATATAGCCTTCCATCAAATTACTCCCTGCGAAGATTGTTTCAGTTGCTGAATATTTTTGTGAATAAACCACAGGGCATAGAACATCATGACTGCGCCGCTGAGCGGCAGGATGATATACACGTAACCCATTGGAATTTGCATGGCCGCAGAAACTTGCACCGTTGCCAGCGTTTTATTAATCAGCTTGATACCGCCGGTAACGATGACTGAACCTGCAAAGCCAAAAATCAGCAGATTAATGAATAAGCTCAATAACGCCTGTTTACGTTTATTAATCGACATGAACAGTAGATCGATAGACAGGTGGCGCTGGGCGCCTACGGTATAGGCTGCACCTAATAATCCGACCCAGATCATTAAGAAGCGTGCCAGTTCGTCAGTTAAGGTGCTGGGCTGATTGAGCACGTAGCGGCTAAAAACTTGCCAGACTACGCACACTACCAGCGCAATCATTACGATGACCGAAAATGCGGCAATGACGCGGTCTACCGCAAGCTTAAGGCGGTTAAATATCATGGTGAGTTTCCTGGTGAAACAGGGCCAATCAATGGCCCAAAGGGTTATTGTTCTGCGTCCTCAAACTTCGCCAGCAGGGCTGCATTTTGCGGGTCTTTTTTGAAGTCATCAAACAGCGGTTGTACAGCGGCGCGGAAAGGGGCTTTATCAACTTTGATAATCTCGCCACCCATAGCTTTTGCTTGAGCGCGGGTATCAGCATCGATTTTATCCCACAACTTTTGTTGATAAGCCTCGGAATTTTTAGCCGCTTGACGAAGGATCTGTTGTTGCTCCTGGGTCAGCTTATTCCATGTTTTGGTTGAGATAACGAGAAAATCTGGAATAGAGGCGTGCTCATCTTCGGAGAAGACTTTAGCTATTTCGATATGACGTGTTTGCACCCACGATGGAACGTTATTCTCTGCGCCATCCACTACACCTTGTTGCATAGCGGTATAAACCTCACCGAAGGAAATAGGGGTCGGCGATCCGCCCATCAGTTCAACCATTTTAATGGTTGTAGGGCTGGGTTGAACGCGGACTTTCAGACCTTTCAGATCCTCTGGTTTGGTAATAGGTTTTTTGGCATAAAAACTACGCGTGCCAGCAACGTAAGCAGATAACGCAAAGAATCCCTTTTCTTTTGTGGATTCCATAATGTCTTTACCTACCTCACCAAATACAACGTTATTGAAATGGTTTTGATCTTTAAATAAGAAAGGTAAATTATAAATGGCATAAATATTATCAAATGACTCTAAATCACTGGCAGAACCTTTTGTCATATCCAACGCGCCATTTTGTAACAACTCCATCGTTTCTCGCGCATTACCCATTTGGCTACTGGGATATATACGTACAATCATTTTACCGTCGGAGAGTTGTTTTACCTCTTTGGCCATTTCTTCGAAAGCCTGGTGAACCACATGGCTACGTTCAAGGTTGTGTGCCAGTTTGAGAGTCACTTTTTCAGCAGCATATGCGCCAGTGCTAAGTAGCGCCAACAAGGACGCACAGACTAGCGAGCGGGAAAAGGTTTTGATTTTCATAAGTAAGCTCCGTGCTTTAAGGTACAGTAATTGGTTGACATCTGATGATGGTTCACCTTTTTCTGTATGATAAATTAATATAGTTGTCGGACATCTATCCACTATATAGATCACATACCTTTTGCATGGCAGCAGTTTGATCTTATTTTGTGCGCTGTGTTCAATATATTTATGTTGGTGAAGAGGCTATTTAAAATGAATAAAATAATTAATATGGTTATTGTCAATAAATGACGTGCATTGTACTCGGTTTTTCCGAGTACAATATTTAGAGGAATTTGTAGAAGAAAATGCGCCGACAGGCGCACAGAGATCACTCCGCCAGAAACAGCTCCAGCAGAGAATTCAAAAATAGCTTACCGTGTTGGGTAATCTGCCAGTATTCATCGCATTCACTCAGATAGCCCTGGGCAATGGCCTCATCGATCTGTCGACGAATAACGTCTTCGGTAAGCCCGGTATATTGCGTGAACTCCGCGCGAGGCGCGGCTTCCAGCAGCCGGAAACGGTTCATAAAGAACTCAAACGGCTTATCGGCCTCGGCGACATCTCGCTGGCTTTCCAGATAACGTCCTTGCATGTATCCGCGCGGATGTCGCGTTTTGGTCGTGCGCAGGATGCGACCGTCAGGGAAAGTGACTTTGCCGTGCGCGCCGCAGCCAATGCCTAGATAGTCGCCAAAACGCCAGTAATTTAGGTTGTGCTGACACTGATAACCCGGTCTGGCGTAGGCTGAGGTTTCGTACTGCTGATACCCCGCGGCGGTCAGCAACTGGTGGCCTTGCTCAAAAATATCCCACAGCGCGTCGTCGTCCGGTAATACCGGTGGTCGGGACCCGAACAGCGTATTCGGCTCGATGGTCAACTGATACCAGGAAAGATGCGGCGGGTTGAGCGCGATGGCCTGCTGTAAATCGCTCAGCGCCTCCTCCAGCGTCTGATCCGGTAAACCGTGCATCAGGTCGAGGTTAAAGCTGCGTAGTCCCAGACCGCTCGCCAGGTGCGCTGCACGTTTGGCTTCTTCCGGCCCGTGAATACGTCCCAGACGTTCGAGTTTGGCGGAGCTAAAGCTCTGTACACCAATGGAGATACGGTTTACGCCAGCACGTTGATAATCCACAAAGCGATCGGCTTCCACCGTACCGGGATTCGCCTCCATCGTGATTTCTGCATCTGCGGCGAGATTCAGCCGTGCGCGCACGCCGTCGAGCAGCGTTTGCATTGCCGGGCCAGAAAGCAGGCTCGGCGTACCACCACCGATAAAAATCGTCTTTACCTCGCGACCCTGGGCGTGGACCACCTCAGAATCCAGATCGCTCAGCAGATGCTGCACATAGTCGTCATGAGGGACTTCGCCTTTAAGCGCATGCGAGTTGAAGTCGCAGTACGGGCATTTCTGCACGCACCACGGGATGTGAATGTAAAGACTTAACGGCGGAAGCTTAACCATTACGCAGGGCATCCAGCAGCAGCTTCAGCGCTTGTCCGCGGTGAGAAATCGCGCTCTTTTCTTCGCGGGTCAGTTCGGCGGCGGTTTTCCCTTCAGACGGCACAAAGAAGATTGGGTCGTAGCCAAAACCACCGTTTCCGGCAGGTTCACGGGCAATAACGCCCGGCCAGCGTCCGTGGCAAACCACAGGTGTTGGATCGTCTGCATGGCGCATATACACCAGCACGCAGTGGAATTGTGCCTGGCGCTTGTCATCAGGAACATCCTGCAGGGTGTGGAGCAGTTTTTCCAGGTTCTGCTGATCGGTTGCATCTTCGCCGGAATAGCGGGCTGAATAGATGCCCGGCGCGCCGCCAAGGGCATTTACCGCCAGACCGGAGTCATCAGCAATGGCGGGTAAACCGGTAATTTGCGCGGCATGACGTGCCTTCAGAATGGCGTTCTCAATAAACGTCAGCCCGGTCTCTTCTGCAGAATCAACACCCAGATCCGTTTGAGCAACAACATCAAGACCGAAATCACTCAGAAGAGAGGCGAGTTCACGCACTTTACCGGCGTTGCCGGTCGCGAGGACAACTTTTTGCATGGGATACCTAATCAGTTAGCGCCGCAATTTCGGGCGGGATCTGTTGCGGATGAATGATTTTAACCTGTTTGTGACGACCAAGCTCGCCCTTCTCAATGACGACCTGGCTTTTTGCCACGCGGAACTGTTTGCCGAGAAACTTCACCAGATGGCTATTGGCTTGCCCATCAACCGGTGGGGCGGTAATGGCGACTTTTAGCTCGTCGCCATGTAAACCTACAATACTGTCACGGCTGGCTTTAGGCTGAATGTAGAGCCGTAAAACCAGACCGTCATCGCAGGGGGTAACGGCACTCATAGCGCCATCCACAGCCCCGGCAGCAGCATGTTACCTGTCGCCTGTAACACTTCTGCGATGCCCATGTTAATGACATACAGCAGCAGAACCAGGATCATTGGCGAGAAATCGATCCCGCCCATGCCTGGAAGTAAGCGACGAATAGGACGCAGCAGCGGATCCGCCAGTTGAATCAGCACGTACTCCACAGGGCTGCGGCCCTGGCTAACCCAGCTCATAATCGCCATCACCAGCAGAACCCAGAAAATCAGCAGTCCGATGGTCTTCAGGACAATCAGCACGGCGGCGATCCAGATGATCGGCTGGAACGTAACCACCTTAAACAGCACGATGGCCTTGATAAAGCTCAGAACGAGCGCAACTAATGCCGATGCGCTGTCAATTGGCCCCATCGGCGGAATAATACGGCGTAACGGCCCAATAATGGGCTGAGTGATTTTCACAATAAACTGCGAGAACGGGTTGTAGAAATCGCAGCGAGACCATTGCATCCACACGCGCAGCAGCAGCGCCATGGTATACAGCTCAATTACCGTTGAGAGCAGGAAGGTCAACGTATTCATGGTGTTCCTTAGTTTTCCTTATTTTTTAGTGTAATCACGAGCACCAAAAATGGCAGTGCCGATGCGCACCATCGTGCTACCCGCCGCAATGGCGGCATCCATATCATCAGACATCCCCAGTGAGAGCGTGTCGATACTTGGGTAACGTGTTTTCAACCCGGCAAATGCTACCGCCATTTGCTGTGCAACTTCAAACTGCCTTACATAATCTGACTCTGGCGCCGGAATCGCCATCAGACCACGCAGGGTAATGCGTGGCAGCGCGGCGACTTCAGCGGCCAGTGCATCAAGCTCTGCAAGCGGAATACCTGACTTACTGTTCTCATCGCTGATATTAATCTGAATCAACACATTGAGCGGCGGCAGTTCCGCAGGGCGCTGTTCGCTCAGACGGGCAGCGATACGCAGACGATCAATTGTATGGCACCAGTCAAAATGTTCAGCGACCAGACGACTTTTGTTCGACTGCAGCGGGCCGATAAAGTGCCACTGCAGATCGTTAACGCCTTTTTCCTGAAAGTAGCGGATCTTATCCACCCCTTCCTGGACATAGTTTTCACCGAAGGCACGCTGCCCTGCGGTCATGGCTTCTTCGATGGCGCTCGCAGGTTTGGTTTTGCTGACTGCAAGCAACATAACTTCTTCTGAAGACCGCCCGCAACGCGTCGCGGCGGCTGAGATTTTGTCCCGGACATGTGCCAGGTTATGCGCGATATCGTTCATTTTCCGAGGATGTTCATATGAATATGGAAGAAATAGTGGCCCTTAGTGTAAAGCATAACGTGTCGGATCTACACCTGTGCAATGCATGGCCTGCGCGCTGGCGCATAGGTGGAAAAGTCGAAACCGCACCATTTACTACGCCTGACGTGGAGAATCTGCTGATGTGCTGGCTCAGTGAGCAACAACAGGTACAGTGGCGGGAACAGGGGCAGATTGATTTTGCCCTAACGCTGGCGGACTCCCGGCGTCTACGCGCCAGCGCATTTGCTCATCAGCAGGGAACCTCGCTGGCGCTAAGATTGCTACCGCTTGAATGTCCTCGTTTAGACGATCTCCAGACCCCCGAGGCCATACCTGAACTGCTGCACGGTGAAAATGGATTAGTTCTGGTCACTGGAGCCACCGGCAGCGGTAAATCAACCACCCTGGCGGCGATGGTGGAGTACCTTAATCAACATATTGCGGGGCATATTCTGACTCTGGAAGATCCGATTGAATATCGCTACACCAGCCAGCGTTGTCTTATTCAACAGCGGGAGGTGGGCGTACACTGCGCTTCTTTTGCTGCCGGTTTGCGCGGCGCGTTACGCGAAGATCCCGACGTCATTTTGCTGGGCGAGCTGCGCGACGTGGAAACTATTCGTTTGGCCTTAACGGCAGCGGAGACCGGGCATCTGGTGTTGGCAACCTTACATACGCGAGGGGCGGCGCAGGCCATCGCGCGGCTGGTGGACACCTTTCCCGCTCAGGAGAAAGATCCGGTGCGTAACCAACTGGCAGACAGCCTGCGGGCGGTACTTTCGCAAAAGTTGGAGGAAGATAAGCAGGGAGGACGCGTGGCGCTATTCGAACTGCTCGTCAACACGCCCGCCGTGGGTAATTTGATCCGCGAAGGGAAAACGCATCAGCTACCCGGTGTGATTCAAACCGGGCAGCAGACAGGTATGCAGACGTTTGCACAAAGTCAGCAGCAGCGCCAGGCGCAGGGGCGACTTTAGTAGCCCTGCTCGAAATAGCTTTCAAGGATAATAACGGCAGAAGCGGAATCTACTTTGCCTTTATTCAACGCCCGGTATCCGCCTTGCTCAAACAGGCCTGAGCGGGCTTCGACGGTGCTCAAACGTTCATCGTGCAGCGTTACGGTTACGCCAAAGCGACCGTGAATGCGGTTAGCGAATTTGCGTGCACGCGCAGTAAGGGGTTGTTCAGTGCCATCCATGTTGAGCGGCAGGCCGACAATGATTTCGTCCGGCTGCCACTCTTTTAGCAGGCGTTCAATCAAACTCCAGTCTGGCGTACCGTCCTGTGCTTTGATGGCGGGCAAGGGTCTCGCCGTACCGGTAATGCGTTGACCAACCGCGACGCCGATACTTTTCGTACCAAAATCAAAAGAGAGTAATGTTCCGCTCATCAGGCGTGTCCCGCCACGCCAGGCATGGTCTGAATATCAATCCCGATAAGCTTCGCCGCATCGCGCCAGCGGTCGGCAATCGGCGTTTTAAATAAGATGTTGAGGTCTGCGGGAGCAGTGAGCCAGGCGTTATCCAGTAGCTCTTGTTCCAGTTGACCTTTTTCCCATGATGAATAGCCCAGCGCAACCAGCACTTCGGATGGCTGCTCCTGCGTACCAAGGGTTTCAAGTACATCGCGGGAGGTGGTGATGATAGTGTTATCTGAAATGCGAATACTGGAGGCAAAGCGTGACGGCGGGGTGTGTAGAATAAATCCACGGTCTTCCGCCAGCGGGCCGCCGAGCATCACCGGTTTGTCCAGACGAATGGCAGGATCGCGTGCTTCTGGAGTAATCTTCAGCTTTTCCAGAATCCCTTCAATTTGTAAGTTTTCCAGAGGCTTATTGACGATAATCCCCATTGCTCCGTTCTCATTGTGTTCACAGATATACACCACGGAACGGCGGAAAATCGGATCCTGGAGAGCAGGCATGGCAATTAGAAAGTGATGCTGTAAATTCATTGTCAGAGGTTCTGTTTCCTGGTTCAAAAAAGCAACAGAGCCCAGTATGTGGGCAAAGCGCGAAGATGTCACCCTCTGAAGATAGCTTTGCCGGATGGCGGCTTCGCCTTATCCGGCCTACGGGGTGCAAATGTAGGCCGGATAAGACGCGAAGGCATCGCCATCCGGCAACTTATTTATTTCTGCAAACGTGCCTCGATGGCGTCCATCAGCATACCGGTAATCGAAACCGGGAACTCCGCTTCAATTTCACGAATACAGGTTGGGCTGGTGACGTTAATTTCCGTCAGACGGTCGCCAATGATATCCAGACCGACAAAAATCAAGCCTTTTGCTTTCAGCGTTGGCCCAATGCGACGTGCAATTTCCCAGTCGCTGTCGGTTAATGGACGCGGCTCGCCACGACCGCCGGCTGCCAGGTTGCCACGGGTTTCGCCGCCTTGTGGAATACGCGCCAGGCAGTACGGAACGGGTTCGCCATCGACCACCAGCACGCGTTTATCACCGTCTTTAATTGCCGGCAGATAGTTCTGCGCCATGCAATAACGGGTACCGTGCTCGGTCAGCGTTTCGGCAATAACGCCAAGGTTCGGATCGCCTTCCTTCACGCGGAAAATAGATGCGCCGCCCATGCCGTCCAGCGGTTTGAGAATGATGTCGCTGTGTTTTTGCCAGAAGGCTTTCAGCTGCGCTTTGTTACGCGTGACCAGCGTTTCCGGCGTCAGGTCGGCAAACCATGCGGTGAACAGCTTCTCGTTACAATCGCGCAGGCTCTGCGGTTTGTTGACGATTAGCGTCCCTTTCTCCTCTGCACGTTCCAGAATATAGGTTGCGTAGATGAACTCGGTATCAAACGGCGGATCCTTACGCATCAGAATGACGTCCAGATCTGCCAGCGGGAGATCCTGCTCGCTATTGAACTCATACCATTTGTCGTAGTTCTGCTCTACGCTCAGGGTACGTGTACGGGCGCGGGCTTCACCGTTGATCAGATAGAGATCGGCCATTTCCATATAATGAATTTCGTAACCGCGACGTTGCGCTTCCAGCAGCATAGCGAAGCTGGAATCTTTCTTGATGTTGATGCTTGCGATGGGATCCATCACGATGCCGAGCTTGATCATTGTTCTTCTCCGTTAGCCCAGATCGCCAAAACGCACCTGTAGCGCGGTGATGGCGGTGAGCGCAGTTGTCTCAGTACGCAGAACGCGAGGTCCTAACAGAATATCAGTAAACTGATACCGTGCGGTCATGGCAATTTCATCTGCCGACAGCCCACCTTCGGGGCCAATCAGCAAGCGGATGCGTTCCACCGGGAGCGGCAGCGTATTGATGCTGGCGCTGGCGCGGGGATGCAGGTTCAGTTTCAGACCTTCATCCTGTTCGGCGCACCACGCTTCCAGATCCATCGCCGGGCGAATTTCAGGCACCCGATTACGACCGCACTGTTCGCAGGCGGCAATGGCGATTTTCTGCCACTGCTGGAGCTTCTTGTTCAGGCGTTCGCTGTCCAGTTTAACGCCGCAGCGCTCAGAAAAAAGTGGCGTAATGAGGCTTACACCCAGTTCAATCGATTTTTGGATAGTAAATTCCATTTTTTCACCCCGCGACATCACCTGGCCCAGGTGGATGTGCAGCGGCGATTCTCGATCGTCGAGTTCAGCGTTAAGCACCTTCACGTCCACGCTTTTCTTACTGGCGTGGGTGATTTCGGCGTCGAATACCTGATTGCTGCCATCAAACAGCTGTAGCGCCTGGCCAGGCCCCATACGCAGCACGCGGCCGATATGGTTGGCTGCATCTTCACACAGTGAAATTTGGCTGCCGGAAGTGAGTGGCTCAGGGTGATAAATGCGAGGAATGCGCATAGTTAAACATCCGCGTCATGGCCCTGGGCTGCAAAAGGCCAGGGCATGGTTAAAAAATATTGCTGCTAGTGTAGGTTAGCTCTTTTGCGCCTGGCAAGCGCGTTGCACATAGGGGTTATGGTTCCCCTGTACCTTCGCAATGCGTTCGTCGCGCTCACACTCCCAATCGGTGACCGGATACTGCTTATTCCAGGCATTAAAAAGCTGAGTTTGCTGGCGGGAGAGCGTCAGGTTGTATTGGTCGCGCATGTAAAAATAGGTACGCGCGATGGCGCCACGGGCGCGGGCTGGCGGCTCGGCAACTTTCTCTTTGAAGTCAACCTTCATGGTGCATTGTCCATATTGGCCTTCGCCACCGTTCCACTGGCTGTACATAAAGTTTGCGCGATCGCCATTGACCTCACCCACCGCGGGCTGCAGGTTATGCATATCGCTTTCCATTTTGCGATAGACCGGATCTTTAGCGCAGTTTTTACGCCCTCCGTCCTGCCAGCACTGGCGCTGATGACCAAATTGCCAGGCGGGGACCACGTGTTCCCATTCAATTCGACTGGCGCGGTTTTCATTTTTTCGCACTTTATAGCCGCAGGATTCGAGGTCAACGACCCCTTTTTTTCCTTGCCAGTTAATTTTACATCCGCAATAGAAATCGCCTGGCGCATCGGCGTTAACTTTAACGCCCGCTGCTTTTGCCTGAGAAAAACTGTTGATGCCTTCGGCTAAAACCGAGCCTGAAAACGCAGCGGCTAACAGGGCCGCAGCAAAAGAAAGATTACGGTACATCACGAACTCCGTGTCAAAACGAGCCCGCAACGTAGCGAAAGTCATTCCTGTATGCAATCAGTTAGATCAGAAAAGTTCCTGATAATTCTGAAGATTATTCTGCAACCAGCGGTTGACCGCAGTGAACGCAGCGGTAGGTGGCTTCGCCGCGTACAACGCGGTTATGGCGGCGGACGGTCAGTTGGTGTTCCTGACACTTACAGCGGTATGTAAAGGTCTTACGCTGCACGGATTGCAGCTCAAACTGATGCGTGCGCCGGGCCGGTACGCCCAGCACGCTCTCCATCATCCATTTCCACTCTTTCCCGTGCGGCGGTACGCGGCCAAAGTGTTTCCACACCAGTAGATGCGCCAGTTCATGGGGCACCACTTCGTTAACGAACGCGTCAACATTCTCCATCAGCAAAACTGGATTAAGACGAATTTCGTAGGTTTGTAGCCACGCGGTACCCGCGGCGGTTCCGCGCTGTTGGTAAACCAGCTTTGGTTCCGGGTATTGGCGTTCGAGCTTGAGATTGGCCTGAGCGAGTTTTTCCCGCAGGCTGCGCATAACGGCTTGCTGGATGGCGATCGGGAGACGGGAGGTTTTCATAACGCCAGAGGATAGTGCGACAGGGAAGGGACTGCAAGAGGAAGGCTCCCTCCCGCTTGGGAGGAAGCCTAACGTGATTAGTCGTGTGCGCCAATTTCGCGCAGTTTACGACCTTTCATCAGGTTACGTTCAATGTGTTCCAGAGAGACGTTTTTAGTTTCAGGGATCAGCCACAGGGTCAGGAAGATGAACAGTACGTTCAGGCCACCGTAGACCCAGAAGGTGTTGGCGCTGCCCAGCGAGTTCAGCATCGTCAGGAAGGTTGCGCCGACAATCATGTTGGCAATCCAGTTAGTTGCGGTAGAGCAGGTGATGCCGAAATCGCGACCTTTCAGCGGCTGGATTTCAGAGCACAGTACCCAAATCAGCGGACCGGCGCTCATTGCAAAGCCAACGATAAACATTAGCAGCATCAGGACAGCGAAGTATTGTGCGGCTGGCGAGTGAATACCCACGTGCATCATTGTACCCAGCACGCCCATACCGACGGCCATGACGATAAAGCCGAGGATCAGCGTAGGTTTACGGCCCCAGCGGTCAACCAGGCCAATGGCGATAAAGGTTGCCAGCACGTTGGTCAGACCGACAATAACGGTCCCCCACATCTGTTCGGTGGTGTTGGTGTAACCCGCCAGCTCAAAGATTTTTGGCGCGTAATACATAATGACGTTCATCCCGGTGAACTGCTGCATCACCTGTAACAGAACGCCAAGGAAAACCGCGCGGCGGAAGTTGCTGTTTTCTTTAAACAGCGCCCAGCCGCTCTGCTTCACCTGCAGGCTTTCACGAATTTCATCCAGCTCGCGTTTGGCTTCAGCGCTGGTGTCACGCAGACGCAACAGAACGCGTTCGGCATCGACAAAACGACGTTTAGCCGCAAACCAACGCGGGCTGTCCGGCAGGAAGATGACGCCAACCAGCAGTAACAGGGCAGGAATGATGATCACGCCCAGCATCCAGCGCCATGCGCCGCTGTAGCTAAATGCCGTATCGGAAAGATACGCACCTAAAATACCGATGGTGATCATTAACTGATACATAGAAATCATGCTGCCGCGAATTTTTTCCGGGGCGATTTCGGACAAGTACAACGGTGCGGTATAAGACGCAACGCCGACTGCCAGGCCGAGCAGCACGCGGGAAACCAGCAGCACTTCAACGTTTGGCGCTGCGGCGGAGAACAGCGAACCGGCAACAAACAGGATTGCGCCGATCATCAGGCTTTTTTTACGCCCCAGCTTGAAGGAGAGCCAACCGCTGCCGACGGCGCCCACTGCCGCACCAAACATCATGGAACTCACCACCCATTCCTGAGTGTGTGGGGTAATTTGGAACTCGTCGGTGATGAATGGTAAAGCACCGGCAATAACACCGATATCCAGGCCAAAAAGTAATCCAGCCAGGGCTGCCAGGAAGCAGACAAAAAATGTCATGGCTTTGTTGGAATGCCCCGTTTTTTTATTGTCAGGCATGATGCCCTCCGTTGGGTAGCTAGTTTTGTTGATGTTAAGGGTAGGTGAGTACGGGGTAAAAAAATGCGAATCACATCACATTAGTGTAATCGGTTACACTAACATTCATGTGGATTATTGCTTAATGAATTGAAAGTTAACATTATTTATTATTATAGATTAAAGTTGATTGGCTGATTTTAAGACAATGCTGAAATATGATGTAACAGTGATGCAATGCTGGTAACGAAGAGATGTGAATTCAAGGTAGATAGAAATACCGTGCTATGTAATCGCTTTCATTTGTTATTGAAGCAAATGAAATTAGCGTGGTTATAGCGATGGGGGATGGGAGAGCAAATGACATAAAAAAAGACCAGCGCGAGGCTGGTCTTCATAAGCATTGAGCCGTAGAGGAATTACTTCAGACCGGCAGCTTCACGCAGCAGGGCGGCTTTGTCGGTTTTTTCCCATGGGAAATGTTCGCGACCAAAGTGACCGTAAGCAGCGGTTTCTTTGTAAATCGGGTGCAGCAGATCCAGCATCTGAATCAGGCCATACGGGCGCAGGTCGAAGAACTCACGCACCAGCAGGGTCAGCTGCTCTGAAGGCACTTTTTCAGTACCGAACGTTTCCACCATGATAGAGGTCGGTTCAGCCACGCCGATTGCGTAGGAAACCTGAATCTCACAACGGTCAGCCAGACCAGCGGCAACGATGTTTTTCGCTACGTAGCGGGCTGCATAAGCTGCGGAACGGTCAACTTTAGACGGATCCTTACCAGAGAATGCGCCGCCGCCGTGACGGGCCATGCCGCCGTAGGTATCAACGATGATTTTACGACCCGTCAGACCGCAGTCACCCATTGGACCGCCGATAACGAAACGACCAGTTGGGTTGATGAAGAACTTGGTTGAAGCTGTCAGCCATTCAGTCGGCAGTACCGGCTTGATGATCTCTTCCATAACGGCTTCTTGCAGCGATTTCTGATCGATATCTTCAGAGTGCTGAGTCGACAGAACAACCGCATCAATACCGACGATTTTACCGTCGTCATACTGGAAGGTTACCTGGCTTTTTGCATCCGGGCGCAGCCAGGATAAGGTGCCGTTTTTACGCACTTCAGCCTGACGCTGCACCAGACGGTGAGCATAGGTAATCGGGGCTGGCATCAGCACGTCGGTTTCGTTGGTTGCATAACCAAACATCAGACCCTGGTCGCCTGCGCCCTGTTCCAGCGGATCCGCACGGTCAACACCCTGGTTGATGTCCGGAGACTGTTTACCAATCGCGCTCAGTACCGCGCAAGAGTTGGCATCAAAGCCCATGTCGGAATGCACATAGCCAATTTCGCGAACCGTGTTACGGGTGATCTCTTCGATATCAACCCATGCGCTGGTGGTGATCTCACCGCCAACTAAAACCATGCCGGTTTTGACGTAGGTCTCGCAGGCAACGCGTGCTTTCGGATCCTGCTCCAGGATTGCATCCAGCACGGCATCAGAGATTTGGTCAGCGATTTTGTCAGGATGCCCTTCTGATACGGACTCGGACGTAAAAAGGTGTTTTGCCATATTTAATTTCACCTAAGGAGAATGTAGTTAGCTCAAACTGTCGAGTGGAATAGCCATGTGTAGAAGATTCTACCATGAGTCTGCAGATGACGGACACTGGCAGTCTGAGTGTTAATCGGTATAGATGGATTAACATCTGGACGGCTATTTTAAGGCGGTTCTGCGCCTGATTTCCAGCTTTTTTTGATTGAGCTCGCATTGTACTGAAAATGTAACTGGAAATTTTTCCTGACGGTGCTGGCAATGCGCGTATTTATCTTTTGCTTTTTCGTACTGTTGTCGGTATAAAACGCGGCGCGCGGCTCATATCCGTCATACTTCAAGTTGCATGTGCGTTGGCAATACTCGCCCAGTCACTTACTCCTGTAAGCGCCCGGGGATTCACTGCGTTGCCGCCTTCCCGCAACTCGATTTATTGAGGATAGACAAAAAAGCACACGACGTTTTCATCGTGTTGCCACTTCCAGCCGGGTTAAAACTTTAGCTTTGGCTTGTGGGTTCGTTCCGTCAGGAGCAACCGTGGAGGTGATACGAGATAATGAACCGTTGTATTCTGCTGAATCTGTCGCACCGTTCTGGTGTACATATGTCCCCCGCAATCTGCATCTTGCATACCTGCCGATGTTATACCCATCTCGGCGCTTCTCAGGACTCCAGGGCCGGCAACGGTCACTAAGAACTGAACAAGGGCGCTCTTGGTAAACAAGAGTTTTCTCGTGGTTTCGCCGAACCGTCAGCATTAAGTTCGGTTACGTGTTTACATTGATATGAAAAAGAAACCGGTCGCACAGTCGGAGCGTCAGCACTATCTGCTGGAAATTCTGCCTGTATTTGGGTTGTTATCGCGTCTTCGGATTGCGATAGTAGTCAACTGTTTTACACTTGTTAATAAAATTTGAGGTTCGCTATGTCTGACGACATTTCTTTGGGTTCGCCTTCGTCAGCAGGCGAACACGGTGTACTACGCTCCATGCAGGAGGTTGCAATGAGTTCCCAGGAAGCCAGCAAGATGCTGCGTACTTACAATATTGCCTGGTGGGGTAATAACTATTATGACGTCAATGAACTGGGCCACATCAGCGTGTGCCCGGATCCCGACGTACCAGAAGCGCGCGTTGACCTTGCTGAGTTGGTGAAAGCCCGTGAAGCGCAGGGCCAGCGTTTGCCTGCATTGTTCTGCTTCCCGCAGATCCTGCAACACCGTCTGCGTTCGATTAACGCCGCGTTTAAGCGCGCCCGTGAGTCTTACGGCTACAACGGTGACTATTTCCTCGTTTACCCGATCAAGGTTAACCAGCACCGTCGCGTGATTGAATCGCTGATCCACTCCGGCGAACCGCTGGGGCTGGAAGCCGGTTCTAAAGCTGAACTGATGGCCGTTCTGGCTCATGCCGGAATGACCCGCAGCGTGATCGTGTGTAACGGCTATAAAGACCGCGAATACATCCGCCTGGCGCTAATTGGCGAAAAGATGGGCCATAAGATCTATCTGGTCATCGAGAAGATGTCTGAAATCGCTATCGTGCTGGATGAAGCTGAACGACTGAATGTTGTTCCGCGTCTGGGCGTGCGTGCGCGTCTGGCGTCGCAAGGGTCCGGCAAATGGCAGTCTTCCGGCGGAGAGAAATCGAAATTCGGCCTGGCGGCAAACCAGGTGCTGCAACTGGTAGAAATGCTGCGCGAGCGCGGTCGTCTGGACAGTATTCAGTTGCTGCACTTCCACCTCGGCTCACAGATGGCGAACATTCGTGATATTGCCACCGGCGTACGTGAGTCGGCGCGTTTCTACGTTGAGCTGCACAAGCTTGGCGTAAATATCCAGTGCTTCGACGTGGGCGGTGGCCTGGGCGTGGACTACGAAGGTACCCGTTCGCAGTCTGACTGCTCCGTAAACTACGGCCTGAACGAATACGCGAACAACATCATCTGGGCCATTGGCGACGCCTGTGAAGAGCACGGTCTGCCGCACCCGACGGTAATTACCGAATCCGGTCGCGCTGTTACCGCGCATCATACCGTGCTGGTGTCTAATATTATCGGCGTTGAGCGTAGCGAGCATACCGAAGCAACGCCTCCGGCTGACGATGCGCCGCGTGCCCTGCAAAGCATGTGGGAAACCTGGCAAGAGATGCATGAGCCGGGAACCCGTCGTTCGCTGCGTGAATGGCTGCACGACAGCCAGATGGATCTGCACGATATTCACGTTGGGTACTCTTCAGGCACCTTTAGCCTGCAGGAACGCGCGTGGGCAGAACAGCTCTATCTGAACATGTGTCACGATGTGCAAAAACAACTCGACCCGAGCAACCGCGCGCACCGTCCGATTATCGACGAGTTGCAGGAGCGTATGGCGGATAAGATTTACGTCAACTTCTCGCTGTTCCAGTCGATGCCGGATGCGTGGGGGATCGATCAGCTGTTCCCGGTGATGCCGCTGGAAGGGCTGAACAAGGCTCCTGAGCGCCGTGCGGTGCTGCTGGATATCACCTGTGATTCTGATGGCGCTATCGACCACTATGTTGATGGTGACGGCATTGCGACCACCATGCCGATGCCGGAATACGATCCGGAGAACCCGCCGATGCTGGGCTTCTTTATGGTGGGTGCGTACCAGGAGATCCTTGGCAACATGCACAACCTGTTCGGTGATACTGAAGCGGTTGACGTGTTCGTCTTCCCTGACGGCAGCGTGGAAGTTGAGCTGTCTGACGAAGGGGATACCGTGGCGGATATGCTGCAATACGTGCAGTTGGATCCGAACACCCTGCTAACGCAGTTCCGTGATCAAGTGAAAAACACCGATCTGGATACCGAGTTGCAGCAGCAGTTCCTCGAAGAGTTTGAGGCAGGTCTGTACGGATATACCTATCTCGAAGACGAGTAATTAAGATATATCTGCTTGAGAGCCGGCTTATTTATATAAACCGGCTCTTTTTTTATTAATGAAATCTGAAATATGGTGGCAACTCTTTCTTTTATCTTTTTAGAACTCTACTGTTGCCGATGTAATAACTCGGAAACAGAAAAGGAATCGAGATGAAGGGATTTAAGTGGAACGTGTTTTTTGCCGTAATTTTTTTACTTGCTGGTGGCTGTTCCGTGCCCGCATATTATAGCAGTGCACCTTCGCCAGGCGTGGGAACGGCCTGGGGCGGCGACGTGCACTCAACGGTAACGGGCGTATCTGTAGAACGTGCGGAGCGCGACCCTGCCGAAGTCATATTAATAAATTATTCTGCAAAGTATTCGACGGGTTACGATAGAGTATACAGCATACGCATTAGTGATTTGGAATATGCTGTTCGCGATGCTAATTTTAATTCTATCCCTATTACCCGTCTTTACAACTCCTCTGTTGGGCAATGGCAATATAGTCTTCCAGCCAGGGTGGGGACAAATTATCAATTGTATGTGCGCAATCACAGTCGAGATACGAACTATGAAATCGTCGCGACTGTAGATGGGCTTGATGTACTTAACGGCAAACCTGGTTCGCTGAATAACAGCGGTTATATTGTTAATGCGGGAGATTCGCTGGCAATCAAAGGGTTCAGAAAAGATAAGTATACTGAAGCCGAATTTCGGTTTTCTGATGTTTCTGACTCCTACGCCGCTAACTCTGCGCAGGGTGACAGGCGCAACATCGGAGTGATTGGTTTCGCCGCATTTGCTTTGCAGGGCCTGGTCGTTAAAACGCTCTCGCCTTGCTCTGCGCAGGCATTCCCGGCGGACAGTAATGGTTATGCCCCGCCGCCATGTCGTCAATAAAAGCGCTGCTTGAAGCGGGGAAGTTTTAAGGCGATAATTACACAAAATCTGTTTTAAAAAATCTAACCCTTCCTCGTCGGGCCTAACGACGCGGAAGGGTTTTTTTATACCGACGAATATGAGGTTTTTGCCATGAGCACCTTAGGTCATCAATACGACAACTCCCTGGTTTCTAACGCCTTTGGTTTTTTGCGTCTGCCGATGAACTTCATGCCGTACGACAGCGACGCCGACTGGGTGATCACCGGCGTACCGTTTGATATGGCAACGTCTGGCCGCGCGGGCGGTCGTCATGGTCCGGCTGCGATCCGTCAGGTTTCCACTAACCTGGCGTGGGAACACAATCGCTTCCCGTGGGACTTCGATATGCGCGAGCGCCTGAACGTGGTGGACTGCGGCGATCTGGTTTATGCGTTCGGTGATGCCCGTGAAATGAGTGAAAAACTGCAGGCGCATGCTGAGAAATTGCTTTCTGCCGGTAAGCGCATGCTCTCTTTCGGCGGTGACCACTTCGTCACGCTGCCGCTCCTGCGCGCGCATGCTAAACACTTTGGTAAAATGGCGCTGGTGCACTTTGATGCCCACACCGACACCTACGCTAACGGCTGTGAATTCGACCACGGTACCATGTTCTACACTGCGCCGAACGAAGGTCTGATCGATCCGAATCACTCTGTGCAGATCGGTATTCGTACCGAGTTCGACAAAGATAACGGATTTACCGTGCTGGATGCTTGTCAGGTGAACGATCGCGGCGTTGATGACATCATCGCCCAGGTTAAGCAGATTGTTGGTGATATGCCGGTGTATCTGACCTTTGATATCGACTGCCTCGATCCGGCGTTTGCTCCTGGAACCGGTACGCCCGTGATCGGCGGTCTGACTTCCGATCGCGCGATCAAGCTGGTACGTGGTCTGAAAGATCTGAATATCGTCGGGATGGATGTGGTGGAAGTGGCTCCGGCCTACGATCAGTCAGAGATCACCGCGCTGGCGGCGGCTACGCTGGCACTGGAAATGCTGTATATCCAGGCGGCGAAGAAAGGCGAATAACGGGTTTCGGACTATTTTGCCGGATGTCGCTGACGCTAGTCCGGCCTACATTATTGCTGAATTTGTAGGCCGGATAAGGCGTTCACGCCGCCATCCGGCACTGTTCGAGGATTATTTTATCCCGTCTGCGCTCATGCGATCGCGAATGTGTTGCGCACGTTCTGCAGATGCCGGGTGATCGTCAAACATTGAGCTTTGGCGTCCTGCTTCCAGTTTAGCCAGTTTCTCAAAGCTGGTGGCCAGTCCTGCCGGATTGATCCCACGTTTGCGCAACAAATCATACGAGTAATCATCCGCTTCGGATTCCTGACGCTGGGAGAACTGCGAGTTCACCAGTTTCTCGCCAAGATCGCCCAATTGCGACTGCGACAGGCTGCCGACAATGCCGCCAGCGGAAGCCGCTGCTGCACGTACGGCGTTAGTGCCCAGCGCGACCTGCATGCCTTTTTTCACATGACCCAGCGCGACGTGGCCCATTTCGTGGCCGATCACCGCTTCGACTTCGTTATCGGTCATCATGTCCATCAGGCCGCTGTACACGCGGATACAACCGTTCGCCATGGCAAAGGCATTCACATCTTTCGCCATATAGACTTTGTAGTTCACCGGCTGGCCGTTAATGTTGTCGCCAAGCGCGGCGGCGATTTTGCCAAGACGCGTTGCGTACTCGCTGCTGGCAGGGGCGATAGTAGCCTTGCTGTCCATATCTTTACAGGCCTGATCGCTCAGCGCTTTTACCTGAGTATCGCTCAGACTATAGGCCTGAAAAGCCTCTGCACCAGAAGAAAGCAGTCCGTTTGAGTCCATGTTCTGGCAGCCGGTCAATGCCGCCGCCATGCTCGTAGCAAGCAGTAAAGCGCGAATTTTCATTTTTTCTCTTCCGCACAAAGTCAGGATTATTCTAAAAAATGCGTCGTTTGCAGGTAAACCGACGCTCGGCCTAAGTATAAAGAAAAGAACATTCAGCGGGCGAGAAGATTGCGCAACTTGCGCGCATGATCCAGAGATTTCTGAAGCGGTAAAAGGATGCTCCATGTACATGACACGCGGCTTGGGTTACATTGTTGGCACTTTTTTCCGGCGTAGCCCAAAACGCGCTGTCGTCAAGTCGTTAAGGGCTCAGCCTTCATTATCCGATCTGGAGTCAAAATGTCCTCACGTAAAGAGCTTGCCAATGCTATTCGTGCGCTGAGCATGGACGCAGTACAGAAAGCCAAATCCGGTCACCCGGGTGCCCCGATGGGTATGGCTGACATTGCCGAAGTCCTGTGGCGTGATTTCCTGAACCACAACCCGACTAACCCGTCCTGGGCTGACCGTGACCGCTTCGTGCTGTCCAACGGCCACGGCTCCATGCTGATTTACAGCCTGCTGCACCTCACCGGCTACGATCTGCCGATGTCCGAGCTGCAGAACTTCCGTCAGCTGCATTCCAAAACGCCGGGTCACCCGGAAGTGGGTTACACCGCGGGTGTTGAAACCACTACCGGTCCTCTGGGTCAGGGCATTGCGAATGCTGTGGGTATGGCTATCGCCGAAAAAACGCTGGCGGCGCAGTTTAACCGTCCTGGTCACGACATCGTTGACCACTTCACCTATGCTTTCATGGGCGACGGCTGCATGATGGAAGGTATCTCTCACGAGGTATGTTCCCTGGCCGGTACGCTGAAGCTGGGTAAACTGGTAGCGTTCTACGATGACAACGGCATCTCTATCGATGGCCACGTTGAAGGCTGGTTCACCGATGACACCGCTAAGCGTTTCGAAGCTTACGGTTGGCACGTGGTTCGTGGCGTTGATGGTCACGATGCTGACGCGATTAAGCGCGCAGTTGAAGAAGCTCGCGCTGTGACCGACAAACCGTCCCTGCTGATGTGCAAAACCATCATCGGTTTCGGTTCCCCGAATAAAGCTGGTACCCACGACTCTCACGGTGCGCCGCTGGGTGATGCAGAAATCGCACTGACCCGCGAACAGCTGGGCTGGAAATACGCGCCGTTTGAAATTCCGTCTGAAATCTACGCGCAGTGGGATGCGAAAGAAGCAGGCCAGGCAAAAGAAGCTGCATGGAACGAGAAGTTCGCTGCTTATGCGAAAGCCTTCCCGCAGGAAGCCGCTGAATTCACCCGTCGTATGAAAGGTGAAATGCCGTCTGACTTCGACGCAAAAGCGAACGAGTTCATCGCTAAGCTGCAGGCTAACCCGGCGAAAATCGCCAGCCGTAAAGCGTCTCAGAACGCGATTGAAGCGTTTGGTCCTCTGCTGCCTGAATTCCTCGGCGGCTCCGCTGACCTGGCACCAAGTAACCTGACTCTGTGGTCTGGTTCTAAAGCTATCAACGAAGATACTGCCGGTAACTACATCCATTACGGTGTACGTGAATTCGGTATGACCGCTATCGCTAACGGTATCTCCCTGCACGGTGGCTTCCTGCCGTACACCTCCACCTTCCTGATGTTTGTCGAATATGCCCGTAACGCGGTGCGTATGGCTGCGCTGATGAAACAGCGTCAGGTGATGGTCTATACCCACGACTCCATCGGTCTGGGCGAAGATGGCCCGACTCACCAGCCGGTAGAGCAGGTAGCTTCGCTGCGTGTGACCCCGAACATGAGCACCTGGCGTCCGTGTGACCAGGTTGAATCTGCCGTTGCATGGAAATACGGTGTAGAGCGTCAGGACGGTCCGACCGCGCTGATCCTCTCCCGCCAGAACCTGGCACAGCAGGAACGTACCGAAGAGCAGCTGGCGAACATCGCGCGCGGTGGTTACGTGCTGAAAGATTGCGCCGGTCAGCCGGAACTGATCTTCATCGCTACCGGTTCTGAAGTTGAGCTGGCTGTGGCTGCCTGGGACAAACTGACCGCTGAAGGCGTTAAAGCGCGCGTGGTTTCCATGCCGTCTACCGACGCGTTCGACAAACAGGATGCCGCTTATCGCGAGTCCGTACTGCCGAAAGCTGTTTCCGCACGTGTTGCAGTGGAAGCGGGTATCGCAGACTACTGGTTCAAATACGTGGGCCTGAACGGCGCTATCGTTGGTATGACTACCTTTGGTGAGTCTGCACCGGCTGAGCTGCTGTTTGAAGAGTTTGGCTTCACTGTCGACAACGTTGTCGCGAAAGCAAAAGAACTGCTGTAATTTTGATTACAGGTGAAAACGGGTCGCTTATGCGGCCCGTTTTTTTAAAGTAAGTAAATTTATTTGGTCGCGTGCAACCAGAAAATGTAGATTTGCATCACAAATATGATATTTAGCGATGTTTTATATTTGCAGCTTGAATCACATTATTACTGTTGATTTTTATATTCCTTTTCTCAATCCATTGTTTTTAAAGGCATCACCAAAAAACATTCTGCGCTGTATGTAGTTTTCTCCTCGATTGATTTCATTTTGCCGTGCGCGTATTTTATTTTTAACGCTAACTCGTACCCTAAAAATAAAATAAGGAAAATGTATGCGGCTGATTGATTACTTTCCCGAATCATCTATCTCAATAAAAAATTCAGCAAAGAACTGGCAGGAGGCAATTGACTTTTCTATGTCATCCTTACTTGCCAATCATTATGTCAATTCAAATTATATTCAGGCCATCAAAGACTCAACGATTAACAATGGTCCTTATTATATTTTAGCGCCAGGCGTCGCCATGCCGCACGCTCGACCGGAGTGTGGCGCGTTAAAAACCGGTATGTCATTAACGCTTCTCAAACAGGAAGTGAAATTTGCCGAAGACGATGAAGGCATCAGATTATTAATCGGATTGTCGGCGGCTAATGCTGATTCACACATTGGCGCTATTCAGGCCTTAAGCGAATTATTATGTGAAGAGGAAGCACTAACCGCTTTGTTAGCGGCTAAATCAGAAAAACAATTGGCGGATATTATCGCTCAAGCATAATTAACGGTTTCCTTTCAGGACATTATTATGGAAAACAAGTCTGCTCGTGCCAAAGTCCAGGCTTTTGGTGGGTTTTTGACTGCAATGGTCATTCCCAACATCGGCGCATTTATTGCCTGGGGTTTTATTACCGCATTATTTATTCCTACTGGTTGGATGCCGAATGAGCATTTCGCCAAAATTGTCGGTCCGATGATTACCTATTTACTGCCCGTCATGATTGGCTCCACTGGGGGGCATCTGGTTGGCGGGAAACGCGGTGCGGTAATGGGGGGCATTGGTTCTATTGGCGTTATTGTGGGCGCGGATATCCCGATGTTCCTTGGCGCGATGGTAATGGGGCCGCTTGGCGGTTGGGTGATTAAGCATATCGACCGTCTGCTGGAAAAACGCATTCCTGCAGGCTTCGAGATGGTTATCAATAATTTCTCTCTTGGTATTGCGGGAATGCTTTTATGCTTGCTGGGGTTTGAAGTTATCGGCCCAGCGGTTCTCATTGCCAATAATTTCGTGAAGGAGTGTATTGAAGCGTTGGTTCATGCGGGCTATCTGCCGTTGCTATCCGTAATCAATGAGCCGGCAAAAATCCTCTTTCTGAACAATGCCATCGATCAGGGGGTGTATTATCCGCTGGGGATGCAGCAAGCTTCTGAAACGGGAAAATCAATTTTCTTCATGGTGGCATCTAACCCAGGGCCGGGATTAGGTTTGTTACTCGGCTTTGCTATCTTTGGCAAAGGAATGAGTAAAAAGTCTGCGCCAGGCGCCATGATTATCCACTTCCTCGGTGGTATTCATGAACTGTATTTCCCGTATGTGCTGATGAAGCCTCTGACCCTGATCGCGATGATTGCCGGGGGAATGACCGGGACGTGGGTATTCCACCTGCTGGACGGTGGGTTAGTTGCGGGGCCAAGCCCAGGATCTATATTCGCCTATCTGGCATTAACGCCGAAAGGTTCTTTCCTCGCGACCATTGCAGGAGTCACCGCGGGAACCGTTGTTACTTTTGTTATTACCTCTGTCATCCTGAAAATGGAAAAGAACGTTGAAACAGAAAGTGAAGATGACTTTGCTGAATCAGCCAGAACCGTCAAAGCGATGAAGCAGGAAGGGAAATTCTCTTATAAAAACATTAAACGCGTCGCTTTTGTCTGTGATGCAGGAATGGGTTCCAGTGCTATGGGGGCAACCACGTTTCGTAAGCGTCTGGAGAAAGCGGGATTGAATATTACTGTGACTCATTATGCTATCGAAAACGTTCCGCAAGATGCCGATATTATTGTCACCCATGCCAGTCTTGAAGGTCGTGTTAAACGTGTAAGTGAAAAGCCATTAGTGCTGATTAAGAACTATATTGGTGACCCATTGTTGGATGATTTATTTAAACGCATTACTGCGAACTAGCCTTCTTCTATTTTTGGAGTGAATATGAAAACGAAAGTTGCTGCCATATATGGCAAGCAGGATATTCGTATCCGCGAATTTGAACTGCCTGCAATTACAGATAATGAATTGTTAGTAAGCGTAATATCCGATAGCGTTTGTTTGTCCACCTGGAAAGCAGCAGCATTGGGGAGCGATCATAAACGCGTACCGGACGATCTGGAAAATCATCCGGTTATTACCGGACATGAATGTGCAGGTATTATTGTTGAGGTGGGAAAAAACCTGACGGATAAATATAAGAAAGGTCAGCGTTTTGTGTTGCAACCCGCGATGGGATTGCCAAGTGGATATTCAGCAGGATACAGCTATGAATATTTTGGCGGCAATGCGACATATATGATTATCCCGGAAGTGGCGATTAACCTCGGATGCGTTTTGCCTTACCACGGCTCTTATTTTGCCGCCGCCTCATTGGCAGAACCGATGTGCTGCATTATTGGCGCGTATAACGCGAATTTTCATACCACGCCTTACGTTTATGAGCATCGCATGGGGATTAAGCCAGGGGGGAACATTGCGCTTCTGGCCTGCGCCGGGCCGATGGGTATTGGTGCAATAGATTATGCCATTAACGGAAATATTCAGCCGTCACGCGTGGTGGTGGTCGACATTGACGAAGCACGACTGGCGCAGGCTAAAAAACTGTTGCCCGTTGAGCTGGCGGCAGAAAAGGGGATTGAGCTCATCTATGTGAATACTACTGGCATGGATTCTCCGACAGCGATGCTGCGAGCGTTAACTCATGACGCAGGTTTTGATGATGTCTTTGTGTATGCGGCAGTGCCTGCAGTTGTTGAGATGGCTGATGATTTACTCGCGGAAGATGGTTGCCTGAATTTTTTTGCCGGTCCTACGGACAGTAACTTCAAAGTGCCGTTTAATTTTTATAACGTGCACTACAACAGCACTCACGTTGTCGGGACATCCGGTGGTTCAACGGATGATATGAAAGAGGCCATTGCGCTCAGTGCAACTGGCCAACTGCAACCGTCTTTTATGGTGACGCACATTGGCGGCCTTGATGCAGTTCCGGAAACTGTTTTGAATTTACCGGCGATCCCCGGCGGTAAGAAGCTGATATATAACGGCGTTAGCATGCCACTAACCGCCATTGCTGATTTTGCCGAGAAAGGGAAAACTGACCCATTATTCAAAGAACTGGCGCTGCTGGTGGAGGAGACGCACGGTATCTGGAATGAAAAGGCAGAAAAATACCTTTTGGCACACTTTGGCGTTGATATCGGGGAGGCGGCGATATGATGTCGCTGGCATGGCCGCTATTTCGTATCACGGAGCAGGCTGCACTTGCAGCCTGGCCGCAAACCGGGTGCGGCGATAAAAACAAGATTGATGGTCTGGCTGTGACGGCAATGCGGGAAGCATTGAACAGTATTGCCATTCGCGGACGCATCGTTATTGGCGAAGGGGAGATTGATCAAGCCCCGATGCTGTGGATTGGTGAGGAAGTGGGAACCGGCACCGGACCTGAGGTAGATATCGCCGTTGATCCTATTGAAGGAACCCGAATGGTGGCTATGGGGCAAAGCAATGCGCTGGCCGTCATGGCGTTTGCCCCTCGCGGCAGTTTGTTACACGCTCCTGATATGTACATGAAAAAACTGGTTGTTAATCGGTTTGCGAAAGGGGCGATTAATCTGGCGCTGCCGTTGGCAGATAATCTGCGTAATGTGGCAGAGGCGTTGGGTAAACCGCTGGAGCGACTGCGGATGGTGACGCTGGATAAGCCGCGCCTTCAACCAGCGATTGCCGAGGCGACACGGCTTGGCGTCAAGGTCTTTACTCTGTCCGACGGCGACGTGGCCGCCAGCGTGCTGGTCTGTATGCAGGAGAATCCTTATGATCTGATGTATACCATTGGCGGCGCGCCTGAAGGGGTTATTTCAGCCTGTGCGGTTAAAGCGCTGGGGGGCGATATGCAGGCTGAACTGATTGATTTTTGCGAAGCGAAAGGAAATAACGCAGATAATCGTCTGATTGCGGCACAGGAACATCAGCGCTGCGCGGAAATGGGCGTTGAGATCAATCGGATCTACGCGCTGGACGAACTGGTAGGGGGAAATAAGATCCTATTCAGCGCGACAGGAGTCACGGGCGGCGATCTTGTGAAAGGGATCCAACAGGTTGCGAATGGTGTGCGCACGCAAACTTTACTGATCGGCGGCGCGGATCGAACGTGTAATATAATAGACTCTCTGCATTCATGGTGATTTATCGAGAAACGAATGACGACGCTGACAGAAGACGATGTGCTTGAGCAACTGGATGCTCAAAATAATTTACTCTCGTTTATGACGACGGCACATAACATTTTGCTCCAGGGCATTAAGCGCTTTCTACCGTCGCTGTTCGTTAATAACGATGAAGAGATCGTGGAATATGCAGTGAAGCCGTTACTCGCCCAGAGTGGACCGCTTGACGATATCGACGTTGCGTTACGTCTGATTTATGCGTTGGGAAAAATGGATAAATGGCTTTATGCCGACATCACCCATTTCTCTCAGTTTTATCAGTACCTGAACGAGCAGGATAATATCCCCGGTTTTGCCGATGACATTACCTGGGATTTTGTCAGCAACGTGAACAGTATCACCCGCAACGCAACGCTCTACGGTGCGCTGGAGTCGATGAAATTTGCCGACTTTGCTGCGTGGTCCGAAGTGCGCTTTAGCGCAATGGTCAAGACGGCAATGACGCTGGCAGTGACGGCGATTTTAAAGGAATTAACGCCGTGAAAATCAAACTAACGGTGAATGGGCTACAGGTTGAAGCACATTACCGTGATGATGAGATAGAGAACGTCCACAAACCGTTATTACAACATCTGGCAAAAATACACGCCACTCACCCGCAGCGACGAACGATCGTTTTTCTCAGCGCACCGCCTGGTACGGGTAAATCGACGCTGACCACCTTCTGGGAATATCTCTCCCGTCAGGATCCTGGCCTGCCGGAGATCCAGACGCTGCCGATGGATGGCTTCCATCACTACAACACCTGGCTGGATGCTCATAACCTGCGAGCATACAAAGGTGCGCCGGAAACCTTTGATGTGGATAAGCTTGCGCAGAATCTACGTCTGATAAGGGAAGGGGAGGGCACCTGGCCACAGTACGACCGGCAAAAACACGATCCGGTAGAAGCGGCCATAACAGTGAGCGCGCCGATTGTGATTGTGGAAGGCAACTGGTTATTACGCGATGATGAAAGGTGGCGGGCGTTAGCTGAGTTTTGTGATTACTCGCTGTTTATTCGTGCTCCTGCCAACGCGCTCCGTACACGACTGGTAGGCCGTAAACTGGCGGGCGGACTATCACAAGCTGACGCTGAGGCGTTTTATGAGCGTACCGACGGACCGAATGTTCGCCGGGTACTGGAAGCGAGTCTGCCTGGTGACCTGACGCTGGAGATGCTGGAATCTGGTGAATATCGGATTGCGTGAAGGCCAATTATTCCTGTTAAGCCGTAATGATTATTACGGTTTACTGGAATAATTTCCCCCGGTCTCAGCGGGAAAAATGTGATGTACGTCAGATAACTGTTTTCTTTGGCTGGACAATCATTCCTTTTATTCCGCGTTTCGCTTATTCTAGCTGAAGCGTTTCAGTCGATTAAATGTTCGACAATTAACCAATTAGTCGCAGTTTGCGACAGGTAAGGTTTCCCTGAGCGATTTGCTGCATTACTCTGTCTGCCACATCGTTTCTGAGAAATCCTTGCAGGAGACCTATGACCGTACGCGTAGCGATTAATGGTTTCGGTCGCATCGGACGCAACGTGGTTCGTGCTTTGTATGAATCCGGGCGTCGGGCGGAAATCACCGTGGTGGCAATCAACGAACTGGCGGATGCTGCAGGCATGGCGCATTTGTTGAAATATGACACCAGCCATGGACGTTTTGCCTGGGATGTTCGTCAGGAACGTGACCAGCTCATCGTTGGCGATGACGCGATCCGCATTCTGCATGAGCGAACGCTCGATGCGCTTCCCTGGCGCGAACTGAGTGTCGACGTTGTGCTGGACTGTACGGGGGTTTTCGGCAACCGCGAACACGGCGAGGCGCATATTGCCGCTGGTGCAAAAAAAGTGCTCTTTTCACATCCTGGTAGTCACGACATCGACGCAACCGTTGTGTATGGCGTTAATCAGGATCAGCTGCGCGCTGAACACCGGATCGTTTCCAACGCCTCCTGCACCACGAATTGCATAATACCCGTCATTAAATTGCTGGATGATGCTTACGGCATTGAGTCTGGTACCGTCACCACGATCCACTCCGCGATGCACGATCAGCAGGTTATTGATGCCTATCATCCTGACCTGCGTCGCACGCGAGCGGCCAGCCAGTCTATTATTCCGGTTGATACCAAACTGGCGGCGGGCATCACGCGAATTTTCCCGCAGTTTAACGATCGTTTTGAAGCGATTGCGGTGCGTGTACCGACCATAAATGTGACGGCGATCGACTTAAGCGTGACGGTGAAAAAACCAGTAAAAGCCAGTGAAGTCAACCAGTTGCTGCAAAAAGCAGCACAAGGTGCATTTCATGGTATAGTTGACTATACGGAATTACCGTTGGTCTCTGTAGATTTTAACCACGACCCGCACAGCGCCATCGTTGATGGTACGCAAACGCGCGTGAGTGGCGCTCACCTGATCAAAACGCTGGTCTGGTGTGATAATGAATGGGGCTTTGCTAACCGTATGCTCGACACAACGTTAGCGATGGCTGCTATTGGTTTCAGGCTCGACGCTTGAGCGTCGACAAAACTTTATGAATCAACGAGAGGATTCACCATGTCTGTAATTAAGATGACCGATCTGGATCTGGCTGGTAAACGCGTTTTTATCCGTGCGGACCTGAACGTACCAGTTAAAGAAGGGAAAGTAACCAGCGATGCGCGTATCCGTGCTTCCCTGCCGACCATCGAACTGGCCCTGAAACAGGGTGCTAAAGTGATGGTAACTTCCCACCTGGGTCGTCCTACCGAAGGCGAGTACAACGAAGAATTCTCTCTGCTGCCGGTTGTTAACTACCTGAAAGACAAACTGTCTGCTCCGGTTCGCCTGGTAAAAGATTACCTGGACGGCGTTGAAGTCGCTGCCGGTGAACTGGTTGTTCTGGAAAACGTTCGCTTCAACAAAGGCGAGAAGAAAGACGACGAAGCACTGTCCAAAAAATACGCTGCGCTGTGCGACGTATTCGTAATGGACGCTTTCGGTACCGCTCACCGTGCACAGGCTTCTACCCACGGTATCGGTAAATTCGCCGACGTAGCTTGCGCTGGTCCGCTGCTGGCTGCTGAGCTGGATGCGCTGGGTAAAGCGCTGAAAGAACCTGCTCGTCCGATGGTGGCTATCGTTGGTGGTTCTAAAGTTTCTACCAAACTGACCGTTCTGGACTCTCTGTCAAAAATCGCTGACCAGCTGATCGTTGGTGGTGGTATCGCGAACACCTTCGTTGCTGCTCAAGGCCACAACGTCGGCAAATCCCTGTACGAAGCTGACCTGGTTGATGAAGCTAAGCGTCTGCTGACGACTTGCGATATCCCGGTCCCGACTGACGTTCGCGTAGCGACTGAATTCTCTGAAACTGCACCGGCTACGCTTAAATCCGTTAGCGATGTAAAAGAAGACGAGCAGATCCTGGATATCGGCGACGCTTCTGCACAGCAGCTGGCTGACATCCTGAAGAATGCGAAAACCATTCTGTGGAACGGCCCGGTTGGCGTGTTCGAATTCCCGAACTTCCGCAAAGGTACTGAAATCGTTGCTAATGCTATCGCAGACAGCGAAGCATTCTCTATCGCAGGCGGCGGTGACACCCTGGCAGCAATCGACCTGTTCGGCATTGCTGACAAAATCTCCTACATCTCTACTGGCGGCGGCGCATTCCTCGAATTCGTGGAAGGCAAAGTACTGCCAGCAGTAGCCATGCTCGAAGAGCGTGCTAAAAAGTAAGACATTGATGGGCAGGGAAACCTGCCCAATTATTAGCGCGCTGTCGAGCGCGCCCCCTTTCCAAGGCCGAAGATACAGGACTCGCAACATGTCTAAAATTTTTGATTTCGTAAAACCAGGCGTAATCACTGGTGATGACGTACAGAAAGTTTTCCAGGTAGCTAAAGAAAACAACTTTGCTCTGCCAGCTGTTAACTGCGTTGGTACCGACTCCATCAACGCCGTTCTGGAAACCGCTGCAAAAGTTAAAGCGCCGGTCATCGTCCAGTTCTCCAACGGTGGTGCTTCTTTCATCGCGGGTAAAGGCGTGAAGTCTGACGTTCCTCAGGGCGCTGCAATCCTGGGTGCTATCTCTGGTGCGCATCACGTTCACCAGATGGCTGAACACTATGGTGTTCCGGTTATCCTGCACACTGACCACTGCGCGAAGAAACTGCTGCCGTGGATCGACGGTCTGCTGGACGCGGGTGAAAAACACTTCGCAGCAACTGGCAAACCGCTGTTCTCTTCTCACATGATCGACCTGTCTGAAGAGTCTCTGGAAGAGAACATCGAAATCTGCTCCAAATACCTGGCGCGCATGTCCAAAATGGGCATGACTCTGGAAATCGAACTGGGTTGCACCGGTGGTGAAGAAGACGGCGTGGACAACAGCCACATGGACGCTTCTGCACTGTACACCCAACCGGAAGACGTTGACTACGCATACACCGAGCTGAGCAAAATCAGCCCGCGTTTCACCATCGCAGCGTCCTTCGGTAACGTACACGGCGTTTACAAGCCGGGTAACGTAGTTCTGACCCCGACCATCCTGCGCGACTCTCAGGACTATGTTTCTAAGAAACATAACCTGCCGCATAACAGCCTGAACTTCGTCTTCCACGGCGGTTCCGGTTCTACTGCTCAGGAAATCAAAGACTCCGTAAGCTACGGCGTAGTGAAAATGAACATCGACACCGATACCCAATGGGCTACCTGGGAAGGCGTTCTGAACTACTACAAAGCAAACGAAGCTTACCTGCAGGGTCAGTTGGGCAACCCGAAAGGCGAAGATCAGCCGAACAAGAAATACTACGATCCGCGCGTATGGCTGCGTGCTGGTCAGGCAACCATGATCACCCGTCTGGAACAGGCTTTCAAAGAACTGAACGCGGTTGACGTTCTGTAATTTACGCCGTCCAACGTGACATGAGGCCCGCAAATGCGGGCCTTTTTTATTGCCATTTCAATGTGCTGCTGACAGAGAATTCTGTGATCTGTTTGGCAAAATCTGAGTTTATTGTTTACCCTTGTCAGGTTGCCAGTCCCGTTAGGGCGGCTTTATTTCTCCCGTTTGGGTAAGCAAAAAAGGAATATTGAATGGAAGATTTGAATGTTGTCGACAGCATAAACGGTGCGGGCACCTGGCTGGTCCGCAATCAGGAGCTACTGTTGAGCTATGCCGTCAACATCGTTGCGGCTCTCGCGATTGTCATTATCGGTATGATCGTGGCGCGTATCGTATCAAACACCGTTAACCGCCTGATGCTGGCGCGTAAAATTGATGCCACCGTTGCCGACTTTCTTTCTGCACTGGTGCGCTACGGTATTATCGCTTTCACGCTGATTGCCGCGCTGGGTCGCGTTGGGGTGCAAACTGCCTCCGTGATCGCCGTTCTCGGTGCCGCAGGTTTAGCTGTCGGTCTGGCGCTGCAAGGGTCGCTGTCCAACCTCGCCGCAGGCGTGCTGCTGGTGATGTTCCGTCCGTTCCGCGCGGGTGAATATGTAGACCTTGGCGGCGTTGCGGGAACCGTGCTTAACGTGCAGATTTTCTCCACAACTATGCGTACCGTAGACGGTAAGATTGTGGTGATCCCAAACGGTAAAATCATTGCCGGGAACATCATTAACTTCTCTCGCGAGCCGGTCCGTCGTAACGAATTTATTATCGGCGTGGCCTACGACTCCGATATCGATCAGGTGAAAAAAATCCTCACTGATATCATCCAGTCTGAAGATCGCATCCTAAAAGACCGTGAAATGACGGTACGCCTGAATGAGCTGGGCGCTTCCTCGATTAATTTCGTCGTACGCGTCTGGAGCAACAGCAGCGATCTGCAAAGCGTCTACTGGGATGTACTGGAGCGTATTAAGCGCGAGTTTGACGCCAACGGTATCAGCTTCCCGTACCCGCAGATGGATGTGAACTTTAAACGCGTGAAAGAGAACGCGACCGAGTAACTTCAGCTAAAAACGCCCGCCAGAGAGAGGCGGGCGTTGATTTATCTCGTCTTGTTAAGAATTGCGCTGACACCCTGCATCAGCTCGCCAACATCGTTTATTCCTTTACTTTCCTGTTGGGCAATCCATTCGGCCTGAACGTGCTGATACCCGGTAGCGGCTTGCCACGCATTCAGCTCGCTGTTGGTCAGGTAATGAACGTGTGCACCCTCTTTTGCCATCTTTTTCGCCATTGCGGTCAGGCTTGCGTCCTGCACTGCGCCAATACGCTTTTGCGTCATGGCGGCGGCCCGATTGATGGCTGCGCGATCTTTCACGTCCAGGCTATCCCAGACGTCTTTATTCATCACCAGAAGATAAACGTGTCCGAGCCAGAGCGAAGGGGAGAGCTGAATATAGGGGGCCGCCCGCTGGGCATGGATATCATCTCCGCTGTCGAGGTTAACCATCAGGCCGTCAAGCTGTCCGGTCTGAAGCGCATCGGTAATTTTTTCATTCCATGGCATGCTGACCGGCACGCCGCCCGCGTTGCGTAAAAATGATTGATGCCAAAAGCTGGCGGTCCGCCATTGGCTTGCATTCAGCTGTGCCAAATCGACGTTCGGCCTGGTAGTAAAAAATCCAACCGGATAGCCGAGGAAAAACTGAAGATTCACCAGATTGTTGTTTTCCAGCTCGCGACCAAACTGGCGATACTCGCGGAAAATCCGCTGAAAGGCGTTAACCTGCGCTTCACCACGACCCGGTCCGAGGGGGAAGCTCTTAAAAATCTGGTGTCGCGGCAGTTGTTCGGGCGTGTACTCAGGGACCACGATCCCCATATCCGCCACGCTGCCCTGGCCGATCGTTTTTAAGGCGTCATAGCTGGTGGACAGCTCGCCGTTCCAGTGAGCGTCGATTTTCAAACGTCCAAGCGACTCTTGTTCGATTGCGCGAAAAAAAGTCTCTTTTATGAGCCGGGTACGCATGTTGCCATACGGCTCGTGATCGGTATAGCGCAGCGTTCTGTCTGCGCTGGCGACAGTGGGCCACAAACTGGTAACTACCAGCGAGGCACAGAAGAGAAAAATGTTCGCGTTATGCTTCATACCCATTCCTTTGGTATAGACAGACTTATCTTTCAGCATACCTCGGGTAACGCACAATCGCTATTGTCAGAGACTGAATATGGAGGGGAGTGTGCGCGGTATTATTAATAATGCTAATTACTGATTAATATTATCCATTTCCTCTAATGAATCCCGCGCAGTATAGTCTGCCCACAAGACAATTATGTGAGATGCTTTACATGTTATCCTACTATTTTCAAGGGCTTGTGCTTGGTGCAGCCATGATACTTCCGCTTGGTCCACAAAATGCCTTCGTGATGAATCAGGGGATCCGTCGTCAGTATCACATCATGATTGCTTTACTCTGCGCTATCAGTGATTTAGTGCTGATTTGCGCGGGGATCTTCGGCGGTAGCGCCTTGCTGATGCAGTCGCCATGGCTGATGGCGCTGGTCACCTGGGGCGGGGTCGCATTTTTACTCTGGTACGGATTCGGTGCGCTAAAAACGGCGATGAGCAGTAATCTGGAACTGGCCAGCGCCGAAGTGATGAAGCAGGGGCGCTGGAAAATCATCGCTACTATGCTGGCGGTGACATGGCTCAACCCACATGTTTACCTGGATACCTTTGTGGTGCTCGGGAGTCTGGGGGGACAACTGGACGTTGAGCCTAAACGCTGGTTTGCACTGGGAACCGTCAGCGCTTCGTTCCTGTGGTTCTTCGGTCTGGCATTGCTGGCGGCCTGGCTGGCACCGCGTCTGCGAACTGCGAAAGCACAGCGCATCATCAATACGCTGGTAGGATTAGTGATGTGGTTTATCGCTTTTCAGCTGGCAAAAGAAGGTGTTGCGCACGTTCATGCGCTGTTCAACTAAGTGTTGTCTGATGGACAACGCAGCGAGATCGGCTAAGCTTGCCTGCATGTGCCCTGAGTTTTGGGGTAATTAATGAAACATGGAGGAACGACCGTGAAGTTCAAAATAATGGCCCTGGCGGCATTAGTCGGATTCAGCGCACTATCGGTACAGGCAAATGAGTTGCCAAATGGACCGCACATCGTGACTTCCGGAACGGCAAGCGTAGATGCAACACCAGACATCGCCACCCTGGCGATTGAAGTGAACGTTGCTGCAAAGGATGCGGCTTCCGCGAAGAAGCAGGCCGATGAGCGCGTGGCGCAATATCTGTCTTTCCTTGAACAGAACCAGATAGCGAAGAAAGACATTAGCGCTGCAAACTTGCGTACGCAGCCGGACTACGACTACCAGAACGGCAAAAGCATCCTCAAAGGTTATCGTGCAGTGCGCACCGTTGAAGTCACGCTGCGTCAGTTGGACAAACTCAACGCTCTGCTTGATGGCGCGCTGAAGGCCGGTCTGAATGAGATTCGTTCGGTATCGCTGGGCGTTGCCCAGCCGGATGCTTACAAAGACAAAGCGCGTAAAGCGGCGATTGATGATGCTGTTCATCAGGCTGAACAGCTGGCCGCGGGCTTTAATAGCAAACTGGGTCCCGTTTACAGTGTGCGTTACCACGTTTCCAATTATCAACCGAGCCCGATGGTACGGATGATGAAAGCAGATGCAGCGCCTGCAACCTCTGCTCAGGAAACCTACGAACAGCCGGTTATTCAGTTTGACGATCAGGTTGATGTCGTCTTCCAGATTGAGCCTACAGTAACCAATAAGTAGTCTTGATATAGGCGTAAGTCGCCATCCGGCAAGTTTTTAGCCTGATGGCGATGCTTACGCGTCTCATCAGGCCGACAAAACATTCCAGCCGGTTTTTTCTGTGAGCAACTGTAAAAATGAGACCTCACATTCAGTCTTTTTTTTCGTGGTAATGAGGATAGGCCATAGCGATTTTTAAGGGGACGCTATGGATATTTTTATCTCGAAAAAGATGCGTAATTTCATTCTGCTGGCGCAAACCAATAACATCGCCAGAGCGGCAGAAAAAATACATATGACCGCATCGCCTTTCGGTAAAAGCATTGCTGCACTGGAAGATCAAATCGGCTATACGCTGTTTACCCGTAAAGATAACAACATCAGCCTGAATAAAGCCGGACAGGAGCTGTATCAGAAGCTGTTTCCCGTCTATCAGCGCCTCTCTGCCATTGATAACGAAATTCATAACGCCTCTTGTCGCTCGCGGGAAATCGTCATCGGTATCGATAATACTTATCCAACGATTATTTTTGACCAGTTGATTAGCCTTGGCGATAAATATGACGGCGTTACGGCCCAGGCCGTTGAATTCAGTGAGAATGGGGTGATTGATAATCTGTTCGACCGCAAACTGGATTTCATTATCTCGCCACAGCACGTTTCCCCCCGCGTACAGGAGTTGGAAAATCTGGCGATCAGCGAGCTGCCTCCGCTACGTCTGGGGTTTCTCGTTTCCCGGCGCTACGAAGAGAAACAGCCGCAGGATCTGCTGCGCGAGCTACCCTGGCTGCAAATGCGCTTCCAGAATCGCGCCAACTTTGAGGCGATGCTGGATGCTTATATGCGGCCCTGCGGGATCAATCCGACGATTATCTACCGTCCGTACAGCTTTATGGCCAAGATTAGCGCGGTGGAGCGCGGGCAGTTTTTGACGGTGATTCCTCATTTTGCCTGGCGGCTGGTGAATCCGTCGACGCTAAAGTATTTCGACGCGCCCGGCAGCCCCATGTATATGCAGGAGTTTCTCTATTCGCTGAAAAATCATCGCTATACCGGCACCATGCTCCAGCATATTGCTGAAGATCGTGACGGTACGGCAAGTTAACCGAGCATCGATCCTGTCTCGAGAAGGTTGCGATGCAGATCGAACGCATGGCTGAGATCGTGATGGATATGCCCGCCGGGTGCTTTTTCCAGATAGCGGTGCAGGTAGTCCCGGTAAAGGGGATGCGCACAGTTATCGATAATCGTGTGCGCCCGCTGCATCGGAGATAACCCACGCAGATCGGCAATCCCTTGTTCGGTCACGATCACTTTAACGCTATGTTCGCTGTGGTCGACATGGCTGCACATCGGCACGATGGTTGAGATTTTCCCGCCTTTGGCAATCGACGGCGCCATAAAGATAGACAGGTAGGCGTTGCGCTCGAAATCCCCGCTGCCGCCGATCCCGTTCATCAGGTTCACGCCCGCAACGTGCGTGGAATTGGCATGGCCGTAGATATCAAACTCAAGCCCAACGTTGAGCGCAATGACCCCCAGCCGACGGATGATTTCCGGGTTATTGGAGATCTCCTGCGGGCGCAGCACAATTCGGCTGGCGAAGAAGTCCATGTTGTCGTAAATCTTCTGTAGCGACGGGGCTGAGATGGTCAGGCTGGAGGCGCTGGCACCGGTGATCTTGCCCGTTTCCAGCAGATGCACCACCGATTCCTGTAACACCTCTGAATACATCATAAAGGGCGGGATATCCGGATTCTCTCCCAGTCTCGCCATTACCGCGTTATTGATATTGCCCACGCCGCTTTGTAAGGGCAGAAACTCTGCTGGAATGCGTTTGTGCGCCATTTCTGCCAGTAGGAAAGTGACGACGTTATCGGCAATTTGTTGGCTGACCGGATTGGTTTTATCCGACGCATTCCCGGCATCGGGCAGCTCGGTATCCACCACCGCGACCACTTTCCTGGGGTCTATCTGCACGCACTGACTGCCCACGCGATCCATGGTATGAAATATGGGCACGCTGTTACGCCGCGGCGGTGCGCCGGGTATTACGATGTCGGCAAACTCAGCCACGCGTGGATTATGGTAATGATTCAACTCGATAATCACCTTTTTCGCCCGCAGCAGCCAGGTGGGCGCATTGCCAATACCGCTGGAAAGCCAAATCCGGCCATCCGGCGCAATGGCGGAGGCTTCAATGACGGCAACATCGATTTCGCCAAAAAAGCCGTAATTAACCATCTGCGCGACTTCGCTCAAATGGAGATCGACAAACCTCACCTGGCCCTGGTTAATTTTCTCGCGCAGGCCAGATGAGGTTTGATAAGGCGCACGCCAGGAAACGGCATCCGCCGCGGATAGTGCATCATCAGCGGCGGCGCCAATTGACGCCCCGGTCAGCAGGCGGATCTGAAAAGGCTGCCCGTCCTGATGCCGTTCGCAGGCGCGTTGGGCAATTGCGGTGGGTAACGCTTTTGGCGAACCCGCGGGGGTAAAGCCGCTGAACGCTACCATATCATCGTGCTGGATAATTTCTGCCGCCTGTTCGGCGCTCATCCGTTTCATGGCCGTCTCCTTCGTCGGACGTGATTAATGGCCAACAAAATTAGGTTTACGTTTTTCCATAAACGCGTTCATCCCTTCCTGATAATCCTCGCTGTCGTACACCGCGCGGCGCATGCCCTGAATGCGCTCGAATTCGTCAGAGTTCATGGTGTGTGCTTCGCCCAACACGCGCAGTTCTTCTTTGATGACGGCGATTGCCAGCGGCGCTTTTTCCGAGATGTGATGCGCTATTTGCAGGGTGAAATCTTCCAGTTCCTCGGTTGGAACGACATGGTTGAGGATCCCGACCGCCATAGCGCGTTGAGCGGTGATGGGCGAGGCGGTAAAAATCAGCTCCTTAACGATGTGAAAACCAGCGTCGCGGGTCAGGTTGTGGATGCCCACCAGGTTATAGGGCACGCCGAGGTTGACCGGGGTCATGGAGAAGGTAGACGTACTGGCTGCGATGATCAGATCGGAACTCATGATCATCTCAAACGCGCCGCCCCAGACGCTGCCTTCAACCATGGAGATCACCGGCTTCGGATATTTTTGGATCATACGAGTTATCTGACGCAGCGGATCGTCATAAGAGAGCGGATCGCGACGTCCGGTGGGGAGTTCATGAATATCATGCCCGGCAGAGAACACTTTGGCCCCGCTCGGGGCGCGCAGAATGATGCAGCGAATGTCCGGACGATTGAGGTCGCTCAGCGCCTGCATCAGATCGTCAATAAACACTTTGCTCAGGGCATTGAGCTTGCGGGCGTAATTGAACTCAATAACCGCGACTTTCTGGATGATGACCACGTTGACGTATTGATAAGACATAATGTTCTCTTTATTGAAAGTAATGATGCTGGATAAATTCGCTGATGTGCCGCAGGCCGGTGCGCGGCGAAAGATCATTGTTTTTGACGGCCAGCAGCGTCTGCTGGAAATACCGGTCGAAATCAGCCCGGGCAAACAGCAGATGCAGGGCTTCTTCTTCAGCCTGCTTGTGTAGCCATTCCACCGCCTGCTGCTGGCGGACTTTTTCCAGTCGACCGCTGGCGGTAAGGCACGTTTTAAAGTCGGTTATCGCCTGCCAAACCTCCTCAATGCCGCGTTTTTCCAGGGCGCTACAGGTCAGAACCTGCGGCTGCCACTCGTCATATTTGCGGCGCAGAATATGCAGGGCGGATTCGTACATATGGCGGGCGATGGCAACGCTGGTACGGTTATCACCGTCGTCCTTGTTGATGACGATCAGATCCGCCATCTCCATCAGGCCTTTTTTGATGCCCTGCAAATCGTCGCCACCGCCGGCGATTTGCAGTGAGAGAAAGCAATCCACCATGCTTGCGACTTCGGTTTCCGACTGCCCAACGCCGACGGTTTCCACAATCACCACGTTGAAGCCAGCCGCCTCGCACAGCAGCATTAATTCGCGGGCGCGCTGGCTGGCGCCGCCTAAATGACCGCTGGAAGGAACCGGACGTATAAACGCAGATTCTGCGCGAGCCAGTTCCGTCATGCGGGTTTTATCACCAAGAATGCTGCCGCCGCTGACCGGGCTGCTGGGATCGACGGCGATCACCGCTACCCGTAACCCGCGGCGAATCAACAGCATGCCGAATGCTTCCAGAAAGGTGCTTTTACCCGCGCCCGGCGTGCCGGTGATCCCCAGACGCAGGGCGTTACCGGTGAACGGCATAATCGCGTCCAGCAATTGCGTACTCAGCGGCTGGTGGCGCGGGTGATTGCTTTCGACCAGCGTCATCGCCTGGGCGAGCGTAGCCCGTTCACCGAGTCGCAAGCGGCGGACGGTATCCTCAAGCGTGGTGGCGTTAATCATGATGTTTACTGATACGGGTTAACACATCGCGGACGCTGTCGAGCATCGGCGTGCCTGGGCCATAAATGGCTGCCACGCCATGTTCGTGTAGAAAAGCGTAATCCTGTGGCGGAATAACCCCGCCGGCGACGACGCAAATGTCTTCGCGTCCCCAGCCTTTGAGCGCGGTGACCAGCTCCGGGATCAATGTCTTATGACCCGCCGCCAGCGATGATGCGCCAATGACATGCACATCGTTTTCTACCGCCAGACGGGCAATTTCCTCCGGTGTGGAGAACATCGGGCTGAGATCGACATCGAAGCCGAGATCGGAGTAGGCGCTGGCGATCACTTTTGCGCCGCGATCGTGGCCGTCCTGACCCATCTTGGCGATCAGAATACGCGGGCGGCGGCCATTTTCTGCGAGGAACTGTTCTGTTTGCGCAACAATGGTATCGAACTCATCGGCGGATTTATCGGACTGGTGATAGCTTTGCGCAATCACCCCAGTAACACACTGGCTGGGAACCAGATAACGGTCAAAGGTGGCCTCGAGCGCATCGGAGATTTCACCGAGCGTGGCGCGAACGCGGGCGGCGTTGACGGCGGCTGCCAGCAGATTTTCATTCTGTTGCGCGGCGTGGGTCAGCGCGGATAGCGCGGCTTTAACCGCATCATTGTCGCGGGTGGAGCGGATATGCTGCAGTGAGGCAATCTGCTCGTTGCGCACCTTCACGTTGTCGATCTCCAGCACCGACGTGTCGTCTTCTTTATCCAGTTTGTATTTGTTCACCCCGACGATAACGCGCTTACCCTGGTCGATCAGCGACTGTTCGCGCGCGGACGCTTCTTCGATCATCCGTTTAGGAAGTCCGGCTTCAATCGCCTTCGCCATGCCGCCTGCCTCATCAATCTGCTTGATGATCGTGCGCGCCTGCTTCACGATTTGATCGGTGAGTGATTCGACGTAATACGATCCGGCCAGCGGATCGACGGTGCGGCAGATCTCTGATTCTTCCTGAATGATGATCTGCGTATTACGCGCAATACGGGCGGAGAAATCGGTGGGCAGGCCGAGCGCTTCATCAAAAGCGTTGGTATGCAGAGACTGGGTGCCGCCAAGCGTAGCGCCGAGCGCTTCAATGGTGGTTCGTACCACGTTGTTGTACGGGTCCTGCTCGGTCAGGCTCCAGCCTGACGTCTGGCAGTGGGTACGCAGAGCGAGAGATTTCGGGTTGGTCGCGCCAAAACTGCTGACCGCTTCGCTCCACAGATACCGTGCAGCGCGCAGCATGGCGACGTTCATAAACAGATCCATGCCGATGCCGAAGAAGAATGACAGGCGCGGGGCGAAGTCATCAATTTTCAGTCCGGCGGAAAGCGCGGCCTTGATGTATTCAATACCGTCTGCCAGCGTAAACGCCACCTGCTGTACGCAGTTTGCCCCGGCTTCACCCATGTGATAGCCGCTGATGCTGATGGTGTTAAAGCGCGGCATGTTGCCTGAGCACCAGGCGATGATGTCGGCGATAATGCGCATGGAGGGTTTTGGCGGATAAATGTAGGTGTTGCGGCACAAGTACTCTTTCAGAATATCGTTCTGAATGGTCCCGGTGAGCTGTTCCGGCGTCACGCCTTGCTCCTGCGCCGCGACGATATAAAACGCCAGCACCGGCAGCACCGCGCCGTTCATGGTCATCGATACCGACATCTTATCCAGCGGGATCTGGTCGAACAGCACCTTCATATCTTCGACGGTATCGATCGCCACGCCGGCTTTGCCGACGTCGCCCGCCACGCGCGGGTTGTCTGAGTCATAGCCACGATGAGTGGCAAGGTCAAAGGCGACGGAAAGCCCTTTTTGCCCAGCGGCGAGGTTACGGCGGTAAAAGGCGTTGGACTCTTTGGCGGTAGAGAAACCGGCGTATTGGCGAATCGTCCACGGCTGCGCGGTATACATAGTGGCGCGTGGGCCACGCACGTAAGGCGGCAGACCGGGCAGGGTGCCCGTGACTTCCAGATTATCGAGATCCGCTTCGGTGTACAGCGGCTTGATGACAATCCCTTCCGCCGTCTGTCTTTCCAGCGACTCAACGGTTTTTTCCCGTCGACTGAGTTCTTTATTGGCGAGTGTTTGCCACTCCTGCACGTTTGCCATTTTTTGCTCCGTATTACGCAATAAGTTGAATCTTTGCGAATACGGTGTGCTTTTTCATTTGGCTTGTCGCCAGCAAAAAATAGCCAACAGGACGTCGTTTTTTGCCGTGTGGCGTGTTTTATTTTGTGATGTATTTCAAAGACGTGGCGGGAATAGCATGAAAAGAGAGGAAAGGCTTGCAGGCCGGATAAGGCGTGACGCCGCTATCCGGCCTCTGTTCGAGGAATTAATCCTGACGCAGTACGTTGTGGCCATAGGCCAGCAGCGCGTCGGTGACGTTGCGCATCATGCGGCTTTCTGGTGCAAAGCGGTGCCAGTACAGCATCCGACGCTGGAACAGGCCTGGCGTTAAGTCGATAAGCTCACCGCTTTCCAGCTCTTTCTCAATCTGTAAGTGTGGGATCATGCAGCAGGTTGTTCCCTGACGGGCCAACTGGACGAAGGCTTCAGACGAGTTAACGATATGGCACGGTACGCTGCCCGGCGGCAGGTCGAAGTTTTGTTGCAGGAACGCCTGGTGCATATCATCAAGATGGTCAAACGCGACCGCCGGGGCTTTCAGCAGGGCGGAACGGGTGACGCCGTTTGGGAAATAACGCTCGGCGAAAGGTTTAGAGCCAACAAACAGGTAGTCCAGCGCGCCCAGTTTATCCACCAGACAGCTTGGCAGCGCCTGATGTTGAATACTCACCGCACCGACTACTTCACCCCGACGCAGACGTTCCTGGGTTCGGGTTTCATCTTCAACCTGCAGGTTCAGTCGAATCGGTGAATTAGCCAGTACCGGGGCCAGCGCCGGAAGTAACCAGGTCGCCAGACTGTCGGCGTTTACCGCCAGCGAAAGCAGAAGCGGCGTCGAGCCGGTTTGTTCATCGCCCAGCCACTCGTCTTCCAGCAGTTCAACCTGGCGCAGAAGCGCCAGTAGTTTCTGTCCCTGTTCCGTTGGGCGCGGCGGTACGGTACGCACCAGCAGCGGTTGTCCGAACATATTCTCAAGCTGTTTTATGCGCTGTGAAACCGCGGATTGCGTGATGCACAGCTTTTGCGCCGCGCGCTCAAATCCTCGTTCACGAATAACCGCATCCAGTGCTTGTAGTGTTCTGTAGTCCGGACGTTTCATTGCTTTGACGCACTCCTGAAATTTTTTGCTTGTTCTGCACTATGACACAATTTTTGATTGGGTAAAGACGAAATCCGCCGCTTGCGAGCGGGTGTGGGGACATTTTTCTGCACAATGTTCTATAATGCGCGTGAATTTTCCCACCATATTCACACCACAGGCGAAACGATCATGACGCAGGATGAACTGAAAAAAGCAGTAGGATGGGCGGCACTTCAGTATGTACAGCCCGGCACCATTGTGGGCGTAGGTACAGGTTCAACAGCCGCACACTTTATTGATGCGCTGGGCACAATGAAAGGTCAGATTGAAGGTGCGGTATCCAGTTCGGACGCATCGACTGAAAAACTCAAAAGCCTTGGCATCCACGTGTTCGATCTTAACGAAGTGGATAGCCTCGGCGTATACGTTGACGGCGCGGATGAAATCAACGGTCACATGCAGATGATCAAGGGCGGCGGCGCAGCGTTGACCCGTGAAAAAATCATTGCTTCCGTGGCGAAGAAATTTATCTGCATCGCGGATGCGTCTAAAGAAGTCGATATTCTCGGCAACTTCCCGCTGCCGGTCGAAGTGATCCCAATGGCGCGCAGCGCTGTGGCTCGCCAGTTGGTGAAGCTGGGCGGTCGTCCTGAATACCGTCAGGGCGTCGTGACGGACAACGGCAACGTCATCCTCGATGTGCACGGTCTGGAGATCCTCGACGCCATCGCGCTGGAGAATGCCATCAATGCGATTCCAGGTGTGGTAACCGTCGGCCTGTTTGCCAACCGTGGTGCGGATGTCGCGCTGATCGGTACGCCTGACGGCGTGAAAACTATCGTAAAATGATCTGACGGGAGCGTCTTCTCCCGTTAAAAAAATTTTGGCAGGGCAAATTTGGTGACTTGTGTCACGTTTATAATATTGTCCTGCCGATCTCTCCAAAGAAAAAGTTATCGCCAGTATTTTCCTCTGACATTTCCCGTTGAATGACATTTCTTCAGCACGGCGACGCAAACGTTCATATTGCCGCAATATTATTTTTTGATATGTTGAAGAGACGGATGAAAATCCCACACACAACACATCAGTTTGAACAAAAAAGACAGGGTCGGGGAAATGGCAAAGGTATCACTGGAGAAAGATAAGATTAAATTTCTGCTGGTTGAAGGCGTGCACCAAAAAGCACTCGAAAGCCTTCGTGCAGCAGGTTATACCAACATCGAGTTTCACAAAGGTGCTCTGGACACTGAACAACTGAAAGAGTCCATCCGTGATGCCCACTTCATTGGCCTGCGATCCCGTACCCATCTGACTGAAGATGTGATTGACGCCGCAGAGAAACTGGTCGCGATTGGCTGCTTCTGCATTGGCACCAACCAGGTTGATCTAAGTGCAGCGGCAAAGCGCGGGATCCCTGTGTTTAACGCACCATTCTCTAACACTCGTTCCGTTGCTGAGCTGGTGATTGGCGAACTGCTGCTACTGCTACGTGGCGTACCCGAAGCGAACGCCAAAGCGCACCGCGGCGTGTGGAATAAACTGGCTACCGGCTCTTTTGAAGCGCGTGGTAAAAAACTGGGGATCATCGGCTACGGCCACATTGGTACTCAGTTGGGCATTCTGGCGGAATCGCTCGGGATGCATGTCTTTTTCTATGATATTGAAAATAAACTCCCGCTTGGCAATGCCACGCAGGTACAGCATCTTTCCGACCTGCTCAATATGAGCGACGTGGTCAGTCTGCACGTGCCGGAAAATGCCTCCACCAAAAACCTGATGGGCGCGCGTGAGATTTCGTTGATGAAACCGGGGGCGCTGCTGATTAACGCCGCACGCGGTACGGTTGTTGATATTCCTGCGCTGTGCGACGCGTTAGCGACTAAACATCTGGCGGGGGCTGCAATCGACGTATTCCCAACCGAGCCGGCAACTAACAGCGATCCTTTCACTTCGCCGCTGTGTGATTTCGATAACGTGATCCTGACGCCGCACATTGGTGGTTCAACGCTGGAAGCGCAGGAAAACATCGGTCTGGAAGTAGCTGGGAAACTGACCAAGTATTCCGACAACGGCTCTACGCTGTCTGCGGTAAACTTCCCGGAAGTTTCGTTGCCGCTGCACGGTGGTCGTCGTTTGATGCACATTCACGAAAACCGTCCGGGCGTACTGACGGCACTTAACCAGATTTTTGCCGAGCAGGGCGTCAACATTGCCGCGCAGTATCTGCAGACTTCCGCGCAGGTAGGTTATGTGGTTATCGATATTGAAGCGGATGAAGATGTGGCGGAGAAAGCGCTGCTGGCGATGAAAGCCCTTCCGGGAACCATTCGCGCTCGTCTGCTGTACTGATTTCCTCTACATGGGCAGGCGGTTGACCTGCCCATCTTTCCTCTGATTTCCCTGCCTCAAAATCTCTTTCTGTAACGCATACATTCTGTTTTCGAGCTTTGCCGCAGTTGGCAACTAAAGGCAGCGTTGCGTGTTGTACAGCAATAAAAGGAATTTACGATAGGGGCGCAGCATAGCGCTGAAACGGGAAAGCCCCTACCGAAGCAGGGGCTCTAAAAAGGAAAGGGACGATGATGAGATACGTCATCATGCTGCTGATCCTGTTAATCATCGCTTGGCCAGCATATTAACAGAGAGTACGCAGGAGGGAGGTTCGCCTCCCTCACCCTTCACCGAGGAATTTAGGTCAAAAAAACGGCGCTGTCAATCGGCAAAAAACGGCTACCACTCCCAGATTTTGGACGGCGTCACCACCGCTGGCAGCGGGATATCCCACTCTTCAACCGGCAATTTTTCTACTAACTGGCAGTCATGCGCGTAGCCCACGGGTTGGAGCTTATGCTGTTGCCAGTTTTGTAGCGTGCGGTCGTAAAATCCGCCGCCCATGCCCAGGCGTTGCCCGTCCTCATCAAATGCCACTAACGGCGTAATCAGTACGTCCAGCTTTGACAGCGGCAATACGTCGCGTACATCAAGCCGTGGTTCCTGGATCTTTAAGCGATTGGTCACCAGGTCGCTGCGCGGATGATAGTGCAGGAACAGTAAATTACCGGGACTGAAGGGATGAAGAACCGGAAGGTAAACGCGCTTGCCCGCTCGCCACAGCTGATCTATCAGCGGCTGGGTATCGAGTTCGCCATCGAACGAGAGAAATACCGCCACAGTATGCGCGAGTACAACAGGGGGAAAACTGAGCATTCGGGTCGCGGCTTGCTGACCGTAGTGTCGTTGCTGTTCAGAGGTCAGCGCGCGACGACGCTGTCGAATCAGTTGACGAATTTCTTGCCGGGATAAAGGGAGTTCAGAAAGTAGTGTCATGGCTGTTGCCAGGTAGAAGGGAATCTCCGAGATGCCGCCGCAGGCTGTAACCCTTGAACCCTTGGTTCAAGGTGAATGCGTCGTCACAGTTTTAAGGCTTCTCGGACGGGCCGAGCATGCTCACCAACCATGGAGCGCCACATTCTTGTGGTATGAAATATCGGCTCAGGGGACTGGCCCGCTTGCAAACATCTCAGAGAAATTTTGTCTTCACGGTCACTCTACCACAGTAAACCGAAAAGTGTTATTCAAAGTTTTGGCCCGTTTTTTCGGTTATGCGACCCTGATCAAGCAACGCCTGTTCGATGGTCTGTTGTAGCATCCGAATACGTTGTTCCATGCTCGCCGCGTACTCACGCGTCTTCGCTTTTTCCTGAGTTAATTCATAGCTGATGTTCAACGCGGCGATGAAAACCAACTGCTCAGTATTTGTGACTCTAGTGCGAACTTTCAGATCTTGCAATCGCTGATTGAGATCGTCCGCAGCCTGATTCAACGCATCCCTTTGTTCAGGCGGGCAATTCACTCGCAGTGAACGGCCAAATATTTGGATATCGACGGGTTGTGCAGACATGCCACCTTCCTGCTGATTGACTGCGCTGCCTTCGTCTCCAGACCTTGGGTCCGCGAAGGGGCGACACTATAGCTACCCTGGTATCAAGATACAAGCCCTTTTCTGGTCCACCAGGGCCCAAAGTGGTAGCATACCATGAATATTCCTCCCTTTGATGACGAATGCTTATGTCTATACAGAACGAAATGCCTGGCTACAACGACGTTAGCCAGTTTTTGAACCAACAAGGGGCTGGATTAACCCCGGCCGAAATGCACGGCTTGATCAGCGGGATGATTTGCGGCGGCAACAACGACAGCTCATGGCAGCCGCTGCTGCACGACCTGACGAACGAAGGTTTGGCCTTCGGTCACGAGCTGGCTCAGGCACTGATGAAAATGCACTCTGCCACCAGCGATGCCCTCGAGGACGACGGCTTCCTTTTTCAGCTTTATCTGCCTGAAGGCGACGACGTTAGCGTGTTTGATCGTGCCGATGCGCTGGCGGGGTGGGTAAACCACTTTTTGCTGGGCCTTGGCGTTACGCAGCCAAAGCTCGACAAGGTGACCGGTGAAACCGGTGAAGCGATTGACGACCTGCGCAATATCGCTCAGTTGGGATATGACGAAGACGAAGATCAGGAAGAGCTGGAAATGTCGCTCGAAGAGATTATCGAATACGTGCGCGTAGCCGCCTTGCTGTGTCATGACACGTTTACGCGTCAGCAGCCGACCGCGCCGGAAGTCCGTAAACCGACTCTGCACTAAGAACGAAACGCAAAGGAGAGTGTGATGAGCGAGATATCTCAGCAAGAATTCCAGCGTCGTCGCCAGGCTTTACTGGCACAAATGCAGCCTGGCAGCGCCGCGCTGATTTTTGCCGCGCCTGAAGCGACGCGCAGCGCGGACAGTGAATACCCGTACCGCCAAAGCAGTGATTTCTGGTACTTCACCGGTTTTAACGAACCGGAAGCCGTGCTGGTGCTGATTAAAAGTGATGACACTCATAACCACAGCGTTTTGTTTAATCGGGTTCGCGATCTGACGGCGGAGATCTGGTTTGGCCGCCGTCTGGGCCAGGACGCCGCACCGGCAAAACTCGGCGTTGACCGGGCGCTGGCCTTCAGTGAAATCAACCAACAGCTGCACCTGTTGCTCAATGGCCTGGATGCGGTGTACCACGCGCAGGGCGAATATGCCTGGGCAGACGAGATTGTGTGCACGGCGTTGGATAAACTGCGTAAAGGCTCCAGACAAAATCTGCACGCACCCGCCGCGATCATCGACTGGCGTCCAATGGTGCATGAAATGCGCCTGTTCAAATCAGCAGAAGAAATTGCGGTCATGCGCCGTGCCGGAGAGATCAGTGCGCTGGCGCATACCCGCGCGATGGAAAAATGCCGTCCGGGAATGTTTGAATACCAGTTGGAAGGGGAGATTCACCACGAGTTTACTCGCCATGGCGCGCGTTACCCATCCTATAACACGATTGTCGGCAGCGGCGAAAACGGCTGTATTCTCCATTACACCGAAAATGAAAGTGAAATGCGCGATGGCGATCTGGTGTTGATTGACGCCGGGTGTGAATACAAAGGTTATGCGGGCGACATTACGCGTACCTTCCCGGTAAACGGCAAATTTTCCCCTGCTCAGCGTGAAATCTACGACATCGTACTGGAGTCATTAGAGACCAGTCTGCGCCTGTATCGCCCGGGGACGTCCATCCAGGAAGTCACCGGCGAAGTGGTGCGCATCATGATTACGGGTCTGGTGAAGCTTGGCATTTTGCACGGCGAGATCGACCAACTGATTACCGAAAATGCGCATCGCCCATTCTTTATGCATGGTCTTAGCCATTGGCTGGGACTGGATGTGCACGACGTTGGCGTTTATGGTCAGGACCGCTCACGTATTCTCGAGCCAGGAATGGTGCTCACCGTCGAACCGGGGCTGTATATCGCGCCGGACGCCGATGTGCCGCCTGCTTATCGTGGTATCGGCATTCGTATTGAAGATGACATCCTCATCACCGAGGACGGCAATGAGAACCTGACCGCCAGCGTGGTGAAGAAAGCGGATGACATTGAAGCCTTAATGGCTGCGGCGCGGCTGCAATGAGCGTGATTATCGTTGGCGGTGGTATGGTCGGTGCAACGCTGGCGCTGGCCATTTCTCAGCTCAGCCACGGGACTCTGCCTGTTCACCTGATAGAAGCGAGCGAACCTGAAACTGACCGCCATCCAGGGTTTGACTCCCGGGCGATCGCGCTGGCGGCAGGGACCTGCCAACAGCTGGCGCGAATTGGCGTATGGCAGGCGATTGCCGATTGCGCAACGGCGATCAAAACGGTTCACGTCAGCGATCGCGGCCATGCCGGATTTGTGACGCTGGATGCGCAGGAATACCGTATTCCGGCGCTGGGCCAGGTGGTAGAACTGCACGATGTCGGGCTGCGTTTGTTTGCGCTGTTGCGTAAAGCGCCGGGCATCACGCTGCACTGCCCCGACCGTGTAGCCAGCGTGTCACGCACGCAGGAACGCGTTGAGGTTACGCTGGAAAATGGCGAGATGATCAATGGTCGCCTGTTGGTGGCCGCCGATGGCACGCGCTCCGCACTGGCTACCGCCTGCGGCGTTGGCTGGCAGCAACAACCCTATGAACAACTGGCGGTGATTGCCAACGTCACGACCTCCGTTGCGCATGACGGGCGAGCGTTTGAACGTTTCACACAATATGGTCCGCTGGCAATGCTACCGATGTCTGATGGTCGCTGCTCGCTGGTGTGGTGCCATCCGCTGGAGCGGCGGGATGAGATTATGGCCTGGTCCGACGAACAATTTTGCCGCGAACTGCAAACTGCGTTTGGCTGGCGGTTGGGGCGTATTACCCAGGCCGGTAAACGCAACGCCTATCCGCTTTCGTTAACCTCGGCGCAAAAAGCCATTACCCATCGTACTGTGCTGGTGGGGAACGCAGCACAGACGCTGCATCCCATTGCCGGACAAGGTTTCAACCTTGGTCTGCGCGATGTGATGAGCCTGGCTGAGACGTTGACGCAGGCGCAAAACTGCGCGGAAGATATCGGTGATTATGCGGTACTGGCACGCTATCAGCAGCGCCGCGAACGCGATCGCGAAACGACGATTGGTGTGACCAACAATTTGGTGTATTTGTTTGCCAATCGCTGGGCCCCGCTGATCGTTGGGCGTAATGTCGGGCTGATGGCGATGGAATTATTCACGCCTGCACGCGATGCGCTGGCGGAGCGGACCCTCGGTTGGGTTGCGCGATAGATATATCCTGTAGGCCGAATTAAAGAAGCTGGCCTGATTAGCGCAGCGCCATCAGGCAATGTCGCGGAAGTAATGCCGGATGGCGGCTTTGCCTTATCCGGCCTACGGTTTTTGATTGTCCTATTTTCAGGAGCAAACAGTGCAAAGTGTTGATGTAGCAATTGTTGGTGGCGGCATGGTGGGACTGGCGGTTGCCTGCGGCTTGCAGGGCAGCGGGTTGCGCGTTGCGGTGTTAGAACAACATGTTCCGCAGCCTTTGGCGGCGGATGCACCTCCTCAGCTTCGCGTATCGGCCATTAATGCCGCCAGTGAAAAACTGCTTAGCCGACTGGGCGTCTGGTCCGACATTGTTGCCCGTCGCGCTTGTTGCTACCACGGCATGGAAGTCTGGGACAAAGACAGCTTTGGGCGTATTGCGTTTGATGACCAGAGCATGGGCTACAGCCATTTAGGCCACATCGTTGAAAACTCAGAGATCCATTACGCACTCTGGCAAAAAGCGCAGCGTTCAGCGGACATTACGCTGATGGCGCCCGCTGAGTTACAGCAGGTAGCCTGGGGTGAGAATGAGGCATTTCTGTCCCTGAAAGATGGCGCAATGCTGACCGCTCGCCTGGTGGTCGGCGCCGATGGCGCTAACTCCTGGCTGCGCAACAAAGCGGATATTCCGCTCACTTTCTGGGATTACCGTCATCATGCGCTGGTGGCGACTATCCGTACGCAGGAAGCTCACGGCGCGGTTGCGCGGCAGGCGTTTCACGGTGAGGGGATCCTGGCGTTCCTGCCGCTCAGTGACCCGCACCTGTGCTCTATCGTCTGGTCGCTTTCGCCGCAGGAAGCAGAACGCATGCAGCAGGCAAGCGTTGACGAGTTTAATCAGTCGCTGAATATCGCTTTTGATAATCGCCTGGGGCTGTGCAGCCTTGAAAGCGAGCGTCAGGCGTTTCCGCTGACGGGACGCTATGCCCGTCAGTTCGCTGCTCATCGTCTGGCGCTGGTGGGGGATGCGGCGCATACCATCCACCCGCTGGCGGGTCAGGGGGTTAACCTTGGCTTTATGGATGCGGCGGAGCTGATCGATGAGCTGAAGCGGCTACAGCGTCAGGGCAAAGATATTGGTCAGTATCTCTATTTGCGCCGCTACGAGCGTAGCCGTAAGCACAGCGCAGCGATGATGCTGGCCGGTATGCAGGGATTTCGTGAACTGTTTGCAGGCGAGAATCCGGCGAAAAAACTGCTGCGTGATATTGGTCTGAAACTGGCCGATACCCTGCCAGGCGTAAAACCACAGCTCATCCGCCAGGCGATGGGACTGAACGATCTTCCTGAGTGGTTACGCTAGCGTCCGTAAGGACAATCTTAAGAGTTTGAGACCCGTCACACTTTCCACTCCCGGCCTGCGCGCCGGGGTGCTTCTCTCATTTGAAATAATCTAATTCCACACCTTTTTTCGCATTAGTTTTTTTAATATTACGTTTTTTTCATAACGCCATTTTTGACAATTTTTCCACATTTAATGTTGGATGGTGCTGTTAATTCCAGCTTGTATTTATTTTTTGTTCTGATTATTTGCCTTATGGATGGGGTTTTATTCTGCCGGTGATTTTGCTGTTTTTGGCCATAAGCTAATGTGATGGTTAATTTTGCCTTATGGTTTAGCGTCTGTTTCGGTGGTAAGTTCAGGACAAAGAGAACGTTTGCGTCGTGGCCCCTGGAGCGGCTGCGGTGCTGGGTTTCGTGGCGAAAATTTCACCGCGAAAGAGTTGGTAGCCCCGCTTATTCAACGAGGAAAAGATGGCTCAACAGACTCCTTTGTACGAACAACACACGCTATGTGGCGCGCGCATGGTAGATTTCCATGGCTGGATGATGCCACTGCATTACGGTTCTCAGCTTGATGAACACCATGCTGTTCGCACCGATGCCGGAATGTTTGATGTGTCACATATGACCATCGTCGACCTGCGCGGTAGCCGCACCCGGGAGTTCTTGCGTTATCTGCTGGCAAACGACGTCGCGAAGCTAACGAAGACGGGTAAAGCCCTCTACTCCGGTATGCTCAACGCTTCGGGCGGCGTGATAGATGACCTGATTGTCTACTACTTCACTGAAGATTTCTTCCGCCTCGTTGTAAACTCCGCCACCCGCGAAAAAGACCTCTCCTGGATTACCCAACACGCTGAACCTTACGCCATCGACATCACCGTTCGAGACGATCTGTCGCTGATTGCGGTGCAGGGTCCAAACGCGCAGGAAAAAGCAGCCACATTGTTTACTGACGAGCAGCGTCAGGCGGTAGAAGGCATGAAGCCGTTCTTCGGCGTTCAGGCGGGTGATTTGTTTATCGCAACCACCGGTTATACCGGCGAAGCAGGCTATGAAATTGCCATGCTGTGTGAAAAGGCGGCAGACTTCTGGCGTGCGCTGGTACAAGCAGGTGTCAAACCTTGCGGTCTTGGCGCGCGCGACACGCTGCGTCTGGAGGCCGGCATGAACCTGTACGGTCAGGAGATGGACGAAGCCATTTCTCCGCTGGCGGCCAACATGGGCTGGACCATCGCGTGGGAACCGACTGACCGCGACTTTATCGGTCGGGAAGCGCTGGAAATGCAGCGTGAAAAAGGCCACGAACAGTTGGTCGGACTGGTGATGACCGAGAAAGGCGTACTGCGTAATGAACTGCCGGTGCGTTTCACCGATGCTTCCGGCAATCAGCAGGAAGGCATTATCACCAGCGGAACATTCTCCCCAACCTTGGGTTACAGCATCGCGCTGGCGCGTGTCCCTGCGGGTATTGGTGAGACCGCGATCGTACAGATCCGTAACCGCGAAATGCCGGTAAAAGTGACTAAACCTGTTTTTGTGCGTAACGGCAAAGCCGTCGCGTAATTCATCCTTTTTTGGAGATTGATTGATGAGCAACGTACCTGCAGAACTGAAATACAGCAAAGAACACGAATGGCTGCGCAAAGAAGCTGACGGCTCTTACACCGTTGGGATCACCGAACATGCTCAGGAGCTGTTAGGTGACATGGTTTTCGTTGACCTGCCCGAAGTTGGCGCAACCGTCAGCGCGGGCGATGACTGCGCCGTTGCGGAATCCGTAAAAGCGGCATCCGATATTTATGCGCCAGTAGGCGGGGAGATTGTTGCGGTTAACGACGCGCTCAGCGACTCCCCGGAACTGGTCAACAGCGAGCCGTATGCAGGGGGCTGGATCTTCAAAATCAAAGCCAGCGATGAAAGCGAAATTGAATCGCTGCTGGATGCGACTGCATATGAAGCTTTGTTAGAAGACGAATAAATACGCTTCATTCTTCACGTTGCAGGTGTGTTGGCTTTCTTGCACACCTCAGTTACTTACTGATGTAAGCTCCTGGGGATGTGCTGCGTCGCCGCCTTCCTGCAACGCGAATTTTTTGCGTATTCAGGTAAGTAGAGACACCTACGATTCACTGCACGTTTCAGGAACCATCGCCCATGACACAGACGTTAAGCCAGCTTGAAAATAGCGGCGCTTTCATTGAACGCCACATCGGACCGGACGCCGCGCAGCAGCAAGAGATGCTGAATGCGGTTGGCGCCGAGTCGTTAAACGCGCTGATCGGCCAGATTGTGCCGAAAGACATTCAGCTCGCAACCCCGCCACAGGTGGGCGAGGCGGCGACCGAATACGCTGCGCTGGCTGAATTAAAAGCCATCGCCGGGCGTAACAAGCGCTTCACGTCCTACATTGGCATGGGCTACACCGCCGTGCAGCTGCCACCGGTTATCCTGCGTAACATGCTGGAAAACCCGGGTTGGTACACCGCCTACACCCCGTATCAACCGGAAGTCTCCCAGGGCCGTCTGGAAGCATTGCTGAACTTCCAGCAGGTGACGCTGGATCTGACCGGCCTGGACATGGCTTCCGCTTCTCTGCTGGATGAAGCTACTGCTGCAGCTGAAGCCATGGCGATGGCCAAACGCGTCAGCAAACTGAAAAACGCTAACCGTTTCTTTGTGGCGGCTGATGTTCATCCGCAAACGCTGGACGTAGTGCGTACTCGTGCGCAAACTTTTGGTTTTGACGTCATTGTTGATGACGCGGCAAAAGCATTGGATCATCAGGATGTGTTCGGCGTGCTGTTGCAGCAGGTTGGCACCACCGGTGAAGTGCACGACTACAGCGCCCTGATGGCTGAGCTGAAATCCCGTAAAATAGTGGTCAGCGTCGCTGCCGACTTTATGGCGCTGGTACTGCTGACTGCACCGGGCAAACAGGGCGCGGATATCGTTTTCGGCTCTGCGCAACGCTTCGGCGTACCGATGGGCTACGGCGGCCCGCACGCGGCATTCTTTGCCGCTAAAGATGAATTCAAACGCTCCATGCCAGGCCGTATTATCGGCGTCTCCAAAGATGCAGCGGGTAATACCGCCCTGCGTATGGCGATGCAGACTCGCGAACAGCATATCCGCCGCGAGAAAGCGAACTCCAACATTTGTACCTCGCAGGTTCTGCTGGCCAACATCGCCAGCCTGTATGCCGTTTATCATGGCCCGGTTGGCCTGAAACGTATCGCTAATCGCATCCATCGTTTGACCGATATTCTGGCAGCCGGTCTGCAACAGAAAGGATTGAAGCTGCGTCATGCGCACTACTTTGACACTTTGTGTGTTGAAGTGGCCGATAAGGCTGCGGTACTGGCGCGTGCTGAAGCGGCAGAAATCAACCTGCGTAGCGATATCCATAACGCGGTAGGTATTACGCTCGATGAAACCACCACCCGTGAAAACGTGGTGCAGTTGTTCAATGTTCTGCTGGGAGACAGCCACGGTCTGAACATCGAAACGCTGGACAAAGACGTGGCGCTCGACAGCCGTTCCATTCAGGACAGCATGCTGCGTGATGATGCGATCCTCAGCCATCCGGTGTTTAATCGCTATCACAGCGAAACCGAGATGATGCGTTACATGCACTCGCTGGAGCGCAAAGATCTGGCCCTGAACCAGGCAATGATCCCGCTGGGATCTTGCACCATGAAGCTGAACGCTGCCGCCGAGATGATCCCTATCACTTGGCCGGAATTCGCTGAACTGCATCCGTTCTGCCCGCCAGAGCAGGCAGAAGGTTATCACCAGATGATCGGCCAGCTTTCCGAATGGCTGGTAAAACTGACCGGTTATGACGCAGTCTGCATGCAGCCGAACTCCGGCGCGCAGGGCGAGTATGCGGGTCTGCTGGCGATTCGCCATTATCACGAAAGCCGTAACGAAGGCCATCGCGATATCTGTCTGATCCCGGCCTCTGCCCACGGTACCAACCCGGCCTCTGCACAGATGGCGGGTATGCAGGTAGTGGTTGTCGCCTGTGATAAAAACGGCAACATCGATCTTGGTGATCTGCGTGAAAAAGCGGCGCAGGCGGGTGAAAACCTCTCCTGCATCATGGTGACCTATCCCTCTACTCATGGCGTGTATGAAGAAACGATCCGTGAAGTGTGCGACGTTGTGCACCAGTTTGGCGGCCAGGTTTATCTTGATGGCGCGAACATGAATGCTCAGGTTGGGATCACCACACCGGGCTTTATCGGTGCCGATGTCTCACACCTTAACCTGCATAAAACATTCTGCATTCCGCACGGCGGCGGCGGCCCAGGTATGGGACCAATCGGTGTTAAATCGCATCTGGCGCCGTTCGTGCCGGGTCATAGCGTAGTACAGATTGAAGGGATGCTCACCCGTCAGGGCGCGGTTTCTGCGGCACCGTTCGGTAGCGCATCCATTCTGCCGATCAGCTGGATGTACATCCGTATGATGGGCGCAGAAGGTCTGAAGCAGGCAAGCCAGGTGGCGATCCTGAACGCTAACTACATTGCCAGCCGTCTGAAAGATGCCTATCCGGTGCTGTATACCGGTCGCGATGGTCGCGTGGCACATGAATGTATTCTCGACATTCGCCCACTGAAAGAAGAGACCGGCATCAGCGAACTGGATATTGCCAAGCGTCTGATCGATTACGGTTTCCATGCGCCGACCATGTCGTTCCCGGTAGCGGGTACGCTGATGGTGGAACCGACTGAATCGGAAAGCAAAGTGGAACTGGATCGCTTTATCAATGCGATGCTGGCAATCCGCGCAGAGATCGATCGCGTGAAAGCCGGTGAATGGTCGCTTACAGATAACCCGCTGGTTAACTCCCCGCACACGCAAAATGAGCTGGTCGCGGAGTGGAATCACGGTTACAGCCGCGAAATCGCCGTCTTCCCGGCGGGCGTAGCGAACAAATACTGGCCGACCGTGAAACGCCTTGATGACGTTTACGGTGACCGTAACCTGTTCTGCTCCTGCGTGCCGATGAGCGATTATCAGTAATCGACTGATTCAGCTATCTTTTAAAGGCGCTTCGGCGCCTTTATTTTTGGGGAGAATAGTGATGGCTATAGCACTGGTTACGGGAGGCAGTCGCGGTATTGGTCGGGCAACCGCGCTGCAGTTAGCGCTAGAGGGTTACACGGTCGCCGTTAACTTTCATCACAATATTCGTGCGGCAACGGAGGTGGTGAACAATATCGCCGCTGGGGGAGGAAAGGCGTTTGCTCTGCGGGCCGATATCAGCGATGAAAGCCAGGTCGGGGCGATGTTTGAGTCCATTGACCGCGAGGGCGAGCCGCTGACTGCGCTGGTGAACAATGCCGGGATTTTGTTTGAACAGAGCACGGTGGAAAGCCTAACCGCTGAGCGTATTAATCGCGTCCTGGCGACTAATGTTACCGGTTATTTTCTGTGTTGTCGGGAAGCGGTAAAGCGCATGTCGTTTAAGCACGGCGGTCAGGGCGGGGCGATTGTGAATGTCTCTTCGGCGGCGTCACGGCTTGGCGCCCCGTTCGAATATGTTGATTATGCAGCCTCAAAAGGTGCGGTGGACTCGCTCACCACCGGCCTCGCGCTGGAGGTTGCTGCGCAGGGGATACGCGTGAACTGCGTGCGACCCGGTCTTATCTACACGGAAATGCATGCGTCAGGCGGCGAGCCGGGAAGGGTGGATCGCGTGAAATCCATGTTGCCTATGCAGCGCGGCGGACAGCCGGAAGAGGTCGCGCAGGCGATTACCTGGCTGCTGAGTGAGAAGGCGTCTTACGTCACGGGCAGTTTTTTGGAGCTGGCCGGCGGGAAGTAATGCGTTGCTTGCCGGATGGCGGCGTAAATGTCTGCTCTGGTCTACAGGTTCAGTTCCCGTAAACCGGATAAGCGCAGCGCCATCCGGCAAAAAATTACAGATTCTCGCCGTTGCTGGCAATCACCGCTTTATACCACTCAAAACTTTTCTTACGCGAACGCGACATATCGCCGGTGCCGTCGTCGTGTTTGTTCACGTAGATAAAACCGTAGCGTTTGCTGTACTGGCCGGTGGTGAACGAGACGCAGTCGATGCAGCCCCACGGCGTGTAGCCCATCAGATCTACGCCGTCATACGTTACCGCTTTCATCATCTCTTCGACGTGGGCGCGCAGATAGTCGATGCGGTAGTCGTCGTGGATGCTGCCGTCTTCTTCCACTTTGTCGTAAGCGCCAAATCCGTTTTCAACGATAAACAACGGCTTCTGATAACGCTCGTACAGTTCGCATAAGGCGTAACGCAGGCCGACCGGATCAATCTGCCAGCCCCAGTCGGATGCTTTGACGTGCGGGTTCGGCACGCTGCCCTCAAAACCGGAAATTGCATCGCCGCTACCACCTTCCGCTTTTACCGCGTTGGTCATGTAGTAACTAAATCCGAGATAGTCGCAGGTGCCTTCACGCAGGATTTGTTCATCGCCAGCTTCCATTCGAATATTGAATTCGCGGCGCTCCCACTCGTTCAGTACATAAGATGGATAGTAGCCGCGCAGTTGAACGTCGGTGAATACATAGCGTTCACGCATCGATTCCTGCGCGAACATCACATCTTCAGGCTTACAGGAGTACGGGTATAGCGGGACCATTGCCAGCATGCAGCCGACTTTCATTTCAGGGTTGATGCGACGTGCGGCTTTCACCGCCAGAGCGCTGGCCACAAACTGGTGGTGCAGCACCTGGTACATAGTCTCTTCCGGGTTTTCATGCTCGGTATACACCACGCCGGAGCAGCAATAGCCAAACAGCGGTGCACGCCAGTTACGCTGGTTGTTGATCTCGTTGAAGGTCATCCAGTATTTGACCTTGTGCTTGTAGCGCTCAAAGACCACTTCAGCAAAACGGACAAAGAAATCGACGACTTTACGATTGGTCCAGCTACCGTACTGTTGAACCAGGTGTAGCGGCATTTCGAAGTGGGAAAGGGTGATGACCGGTTCGATATTGTACTTCAGCAGTTCATCAAACATGTCGTCGTAGAATTTTAGCCCTTCTTCGTTTGGCTGGGTTTCGTCCCCTTTGGGGAAGATACGGGTCCAGGCAATTGACGTACGGAAGCATTTGAAGCCCATCTCGGCAAACAGCTTAATGTCTTCTTTGTAATGACCGTAAAAATCGACGGCTTCGTGGTTGGGGTAGTACTTACCTGGCACGACGTCCTGAGTGATTTCTCGCGGAACGCCGTGTGCCCCCCCGGTCAGTACGTCGCAAATGCTGGGCCCTTTGCCACCTTTATTCCAGCCGCCTTCAACCTGATGCGCCGCAACCGCGCCGCCCCATAAAAAATCGTTTGGTAAGGTAAGTTTTTTCATCTGCGCTCAGTCTCAAATTAATACAATCTGATTTTGAGTCTAACAAAGGAAAGATAAATGTCACGATATAACAAAATAGCGTTAATGTGATTTGTTACATCAAAAAAACATATTGTTTTTTTTACGCTATTCTTTTCGCCAGCTTGCGACCGAGTGATTCCAGAATATAAATAACGGGGATCTGCGTGGTTATATCGTATACCCCGGCAATGCGTGTCTGTGGAACGTGCCAGGAGAGATTAAAGTCGGCAAGTTTCGCGAGGCGCGAATGTTCATGGCTGGTGACCGACAGAACCTTACAGTTATGCAGACTGAACTGGCTGGCAAAGCGTAGGATCTCTTCGGTTTCTCCAGAAACGGAAAGCACGATCGCCAGCGCGTTTCTGGCCATATCATTAGTTACCGGGAAATAAGGGTCATCGATGTGGTTACTGAATTTTCCGACGTTTGAGAAAAAACGTGCGCCATATTTTGCCAGGGCTCCGGATGTTCCCGCCCCGACGAATATAATACGCTCGGAAGATAATATAATATCAACAGCCTGATCGAGTAGTTTGTCGAACTCGTCGTTATTAACGCCTTTAAAGAAGCTGATAATTTCGCTGGCACCGAAATTAGCCTGTTGCGGTTCATTCTGCTCTAAATATAATTTGAAGCGTACGCGAAATTCTGAGTAACCTTCACACTTAAGCTTGCGGCAAAAGCGCAGTACGGTGGTGGTGGAAACGCCCACGGCATCAGCCAGTTCGCGAATGGTCATGTACATGACTTTGTCACGGTTTTTGATGACATAGTTGTAGACCAGCATCTCAAGATTGTTGAGACTGGCGATGGCAGCGTGGGAGAACATACTCACAATGGCAAAACTCACTCATCAGACTTCATCTACAGGGAATAATAACATGCAGCCAAATGACATCACTTTTTTTCAGCGTTTCCAGGATGACATTCTGGCCGGACGCAAAACCATTACGATTCGTGACGAGTCCGAATCACACTTCAAAGCCGGTGACATTCTACGGGTTGGGCGCTTCGAAGATGAGGGGTACTTCTGCACGATTGAGGTTGTTGGCACCTCAACCGTCACGCTGGATACGCTGACGGAGAAACATGCTCGCCAGGAAAATATGACGCTAGAAGAACTTAAACACGTGATTGCCGAGATTTACCCGGATCAAACACAATTTTATGTGATTGATTTTAAATGCCTTTGATTTTAACGGTACGCCTGTTAGCTGAATATTAAAATATAATATCATGATTTTTATGGATTATTATTTAGTTGGCAAATATTTTAGCTAACAGGTGTTCACTGGAACCATTCTCAGTTACGCTAGAGGAGCAATCACGATAGTGTTCGTTTCTCGGGAGTAAAATATGGTTCAGAAGCCATTAATTGCGCAGGGATATTCGCTGGCAGAGGAAATAGCCAATAGCATCAGTCACGGTATCGGGCTGGTGTTTGGGATTGTCGGACTGGTATTGTTGCTGGTTCAGGCAGTGGATACCAACGCCAGCGCCATGGCGATAACCAGCTATAGCCTGTATGGCGGCAGCATGATCCTGCTGTTCCTCGCCTCAACTTTATATCACGCGATCCCCCATCAAAGAGCGAAAGTCTGGCTGAAAAAGTTCGACCACTGCGCGATTTATCTGCTGATTGCCGGGACCTACACGCCATTTCTGCTGGTGGGGCTGGATTCGCCGCTGGCACGTGGACTGATGATTGTTATCTGGAGCCTGGCGCTGCTCGGTATTTTATTCAAACTGACCATTGCGCACCGGTTTAAGGTTCTGTCGCTGGTAACCTACCTGGCGATGGGCTGGCTATCGCTGATTGTGGTGTATCAACTGGCGGTTAAGCTGGCGGTGGGGGGGGTGACGTTGCTGGCAGTTGGTGGTGTGGTGTATTCGCTGGGCGTTATTTTCTACGTCTGTAAGCGCATTCCATACAACCACGCGATCTGGCACGGCTTTGTGCTGGGTGGCAGCGTTTGCCATTTCCTGGCGATCTACCTGTACGTGGGGCAGGCGTAATTATTATTACCCAGCGGTGCTGTGCTTACCGGGTCTTTAAAACTCGTGACCCGGTAAGATAAAGTCACCACCCGGCGATTTACTCTTCCAGCGAATACGGCAGCGGTACGATATGCAGCGTTTTCGCGTCGTCACGAACGCGGAACACGCTGTCGGCTTCCATGTCGTTATTCATCACAACCTGCACCAGTACCTGTCCATCCGCCAGTTGCACCGCGGCGAGTACGGTGCCGGTACGACGCCAGTTCTCGCCCATTTTCAGCTCCAGGTCTTCACCTGCTTCCGGTACCCGACTGGCCGCACCTGCCAGCGTCCACATGGCACGTTTGTTGGCTCCGCGGAATTTTGCGCGAGCAACCATTTCCTGACCGGTATAGCAGCCTTTTTTAAAGCTGATCCCGCCCAGAGCCTGCAGATTGGTGGCTTGCGGAATAAACTGTGCGCTGTTGGTAGTATCAATCACCGGAATACCTGCTTCGATATCCAGCGCCAGCCATTGTTGGCTGTTATTTAACTCCGCTTCACCGCGCAGCTTCTCTACCAGGGTTTCCGCCGTTGCAATATCAACGATCAGCAGGAAACGCTCAGCGGGATGTTCGAACCACAATATGGTGGAAGAACCCTCAGTAATGACCTGCTTATCGCTGTTTGGTAATTCGCTAAAGAGATTGGCCAGCGCTGCGCGCGCCTGGAATCCCGCGACGCCCAGCAGTACGCGCTCGTCGTCCGGGGCAATCGCCACCTTCGAGAAGACCGCATATTTTTTCAGTTCGGTGAGCTGCGCATCGCGCAGATTACGGCGCTCAAGCCATGCAAAACCGTCACCCTGGCGGAACAGACGCAGGGGGCTCCACATTTTACCTTTGGCGTCACAATGTGCTGCCAACACGTGCTGATGCTCGGTCATCTGGCTGACATCCGCTGTGACCTGACCCTGAATATACTTCTCACTGTCGACACCGGTGATGGTGGCGAGCGCCCATTCATCGAGCGTCATTAGCGTCAGAGGCAAGCGCGTTGACGCGAAAGGCTGGCGAGGAGGAAAAGATATAAAAGCCATAATTAATGTCCTGATTTGCTTAACGCAGTGATAATGACTAATGGTAAAAGAGCTATGGCCCATTGCAAGCGGTTTAAACAGGCTATTTGTGCCATATATTAAGCTTTGCGAGGAGACATCCAAAAATGCTGAATCCTTTGACTTAATGTGGTTTTATTTAGCGAGCACGCTTCCGTTTACTGATATTCCCGTAAATATGAGGGAAAAACACGTTACAATAGCGGGATACTTCGTTTTCGCGAGACAGGAAGAAGAACATGGATATTAACAACAAAGCACGTATTCATTGGGCATGCCGTCGCGGTATGCGTGAGCTGGACATCTCGATCATGCCGTTTTTCGAACATGAATATGACAGCTTAAGTGATGAAGAAAAACATATCTTTATCCGTCTGCTAGAATGTGATGATCCAGACTTATTTAACTGGTTGATGAATCATGGGAAACCGGCTGATGCTCAGCTAGAGCAGATGGTGCGACTTATCCAGACACGGAATCGGGAACGTGGTCCAGTGGCAATCTGATTTACGCGTTTCATGGCGCGCGCAATGGCTTTCGCTGCTCATTCATGGGCTGGTGGCGGTATTTATTTTATTGATGCCCTGGCCATTGAGCTACACCCCATTATGGCTGGTTCTGCTCTCTCTGGTGGTGTTCGATAGCGTCCGTAGCCAGCGCCGAATCAATGCCTGTCAGGGCGAGATTCGGCTGTTGATGGACGGTCGTCTACGCTGGCAAGGGCAAGAGTGGACTATTGCTAGCGCACCCTGGATGGTCAAAACAGGCATGATGCTGCGTTTACGTTCCGATGCCGGAAAACGTCAGCATTTGTGGCTGGCGGCAGACAGTATGGATGACGCGGAGTGGCGGGATTTGCGGCGGTTAATACTGCAACAGGCGAAGCAGGGATAATGCTGATGAATGCCTGATGGCGTGCAGCGTTAAGGTCTACGGTTCGGTGCGGCATGTAGGCCGGATATGGCGTTTACGCCTACATCCGGCAAAATGGTTATCAGGACCAGTGTTCGGCCATTTCACCAAGGATTTGCTCGCACCAGGCCTGAATGCGTTCATCGCTGAGATCGTACTGGTTTGTTTCATCCAGTGCCAGGCCAACAAACAGCTGTCCATCGGCAATGACGGGCTTATCGCTGGTAAATTCATACCCTTCGGTTGGCCAGTAACCAACAAATTTTACGCCTTTGGTGACCAGTTTATCGTGCAGCATACCCAGCGCATCCAGGAACCATTCACCGTATCCCAACTGATCGCCCATACCGTAAAGCGCAACAATTTTGCCTTCCAGGTTGAGGTCGTCCAGTTGCTCCCAGACCGCTTCCCAGTCCTCTTGGATTTCACCGAAATCCCAGGTTGGGATGCCTAAAATGAGCACGTCATACTGCTCCATTAAGGTCGGGGAATCATCTTTGAGGTTGTGCAGTGTCACCAGTTCGGGACCCAGGATATCGCGGATTTTTTCTGCTGCCATTTCGGTATAGCAGGTGCTGGAACCGTAAAAAAGACCCATGTTCATGACGTAAACATCTCAATTCTGCTGTAGCGTTGCGGGTAGTGTAACAGAATCGCCGCATTCTCGGCACAATGAGGCATAATGCATCAAAAATGAGAGTGAAATAAGGGGCGCGAGTGGAACAGGATCTGGCGCGCATCGAGCAGTTTCTTGATGCCCTGTGGCTGGAACGAAATCTGGCGGAAAACACGCTAAGTGCGTATCGTCGCGATCTGACCATGCTTGTCGAATGGCTACATCACCGCGGCGCCTCGCTTGCGACCGCGCAGAGTGATGACCTGCAAGCATTGTTGGCTGAGCGGATGGATGGGGGATATAAAGCCACCAGTTCCGCACGCTTGCTCAGTGCAATGCGGCGTTTTTTTCAGCATCTGTACCGTGAAAAATATCGCGAAGATGACCCCAGCGCCTCGCTTGCATCACCTAAACTTCCGCAGCGTCTGCCCAAAGATCTCAGCGAAGCACAGGTCGAACGACTTCTGCAGGCGCCGCTGATAGAACAACCGCTGGAACTTCGCGACAAAGCCATGCTGGAAGTATTGTATGCCACAGGCCTGCGCGTGTCTGAACTGGTGGGGCTGACGATGAGTGACGTCAGCCTGCGTCAGGGCGTGGTTCGGGTGATCGGTAAAGGTAATAAAGAGCGCCTTGTCCCGTTAGGTGAGGAGGCGGTGTACTGGCTGGAAACGTACCTGGAGCATGGGCGTCCGTGGTTGCTCAACGGTGTATCAATAGATGTGCTGTTTCCCAGCCAGCGGGCGCAACAGATGACTCGCCAAACCTTTTGGCATCGTATCAAACACTATGCTGTGTTGGCTGGAATCGACAGCGAAAAGCTGTCCCCGCACGTCCTGCGGCATGCGTTTGCCACGCATCTGCTCAACCATGGCGCTGATCTGCGCGTGGTGCAGATGCTACTGGGGCATAGCGACCTCTCGACAACGCAGATTTATACTCATGTCGCAACGGAGCGCTTGCGGCAACTACATCAACAGCATCACCCGCGAGCGTGAGTGCTGACAGGAAAGGATAGGTTATGAAAAAACGTTTTATGATGTTCACCCTGCTGGCGACGGCCTTTTCCGGCATGGTACATGCAGACGATGCGGCGATTCGCCAGTCATTAGCGAAGCTGGGTGTTAAGAGTACCGAGATTCAGTCTGCTCCGGTTGCGGGCATGAAAACTGTACTGACCAATAGCGGCGTGTTGTACGTTACCGAAGACGGTAAACATATTATTCAGGGACCGATGTATGACGTGAGCGGTGCAAGCCCGGTAAACGTTACCAACCAACTGCTGATGAAGCATTTGAACGCGCTGGAAAACGAGATGATCGTCTACAAAGCGCCGCAGGAAAAACACGTCATTACCGTTTTCACCGACATCACCTGTGGCTACTGCCACAAGCTGCATGAAGAGATGAAAGACTACAATGCGTTAGGGATCACCGTACGCTATCTGGCCTTCCCTCGTCAGGGACTGGAAAGCCAGGCCGAGCAGGACATGAAATCTATCTGGTGTGCGAAGGACAAAAACAAAGCCTTTGACGACGCCATGGCTGGCAAAGATGTGAAGCCTGCGACCTGCAATGTGGACATCGCTAACCACTACGCGCTGGGCGTACAGTTTGGCGTCAGCGGTACGCCGGCGATTGTGCTGAGCAATGGCTATGTAGTGCCTGGCTATCAGAGCCCGAAAGAGATGAAAGAATTCCTCGACGCACATGCAAAACAAACCAGCGGTAAATAATTCGCGTGAAACAACAGATACAACTTCGTCGGCGTGAAGCCGACGAGACCGCCGAGCTACCTGCCGACTTGCCGCCATTGCTGCGCCGTTTATACGCCAGCCGCGGTGTGCGCAGCGCGCAGGAGCTTGAGCGTAGTGTGAAAGGCATGCTGCCGTGGCAGCATTTGAACGGTGTCGAAAAAGCGGTTGAAATCCTCTATAACGCTTTTCGCGAAGGAACCCGAATCATCGTGGTCGGCGATTTTGACGCCGATGGCGCGACCAGCACCGCGCTCAGCATTCTGGCGATGCGCGCGTTGGGCTGCAGTAACGTGGACTACCTGGTGCCTAATCGTTTTGAAGACGGTTATGGCTTAAGCCCGGAAGTCGTTGATCAGGCCCATGCCCGGGGCGCTCAGCTGATTGTCACCGTCGACAACGGCATCTCGTCCCACGCGGGTGTTGAACATGCCAGAACGCTGGGGATCCCGGTCGTTGTGACCGATCACCATCTGCCAGGGGACACGCTGCCGGGCGCTGAAGCGATCATCAATCCTAACCTGCACGATTGTGAATTCCCGTCTAAATCGCTGGCTGGCGTTGGCGTGGCCTTCTATCTGATGCTGGCGCTGCGCACCTTCCTGCGTGACAAAGGCTGGTTTGATGAACGAGGAATTGCGCCGCCGAACCTGGCGGATTTGCTCGATCTGGTTGCGCTTGGCACGGTGGCTGACGTGGTCCCGCTGGATGCCAATAACCGCATTCTGACGTGGCAAGGCTTAAGCCGTATTCGTGCCGGAAAGTGCCGCCCTGGTATAAAAGCGCTGCTGGAGATTTCCAATCGCGACCCACTCAAATTGGCTGCCAGTGATTTAGGTTTTGCCCTCGGGCCACGGCTGAATGCAGCGGGGCGTCTGGACGATATGTCCGTTGGCGTGGCGCTGTTGCTGTGCGACAACATTGGTGAAGCACGCATGCTGGCCAATGAGCTGGACGCACTCAACCAGACGCGCAAAGAGATCGAGCAGGGTATGCAGGCGGAAGCGCTGACTCTGTGTGAAAAGCTGGAGCGCAGTAGCGATACGCTACCGGGCGGTCTGGCGATGTACCATCCCGAGTGGCATCAGGGGGTGGTGGGGATTCTGGCATCGCGTATTAAAGAGCGCTTTCACCGTCCGGTAATTGCGTTTGCTCCGGCCGGTGACGGTACGCTGAAAGGCTCCGGGCGCTCGATTCAGGGGCTACACATGCGCGATGCGCTGGAGCGCCTGGACACTCTTCATCCAGGTATGATCCTCAAGTTTGGCGGTCACGCTATGGCGGCGGGTTTGTCGCTGGAAGAGGCGCAGTTTGAGCGTTTCCAGCAGCGTTTCGGCGAACTGGTAACCGAGTGGCTGGACCCCGCCTTACTGCAGGGCGAAGTGGTGTCTGACGGTGCTCTGAGCGCGGCGGAGATGACCATGGAGGTCGCGCAAATGCTGCGTGATGCCGGACCGTGGGGACAAATGTTCCCGGAACCACTGTTTGACGGGCATTTCCGTCTGCTCCAGCAGCGTCTGGTCGGTGAGCGTCATCTGAAGGTGATGGTGGAGCCCGTCGGTGGTGGACCGTTGCTGGACGGTATTGCGTTTAACGTTGATACCACCTGCTGGCCGGATAACGGTGTTCGCGAAGTTCAGCTTGCCTACAAACTGGATATTAATGAGTTTCGCGGCAACCGCAGCCTGCAGATTATAATCGATAATATCTGGCCACTTTAGCGTCACTTTACACAAAATCATTCAAGCTGCATCGAGGCGGCAAGTGGATGAGTCTCCATAAGCGTACGAGCAGTACGTGACTGGGGCGAAATCGCGCAGCCAACAAAGAGGCAGCTTGAAGGATGATGTGTATATTCGCTATAAAAAAGGGTGTGGATTAGTTACAATCCCGCTCTTATAACCGCATTTTGACTAGTCCAATAAAAGAAATCAGACAATGTTTGAAATTAATCCGGTAAATAACCGCATTCAGGACCTCACGGAGCGCTCTAACGTTCTTAGGGGGTATCTTTGACTATGATGCCAAGAAAGAGCGTCTGGAAGAAGTAAACGCCGAGCTGGAACAGCCGGACGTATGGAACGAACCCGAACGCGCGCAGGCGCTGGGTAAAGAGCGTTCCTCCCTTGAGGCCATCGTTGATACGCTTGATCAGATGAGCCAGGGCCTGGAAGATGTCTCCGGCCTGCTGGAACTGGCTGTAGAAGCCGACGACGAAGAAACCTTTAACGAAGCCGTAGCAGAACTTGATACGCTGGAAGATAAGCTGGCCCAGCTGGAATTCCGTCGTATGTTCTCCGGTGAATATGATAGCGCAGATTGCTATCTCGATATTCAGGCTGGCTCAGGCGGTACGGAAGCACAGGACTGGGCAAGCATGCTGATGCGTATGTACCTGCGTTGGGCTGAAGCGCGCGGCTTTAAGACTGAAATTATTGAAGAATCTGAAGGTGAAGTGGCGGGTATTAAATCCGTGACCATCAGAATTGCTGGCGAATATGCTTACGGTTGGCTGCGTACCGAAACCGGTGTACACCGCCTGGTGCGTAAAAGCCCGTTCGACTCCGGCGGTCGTCGCCATACGTCGTTCAGTTCAGCGTTTGTCTACCCGGAAGTTGACGATGATATTGATATCGATATCAACCCGGCGGACCTGCGTATTGACGTTTATCGCGCTTCTGGTGCGGGCGGTCAGCACGTTAACCGTACCGAATCTGCGGTGCGTATCACCCACATCCCGACCGGGATTGTGACGCAGTGTCAGAACGACCGTTCCCAGCACAAGAACAAAGACCAGGCCATGAAGCAGATGAAAGCGAAGCTTTATGAACTGGAAATGCAGAAGAAGAATGCCGAGAAACAGGCGATGGAAGATACTAAATCAGATATCGGCTGGGGTAGCCAGATTCGTTCTTATGTCCTTGATGACTCCCGCATTAAAGATCTGCGTACCGGGGTTGAAACCCGCAACACGCAGGCGGTGCTGGATGGCAGCCTGGATCAATTTATCGAAGCAAGTTTGAAAGCAGGGTTATGAGGAACCAACATGTCTGAACAACACGTACAGGGCGCTGACGCGGTAGCCGACCTTAACAATGAACTGAAAACGCGCCGTGAGAAGCTGGCGAGCCTGCGCGAGCAGGGGATCCCCTTCCCGAACGATTTCCGTCGCGATCATACCTCAGACCAACTGCATGCTGACTTCGATGCAAAAGAAAACGAAGAGCTGGAAGCGCTGAACATTGAGGTTTCCGTTGCTGGCCGTATGATGACCCGCCGTATTATGGGTAAAGCATCATTCGTTACGCTGCAGGATGTTGGCGGCCGCATTCAGCTGTACGTTGCTCGCGACGATCTGCCGGAAGGCGTCTACAACGAGCAGTTCAAAAAATGGGATCTGGGCGATATCCTCGGCGCGAAAGGTAAGTTGTTCAAGACCAAGACCGGTGAGCTGTCCATCCACTGTACCGAGCTACGTCTGCTGACGAAAGCGTTGCGCCCATTGCCGGATAAATTCCACGGTCTGCAGGATCAGGAAGCGCGCTATCGTCAACGCTACCTGGACCTCATCTCTAACGATGAATCCCGCAATACCTTTAAAGTGCGTTCACAGATTATGGCGGGTATCCGCCAGTTCATGGTTGGTCGTGGCTTTATGGAAGTAGAAACCCCGATGATGCAGGTGATCCCAGGCGGGGCGGCAGCGCGTCCGTTTATCACCCATCATAACGCGCTGGATCTGGACATGTACCTGCGTATCGCGCCGGAACTGTACCTCAAGCGCCTGGTGGTTGGCGGCTTCGAACGCGTATTCGAAATTAACCGTAACTTCCGTAACGAAGGCATCTCTGTTCGCCATAATCCAGAGTTCACCATGATGGAACTCTACATGGCTTATGCGGACTACAAAGATCTGATCGAACTGACCGAATCGCTGTTCCGTACGCTGGCGCAGAACGTTCTGGGAACGACTGAAGTGCCTTACGGCGAAGAAGTCTTTGACTTTGGTAAGCCGTTCGAAAAACTGACGATGCGCGAAGCGATTCAGAAATACCGTCCGGAAACCAACATGGCCGATCTGGATAACTTCGATTCTGCAAAAGCGATTGCGGAATCTATCGGCATCAAAGTTGAGAAGAGCTGGGGTCTGGGCCGTATCGTGACCGAGATCTTTGAAGAAGTTGCAGAAGCGCACCTGATTCAACCGACCTTCATTACCGAGTACCCGGCAGAAGTTTCTCCGCTGGCGCGTCGTAATGATGAAAATCCGGAAATCACCGATCGCTTCGAATTCTTCATTGGCGGACGTGAAATCGGTAACGGCTTCAGCGAGCTGAACGATGCAGAAGATCAGGCGCAGCGTTTCCAGGATCAGGTTAATGCCAAAGATGCAGGTGACGACGAAGCGATGTTCTACGACGAAGACTATGTTACCGCTCTGGAACACGGTCTGCCGCCGACTGCGGGCCTGGGCATTGGTATCGACCGTATGGTTATGCTGTTCACAAACAGCCATACTATCCGCGACGTAATCCTGTTCCCGGCAATGCGCCCGGTTAAGTAAGATGTGAAATGCCGGATGGGGGCTGATGCCTTATCAGGCCTACGATGCGTTATGTAGGCCTGATGGGCGTAGCCCCGTCAGGCAATCAATTCCCGTTGGCAAACTTGCGCAGTAACTCTCGCGCCTTAACGTCTGAAACCTGCATTACCATCCACGGGCTAAAAGCCCACGGCGTCGCGTCAATCCCGCTTAAAATATCCTCAAGATTGCTCCACTGGAAATCCATCACTTCATCTGGGTTTAGCTGTAGCTCACTGACGATATGTGCGGCATAAACCGGGCATACTTCGTTTTCCACTATTCCACTCGGGTCCGTTGCGCAATAACGAAAATCAGCATATACGGGGCTGAGTGAGTCGATGTCTGCACCCAGCTCGAAGCAAGCCCGGCGGATAATAGCTGCTTCGGTGGTTTCACCCAACTGCGGGTGACCGCAGACAGAGTTGGTCCAGACGCCTGGCCAGGCTTTTTTGTGCAGCGAACGGCGGGTGACCAGCAGTTGACCCTGCTCGTTAAATATCCAGCATGAGAAAGCAGAGTGCAGGGGGGTTGTGGCGGTATGCGCCGCATACTTTTCCAGTGTTCCACAGGGCTGGCCCTGCTCATTCAATAAAATGACATGTTCCTGTCGCATAGCGTCCACCATCAATCTTAAGCATTCACATTATATGCTTTATTAAGTCAGAATGATTAACAGAGGGTGTGAAATGCCAGAGTCGACGCTTCGTTGCGCGATATGATTTGGCATCCGGTTTCTGGCTGCTATGATAAAGCGTCTGAAAATGTTGCGAGGTATTGTTTTGAGTGCAGGACGCCTGAAGAAAAATGGCCTGAGTATCGCGATGCTGCTGTGTGTCGGTCTGCTGTTAGCAGGCTGTTCCGGGAGCAAGTCGTCTGATACAGGAAGTTATTCCGGCTCCGTGTATACCGTGAAGCGGGGAGATACGCTATACCGTATTTCGCGCGCCACCGGGACCAGCGTAAAAGAGCTTGCACGCCTGAATAATATTTCACCGCCCTATACCATTGAAGTGGGGCAAAAGCTGAAGGTCAGCGGCGGCGCGAAAACCAGTTCAGGCTCTGGCAAAACAACTGCGAAATCCTCAACCAAAACGGCGGCGGTCAGACCATCTTCGTCCGTACCGCAGTCCTCCTGGCCACCGGTCGGACAGCGTTGCTGGCAGTGGCCTGCCAGCGGTAAAGTGATTCTGCCTTATTCAACCGCGGACGGCGGCAATAAAGGCATTGATATCTCAGCTGCGCGCGGTACGCCGATTTATGCCGCCGGAGCCGGAAAGGTGGTTTATGTCGGTAATCAGCTGCGGGGTTACGGTAATCTCATTATGATTAAGCACAGTGAGGACTACATCACTGCGTATGCGCATAATGACACCATGTTGGTGAACAACGGTCAAAACGTGAAAGCCGGGCAGAAGATCGCGACGATGGGCAGCTCGGATGCGACCACGGTGCGGCTGCATTTCCAGATCCGCTATCGGGCGACGGCTATCGATCCGCTGCGTTATTTGCCACCAAAGGGCAGTAAGCCAAAATGCTGACGGTGAATTAATCGCCAGTCAGTCAGTTAGTCCCTTGCCAAGAAGAGCGTAAGGTTTATAATCCCTTACGCACTCCAATGCGGGCGTAGTTCAATGGTAGAACGAGAGCTTCCCAAGCTCTATACGAGGGTTCGATTCCCTTCGCCCGCTCCACGACTTACTTCTCACTGACTCTCCTGATTCAATTATCCTTCGTAATCTCAATGTGTTTCTTTGTTTAACGGTCAGACAGACTCAATGCACGACTATGCAGGCTAAAGCGATTGTGGGAGACGATAGCCGCCCCTGGCGGGAGATACCTCATATGAAACTAACTATCCACAGGAGCCAAAGAGAAATCTTTGACGCTCTAGGATAGTAGAGCCTTGTATATGTTGGTTAATCCTTTCAATTCGCGATACTGGTGTCTTAAATATCGCATTTCCCCCCGTGGTACAAAAAATCAACTATCAATCAATTGAATTTATTTAAGAAAATTTAAGAAGTATGTTTGATTGTCTGTCTGAAAATATATCAACGTTAATACAGGTCACGTAGTTAATTGTTAGATTATAATTCCAAAGTTATCTTTATTTAACACGATATAAGATTGGTCATTCTTCATAAATAAGTAATGTGGTTTTTTTGCAGGTCAATTTTCTCTAATCGGCAGTAACAGGTTTTAAATGGTTTAGACTTGGTATGATTTTACCTGGATAAACATGGTGACATCTATTTTGTTAAAAATATCTTCAGGAGTTTAATTACTGCTGATAATTTCTTAAGGTGACTAGTTTTGTTCTCATTATCCGGTCACGAAATTATGTAGATACACAAAAATATACGAGTCAGTTTAGTACTTTGTACCATTTTGAATGCTTGCTATGCCGGGGGGCTCGTTAGCCTTGTGTATATTATGTCATTGTTGTTGAAAAATATAGCAAATATAGTTAGATAGACTTCAGTTGTACTGATTAAAATCTCACACGGTATAGCTAAGAATTTAAAGGTAGAGACATGGGTGACAATTCAGTCAGGCTACCTTTAACCCCAGTATGTATGCTGGTAATTTGTAAGAAAATGTTTCCTTGTGTTTTGAGAATTTTCTCATTTTGAATAAAAGATGAAAGTGCGGTTTCACAGGTAGTGCTAATAATACAACCAATAATCGTATTAAAATGCCGATATCCATTAGTAATTCAAATCTAAGAATGAGTGATTGATAGCTTTTAGCTATGAATGGCGAGGGGTTGATATCACATCCTTGTTGTGTAAAAGTTCATCTCATGTATTTAGCAATATTAATAAAATCAATTACTCGATTGTTAGGTATTTTTTAGAGGGTCGGTGTGCTTAAAAGTAGACACTTACCTTTCCATGGATGAAATAGAGTTTTTTGAGGTTATGGAGGCTTCATGAAGTATCAACATTTCTGGCCACCTAATGATATTTACTTTGGGGGTGGTGCCGCTAGTGTTATTGATGAAATGTCACTGATTACAAACGAAAGAAATTATTTATTCGTGAATCTTAATCAATATAGCTTACGTAGCACCTTGGTTTTTTTCTCACGGAATAAAAATATCAATAAAATCATAATCATCATTTCCAGCTCACGGTTGATGCCTTTGGCTCTTTTTTGGTTGGATAATATCAAAAATGTTATTGCTGTTTTCGATACCTCAACATCTGTGTCGGAGATGATTAAGAAAATAAGCCTATATCGACGAAATGGTGACAAGATAACGGCAGGGCGAAGGGAATGTAACTTTAAGATTAGCAACAAAGATATCATGAAGATGAAGTACTTCTTAACCGAAAGCGGTATGGAGGAGCTTCAGGATAGATTTATGAACTCGCCGTCAACATTGTATCGTTGGAGAAAAGAGATCGCCCTTAAATTCGGCGTGCGAGACCCTCGATATCTTCTATTGCCAGAATAAAATGCTATGCGTTTTCTCATTAAGAATTACAATTAAAGATCCGATCTTTAATTGTTGTTTTAGAACGGATACTGCATACGACCTCCATTTAACTAAAATTAGGAAATATAAAATTTCTAGCCTTGCTTAGACTAGAAACTGTCGTGATTTCGATAAGAATAGATACGCTGGCTAAGAACGTCAGGGGCGGTAGCGTTCCAGAAAACATCTGGGATTTATTTAAAGTTAATAATTATTAAATAAGGGACTTATCAGTAATGATCAGCAAAGATGATGTAAAAATTGCCATTATTGGACTCGGGTATGTTGGCTTACCATTGGCTGCTGAATTTGGGAAAATTCGTCAGGTGGTTGGTTTTGATGTTAATCATAAACGTATACTCGAGCTAAAAGAAGGGATCGATGTCAATCTCGAAACCACAGAAGAAGAGCTACGTGATGCTCGCCATCTGACGTTTACCTCATCAATTGATGAAATCAGAGAATGCAATTTTTACATCATTACCGTCCCGACGCCGATCAACGATTATAAGCAACCAGATCTCACCCCTTTGATTATGGCAAGTGAAACTGTTGGCAAAGTACTGAGGCCGGGGGATATCGTGGTGTATGAATCTACGGTATATCCAGGGTGTACTGAAGAAGAATGCGTGCCGATCCTTGAGCGTATGTCAGCGATGACATTTAACAAAGACTTCTTTGTCGGATATAGCCCAGAACGCATCAATCCCGGCGATAAAAAATATCGTCTGACAACTATCAAGAAAATCACCTCTGGTTCAACTGCAGAAACGGCCTGTCTGGTTGATGAGATCTATCGACAGATCATCACGGCAGGAACGTACAAAACGGAAAGCATTAAGATCGCGGAAGCGGCAAAGGTGATTGAAAATACCCAACGCGATCTCAATATCGCGCTGGTAAATGAATTGGCGATTATCTTTAACCGATTAGAGATTGACACTGAAGCCGTACTGCGAGCAGCGGGAAGTAAATGGAACTTCCTGCCATTCCGTCCTGGACTGGTTGGTGGTCACTGCATTGGCGTCGATCCCTATTATCTGACTCATAAATCTCAGGGCATCGGTTACTATCCGGAAATTATCCTCGCGGGTCGTCGACTGAACGATAATATGGGTAACTATGTTTCGGGACAGTTGATCAAAGCCATGATCAAAAAAGGGATTAATGTTGAGGGTTCTAACGTTCTGATTCTGGGGTTCACCTTTAAAGAAAACTGCCCGGATATCAGGAATACCCGCATTATCGATGTTGTAAAAGAGTTGGGCAATTACAGCTGTAATGTTGATATTTTTGACCCTTGGGTGGATGCTGAGGAAGTCGAAGAGGAATACGGGATTATACCTGTATCGGAAATCAAGGCGGCTTCTTATGATGCCATTATTGTTGCCGTTGGCCATGAGCAGTTTAAGAAGATGGGGAGTACTGATATTCGTGGCTTTGGAAAAGATAAACATGTGCTTTATGATTTGAAGTATATCCTTTCGCCTGAGCAGTCAGATGTGAGGTTATAATCATGACAGCCTATGATGAATTAAAAATACAACTCGTTCTTGAACCAAAACGTTGGCTTATTACTGGCGTAGCAGGTTTTATCGGCTCTGGATTATTAGAAGAACTACTCTATTTAAATCAAACAGTAATTGGGTTGGATAACTTTTCAACTGGCTATCAACATAATTTAGAGGATGTGCGTGCCGCTGTCAGTGAAGAACAATGGTCGCGGTTTACCTTTGTTCATGGGGATATCCGGTCATTTGCCGATTGTCAGGCTGTTTGTGAGAATGTCGATTACGTTTTACATCAGGCCGCTCTGGGAAGCGTACCTCGTTCCTTGCAGGATCCTATCACGACAAATAGCGCTAACATTGATGGTTTTTTAAATATGTTGACGGCGGCGAGAGATGCACATGTATCTGGTTTCACCTATGCCGCAAGCAGTAGTACTTATGGTGACCATCCCGATTTACCTAAAATTGAGGAACGGATCGGCCGGCCATTAAGCCCGTATGCGGTTACAAAATACGTCAATGAATTGTACGCCGAGGTGTTTGCTCGCAGCTATGATTTTAACGCTATTGGCCTGCGCTACTTTAATGTATTTGGCCGCCGCCAAAACCCTAACGGAGCATACTCTGCAGTCATTCCTCGCTGGATACTATCGCTTCTTAAAGATGAACCAATTTATATCAATGGCGATGGTTCAACAAGCCGCGATTTTTGCTATATAGAAAATGTGATTCAGGCAAATTTATTATCAGCAACGACTAATGATTTAGCCTCAAAAAATAAAGTCTATAATGTGGCTGTTGGAGACAGAACTTCGCTAAATGAGCTTTATTATCTCATCCGCGATGGGTTGAATTTATGGCGGGACGAACAAATTAGTGCTGAACCAATTTATAAAGATTTTCGTGACGGTGACGTTAAGCATAGTCAGGCAGATATTACCAGAATAAAAACATTTCTTTCATATGAGCCTGAGTTTGATATCAAAGAAGGACTTAAGCAGACTCTAAAATGGTATATCGATAAACAGACTGCTTTGTATTCCTGAGTATAACTACTCACTTTCTTTTCACGTGGATGAATTTAATGAAATCGTCAGAGATGTTTACGCTTACCGCCATTGGTAGTTGCCGTATCGCGAGTCCGGTAAAAAGAGCTCAGCCTTATTTTAATTTTAAGGCTAATTTTAAGAAAATATATGGATTTACGCATACGAGCAGCGAGGCATTACAGCAGGTCCGTTTTATTTTGGGATTGATAGATATTCCTGAAAAGGTCCGGCCTTTTATTTTTAGAACTGCTGTAAATTATTCAAAAACCGACGTTCATAGTCGTTCTGATTTCTATATCGTTGAGATTTCAAGTCAGAAGAAGATTATGGCCTATGGGTTGTGCTTACAACAAAATTATATAACTCGTCATTTTTATGAGTTCTTTAGCCAAACAGAGCGAGCGCGTGTGTACTGGTCGCTGGCCACGCAAGGGAATCAACACAAACTGCTGGCCTATCTCAAAGACGATCCCTGTTTTGCCGGAATGTCGGAAGACGATCGTGCCTTATTAAGCAATATTAATGTTGAGCAGATGGATGAGCATGCTATCGAACAGGATATGATGGAAATCATTCAGCTTCTTGGTCGCGATCGCGTTATGTTTATGACCCATGTTGATGCTGTGACTCGTGCTGGAACCGTCATTCAGTCCCGCAGTCGGTTGATTAAAAATGTCGAGACCATCGCCGCCAGGATGGATATTCCCTGCGTTAACCCGACAAATTTGATGGAAAAGTGGGGGCAGAAACGAGCCCTGGAAAAAAATGGCGACGATCTTACTCATTATACCGACATGTTTGGTGATGCGATCGTTGCGGCTATTTTTAAGGGAGTGATCAACAATACTAAGCATCATCTTGATGAGAGGCGGCAAGAGAAACAAGACCAAATACGTGAGATTACATTATCGATCACTAAGCTGCTTGCCGATGGCGACATTATTGCTGCATCACAGCAACTTTTTGCCGCATTAAGAAATCAGCAGCAAGAGCCCGTTCTGATCCAACTTCGGTCCGTAATCTTCAGCCGTTTAGGTTATTATGAACAGGCTTATCAGGATATTAGTGATGTTGAGAAAATTATCGGTACGACGGACAGTACATTACGTTGTCGGCTGAGGTCTCTGCATGGATTAGCTCGTTGGCGGGAAGCCTTATCGACGGCCGAGATGATGCTTTCCAATGAAATTGAAGATGAAGAAGTCCTTACCGTTGCCGCCGGCTCAGCCGATGCTTTACAGCTGTTTGATAAGTCATATCAATACTGGAAAAGTGTACTGTTATTGAATCCTGAAACCCAAAGCGGATGGGTTAATTTCCTGAGCAGCACGCAATATTTCAATGATGGCAACGCATTCTCCGAAGCTTTCCATGCCGGCATTCAATCGCAGCGCCTAAATGATGCGTTTATGGAAACAGCGTTATCTTTGGCAATCAAATTCAGTGATGAATTGATTTTCAAGCATGCGCTTGAGCAGTTACTCCGCCATGAGTCAGAATTTGCGCTGACGGTATTGTCGACGATTCATGATACCGGTCTCGTCATCCACGCAGCTTTCTGCATCAAGAATATGAGCTATCATCAGGCGCTTAGCACCTCGTATAAAGATAAACTCCACGACGTTTTTGTGGCATGGAACAATACCGCGCTGTCGCTACATTCGGTTGATGATTTTGTCTCACTGAGTACTTCGCTGGTGTACACCTTCTCTGCATTTATGGTTTATCCCCATGCACGTATTTCTCGCTTTAATAATGAAGTTAAAACGGCATGGCGCGAGAAATTAAGAGAAATGTATGAGCGTGAGGATTATGAAAATATCCTGGTAGGGGCGAAAATTGTGTGGCCACTTCTGGAGTTCGATCCTGTTAGCACAGTATATTGTGCAAGAACGCTGGTGAATCTTGGTGCCTGGAAGGATGCGTGCACGTTGGCCCACATGACCTTGATTCGTAACTCGAACATTACCAGCCTGCAGTCGATTATGTTACGCAGCATACGTCATATTAACGACATTCCGTTCCTCATTGATTTGATTGCTAACGTCATGAGCATTTCTCCATCATTCCAGAATGCCTCGATGAACGAGCTGTTTGAGAAAGAGTGTCGCAATGTTGCAACCAGAGCCCTTAAATATGTACGCCAGAAGAAAACTGAAGGGCGTCTGGATGAAGCATTGTCTGTATTGATTAGCCTGAAACGAATTGATCCTGATGTTTCTCGCCTGATGCGTGAATATAAGCAAATTATCAGATTATTTAATGAGTCACTGAAGGATGGCGGCAGCACTATCGCGTCTTATGAACATCTGGATTATGCGAAAAAATTACTCGTTTTTGATAGCGAAAATGCCTATGCCTTGAAATATGCCGCATTAAATGCAATGCATTTACGCGACTACACCCAGGCTTTGCAGTATTGGCAGCGACTGGAGAAAGTGAATGGGCCAACGGATCCGGTGACAAGGCAGATCTCGACCTGCATAACCGCATTACAAAAAAATACATCAGGGAAGTCGTAATGATTACGGAGGAAGAAAAGTTAGCTGCGCTAGGGAAAACGCTTTTAACATTGAAACAAGAGAGGAAGCTTGCGCAAGCTATTGCGTTAATTGACAGTGAATTACCGGCTGAGGCTTTAACTTCATTAGCGATGCTAAAAAAAGCAGAATTTCTTCATGATTTCAATGAAACGGCGCGTGCATACGCGCTCTACGAAACGCTAATTACACAAAACAATGATGAAGCACGTTATGAGTATGCGCGTCGTTTATATAATACGGGGCTAGCCAAAGATGCGCAGCAAATTCTTAAAAAGGTTAGCACTGGCGTGCAGAAAAAATATAACAATTATTTAGGCAAAATAAATAAGATCTGCGATTTGCTTGAACGCCTTGAAGGGGAAGCGATCCCTGTGGGGACCAACACCCGTATTATTGCAATGAAGCATGCCATCTTGTTCTATCGAAATCGTCAGCCGCGGCAGCTTCCCGTCGGATCTTTTGGTCGCCTTGCGCTCTGTACAGGCTCGCTAGGTAGCGGCGGTGCAGAGCGTCAGATTTCCAGGCTGGCTATTGAGATCGCCAGAAAATATCGGCAACAGGGGAAAATTGGCGGCCTGAAAGTAGAAGAGCCGGTAGAGCTCATTATTCGCTCCCTGGCACCGGAACTCAGGCAAGACTTTTTCCTGAAAGAAGTGCTGGAAGAACAGGTCGAGGTGCTTGAAATCGCGAAGATTACCGGAAACTTCTTTGACGATGCGACAATAGAATCTCCGGAGTTGCGCTTATTGCTCTCTCATCTGCCGCCGGTGTGTAACTACGGCATCAAGCATCTGGTCCCCCACTTATGCGAGCGCAAGCCGGATTATCTCTCCGTTTGGCAGGATGGCGCTTGTCTGATGATTGCGCTTGCAGCGCTGATTGCTGGCGTGCCCAGAATTCAACTGGGATTACGTGGCTTACCGCCGGTGGTGAGAAAGCGTCTGTTCAAGCCGGAATATGAGCCTCTTTACCAGGCGCTGGCGGCCGTGCCTGGCGTTGATTTTATGAGTAACAACCATTGTGTGACCCGCCATTATGCCGACTGGCTAAAGTTGGAGGCGAAGCACTTCCAGGTTGTATATAACGGCGTCTTACCGCCATCTACCGAGCCCTCTTCTGAGGTGCCACATAAAATCTGGCAGCAGTTTACGCAAAAAACCCAGGATGCGGACACAACTATTGGTGGCGTTTTCCGCTTTGTAGGCGATAAGAACCCTTTTGCATGGATTGATTTTGCAGCACGCTATTTACAGCACCACCCCGCCACACGCTTTGTGCTGGTAGGCGATGGTGATTTGCGCGCTGAAGCGCAGAAACGCGCCGAACAGTTGGGGATTCTGGAGAGAATACTATTCGTTGGCGTCTCGCGTGACGTGGGGTATTGGCTGCAAAAAATGGACGTATTCATTTTGTTTTCGCGTTATGAAGGGCTACCCAATGTGCTCATTGAAGCACAAATGGTCGGGGTGCCGGTGATTTCAACCCCTGCAGGTGGATCGGCAGAATGCTTTATTGAGGGTGTTTCGGGTTTCATTCTTGATGATGCACAGACGGTCAATCTTGACCAGGCTTGCCGCTATGCAGAACAGTTGGTCAATTTATGGCGCAGCAGAACCGGTATTTGCCAACAGACGCAGTCATTTTTACAAGAACGCTTCACCGTTGAACATATGGTGGGAACGTTTGTACAAACCATTGCCTCTCAGCCTCGTTAATTAATGGGCAGCATTTTTTCAGCTATTTCATTTATAAAATAAGTTATGAAAAAAATTATTATATTGTTAACGACGTTTTTTCTGCTTTCGGGATGCACTATTCCCAGGGCGGTATTTAAATCCAGCCTGATTAATCAGGACGATCCTCATTATCATCTGGTTGAAGTCACACCGACATTAAAACTGAGTGATGCCGATACTGTGCCGAAAACTATTGTCGATCCGGTCTTTGCCGAAAATAACTGGCACTGGACATCTTTGGCTAAAGGCGATGTGCTGCATATCACTATTTTATCCTCGGGCGGGGCGGGGTACTTATCCAATAACGCGAGCGGCGACCGGGCGGATTTTGAAAATATTCTTGTGACTGACGGTAATATCGTTCAGGTGCCTTATGCCGGGATAATCCCGGTTACCGGGCTGGATGTGACACAACTGGCTGAAGAGATCAGAAAGCGACTTTCGCGCGTTGTCCTGAATCCTCAGGTGCTGGTGACGCTTACCGCCCGCACCGGAGCCATGGTGACGGTCGAGGGCAGCGGGAAAACGGGTCGCTACCCTCTCGAACAGAGTATGAATCGTCTTAGTCATTTTTTGGCAACGGCGGCGGCAGTAGAAAATACCAGCGCAGAGATGATGGAAGTTCACGTGACGCGCCAGCAGCATTATTTCAATGCGCGACTGTCAGATATTTATCAGTATCCCGGGTTGGATATTGTCTTACAGCCGGATGACCGTATCACTCTGCGTCAAGTGACCGAGTATGTTAATGTGCTCGGCGCGGCGGGTGTTCAGGGGAAACATGCTCTGGTTCAGCGTCATTCCAGCGTAGTGGATGCTTTGGCGCTGGCGAAAGGATTAAACGACAATCTTGCCGATCCGCAGGCGGTTTTTCTGTACAAGCATGACGAAGCGGAACAGGCGAAACAGCAGATGCGTAAGCTGAATATCTATCATGTCGATATGAGCCAACCTGACTCGGTGTTTTTAGCACAGGCCATGCGGGTGGAAGACGGCGATGTTATCTATATCTCGAACGCCTCTTTGACTGATTTCGCTAAGGTGAAAGCCGCATTCGATAGCTTTTTGATCCGCGGCTCTAATTCTTTCTAACGTCGCCATATGAATATTTTGAAAAATAATACTTATTATTTTATGAAACTCATTACCGTCTGTGAGTTAATCATTTTGTTAATGTCACGCGATATCAAAACACGCTATAACGGTAATTTGCTAAACTATATGATGGTGCTGGCCGTACCACTGGTATGGATAACCATTACCGTTATTTCTTTTCAATATTTAAATCGCACCGTACCAATATTTACTGACGATATCAGCTTTGTTATTGCAGGTATATTACCGTATCTGTTATTTCGTTATACCATTACCGCAACCATGCGTACCCGTTCATTCTCCACATCGTTGGCGGTTGTCTCGCAGGTTAAGAAAAGACATGTGATTTTTGCTCTTGCCGCAGTCGAATTTGTTAATGCGGTTATCATTTATATTATTGTTTCATTAATTAACTTTCTTATCTTCTCCCGCTGGGAAGCCCAGAAACCGATCCTGATTTTTGAAGGGATGGTTATCGCATGGCTTCTGGGGTTATCGTTTGGTTACTTTTGTGACGCACTGTCTGAACGGTTTCCGCTGGTCTACAAAGCCGTTCCTGTGGTGCTAAGACCGATGTTTTTGATTTCAGCTGTCTTTTATACGGCGAATGAATTGCCCTATTCATTATTGAGCATATTCAGCTGGAACCCTCTACTTCATGCTAATGAGATAGTCAGAGAAGGAATGTTTGAGGGATATAACTCCTTGTACCTTGAACCTCTTTACCCTCTGGCATTTTCCGCAACGTTATTCCTCGCGGGCATCATTTTTCACCTGATTTGTGACACTGAAAATCACTGACTTTGGCTTCAGGAGAGACGCGTTCGTGTTCGGTTTATTAGGTTGTACACGCTATTTTGAGTCTGATAAGGGCCCGCGGGTGGTCCTTGATAAAACAGATTTTGTCATGGATTACCATGAGCATATCGGTATTCTGGCGGCCCCTGGTTCAGGCAAAACGACGCTAACCCGATTGCTGTGCGGTATAGATGCTCCTGATGAAGGGGATTTTATTGGGCTACGGGGTGATGCGCTCCCACTGGGGGCAAATGCGTTTGTTCTGCCGGGGTTAACCGGCGAAGAGAATGCGCGCATGATGGCCAGTCTTTATGGCCTGGATGGCGATGAGTTTTCACATTTCTGCTATCAATTGACCCAGCTTGAACAGCGCTATACCGACAGGGTGAGTGAATATTCTGTCACGATGAAAGCGCATCTGGCATTTGCCATTAATTTACTGCTTCCCTGTCGCCTTTATATTGCCGATGACAAGCTGTACACCGGGGATAATACCTCACAGTTGCGTATGCAGGCGGCGCTAGCTTATGAGCTGCAACAGAAAGGGTTGATTGTGCTAACGCGCAACCCTCGGCTTATTAAAGAACACTGTCATGCGTTTGGCGTACTGCTGCATGGGAAAATTACGATGTGTGAAGATTTAGCACAGGCATCTGCGCTTTTTGAACAATATCAGTCAAATCAGGCGATGCTTCAAACTGATAATTATTCCTTTGATATATAAATAGAAAATATACGGATAGAGAGTGGAAAATTCAGAACGTATTAAAAAATGGAAAGAGGAAAGGGCGAAGGTAGCAGAAGAAAGCCGAGCCTTGCGACTGAAACAAAAAGAGGATGAACGCGCCCTTCGCCAGACAGAAAAAACGGCCGATGCGAAAAGTCAACATCGCCCAGACGCCGGTTGGTCCGCGACGGATGCTGATTCCGTCCGTAGAGCGTCATTGGTTATTAAAGAGCGACGTGTTCAGCAAGCCAAACAATCGCTACGTCGGCTCTTTCTTTATATTGCTTTGCCGCTGCTGGTTATTATGCTTATGTCGTGGCTATTAACTTCGCGTTTTTATAGCGCGGATGCCACCTTTATTGTGCAAACTGATGCCAGCCAGGATAATTTTTCTGGAACAGCTTTCTTTGGTGCAGGCAATGAGATGTCGGAGGGCTTTCAGGTTCGCGAGTTTATACTTTCGAAAGAAATGATGGAGCGGATGGAAAAAGATCTCGGTTTTTTATCTTATTTCGCGCAAGACGATATCGCATTATTTTCCCGCTACCACGCGCCGCTGGGTATTAATGATGATCCTTATCGTTACTATTTATCGAAAGTCTCGGTTGCTGTCGATATTCAACAGGGCATGCTGCGTTTAAACGTCAAGGCGCGGAGTGCGAAACAAGCTGAGTTTTTTGCCCAGCGCATTCTGGCTTTTGCTGAACAGCACGTTAATACCGTTTCAGCGCGGATGCAGCAGGAACGGATTTTATGGCTGGAAAACGATGTTAAATCGGCCCAGGAAAATCTGGGGGCCGCTCGGCTTGAATTGCTAAAAATACAGCATATACAAAAAGATATTGAACCTCAGGAAACCGTGACCGCGATTTATCAATTAATTGCTGGCTTTGAAACGCAGTTGGCGGAGGCGAAAGCGGAATACGCGCAATTAATGGCTAATGGTTTGGATCAGAACCCCCTTATTCCTCGCCTGTCGGCCAAAATCAAGGTCCTGGAAAAGCAGATCGGCGAACAACGTAACCGCCTGTCAAATAAGTTAGGGTCGCAAGGCTCTTCAGAAAGCCTGTCCCTGTTTGAAGATCTTCGCCTGCAGAGTGAGATCGCCAAAACACGCTGGGAATCTGCCTTACAGACCTTACAGCAAGGGAAGCTTCAAGCGTTACGTGAGAGACGGTATTTGCTGATCATTTCTCAACCGATGGTGGTGTCTGACACCACTCGCTATGCCGATGGAACAAAGTGGTTACTGTTCTTCGTGTTGCTGGGCATCGCGTACCTGGTGACTTCTCTCCTGATAACTATCAGGCGGATGCGTGAATAAGGCGGAGTAAGGAAATACGATGAGCTTGCACTCTACATGTAAAAAAAAATCGCCAACCACCCTGCTCAAACAAGAGGATTGGGAGGGGCTATGTCACTATTTCGGGCAGCATCCCGAAAAAGTGCGAGATAGTGCTGGAAATGAGCAAAACATTATTCTCTTCGCTATCGCGTGTTTGCGTAAAGATGAAACAGATGCCGCGCTGACTTTGTTGTCCGACCGTGTGCTGACAGCAAAGAATAGCCGTGATTTATTGCGACGCTGGGTTATTTCGCCACTGGCATCACATCATCGGGACGCTGTACTACAGGTGGTTAACAAACTGCTGGCGGTGAATGTGTGCCAGCCGGAGGATGTCCTGCTGGTCGCAAGCGTGCTGCTTAAGAGTAAACAATATGCGACTGTTGCTGACTTAGCCGAGCGGGCATGGCTCGCTTTTTCGGGCAATAGCAAAATTTTTGCCCTCCATCTGCGCAGCCTGACGCTGGTGGATAAAGAGTTACAGGCAATCTCGTTGGCCAGAACACAGGCGCAGGAAGTTCCCCCGCGGGGAGATATGATTGAGACCTGCCTCCGTTTCTTAAATAAAAGCCGCCTACCAGAAGATCATGACCTGGCCCGCGCATTGCTCCCTTTCTTCGCGTTAGAAAAGCAGGAGTCGGCGGGGCTGGCGGTTGATACGCTGTGCGCTGTCGGTAAATATCAGGAAGCCATTCAGACTGGGGAGTCCGCATTAGCCCGTGGGTTGGATGGTGCAGCGCTGCGTCGTAGCCTGGGGCTTGCCCACTATCAATCTGGCCGCAGCCGGGAAGCGAAGCTTCAGGCCGCTGAGCATTGGCGTCATGCCCTGCAATTTAACCCTGATAATTTACGGATCGTGACCCTGTATGCTGATGCCTTAATCAGAACGGGTCAGAATGAGAAAGCCATTCCGTTACTGCAGCAGTCGCTCGCGACTCATCCTGATCTTCCTTATGTCAGAGCCATGTATGCCCGAGCACTGCGCCAGGTTGGGCAATACGCTGCTGCCAGCGATGAGTTTGTAGAACTGGCAAGGGAAAAAGGGGTGACCAGTAAATGGAACCGTTATGCCGCGGCGGCGTTGTTACAGGCGGGGAAAACAAGCGAAGCGGAAAGCGTCTTTGAGCACTATATTCAGGCCAGAGCAAGCCATCTGCCTCAGTCATTCGAAGAGGGGCTGCTGGCGCTTGATGGGCAAATATCTGCCGTTAATCTACCGCCTGAGCGCCTTGACTGGGCATGGGAAGTTGCCGGCAGACAGTCCGGTATCGAGCGCGATGAATGGGAACGCCGGGCGAAGTGGGGGTATCTTGCCGATAATTATCTCCTCGACTGGCTTGAATGCCGTGGAGAGCAGGCCGACGAACCGATGTATCGGTTGGCCGATATATCGCATGTCGAGCAGTTTTTCCAACGGCTGCAGCTCGATAAGCGTGGTTGCATTGTTGTATCGGCTCATATGGGCGCAATGTATGCCGGGCCGATGATCCTCTCCTTGCTGGAAATGAACAGCAAATGGGTGGCTTCCACGCCTGGCGTGCTCAAAGGGGGCTACGGTGAGCGGTTGATTTCGGTTAGTGACAAAAGCGAAGCGGACGTGGTCAGGGCCTGCATACAGACCTTACATAGTGGGCAGTCGCTTGTTGTGGCGATCGACGGCGCGCTGAATTTGAGCGCGCCGACTATCGACTTTTTCGGCCAGCAGATTACCTACTCCACCTTTTGCTCTCGACTTGCCTGGAAAATGCACTTACCCACCGTATTTGGTGTTCCGGTGTGGCGAGACGGGCGCATCCATTTTGTTTTGGAGAAAATGGTCGATCCGCAGAGGTTCGAAAGCCAGTCTTCTTTTATTGAGCGCTGGAAAGACAATTACCTGAAATGTGTAACCCAAATCCTGAATAGCGGGCCTGAAAATCTGAGACTGTCGGGGGGGATTTGGCGAAATATCACGCGCAGGGATGAATCATCTTCGGGCTGAAAAGACGTTTGCCCCGCGATGCCTTTGGCGCACCAGGCGGGGCCGCCCGCTAAGTAAAACTGAGTTATTCGATTTAGAAAGCATCCGTTCATTAACGTTCGGGTGCTTTTTTCGTTCTAACGAGTTGAAAAACGGAGAATTATTTAATAACTACGTTATACCTGATTGTGGTTCTGTTTGTCTGAGGGTTACCAGAAAACAGTATCCTGAAGTCATCCCTTGGCAATGTTAAATAGCGGCATCGAAATCCGCTGGTAGCGTACTGTTTCCTGTGCCCAGGCTGCGTTGCATTAATACCGTATCAAGCCAGAGCCCATGCTTGAATCCAATGTTCGTCAGCGTGCCTATTTTCGTAAATCCGGCCTGCTGATGGACTTTCAGCGATCCCTGATTATTGCTGTCGCCGACGATAGCGATCAACTGCCGATAACCCTGCGTTTCAGCCCACTCAATTACATGGCGTAGCAACGCTTTTCCCACCCCCTGACGCTGTGCCGTCGGGTCAATATAAATCGAATCTTCGAGGGTATAGCGATAGGCATAACGCTCGCGGTAGCGAGTGAGATAGCAATACCCGATGACCTTATCTTCTTGCAATGCGACAACCCACGGCAGTCCCAGACTGCGGATTTTTTCCAGACGATCCTGCATCTCGCGGGTATCCGGCGGGTCAGTTTCAAAGCTGCCGGTACCGTGAATAACATGATGGGCGTAGATATCGCGTATGGCGGGGATGTGTTTTTTTTCAGCGTTAACGATTTTCATTGACCAGCTCCCATTGGCATCTTTGTCCAAATTACCTCAAAGGCTGGAGGGAAGGTAAGTGCAAAAAATTATGCGTCTATACCCGTCATTCTTTAAGCTGCATGTGCGTTGGCTACGCTAGCTCACTTCAGTCACATAGTTCGCTATGCTCCTGGGGATTTACTCACTTGCCGCCTTCATGTAACTCGAATTATTTAGGGTATATAAATTATTTTCAATGCAAGTAAGCTTTCAAATTGTAAGGGTAAAGTGAGTGGGGTTGATACTGTCAATAATACGCAAGAGTGGTAAATACTTTAGCGAGTCGAGCAATGCACAATTCTTCGCGCACGTATTATGGCGGATACCAAAATACCAATTTTGGTAGATTTCAAGGATAGGTCAAGAAGTCATTTGATTTTATTGAGTTTTTACTGTACTTAGTTCTGCTTATGACTGTACCTTTAATTTCATTTTATCGACCCTGTTCGAAACTTAAAATTAGGTTATATTATTTACATTGTGAGCTTTGTTGTTATCAGGGGCATTATTATCAGAACTTTCTCTATCCGCACACAATAGTTACCATGCAAACAGTTGCGCGGTGTAGCTATGCTAGCCAGCAATAGTTATCATCGTCACAAGGTTTCGTCATGCAAACTTAATCTAAATCCAGAATTCAATCCCAAGAGTATTAGGATTATTTAGTCTAAAATACTTTTTTGTCTAAGAGTTTTCGTATCGCATAGCCACGAACTACGCTGAGTGATAAAATTTTCGAGTTTACGCCTGCTTTCCCACGATTAGAGGGCGAGGCGCGGGTAGTCAATAAGACGAAAGAATTAATTGCTTCATAACCCTATTGCAAAATAAGCGGCAGTGCATCTTACATGGTCGGGTATCGTAAGTAACTGACTGTAATATATTGAAAACGCTTATTTTTACTCTGATGTAAGTTATAAGGGCAGATATGTTAAGTATGCGTCGACATGCCAACTTCATTAAACGTTTTAAGTCTTTAAGCTGTTTATTTACGGCAAGCGTTCTTTTCCCTATGCAAATCTCTGCAGCGACATCAGATTATGACGCTTTGGTTATTGAAGCGCGGGGTGGTAATAGTGCACCGTTATTGCGTTATCTAGAGGATCAGGGAAAGCAAAGCGCGCTAACGCCAAATCAGGTTGCCGACTGGCTGCAAGTTTCCAGTTGGGTTGATAACAACGATAAAGCCACTATTGAAATCTGGCAGCGCTATCGTGGGCAGATGGATGTGCCTGCGCGCGGCAAAGTTGCCGCTGCACGTGCGTACCGTAACCAGAAAAACTGGAATGATTCATTGGCGGTATGGGAAAGCGTTTTACAGGAAGAGCCTGACAACGTTGACGTACGCACCGGCTGGATAATGACGTTGGCAGATGCTCGCTACAATCAGCAAGCCCTTACTGAAGCGAATAAATGGGCACAGGCACATCCGGGGGCTGACTCCGATGCGCTACTTGCCTACGTATATCATTCTCAGGGAAAAAACTGGGACGCGCTGTTGGTTGCCAGCCAGGCGGATGACGTTGATCCTGGCAACAAAAATGCAAAATCTACGCTGCTGTCTGCTCTGTCAGCAAACCGTGTTTCCGGGCCCGCCTTAAATATGGCGGAGGTAGTGCCTACGGCAGATCCTGTGAAGCGCCGCCTTGAGCTTGATGCGGCCGCCGAAATGGTACGTTCCTCCTATACGTCTGCACGTAATGAAGAAGAGCGGTTTATCGTGGCGGATAAAGCGCTGGCCCGTTATGACCAGTTGCTGGCTGCCTGGAAGGATGAGCCATCCGCGCAGAATGATGTCCGTCGGGCGAGAATTGACCGCATGGGCGCTTTGCTGGTTCGTAAGCGAACGTCTGAAGTGATTAAGGAATACGAATCGCTTTCTGCGAGCGGCGAAGTGCCAAACTACGCGAAACGCTGGGTAGCATCGGCATGGTTAAGCGAACGCCAGCCAGAAAAAACCGAAGCGATGCTGATGAGCATCTACTACCCGAATGGACCGATTCCCGTTACGCCGCTTGGTCCTGAGGATCAACAGGATCTGTTCTACGCGCATATCGATAATGAAAACTTTGATGCCGCTAAAAAACAGGCCGAAAACTTAATCAAAGAGAGTCCGTACCTGCGACGCATCTATGGTTCGCCAACGCCGCAGCCTAACGATAACTGGCTGCTCGGACAGTCGATGCTGACGCAATATTATATTGCTGCCAATGAACTACCTGAGGCTGAAAAGCTCGCAGAGCATCTGGCGCGAACAGGTTCAGGTAACCAGGGGCTGCGCATATCTTATGCCTCCGTTCTTGAAGCACGTGGCTTGCCGCATGCGGCGGAGAAAGAGCTGAAGCTGGCGGAAGTGATTGAGCCAAGTAACCTGGAACTGGAACGTCAGCAGGCTTATGTTGCGCTGGATCTCCAGGAATGGAGGCAGGCCGATGAACTGACGGATGACGTCATCGCCCGTAGCCCGGATGATGAAGCGACGCTGCGCCTCGCGCGTATTCGTGATGTCCACAAAATGTCGGAAGTGCGCATTAGCGGCACACAAGGGATCTCGTCCGATAGCCCGGTCAGCGGTAAGAATGACTTCAACATCAATACTGCCATTTACAGTCCGCCAATTAACGACAACTGGCGATTGTTTACTGGATTCAACTTTGCTACTGGCGAATTTGAGGAAGGTAAAGGCATCAGCCGCGATCTGGCGGCGGGGGCGGAATGGACTTCCCGCGACTACTGGGCAGAAATGGAAGTCTCTGGCCGAAATTATGGCGATGGTCAGAAAATTGGCGGTCGTCTTTCCGGCTGGCATGACTTCAATGATAACTGGCGCGTAGGCGGTTCGGCCGAGCGCTTGTCGCGTAATACGCCACTGCGCGCGCTGCGTAGCGGCGTGTATGCCAACGGCGGCGATATGTTTGTTCGCTGGTATCAAAACGAACGACGTGAATATCAACTGTCGTTTGCCGCATCACATTTCTCAGATGGTAACGATCGCATCGAATACGGACTCAGCGGAAAAGAGCGCATGTGGACAACGCCGCGCTTCACCCTGGACTTTACCCCGGGCATCGGCGGGAGCACCAACACCAAAGAGAATGTGCCGTATTACAACCCGAAGAGTGATTTTTCCGTGGTACCTGGTCTGAGCGCGGAGCAGGTTCTTTACCGCCATTATGACACCGTGTGGACGCAGCAAGGTCTGGCTGGTGTAGGTGGCTATTGGCAGCAAGGCCAGGACGCTGGTGCCATCGTTCAGGTGGGATACGGACAACGGCTCAAATGGAACAACGTCGTAGATGGCGGGGTGATGCTGATTTGGGATAAACGCCCCTACGACGGTAAACGTGAGCGGAATATCTCCCTCGCTTTCGATTTAAATGTCAGGTTTTAAGGATTGTTCATGCTGAAAAGATGCCTGTGGCTTAGCGCATTAATCGCTGGCTGGTTGATGATTACCGCGTGCAGTAGCGCGCACAATACAACGCCTCGCTACGTTCCTCCCGCAGAGAGAACGCCGCTGACGGCGGATCATCCGTGGCCGAAAAATAGCTTCCTGGTGCTCGGCTACCACGATGTCGAGGATGGTGCCGCCGACCAACGCTATCTTTCTGTGCGCACCAGCGCGTTGAGCGACCAAATGGCCTGGCTGCGTGATAATGGTTATAACCCGATCAGCGTGCAGCAAATCCTGGACGCCCATGACGGTAAAATCGTGTTGCCGGAAAAAGCGGTATTACTCACCTTTGATGACGGATATAGCAGTTTTTATACCCGCGTCTGGCCGCTGCTGAAAGCCTATAACTGGCCTGCGCTCTGGGCGCCGGTAGGGAGTTGGGTTGATGCTCCCGCCAACAAAAAAGTCGATTTTGGCGGCTTAATGACGGCGCGAGATAAATTCGCCACCTGGAAAATGGTCGAAGAGATGGGCAAATCACCGTTGGTGGAAGTCGGTGCGCACACCTGGAATTCGCATTTCGGTGCACAAGCCAACCCGCAGGGAAGTAAAGAACCGGCGGTGGCGAACCGCCTGTATGATAAGAAAACCGGCACTTACGAAACGGATGAACAGTACACGCGCCGTATAAACGCGGATATCTCTCTCATCACCAACAAGATCAAATCGGTGACCGGGAAATCACCGCGCGCGTGGGTCTGGCCTTACGGGGCAGCCAACGGCACAACGTTAAACCTGGCTAAAGAGCATGGCTATAAGATGGCCTTCACGCTCAACGAAGGGTTGGCGAATGCCGCGTTTCTTGATGACATCCCGCGCGTGCTAATCTCTGATAACCCCTCTCTTAAGCGCTTTGCCAGCCAGGTCGCTCAGGTACGTGAACCGCAGACGATGCGCGTGATGCATGTCGATCTGGATTACGTGTATGACAAGGACCCTGCTCAGCAGAAGCGAAACATCGACAAACTTATCCAGCGCGTTTATGACATGCGTATTTCTCATGTCTTCCTGCAGGCCTACGCCGATCCGCAGGGCGACGGAAATATTCGCGAGCTCTATTTCCCTAACCGCTGGCTGCCGATGCGTGCCGACCTCTTTAACTATATCTCCTGGCAGTTACAAACGCGGGCAGGGGTGACGGTGTATGCCTGGATGCCGGTTCTGGCTTTCGATCTCGACGCTTCCATCCCACGCGTAACCGCCTGGGATCCGAAAACGGGACGTACAGCGATCAACCGCGAGAATTATGTCCGTCTGTCCCCCTGGAGCAGCGAAGCGCGTCAGCGCATCACTGAAATCTATGAAGACCTGGCCAAACACGCCAGCTTCAAAGGGATTTTGTTCCATGACGATGCTTTCCTGACGGACTTTGAAGACGCGTCACCGGAGGCGTTGGCTGCCTACCGCGCCGCAGGGCTTCCCGGAAGCATTGAGCAAATCCGTAGCAATCCACAGGCGTTCGAGCGCTGGACGCGACTAAAAAGTAAGGTGCTGATCGACTTCACCAAACAACTGACCCAGGCGGTGCGTAATATTCGCGGTCCGCAGGTGCAAACGGCGCGCAATATTTACGCCATGCCGGTACTGGAGCCGGAGAGTGAAGCTTGGTTTGCGCAGAACCTGAATGATTTCCTCAATACCTATGACTGGACGGCACCGATGGCGATGCCTTTCATGGAGCAGATCCCGGCTAATGATGCCAACGCCTGGCTCGACAGATTAGTGAATGCCGTTGCACAAACGCCCGGCGCGCTGGACAAAACCGTGTTTGAACTACAGGCACGAGACTGGCGTAAATCCGGGGACGAGGCTGAAATCAGCGGAAAACAAATAGCCGAATGGATGCGCCAGCTGAAATTAAGCGGTGCAGGTAACTACGGCTATTACCCGGATGATTTCATCAGCGACAAACCTGAGATGTCAGAGATTCGCTCGACGTTCTCCTCATACTGGTACCCGCAAAAATGACCGATCGCATAATTGCTTTCCTGATACTTTGCCTGATGTTCAGCCTGCCGTTTGGCGTGGCGGTCATCTTTACAGGTGAAGTGATGTTGAACTTCGTCTTCTTCTGGCCCTTGTTTATGTCTGCTTTGTGGATAAGCGGCGGGGTCTATTTCTGGTTCTACCGTGAGCGTCACTGGAAATGGGGAGATGACACACCGCCACCGACGCTGGAAGGGAATCCGCTGGTTTCTATTCTGATCCCCTGTTTTAACGAAGGGATTAATGCGCGCGAAACCATTGAGGCCGCGCTGGCGCAGCGATATAAAAATATTGAAGTGATTGCCATCAACGATGGTTCAACGGATGACACCCACGACGTGCTGGAACAACTGGCGGTGGAATACCCCAGTCTGCGGGTGATTCATCTGGCTGAAAACCAGGGCAAAGCGCTGGCGCTCAAGACCGGGGCAGCAGCGGCGCGCAGTGATTACCTGGTGTGTATTGATGGCGATGCGTTACTGGACCGTGATGCCGTTGCCTATATTGTGGCGCCGCTGATCCAGTTCCCGCGCGTCGGTGCGGTGACCGGGAACCCACGTATTCGAACCCGCTCCACCTTAATCGGTCGGGTGCAGGTCGGGGAGTTTTCTTCCATTATCGGCTTGATTAAGCGCACTCAGCGAGTTTATGGGCAGATCTTTACCGTTTCCGGCGTGGTTGCTGCGTTTCGTCGTCGCGCGCTGGCCGAGGTCGGTTACTGGAGCCCGGACATGATCACCGAAGACATCGATATCAGTTGGAAGCTGCAATTACGCCACTGGTCGATATTCTTTGAGCCGCGCGCACTGTGCTGGATCCTGATGCCTGAAACGTTAAGAGGGTTATGGAAACAACGACTGCGCTGGGCGCAAGGCGGTGCGGAGGTGTTTATCGTGAACATGCGCCGCCTGTGGTCATGGGAATATCGCCGTATGTGGCCGCTGTTTTTTGAGTTCTGTTTTTCTACCTCCTGGGCGTTTGCCTATGCGATCAGTATCGTGCTGTTCCTGTTAGGGCTGATGATCCCGATGCCGGACTCGCTGTATGTACAACATCTGTTCCCGCCGGCCTTTACTGGGCTAATCCTCGGCGTGGTGTGCTTGCTGCAGTTTGCGGTGAGTCTGATGATTGAGCGGCGCTATGAAAAAGGCATTGGCGCGTCGTTGTTCTGGATTATCTGGTTCCCGGTGGTGTACTGGATGTTAAGCCTGTTCACCACGCTGGTCGCTTTCCCGAAAGTAATGCTTAAACGCAAACGCGGCAGGGCGCGTTGGGTGAGTCCCGATCGTGGAATTGGGAGGATCGAATCATGAGCCAGCCGCTGATCTTTACGGAGCAGCGTTTGCTGCCGCGCATCATTGACGTGTTGTTAACGCTTTTTGCCTGGGTTGGCTTTTTATATTTGATCTATAAAGGGCTGATCACCGCTCTGGCGCACTCACCTTATATAGGCGTGCGACCCTTTTTCACCACGCTGGATACGGTCACGTTTTACATCCTTGTCGCGCTGGTCAACGGACTGGTGCTGATTGGTTGGGCGAAGTACAACCAGTTTCGTTTTCGGGTGGAACGTCGCAGTCGCAGGCCCGGACTGGAAGATCATGAGCTGGCGGAAAGTTTACGTATTACCCGGGAACTGGTGACAGAGCTGAACAAAGCGCGGGTGCTGACGGTTCACCATCATGAAAGTGGTGAAATCAGTCATATCGATGTGGACAGGGATATCGCCGATAACCGTCTACCGCCGCCGACGCCTGCGATGCTGGAGTATTTGCCGCCAGAGCCGCAGCCGTTGTTGCAGAAAAGGCCTGAGTGATATTTCTACTTTCAGTTGCTTCCTTCAGCCTCGCACAGGTCTATGATTAGACCCAGACAATAAAAAAATGCGAGGCAATGTCGTGGATAAGGAACTACTGGATGCCGGTTACCGGGCCTATACCGGTGAGAAGATTGACGTCTACTTCAATACGGCGATATGTCAACATTCGGGCAACTGCGTGCGGGGAAGCGCAGCGCTTTTTAACCTGAAGCGTAAACCGTGGATCATTCCGGATGAAGTGGATGTCGCGACGGTCATTAAAGTGATTGATACCTGTCCGAGCGGTGCGCTGAAATATCGCCAGAAATGAGTGAGGGGACCATGGAAATTCTTGCAGGCCACAACAAATTTTATGTTAACGATGCCGAAGGCAATCAGGTTGCCGAGATTGTCTTCGTGCCGACGGGTGAGCATCTGAGCATCATTGAACATACCGATGTCGACCCCAGCCTGAAAGGCCAGGGGGTCGGTAAACTGCTGGTGGCGAAGGTGGTGGAGAAAATGCGCGCCGAAAACCGCAAAGTTATTCCGCTGTGCCCGTTTGCCAAACATGAGTTTGATAAAACCCGCGAGTACGACGATATTCGCGCCTGATAATCTTACGTGCGCCGGAAGGCATGACCGCCGTCCGGCGCATCACTCCCGATGCAGCAAATCCTGATAAATTCCCGTCAATACCCCTTGTGGGCCAAACTCTTTTTTAATCCATTGGGTTACACGACCGGTGGCCGAATGCTGGGTCGCCAGCAGCATCCGTGAATCCTGACGCGGGTTGTGGATCTGCCGCGTGACCAGCAACGACTTTTCCATCGCCTCGCGCACCATATAGTCCGGCAGAAAACCGATGCCCTCACCCAGGATCTGGCACTGGCATTTGGTATTAAAATCAGGAACCAGAATCGACTCCTGTCCGTGTAACAGCCAGCCGACCTTCTTGTTGATGGTGTGGGCGGTGTCTTCCACCATGATGTTCGGGTACAGGCGCAGCTGGCTCTCAGAAATCGGTTCAGGCATAAAAGCCAGCGGATGATCCGGGGCAATCGCAAACGACCAACGGATCGCGCCGATCTCGGTGTAATCAATCCCCCCGCCGTCCAGTAACGTATCCGGCGCGCCGATAGCGATGTTGGCGAGGTTGTTAATGATCGAATCCCAGACGCCGTTATACACCTCGGTGGTGACGGTTATCTGGCAGGTTGGAAACTGTTTCTTGAGTACCTGCAGCAGTCGTGCCGTATGTTGAGGGGTATACAACAGTTGATTAATACAGATGCGTACCCGGGCTTCAATGCCCTGAGCAATGGTATCAATACTGCGCTTGATGGCGTGGAAATCGTTGAGCAGGTCGGTCGCCTTGCGAAACAGATAGCGTCCGGACTCGGTCAGCTCAATGCTGCGGGTACTGCGGGTAAACAGCACCACGTCGAGCCCCAACTCCATGCGCTTAATGGTGTAACTAATTGCTGATGTGGTTAAGCCAAGTTCCTCAGCCGCCTTGCTGAAGCTGCTGTAGCGGGCTGCCATCGTAAATGCCAGCAGGTTTTCCTCGGTAAAAATTGAATTCATCTTCCTCCCCTCCGGCGACAAACGCGCATCCGCGACGCGATGATTGTTGAATGTATTTGTAATCCTTATGCAGAGCAATCAGTTTTGAACAGAATTTAACACTAGTTTTACAATTGATTTGAAGGCAATCACACTTCTGTATATTAATTGCAGGCCGCTATCCGTGTAGCATCACGCCTGATTTTCCTGACAACTGATTAATGGCTAAAAGCGGCCCTGTCATAAGGAAAAGATTGCACTACAGCACGTTTTGTTCTCATTGTTAAATTTGATTCAATAATCGACACGCTTACGATGAATGAAATTTAAGCGGATATTATTCTCTGCACTCTGTTGCTATTCTCAGCTTATCGGATATTTAAAAAGTCTAAAAAACTGCAGGAGAGCGATTATGTCAGAGAAAGAACTCATTACTGAATTTCTGCTGGCGGCAGAGCAGGGTGATGCCGATGGATTAAAATCCTGCCTGGCAAAAAATGTGGATATTAATGCCACTAACCGTCAGGGGCGCACTGCCATAATTATTGCCAGCCTGAATAAACATTATGACTGTGTTTCTTTATTGATTGCCGCCGGTGCCGATATTAATAAACAGGATCAAACCTGTTTTAATCCATTTCTGATTAGCTGTCTGACTAACGATTTAACGCTGCTGCGTACCGTATTACCGGCCAACCCCGATCTCAATTGCCTGAGCCGTTTTGGCGGCGTCGGTATTACGCCAGCCAGCGAAAAAGGTCATGTAGAGATCGTGCGCGAACTGCTGCTGCGTACCGATATCAATGTTAATCATACCAACTTTGTCGGCTGGACGCCGTTACTGGAAGCCATCGTGCTTAATGACGGCGGCGCGAAACAGCAGGAAATCGTCAAGCTGCTGCTCGACCATGGCGCAAACCCGCACATGACGGATAAATACGGTAAAACCCCGCTGGAGCTGGCGCGGGAGAAAGGATACCACGAAATTGCCGAGCTGCTGATTGCGGCCGGAGCCTGACAGAGGAGCGCCACTATCGCCACGCCATCACGGCGATGCGTACGGGCGCTAACCGCAGACGGCGCGTTTCTCGCTTTCCGGGGAACGGGACGGGTTGAACAGGTTTTTTCCCGCGCGGTAAACCTGTTGATACCTGAACAGCAGCGGTTGCTGACGTTACTGAGTGAAGGTTGTGATAACGCGCCTAACAGCTGTCGGCTGGCGCTGACGCATTGTGAAGAGCTGTTTCACCCCGGTGAGAGAGTCAGTTTTACCGAATCGGGGATAGCCGTTGGCAACGATAAATGGATAGAAACTTCCGGTTGTCTGCCGTGGCGCATACCACGGTGGAGGCTTGATGCAATAAGCCTTGCTGCAATCCGCTGGCTGCGCTGGGAAGAGGTTATTCGCCAACAGCTAAGAAGTGCTGACACATTATTTCTGTACCAGGGTGATAACCCGTTTTATCTGGAAATCACCCGCCAATTACTGAGTCGCCGACAAACATTACTGGCGGCGTTGCATACAGGAGAAAATATCTCTACAGCGGTCAGCCATTTAATTGGTCTGGGGATTGGTCTGACGCCCTCATCTGATGATTATTTAGTGGGCTTAAGCACTATTTTATTTATTCCGGGACATCCGCTGGGGAAATATCGTGATGATTTTTTAGCAGCCTTACAACGTGCCGGAAATAATACCACGCTACTCAGCAAAATAACGCTGGAGGAAGCCTTTCATCAACGTTATCGGGAAAGCGTCGGACGGCTGCTGAACCATATTATTACTGAGAAACAACCCGTTTCTACGCAATATATTACTGACATTAAAAATATCGGCTCAAGTTCTGGCTGCGACATGCTGTATGGCATGGCGGATGCCTGCGCCCTGAGCCACAGGTCCGGAGGGAATTATGTCGATCAGGATAGTTGTTAAAAAGAACACGTATTTTGATTCTGTCTCACTGATGTCTATCTCCACACGCGCAAATAAGCTCGATGGCGTTGAGCAGGCGTTCGTGGCTATGGCGACAGAAATGAATAAGGGCGTACTGAAGAATCTCGGTCTGCTCACGCCTGAACTTGAAGAGGCGAAAAGTGGCGACCTGATGATTGTCATTAAAAGCGCCAGCGAGGCGGCGAACGATCAGACGCTGGTGGCGATTGAAGATTTGTTTACGCATAAAGAGCAGGGGGGGCAGCATGAAGCGCGCTATGCCACGCTTGCCAGTGCGAAGAAGCATGTTCCTGACAGCAACCTGGCGGTGATCTCGGTCAATGGTCTGTTTGCCGCGCGTGAAGCGCGTCAGGCGCTGCAAAATAACCTCAACGTGATGCTGTTTTCTGACAACGTCTCTCTTGAAGACGAACTGGCGCTCAAGCAGCTGGCGCATGAAAAAGGGCTGCTGATGATGGGGCCCGATTGCGGAACCGCCATTATTAACGGCGCGGCGCTGTGTTTTGGCAATGCGGTGCGTCGTGGCAACATCGGAATTGTTGGCGCCTCCGGTACCGGTAGCCAGGAGCTGAGCGTACGCATTCACGAGTTTGGCGGCGGGATTTCCCAACTGATTGGCACCGGTGGACGCGATCTGAGCGAAAAGATTGGCGGCCTGATGATGCTTGACGCGATTGGCATGCTGGAGGCCGATCCGCAAACCGAGATCATCGCGCTTATCTCCAAACCTCCTGCGCCAACAGTGGCGCGCAAAGTGCTGGAACGTGCGCGCGCCTGCCATAAGCCCGTCGTGGTGTGTTTCCTCGGACGTGAAGCCGCGCCTGCGGATGAAAACGGTCTGCTGTTTGCACGCGGCACTAAAGAGGCGGCGCTGAAAGCGGTACTGCTGACTGGCGTGAAAAAAGAGAGTCTGGATCTGCATCCGCTCAACTGGCCGCTGATTGAAGAGGTCCGCGCCCGCCTGACCCCGCAGCAAAAGTACATTCGCGGCTTGTTCTGTGGCGGCACGCTGTGCGATGAGGCGATGTTTGCTGCCATGGAAAAACATGCAGAAGTTTACAGCAACATTCATCCGGATCCGGCTTTTCGCCTGACAGATCTCAACCGCAGCGTGGGACATACCTTCCTTGATTTCGGAGATGACGATTTTACCAACGGTAAACCGCACCCGATGATCGATCCAACCAACCGCATTAGTCGTCTGTTGCAGGAAGCACGCGATCCTGAAGTCGGCGTGATCGTTATGGACTTCGTTCTTGGATATGGATCACATGAAGATCCGGTTGGCGTGATGATCGAGGCGATCGTCGAAGCCAAAGCGATCGCCGCCGCAGAGGGGCGTCCGCTTGAGATCCTCGGCTACGTGCTGGGAACCGATCTCGATACGCCGTCGCTGGAAAAACAGTGCCAGATGCTGACCGATGCAGGCGTGATCTGGGCGAGCAGTAGCACCAATACCGGATTACTGGCGCGTGAATTTATCTGTAAAGGGGAGGAAGCCTGATGAGCCAGACACTGTTTAACCAGCCGCTGAACGTGATTAACGTCGGCATCGCGATGTTCAGCGATGACCTGAAAAAGCAGAATGTTCCCGTGACCCAGCTCGACTGGACGCCGCCGGGCCAGGGCAATATGCAGGTCGTGGCCGCACTGGACGAAATTGCCGATTCGCCGCTGGCTGACAAAATCGCTGCCGCTAACCAGCAGGCGCTGGAACGCATTATCCAGTCGCATCCGGTGCTGATTGGCTATGACCAGGCGATCAACGTCGTGCCGGGCATGACCCGCAACACCATCCTGCACGCCGGACCGCCAATCTGCTGGGAAAAAATGTGCGGCGCAATGAAGGGCGCGGTCACCGGGGCTTTGGTGTTTGAAGGGCTGGCGAAAGATCTGGATGAAGCCGCCGACCTGGCCGCCTCGGGTGAAATCATCTTCTCACCGTGCCACGAGCATGACTGTGTCGGTTCGATGGCGGGTGTAACGTCGGCGTCGATGTTTATGCACATCGTCGAGAACAAAACCTACGGCAACCGCGCATACACCAATATGAGCGAGCAGATGGCGAAGATCCTGCGCATGGGCGCGAACGATCAGAGCGTTATCGATCGCCTGAACTGGATGCGCGATGTGATGGGACCGATGCTGCGCGACGCCATGAAGCTGGCGGGCGAAATCGATCTGCGCCTGATGCTGGCGCAGGCGCTGCACATGGGCGATGAGTGTCATAACCGCAACAACGCCGGGACGGCGCTACTGATACAGGCACTGACGCCGTGGATTATTCAGACCGGCTATCCGGTTGAGCAGCAGCGTGAGGTATTCGAGTTCGTCCTCAGCAGCGATTACTTCTCCGGACCGACCTGGATGGCGATGTGTAAAGCCGCAATGGACGCCGCACACGGGATCGAATACAGCACCGTAGTCACGACGATGGCGCGTAACGGCGTTGAATTCGGTCTGCGCATCAGCGGCTTACCGGGTCAGTGGTTTACCGGTCCGGCGCAGCAGGTGATTGGCCCAATGTTTGCGGGCTATAAGCCCGAAGATTCCGGACGTGATATCGGTGATAGCGCAATTACCGAAACCTACGGCATCGGCGGTTTTGCCATGGCCACGGCACCGGCCATCGTGGCGCTGGTGGGCGGTACGGTTGAAGAGGCGGTCGATTTCTCTCGCCAGATGCGTGAAATCACTCTCGGCGAAAACCCCAACGTTACCATTCCGTTACTTGGTTTTATGGGCGTACCGACCGCTATCGACATTACGCGAGTGGGTAGCACCGGCATTCTGCCGGTGATTAACACCGCAATTGCGCACAAAGATGCGGGGATCGGCATGATCGGCGCCGGAATAGTCCATCCGCCGTTCGCCTGTTTTGAAAAGGCGATCCTCAACTGGCGCGACCGCTACTGCCAATAACAACAATCGGGGCTAACGCTGTTAGCCCCACAGTAGCGAAGCAAAAAACGTTGCTTACCTGCAGGGCTGGGCGATCCCCGGGATCGCAAACGATGCTTAACCTGTTAAGGATATTCCATGAACAGCATAAAACTAGAATGGAAACGTGGTGACTGGGCTGCTTACTTTGGGCTGATGACCAACAACCTGACTAACCTGCTGACAATGATGGGGCTGCTCATTTTTGTCGTCGGGATCCCTACCGAAATTGTCTATGGTCGCATTGCGCCTGCCTTTGGTCTGGCGGTGCTGGTGGCCAGCGTCTGCTACGCCTGGTTTGGCCTGCAGATGGCAAAGCACACCGGGCGCAAAGACGTGACGGCGCTGCCGTCCGGGCCGAGCGCACCGTCAATTTTTACCGTGACCTTCCTGGTGCTAATGCCGGTATATCAGCAAACCAAAGATGCCAACTTTGCTATCCAGATAGCCCTGGTGTGGTGCTTTGTAGAAGCGTTGATCCTGGTCGGCGGCTCCTTCCTGGGCGAGACCATCCGCAAGATGATCCCGCGTACGGTATTACTTTCTTGCCTGTCCGGTCTGGGACTGTTGCTGCTGGCGATGAACCCGATGCTGCAGGCATTTGAAGCGCCGACCGTCTCTTTCATCGTCTTGTTGTTAATCTTCATTAACTGGTTCGGTAAGAAGCCGATTTTTGCCCGCATCCCCACCGGTTTGCTGCTGCTGATTGCCGGTACAGCGTTGGCGTGGATCTCCGGTTTGCAAAGCCCGGAAGCCATAAAATCTTCTATGTCTTCCTTTGGCTTCAACCCGCCGGAAATCCATGTCGACAGCTTCCTGCAGGGTTTGCCGCACGCGCTGCCGTACCTGGCTTCTGCGGTTCCTCTCGGTCTGGCGAACTACATTTTTGACCTTGAGAATATTGAAAGTGCGCATGCGGCGGGGGATGAGTACAACACCCGTAAGGTCATGATGGCGAACGGTTTTGCCTCCATGCTCGGCTGCATGCTGGGCAACCCATTCCCGGTGACCGTATATGTTGGGCATGCGGGCTGGAAAGCGATGGGGGCCAGCATCGGTTATACCCTCGCTTCAGGCATCACCATGTTCCTGGTACCGCTGTTTGGGCTGGGGGCGTTTATGCTCGCGATTATTCCGATGACTGCGATAGTGCCGATTCTGGTGTTTATCGGCGTGGTGACCGCCAACCAGGTGGTGCGAGAGACGCCCAAAGTCGAGGTTCCCGTTATCTTTATCTGCTTGTTCCCGTGGATCGCTAACTGGGCGTTGACCATCGTCAACAGCGTGATGGGCGCCGCCGGAACATCCGCGGGGAAACTGGGCAGCGACCTGCTGCACAGCAAAGGTGTCTATTACGATGGGCTGGTGCATCTGGGAAGCGGCGCGCCGCTGGCCAGTATGCTGTGGGGCTGCGTCGCTATCTTCGCCATTATGAATAAGCCGCTGCGTGGGGCGATTGCCGCAGCTTTTGGCGCGCTGTTATCGCTGTTTGGTGTGATCCACTCTCCGGCGGTTGGCTTTGCAGAAGGCAGTTCGATGATGTTTGTTGTGGCCTACCTGATGATGAGCGGCATGTTTGTCCTCAAGCATGTTCTTGATAGCCGTGAAGCGGTGACTGCGCCTGAGCAGGAACCGACGAAAACGACCTGAATCGCCTGTAAGCGGAAGATAACACTATGAAAGAACTTGTGGTCGTTGCCATTGGCGGCAACAGCATTATCAAAGATAACGCCAGCCAGTCGATTGAGCACCAGGCTGAAGCGGTGAAAGCGGTGGCGGATACGGTGCTGGAGATGTTGGCATCGGACTACAACATTGTGCTGACGCACGGAAACGGGCCGCAGGTGGGGCTGGATCTACGGCGTGCGGAAATCGCGCATGAGCGTGAAGGGCTGCCGCTCACCCCGCTGGCAAACTGCGTCGCCGATACGCAGGGCGGGATCGGCTATCTGATCCAACAGGCGCTGAACAACCGCCTGGCGCGGCGCGGTGAGCAGAAGGCGGTTACGGTGGTCACGCAGGTGGAGGTCGACAAAAACGATCCGGGCTTCTCTAACCCGACCAAGCCTATCGGCGCGTTCTTTAGCGAAGCGCAGCGCGATGAACTGCAGCGGGTCAATCCGGGCTGGCGCTTTGTTGAAGATTCGGGACGCGGCTACCGCCGGGTCGTCGCCTCTCCGGAACCGAAGCGTATTGTCGAGGCGGAGGCAATCAAAACGCTGACCCAGCAAGGTTTTGTGGTGATTGGCGCGGGGGGCGGCGGGATCCCGGTGGTGCGTAGCGATCAGGGGGATTATCAGAGCGTGGATGCGGTGATTGATAAAGATCTCTCCACGGCTCTGCTGGCGCAGGAGATCCGCGCTGACATTCTGGTGATCACCACCGGCGTCGAGCAGGTCTGTATTCATTTTGGCAAACCCAACCAGCAGGCGCTGGATACGGTGGATGTCGCAACGATGACCCGTTACATGCAGGAGGGACATTTCCCGCCGGGGAGCATGTTACCCAAAATCGTTGCCAGTCTGGCGTTCCTGGCGCGTGGCGGTAAGCGAGTGATCATCACCACGCCGGAATGCCTGCCGGCCGCACTGCGCGGCGAAACGGGCACCCATATTGTCCATTCCTGAGAGGAAATGTGAATGAAGGAAAGTAACAGCCGCCGTGAATTTTTAAGTCAGAGCGGAAAAATGGTGACCGCTGCCGCGCTGTTTGGCGCAGTGGCTCCGGTCGCGTATGCTGCTAATCCTGTCGGGAACACCTGCGGGGCGAAGAGCACAATGACGATTAACGATAAGCACTATTACCTGGATAACGTCCTGCTGGAAGCGGGGTTTGATTACGAAAACTCGGTGGTGGTGCATACCCGTACCGCGCTGCAAACCGTTGAAATTCAGGACGGGAAAATTGTTGCCCTGCGTGAGAATAAGCAGCATCCGGATGCGACGCTGCCGCACTACGATGCGGGTGGAAAGCTGATGCTGCCCGCCATGCGCGACATGCACATCCATCTGGATAAAACCTTTTACGGCGGTCCCTGGCGTTCGCTGAATCGCCCGGCTGGCACCACCATTCAGGATATGATCCGCCTGGAGCAAAAGCTGCTGCCTGAACTCCAGCCTTACACGCAGGAGCGCGCGGAAAAGCTCATCGATCTGCTGCAATCAAAAGGCACCTCGATCGCCCGCAGCCACTGCAATATCGAACCGGTTTCCGGGCTGAAAAACCTGGAAAATCTGCAGGCGGTGCTGGCGCGTCGCCAGCCGGGTTTTGCCTGTGAAATCGTGGCGTTTCCGCAGCATGGCCTGCTGTTATCGAAGTCTGAACCGTTGATGCGTGAAGCAATGCAGGCGGGGGCGCATTACGTCGGCGGTCTGGACCCAACCAGCGTGGACGGGGCGATGGAAAAATCCCTCGACACCATGTTCCAGATTGCGCTGGATTACGATAAAGGCGTGGATATCCATCTGCATGAAACCAGCCCGGCGGGCGTTGCGGCGGTGAATTACATGGTGGAAACGGTGGAGAAAACGCCGCAGTTGAAGGGCAAACTGACCATCAGCCACGCATTTGCGCTGGCAACGCTGAACGAACAGCAGGTGGATGCGCTGGCGAGCCGCATGGCTGCGCAGCAGATTACCATTGCCTCGACGGTGCCGATCGGTACCTTGCATATGCCGCTCAAGCAGCTGCGTGACAAAGGCGTGGAAGTGATTACCGGGACCGACAGTGTGATTGACCACTGGTCGCCGTACGGGCTTGGAGACATGCTGGAGAAGGCGAATCTGTACGCGCAGCTGTATATTCGTCCCAATGAACTCAACCTGTCGCGGGCGCTGTTCCTCGCCACCGGCGATGTGCTGCCGCTTAACGATAAAGGTGAGCGCGTCTGGCCGAAGGCGCAGGATGAAGCCAGCTTTGTACTGGTGGATGCCTCCTGCTCAGCGGAAGCGGTCGCGCGAATCTCCCCACGCACCGCGACCTTCCATAAAGGCCAACTGGTGTGGGGGAACGTCGCAAGCTAGCCAGGTTTGATGCGCAGCGGCAATCGCTGCTGCGCTCTCTGCTCGTTAACCGACGATACCCATATAGCCGTGAATCCCCATATATAAGCCGACCATCGCGATGAGCGCGCTGGAAAAATAGGGGGCTTTGCGTGCCAGTGTGTTAAATCCGCTCCAGCGTTTGGCCGCCTGCTGCACGCTGATTGCCGCTCCCACGCCCACCGTTACCAGCGTTAGCGCCAGCCCGAGGCTGAAGCACAGCACCATGGTGGCACCCAGCGTGAAGGCTTTGAGCTGGATGCAAATCAGCAGTACCGTAATGGCGGCAGGGCAGGGGATCAACCCGCCGGTCAGACCAAACAATAATATTTGGCCGTTGGTGACCTCTTTGCCTGCAAAGCGGCGCTGAATATCGGTAGCATGTGCCCGCTCGTGCGCGTCCTGATACGCTTTCGAACCCTCGCTCAGCCCTGCTAACGCAGCATGGTTATGATCGTGGTCGTGGTCATGTTCGTGATGATGGTGGTGAGCTTCACCGTGGTTATGATGGTGGTGATGGTCATCATGATCATGGTGATGCTCATGATCGTGGCCATGATGCGTCTGGGTCAGCCAGTTCTGTTCTCCCTGCCAGGTTCGCCAGAACATCCAGAATGCGGTCCCGAGAATAATAATCGCCGAGACAAACTGCAGCCACGGCTCAACGGCCTGGGCAGTAAACGCTTTGCTGATATACATCCCGCCGAGCGCAATCAGCCATACCACTGCGGTATGCGACAACGTTGCCGCCAGCCCCAGCATCACCGCCTGTTTGATGGTCCCCTTAATGGCAATAATAAAGGCCGCCATCATCGTCTTGGAATGCCCCGGTTCCAGACCGTGTAACACTCCTAATAGAATCGCGCTGGGAATGAAAAACCAGGCGTTGCCTTGCTGAAGAAGCGTAGAAAACTCACCCATGAGAATGATTCTTAGTTGTTTAATTTTGCCAGATTCTACTCCCCCCCAGTATTAAATACTACCCCCCAGTAGAATGACGATGGTATTGTCGCTCCAGCCAGACGTTGAAAAGGTATTGCTATGTCACACACGATCCGCGACAAACAAAAGCTGAAAGCCCGAGCCAGTAAGATTCAGGGGCAGGTAGCGGCGTTGAAAACCATGCTGGATGAACCGCATGAATGCGCGGCGGTATTGCAGCAAATAGCGGCGATCCGCGGTGCGGTAAACGGGTTAATGCGCGAGGTGATTAAAGGTCATCTGACCGAGCACATTGTGCATCAGGGCGATGAAATTAAGCGCGAAGAAGATTTGGATGTGGTTTTGAAGGTACTCGATTCGTACATCAAATAAGTCAGTTTAACGGCTCATCCACATACTGATGAATGAGCCGTTAAAAACACGTTCTAGCCAAAAAACATCACAGATACGCACAGCAGACCGACAATCAGGGTGATCAGATTTCCCACTGAACGGTACGGCTTTAGCGCCGGGATCAGATAGGTAGATAATGTCGGCATGATAAACAGAATCATGGCAATCAGCGGCCCGCTAATCGCGTAAATCATTGAAATTGCATTAGGGTTAATGCAGCAAATGATAAACGTAATGGTCGAAACCAGCATAATGGACAGGGCGCGGTTAAAGGCCCGGCTTTTCTTCACTCCCACCTGATGCAACGATGTTTTTACCACCTCGGTTGCCCCTTCAATCACGCCAAAGTAGGTGCCGAGGAACGATTTTGACATCGCCACGACGGCGACAATGATCCCAGAAATCGACAGCCATGCTGGTGCGTTTGGCATCATCGATAGCGCTGACAGAATGGTCACGCCTTCATTTTTCGCGTCCTCGATATAGTTTGTCGGAATCGAAAGCAAACAGCTGAAGACGAAAAACAGCACGCTCAGGCAGATGATGACGTAGGCTACCTTCATGATTTTTTTGCATTTACCCATGGCCTGCTCGCCATATTTCTCACGTCGGTCGATGGCGAACGTCGAGATTATTGGCGTATGGCTAAAAGCGAAAACCATCACGGGAATAGATATCCAAACCTGATGAAGCGTGTGCTGATCGAAAGACATCTGGCCGGTGAGTAGCGTTGGCTGCCAGCTTCCGGTCAGGTAGAGCGAAAGGAACAAAAAGTACGCGATGAGCGGGAACACCAGAAAACCCATTACCCGAATGGTTGCTTGTCGGCCCATCAGAAAAATCAAGTTCAGCACCAGCACCACGCCAAGACTGACCAGCATGCGAACACGCAGATCGATGGCGATATGTTTTGCCAGTTGTTCAGTGAGTGAATTGGTTATCGCCACGGCGTAGATCAGCACCACCACAAAGAAGGCAATAAAATAGAGGGTCGTGATCAGGCTGCCTATCTTTTTGCCGTAGTAGTGCGTAACTGCACCAGTGATCCCTTCACCTGCCGAGGTTTTTGAGGACAGGATAAACTGGCACAGCGCCTTGTGCGGCCAGTAGGTTAAAGGCCAGGCGACGAGTGCGGTGATAAACAGTACCACCGCGCCTGCAGAACCCAGCTGTATGGGGAGGAAGAGGGTTCCTGCGCCGACGGCAGTCCCATATAGTGCGAAGCTCCAGAGAGTCTCTTCTTTTGACCAAAATTTCGACATTATTTGAACGTATCAACTATAAAATAAACAAAAAGAAGCGCAATTTACCACAAATGGCAGGGGCTGGGGGAGGTGTCAACAAGCGGGCGAGTGAATGGATCAAAAGCCGGAACCGAGAAGATTCCGGCTATTGTTTGAATTATCAGGCAGTAACGCGCTGCTGGCGACGCTTCATAACGCGCTCGCGTAAAGTGTCATAAGCCCAGTTATAGAACATGGTGTATGGCAGGAAGAACAGGAAGAAACCTATTTCCAGCGTGAATGCCTGGAGCAGGCTGACGTTCAGCACATACGCCACGATGCTCACCCCGATGACAATAAAACCGCTCTCGAAGCCTAAGGCGTGGAATGCCCGCACTTTAGCCGTACGTTTTACCAGGTGCGACGGCCACAGTCGGTCAAACAGGGCGTTATAAATGATATTCCAGATCATCGCCGTCGTGGCGAGAAGAATGGTCAGTCCGCCCATTTCCAACACCGAGCGCTGCATCAACCATGCGGTGGTTGGTGCGAGGATCGCGGTGGCAATGCCTTCAAAGCAGACGGCATGAAAAATTCGCTCCAGTAACGAGCGGCGTTGGACTGTATCGTGTTGCATAATCTAAAACCTTCTTTGATGCCCGGATAACGGAATGGTGGCAATTTTATCGTTTTATGTGATATCTAAAAGATAGTATCCATCGATAAAGTAGATAGTTCATGCGTTACTCTCCTGAAGCGTTAACGGCATTTGTGGAGACCGTTTCCTGCGGCTCATTTTCTGCTGCGGCCCGGCGGCTACGTAAAAGTCAGTCCACCATCAGCACGGCCATTGCGCATCTGGAAGCCGATCTCGGTTTTGCGCTGTTTGACCGCTCATCACGTCAGCCGACGCTAACCGAAGAAGGTAAGCGGGTGCTGGGCTATGTGCAGGCAATTTTGACGGCCAGCGAACGTCTTGATGAGGCAGCGATTTCGCTGTCGGGTGAAACGGAAGCGCGTCTGACCTTCGTTTTGTCTGACACGCTGCACCCGGATGTGCTGGAAGAATTGATGGTGCAGTTTGACCACAAGTTTCCCCATACCGAGTTTGAATGTCTGATTGGCGAAGATGAAGACGTTATCGATCTGCTGCAAAAAGGACGTGCTCAGGTTGGGTTGATCGAAGCGCGGGAGTATTACCCGACCGACATGGGCGTCACGCGTCTGCCGATGCAAACCTGGATGGGATTATACGTTGCGGCATCACATCCACTGGCGACTCAAGAAAAACTGCAGTGGGAACAGCTACATACCTGGCGAGAGCTGCGGCTGAATACCTATCTGGAAAGCGGCACCAACGTGGCGCGCGGCCCCGTCTGGTCGGCGCCTAACTATTTGTTGCTGCTGAGTATGGCGGTGCAGGGATTCGGCTGGTGCGCGCTCCCTTGTGCGCTGGTGGAGGAGTTTGCGGCAGAAAAACCGCTGGTCCAATTGATGCTGCCCGGCTGGCCAAAGGCTATCTCTATCGATCTGCTGTGGAATAAGAAATCACCGCCTGGCGTGGCGGGAAGTTGGCTGCGCGACCATTTACAGCAGAGTGGCGTTCAGATGACCAATAAATGATACGAATTTCCTTTGTGATAAAAATCACCGTTTTTAAACAACCTTGATAACTCTTTTTAACAATCATCTACTATTGCGGTGTTATTTTGCGCTGAGGTGGTGATGAAAGAGGTTGTGATAGTCGGGGCGTTACGGACACCAATCGGCTGCTTCCAGGGGACGCTGGCGCGCCACTCTGCCGTTGAATTAGGTAGCATGGTAGTCAGGGCGTTACTGGAGCGCACGGGCGTGGACGTTCACGCTGTGGATGAAGTGATCCTCGGACAGGTGCTTACCGCAGGTGCCGGGCAAAATCCGGCGCGTCAGTCCGCCATCAATGGTGGGCTACCCAATACCGTCTCCGCCATCACCATTAACGATGTCTGCGGCTCGGGTCTGAAAGCGCTGCATCTGGCGACCCAGGCTATCCAGTGCGGCGAAGCCGACATTGTCATTGCGGGCGGACAAGAGAATATGAGCCGTGCGCCGCATGTCCTTACTGATAGCCGTACCGGCGCACAGTTGGGCAACAGTCAACTGGTCGACAGCCTGGTGCATGACGGCCTGTGGGACGCTTTCAACGATTACCATATGGGCGTTACCGCGGAAAATCTGGCGCGGGAATATGGCATCAGCCGTGAACTGCAGGATGCCTACGCACTGCATTCGCAGCGCAAGGCGCGGATGGCAATTGACGCCGGGCGCTTTAAAGATGAAATCGTGCCGGTGGTAACGCAGCGTAATGGGCAATCGTTCGTGGTGGATACCGACGAACAGCCGCGCACCGATGCCAGCGCAGAAGGGCTGGCGCGTCTGGATCCGACCTTCGACAGGCTCGGTTCAGTAACCGCGGGTAACGCGTCATCCATCAATGATGGCGCCGCTGCGGTGATGATGATGAGCGAGGCCAAGGCCCAGGAGCTGAATTTGCCGGTGCTGGCCCGCATCCGCGCCTTTGCCAGCGTCGGGGTCGATCCCGCGCTCATGGGAATTGCGCCGGTGTACGCGACGCGCCGTTGCCTTGAGCGTGTGGGTTGGCAACTGGCTGATGTTGATCTTATCGAGGCCAACGAAGCCTTTGCCGCACAGGCATTGTCCGTTGGGAAAATGCTGGAGTGGGATGAACGGCGGGTGAATGTGAACGGCGGAGCCATTGCGCTTGGTCATCCGATTGGCGCATCTGGCTGCCGTATTCTGGTTTCACTGGTGCATGAAATGGTGAAGCGTCGGGCGCACAAGGGCCTGGCAACGTTATGTATCGGCGGTGGTCAGGGCGTGGCGCTCGCTATCGAACGAGATTAACCACCCGAAGTTTTCTCTGCTTAAACGCCTTTCCCGCTGTATTTCCCCTGCATCTATAAAAAAGCCCTCCAACAGGAGGGCAAGGCCAGTTACAGAAACATACACTCTAAACTCTGTTAACGTATCAAAACAGCGTTTCATTTCATGTGATTAACAGCGCACTTTGTTAGAAAAGGTGTGTGAACGGCATGTGAGGCTGGCTGTATTTTCAATGTCTTATCCCTACCCCTCATGAACTACTCTTGTTTATTTTTATCTATCTAGTTGTTTTAAATAATTTTATTTAAACCATTCCCGCGATTTATATGCGCTAGCGTGATCGCAATTACACTTTTGATAATAAGATGCAGAAAAAGTGAAACGTTGTTTTATTTGTAATTGAAAACCCATTCCGGGAGGGATATCATGAGCGCATAAGATAAAACGGAACAGCGTTTTGCTATTCGTTTAAGCATTCACGGTCAATTTATCACTGGAGGTAAATGTGGACGTAAGACAAAGCATCCATAGTGCGCACGCGAAAACCCTGGACACTCAGGAGCTGCGTAATGAGTTTTTGGTCGAAGAAGTGTTTGTCGCAGATGAATACACCATGGTCTACAGCCACATTGACCGCATCATTGTTGGCGGCATTATGCCAGTGGCCAAAACCGTCTCTGTGGGTGGCGAAGTCGGCAAACAGCTGGGCGTAACCTACTTTCTCGAGCGTCGTGAGCTGGGTGTGATTAACATCGGTGGCCCGGGCACGATTACCGTTGACGGCCAGTGCTATGAAATTGGTCATCGTGACGCGCTGTACGTCGGGAAAGGGGCCAAAGAAGTGGTATTCGCCAGCATCGATACGGCGAAACCGGCGAAGTTTTACTACAACTGCGCGCCGGCCCACATGACTTATCCAACCAAAAAAGTCACGCCAGCAGACGTTGCGCCAGTGACGCTGGGCGATGACCTCACCAGTAACCGTCGTACCATCAACAAATATTTTGTGCCGGATGTGCTGGAAACCTGCCAGTTGAGCATGGGTCTGACCGAACTGGCGCCGGGTAACCTGTGGAACACCATGCCGTGTCATACCCATGAACGTCGTATGGAAGTCTATTTCTATTTCAATATGGAAGAAGATACCTGCGTCTTCCACATGATGGGGCAGCCTCAGGAAACGCGTCATATTGTGATGCACAACGAGCAGGCGGTGATTTCGCCGAGCTGGTCAATTCACTCCGGCGTTGGCACAAAAGCTTATACGTTCATTTGGGGCATGGTCGGCGAAAACCAGGTCTTTGATGATATGGACCATGTAGCGGTCAAAGATCTGCGCTAGTTGCGGGCGATAGCCGTGCCTGCTGCGGCGGGCATTATAAAAAATTAAGGATTTACAATGATTTTGAATGCATTCTCTCTTGAAGGTAAGGTCGCCGTTGTGACCGGTTGTGACACTGGCCTGGGTCAGGGTATGGCGTTGGGTTTGGCTGAAGCGGGCTGCGATATCGTGGGGATCAACATCGTTGAACCGACGGAAACTATCGAACGCGTGACCGCACTGGGGCGCCGTTTTTTAAGTCTGACCGCCGACCTGCGTCAAATTGACGGCATTCCGGCGTTGCTGGAGCGCGCAGTGGCAGAATTCGGTCATATCGATATTCTGGTCAACAACGCAGGTCTTATCCGTCGTGACGATGCGATCGACTTCAGCGAAAAAGACTGGGACGACGTGATGAACCTGAACATTAAGAGCGTGTTCTTTATGTCTCAGGCCGCGGCGAAGCACTTTATCGCTCAGGGTAACGGCGGCAAAATTATCAACATCGCCTCTATGCTTTCTTTCCAGGGCGGGATCCGCGTGCCGTCTTACACCGCGTCTAAAAGCGGCGTAATGGGCATCACCCGCCTGATGGCGAACGAGTGGGCCAAACATAACATTAACGTCAACGCAATTGCGCCGGGTTACATGGCGACGAACAACACTCAACAGCTGCGCGCTGATGAGCAGCGTAGCGCAGAAATTCTCGATCGTATCCCGGCGGGTCGTTGGGGTCTGCCGAGTGACCTGATGGGGCCGATTGTGTTCCTGGCATCCAGCGCATCTGACTATATCAACGGCTATACCGTTGCGGTAGACGGCGGCTGGCTGGCGCGTTAATCTGCTTTCCAGAACCGACAAACCCTGCCCTTTGGCAGGGTTTGTCGGTTAAACATAAGGTGAATGTAGCAATACACCGGAGGCGACATATTCATTCCCTCTGGAACAACATTATGCCGCCAGGCAGATTACGAACAGATAAAATTACGCAGGCAGAAAATCTTCGCGCATGGGCGTAAAGGTATCCAGTAGCGTTCCCGGTTTTAAACAGACGCAGCCATGCATAATGTTGGGTTGTTTATATAGGGTATCGCCTGCCCTAACGACATGCATTTCTTCGCCGATGGTAAATTCAAACTCCCCAGACAAAACGTAAGTCAGCTGCTCATGCGGATGATTGTGCATCGGACCAATCGCGCCTTGCTCGAAGTTCACCTCAACCGCCATCATTTTACCGTCGTGAGCAAGAATGCGTCGGGTAACGCCATTGCCCAGATCTTCAAGGGTGGTCTCTTTATGAAAAATAAACATCCGGCCTTCCTGTAATTAAAACAATGTTTCATTAAACCTATATCAGAAAATTAAAAAAAGAAATGCACGCCAACAGATGTGGAAAGTTGATCACATCTTTGGTTCACTGGAGAGATAACAACAAATCAGGGGAAATGATGAAAACGATCGGTCTGTTAGGCGGTATGAGCTGGGAATCCACCATTCCTTATTATCGACTCATTAATGAAGGGGTAAAACAGCGTCTGGGTGGCCTGCACTCGGCACAGATTCTGTTGCACAGCGTAGATTTTCACGAGATTGAAGCCTGTCAGTCTGGCGGTGACTGGCAGCGGGCTGGGGAGATCCTCGCGCAGGCCGCCGCAGGGCTTCAGCAAGCCGGAGCGGAAGGGATTGTGCTGTGTACCAACACCATGCACAAAGTTGCTGAGGCGATTGAAACCGCCTGTGACGTGCCGTTCCTGCATATTGCCGATGCGACGGGTCGGGCCATACAAAAACAGCAGATGAGCAACGTGGCGCTACTGGGTACGCGCTACACCATGGAGCAGGATTTTTACCGCGGACGTCTACAGACTGAATTTGGTATTAGCACGCTTATTCCTGAGGCTGATGACCGTCAGAAAATAAACCAGATTATTTTCGACGAGCTGTGCCTCGGTGAGTTCAGCAACGCCTCCCGCGACTACTACCTGAGCGTAATTGATCAGTTGGCTAAACAGGGCGCTCAAGGGGTTATCTTTGGCTGTACCGAGATTGGTTTGCTGGTTCCAGCCGAGCTAAGTCCATTACCGGTTTTCGACACCGCGGCAATCCATGCGCAAGATGCGGTGGCGTTTATGCTTTCGTCTGTGGAGACAAAATAGCCTCCAGCGGATCGATAAGTCTCGGGAGATGGGCTTGCAGATGCGCCGTAAAAGCATCGACCAGCGCCGAGGCAGGGCGATGAAGTGGGTGGATCAGGCTGACCGTAAAGGGTACCGAAATACTGAAGCGGCGGATAACCACTCCGCTGCTGGCATAATCCAGCGCGGTCAGTGGGTTTACCACCGAGATCCCCACGCCCGCCCGCACCATTGCACAAATTGAAGCGGCGCTGTGGGTTTCAATCACCATGCGGCGCTTCACCTGATGTTCGTTAAACAGGGTGTCCAGTAGCTGACGGTAACTGTCGGTCCGCGACAGGCTGATATAGTTCTCTCCCTGAAAATCCTGCGGCGTTAATACCGCTTTCTCGGTCAGCGGATGCCCCTGCGGCAGTACACACACTTCATCCAGCGCCAGCAATTCGGTGCGTTTCGTTCCGGCTGGCGTATGCAGCGTTTCCGTTAACCCCAGATCGTGGCGCTGCGCCGACAGCCACTCTTCCAACAGTGGTGACTCCTGCGGCACGATCTGAATGTTGACCTGCGGATAGCGCGCAAGAAATGGCTGCAGCAGCGGCGGTAAAAAGGACTGCGAAAATACCGGCAGGCAAACAATCGACAATTCACCTTGACGAAATTCGCGCAGGCTTTCGGCGGCGCTCACAATTCTGTCCAGGCCGTACCACGAACGTTGTACCTCTTCAAACAGACGTAAGCCTTGCACGGTTGGATGCAGTCGGCCACGCGTGCGTTCAAACAGCGTTAATCCCAGGACTTTTTCGAATCGGGCCAGTTCCCGGCTGACGGTGGGCTGCGAGGTATGTAGCATGCGCGCGGCTTCCGTCAGATTGCCTGCGGTCATGATGGCGTGAAAAATTTCAATGTGACGCAGGTTAACCGCGGGCATAAGCAATCCTCAAATGAGCTAATCCATATCATTTTTGCATAGACTCAAGATAAAACGATATTTTTTATTCTTTTTGAGCTGTGGCGTAATCATAAAAAAGCCAATACCGGAGCACGCCATGCCACGCCCACTCAACAACACAGACACTGACCTGACCGCCGACAACCTGTTGCGCCTGCCTGCCGAATTCGGCTGCCCGGTGTGGGTCTATGATGCGCAGATTATTCGCGCGCAGATTGCCAAACTGAGTCAGTTTGACGTGGTGCGTTTTGCCCAGAAGGCATGTTCGAATATTCATATTTTGCGCCTGATGCGCGAGCAGGGCGTGAAGGTCGATTCCGTCTCGCTTGGCGAAATTGAACGCGCGCTGGCGGCAGGTTTTGTACCGGGCAAAGATGAGATTGTCTTTACCGCCGATATGATTGATGAAGCGACGCTCGCCCGGGTGCATGAATTGAGCATTCCGGTAAATGCCGGGTCGGTCGATATGCTGGAACAACTGGGCCAGCTCTCGCCGGGCCATCGCGTGTGGCTCCGCGTAAACCCTGGCTTTGGGCATGGACACAGTCAGAAAACCAATACCGGGGGAGAGAACAGCAAGCACGGCATCTGGTACAGCGATCTTCCGGCGGCGCTGGAGGTAATTCAGCGCTATAAGCTGAAGTTGGTGGGTATTCATATGCATATCGGCTCTGGCGTGGACTACGCGCATCTGGAGCAGGTGTGCGGCGCGATGGTGCGTCAGGTAGTGGAATTTGGTCAGGATCTGGAAGCGATCTCCGCAGGCGGCGGTTTATCAATCCCGTATCGCGAAGGTGAAGAGGCGATCGACACCGATCACTATTTTGGATTGTGGAACGCCGCGCGCGATAGTATTGCGCGTCATCTGGGTCATGCCGTCAAACTGGAGATCGAACCAGGGCGTTTCCTGGTCGCGGAAGCCGGCGTGTTAGTGGCGCAGGTGCGCAGCGTAAAAGAGATGGGCAGCCGTCACTTTGTGCTGATCGATGCGGGCTTCAACGATCTGATGCGCCCGGCCATGTACGGTAGCTATCACCATATCTCCGCGCTGGCGGGGGATGGTCGTTCTCTGCAACAAACTCCTCAACGGGAAACCGTGGTGGCCGGACCGCTGTGCGAATCAGGCGACGTGTTTACCCAGCAGGAAGGCGGAAATGTGGAAACCCGTCTGTTGCCTGCGGTGGTGCCGGGTGATTATCTGGTTTTGCATGATACCGGGGCGTACGGAGCGTCAATGTCGTCAAACTACAATAGCCGCCCGCTGCTGCCGGAGGTCTTGTTTGATAACGGCGTGGCGCGACTGATTCGTCGTCGCCAGACCATTGATGAGCTGTTAGCGCTGGAATTAATCTGAGTAAAGCTGGCCGGATAAGGTGCTTGCGTCGCCATCCGGCTCTTTTTCATATTACTTAAAGTACGGTCCGAGCGTTACTGAGTCACGTAATACCAGTTTGCCGGTAAACGGAGGGATCGGCTCCACGCTCTCACCGTTGGCCAGACGTATAGCCTGGTCGATTGCCGTGGTTATCATGGTATCAATCGGCAGATAAACGGTAGATAACCCCGGTTCCAGCCATTTGGCGCTGGGCGCATCATCAAAACCAAACAGCGAGACGTCCGTCGGGATCCTCAGTCCGGCCTGATGTAACGCTTTTGATGCACCTAATGCCATGTCATCGTTACAGGCGAACAGGGCGCTGAATTTCACCCCTTCCTCCAGCAGTTCTCGACAGGCTTCATAGCCTCGCGTCATCGTGGAGTCGCCGTATTTAACCTTATCAGGATCCCAGGGAATACCGTTTTTTTCCAGAGCCTTACGATACCCCATCAGGCGGGATTTACCGGTAGGCGTATGGCCTGGCACAGTGATGCAAGCAATATCGCTGTGCCCCTGCGAGATCAGATAATTGACCGCCTGATACGCCGCGTCTTCCTGCTCAAAGAAAATCGCGCGATCGCGGGCCTGACTGACATCACGGTTGATGACCAGCAAGGGCATCGCAATGCTGTTCATCAGCGACATAATCGCCTTTTCACTCATATAGCGGGTATAGAGAATAATGGCATCGCACTGCCTGTCGGCCAGCATTTGCACGGCTTCCTGCTCACGCTCCGGCGTGTCGTGACCATCGGTGACGATCAACTGCTTGCCGTGAGACTCCGTCTGGCGCGAGGCCTGTTGCAGCAGGCGGCCAAAGTAGAATCCATCAAATGTGGAAACCACCAGGCCAATGCTGTTGCTGGTGCGATTCGCTAAAGAGCGCGCTAAAAAGTTGGGTCGATAATCGAGTGCCTGCATGGCCTTGAACACTTTCTGGCGCGTGCTCTCTTTTACCTGACCCGTTCCATTTAGTACGCGCGAAACGGTCGCTTTTGAGACGCCTGCGTGTCGTGAAACGTCCAACATCGTAGTCATGACGCAATCCTGGTTAATCGTTTGACGATGAGTTCCCCGGCTCTGTTAGCGCCGAAACGGAATGGCGACGCACCAGAGTTGGGTTAAAGACGTGGGTAATTTCAGGTGCGGGTCGCTTCTCCGCCAGCGCGAGCGCCAGTTCAGCGGCCTGGGTTGCCATCGTTACGATGGGATAGCGTACCGTGGTCAGACGTGGGCGCACATAGCGGGAAATCAGCACATCATCAAAGCCAATCAGCGAGATTTCTCCCGGCACATCAATGCCGTTATCATTCAATACGCCCATGGCGCCAGCCGCCATTGAGTCGTTGTAGCAGGCTACCGCAGTGAAGTTTTTGCCACGACCAAGTAACTCGGTCATGGCCTGTTCACCGCCGCTTTCATCCGGTTCGCCGAACGTCACCAGTCGATCGCTTACCGGTATATTGCTCTCCGCCAGCGCGTCGTAATAGCCTTGCAGACGATCTTCCGCATCAGAAATACTGTGATTGGAACACAGGTAGCCAATGCGCGTATGGCCCTGTTGAATAAGGTGTCGGGTAGCGAGCCACGCGCCGAAACGGTCATCGAGGGCAACGCAGCGTTGTTCGAATCCCGGCAGAATTCGGTTAATCAATACCATGCCGGGGATTTGCTTCATTAATGAAGCCAAATCCGCATCCGGGATGATTTTGGCATGGACAACAAGGGCCGCGCAGCGGTGGCGAATGAGCTGTTCAATCGCCTGACGTTCCTTCTGTTCATTATGGTAGCCGTTGCCAATCAGCAAAAAATTCCCGGTGTTATAGGCCACCTGCTCGACAGCTTTAACCATTGCCCCAAAGAATGGATCGGACACATCACCAACGACCAGTCCGATGGTTTCAGTGGATTGTTGCGCCAGTGCACGCGCATTCGCATTGGGGTGGTAGCTGAGTGATTCCATTGCACTCGTTACGGCCAGACGCGATGCTTCGCTGGCTTTGGGGGAATCATTGATCACTCGAGAAACGGTGGCGACTGATACACCAGCTAGTCGGGCTACATCCTTTATGGTCGCCATGATAGTACCTGTTGTGGGTAAACGCTTACATTCCGTCAGTGTTACGGAAAATGGCTGGCTGTTCAAGCAGATTGCCCGTCAGGACCTCGCAAATGTGAGCGCGCGCGAGCGAAGTAAGACAGAAAATAGAAAATGCTAATTTTTGCTTACACTTTGCGATGTGCTGTTGCGATTGTTCGCTGGTGGGAGAACTGAGCGGATTGCTAAAGTTGGGATCCCAGAGGTATTGATAGGTGAAATCAACTTTCGGGTTGATCACTAGAATTACACCAGCCTGCGCAGATGCGCAGGTTTTTTTTTGCCTTCAGCCTATCTGTAACAGTAACCGATAATTTACACAACTCGTTGCATTTGGGTTCATTCCTTTGCGTTTTCGTACTGGCGTATCTGGCTGCTGACGACCACAATCAAGATCCCAGAGGTATTGATTGGTGAGATTATTCGGTACGCACTTCGTACCTGTCTCTTGCACCGACCTGCGCGGATGCGCAGGTTTTTTTTCGGACTGTATTTACCTGTTTACCTGTCGCGCCCATTCCCCAACTCGTATACTCTCCCACCATTAATGTTTCTATAATTAATGGCACAGGGAGTTGAGATGCTATTTGGCTTTTTTCGTAATCTGTTTCGCGTGCTTTTCCGCGTTCGCGTCACGGGCAATGTCAGCGCGCTACAGGGAGAACGCGTTCTAATCACTCCCAACCATGTCTCATTTATAGACGGCATCCTGCTGGCGCTATTTTTACCGATTCGTCCCGTCTTCGCCGTTTACACCTCGATCAGCCAGCAATGGTATATGCGCTGGCTAACCCCGCTGATTGACTTTGTGCCGTTAGACCCAACCAAACCGATGTCGATTAAGCATCTTGTCCGTCTGGTCGAGCAGGGCCGTCCGGTGGTGATTTTTCCCGAAGGACGCATTTCGACCACCGGTTCGTTGATGAAAATATATGACGGTGCCGGGTTTGTCGCCGCGAAGTCGGGAGCGACGGTCGTTCCTGTCCGCATTGAGGGGGCAGAGCTTTCCCACTTCAGCCGCCTGAAAGGTCTGGTTAAACAGCGATTCTTCCCGCGTATCCAACTGCACATTTTACCGCCGACCCAAATGCCAATGCCGGAAGCCCCGCGAGCGCGCGATCGCCGCAAAATCGCCGGTGAAATGCTACATCAAATTATGATGGAAGCTCGCATGGCGGTACGCCCGCGTGAAACGCTATACGAGTCGCTGCTGGCGGCAAAATACCGTTTTGGCGCGGGCAAAAACTGCATTGAAGATGTTAACTTTACGCCAGACAGCTACCGCAAGCTGCTGACTAAGACGCTCTTTGTGGCCCGTATTCTGGAAAAATACAGCGCCGAAGGTGAAAAAATCGGCCTGATGCTGCCAAATGCGGGGATCAGCGCGGCGGTCATTTTTGGAGCCATTGCGCGTCGACGCATTCCGGCCATGATGAACTACACGGCGGGCGTGAAAGGGTTAACCAGCGCCATTACTGCGTCTGAAATCAAAACGATCTTCACTTCCCGACAGTTTCTCGATAAAGGCAAACTCTGGCATCTACCGGAACAGCTCACCCAGGTACGCTGGGTTTATCTGGAAGATTTAAAAGCCGATGTGACGTTGAGCGATAAGCTGTGGATTTTCTCACATCTGCTGGCACCGCATCTGGCGCAGGTGAAACAGCAGCCGGAAGAGGCTGCGGTGATCCTCTTTACGTCTGGTTCGGAAGGCCATCCGAAAGGCGTGGTCCACAGCCACAAGAGTATTCTGGCGAACGTTGAGCAGATTAAAACAATTGCCGATTTCACCGCCGATGACCGCTTTATGTCGGCACTGCCGCTGTTCCACTCCTTTGGCCTGACGGTGGGATTATTCACGCCGCTACTGACCGGTGCGGAAGTGTTTCTTTATCCCAGCCCACTTCATTACCGCATTGTGCCGGAGCTGGTATACGACCGGAACTGCACCGTGTTGTTTGGTACTTCAACGTTCCTCGGTAACTATGCGCGTTTCGCGCATCCGTACGATTTCCACCGCCTGCGCTATGTGGTGGCAGGCGCGGAAAAACTGCAAGACAGCACAAAGCAGCTATGGCAGGAGAAATTTGGCCTGCGCGTCCTTGAAGGCTATGGCGTGACGGAATGTGCGCCGGTTGTGTCGATCAATGTGCCGATGGCGGCAAAATCAGGAACGGTAGGGCGCATCTTGCCTGGCATGGATGCCCGACTGCTGGCTGTTCCGGGTATTGAGGACGGTGGGCGTTTACAACTGAAAGGCCCGAATATTATGAGCGGCTATTTGCGCGTCGAAAAACCTGGCGTGCTGGAAGTGCCGACGGCAGAAAATGCGCAGGGTGAGATTGAGCGCGGCTGGTATGACACCGGAGACATCGTCCGCTTTGATGAAAACGGCTTTGTACAGATCCAGGGGCGCGCCAAGCGTTTTGCTAAAATTGCCGGAGAGATGGTCTCGCTGGAAATGGTTGAGCAACTGGCATTGGCGGTATCTGCAGACAAAATGCACGCCACGGCGATCAAGAGCGATGCCAGCAAAGGTGAGGCGCTGGTGCTGTTCACTACCGACAGCGAACTCACACGTGAAAAACTACAGCAGTATGCGCGAGCGCATGGCGTGCCTGAACTTGCCGTACCGCGTGATATTCGCCACCTGAAGCAACTCCCATTACTCGGCAGCGGTAAGCCGGATTTTGTTACGCTGAAAAGCTGGGTCGATGAGCCGGAAAAACAACATGATTGAGTCAGCGCACACTAACACTTCAATCTGGTCCAAAGGGATGATGTCTGTCATCGCCGCGCAGTTTCTGTCGGCGTTTGGCGATAACGCACTGCTGTTCGCTACGCTGGCGCTGCTGAAGGAACAATTTTATCCGGACTGGAGCCAGCCAATCCTGCAAATGGTGTTTGTGGGCGCTTACATCCTGTTTGCGCCATTTGTTGGACAGGTGGCGGATAGCTTTGCCAAAGGCAGAGTGATGATGTTCGCGAACGCCCTGAAACTGCTGGGCGCGGCGAGTATTTGCTTCGGCATTAATCCGTTTCTCGGTTATACGCTGGTGGGGATTGGCGCGGCCGCGTATTCACCGGCCAAGTATGGCATTCTCGGTGAACTGACCACCGGTGACAAACTGGTCAAAGCTAACGGCCTGATGGAAGCCTCCACCATCGCCGCGATTTTGCTCGGTTCTGTCGCCGGCGGCGTTCTGGCCGACTGGCATGTGATTGCCGCGCTTTCTGCCTGTGCGCTGGCCTATGCTGGCGCCGTGGTGGCTAACCTGTACATCCCGAAACTGGCCGCGGCTCGTCCTGGCCAATCCTGGCATTTGGGGAAAATGACGCGCAGTTTCTTCTGCGCCGCTTCTTCGCTGTGGCGCAACGGTGAAACCCGTTTTTCGTTGGTCGGAACCAGCCTTTTTTGGGGCGCGGGCGTCACGCTGCGTTTTCTGCTGGTGCTGTGGGTTCCGGTGGCGCTCGGCATCACCGATAACGCTACGCCGACCTACCTCAATGCCATGGTAGCGATTGGGATTGTCGTAGGCGCGGGGGCGGCAGCGAAGCTGGTGACGCTGGAAACCGTGTCGCGCTGTATGCCAGCGGGGATCCTGATTGGCGTCGTGGTGCTGATTTTCTCACTTCAGCATGCGCTGCTTCCGGCTTACGCGTTGCTGATGCTTATCGGCGTGTCAGGTGGCTTCTTTGTGGTACCGCTGAATGCGTTGCTGCAGGAGCGGGGCAAGAACAGCGTCGGTGCGGGTAATGCGATCGCGGTGCAAAATCTGGGCGAAAACAGCGCGATGCTGCTGATGCTTGGGATTTACTCACTGGCAGTGCTGGTGGGGATCCCGGCGGTAGCGATTGGTATTGGATTCGGCGCGCTGTTTGCGCTGGCGATTTCGGCGCTGTGGATTTGGCAGCGCCGCCAGCCTGGTACGAGATGAATGAACAATGAATGTGCCGGATGGCAGCGTCGCCTTATCTGGCCTACAGAGAGCATCAATTTGTAGGTCTGATAAGCGTAGCGCCATCAGGCACTAACCGTCACGGTGCAGGATAGGTATACACCTGATGCACCGCTTCAATCTCTGCCAGTACTTCTTCGCTCAACTCCAGATGCAGGCTTTCAACGTTGGTTTTTAGCTGCTCCATCGTCGTGGCTCCCAGCAGGGTGCTGGCGACAAACGGCTGACGACGCACGAATGCCAACGCCATTTGCGCAGGATCCAGATTATGGCGTTTCGCGATATCCACATAGGCCGCAACGGCTTTTTGCGTTTGCTCGCCGCTGTAACGCGTGAAACGGCTAAACAGCGTATTGCGTGCACCGGCAGGCTTCGCGCCGTTCAGGTATTTACCGGTTAATGTACCGAAGCCAAGGCAAGAGTAGGCCAGCAGTTCAACGCCTTCATACTGGCTCACTTCCGCCAGTCCAACCTCAAAGCTGCGATTCAGCAGGCTGTAGGGGTTCTGGATGGTGGCGATGCGCGGCAGATCGTGTTTGTCCGCCAGGTGCAGGTAGCGCATCACGCCAAACGCGGTTTCATTGGACACGCCGATGTAGCGAATTTTCCCCGCGCGCTGAAACTCTGCCAGCGCGTCCAGCGTATCCAGCAGCGAAACGACCGGCGCAGAGTCCGTCCAGCTGTAGCCTAACTTACCAAAGCAGTTGGTCGGGCGCTGCGGCCAGTGAACCTGATACAGATCCAGGTAATCGGTTTGCAGTCTTTTCAGGCTGTCGTGCAGCGCTTCACGGATATTTTTACGGTCCAGCGCCTGATTCGGTCGAATACCGCTGTCGTTGTTACGTGAAGGTCCACTGACCTTAGAAGCAACGATTAGCTTTTCACGGCTGCCGTGTTTGGCGAGCCAGTTACCTACGTAGGTTTCGGTGAGACCCTGGGTTTCAGGACGCGGCGGTACCGGATACATCTCGGCAACGTCGATCAAATTTATGCCTTGTTCTACGGCATAATCGAGCTGTGCATGTGCGTCGGCTTCGCTGTTTTGTTCACCAAACGTCATTGTGCCCAGCCCCAGTGTACTGACTTCAAGCGAGCTGTGGGGTATACGGTGATATTGCATAGCCGTTTCCTTTTTATAATCACGACATAAGGATTATAAAAATGGCTGAGGGAAGAGAAAAAGGGAAGTAAAATTGTTAAGGCCAGCGCGCTGCTGACCTCAACCATCAGCGTTCAATGATTTGAGACACATCATCGCGATTAATCTGCATCGCATTGCCTTGCTGGTCGTGATAGCTCACCAGACCGGTATCATCGTCAATTTCTGGTTTTCCATCGGTCAGGATCATTCGACCATCTTTTGTCGCCATAACATAATCACTGCTGCATCCGGAAACGGCAAAAGCCAGTCCTACGGCGGAAATCAAAACTGCCCATTTTTTCATCTGCTTATCCTCACATGGCCTGCATCTGACAATAGTTTAGTAATAACGCGAAGTTGTGCATGGCGAAAGCAGTAAAATCTTAAACTGTGAGAAGAGGTAGGTGTGGCGGGCATTCGCTCCCCGTGCGGGGAGCGATGGATTTCATCAGAGCGGATTTTTTTTATTACGCCACAGGTTCAGGGTCTCTACCGCAATAGAGAAGAACATGGCGAAATAGATATATCCTTTCGGAACGTGGACGTCGAAACTTTCCAGAATTAGCGTGAAACCGACCAGAATCAGGAACGAGAGTGCCAGCATTTTTACCGAAGGATGGCGATCGACAAAATCGCCAATCGGGCGTGCAGCAAACATCATCACACCCACGGCAATCACCACTGCAGCCATCATGATAAACAGATGATCGGACAAGCCTACCGCAGTAATCACGGAATCCAGGCTGAAGATAATGTCTAACAACATGATCTGCACAATCGCGCCCAGAAAAGAGGAAACGCGGGTTTTCAGCCCCTCTTCCTCACCTTCAATGGATTCGTGGATCTCCTTACTGGCTTTCCAGATCAGGAACAATCCCCCGAGTAGAAGGATCAGGTCGCGCGCTGATATTGCCTCGCCAAACACTTCGAATAGCGGGTTTGTCAGACGCGTTACCCAGGCGATAGAGGCCAGCAGTGCCAGACGCATGATCATCGCCGCCGCAAGCCCAATACGTCGGGCATGATTGCGTTGCGCTGTCGGGAGTTTGGCTACAACCAGAGAGAGGAAAATAATATTGTCGATCCCAAGAACGATCTCCAGCAGCGTCAGCGTACCGAGCGCAAGCCAGGCGTTAGGATCGGTTATCCATGCAAATAACATCGAACAAAGTCCTGCCAAAAAAAAGAAGCGGTAATTATAGGCCCGTAACGCGGCGGGTGAAAGACCGGACGGTGCCTATTGCGCCTGGAACAAGAAATGTCGCTCAAGCAATGCGCGCGTGAAGTTCTTTTTCAAGTAAAAACCGCGTGGTAGGGTCAGGATGGGTTCGCCATGGGCGCCAATGGCCTCGGTAAGCGCTCGGGCGTTGGCGGCTTTAGGACGCAGCTGTAGCACTTCCCCATGGCGGGCAGTGATGCGTTCGACGTGGCCTAACACTATCATGTCCATCAACTCTTCCCAGTCCAGACGCAATTGCCGGTCTTCTTCTTCATTCGGGCTCCACAGCAGGGGAGAACCGACGCGGCGCTCTGCCAGCGGGATGCTGCGTTCGCCTTCTACCGGGATCCACAGAACGCGTTTAAGTTTGTGCCGCACATGGCTGGTTTCCCAGGTAACGCCGGTATTGCCGGTTAACGGTGCCACGCACACAAAGGTGGTTTCCAGCGGTCTGCCAAGGCTATCCACTGGGATTGTTTTCAGCTCCACGCCCAGCGCCGCAAAATCCTGTTCCGGTTTGCTGCCCGCACTGGCGCCGAGCCAGATTTCCAGTAGTACGCCAATCCAGCCTTTATCGCGCTTGAGATCCTTGGGTGCGACGAGTCCTGCCATTGCCGCCAACTCTCCCAGCGCGTAGCCCGAAAGCAGCCGTGCCTGGCTCAACAACTGGGCTTCAGATTCAGGGGGAGAAAGCAGCGGATGGAGTTCTGACATCGGGTTAACCCTTAGGTGAAAAAATGAGCAAAGATTTTATACCGTGTGGACAGAGTTTATCTTTTTCCACATGCTTTATTCAATTCTATGATTTATATTGGTTTTTAGATTCACATACGCAGAGTTGCGCAACAGCGAAGCGGGTTTTCCAATTCTGGTCACTGACAATGAACAGGATCTTACACCATGTTATCCACAGAAAGATGGGATAACTGTGAAAAACCCCCACTACTGTTTCAATTTACAGCCTTGACGTGCGATGAAAATCGAATTTTCACACAAATTGTGCCTAACTTATTGGCATAATCTGTGGATAAAACCAACGCTGGTCGATCTTTCATCAGCCTGAAGATCGTGTGCGTGATACACGTCACATTTCTATGGGTTTATTTGCGCTGAACGGTTTTAACTTTATGAATATAGAAGATTATTTTTGATATGTGACGAATGTCTTATTCGGACTGTTCTGGGTTTTCCCATAGTAATTCCGTACTTCTTCACAACTATATCCACAGAAAAGGTGAATAAAATCGCCTTGCTTGCCCTTCTTCTGTTTATAACTCCGCCCTTAGCTGTGAGTTATTCAATTGTTATTAGAGTATCGCGCCCTTAACAGAGTGGTTTACCGCCTCTCTGGAGTGTGAAACAATCGTTTGTATATAAGGTTTATATTGAGGTAGTCCGGTGATTGATGACGATGGCTACCGCCCGAATGTAGGGATAGTAATTTGTAACCGCCAGGGGCAGGTCATGTGGGCCCGGCGATTTGGTCAGCACTCCTGGCAATTCCCGCAAGGCGGGATAAATGCAGGAGAGACAGCAGAGCAGGCGATGTACCGGGAACTCTTTGAAGAAGTGGGTCTCAGTCGTAAAGATGTACGGATCCTTGCTTCTACTCGTAACTGGTTGCGTTACAAGTTACCGAAACGTTTGGTGCGTTGGGACACGAAGCCGGTTTGTATCGGCCAGAAACAAAAATGGTTTCTTCTGCAATTGGTCAGCAGCGATGCTGAAATCAATATGCAAACCAGCAGTACACCTGAGTTCGACGGCTGGCGCTGGGTGAGTTACTGGTATCCGGTTCGACAGGTGGTGTCATTTAAACGCGATGTCTATCGCAGGGTGATGAAAGAATTCGCAAGTGTTGTCATGGCGCTTCAGGAAAGCACTCCTAAGCCGCAAAGCGCACCTGCGTACAGACGTAAAAGAGGTTAAGCTACGCAAATTATGCTCACCCGCCTGCGCGAAATAGTCGAAAAGGTGGCCAGTGCTCCGCGTCTGAATGAAGCGCTGAATATTCTGGTTACCGACATCTGTCTTGCGATGGATACAGAGGTCTGTTCGGTTTACTTGGCCGATCACGATCGACGTTGTTATTACCTCATGGCGACCCGGGGACTGAAGAAACCGCGTGGTCGTACTGTCGCACTCGCGTTTGATGAAGGTATCGTTGGCCTGGTTGGCAGGCTGGCGGAACCTATCAACCTCGCCGATGCGCAAAAACATCCCAGCTTTAAATACATCCCTTCGGTAAAAGAAGAGCGTTTTCGTGCGTTCTTAGGCGTACCGATTATTCAGCGCCGTCAGCTGTTAGGTGTGCTGGTGGTCCAGCAGCGCGAATTGCGCCAGTACGATGAAAGTGAAGAGTCTTTCCTCGTCACGCTCGCCACGCAAATGGCGGCGATTCTTTCGCAGTCGCAGCTAAACGCGCTGTTCGGCCAATACCGGCAAACGCGCATCCGCGCATTGCCCGCCGCGCCTGGCGTGGCAATAGCCGAAGGCTGGCAGGATGCGACGCTGCCGCTGATGGAGCAGGTCTATCAGGCTTCAACGCTGGATCCGGCGCTTGAGCGCGAGCGGCTCACCGGTGCGCTGGAAGAGGCGGCGAATGAATTCCGCCGCTACAGCAAACGCTTTACCGCCGGGGCGCAAAAAGAAACGGCGGCGATTTTTGATCTCTACTCACACTTGCTTTCTGATACTCGTCTGCGCCGTGAGCTGTTTGCGGAAGTGGATAACGGTTCGGTGGCCGAGTGGGCCGTTAAAACGATCATTGAAAAGTTTGCCGAACAGTTTGCCGCGCTGAGTGATAACTACCTCAAAGAGCGGGCCGGAGATTTACGCGCGCTGGGTCAGCGTCTACTGTTCCATCTTGACGACTCAATCCAGGGGCCGAATACCTGGCCGGAACGTTTTGTGCTGGTGGCGGATGAGCTTTCCGCCACCACGCTGGCGGAACTTCCTCAGGACCGCTTAGTCGGTGTGGTTGTCCGGGACGGCGCGGCCAACTCTCATGCGGCTATTATGGTTCGTGCGCTGGGTATCCCTACCGTCATGGGGGCCGATATCCAGCCGTCGGTATTACACCGCCGTACGCTGGTAGTGGACGGTTATCGCGGTGAACTGCTGGTCGATCCAGAACCGGTATTGATCCAGGAATACCAGCGTCTTATCAGTGAAGAAATTGAGCTGAGCCGCCTGGCGGAAGATGACGTCAACCAGCCAGCACAGTTGAAAAGCGGCGAGCGTGTGAAGGTGATGCTCAATGCGGGCCTCAGCCCGGAGCATGAAGAGAAGCTGGGGAGCCGGATCGATGGCATAGGCCTGTATCGCACCGAAATCCCGTTCATGCTGCAAAGCGGTTTTCCTTCGGAAGAAGAACAGGTTGCGCAGTATCAGGGCATGCTGCAAATGTTTAACGACAAGCCGGTGACCCTACGTACGCTGGATGTCGGCGCCGATAAACAACTGCCCTACATGCCGATCAGTGAAGAGAACCCGTGCCTTGGCTGGCGTGGGATCCGCATAACGCTCGATCAGCCGGAGATCTTTTTGATCCAGGTTCGGGCCATGCTGCGTGCCAACGCGGCAACCGGCAACCTGAGTATTTTGCTGCCGATGGTCACCAGCATTGATGAAGTGGACGAAGCGCGACGTTTGATTGAACGCGCCGGACGCGAAGTGGAAGAGATGATCGGCTACGCGATCCCAAAACCGCGCATTGGCATCATGCTGGAAGTTCCGTCGATGGTGTTTATGCTGCCGCATCTGATAAACCGGATAGACTTTATCTCGGTCGGAACCAACGATCTCACCCAGTACATTTTGGCTGTCGATCGTAACAATACGCGGGTGGCCAGCATTTATGACAGCCTGCATCCGGGTATGTTACGTGTGCTGGCGATGATTGCGCAGGAAGCCGAAAGAAGCGGTATCGATTTGCGATTGTGCGGTGAAATGGCGGGCGACCCGATGTGCGTGGCCATTCTGATCGGCCTGGGTTTTCGCCATTTGTCGATGAACGGTCGTTCCGTGGCTCGCGTTAAATATCTGCTGCGCCATATCGATTTTGATGAGGCGCAAACTCTGGCGCAACGCAGTCTGGAAGCGCAGATGGCGACAGAAGTACGCCATCAGGTGGCGGCTTTTATGGAACGCCGTGGCATGGGGGGACTGATTCGCGGGGGATTGTGAATCGAGGGCTGGTAACAGTAGGTATACATATCTTTTAACTGTAATCGGCATCCGCTGCGATCCCCATGTGCTATCATTCGCACCTTTGGAGCGCCTGCATTATGCAGGCGCGCTTATCAATTGCTGTCTGACTTCAGCGAAATAACAAGAACTTGTGGTGACAGATGACCAGTAGCTATCTGCATTTTCCGGATTTCGATCCGGTCATTTTCTCAATCGGACCCGTCGCGCTTCACTGGTACGGCTTAATGTATTTGGTGGGGTTTATTTTTGCGATGTGGCTGGCGACGCGCCGTGCTAATCGTCCGGGCAGTGGCTGGACCAAAAATGAAGTAGAAAATCTACTGTATGCGGGCTTCCTCGGGGTTTTCCTCGGAGGACGTATTGGTTACGTACTGTTCTATAACTTCCCGTTATTCCTCGATAATCCGCTGTATCTGTTCCGCGTTTGGGACGGCGGGATGTCCTTCCACGGTGGGCTGATTGGTGTGATCCTGGTGATGATTATCTTCGCCAAACGCACCAAGCGTTCGTTCTTCCAGGTTTCTGATTTCATTGCCCCGCTGATTCCGTTTGGTCTGGGCGCAGGGCGTCTGGGCAACTTTATCAACGGTGAGCTGTGGGGACGCGTTGATCCGAACTTCAAGTACGCCATGCTGTTCCCGGGCTCCCGTACCGAAGATATTTTACTGCTGCAAACTAACCCGCAATGGCAGTCTATTTTTGATACCTACGGCTCGCTGCCGCGCCACGCCTCACAGCTTTATGAGATGGCGCTGGAAGGCGTTGTGCTGTTTATCATTCTTAATCTGTACATTCGTAAACCGCGCCCGATGGGCTCGGTATCCGGTTTGTTCCTGATTGGTTATGGCGCGTTTCGTATTATCGTTGAATTCTTCCGCCAGCCGGATGCGCAGTTTACCGGCACCTGGGTACAGTACATTAGCATGGGACAGATCCTCTCAATCCCGATGATTGTCGCAGGCATTATTATGATGGTTTGGGCGTACCGCCGCAGCCCACAGCAACACGTTTCCTGAGGAACCATGAAACAGTATTTAGAACTGATGCAAAAAGTGCTGGATGAAGGCACACAGAAAAACGACCGTACCGGAACCGGAACGCTTTCCATTTTTGGTCATCAGATGCGTTTTAATCTGCAGGAAGGGTTCCCGCTGGTTACGACTAAACGCTGCCATTTACGCTCGATCATTCATGAACTGCTGTGGTTTTTGCAGGGCGACACCAACGTTGCCTACCTGCATGAAAACAACGTCTCAATCTGGGACGAATGGGCGGATGAAAACGGTAATCTGGGCCCGGTTTATGGCAAACAGTGGCGTGCGTGGCCTACGCCAGACGGTCGCCATATTGACCAGATCACCACGGTGTTAAACCAGCTTAAAAATGATCCGGACTCTCGCCGAATTATCGTTTCTGCATGGAACGTCGGTGAGCTGGATAAAATGGCGCTGGCGCCGTGCCACGCGTTCTTCCAGTTTTACGTGGCGGATGGCAAGCTCTCCTGCCAGCTGTATCAGCGTTCGTGCGATGTGTTCCTCGGTTTGCCGTTTAACATTGCCAGCTACGCCTTGCTGGTACACATGATGGCGCAGCAGTGCGATCTGGAAGTGGGTGATTTTGTCTGGACCGGTGGCGACACGCACCTGTACAGCAATCATATGGATCAAACGCATCTGCAGCTTAGCCGCGAACCGCGCGCGCTGCCGAAGCTGGTCATCAAACGTAAGCCTGAATCTATCTTTGACTATCGCTTCGAAGATTTCGAAATTGAAGGCTACGATCCGCATCCTGGTATTAAAGCGCCAGTGGCTATCTAATCGGCTTCATGCTGTCACAACCGACGCCCGTGTGCGTCGGTTTTTTTTGTCTCAAATCGCGTTCTTCGGCGTGGGTTCCTGAAATATTGCAACGACCTGCAACGCGACAAATATTCCTCGTAGCTCGCCGTAGAAACCGAATTTCCCGCTCGTTATTCATTTTCCTCACGCCATACTGGCGACATGAAAAAACAACACGGCTACACGCTTCTCGAAACCCTGATTGCGATGCTGATCGTCGCGGCGCTTGGCGCCTCGGGGCTGTATGGTTGGCAGCGCTGGCAGCAGCAACAGCGGCTATGGCAAACCGCCATTCAGGTGCGAGATTACCTGCTGCAACTGCGTGAAGATGCTAACTGGCGTAACCGCGATCACGTCATCAGCGTGATTCGGGATGGCACATCCTGGTGTTTTGTCAGCTCTGCTGCTGTGCAAACCACGTGTCTACCCGTTTCGCCCTTGGTTTTTACACCGCCCTGGGACGATGTCGAAATGGCAGAGATAACGCCTTCACTGGCCTTTTTTGGTCTGCGCAATACGGCATGGGCTGGACATATTCGCCTGAAAAATACGACAGGGGAATGGCGCGTGGTGGTGTCTGGCTGGGGGCGAATCAGGCTTTGCGAGAAAGATGAGGCCAGGTTATGTCAGTAAATGAACGGGGCTTTTCACTCCTGGAGGTGCTGATTGCTATGGCGATTAGCAGCGTTTTATTGCTTAGCTCAGCGCGATTTTTACCCGCGCTGCAGCGAGAGATCCTGCGCAACACGCGCCAGTTAGCGCTGGAAGATGAAATATGGCAGCGGGTATACACCGTGGCGAAGCATCTTCAGCGGGCAGGGTATTGCCGCGGAAACTGTGTCGGAGAGGGGCTGGTGATATCGGCTAAGGGCGACTGTGTCATTGCGCGCTGGGATGCCAATAGCAACGGCATTTGGGAGAGCAGTCCCGCGAAAGAGGCCGATACGATTGGCTTTCGTTTACAGGACAAGGTACTGGAGACCCTGCGGGGAGCGACGGACTGCAATGAAAAAGGGTGGGATAAAATGACCGATCCAGCCACGATACAGATTGAGACATTTCAGGTCGAACGTCTGAATATCAGCGGATATTCCCCGCTCCTTACGTTGCGTTTGCGCGGAGTGAACAATGTCGAACCACAAAAGGTTATTGAAGCAGTCTACAGCGTGACAGGATTCAACTTGTGAACCGTGAGCGGGGCGTTTCATCTTTAGCGATGGTCCTGTTACTGCTGGTGCTCGGTAGCCTTCTGCTGCAAGGCGTTAGCAGGCAGGAGTCCCGTTTTGCTTCGCGAGTGGTCACGCAAAGTCAGGCTCTGCAGCGCCAGGCTGTGGTGCAATCCGCGATGGAATGGGGGCGTATGCAGCCCTGGCGCTTACAACTCGCCGCACAGTGTCGGCGTTATACCACGCAGGATGCCGCTGTTTGTCTGCGACTGCTTACTAATAATTTCGTGCTGCTTATAGTCCATTATGAAGGGGTATCGTTATGGCGGCAGGGGGCGATTATTGATGACAATATCGAATATTCGGCGCATGGCTGGAGCGATTTTTGTCCGCTAAAGGAGCAGGCACTATGTCAGATCCCCTGAACAGACAGCGTGGCTTTAGCCTGCCGGAAGTGATGCTGGCAATGGTGCTGATGATCATGATTGTGACCGCGCTTTCAGGATACCAGCGGGCGCTGATGAACAGCTTTATCATCAGAAACCAGTATCAGCAACTCTGGCGTCACGCCTGGCAGCAAACCCAGCTGTATCAGTTTTCATCGCCTTTGAACTGGCAGGTTAACCGAATGCAGACAACGAGCGCGGGATGTGTCAGCATCAACGTTAAAATTTCTTCACCCTTGGGCAGGCAGGGTCAGATGACGCGTCTGCATTGCCCGAATCGTCAGTAGTCAGGAGTCGCTATGTTAAGGGTCTACCACTCCAATCGTCTGGATGTGCTGGAAGCGTTAATGGAATTTATCGTTGAGCGCGAGCGGCTGGACGACCCCTTTGAACCTGAGATGATCCTGGTTCAAAGTACCGGTATGGCGCAGTGGCTACAAATGACCCTTGCACAGAAGTTTAGTATTGCCGCCAACATCGATTTTCCGCTGCCCGCGAGTTTTATCTGGGATATGTTTGTGCGCGTGCTGCCGGATATCCCGAAAGAGAGCGCGTTCAGCAAACAGAGCATGAGCTGGAAGTTGATGACGCTGTTGCCGCAATTGCTGGATGGCGATGACTTCGCATTGCTGCGCCACTATCTGACGGACGACACCGATAAACGTAAGCTGTTTCAGCTTTCCTCGCGCGCGGCTGACCTCTTCGACCAGTATTTAGTTTATCGCCCTGAGTGGTTGACCCAGTGGGAAGCCGGGCGACTGGTTGAGGGACTCGGCGAGTCTCAGGCCTGGCAGGCGCCGTTGTGGAAAGCGTTGGTGGAACACACCGAGGAATTGGGCCAGCCGCGCTGGCATCGCGCCAATTTATACCAACGATTTATTCAGACTCTGGAAAGTGCGTCCGAGTGCCCGCAGGGACTGCCTTCTCGCGTCTTTATTTGCGGCATTTCAGCGCTGCCTCCGGTTTATTTGCAGGCATTGCAGGCGCTGGGCAAGCACATTGATATTCATCTGCTGTTTACCAACCCTTGCCGCTACTACTGGGGAGATATAAAAGATCCCGCCTGGCTGGCGAAGCTGATGGCGCGTCAGCGTCGGCACAGCTTTGAAGAACGCCATCTGCCGCTGTTTCGCGATAGTCAGAAAGCCGAAGGATTGTTTAACAGCGATGGTGAACAGGATGTGGGCAACCCGATGCTGGCCTCGTGGGGCAAACTGGGGCGCGATTACATTTATCTGCTTTCAGAACTGGAAAATAGTCAGGAGCTGGATGCGTTTGTCGATATAACACCTGACAATCTTTTGCATAATATTCAATCGGATATTCTGGAACTTGAAAGTCATGCCGTGGCGGGCGTTACGCTGGAAGAGTATTCGCGTAGCGACAATAAACGACGGCTTGAGCTGAACGACACCAGCGTGACTTTCCATGTTTGTCATAGCCCACAGCGCGAGGTAGAAATTCTTCATGACCGCCTGCTGGCAATGCTGGAAGCGGATCCCACGCTGACGCCGCGCGATATTATTGTGATGGTGGCGGATATCGACAGCTACAGCCCATTTATTCAGTCGGTCTTTGGCAGCGCACCAGCTGAGCGTTACTTACCTTATGCGATTTCCGACCGTCGGGCGCGCCAGTCTCATCCCGTCTTACAGGCCTTTATTAGCCTGCTGTCGCTGCCGGATAGCCGTTTTGTCTCAGAGGATGTGCTGGCATTACTGGATGTGCCCGTGCTGGCGGCGCGTTTCAATATTGATGAAGAAGGGCTGCGCTATCTTCGTTTATGGGTCAATGAATCCGGGATTCGCTGGGGAATTGACGACGATAACGTGCGTGAACTGGAACTTCCGCCTACAGGTCAGCATACCTGGCAATTTGGTTTAACGCGCATGCTGCTCGGCTACGCGATGGAAAGCGCGCAGGGCGAGTGGCAATCGGTATTGCCATACGATGAGTCCAACGGTTTGATTGCCGAGTTGGTAGGGCATCTGGCCTCGTTGCTGATGCAGCTCAATCTCTGGCGTAGAGGGTTAGCGCAGGAACGGCCGCTGGAAGAGTGGCTGCCCGTTTGTCGGGACATGCTTAATGATTTCTTCCTGCCGGATGCAGATACCGAAGCGGCGATGACGCTGATTGAACAGCAGTGGCAGGCCATTATCACTGAAGGTCTGGGGGCTGAGTATGGTGATGCCATACCGCTTTCTCTATTGCGTGATGAGCTGGCCCAGCGTCTTGACCAAGAGCGCATTAGCCAGCGCTTCCTGGCGGGGCCAGTTAACATTTGTACGCTGATGCCGATGCGCTCTATTCCTTTCAAGGTGGTTTGCCTGCTGGGTATGAACGATGGCGTTTATCCGCGTCAGCTTGCGCCGTTGGGCTTTGATTTGATGAGTCAAAAACCGATGAGGGGCGATCGCAGCCGTCGCGATGATGACCGCTACCTGTTTCTTGAAGCATTGATTTCAGCACAGCAAACGCTCTACATCAGCTACATTGGCCGCTCCATTCAGGACAACAGCGAGCGCTTCCCGTCGGTACTGGTGCAGGAACTGATGGACTACATCGGGCAAAGCCACTATCTGCCGGGCGATGAATCGTTGACCTGCGATCAAAGCGAGGCCCGGGTAAAAGCACACATTACTCGTTTGCATACCCGTATGCCCTTTGATGCACAAAACTATCTGCCGGGCGAACAGCAAAGCTATGCCCGGGAATGGCTGCCTGCGGCGAGCCTGTCAGGAAAAGCGCACACGGATTTTGTCCAGACGCTTCCCTTTGAGATGCCTGAAACGCTGACGCTGGAAACGCTGCAGCGATTTTGGGCTCATCCGGTAAGGGCTTTTTTCCAGATGCGGCTGAGGGTCAACTTCCGCTCTGAAGAAAGTGAGATCCCGGAAACGGAACCGTTCACTCTTGAAGGATTAACCCGCTATCAGCTTAATCAGCAATTGCTTAACACGCTGGTTGAAGAGAAGGATGCTGAACAACTGTTTCGCCGTTTTCGTGCGGCGGGCACGCTTCCCTATGGGCCATTTGGCGAAATTCTGTGGGATACGCAGCGTCAGGAGATGCAGTCGCTGGCTGAACGCATTATCGCCTGTCGTCAGCCCTGTCAGAGTATGGAAATCGATCTTAACTGTAACGGCGTGCAAATCACCGGTTGGCTGCCACAGGTGCAAGAGGACGGTTTGTTGCGCTGGCGCCCATCTTTGATAAGCATTGCGCAGGGGGTGCAACTTTGGCTGGAACATCTTGTCTATTGTGCCAGTGGCGGTACGGGAGAGAGCCGGTTGTTCCTGCGTAAAGACGGGGAATGGCGTTTTCCGCCACTGGATGCAGAGCAGGCGCTGCTGTACCTGTCGCAGCTCATTGACGGGTATCGGGAAGGCATGTCGTCACCATTGCTGGTATTGCCCGAAAGCGGCGGCGCCTGGATAAAAACCTGTTATGACGCCGTAAATGATGCCATGTTAGATGACGATGCAACGTTGCAAAAAGCGCGCAGTAAGTTTCTGCAGGCCTATGAAGGCAACATGATGGTACGGGGTGAAGGTGATGATATCTGGTATCAGCGTCTTTGGCGTCAGCTGGATGCGGCTACGCTGGAGACCATTGTTTTACAGTCTCAGCGCTACCTGTTACCGATTTTTCGCTTTAATCAGTCATGATGATTGTATAAAAATTGCGCAGTTCGATGGCTTCCACTATGATGCGCATTCTGTCACGGACTGATTCTTACAAAGAGAGGATGCTGGCTCGTTCAGCACATAGTCTTGCCCTGTTCAGACCACGTATTTATGCGTGCTTTGCTGTGAACAGGTGAATACGTTAATGATGAGGTTTGTGAATGCCCCGCAGCACCTGGTTCAGCGCATTACTGTTGTTCGTCGCCCTTTGGGTTCCCGTAAGTCAGGCAGATACCGGTTGGCAGCCTTTAGCTGAAACCATCCGTAAAAGCGATAAAGACACCCGCCAGTATCAGGCCGTGCGCCTTGATAACGGCATGGTCGTGTTGCTGGTATCCGATCCTCAGGCCGTGAAATCCCTTTCTGCACTGGTGGTTCCCGTGGGCTCGCTGGAAGATCCGGACGAGCATCAGGGGCTGGCGCATTATCTCGAACACATGTGTCTGATGGGCTCGAAAAAATACCCACAGCCGGACAGTCTGGCTGAATTCCTGAAAATGCACGGCGGCAGCCACAATGCCAGCACCGCGCCTTACCGTACGGCCTTCTATCTTGAAGTCGAAAACGACGCGTTGGTGGGGGCGGTGGATCGCCTGGCGGACGCTATTGCCGATCCGTTGCTGGATAAAAAATATGCCGATCGTGAGCGTAACGCGGTTAACTCCGAGCTGACGCTGGCGCGTACCCGAGACGGGATGCGTATGGCGCAGGTGAGTGCTGAGACCATCAACCCGGCGCACCCTGGCTCGCGTTTCTCCGGCGGAAATCTCGAGACATTAAGCGATAAACCGGGAAACCCGGTGGTGCAGGCATTACAAAAATTTCATGAAAAGTACTACTCCGCGAACCTGATGAAGGCGGTGATTTATAGCAATAAGCCGCTGCCAGAGCTGGCGCGGATAGCTGCTGACACCTTTGGACGCGTACCGAACAGAAATATCGTAAAGCCTGAAATTACCGTACCGGTAGTCACCGACGCGCAAAAGGGCGTCATCATCCACTATGTTCCGGCAATGCCGCGTAAAGTACTGCGCGTCGAGTTTCGTATCGATAACAACAGCGCGCAGTTCCGCAGTAAAACCGATGAGCTGGTGACCTATCTGATTGGTAATCGTAGCCCTGGCACGTTGTCTGACTGGCTGCAAAAGCAGGGACTGGTTGAAGGTATTCGTGCGGATTCCGATCCGGTGGTCAATGGGAACAGCGGCGTGTTAGCCATTTCCGCGACGTTAACCGACAAAGGGCTGGCGAATCGCGATGAAGTTGTTGCGGCAATTTTCAGTTATCTCAATCTGTTACGCGATAAAGGCGTCGATAAACGCTATTTTGACGAACTGGCGCACGTACTGGATCTCGATTTCCGTTATCCCTCCATCACCCGTGATATGGACTACGTGGAATGGCTGGCTGATACCATGATCCGCGTTCCTGTCGAACATACGCTGGATGCGGTGAATATTGCCGACCAGTACGATGTGAAAGCCGTTGAGCAACGTCTGGCAATGATGACGCCACAGAATGCGCGTATCTGGTATATCAGTGCGAAAGAACCGCATAATAAAACCGCTTATTTTGTCGATGCGCCTTACCAGGTGGATAAAATCAGCGACAAAACCTTTGCCGACTGGCAGCAAAAAGCGCAGGGCATTGCGCTGTCGTTACCGGAGTTGAACCCCTACATTCCGGATGATTTCACGCTGATTAAAACGGATAAAAAATACGCTCACCCGGAACTGATCGTTGATGAGCCGGATCTACGCGTGGTGTATGCGCCGAGCCAGTATTTTGCCAGTGAGCCGAAGGCTGACGTCAGCGTGATCCTGCGTAACCCGAAGGCCATGGACAGCGCTCGCAACCAGGTATTATTCGCACTTAACGATTACCTGGCGGGGATTGCGCTCGATCAGTTAAGCAACCAGGCGTCGGTAGGTGGAATTGGTTTCTCTACCAACGCTAACAATGGGTTGATGCTTAACGCCAACGGCTATACCCAACGTCTGCCGCAGCTTTTTCAGGCGCTGCTGAGCGGCTATTTCAGCTACACCTCAACGGATGAACAGCTGGAACAGGCGAAATCCTGGTATGCCCAGATGATGGATTCTGCAGAGAAGGGTAAAGCCTACGATCAGGCAATTATGCCAGTGCAAATGCTTTCTCAGGTGCCGTACTTCTCACGCGATGAGCGCCGTAAGCTACTGCCTTCCATCACCCTGAAAGAGGTGATGGCGTACCGCGACGCCTTAAAAACCGGTGCGCGGCCTGAATTCCTGGTAATAGGTAATATGAGCGCCGCTCAGGCGACGACCATGGCGCGGGATATCCAACAACAGCTTGGCGCTAACGGGTCACAGTGGTGTCGCAATAAAGATGTGGTTGTGGACAAGAAGCAGTCCGTCATCTTTGAAAAAGCAGGCAGTAGCACGGACTCCGCGCTGGCGGCGGTATTTGTGCCAACCGGATACGATGAATACGCTAGTTCAGCCTACAGCGCCATGTTAGGGCAGATTGTTCAGCCGTGGTTCTACAATCAACTGCGTACTGAAGAGCAGTTAGGCTACGCTGTATTTGCTTTCCCAATGAGTATTGGCCGTCAGTGGGGAATGGGGTTCCTGCTGCAAAGCAATGATAAGCAGCCGTCTTACCTTTGGGAGCGTTATAAAGCGTTCTTCCCGACGGCGGAAGCGAAGCTGCGGGCGATGAAACCTGAAGAGTTTGCGCAAATTCAGCAGGCGATTATTGCGCAAATGCTGCAGGCGCCGCAAACGCTGGGGGAAGAAGCCTCACAGTTAAGCAAAGATTTTGATCGCGGCAATATGCGCTTCGATTCACGTGATAAAATAGTGGCTCAGATTAAACTGCTGACGCCGCAAAAACTTGCCGACTTCTTCCATCAGGCGGTGGTTGAGCCGCAAGGCATGGCGATACTGTCACAGGTTTCCGGCAGTCAGAACGGGAAAGCAGAATATGTGCACCCGGAAGGCTGGAAAGTGTGGCAGACCGTCAGCGCGTTGCAGCAAACCTTACCCCTGATGAGTGATAAGAATGAATGATGCCGCTGAGTCCCTTGATCCACTGCGCTTGCCCCTGACGGGCGAGCGCCTGATTGAAGCCTCTGCGGGCACCGGTAAAACCTTTACCATCGCCGCCCTGTATTTACGTTTACTGCTTGGACTGGGCGGCTCTGCCGCCTTTCCTCGTCCTCTGACCGTTGAAGAACTGCTCGTGGTCACCTTCACCGAGGCAGCCACCGAAGAGTTGCGCGGTCGAATTCGTAGCAACATTCATGAACTGCGAATTGCCTGCCTGCGTGAAAAGACCGACAACCCGCTAAATGCCCGTTTGTTAGATGAAATCGCCGATAAAAAACAGGCCGCTCACTGGCTGCTATTGGCTGAAAGACAGATGGATGAAGCGGCGGTGTTTACCATCCACGGCTTTTGTCAGCGTATGCTCAGTCTCAACGCCTTTGAATCAGGCATGCTGTTCGAACAGCAACTGATAGAAGATGAATCGCTGCTGCGCTATCAGGCCTGTGCGGACTTCTGGCGTCGGCACTGCTATCCGCTACCCCGCGACATTGCGCAGGTGATTTTTGAAACGTGGAAAGGACCGCAGGCTCTGCTGAGAGACATCGATCGCTATCTGCAGGGGGAAGCGCCGGTCATCAAGGCTCCGCCGTCTGATGACGAAACGCTGGCTTCCCGGCACGAACAAATTCTCACGCGCATTAACCAGATCAAGCAGCAATGGCGTGATTCCGTTGATGAGCTGGATGGCCTGCTGGAAGCCTCCGGGATCGACCGGCGTAAATTTAATCGTGGTAACCAGGGCAAGTGGATCGAAAAGATCAGCGCATGGGCGCAAGAAGAAACCCAAAGTTATCAGCTTCCTGACGCGCTGGAGAAATTCTCTCAGCGTTTTCTGGAAGAGCGCACTAAAGCGGGCGGAATAACTCCTCAGCACCCGCTGTTTGTCGCTATTGATGAACTGCTTAGCGAACCGTTAACTCTCCGCGATCTGGTGATCACCCGGGCGCTGGCGGAGATCCGTTCGGCGGTTGCCGAGGAGAAACGACGCCGCGGTGAGCTAGGCTTTGACGATATGCTCAGCCGTCTGGATGCGGCGTTGCGCAGTGAAAGCGGCGATGCCCTGGCGACGGCTATTCGTACCCGTTTTCCGGTCGCGATGATCGATGAATTTCAGGATACCGATCCGCAGCAGTACCGTATTTTTCGTCGGATCTGGCAGCATCAGCCGGATACCGCACTGCTGCTGATTGGCGACCCAAAACAGGCGATTTACGCGTTTCGCGGCGCGGATATCTTCACCTATATGAAGGCGCGCAGCGAGGTCAGCGCACACTATACGCTCGATACCAACTGGCGTTCGGCCCCCGGCATGGTCAATAGCGTAAATACGCTTTTCAGCCAGATGGATGACGCCTTTATGTTCCGCGAAATCCCCTTTAGCCCGGTAAAATTTGCAGAAAAAAACCAGTCGTTTCGGTTTGTTTTACACGGTGAGACACAGCCAGCCATGAGCATGTGGCTGATGGAAGGGGAAAGCTGCGGCGTAGGCGATTATCAAAACTACATGGCCCAGGTGTGCGCCACGCAAATTCGCGACTGGCTTAAGGCCGGGCAGTCTGGCGCTGCGCAACTGGTCAGTGGTAAAACATCCAGTCCGGTACGCGCGTCGGATATCAGCGTACTGGTTCGTAGCCGCCAGGAGGCGGCACTGGTCCGTGATGCGCTGACGCAGCTGGCAATTCCCTCCGTCTACCTTTCCAACCGTGACAGCGTATTTGAAACGCTGGAAGCGCGGGAGTTGCTGTGGGTGCTGCAGGCGGTGATGACGCCGGAACGTGAGAACACGCTGCGTAGCGCGCTGGCGACCTCAATGATGGGGCTGAATGCGCAGGATCTTGAAGCCTTAAATAACGACGAAAATGCCTGGGATGCGGTGGTCGAAGAGTTTGATGGCTATCGTCAGATCTGGCATAAACGCGGCGTGATGCCGATGCTGCGCGCGCTGATGACAACCCGCCAGATTGCGGAAAACCTGCTGGCGACGGCGGGGGGCGAACGCCGCCTGACCGATATTTTACACATCAGCGAACTGTTGCAGGAAGCAGGCTCGCAGCTGGAAAGCGAGCATGCGCTGGTGCGCTGGCTGTCCCAGCATATTCTTGAACCCGACAGCAACGCGTCCAGCCAGCAGCTCAGGCTGGAAAGCGACAAGCATCTGGTCAAAATCGTCACTATCCATAAATCTAAAGGGCTGGAGTATCCGCTGGTCTGGTTGCCGTTTATCACGAATTTCCGCGTCCAGGATCAGGCTTTCTACCACGATCGCAGCTCTTTTGAAGCCGTGCTGGATCTCAGCGATGCCGAGGAGAGCGTTGAGCTGGCTGAAGCGGAGCGTCTGGCGGAAGACCTGCGTTTGCTCTATGTCGCGCTAACCCGTTCGGTATGGCACTGCAGCCTTGGCGTGGCGCCGTTGGTGCGACGTCGGGGCGATAAAAAAGGGGATACCGATGTGCATCACAGCGCCCTTGGTCGCCTGTTGCAAAAAGGTGAGCTGATGGATGCCGCGGGTCTGCGTAGTGCGATTGAAGCGCTGTGTAGCGACGATATTGCCTGCCAGACGCCTGCGCAGCCTGACGGTGAACCCTGGCAGGTTGCACAGACTGTTAGCTGCGAACTGAGTGCGAAAATACTACAGCGTACGCCCGGCGATAGCTGGCGCGTGACCAGTTATTCCGGTCTGCAACAGCGAGGGCATGGAATCGCGCAGGATCTGATCCCGCGACTGGATATTGATGCCGCAGGCGTTGGTGAGGTTATTGAAGAGTCAGGGCTTACACCGCATCAGTTCCCGCGCGGCGCTTCGCCAGGTACATTCTTGCATAGCCTGTTTGAAGATCTCGACTTTACTCAACCAGTAGATCCGAGTTGGGTCGAGGAAAAACTGGCGTTGGGCGGTTATGACGCGCACTGGACGCCGGTTTTGACCGAATGGCTGGACGCCATTTTGCAGGCGCCTCTCAACGAGACGGGCGTGAGTTTGAGCCATCTTTCCGCGCGTGAAAAACAGGTGGAGATGGAGTTTTACCTGCCGATTTCGCAGCCGCTGATGGCCAGCCAACTTGATGCGTTAATTCGCCAATACGATCCGCTCTCCGCGGGGTGCCCTGCGTTGGAATTTATGCAGGTACGCGGCATGCTGAAAGGATTTATTGACCTGGTTTTCCGCCACCAGGGGCGTTATTACCTTCTCGATTACAAATCGAACTGGCTGGGGGAAGACAGCTCAGCGTATACGCAGCAGGCGATGGCCTCTGCCATGCAGGCGCATCGCTACGACCTGCAGTATCAACTTTATACCCTGGCGCTGCATCGCTACTTGCGCCATCGCATTGCTGATTACGATTATGAATGCCATTTTGGCGGCGTTATCTATCTCTTCTTGCGTGGCATTGACAGTGAAAATCCGCAACAGGGAATTTACGCGACCCGACCAGACGGGGAGTTAATCGCCTTGATGGACGAGATGTTTGTCGGTGCGCCACTGGAGGAGATGTCATGACAATCCAGAAACGATTACTGGAAGCTGTGGAGCAAAAACAGCTCCGGCCTCTGGATGCCCAGTTTGCGCTGGCGGTTGCCGGAAATGACAACCCTGCCGTTGCGCTGGCGGCGGCGTTGCTCAGTCGTGAAGCAGGAGAAGGGCACGTCTGCTTACCACTTTCACGGTTATCCCTGAGCGAGGATGCCCATCCCCTTTTAAGCGCCTGGCTCGCTGAAGTGGGGGAGCCAGAAGACTGGACGGAATGTCTGCTGGCCTCTGGGGCGGTAAGCCGTGGTGAGCAACCCACGCCGCTGGTGCTGCACAGCGATCGCTTGTATCTGAACCGGATGTGGCATAACGAACGGGCGGTGGCTCGCTTTTTCAGTGAAGTTAACCACGCCATTGAGGTGGATGAACAACGGCTGACCCACACGCTGGCGGCGTTGTTTCCACCAGCGGAAGGTGTTAACTGGCAAAAAGTGGCCGCTGCGGTGGCGTTGACCCGTCGTATATCGGTGATCTCCGGCGGGCCGGGGACCGGAAAAACGACAACAGTTGCGAGGCTTTTGGCGGCGTTGATTCAGATGGCGGAGGGAGAACGCTGCCGTATTCGCCTGGCGGCTCCTACTGGAAAGGCGGCAGCGCGCCTGACTGCCTCGCTGGGCGCAGCGCTACGAGAACTGCCGTTAACCGAAGAGCAAAAGAAACGCATTCCCGATGACGCCAGTACGTTGCATCGATTATTAGGCGCTCAGCCAGGCAGTCAGCGCCTGCGCCATCATGCGGGAAACCCGCTGCATCTGGATGTGCTGGTGGTGGATGAAGCCTCGATGATTGATTTGCCGATGATGTCGCGCCTTATCGATGCGCTGCCGCCGCACGGGCGGGTGATTTTTCTTGGCGATCGTGACCAGCTCGCTTCCGTCGAAGCGGGGGCGGTGCTGGGGGATATCTGTGCTTTCGTCGGTGACGGGTTTACCCCGGAACGCGCCCGCCAGCTCAGTCGTCTGACCGGAAGCGCTATTCCGGCAGGTCTGGGAACTCAGGCCGCCGCTTTGCGCGACAGTTTGTGTCTGCTGCAAAAGAGTTACCGTTTCGGTAGCGATTCCGGAATCGGTCAGTTGGCTGCTGCGATTAATCGTGGTGACAAAGCCGCGCTCAAAACGGTCTTCCAGCAGGGGTTTAGCGACATTGAAAAACGCACGCTACATAGCAGCGAAGATTACGCCGCGATGTTGGATGAGGCGCTGGCGGGTTATGGGCACTATCTGGATTTACTGCGAGAGGGCGCTGAGCCGGATGCCGTCATTCAGGCCTTCAATGAGTATCAGCTGTTGTGTGCCCTGCGTGAAGGTCCGTTTGGCGTGGGTGGTTTGAATGAACGCCTTGAGCAGGTGATGGCGCAAAAACGTAAAATTCATCGTTCAACGCATAGCCGCTGGTATGAGGGAAGACCGGTGATGATCGCGCGCAATGACAGTTCGCTGGGATTATTTAACGGTGATATCGGCATTGCCCTCGATCGTGGACAGGGCCTGAGGGTGTGGTTTGCGCTGCCGGACGGTTCTATCAAATCAGTCCAGCCCAGTCGCTTACCTGAACATGAAACCACCTGGGCGATGACCGTGCACAAATCGCAGGGATCTGAGTTTGACCATGCGGCGTTGATTTTACCCAGCCAGCATTCACCCGTGGTTACCCGCGAGCTGGTCTATACCGCCGTCACCCGCGCGCGCCGGCGTCTGTCACTGTATGCCGATGAGCGGATATTAAGTAACGCCATTGCCACCCGCACCGAACGTCGCAGCGGATTGTCGGCGTTGTTTAATCAATAAAATTCGTTGCCGGATAAGGCATTTATACCGCATCCGGCAACGACCACTACCCCAAATCCGCCATCAGCACCTTTGACCGCCGCTGATAGTTGTACATCTCTTTCTTGCTTTCCGGCAGCAGGTCGATATCCACCGGCGTGAAACCACGTTCCTGGAACCAGTGAATGCTGCGCGTGGTCAGCACGAACAGTTTGCTCAGTCCCATTTGCCGGGCCTGCGCGGCGATCCGCTCCAGCAATACTTCCCCGCGTGATGAGCTACGGTAGTCCGGATGCACCGCCACGCACGCCATTTCGCCAATTCTCTCCTCCGGGAACGGGTACAGAGCGGCGCAGGCGATGGTCAGGTTATCGCGCTGAATAATTGTGAATTTGTCGATCTCCATTTCCAGTTGTTCGCGGGAGCGACGTACCAGAATGCCTTGCTGCTCCAGCGGGCGGATCAACTCCAGAATCCCGCCGATATCGTTAATGGTAGCGCGGCGGATCTGCTCGGCGCTTTCCATTACGATCTGTGTACCGATCCCGTCACGGGAGAACAGTTCCTGCAGCAATGCGCCATCTTCCTGATAGCTGATCAGATGGCAGCGCCGTACCCCACTGCGACAGGCTTTCACTGCCCCACGCAGAAAGCGCACTGTGCCGGAGCTGTAATCGCCTTGCTCTTCCTGCAACTCAACGCGCGCCTGGGCTTCGTTAGGAAACAGCTCGGAAATAATATCGCCATCATCGTTGGTGACGCCCTGAGAGGAGCAAAAGCCGATCATTTTCTCTGCCTTCAGTTTGATAGCCAACTGCGTGGCGACCTCTTCTGAAGTCAGGTTAAAGCTCTCACCGGTGACGGAAACGGCGACTGGGCCCATCAGCACAATCGCGCCACTGTCTAACTGGCGGTGAATGGCATCTTCATCAATACGACGAATACGTCCGCTATGGCAGTAATCCACGCCGTCATCAACGCCCAGCGGCTGGGAGATAATAAAATTACCGCTGACCACATTGATGTGCGCCCCCTGCAATGGCGTATTATTCAGGCTCATTGACAGGCGGGCGGTAATATCAAGCTGAAGTAACCCTGCCGCCTGTTTGACCAGCTCCAGGGTTTTAGCGTCGGTAACGCGCGTATTCTTGTGGTACACCGGTTCATGATGATGTGCCGCAAGATTGGCATCAATCTGCGGTCGTGCGCCATAGACCACGACAAGGCGGATGCCGAGGCTATGAAGAAGGCCAATGTCATTGACGATACTGGAAAAGTTTTCATGCTCGATGGCTTCGCCGCCCAGCATAATGACAAACGTCTTTCCCCGATGGGTATTGATATAGGGAACAGAATGGCGGAATCCCTGTACCAGTTCGGTTCTACGCTCCTTCACCACGGCACACCCTCATTGCATGATTATTCGTAATTTGTGTATTTTTATTCTGTTTTGACGCTGTGCGCAAGCGTAATTTTTACCCATGCCGAAGATTTTTCTCAGTAATGCCGTGAATATAAAAAGAATGTTTACCCTTTTATAGATGACAGATTATGCGTCATTCGCTAAAGTTTCCGGTCAATTCAGACGTTTTACGTATTACCTCAATAAAGATTTCTTTTTGCTCGGGAGAAGCATGTCGGGATCCAATTCAGCAATCAGTCGCCGCCGTTTACTGAAAGGTGCGGGTGCTATGTGGCTTTTGAGCGTCAGCCAGGTTGGTCTGGCTGCCATGAGTCAGGTCGTTGCCGTACGTGTCTGGCCAGCGTCCAGCTACACCCGCGTCACGGTAGAATCAAACCGTCTGCTGAAATACAAACAGTTTGCCCTGAGTAATCCTGAGCGTGTGGTTGTGGATATTGAAGGCGTTAATTTGAACTCGGTGCTCAAGGGCATGGGTGCGCAGATCCGTCCTGACGATCCGTATATTAAATCGGCGCGCGTCGGGCAGTTTGACCCACAGACCGTGCGGATGGTGTTCGAGCTGAAACAGAATGTGAAGCCGCAACTTTTTGCGCTGGCTCCGGTGGCGGGCTTTAAAGAACGTCTGGTGATGGATCTCTATCCTGCGAATGCCCAGGATGTTCAGGATCCGCTGCTGGCGTTGCTGGAAGAATACAACAAGGGCGATCTGGACAAACAGGTGCCGCCTGCGCAAAGTGGCCCGCAGCCGGGTAAAGCGGGGCGCGATCGTCCCATTGTCATTATGCTCGACCCAGGGCATGGCGGAGAGGACTCCGGTGCGGTGGGGAAATACAAGACGCGTGAAAAAGATGTGGTGCTGCAGATTGCCCGACGTCTGCGAGCCCTCATAGAGAAAGAGGGCAACATGAAGGTCTTTATGACGCGAAATGAAGATATCTTCATTCCGCTTAAAGTCCGCGTGGCGAAAGCGCAGAAGCAGCGTGCAGACCTGTTTGTCTCTATCCATGCTGATGCATTCACCAGTCGACAGCCCAGAGGTTCGTCGGTATTTGCGCTCTCGACTAAAGGGGCGACCAGCACCGCCGCGAAATATCTGGCGCAAACTCAGAACGCCTCGGATTTGATTGGCGGCGTCAGCAAGAGCGGCGATCGCTACGTCGACCATACCATGTTCGACATGGTGCAATCGCTGACCATTGCCGACAGCCTGAAGTTTGGTAAAGCGGTATTGAATAAGCTCGGTAAAGTTAACAATCTGCATAAGAACCAGGTTGAACAAGCCGGGTTTGCGGTACTTAAAGCGCCGGATATTCCGTCTATTCTGGTGGAAACCGCATTTATCAGTAACGTTGAGGAAGAGCGCAAGCTCAAAACTGCGACCTTCCAGCAGGAAGTTGCAGAGTCGATTCTGGCGGGGATCAAAGCCTACTTTGCCGATGGCGCGACGCTGGCGAGAAGGGGATAACAAAAAAGCGCTGAAAAGCGCTTTTTTTATGGACCGCAGATACAAAAAAACACCCTTTAGGGTGTTTATAATGTTGGTTGCGGGGGCCGGATTTGAACCGACGACCTTCGGGTTATGAGCCCGACGAGCTACCAGGCTGCTCCACCCCGCGTCACCGTACTGCTTTATATTTTATCAAATTTGATTGGTTGCGGGGGCCGGATTTGAACCGACGACCTTCGGGTTATGAGCCCGACGAGCTACCAGGCTGCTCCACCCCGCGTCACCGTACTGCTTTTATTTCATCAAATTTTAATTGGTTGCGGGGGCCAGATTTGAACTGACGACCTTCGGGTTATGAGCCCGACGAGCTACCAAGCTGCTCCACCCCGCGTCCGTGGATGCGCACTATACTCTGCTCGCATTTTCATGCAACCCTTTTTTCACCTTGATCACGTTTTTAAGGTGAAAATGAACAAAAACAACGCATTCTGGATTGTTTTTTGCTCAAAATTTGCGTTCGGGTATGTATACGCATTTCATTAGGTTCGGGGGTTTGTTATCTTCGTCTCGCATTCAGGCAACATAAGACGAGAACAATGAAAGGACGTTGGGCAAAATATCTTCTGGCGGGAGCAGTCGTCGCGATGCTCGCCGCGTGTTCCTCAAAACCCACCGATCGTGGACAGCAGTATAAAGACGGGAAATTTACCCAGCCTTTCTCACTGGTGAACCAGCCTGATGCGGTTGGCGCACCAATCAATGCCGGTGATTTCGCCGAGCAGGTTAATCAAATTCGCAGCGCTTCGCCACGTTTGTACGGCAACCAGAGCAACGTTTACAACGCTATCCAGCAGTGGTTACGTGCGGGCGGTGATACGCGCAGTATGCGCCAGTTTGGTATTGATGCCTGGCAAATGGAAGGGGCGGACAACTACGGTAACGTCCAGTTTACCGGTTACTACACGCCGGTTATTCAGGCGCGCCATACGCGCCAGGGCGAGTTTCAGTATCCTATCTATCGCATGCCGCCAAAACGTGGGCGCTTACCAAGCCGTGCCGAGATTTACGCGGGTGCGCTGAGCGACAACTACATTCTGGCATACAGCAACTCCCTGATGGATAACTTCATTATGGATGTGCAGGGCAGTGGTTACATCGATTTTGGCGATGGCAGTCCGCTTAACTTCTTTAGCTATTCCGGTAAAAACGGCCACGCCTATCGCAGCATCGGTAAGGTGCTTATCGATCGTGGCGAAGTGAAAAAAGAAGATATGTCGATGCAGGCTATTCGCCATTGGGGTGAAACGCACAGCGAAGCCGAAGTGCGTGAGCTGTTGGAGCAGAACCCATCGTTTGTCTTCTTTAAACCGCAATCTTTTGCACCGGTCAAAGGGGCCAGCGCGGTACCGTTGATTGGCCGCGCATCTGTGGCTTCTGACCGCAGTATCATTCCGGCGGGCACAACATTGCTGGCGGAAGTCCCGTTACTGGACAATAACGGCAAGTTTACCGGCCAGTACGAACTGCGCCTGATGGTGGCGTTAGATGTGGGTGGCGCTATTAAAGGGCAACACTTCGATATCTATCAGGGCATTGGTGCTGACGCCGGACACCGTGCGGGGTGGTATAATCACTACGGTCGCGTCTGGGTACTGAAAACAGCGCCGGGTACGGGTAACGTGTTCAGCGGTTAATAGCCGGATGGCGCTCGATATTAATGAATTTGAGGTGTTATGTCTGTGGTTATCAGTGATGCCTGGCGCCAGCGTTTTGGCGGTACGGCGCGTCTGTATGGCGAAAATGCGCTGCAGTTGTTTGCCCAATCGCACGTTTGTGTGGTCGGGATTGGCGGGGTAGGGTCGTGGGCGGCGGAAGCGCTGGCGCGTACCGGTATTGGTGCCATCACGCTCATCGATATGGATGATGTGTGCGTCACCAATACTAACCGCCAGATCCATGCTCTGCGCGATAACGTCGGCCTGGCAAAAGCTGAAGTGATGGCTGAACGTATCCGCCAGATTAACCCGGAGTGCCGGGTGAACGTGGTCGATGATTTTGTCACGCCTGATAATGTTGCTGAGTATATGAGTGCGGGTTATTCGTATGTCATCGATGCGATTGATAGCGTGCGCCCAAAAGCGGCACTGATCGCCTGGTGTCGGCGTAACAAAATTCCGCTTGTGACCACCGGTGGTGCGGGAGGGCAGATCGACCCGACGCAGATACAGGTCGTTGATTTGGCAAAAACTATCCAGGATCCGCTGGCAGCCAAGCTACGCGAGCGACTGAAAAGCGATTTTGGCGTGGTGAAAAACAGCAAAGGCAAGTTGGGCGTGGACTGTGTGTTCTCGACCGAAGCGCTGGTTTACCCGCAGGCAGATGGCTCGGTATGTGCGATGAAAGCGACGGCGGAAGGGCCGAAGCGCATGGATTGCGCATCCGGTTTTGGCGCGGCCACTATGGTGACCGCCACCTTTGGCTTTGTTGCAGTCTCACACGCGCTGAAGAAGATGATGGCGAAAGCGGCGCGCCAGAGTTGAGTGTGATGTGCCGGATAAGACGCGTTCGCGTCGCCATCCGGCAACCATCAAACCTGTCGGGCAGCCTCAAGAATCGCCTCGTTCAGAGCATGCAGCCCCTGGGTACGCGAGGCGCTGAGCTGCGCGCGTAAACCTAGCTCGTCAAATAATGCCATAGGCGAATGCGCCAGTAACTCGGCTGCAGTTTTACCTTCGACCGCCGTGAGTAATACCGCCAGCAGCCCGCGTACAATGCGACCTTCGCTGTCGCCGAAGAAATGCAGAGTACCATTCTCATGAAGGGTATGCCCCAGCCAAACGCGGTTTTCGCAGCCCGCAATCTCTTTGGCCTGTGCCTTTAGCGAATCCGGAAGCGCTGGCAACTGCTTACCCAGCAGAATCAGCTGGCGATATTTATCTTCCCACTGGGTGAGCGAGGTAAAGGTATTGCGTAACGTATCTTCCGTTACGGTTGTGCCAAACGGGTGTCCGGCGAACAGAGGGCTTGTCATTAATCCACCAATATTTCCAGCGCGCGGTCAACGGCTGCGACCAACGCATCTACATCACTTTGCGTATTATAAGGTGCAAATGAGGCGCGTAGCGTCCCGGATACGCCCAGTTCTGCCAGCAGCGGTTGCGCACAGTGTTGTCCTGCACGCAGTGCAATGCCATATTCGGCTAGCAACGTCACCATGTCGCTGTGATGAACGCCTGCGAAATCAAAGGCTAACAGACTGGAGTCCTGGCAGCGGAAGGAGCGAAAGCCGGGGCGTTTCGCCAGCGCATCTTCTGCCAACGTCGCCAGACCCCGGCTCCAGTTTTCGGCCTGCACCACGTCAACGTCCGCCAGCCATTCGAGCGCCGCGCTTAGCCCGATAACGCCAGCAACGTTAGGTGTACCGGCCTCCAGCTTCCATGGAACAGCCTGGGTGGTGAAACCGTCAAAACTGACTTCGCTAATCATTTTACCCCCACCGAGCCAGGGAGACATGGCATCCAGCAGTTCCGGTTTACCGTACAGCACGCCAATGCCGGTGGGGCCATACAGCTTGTGGCCCGAGAACGCATAGAAATCAATGTCTAATTGCTGTACGTCGGCGGGGAAATGGACAATCCCCTGGGCGCCGTCCACCATCACCACCATACCAGCCGCATGGGCGAGCGTAATGGCGCGGGCCAGATCCGGGCAACCGCCGGTAACGTTCGACATCTGCCCAAGCGCCAGAATGCGGCTGCGTGGAGTGATGAGTTGCGCGAGGCTTTCAACGTCTGGCAATAAATGGGCGTTAAGCGGCAGCCTGACGACCTTCGCCCCCGTTTGCTCTGCCACCATCAGCCAGGGCACGAGGTTGGCATGATGCTCTGCTGCGCTAACGATAATCTCATCACCCGGTTGTAAGCGCGGTCGCGCATAGCTTTGGGCAACCATGTTGATCGCTTCCGTCGTACCGCGGGTCCAGACGATTGTTTTGTCATCCGGCGCATTAATCAGGCTTGCGACTTTTTCCCGCGCGGCTTCATAGCGTGCGGTCAGGCGCTGTGCTTCGGCAAACTGGCTGCGGTGGACGTTCCCGGCGCTCAGGCTATAAAACTGATGGGTGGCCTCAATCACTGCCTGCGGCTTCAGTGCGGTAGCAGCGCTGTCGAGATAGACGCCAGCATCGTTGAGTGCGGGAAATTGCGCGCGAAACTGCGCGGGGTTAAAAGCGTTCATGGTATTCCTCAGTTCAGTAAACCGATCGTGGCGCAAAAAGGGCGCTGATACAAGGGGGGGCTAACCATCGGAATACTCTGGATATCCTGGCAAAGTCCACGCAGTGTCTTATGCTATATACCGTTAGGCGAGCAATTTAGCCTGTTACGGAGTGTGTTTTTAATAGCATAAATCGCTTTAAGGAGAAAAAGATGAAAAAGACTGCCGCAATTATCTCTGCTTGTATGCTGACTTTTGCCCTGAGCGCCTGTTCTGGTTCGAATTACGTGATGCACACCAATGATGGTCGATCAATCGTATCTGATGGTAAGCCACAGACCGACAATGAAACGGGGATGATTTCGTATAAAGACGCTAACGGCAACAAACAGCAGATTAACCGTACCGATGTGAAAGAGATGGTAGAACTGGATAACTAACCGGTCGTCCATCGACAAAGAGTCGGACAAAAAAAAGCACCGCAATTTGGCGGTGCTACATTAATCACTATGGACAGACAGGGTAAATGTACAGGAAGTGAAAAAGGGTAGCTTTGCTACCATGGTCTGAATCGCAGACCAATTGCAAACACAACAACACAACATCACAACCGTAAGCCAAAAGCCCACCAGAACACGCATTCCGATAAAACTTTTCGTTCCGGCTTCAGGAAGTGCCGCCACTATAGGTATTTGCTGGTAGAACCTCAACGGACAATTTATAATGGCTCAGATAAAAAAAACTAATAGGTTACAACCTGTTGGTTAATTGTTAAATTCATTTAACATCAAAGCCTAAAAGTCATGTCAAAACGATTACCACCCCTAAATGCGTTGCGTGTTTTTGATGCTGCAGCGCGTCATTTGAGCTTTACTCGCGCAGCAGAAGAGCTTTTTGTGACGCAGGCCGCAGTAAGTCATCAAATCAAGTCACTTGAGGATTTCCTGGGGCTGAAGCTGTTTCGTCGACGCAATCGATCTTTGCTGTTAACGGAAGAAGGCCAAAGCTACTTTCTCGACATCAAAGAGATTTTTTCGCAATTAACCGACGCGACGCGTAAACTTCAGGCACGCAGTGCAAAAGGTGCGCTCACCGTGAGTTTATTGCCCAGTTTTGCAATCCAATGGATGGTTCCCAGACTCTCTAGCTTTAACTCAGCTTATCCGGGAATCGATGTCAGGATCCAGGCGGTGGACCGTCAGGAAGACAAACTGGCTGACGACGTTGATGTGGCGATTTTCTACGGACGTGGCAACTGGCCGGGTCTGCGTGTTGAAAAATTGTACGCAGAATATCTATTGCCGGTCTGCTCGCCGCTATTACTCACCGGTGATAAACCGCTAAAGACGCCCGAAGATCTGGCGAAACACACATTATTGCACGATGCGTCGCGCCGTGACTGGCAAGCCTATACGCGCCAGCTTGGCCTGAATCATATCAACGTACAGCAGGGACCCATCTTCAGCCATAGCGCCATGGTGCTCCAGGCTGCTATCCATGGACAGGGAATTGCGTTGGCTAATAACGTCATGGCGCAATCCGAAATAGAAGCCGGACGTCTGGTCTGTCCGTTTAATGATGTTCTGGTCAGCAAAAACGCATTTTATCTGGTTTGTCATGACAGTCAGGCAGAACTGGGTAAAATAGCCGCCTTCCGTCAGTGGATTCTGGCGAAAGCGGCCACGGAACAAGAAAAATTCCGCTTTCGTTATGAACAATAATTTACGTAGGGTATTCACATGACCAGCCGTTTTATGCTGATTTTTGCCGCCGTAAGTGGCTTTATCTTTGTGGCGTTGGGCGCCTTTGGGGCACATGTTCTGAGTAAAACCCTCGGTGTCGTTGAGATGGGGTGGATCCAGACTGGCCTCGAGTATCAGGCGTTCCATACGCTGGCTATATTTGGCCTGGCCGTCGCCATGCAGCGGCGTATTAGCATTTGGTTTTACTGGAGTAGCGTGTTTTTGGCATTAGGAACGGTGCTGTTTAGCGGCAGCCTGTATTGCCTCGCGCTCTCGCATTTACGCCTGTGGGCGTTTGTTACCCCTGTCGGCGGTTTCAGCTTCCTTGTGGGCTGGGCGCTGATGTTAGTGGGCGCTATTCGATTGAAACGTAAGGGCGTTAGTCATGAATAAGGTTGTATTGTTGTGTCGCCCAGGTTTTGAAAAAGAGTGCGCCGCAGAAATTACGGATAAAGCAGGACGCCGGGAAATCTTCGGTTTTGCCCGCGTGAAAGACAATGCGGGTTACGTCATCTTCGAATGCTATCAGCAGGACGATGCCGAAAAGTTAGTGAAAGAGTTGCCGTTTAGCTCGCTGATTTTTGCCCGTCAAATGTTTGTGGTGGGCGAACTGCTGCAATATTTACCGCCGGAAGACCGCATTACGCCGATTGTCGGCATGTTGCAGGGCGTGGTAGAGAAAGGCGGCGATCTGCGCGTTGAAGTTGCTGATACCAATGAAAGCAAAGAGTTGGTTAAATTTTGCCGTAAATTTACCGTACCACTGCGCGCGGCGCTGCGGGAAGCGGGCGTGCTGGCAAAATATGAAACGCCAAAACGTCCGGTGGTTCATGTGTTCTTTATCGCACCTGGCTGCTGCTATACCGGCTATTCCTGGCCTGACAATAACTCCCCGTTCTACATGGGCATTCCGCGTCTGAAGTTCCCGGCCGATGCGCCGAGCCGTTCAACACTGAAGCTGGAAGAAGCGCTGCACGTGTTTATTCCTGCCGATGAGTGGGATGAACGTCTGGCTAACGGAATGTATGCGGTGGATTTAGGGGCATGCCCGGGCGGTTGGACCTATCAACTGGTTAAACGCAACATGTGGGTTTACTCCGTGGATAATGGTCCGATGGCGCAAAGTCTGATGGATACCGGACAAGTTACCTGGCTGCGCGAAGACGGATTTAAGTACCGGCCAAATCGCAATAACATTTCGTGGATGGTTTGCGACATGGTGGAAAAGCCCGCGAAGGTTGCCGCCCTGATGGCGCAGTGGCTGGTCAACGGCTGGTGTCGTGAGACTATTTTCAACCTCAAGCTGCCGATGAAAAAACGCTACGAAGAGGTGTCGCAAAACCTGGCTTATATTCAGGCACAGCTTGACGAGCATGGCGTAAATGCCCAGATTCAGGCGCGTCAGCTGTATCATGACCGTGAAGAAGTCACCGTGCACGTCCGTCGCCTGTGGGCTGCTGTTGGTGGTCGTCGCGACGAGCGATAAGGTAAAATTGCAGGCCGGATGAAGGCGTAAATGCCTCATCCGGCCTGTATTGTTTCAATTAGCGGCGTATCTGAAATAATATGCGTCACATCATCCAGATGCCCAATCCGGGCCTCCCCCGAACGATTAAATTTACTTTTATCGATCAGCAATAATGACTGCGCTGCGCGCTTAAGCAGAATGGACTTGAAGTCGGCATTGGTCGCGTTAGAGTCCCAGAGTGCGCCGTCGCTGTCGATCCCTACGCAGGAAAAAATAAACAGATCGATCTCGAGTGGTTTGAGCTGCGAGATGAGCGAGGGGTTAACATAGCAACCGTATTTACGCTCAAGGCGACCGCCGGAGCTGATGAGCTGAAGGTGTTCGCGTTTAGCCAATTCCTGGCAAATGGGCTGGCTGTTGGTAAAGACGTGAATGTTGATGTCCGGTAACTGTCGCGCCAGGTACCAGCACGTTGAGCTGGCGTCCAGGGCTATCACCATACCTTCTTCGATCCATGCCAGCGCTTCGCGGGCAATATTCGCTTTGTGGGCATAGTGGCTTTTGAGTCGCATATGAAACGGGTCGCCGCTGTCCTGATTTTCCCGATGAATCACTTTGGCCCGCCCGTGATTGCGCAGCACTTTTCCCTGGGCTTGTAGCTCGCTGAGATCGCGGCGGATGGTCTCTTTGCTGACCTTAAGTTGCAAAGCAAGGGTTTCGGTTGTCAGATTTTTGTGGTTGGTAAGCAGATCTACGATCGCCTGCTGGCGCGTCGCTTTCATGTTCTGATCCTCATCTTATGATGAATGCCCGTAGCTGACGGGCATTCAGACCAGAGATTACGGGGTTACTCCTTTTTTTAATAGAATATTCCCGTACTTTGCCCGCTCTCCAGTGATAACGATCGCAAACGCCTGTTGCGCGCGTTCATAGAAGGCATAGCGGTCAATACGCGTGATGTCCGGGCAGGGGGTTTGCAGTGAAAGCGCCTGACGATAGCGGGCCTCGACGTCAGGATCGAGGGCATCGCCTTCAACAGCCGCCATCATCACCAGCGGTGGGGCATAGCTGTCCAGTTCAAAGAGCGGAATAATCGCCTGTAGCAGGTCGCTGACCAGCAGACCGTCGGTGCGGATAACCTGCGGTCCCATGCTGTGGGCCGGGAAGTGGGCATCGGAAAATATAATCTCATCGCCGTGCCCCATTTCAGCCAGTACCTTCAGCAGGTCGGGCGAAATTAAGGGAGATATTGTTTTGAGCATATTACTCAACTCCTGTTAGTTCGGATTCGGTTTGCGGATAAAAGTAACGGTACTGGTAGCGTACCTGCCCGCGTGCCTGTTCCGGTGAGGCAAATTCCCCAATGCCCGACCACGCAAACATTGCGGCACCTGCCACGGTGGTTTCGGCGTCATCCAGCACTTTGACAGGTATCCCGAGAACATTCGCTTTGATCTGATTCCACAACGCGTTACGGCTTCCCCCACCAACCAATAGCAGTTCTGTGGCCTGGAAATGACCGATTTTTTCCAGCGTATGGAGGTTTCGCTGCAGCTGTTCTGTCAGTCCTTCCAGCGCGGCGCGATAAAAGTGCCCACGGGTGGTATTGAGCGTAACCCCTTGCCAGCCCGCATTCTGACAGGCCAGCAGGTCGCAGTGCATCTTCACTCCTTCGGCGCCTGCCGGGATGGCCCTGGCTTCGTCAATCAACGTCTGCCAGGGGGTGTCGGCAGTCCACAACAGCTTACGCACCCACTCAAGTACACCGGAAGCCAGCCACTGCATGCCGGGGTTATTCAGTCCAGCCTGGCTATCCAGCTCACAAGTGGAACCCGCATATTGGCTGAGCTGGGAGGTATCCACCTGCGCACTGCGCACCATCAGAATTTCCCATGTGCCGGAAGAGAGCACCGGTTCATCTGGCTGGGCTCCAGCGCCAAATAGCGCAAACTGCGTGTCGTGTCCGGCAGAGATGACCGGAATTCCCGCCGTAAGCCCGAGCAGGCTGGCAGCCTCTGGTTGCAAAGCCCCAATCTGTTCGCCTGCTTCAACCAGGCGCGGGAACAGACGGCGCGGTATGCCCGTAGCCTGCAAAATGTCATGACTAAAATCGCGCTGCCGGATGTCCAGCAGCTGACTGGTGCCCGCCATGGTGATATCTGTAGTGAACTCGCCGGTTAAACGGTGGTTGATAAGCGACGAGATAAACAACCAGGCGTGCGCCTGCTCCAGAAATTGCGGATGGTTTTCTTTCAGCCACACCAGTTTATACAGCGTGTTGAAGCTAAATGCGCCGACGCCGGAAATTTCCTGCAATTGCTGCGGTGATATGTAGCGGTGAATATTCTCCATCACCGCTGCGGTGCGTGGGCATTTCCAGCTAATCACCGGATACAGCTGCTTGCCGTTCTTATCAACCAGCGCGCCGTCTACGCCAAAAGTGGTGACGGCGATCCCGCGGACATGGCAGGCGGCTAGTTGCGTGCAGAGGCGCTGACAGCAATCGGCGAAGCGTTGCAGAATGGACTCCAGCGACCATTGATGCCAGGTACTGTTTTCTGTTGCGATGTCACTGGCGTTCGGGGTTGCTGCGCGGGCGACAATCTTTCCCTGTCGGTCAACGGCGATAGCCCGCACGTTGGTCGCGCCACAGTCGAGAACCAGGATAACGTCTTGTTTCATAATCGCTCCCCAAACGTAGCCGGATGGCGCAGCGCTTACCCGGCCTACAAAATTCACCGCGCAGGCCCGGTAAGCTTGCGCCACCGGGCCAGAGTCGCATTAACGCTTATACAGCGGGCCGTAGTTCTGGCAGGCGCGATAATCCTGGCCTTCCATATCCATACCATGGGCTGCCCAGGCTGAAGGGCGGTAAATTTTTTCGTCTTCCACGTTGTGCATACAAACCGGGATACGCAGCATGGCGGCGAGCGTAATAAAGTCCGCGCCCACGTGACCAATCGTCAGTACGCCGTGGTTTGCGCCCCAGTTAGCCATGACGGAATAGACATCGCTGAACGGGCCTTTACCGGTTAAGCGCGGGGCAAACCAGGTGGTTGGCCAGGTGGAGTTGGTGCGCGCATCAAGCTGGTCGTGCATCTCTTTCGGCAATTCCACGCTCCAGCCTTCCGCGATTTGCAGCACCGGGCCCAGGCCTTTGATGATGTTGATGCGGGTCATGGTGAACGGCACGCCGCCCTCGGTCAGGAAGCGAGAAGAATAGCCGCCGCCGCGGAAGTATTCGTGAATAGCCGGACACCATTCGGTAGCCGCCAGGCAATCATTCGCCTCTTTCTGTGAGATTTCCCAGTGCGGCTTCATGGTCGGTTTCCCTTCGCCGTCGCGCTGTTTGCAGGAGCCATCCAGTGCTGCCGAGCCGGAGTTAATCAGGTGAATAATACCGTGCTCAGCAAGGCCGGTTAGCGGTTTACCCGTGACGCGTTCAACCGCCTCTGGCGACCAGTAGGTTCGCACATCGGCAAAGACCTGCGCTGTGCCGGTGAGTTGATGACCAAACAGCATCGCCACGCCGTTCAGGCTGTCGTTTTCGGTGGCGACAACGAACGGTTCGCGAATGCCGTTCCAGTCAAAGGAGCTGTTGAGCAGTGCTTCGGCGGTATCGCCATTCGGGTATTGATCGGTCCAGTGACGCTGGCCCTGGAAGCCTGCGGCAATCGCGTTGTACCCCAGCGACTCTTCAACCCGACCTTTGTCTGCCAGTTTCTGGTTACCCTGCATCATGTCGCGAATGCACATGGCCATCAGCAGGCTCTCTTTCAGCACCGCACGGCTCTGCTCTGCATTACGCTTATATTGCTGTGCGTTCTGATCTTCACCGTAGCGGAAGTTTTTATCCGCCCACGCCAGCGCCATTTCCAGCTCAGCTTCGTCATAGATTTTTTGGTCGATGCGACGACGCAGTTCGGTCATATCAACGGGTTGAACCTTCATTCCCAGCCAGGATTCAAAGAAGTTATGATCGACAATCGAGCCAGCAATGCCCATTGAAACGCCGCCTACGGACAGGTAGCTTTTGCCTTTCATACTGGCAACCGCCAGGCCCGCGCGGGCAAAGCGCAGCAATTTTTCTTCAACATCGGCAGGGATCGTGGTGTCGCCGGCATCCTGTACGTCATGGCCGTAAATAGAGAAGGCGGGAAGTCCTTTTTGATTATGCGCAGCCAATGCTGCGGCCAGATAAACTGCGCCGGGACGTTCTGTTCCGTTAAAGCCCCAGATAGCTTTTGGGCGCATCGGATCCATGTCGATGGTTTCGCTACCGTAGCACCAGCATGGGGTAACAGTAATCGTCACGCCTACGTTCAGGCTGCTGAATTTTTCTTCACAGGCGGCAGATTCAGCCATCCCGGCAATGCAAGTGTCGGCAATCACACATTCAATTTGTGCGCCACAGGCGTGACGAAGTTTCTCTGTGATCAGCGCAGCAGTGGCTTTGGCCATATTCATGGTTTGCTCTTCGAGCGATTCACGAACACCCATACGGCGCCCATCAATCACCGGACGAATTCCAATTTTCGGTAAGCTATTTTTGTTCATTCGAGGTTCCTCATCTCACTTTATGCCGTGCTGCAAAAGCGGATGTTGAACACCACTGTCGCAGTTGGCTGAATAACCCATTTTTGCTAACTCGAGTTAGCTTAGGTATTAGAGAGTTTTTTGCACAACTTTTTTGTTGTGGAACTGTGAGAGGCTTCACGAGAAGTGGTTAAAATTCGATCTGCGTCAAATAAACCAGGACGGGTATTTTCAATAAATCCTTTTTAAATTAATTGGTTGTAATAAATTGTCTGTTCAGCGTCACAGTTTTAAACCAAATGATTTGGCTATTTTGAGTAGCTAAAATAGCTTTAAAAGGCACTTCGCTAACTCGAGTTAGCATAATTGATAAAACGCATATGAACTTATAGGTAGTATTCGCATTAACGGTGACGATGGCTTCCTGGCAACGTTTTGCGCCTGATTCACTGATTGCAGTTTCTGTATATTGAGGAAAGCAGCAATGTCTGAAACATTTTTACAGATGAGTCATATTACGAAACGTTTTCCCGGCGTATTAGCGTTGAGTAATGTGGATTTTGCTTTACGCAAAGGAGAGGTTCATGCGCTGCTGGGTGAAAATGGCGCAGGAAAGTCTACGTTGATGAAGATTTTATCCGGTGTTTATCAGCCTGATGAAGGGGATATTATTTTTGAGGGACAACCTGTTACTTTTGCGAATCCGTTGAGTGCACAAAGCGCAGGTATCACCATCATTCACCAGGAGTTTAACCTTTTCCCTGAACTCACGGTGGAAGAAAATATATTTATTGGCAGGGAGTTTTGCAAAAATAATCGCTGGCGTCTGGATGAAAAACAACAGCGACAGGCAGCTATCGATATTTTGCAAAAATTAAACCTGAATATCTCTCCAGAAACGCTGGTGGCCGATCTGACCGTCGCGCAACAACAAATGGTTGAGATTGCTAAAGCGATATCGGTTAATGCCAAGATTCTTATTATGGATGAACCGACGGCAGCACTGACTGAAACGGAAATTGACAGCTTATTTCAGGTAACTCGTTTGCTGAAAGAACAGGGAACGGGCATTGTTTATATCTCGCACAGATTAGAGGAACTGGCGCTGATCGCCGATCGCGCGACGGTGATGCGGGATGGTCAGTTTATTGCCACTGTGGATTATGATGCGGTTAAAATTAGCGATCTGATTGCCATGATGGTTGGGCGCGATCTTGGCAATATCTATCCTCGCCGCGAACCTTTGGCTCAACGCAAGCCGGTGTTGGAAGTAAGCGGTCTGACGCGCAATGGCGTATTGAACAATATTGATTTCACTCTGTATCAGGGCGAAATTTTGGGCTTCGCCGGTCTGATGGGGGCAGGACGTACTGAGCTGGCGCGGGCGATTTTTGGTGCGGATCCCATTGATGGCGGAACCCTCAAGCTGAACGGTAGCGTGACGGTAATTAAAGATATTCCTGATGCTATCAAACAGGGTATCAGCTATTTAACCGAGGACAGGAAAAAAGAGGGGCTGGCATTAGGACTGTCCGTTGAGCGCAATATTATGTTGGGCAATTATCCTGAGTATTCCGATCGTTATGGCAACGTGGACAGCAAACGTTGTCAGAAAACCAGCGAAGAACAGGTGAAAGCCCTACGCATTAAAACACCACATTTAGAACAGGCTGCTCTGAATTTAAGTGGTGGTAATCAGCAGAAAATTATTATTGCCAGATGGGTGTGTAAAGACACCGATATTCTCATCTTTGATGAACCCACTCGCGGTATTGATGTGGGTGCCAAACTTGAGATTTATGAATTAATGAATCGACTGGTGGCAAAAGGGAAGTCAATTATCATGATCTCCTCTGAATTACCGGAAGTGCTGGGTATGTGCGATCGCATTTTAGTGATGCGTAATGGACGTATTACCGGGGAGTTAGCTTCTGATGACGCCACACAAGAAAAAATCATGCAATATGCGACGTTAGAGGACTAATTTATGACTATCTCTGTAACCTCTTCAGACAGCAATAATAAGAAAATAAAAATTAACAAAGAACTTTTAATGCGCCTTGCGCCGCTTTTGAGTCTGATTATTTTAGTAATATTTTTTAGCTTTGGTTCGCCATTTTTCTTTAACACTGAAAACATCATGACAATCGCTCTGCAAACTTCAGTGATTGGCATTATGGCGATTGGCGTTACCTTCGTCATTATCACGTCAGGAATCGACCTTTCTCTTGGCTCGGTGGTGGCCTTTTCTGGTGTTGCGGTGGGCATCAGCGCCACGCTGGGATTGCCTCTGCCCGTATGTATTCTGGCCGGGGTGCTGGCCGGTGGATTATGCGGCTATATCAATGGTCTGCTGGTCACCAAAATGACTATCCCACCTTTTATCGCCACGCTGGGCCTGATGATGTCCGTCAGAGGCATCAATATGGTGATGACAGATGGTCGTGCGATTTATTTCGCTGATTACCCCACCTTCAAAATGCTGGCCCAGGGACGTTTGTTCGATGTGTTGCCTTATCCCGTTTTTTACCTGGTGGTGGTGGCGCTAATCGCCGCCTACATCCTGAAGAAAACGGTGATTGGTCGCTATGTTTACGCTGTGGGTAGCAATGAGGTGGCCGCACATCTTTCCGGTATTAAAGTTCAACGCGTCAAAATTTTCGTCTACGCCTTTTGTGGTCTGCTGACCGGGATCGCCGGCGTTATTCTGGCCTCACGTCTGAACTCTGGTCAGCCAACGGTTGGCGTGGGTTATGAACTGGAAGCCATCGCGGCGGTTGTTATTGGCGGTACGAGCCTGATGGGAGGAATTGGCACCATCGGCGGGACTATCATCGGCGCATTCATTATGAGCGTGTTGAAAAACGGTCTGAACCTGATGGGGGTTTCCCAGTTCTGGCAAATGGTGGCCATGGGCGTGGTGGTCATTGCTGCGGTTTATCTCGATACATTACGCAAAAAAATTCGTTGATTTACGCTCCCGGAAGTCACGGGGCATCATAACCCTGACGTTTAGGGTGACTCACTCAGAACGGAGTAAAACAATGAGAACCAGGAATTTTGTCTATGCGTTATCCCTGCTGGCCTGTATGACATCCAGCGTATTGGCTAAAGATATGAACCTTCCGGTGGTCAGTAAAGGTTTCCAGCATGAATTCTGGCAAACCGTAAAAATGGGGACGGAAGCGGCAGCAAAAGAGTCGGGTGATAAAACCAGCTATGTTGGCCCGGCGGATGAAACTCAGATTGCCGAGCAGATTCAGCTAGTTGAAAACGCGATGGCGCAAAAACCCAATGGGCTATTGCTGGCAGCGTTAGATGCCAATGCGCTGGCGCCATTAGTTGAGACCGCAAATTCACGCGGCATTAAAGTTGTGACGTTTGACTCCGGCGTGAATTCCGATATTCCAGTGAGCTTTGTCGCCACGAATAACCGTAAAGCCGGTGCTGAAGCGGCGGATGCACTGGCTGCGGAAGTGGGTAGCAAAGGTAAAGTGGGCATTATTGCGCACGTAGCGGGGACCTCCTCAGCGATTGAGCGTTCGGAAGGGTTTATTGCCCGCATGAAGGAGAAATACCCGGAAATCCAGGTGCTACCGGTCCAGTACAGCGATGGCGATCCGCAAAAAGCGATGGATAAAACCATCGATATGATCCAGGCCAACCCTGATATTGCAGGGATTTATGGCACCAATGAAGGCTCAACGCTGGGCGTAGCAAACGCCATTGATAGTCAAAACCTGAAAGGCAAAGTGAAAGTGATTGGTTTTGATAGCACCGAGGCAATCATTGCTTTCCTGAAGTCTGGGGTCATTCAGGGCTTTGTCGTGCAGGACGCTTATCAGATTGGCTACCAGGGTATCAAGACACTAAATGCAGCGGTATCGGGTCAGTCTGTACCGAAAGAAATTGATATTCCGGTTAAATTCGTTAATGCGAAGAACATTGACACCCCGGAAATTGACAAGCTGTTACACCCATTTGGTAAAAAATAACACCGTTGGGGCGAAGTGCTCGCCCCATCATTCGCCAGCGTCAGGGAGTTACTATGGGCAGTGGATATTTCCTCGGTGTGGATGTCGGTTCCGCCAGCGTCAGGGCTGGTGTCTTTGATGCCAGTGGCAAACGGCTGGCTTTTGCGACACACGCCATCTCGCAGTTTCGACCCGGTCCTGAGCGGGTTGAGCAGTCATCTGCAGAAATCTGGCAGCAGGTTTGCCATGCAGTGAAGGAGGCGGTGTCGTCATCCGGGGTTCGCATTGAGGAGATTCGCGCATTGGGATTTGATGCCACCTGTTCATTGGTGGCACTGGATGAACAGGGGCGGGGTCTGGCAGTTTCGCCAGGCGAACCATCAGACCATAACATCATCATGTGGATGGATCATCGTGCGGCGCAGGAGACGCAACGTATAAACGCCACGCAGGATCCGGCTCTGCGCTACGTTGGCGGTGAAGTCAGCGTCGAAATGGAGCTTCCTAAAGTACTGTGGTTGAAAAACCATTTTCCAGCCACCTGGCAGAGTGCGTATCGCTTCTACGATCTGGCGGACTTTCTGGTCTCTAAAGCTACCGCCTGTGATGTTGCTGGTCTGTGCACGCTGACGTGTAAATGGAACTATCTGGCACATGAACAACGCTTTAGCCACTCTTTGCTTGACGCTGTTGAGCTAACGGATTTGTTGGGAAAAATCCCGTCGCGGATCCTGCCGCCAGGCGCTGCCGTTGGAACGCTTAGCACCGATGCGGCCCAGGCACTGGGGCTGACGACTGCAGTGGTCGTCGCCAGCGGAATGATTGATGCCCATGCGGGCGGAGTAGCGCTTGCCGGTGTTGAGCCTGAGGGGACGTTGGCGTTGATCAGCGGAACGTCAAATTGCCATATGCTGTGCAGCGAGCAGGAAATTCATACACCAGGTGTATGGGGGCCGTACTGGTCAGCCATGCTGCCAGGCTACTGGCTGACAGAAGGGGGGCAAAGTGCCGCTGGGGCGTTAGTCGACTGGACGCTTCAGGAGTCAGGAGCCAGCGCGGCGCTATTTCACAAGGCTGAGGCGCGGGGTTGCCATCCCATCGTTTTAGTTAATGAATGGGTTGCCGCACTTGAGGCGCAGGAGTCAGAGCCAGGTCGTTATTTGCATGTGCTGGCCGATCATCACGGTAATCGTTCACCGCGCGCGCGACCCGATGCCCGGGGGAGTGTTTGCGGTTTGACTCTTGAGCGAGGCGAGATGCAGGTTGCTCGTCTGTACCTGGCGACATTACAGGCGATCGCCTGCGGTACGCGGCATATTATGGAAGTGATGCGCGAAAACGGTCACACCATTTCCCGACTGACGCTGTGCGGCGGCGCAACGCATAACCCACTATGGTTGCGAGAATATGCCGATGCCACCGGATGCGATATTCATCTGATGCAGGAAGAGGATGCGGTGACGTTAGGGGCGGCCATCACTGGCGCGGTTGCCTGCGGCGCGTGGGAAAATATTCCATCTGCATGCCAGGCGATGGTTCGATCAGGCGAGGTGATTAAGGCTAACCCGGCACGGCGGAACTTCTATGACCGCAAATATCAGGCTTATCTGATGATGTGGGATCAGCAGCAGGCGATTAACCAACTTATGCAGTAAGACAAAAGTTTAAAATACTTTTATGATTGTAGATTGACGTTTTTGGATGTGAACTGGGGCATATAAATGGCTAAAACAGTAGAACAGATAGCCAGCGATCTGAATTTATCGGTTACGACCGTACGACTGGTGCTGAACGGGAAAGCAGAGCAATATCGAATCAGTGTCAAAACCCAAACGCGTATTAATGAATATGTCGAGCGCTATGGTTACGTCATTAACCATTCAGCACGCAGCCTGAAATTGAATAAAACGGATACGTTGGGATTGATTGTGCCCAATATTTCTAACGTGTTTTTTGCCACACTCGCAGAAAAACTTGAGCAACGCTGTCGTCGTTCCGGTTATCAGCTAACGATTAGCTGTACCTATGACGATGTTGATTACGAAAATAAACTGACCAAAGCGTTAATAGCTCGCAATGTCGATGGCCTTTTTATTGTTCCCTCAACATTAGAGAATCAGCAGCACCATTTACGTCAGGTCAGAAAACCGATGGTGTTACTTGACCGTGATTTTAAGTATACCGATAACGCTCTGGTAGAAAGCCATAACATTTTGGGCGGCGAAAAATTGACGCAAAGTTTGTTTGACGCTGGAAAGTCGCCGATCTGGTTTTTGGTGGGAGATACGGGATTACCCAGCATCGGCGACCGTTTACAAGGTTATCTTAATGCATTGAACAATAATGGTATTTTGCATAGCGATTGGGTGCGCGAAGGTCCGGACAACACGCCCGAGGGTGGTTATCGACTGATGGATGAGTTGATCGGCGAACAGGGTTGTCCACAGGCATTTATCGCCTCATCATTACCCGTACTGGAGGGGGCCATTAATGCTATTCGTAATCGTTTTGGCACAATTCCACCTGAAATTAACATTGGGACATTCGATGAACACCCAATGCTGGGATTCCTCGCCAATAATGTCTGGTCAATGCAGCAGGATGAAAATGTTTGGGCGGAAAAAGCGTTCGATATGATGATGAGTGCTATTGATGACCAGCCAATTAAAGAAACTGTAAAAGTTGAGATGAAACTTATTAAGCGCGTAAGACAACCTTAATACGCCGCTATAAATAAATCGGCCTACTGAACCTGAATATATACGTTCAGTGGCTGCCTGTATCTGAAACCTGACCCGTCTTACTCTGCGGCTGCATTTTTCGCAATAAAGACGAGGGGAAACTGTACCCGGAGAATCATTATGGAAAGAATGCGTTTGTCGCGAGAAATCATTGAAACCTGCCTTGAAATGACCAGCCTTGGATTGAATCAGGGGACGGCGGGAAATGTGAGTGCGCGTTATGAAAATGGGATGCTGATCACGCCCAGCGGTATTCCTTACGAAAGACTTACTGAAAATATGATCGTGTATGTAGATAACGACGGGAAATATGATAAAGGACAATTACCCTCCAGTGAATGGCGTTTTCACCTGGCGGCATACCAGACGCGTCCCGATGCCAATGCGGTTGTCCATAACCATGCCGTACATTGCACGGCCGTTTCTATTCTTAATCGCCCTATCCCGGCAATTCACTACATGATTGCGGCGGCAGGGGGGAACTCTATTCCGTGTGCGCCTTATGCGACGTTTGGTACACGAGAGCTGTCAGAGCATGTGAGCGTCGCCCTGAAAAACCGTAAGGCAACGCTTTTACAGCACCATGGGTTGATTGCTTGTGAAGCGAATTTGGAAAAAGCACTGTGGTTGGCGCATGAAGTGGAAGTTCTGGCCCGCCTTTATCTGAGCACGCTGGCGATTGTTGACCCGGTGCCGGTGCTGGATGACGAGGAGATCGCCATTGTGCTGGAGAAATTCAAATCTTACGGATTACGCATTGAAGAGTAATTTCGCATAGCGAAAAGGAGAAATACGATGGCGAACAGAATGATTCTGAACGAAACGGCATGGTTTGGCCGGGGAGCTGTTGGTGCATTAACCGATGAAGTCATCCGTCGTGGTTATCGCAAGGCGTTGATTGTGACTGATAAAAATCTGGTGCAGTGCGGCGTTGTCGATAAGGTGACTTCCCGAATGGATGCTGCTGGTCTGGCATGGGAAATCTATTCAGGCGTTATTCCTAACCCAACCATTGCGGTGGTGCAGGAAGGGTTGGGTGTCTTTAAGCAAAGCGGCGCAGACTATCTGATCGCCATCGGCGGAGGCTCCCCTCAGGATACCTGTAAAGCGATTGGCATTATCAATAATAACCCTGAGTTTGCGGATGTACGCAGCCTTGAAGGGTTATCGCCAACGCGCAGCCCGAGCGTGCCGGTTATGGCTATCCCAACCACCGCGGGAACGGCAGCGGAAGTGACCATTAACTACGTGATCACTGACGAAGAAAATCGGCGTAAGTTTGTTTGTGTCGACCCTCATGACATTCCACAGGTAGCGTTCATTGATGCTGACATGATGGACGGCATGCCAGCGGCGCTAAAAGCTGCCACCGGAGTGGATGCCCTGACCCATGCTATTGAGGGGTACATTACGCGGGCAGCATGGGCGCTTACCGATGCGCTGCACATTAAAGCCATTGAAATGATAGCCGGGGCATTACGTGGTTCCGTTGCGGGCGATACCCAGGCCGGGGAAGCGATGGCGCTGGGCCAGTACGTGGCCGGGATGGGCTTTTCCAACGTTGGTCTGGGATTAGTGCATGGAATGGCACACCCTTTAGGCGCGTTTTATAACACGCCGCACGGCGTAGCAAATGCCATTTTGCTGCCGCACGTGATGCGCTATAACGCCGAATTCACCGGGGAAAAATTCCGCGATATCGCCCGGGTGATGGGAGTTAAGGTTGAAGAACTGACGCTGGCAGAGGCACGTAAAGCGGCAGTAGATGCCGTCTTCGCCCTTAACCGCGATGTAGGGATCCCGCTGCATTTACGCGATGTTGGCGTACGTAAAGAGGATATTCCTGCGCTGGCGCAGGCGGCATTTGACGATGTTTGTACCGGGGGAAATCCCCGTGAAGCGAATCTTGGGGATATCGTTGAGCTGTACCACACTGCCTGGTAATTTTTCAGCGTGACGGCGTGAAAGCCTTATCCGGCCTACCGGGGTGTTCGACGTGTAGGCCAGATAAGCACAGCGCCATTCGGCAACAGACCTATCGCACCAACCGTAATTGCTGCAGGTTTCCGTCGATATGTAAGTCCGTTTGCAGCCGTGCGATATCGCGACACAGAAACGCCATCTCCTGGTGCATCTCTAGTTTCTTGCGCCACTTGTCCGGTACCTCATCAAGATGCGCGTAAATGCCTTCCAGATGTTGAAACTGTACGAGCAACTGCGTGGCGCTTTTGGGACCAATACCTGCAACCCCCGGTACTTTCGAACTGCTGATCCCGGCCAGTCCCCAGTAATCAGGCAACTGCTGCGGCAGCACGCCAAACTCTTTCTCAATAAACGGTGCATCCAGCCAGCGCTTCTGGAAGTAGTCACGAATACGCAGCGTCGGGGAGAGCAACTGACAATAGCCTTTATCGGTTGAGACGATGGTAGCCTGATGTCCCGCCTGGCTCACTTTAACCGCCAGGGTTGCGGCTAAATCATCGGCTTCATTCCCGCTGGAGACCCAGCAACAGACGCCGCGCTGTTCAAAAGCGGCGCGTAAGGCGGGCATTTCCTGGTGCAATTCATCAGGCATCGGGGGGCGACCGGCTTTGTAGTCAGGCAACCGTTGGTGACGCCAGCCGCTGTTGCGCGCTTCATCATCGAATACCGCCACGGCGTGCGTAGGCTGACTGTGCACAATCAGCTGATCGAGCGCGTGCTGGCACGTCTCTACGCAGGGTGAGCCCTGTACGGCGTGAATGCGGCGGATAAGGTTCAGTGCATCGACAATGAGCAGGTGGACGGCCACGGTGTTCTCCCTAACAAATAAGTTTGTAGGGTAACATTCACGGAGAGGGGAGGCGAGTGTTGCGAAATAGCGTTATCCGTAGACCGGATGGCGGCGAGCGCCTCATCCGGCCTACAGATCCTGAAACGTGGTGGGACTTAATCGCAGGTGACAATCTTCATCGCCAGACCGCCGCGAGATGTTTCACGGTATTTGGCGTTCATGTCTTTACCGGTTTCGTACATGGTCTCGATGACTTTATCAAGGCACACGCGCGGTTCGCTGGTACGGCGCAGCGCCATACGTGCGGCGTTCACTGCTTTAACCGAAGCAATGGCGTTACGCTCAATGCACGGTACCTGTACCTGGCCGGCAACCGGATCGCAGGTCAGACCCAGGTTATGTTCCATACCGATTTCCGCCGCGATGCACACCTGCATTGGGCTACCGCCCAGCAGTTCAGCCAGACCGGCCGCAGCCATGGAGCAGGCAACGCCGACTTCACCCTGACAGCCCACTTCGGCGCCAGAGATAGAGGCGTTCATCTTGTACAGTGAACCAATGGCGCTCGCGACCAGCATGTAGCGTGCCAGCGAGTTAGCGTTCACTTCGCGGATAAACTTGTCGTAGTACGCCAGCACGGCAGGAACAATCCCGCATGCGCCATTAGTTGGCGCCGTAACCACGCGTCCACCGGCAGCGTTTTCTTCGTTCACGGCCAGCGCGAACATGTTGATCCAGTCAACAACCGCCATCGGATCAGTGGTGGTTTTGTCGCTGCTGACCAGCATACGACGCAGCGCCGCCGCGCGACGTGGAACGCGCAGTTTGCCCGGCAATACACCTTCGGTGGTGATGCCGCGCTCAATCCCGCTGCGCATGACGTCCCAGACGTTGGCGAAGTGTTGTTCCAGCTCTTCTTTGCTGTGCAGCGCCAGTTCGTTTTGCATCATCAGACCGGAAAGCGACAGGCCGGTTTCCTGGCAATGACGTTGCAAATCAGCCGCAGATTTATACGGATACGGCACGTTTACCGGAGAGTTGTTCGGTAAACCAAAATGTTCTTCATCAACGATGAACCCACCGCCAATGGAATAGTAAGTCTGGCTATAAATGGCTTTTTCGCCCGCCAGTGCGGTAATACGCATCCCGTTTTCGTGCAGGGACAGATTGTCCGCATGGAAATTCATGCACTTGTCGACCGGGAACTCGACCTCATGTTGACCGTCCGCCAGCAGCAAACGTCCATGAGTATTCACATCCTGGATAAAGGCCGGGATGGCATCAATGTCTACGGTATCCGGCAGATTACCCGCCAGGCCCATAATAATCGCGATGTCGGTATGGTGACCTTTCCCCGTCAGAGACAAGGAGCCATAGACATCAACCACTACGCGGGTTACGTCAGTGAGAATTCCGCGTGCAATCAGGTCATCCGTGAATTGTTTGCCTGCTTTCATCGGGCCAACAGTGTGGGAGCTGGAAGGGCCAATGCCGATTTTGAAAATATCGAATACGCTAATCATGAGGCGTCCATTGTGTATCGAGGTGCGCCGCCCCGAGGAGCGGCGCAGGGGAATTAACTGAACAGAGAGTAGAAAATAGCGGAGATAGCGATCAGGCCCATAATCACAACGAAGACGTTGCTGATATGGCCGCTGTATTTACGCATTGCCGGTACTTTCTGAATTGCATACATCGGCATCAGGAACAGAATCATCGCGATGATAGGGCCACCCAGGGTTTCAATCATACCGAGGATACTTGGGTTCAGCGTCGCCACAATCCAGGTGGTTACCAGCATGAACAGCGCAGTGATTTTGTTCAGTTTGTTGATTTCGATGGTTTTGCCTTTGCCGCGCAGAGACTTAATCACCATACCGTTGAAACCTTCACGTGCGCCCAGGTAGTGGCCGAGGAAGGATTTGGTGATAGCGATAATCGCGATGATCGGTGCCATCCAGGCAATGATCGGCGCGTTAAAGTGGTTTGCCAGGTAAGACAGGATAGAGATGTTCTGCTCTTTCGCTGCGGCCAGATCCGCTGGGGTCAGGCTAAATACGCAGCTGAAGACGAAGAACATAACGGTCAGCACCATCATGATGTGAGCGAATGCCAGAATCTTAGAGCATTTCTTCTCAGCTTCATCACCGTATTCTTCACGCTTCGCCACGGCGAAGGAGGAGATGATTGGTGAGTGGTTGAAGGAGAATACCATTACCGGAATTGCCAGCCACAGGGTCAACAGCAGTCCGTTGCCGGTGGTTGCTGCAGAGTCAAAGGACAGGGTTTCCAGAACGGCACCGCTCCACTGAGGGATCAGGTACAGCGCCAGCAGCATCAGGGCGGCAACAAACGGGAATACCAGGATGCTCATCGCCTTCACGATCATCTGCTCACCGAAACGCACGATGGTCATCATGCCGACAATCAGGATCAGAGACAGGATTGCGCGCGGCGGCGGCGTAATTGCCAACTGGTGGGTCAGGAAGCTTTCGACGGTGTTGGTGATGGCTACGCTGTAGACCAACAGAATTGGGTAGATAGCGAAGAAGTAGAGCAGGGTAATCAGTTTTCCTGCGCCTACACCAAAGTGTTCTTCTACAACTTCAGTAATGTCTTCACCCGGATTTTTACCGGACAGCACGAAGCGAGTCAGGCCGCGGTGTGCAAAGAAGGTCATTGGGAAAGCAAGGATCGCCATGATGATCAGCGGAATCATACCGCCTACGCCTGCGTTAATCGGCAGGAACAATACACCCGCGCCAATCGCCGTGCCGTAAAGGCCCAGCATCCACATGGTATCTGTCTTGCGCCATGCGCTGCGGGTCTGGCCCGTAACGATAGTGCTGGTTTGAGTGTTTTCCATCTATTTCTCCTGGAGGAAGCTTAAAAAGTCGGGTTTGGGGTCAATCCAATGAGAAAATACCCGACTGTAAATCGAAATTCGTTGAGCGATTTTTTATATAATTTTTCGCCGTAATAATTTGCGGGCGGAAAGATACATTTTAGTAATGAATGTATCAGTGATCGCGATCCCAAATGCAATAATCCACCTTTTATGTGGATAAATTTGGACCATTAATCTGTTAAAAAATAGTCAAAGCGAATTTACGGGCGCGAAGGCTAACATTAACGACATATATCATGAAAGCGAAGGCGCGAAGATACGAGCGTTACGCTGTAAAAACTGTTGTTTTTAGAGGATTTTGGCGACTAATAATAATTTCCTAAGATAAATCACGGTTGGGTTTTAAAGGTAATCGTTTGCGTAGCGCGTTATTTTTAATGAAACATCATCGGTATTTATATGATCGTCTGAGCTATGTGACTGGTATCACTAAAAAAAGCCGGGAGGCTGATGCGCCAAACCCGGCTTTGATATGGACAAAACTGTCACCGCGATAGCGTCTGCTGGCGGCTGTTGGAGGTTAGGCGCAAATCTCGTAGCAAGGGATATACGCGGAGCCTGGTAACTTCATACGATGCTGTGCAACAAAGCCCTGCAGGAGATCGTCCATGCGGCGCATCATTTCGCGGTCACCGTGGATTTTGTACGGGCCAAACTCTTCAATGGCGCGGATCCCGACTTCCTTCACGTTACCGGCTACAATCCCCGAGAACGCACGGCGCAGGTCTGCCGCCAGTACTTCCACAGGTTGGTCCGGGTACAGCTTCAGGTTAGCCATGTTTTCATGGGACGGCTCGAACGGCATCTGCAAATCAGGCGCGATACGAATCGACCAGTTAAAGCTGTAGGCATCACCGGTGTCACGGCGGTTCTCTTTCACCAGCGGCATCGCTTTTTTCATCAGACGAGCCACTTCTGCTGCATCGTCTATGATAATGCGATAGTGGCGACGCGCATCTTCCCCCAGCGTGTGCACGATAAATTCGTCCAGCACGCGGAAGTAATCGGCGCTCTCTTTTGGTCCAGTCAGGATCAGCGGTAAAACCTGATCTTTGTTGGCCGGGTTCATCAGGATCCCCAGCAGATACAGCAGTTCTTCTGCTGTCCCTACGCCGCCTGGGAAGATGATTATACCGTGGGCGATACGCACGAACGCTTCCAGACGTTTTTCAATGTCCGGCATGATGATCAGTTCGTTAACCAGCGGGTTAGGCGGCTCAGCGGCAATGATTGACGGTTCGGTCATACCGATAAAGCGGCTGTCTTTGTATCGTTGCTGGGCGTGACCGACCGCAGCGCCTTTCATTGGCGCTTCCATCGCCCCCGGACCACAGCCGGTACAGATGTTCAGTTCGCGCAGGCCCAACTGGGTACCAACGCGACGGGCGTACAGGTACTCATTTTCGTTGATTGAGTGACCCCCCCAGCAGACGACCATGTTCGGCGCTTCACCCACGTGTAGCGCCCGGGCATTGCGCAGGATCGAGAATACCAGGTTGGTAATATGCACCGAGCTTTCAAGATCCAGATGCTGAAAGCGACCGGCGTTATGGATCTGGCCATTGACGAACAGAATGTCGCGCAGCACAGCAAACAGGTTGGCCTGCAGTGCGCGAATAATGCGTCCATCAACAAACGCATCTTCAGGCGGGTTGATCAGTTCCAGCTTCACGCCCCGTTCGCGGCGCAGCACGTTAATGTCGAAACTTTCAAAGCGTGACAGCAGCTCTTTGCTGTTGTCGGTCAAACTGCCGGAGTTCAGAACGGCAAGCGAACAGTTACGAAACAGTTGATACAGGTCGCTGCTGGCCGTGCGTTTAAGCATATCGACTTCCAGCTGCGACAACATGTCCATTGAGCCAAGCGGGCTAATATGTGTAATCAAGTAAACTCCTTATGGGACGCAACACGTCATTCCCTGTTGATTACAATAGCCCTGGCTTATGACCTTTCACAACCTTGCGCGCGGAATCCGGCACGCAAAATTGAGAAAAAAGATTACTGACGTACCAGGCGCCCCGTTGCTGGGGTGAAATCGGTGTTGGTGCGCCATGGGTTAATGTCCAGGCCGCCACGTCGCGTGTAGCGTGCGTAAACGCTCAGTTTCTCCGGCTGGCAGAAGCGCAGAATGTCATTGAAAATGCGTTCCACGCACTGCTCGTGAAACTCATTATGGTGACGGAAGGAGACCAGATAACGCAGCAGCTTCTCGCGATCGATTTTCCGTCCGCGATACTGAATCTGTATGGAGCCCCAGTCCGGCTGGTGGGTGATCAAGCAGTTAGACTTCAGCAGATGGCTGACCAGCGTCTCTTCCACCGCTTTTTCACCGCCAACGGCATTTTCCAGATACTCTGTGCTGAACTGGTAGTTATCGATGACGATATCCTGATTGTCGATACAGGTGCCGTTAAAGTGGGCTATCGGTTGTCCTTCCAGTTCGTCAAGACGGTACAGCGCTACGCTGACATCACCCTGAGCACAAGTGCGCAGATCGTTTTCCAGCGTCTGGCGTACCGCATCCCAGGAATCAAAACGCGTCTGGTTAAAACTGTTCAGGTAAAGCTTAAAGCTTTTCGATTCGATCAGATTTACGCTGGTGTAATCCAGTTCTACATGACCGACCGCTACCTGCGGTAAACCGTTGGCATTCAGCCAAGACAGTTCATATAGCGTCCAGATATCGGCACCGTGAAAAGGCAGATTATCGGCCTGTAAATCCAGCGGGTCGCGGTTCAGGCTGCGTGGAACGCCCTGCAGCAGGCTGGCATCGTAATTGTCACGGTAATCTGTTGATTTACCGAGAGTCAGGCCGTCAAGCGCCTGATGATTTTCATAAGAGGACATGTTTCACCGTCATAAACCAGATACACTATGAGACAAGTGTATCCTGGCTTTTGTGAAGAGAGAAATCAGTGGACGAATTGACAGCGCAGGCGTTGACAGCCTTTACGACACGTTATTGCGACGCATGGTACGAAAAAAACAACAGCTGGCCCCTCAGCGATGAGCTGTATGGCGTACCTTCTCCGTGCATCATTTCTTCCACAGACGATGCGGTATTCTGGCAACCTCAGCCTTTTGTCGGCGAAAAAAACCTCAATGCGGTTGAACGCGCCTTTGATATCGTGATACAACCAGCCGTTCACGCTTTTTACACCACCCAGTTTGCCGGGGACATGCACGCGCAGTTTGCGGATGAAAAACTAACGCTGCTGCAAACCTGGAGCGAAGACGACTTCAGGCGCGTTCAGGAAAACCTGATTGGTCACCTGGTTACGCAAAAGCGCCTCAAGCTGTCGCCTACGCTTTTTATTGCCACCCAGGACAATGAGCTTGACGTTATTTCGGTGTGCAATCTCTCCGGTGAAGTGTGCAAAGAAACGCTGGGAACCCGTAAACGAACGGTACTGGCGGGCTCACTTGCGGAATTTCTCACTCAGCTTAAGCCAGTTCTGTAATCCAGATTGCCCTGAACCTTGTGAGAGATCTCTTACAAACCCTGTAGGACATTGCCAGGTAATAAGTAAAGACTTAATGAACGGATAAAATAATTATTCCTTATTATTCATAAAGTTAATGTTTTATTGTCTACTTTCATACGAAAATAATCTTAAGGGAGTGTCTGTAAGCATCTTGTAAGACAAGGCGAAACAGGCGATTCTATATCTGTCGACAAGGAGTCGCACAACGAAGAGAACATCAGGATGATGGCTCTTCGGCAGGACACACCAGGACGGTGTTACAAGGACAGGCTTCAGGATGAAGCAAAGCGGAAAGCGCTGGATGCGTTAAGGGACACCTCCAGGATGGAGAATGAGAGCCGGTCAGGATGTTCGGCGGGTCAGGATGGCCAGGACACTTCAGGATGAAGTTTTCACATCGGGGTGATGTGAGCAGGATGCACAAGTTCAGGATGAACAAGGTCGCAAGACCACAGGAAAAGTTGTCACGGATGAGCAGGGAGCACTAAAAGTAGCTGGAACGCTGCGAAACGAACCGGGAGCACTGTTTTTACAGTGCTCCCTTTTTTTATTTCCCTTCACTAGTGCTATTCTTCGCGCCAGATTTTTCATCATTGAGGTTAATTTCATGACGACTCATGACCGTGTGCGCCAGCAGTTACACGCGCTTGAAGCGCTACTGCGTGAACATAATCACTGGCGGTTGGATGAGCCTGCAGAGCATCTGTTTACCAGCACGCAGCCTTTTTGTATGGATACCATGGAGCCGGTTGAGTGGCTGCAATGGGTATTGATTCCCCGCATGCATACGCTGATTGATAACGCTCAGCCGCTTCCGCAGGCTTTTGCCGTCGCACCGTATTACGAAATGGCGTTGGCAGCCGATCACCCGCAACGCGAAATTCTCCTGACGGCATTGCAGGAGTTGGATGCACTGTTTACAAGTGATAACGCCTGATGCTGGAGATTCTGTATCAGGACGAATGGCTGGTCGCAGTTAATAAACCTTCGGGCTGGTTGGTTCACCGCAGTTGGCTCGACCGGGATGAGAAAGTGGTGGTGATGCAAACGGTACGCGACCAGATTGGTCAGCACGTTTTTACCGCCCACCGACTCGACAGACCGACTTCCGGAGTACTGCTGATGGGACTGTCCAGCGAAGCCGGGCGGTTGCTGTCCCAGCAATTTGAACATCATCAAATTCAGAAACGCTATCATGCGATTGTGCGTGGCTGGCTGATGGATGATGCCGTGCTGGATTACCCGCTGGTCGAAGAACTGGATAAGATCGCCGATAAATTTGCCCGTGATGATAAAGGCCCGCAGCCTGCCGTCACCCATTATCGCGGTTTGGCGACGGTTGAGATGCCGGTAGCGACCGGACGTTATCCGACGACCCGTTATGGATTGGTGGAACTGGATCCTAAAACCGGTCGAAAACACCAGCTCAGACGCCATCTGGCGCACTTACGCCATCCAATTATCGGCGACAGTAAGCACGGTGATTTGCGGCAAAACCGCAGCGCCGCTGAGCACTTTGGCTGTCAGCGTTTGATGCTTCATGCCAGCCAGCTTGCGCTGACTCATCCTTTCACCGGCGAACCGCTGGTTATTCGCGCCGGGCTGGATGATGTCTGGATGCAGGCGCTATCACAGTTTGGCTGGCGTGGACTTCTCCCTGAGAATGAAAGGGTTGAGTTCAGCGGGCTGTCAGGTCAGGATGAGCAGATAGATTCTTAAGTCCCAGGAGATTACGGTTATGGCGGAAATTGGAATTTTTGTCGGCACGATGTACGGAAACGCGTTGCTGGTTGCCGAAGAGGCCGAAGCTATTTTGACGGCGCAGGGTCATAAAGCCACGGTGTTCGAAGATCCCGAGCTCAGCGACTGGCAGGCATATCAGGAAAAATATGTGCTGGTGGTGACCTCAACGACCGGGCAGGGCGATCTGCCGGATAGCATCGTGCCGCTGTTTCAGGGGATCAAAGATAATCTCGGTTTCCAGCCAAATCTGCATTACGGAGTAATTGCGCTGGGTGACAGTAGCTATGTTAATTTCTGCAATGGCGGCAAGCAGTTCGATGCACTGTTGCAGGAACAAAGCGCCCAACGTGTAGGGGAAATGCTGCTGATTGACGCCAGCGAGCATCCTGAACCGGAAAGCGAATCCAATCCCTGGGTAGAAAACTGGGGAACCTTGCTTAAATAACCTTTCGCCCGGCAGCACTTTGTTTGCACGGGCCTGTTACTCTCTTTTGGATCGTAGGCCGGGTAAGGCGTTGCTACCCGGCAACAAAACGCCCACCAAACGCCAATTTCGTGAAGCATCTTCCATTCCCTTAGGCTTATGCCATAAACAACCTCATTCACCTCCCGCAATGTTGTGTTTTTGCACGGTGAGGGTAAGAGGCACTCCTTCATATACTTTTCCCGTCAGTTCCCGAAAAGGCAGCGAGTCAGAATAAAACGGCCCTGAGCTGTACCAAAACTGCCACACACTAACCTCTCATTCTGATCACCCTACAGGTGCTGTACAGAATGAACTGGCGAAAGCCAAGATTCAGGAGTGCAACAATGAGTTCATTAAGTCAGGCGGCGAGCAGCGCGGAAAAACGCACTAACGCTCGCTACTGGATAGTGGTGATGCTGTTTATCGTCACATCCTTCAACTACGGCGATCGCGCCACCTTATCCATCGCCGGCTCGGAGATGGCCAAAGATATTGGTCTGGATGCGGTAGGGATGGGGTATGTATTCTCCGCTTTTTCATGGGCCTATGTTATCGGTCAGATCCCCGGCGGCTGGCTGCTCGACCGCTTCGGTTCAAAACGTGTTTACTTCTGGTCCATTTTTATCTGGTCCATGTTTACCCTGCTGCAGGGCTTCGTCGATATCTTCAGCGGCTTCGGCATTATCGTTGCGCTGTTTACCCTGCGCTTCCTCGTAGGGTTAGCCGAAGCGCCATCCTTCCCTGGCAACAGTCGTATTGTGGCGGCGTGGTTCCCGGCGCAGGAAAGGGGCACGGCGGTCGCTATTTTTAACTCGGCGCAGTACTTTGCCACCGTGATCTTCGCGCCAATCATGGGCTGGTTGACCCACGAAGTGGGCTGGTCGCATGTGTTCTTCTTTATGGGCGGTCTCGGGATTGTTATCAGCTTTATCTGGCTGAAGGTGATTCATGAACCGAACCAGCATCCGGGCGTAAACCAAAAAGAGCTGGACTACATTGCCGAAGGCGGAGCGCTGATCAATATGGATCAGGCGGCAGCCAAAGCCAAAGTGCCGTTCAGCGTGAAGTGGGGGCAGATCAAGCAACTGCTGGGCTCACGGATGATGATCGGTATTTACATCGGCCAATACTGCATAAATGCGCTGACCTACTTCTTTATCACCTGGTTCCCGGTTTATCTGGTACAGGCACGCGGTATGTCGATTTTGAAAGCCGGTTTTGTTGCCTCGGTTCCGGCCATTTGCGGATTCGCAGGCGGCGTACTCGGCGGCATTATTTCCGACTGGTTGATGCGCCGTACCGGTTCGCTGAATATCGCCCGTAAAACGCCAATCGTACTGGGTATGCTGTTGTCGATGGTGATGGTGTTCTGTAACTACGTCAACGTGGAGTGGATGATCATCGGCTTTATGGCGCTGGCCTTCTTCGGCAAAGGTATCGGTGCGTTGGGATGGGCGGTGATGGCCGATACTGCGCCAAAAGAGATCAGCGGTTTGAGCGGCGGTCTGTTCAATATGTTTGGCAACATCTCCGGTATCGTCACGCCAATTGCTATCGGCTACATCGTAGGTACCACTGGCTCGTTTAACGGTGCGTTGATTTACGTCGGGGTGCATGCGCTGATTGCTGTAGTGAGCTATCTGGTGTTGGTGGGTGATATTAAACGTATCGAACTGAAACCTGTCGCAGGGCAATGATGATGACAACACAATCGAGTCCCATTATTACCGATATGAAGGTCATCCCGGTGGCCGGTCATGACAGCATGCTGCTCAATATTGGCGGGGCGCATAACGCATACTTTACCCGCAATATCGTCGTGCTCACCGATAACGCCGGAAATACCGGCGTCGGTGAAGCGCCGGGCGGTGAAGTGATTTATCAGACGCTGGTGGACGCGATTCCACAAGTGTTGGGCCAGGAAGTCGCGCGCCTGAATAAAGTGGTTCAGCAGGTGCATAAAGGCAACCAGGCCGCTGATTTTGACACCTTTGGTAAAGGTGCCTGGACCTTTGAACTGCGGGTTAATGCGGTGGCCGCGCTGGAAGCCGCCCTGCTCGACCTGCTGGGCAAGGCGCTGAACGTACCGGTCTGCGAACTGTTAGGGCCAGGCAAGCAGCGCGATGCGGTCACCGTGCTCGGCTATCTGTTCTACGTGGGAGATCGCAGCAAAACCGATCTGCCGTATCTGGACAGCACGCCGGGTAACCATGAGTGGTATCACCTGCGTCACCAGCAGGCGATGAACAGTGAGGCGGTGGTACGTCTGGCTCAGGCTTCGCAGGATCGCTACGGCTTTAAAGATTTCAAACTCAAAGGCGGTGTGCTGCCTGGCGAGCAGGAAATCGACACCGCTCGCGCGTTGAAACAATGTTTCCCGGATGCGCGTATTACGGTCGATCCTAACGGTGCCTGGCTACTGGATGAAGCTATCTCCTTGTGTAAAGGGCTGAACGATGTTCTGACCTACGCCGAAGATCCGTGCGGCGCAGAACAGGGTTTTTCTGGCCGCGAAGTGATGGCCGAGTTCCGCCGTGCAACCGGTCTGCCGGTAGCAACGAATATGATAGCCACCAACTGGCGTGAGATGGGCCATGCGGTGATGCTCAACTCGGTAGATATTCCACTGGCCGATCCGCACTTCTGGACCCTTTCCGGCGCGGTGCGCGTGGCACAGTTATGCGATGACTGGGGACTGACCTGGGGCTGCCACTCTAACAATCATTTTGATATTTCCCTGGCGATGTTCACCCACGTCGGTGCCGCTGCGCCGGGCAACCCAACGGCGATCGACACCCACTGGATCTGGCAGGAGGGCGATTGCCGCCTGACCAAAAATCCGCTGGAGATTAAACACGGAAAAATTGCGGTACCCGACGCGCCCGGCCTGGGCGTGGAACTGGACTGGGATCAGGTACAGAAAGCGCATGAAGCCTATAAGGCGCTGCCCGGCGGCGCGCGTAATGACGCAGGCCCGATGCAGTATCTGATCCCTGGATGGGCTTTTGACCGTAAACGTCCCGTTTTCGGCCGCCACTAATTTTGAATAAGGACTTAATTATGAGCGCACAATTTACTACCCCAGTCGTAACCGCGATGCAGGTGATCCCGGTTGCGGGCCATGACAGTATGCTGATGAATCTGAGCGGCGCACATGCCCCGTTCTTCACGCGTAATATTGTGATTATCAAAGATAACTCCGGTCATACCGGCGTGGGTGAGATTCCCGGCGGCGAAAAAATTCGTCAGACCCTGGAAGATGCCATTCCGCTGGTGGTGGGCAAAACGTTAGGTGAATACAAAAACGTACTGAATGCGGTCCGCAACACCTTTGCCGATCGTGATGCCGGTGGCCGCGGTTTGCAGACCTTCGATTTACGTACCACTATTCATGTGGTTACCGGGATCGAAGCGGCCATGTTGGATCTGCTGGGTCAGCATCTGGGCGTTAACGTCGCATCTCTGCTGGGCGATGGTCAGCAGCGTAGCGAAGTTGAAATGCTGGGTTATCTGTTCTTCGTCGGTAACCGTAACGCGACGCCGCTGCCGTATCAGAGCCAGCCGGATGAGAAATGCGACTGGTATCGCCTGCGTCATGAAGAGGCGATGACCCCGGATGCAGTGGTGCGCCTGGCGGAAGCCGCATATGAGAAATATGGTTTCAACGATTTCAAACTGAAAGGCGGGGTGTTGGCCGGGGAAGAAGAAGCGGAATCTATTGTGGCGCTGGCGAAACGCTTTCCACAGGCACGCGTCACGCTCGATCCCAATGGCGCGTGGTCGCTGAATGAAGCGATTAAAATTGGTAAATACCTGAAAGGATCGCTGGCTTATGCGGAAGATCCGTGCGGCGCCGAGCAGGGGTTCTCAGGCCGTGAAGTCATGGCGGAATTCCGTCGTGCTACCGGCCTGCCGACCGCCACCAACATGATTGCCACCGACTGGCGTCAGATGGGACATACGCTGTCGTTGCAGTCCGTGGATATCCCGCTGGCGGATCCGCACTTCTGGACTATGCAGGGTTCTGTCCGCGTTGCGCAGATGTGTCATGAGTTTGGGCTGACCTGGGGCTCGCACTCTAACAACCACTTTGATATTTCGCTGGCGATGTTTACTCATGTTGCGGCGGCGGCGCCGGGCAAAATTACCGCTATCGATACCCACTGGATCTGGCAGGAAGGCAATCAACGCCTGACCAAAGAGCCGTTTGAAATCAAAGGTGGCATGGTGCAGGTACCGGCGAAGCCGGGTCTGGGCGTGGAGCTGGATATGGATCAGGTTATGAAAGCTCATGAGCTGTATCAGCAACATGGACTGGGAGCGCGCGATGATGCCATGGGAATGCAGTATCTGATCCCGAACTGGACGTTTGATAATAAGCGTCCGTGCATGGTACGCTAAGCGAACTGGGACCGCTCCCACAAAGGGGCGGTTTTTCTCCTGGTGTATGCTTAACACAGTCAACATGCGTAAGGATGCTTTATGAAAATAGTAATCGCACCGGATTCCTATAAGGAAAGTTTGAGTGCGCTTGAAGTGGCAACGGCTATTGAGCTGGGATTTCGTGAGATCTGGCCTGAGGCGAATTACGTGAAGATCCCGGTCGCGGATGGCGGTGAGGGAACGGTCGAAGCGATGGTTGCCGCAACGCAAGGCCACCTTGTGCATGTTGATGTTACCGGCCCTCTGGGTAAAACGATTCAGGCATTTTATGGTTTATCCGGGGATGAGCGTTCGGCGTTTATCGAAATGGCGGCCGCCAGCGGACTGGAGCAGGTTCCCGCAGGTTTACGCGATCCGCTGAAAACGACCTCCTGGGGAACCGGGGAGCTAATCCGTCATGCGCTGGACGCGGGCGTTGAACATATCATTATCGGCATTGGCGGCAGCGCCACCAATGATGGCGGTGCCGGGATGGTGCAAGCGCTGGGAGCAAAATTACTGGATGCGCAAAATAACGATATTGCTCATGGCGGGACTGGCCTTGAATCACTCGCCCGGATTGATATTTCTCAGCTAGACCCGCGTCTTGCCGCGTGCCGTATTGAAGTGGCCTGCGATGTGACTAATCCGTTGACCGGTGAAGAGGGGGCCTCTGCGGTCTTCGGTCCGCAAAAGGGGGCGACGCCGGAGATGATTCTTCGTCTTGATCGGGCGCTCACGCATTATGCGCAACTCATTGCCCGCGATCTGGACGTCAACGTGCTGGAACTGGCGGGTGGTGGCGCGGCTGGTGGTATGGGGGCGGCACTGTATGCGTTTTGCGGTGCGCAGTTACGCTGCGGTATTGAGGTCGTGACGGATGCGTTACACCTCGACGACTGCGTTGCGGATGCGGATTTAGTGGTCACGGGTGAAGGACGTATCGACAGCCAGACCATTCACGGTAAGGTTCCGGTTGGCGTGGCGAAGGTGGCAAAGCGTTACAACAAACCGGTTATTGGCATTGCTGGCAGCCTGACGGCTGATGTCGGTGTTGTACACGAGCATGGGCTGGATGCGGTTTTTAGCGTTATTTATACCGTTTGCACGCTGGATGAGGCGCTGAAGAACGCGAGTGAGAACGTGCGAATGACGGCGCGAAACGTGGCCGCGACCCTGAAAGCGGGTCAGCAATTACGTTGAATGATGTGTCATGAAGGCCGGATAAGACGCGTGAGCGTCGTCATCCGGCAATCAGATCTTTACCCTAACAACTTCTTCGCTTCGCGCGCAACGTTATCCATTTCATCCAGAAGCTCTAAAAACTCAGGCTCCAGCTCTTCTTCTTTGCTCCCGCTACGTAATTGCTGCTCAATCAGCTGACACAGGTTTTTCATGCGGGGAACGCCGCTATAACCGCAACTGCCATGCAGTTTATGGATCATATCCACCAGTCCTTCAGGGTTTTCACCTACCAGCTGTTCTTCAATTTTGTTACGCACTTCGGGCAGAAAATCGAGCAGCATTTGCAGCATATCCCGCGCCAGATCGTTTTTACCGGCGGCTTGCCTTAACGCCAGTTGCCAGTCGAGTGTGGTATTCGGATTGACGACCGGTTCAACAGCGAGCGCCCTCAGCGATGAGCTCGCGCCGGGTTTGTAGCGTAACAGCAGATTATGCAGCTTATCTTCTTCGATAGGCTTCGCCAGGTAATCGTTCATACCGGCGCTGAGCAGCTTCTCTTTTTGCCCGGCCATGGCATGCGCGGTGACCGCAATGACCGGCGTCTGTTGTTGATGAGGAAGCTGGTGGATCAGTTCGCAGGCGCGAATACCGTCCATGTCTGGCATCTGAATATCCATCAGGATGAGATCAAACTGCATCTGTTTGGCGCGATCCACTGCCTGATGTCCGCTGTCGCAGAGCACGACGTGCTGCACTTTATCTTCCAGCAGTGCGCCAATCAGCTTGAGGTTCGCCGGGTTGTCGTCCACCGCCATGACGGTCATCGCAATTTTGCTCTCGTCTAACAGCAGCGGAGCCGCGCTGTGGTTCAGTTGACAATACTCTGTCAACGCTGGCAGTAAGCGGGTTGAGGTAAGAGGTTTCAACAGGCACGCCGCCGCGCCGCCCTGCTTTAATTTCTCGGCGTTAATCTGCGCATGGCAAGGCAGAGCCAGTAACAAAAAGTCTGTCATCGCCGCTGCGCTTGCCAGCCGCTCATGCTGCATGGTGAGCGGTTCGCGTAAAGTGACCGGTATGCCAAGCAGCAGAATATCGTAGTGATCCTTCGGCAGCCCGGAGAATGAAGGGCTGTAAATCACTTCCAGCGGTGTTTCACTCAAGATATCTAACGTGCATTGCGCGGCAGTGGCGTTAGGTTCAACGTAGGCCAGCCGCTTTCCGGCCAGACAGTGCGTGGTTGAGCGATCCACGAGAACGTTAGGGTTGAGATCGAGGCTGATATGGAACCAGAACGTGGAGCCCCGGTTCGGCTGGCTGTGGAAGGAGATATCCCCGCCCATTTCATTGACCAGCTTTTGCGTAATGACCAGACCCAGTCCGGTCCCGCCGTGGCGGCGGGAAATACTGGCATCGGCCTGGCGGAAGGCCTGGAACAGGCGTGACTGATCGCGCTCAGGGATGCCAATTCCGGTATCGCGGATTTGCACTTCAATTTGCACTTTCGTGTTACTGAGGGCGCGTTTCTCGACCAGAATGTCGATATTGCCGCCTTCGGTAAATTTGATGGCATTGCCAACCAGATTAGTGATTACCTGCTGTAAGCGCAGCGGGTCCCCGATGACGTTGTCCGGCACGTCATTATTAATATTTAGCGTCAGTTCAAGCCCTTTATCATGGGATGAGTGCGCTAACAGCGTGACGACGTCATCCAGCGTGCTACGCAGCGGGAATGGGATGCTTTCCAGAATCAGTTTGCCCGCCTCAAGTTTGGAGAAGTCGAGCACATCATTGATGATGGCCAACAGATTGTTGGCCGAGCGTTCAATCGTATTCAGGTGATCGCGCTGCGTCGTGTTGAGCTCGGTTTTAAGCGTCAGGCGGGTGAAGCCAATCACGCCATTCAGCGGCGTACGCAGCTCATGCGACATGTTAGCCAGAAACTCAGACTTAATACGCGCCGCTTCCTGGGCGCGTTTCTTCGCCAGATCCAGTTCGACGTTCTGGATTTCCATCTGCTCCAACGTTTCGCGCAGGTCAGAGGTTGCCTGGTCGATGTTGTGCTGCATCTCTTCATGGTAGGCTGCAAGTGACATCGCCATCGAGTTGATGCCATTTTTGAGCATATCCAGCTCGCCCAACATGAAACCTTCGACGCGGCTGTCGAGCTGTCCTCTACGTATTCGGTCAACGGTATTTACCATATTGCGAATCGGGCCAGTCACGTCGCGCATCAGACGCCAGCCAAAAATTAACGCAATACCGATACAAAACAGCATCATTACGCTGGAGATAAAGATCTCTTTATACTGCTGCAATCTTACTGACTTAAGGTCCAGTTCAAGCGCCACATACCCCAGCATATTTTCCGTATTTTTGGCGTCGCTGACTGCAGATTCATCCGGCGAATAGCTTTCCGATATAATTGGCGTTCGCAGGATCATGATATCCCCGAGCCGGGTGACGCTCAGCTTACGGGGAAATGGTGAACCGGTTGCCAGCTGCATTTCAGACGGATCGAGATGAAAATTGGATGTGACAAATAGCCGGTTATTCTCGTCATAGACAGAAATTGCCCGCACGATATCGGAATGGCGACGATGCAGCACGCTGATAAGTTGGCCGATGGATTCTCTGTTTTGCAGATTCATGCCATATTCGCTGGAGACCGCGAGTGGCTCAATGATGCTGGCGCCAGCATCTTCCAGTTGACGCTGCAAGTCGTTATAGCGATGCACAACAAAAAAGATACTGAGCAGCAAACCAATCAGGACGGTCGGGGCCAGGATCAGAATCATCATGCGTGCGCGCAGGCTGTAGTTGGTCATGGAGTTCCGTTATGGGACAATTAGGGTCACACTGTTAAATAGAGAAATATCTCGTCGATGGCGCAATTCTACTCTGCAAAACGACGCGTGACGACGCGTCAGATCATAACCGTTACCGTCAATGACCTTGATCCTTTCGGCCAGGGCGTTGCTCGCCATAACGGAAAGGCGTTGTTTATACCGGAATTGCTACCTCAGGAAAGCGCCGAGGTGGTGATTACCGAAGATAAAAAACAGTTCGCCCGCGCGCAAGTAAAACGACGTTTAAACGACAGTCCGCAGCGTGAAGTGCCACGTTGCCCGCATTTTGGCGTGTGCGGCGGCTGCCAGCAGCAGCATGCCAGCATCTTGTTGCAGCAGCGTAGCAAAAGCGCGGCGTTGTCGCGTTTAATGAAATGTGAAGTGTCGGATGTTATAGCTGATACCCCGTGGGGCTATCGTCGTCGCGCCAGGTTGAGCCTGAACTATCGGCCAAAAGAACAAAAATTGCAGATGGGGTTTCGCAAATCCGCATCCAGCGACATTATCGATGTCAAACAATGCCCTATTTTGGTGCCCCAGCTTGAAGCGCTCTTGCCCCACATCCGGGCGTGTCTGGAAAGTCTGCAAGGGTTACGCCATCTTGGTCATGTCGAGCTGGTGCAGGCGGGGAGCGGAACCCTGATGATTTTGCGCCACACGGCGCCATTAAGTGCTCAGGATAAAGAAAAACTGGAATGCTTTTCGCATTCTCAGGGGCTGTCTTTGTTTCTGGCCCCGCAAAGCGAGATACTGGAATCAATATCAGAAGAGTCGCCCTGGTATGACTCAAATGGACTACGGTTAACCTTCAGCCCGCGTGATTTTATTCAGGTCAATGAAGGGGTAAACCAACAAATGGTGGCCCGTGCGCTCGAATGGCTTGATGTGCAACCTGAAGATCGCGTACTCGATCTGTTCTGTGGAATGGGTAATTTTACCCTGCCGTTGGCAACCCGGGCTGCAAACGTGGTGGGGGTGGAAGGGGTACCGGCGCTGGTGGAAAAAGGCCGGGAAAACGCGCTGAATAACGGATTACACAATGTGACATTCTTTCATGAAAACCTTGAGGAAGATGTTACCCGGCAGCCGTGGGCGAAAAACGGATTCGACAAAGTATTGCTCGATCCTGCGCGTGCGGGGGCTGCAGGTGTGATGCAACATATTATAAAATTAGAACCTATACGCGTTGTTTATGTATCCTGTAACCCGGCAACGCTGGCTCGTGACAGCGACGCTTTGCTCAACGCGGGATATGTCATACGGCGACTGGCGATGCTCGATATGTTCCCGCACACTGGACACCTGGAATCAATGGTCCTGTTTGAGCGTATGTAATAAATTTTGTACCCATTGGATTTCGGGTGGTAATGCAGCGTGAAAGACAATGGGTATGGCTTGTCGACTTCGACAGGCCAGGCCCCTTAAGGAGAGGACAATGGTTGCGGTAAGAAGTGCACATATAAATAAAGCTGGTGAGTTTGATCCAAAGAAATGGATCGCGAGTCTGGGGATCTCCAGCCAGCAGTCGTGTGAACGCTTAGCCGAAACCTGGGCGTACTGCCAGCAGCAGACACAGGGGCATCCGGATGCGGATCTGCTGCTGTGGCGTGGTGTGGAGATGGTAGAAATACTCTCCATGTTGAGCATGGATATCGACACGCTGCGCGCAGCAATGCTGTTCCCTCTTGCAGATGCCAACGTGGTCAGTGAAGACATCCTGCGCGAGAGCGTGGGCAAATCCATTGTTCATCTTATCCACGGCGTGCGGGATATGGCGGCAATACGCCAGCTTAAGGCCACTCATACCGATTCAGTCTCATCCGAACAGGTCGATAACGTTCGCCGCATGCTGCTGGCTATGGTGGACGATTTCCGCTGTGTGGTCATCAAGCTGGCGGAGCGGATTGCACATCTGCGTGAAGTGAAGGACGCTCCAGAAGATGAACGCGTTCTGGCGGCAAAAGAGTGCACCAATATCTATGCGCCGCTGGCCAACCGTTTGGGTATCGGGCAATTAAAATGGGAACTGGAAGATTACTGCTTCCGTTACCTGCACCCGGCTGAATACAAACGTATTGCCAAGTTGCTGCACGAACGTCGCATCGATCGCGAGCATTACATTGATGAGTTCGTCGGTCATTTGCGCTCAGAGATGAAAACGGAAGGCGTCAAAGCCGAAGTGTACGGACGTCCGAAACACATCTACAGCATCTGGCGCAAAATGCAGAAAAAGCAGCTGGCCTTCGATGAACTTTTCGACGTGCGCGCGGTGCGTATCGTGGCGGAGCGTTTACAGGACTGCTATGCCGCGCTCGGGATAGTGCATACTCACTATCGCCATCTGCCGGATGAGTTCGATGACTATGTCGCTAACCCGAAACCCAACGGCTATCAGTCAATTCATACGGTTGTGCTGGGACCGGGCGGCAAAACCATTGAAATTCAGATCCGTACGAAACAGATGCACGAAGATGCCGAACTGGGCGTTGCGGCACACTGGAAGTACAAAGAGGGCACCGCTTCAGGCGTAGCGCGTTCTGGTCATGAAGATCGTATTGCATGGCTGCGTAAGCTGATCGCCTGGCAGGAAGAGATGGCGGACTCTGGCGAAATGCTGGATGAAGTCCGTAGCCAGGTCTTTGATGACCGAGTGTACGTCTTTACGCCAAAAGGCGACGTTGTGGACTTACCTGCAGGCTCCACACCGCTCGATTTTGCTTATCATATTCACAGTGATGTGGGGCATCGTTGCATTGGCGCGAAAATTGGCGGGCGCATCGTACCGTTTACCTACCAGTTGCAGATGGGCGATCAAATTGAAATTATCACCCAGAAACAGCCCAACCCAAGCCGCGACTGGTTGAACCCTAACCTCGGCTATGTCACCACCAGTCGGGGGCGTTCGAAGATCCACGCCTGGTTCCGTAAACAGGACCGCGACAAAAACATCCTTGCTGGTCGCCAGATCCTCGACGATGAGCTGGCGCATTTAGGCATTAGCCTGAAAGAAGCGGAAAAGCACCTGCTGCCGCGCTACAGCTTCAATGAGCTGGATGAGCTGCTGGCGGCGATTGGTGGGGGGGACATTCGCCTCAACCAGATGGTGAACTTCCTGCAGGCGCAGTTTAATAAGCCAAGCGCAGCCGAACAGGATGCCGCCGCGCTGAAACAGCTTCAGCAGAAAACGCAGGCGCCGCAGAGTCGCCGTAAAGACGACGGTCGCGTGGTGGTGGAAGGGGTGGGTAACCTGATGCACCACATCGCGCGCTGCTGCCAGCCGATTCCAGGCGATGAAATTGTCGGGTTTATCACTCAGGGCCGCGGTATTTCCGTGCACCGGGCGGATTGCGAACAGTTGACCGAGCTGCGCTCCCATGCGCCGGAACGTATTGTTGATGCGGTTTGGGGCGAAAGCTACTCGGCAGGATATTCGCTGGTGGTTCGCGTCCAGGCTAACGATCGCAGCGGCTTATTACGTGATATCACCACGATTCTTGCCAACGAGAAGGTGAACGTGCTGGGGGTTGCCAGCCGGAGTGATACCAAACAGCAACTGGCTACCATCGATATGACCATCGAAATCTATAACCTGCAGGTGCTCGGGCGCGTGCTTGGCAAGCTGAACCAGGTGCCGGATGTGATCGACGCACGTCGTCTGCACGGTAATTAATTATTTAATAGGCCAGATAAGTTTGCATGCCTGGTGAGGCGCGTTAGCGTTGCCATCAGGCATTGCCATGTTGCCGGATATCGGCTGTCGTCTTATCGGGCTTCGCGTATTGAAATTTCAGGATATTCCAATGAACCAAATCGACCGACTGCTCGGTATTATGCAGCGCCTGCGCGACCCGGAAAACGGTTGTCCCTGGGACAAAGAGCAGACATTCGCCACTATTGCCCCTTACACCCTCGAAGAAACCTATGAAGTGCTGGACGCAATTGCGCGGGAAGACTTCGACGACCTGCGTGGAGAGCTGGGTGACTTGCTGTTCCAGGTGGTGTTTTACGCCCAGATGGCGCAGGAAGAAGGACGTTTCGATTTCAATGATATTTGCGCCGCCATCAGCGATAAGCTTGAGCGTCGCCACCCACATGTTTTTGCTGATGTTTCTGCCAGTAACAGCACTGAGGTGTTGACCCGCTGGGAGCAAATCAAAAGCGAAGAACGCGCCCAGAAGGCGCAGCATTCCGCGCTCGACGATATTCCCCGAAGTTTACCGGCGTTAATGCGCGCCCAAAAAATCCAGAAACGCTGCTCTAATGTTGGCTTTGACTGGAAAACATTAGGACCGGTTGTCGACAAGGTTTACGAAGAGATTGATGAAGTCATGTTTGAGGCGAAGCAGGCTGTTGTCGACCAGGCTAAACTGGAGGAGGAAATGGGCGACCTGCTGTTTGCGACGGTCAATATGGCTCGGCATTTAGGCACTAAAGCTGAGGTCGCATTGCAAAAAGCGAACGAGAAATTTGAGCGCCGTTTTCGTGAGGTTGAGCGAATTGTAGCGGCTCGGGGTCTGGAAATGACTGGTGTTGATCTGGAAACTATGGAAGAAGTCTGGCAACAGGTAAAACGGCAGGAAATTGATCTCTAAGGGATTTCGTCGGTCAAGGGCGATTTGTGTGATTTTTTAAATAACAAGCGCTTGATTTACGTCAAAAACATTTACCCCAAAGGGGCTATTTTCTCACTCCCGATGTTTATGTGAGCCTGGTGAAGAGGAGGAATAATGAAAGTTTGTGGCGCTCGTCATGTTCGGGTATACTACTTTCCCGTCTTGGTAATTCCATCGTTTCACCCTAACTTCTCAGGTCCAGCATGACAACGAACTATATTTTTGTGACCGGCGGGGTCGTATCCTCTCTGGGTAAAGGCATTGCCGCAGCCTCCCTGGCAGCCATTCTTGAGGCTCGTGGCCTCAACGTGACCATGATGAAACTGGATCCGTATATCAACGTCGATCCAGGTACTATGAGTCCAATCCAACACGGGGAAGTGTTCGTTACTGAAGACGGCGCTGAAACCGACCTGGACCTGGGTCACTATGAGCGTTTCATTCGTACCAAAATGACTCGCCGCAATAACTTCACTACCGGTCGAATTTACTCCGATGTCCTGCGCAAAGAGCGCCGTGGCGACTATCTGGGTGCAACCGTACAGGTTATCCCGCACATCACCAACGCGATTAAAGAGCGTGTCCTTGCCGGTGGCGAAGGTCATGACGTCGTTCTGGTTGAAATCGGCGGTACGGTCGGTGATATCGAATCCCTGCCATTCCTGGAAGCGATTCGCCAATTAGCGGTAGATATCGGTCGTGAACACGCGCTGTTCATGCACCTGACTCTGGTTCCTTACCTGGCCGCTGCCGGTGAAGTCAAAACTAAACCGACTCAGCACTCGGTAAAAGAGTTGCTGTCTATCGGTATCCAGCCTGACATTCTGATCTGTCGTTCCGATCGCGCGGTTCCGGCCAACGAACGTGCAAAAATTGCATTGTTCTGTAACGTGCCAGAAAAAGCCGTTATTTCAATGAAAGATGTCGATTCCATCTATAAAATTCCAGGCCTGTTGAAATCCCAGGGCCTTGACGATTATATTTGTAAACGATTCAGCTTGAACTGTCCGGAAGCTAATCTGTCAGAATGGGAACAGGTTATCTACGAAGAAGCGAATCCGGCAGGCGAAGTGACTATCGGTATGGTTGGCAAGTATATTGAACTGCCGGATGCTTATAAGTCAGTTATCGAAGCATTGAAGCACGGTGGTCTGAAGAATCGTGTCACCGTCAACATTAAGCTGATCGATTCGCAAGATGTCGAAACGCGCGGCGTTGAGATCCTGAAAGGTCTTGATGCAATCCTGATCCCTGGCGGCTTCGGCTACCGTGGTGTTGAAGGTAAGATCGCGACAGCGCGCTTTGCGCGTGAAAACAATGTTCCTTATCTGGGTATTTGCCTGGGTATGCAGGTTGCGTTGATTGAGTTTGCACGTAACGTAGTGGGTATGGATAACGCCAACTCCACGGAATTTGTGCCAGACTGTAAGTACCCGGTGGTGGCCCTGATTACCGAATGGCGCGATGAAGACGGCAACGTTGAAGTCCGTACCGAGAAGAGCGATCTGGGCGGCACAATGCGCCTTGGCGCCCAGCAGTGTCAGTTGAGCGACGATAGCCTGGTTCGTCAGCTGTACGGCGCGCCGACAATTGTTGAACGCCATCGCCACCGTTACGAAGTCAACAATATGCTGTTGAAACAGATTGAAGCTGCGGGTCTGCGTATTGCAGGCCGTTCCGGTGATGATCAGTTGGTCGAGATCATTGAGGTACCGAATCATCCGTGGTTCGTGGCCTGTCAGTTCCACCCGGAATTTACTTCCACGCCACGTGATGGGCACCCGCTGTTTGCCGGCTTTGTGAAAGCCGCCAGTGAACATCAGAAGCGTCAGGCGAAGTAAGAAGTAAAAAAGTTAGAACGGCAATGCACCCATCCGGGTGCATTGTTTGTCTGGAGTTTTAGTTTAACTTGTACTGAGGAAAATCTAATGTCCAAAATCGTTAAAATCATCGGTCGTGAAATCATCGACTCCCGTGGTAACCCGACTGTTGAAGCCGAAGTACACCTGGAAGGTGGTTTCGTTGGTATGGCAGCAGCTCCGTCAGGTGCTTCTACTGGTTCCCGCGAAGCACTGGAACTGCGCGACGGCGACAAATCCCGTTTCATGGGTAAAGGCGTACTGAAAGCTGTTGCAGCTGTTAACGGCCCAATTGCTCAGGCTCTGCTGGGTAAAGATGCTAAAGATCAGGCTGGCATCGACAAGATCATGATCGATCTGGACGGTACTGAAAACAAATCCAACTTCGGTGCAAACGCCATCCTGGCTGTGTCCCTGGCGAACGCCAAAGCAGCAGCTGCTGCTAAAGGCCTGCCGCTGTATGCACACATCGCTGAACTGAACGGTACTCCGGGCAAATACTCCATGCCGGTTCCGATGATGAACATCATCAACGGTGGTGAGCACGCTGACAACAACGTTGACATCCAGGAGTTCATGATTCAGCCGGTTGGCGCTAAAACCCTGAAAGAAGCCGTACGTATGGGTTCTGAAGTGTTCCACAACCTGGCTAAAGTTCTGAAAGCTAAAGGTATGAACACTGCAGTGGGTGACGAAGGCGGCTACGCGCCGAACCTGGGTTCCAACGCTGAAGCTCTGGCTGTAATCGCTGAAGCGGTTAAAGCAGCTGGCTACGAGCTGGGCAAAGACATCACCCTGGCGATGGACTGTGCAGCTTCTGAATTCTACAAAGACGGTAAATACGTTCTGGCTGGCGAAGGCAACAAAGCATTCACCTCCGAAGAATTCACTCACTTCCTGGAAGAACTGACCAAACAGTACCCGATCGTGTCCATCGAAGATGGTCTGGACGAGTCTGACTGGGACGGTTTCGCATACCAGACTAAAGTTCTGGGCGACAAAATCCAGCTGGTTGGTGACGATCTGTTCGTAACCAACACCAAGATCCTGAAAGAAGGCATCGAAAAAGGCATCGTTAACTCCATCCTGATCAAATTCAACCAGATCGGTTCTCTGACCGAAACTCTGGCTGCGATCAAAATGGCGAAAGACGCTGGCTACACCGCTGTCATCTCTCACCGTTCTGGCGAAACTGAAGACGCTACCATCGCTGACCTGGCTGTGGGTACCGCTGCAGGCCAGATCAAAACCGGTTCTATGAGCCGTTCTGACCGCGTTGCTAAGTACAACCAGCTGATTCGTATCGAAGAAGCTCTGGGTGAACAAGCGCCGTACAACGGTCGTAAAGAGATCAAAGGTCAGGCGTAATCCTGTTCTTTAACTCTTAACGTAAAAACCCGCTGCGGCGGGTTTTTTTATGCGTTCAGCGGAACTTGAAGCAGATAAATCTGCTGGCTGTTTTTATCGGCAAGTTTCTGAAGGAAGCAAAATAGCGCATGATTAGTTCGCAGATTAAACTTTTTGCGGATGATGTATTTATGCACATAGAGCGTTTTCTCTGAGATTGACATGTTGTGGGCAATCTCAGATGTCGTTATCCCCTGATAGATAAAGGACATAATACGCCTTTGCTGCCTGGTCAGGACTTTATGTGGACAATGAAAACATAATGTTTTCCCTGGCTGTATTTGCTTTTTTCTTGACTCCCGCCAGGCGGTTAATACTTTCTCTTTGACTGTCGACAGTGAGTCCTGTCGGTGAATAAAAATGATCCTGGCAATGCAAAAGGGCAGATCGGAGGGGGAGGCAACCACCTCATCGGTTAAGCCAATAATAATGCCTGTTGTCCTGTTTTGCAGTTCAGGAAAACACATGAGATGCTCTCCTGGAGCCAGAGAAATAACGACGATATCTGCCTTATCAAAGTTTTGTTGGGAGTAAGATGTTAAAAAAATAATGTTATTGGCGGTTCTTCCAAAGAATATCTCTATAAAAAAATGTTTCAATCCATCGCAATAAAATTCGTAAGGGTCCTGTATAAGTATTTTCATATTTAATATACCAGAAGCCAGCAGAGGCATTTATTAATAATAAGGGTATTTTTTATTAATTAAAATTCATTTGTACCAAAGAGTTAAACGTATTGGGAAGGGGGCAGATACCTGCCAGTAAAAAGGTCGCTGGACACAGGGGACAAAGTGCCAGGATAGAATAATTCATTTGTTGCACCATGATAAATATCCTTTACACAGAAATAGTTCGGTTTACTGATGAGTCATTGTGAATTGCAAAAGGGTCACTTAATTGTAGGTAAAGTTGGCCTGAACGATACCAGAGATCGTCCCCGGCATCACATTACCTTTGGAATAGGTCCGGGCACGTAAATTGTATGTAACGGTACGATCGGCGAGGACTGATTGAGTAATATTTGTATTGTTTCCTTTCAGGTAACCGGTGCTGACCTGGATCAGTTCTATCGCAACGTTCGCCGTTCCGGTATTTTTATAGCGTACCGGAAAGTCGGGATCTTCCGTTCCGGTAAACGTCACGACTACGCTGGTGGTTCCCACCGGGCAACTGGCAAGGTTAATGGTAAAATTAACCGGGGTAGATGTTGTACCTGCCACTGCAATATCTGCAGCCGGGATGTCTCCTAAATTAACATTGATATTGCTGCCACTGGCTACGACACACGGGGACGCAATAACTTTCCCGGTAATATTAATATTGGTGGGTTCGGCCCCGGCAATACTGATTGTCGTCCCCAGATACAGTCCTGCCAGCGCCAGATGAATGTACTTTTTATGAATATTCATTTTAATTCTCTCCTTTTTATAATTCTGATGGCCGAGTTGCTTACTGATAAGTAATATTGAGCGTCGCAGTGGCGTTAGCGCTGCCTGCGGTCACGTTGTTTTTCGTCTGAAAATAGCGTGCGGTAAAGGCTCCCGGAGGAAATTCCTGCCCGCCTGCTGAGGTTTTCAGCACGATGTTGTTATCCAGCTTCAGGGGCGTATTGCCATACAGCAGTTGGATCCCGATTCCGCTCGCAACTCCTGACATTCCTGCTCCCGATAACGCCAGGATACTGTCATTGGCGGTCTCTGCACTTTGCGTCCCACTTAACGATGCGTTAATGCGGGCGCCCGCATCACAGTTCAGGTCTATCGTGAAGGTCCGATCGCCTTTGGTGGTTCCTGCTCCGGTAAAACTATCCGCTAATACCGGATCCAGGGGAACAGCGATACTCGAGTTATTTATTGCACAGGCCTGGACCGTTACCACCACTGACCCCGCACCTGACCAGATGGGATTTAAATCCCACTGCCCGCTTTGATTATTTAACGAATAGCTTGAGGTTACAGACGGTATTGTCGTTATTGCTCCTGAGGCGACATTGGGCTTTGTTTTCACAAATTGCAGTGATGCTCCCATGGATAAACCCTGCGTGTCCTTGTTAAGTATATGGCAGGTGTAAGTCCGGGTTGAGTTTGAAATATGATCGTCAAACTGCACCGGGCAAAAGGACAGTGAGCCTGAATTCAGGGCGAAATTATAACGAACGCCAATTCCGTCGATATTCGTGGGATAGACATCGGTATAACCTGCAACGGGTGCTGAATTAACCTGTAAACGCAAGTACACATCTCTGTCGGCGTCAGGATCCCCGGTGCAACCTAGCCCCCATACTTCGCTGCTAATAGATCCAAACTTATGGCTGAAAACATTCATGGTGGCGTCATCACGTTGATAATTTAGCGCTCCTGAGAACGTATAATATCCGCCGGAATTAACACAGCTGGCCGCTTCAACAGGGGCAGTAAACGCACTGGTTAACCCAAATACCAAAGTGAATATATAATTCTTCTTTTTCTGTAACATAACGCATACTCTCACCGCTATTTCAGGTGACTATTCTCAGTAACCCATTTAGAGCAGGGTAGTTTTGTTTATCGGTAAGTAAAATTCATTTGTACCAGGGAATTAAACGTACCCGGTAGGGTAGTGTCAGAGACAATCACCCGACCAGCCAGTAAAAAGGTCGCCTTGCGCTGAGCGTCAACGGGGACGTTCATGCTGCTGCCATTGCCCTGCACCTGCGCCTTGTTCGTGTCCCGGGCCATTTGCACGGCGGCGTTGGCGGCGGTCCCCGTATTGGCATACAACGTGGGATCTTCTGCTGCCGGTTGTCCGTTGAACGTCACGTCCACCGATGTCGTTCCTGCCGGGCATTTGAAAAGCCTTACCTCAAACGATTTCCACGCGGAAGCATTTCCGTCGGCGCGCATTTCATTTAAGCGGAGCTGGCCGAAATTAACGCTCTGGTTTTGCGAGGCGATATCGACTACGCAGGGAGAAGCCACAACATGACCACCGATATTGATCTCCGCAGCATATGCAGGGCACGCCAGACAAAGCGCCGGGAGAACATATTTCATTTGTTGCTGCATGATAAACACCCGTTGAGCAGAGAAGTCAGGTTTACTGATAGGTGAAGGTGACTTGTGAAACAGTCACTATCGTGCCGGGCATAACGTCTGCCGCTGCGGCAATGGCACGCGCGCCTATCGGGAAGGAGACTGTGCGGTCGGTTGCAACATTACGCTTTAATGTGGTTCCCGGACCTAAAAACTTACCGTTACCGGAACCCAGACTCTCTTTAAGCTGTACGTTAACATTGGTTGCCGTCCCGGTATTGGCATACTCCCCGGGGCTGTTCGCTGCTGGCGTTCCCGAAAAGGCCGCCGTTACCGATGTTGTGCCGAAAGGACAATCTTTTAAGATTAAATAAAAGATTTTGAATGTTGTGACGTTACCAGGCTGTGCCAGGGCGGTGGCCTGAATATCATCACCCAAATTAACATTGAGCTGTGATTTGGTGGTGTCAACGGTACAAGGTGAGGCGACGACTTTGCCGGTAATATTAATATTGACCGGATTGGCCCCGGCAATATTGATTGTTGCCGCTAAATACAGCCCCGCCAGCGCCAGATGAATGAATCTTTTATGAATATTCATTTTATTCCTCTCCTTGTATAACTCTGATGGCGGAGCCGTCTACTGATAAGTAATATTGAGCGTCGCTGTGGCGTTAGCGCTGCCCGCGGTCACGTTGTCTTTCGTCTGAAAATAGCGTGCGGTAAAGGCTCCCGGAGGGAATTCCTGACCGCCTGCTGAGGTTTTCAGCACGATGTTGTTATTCAGCTTCAAGGGCGTATTGTCATACAGCAATTGGATCCCGATTCCTCTCGCAACCCCTGACGTTCCGGCCCCTGATAACGCCAGGATACTGTTATTGGAGGTCTCTGCACTTTGCGTCCCACTTAACGATGCGTTAATCCGGGTGCCCGCATCACAGTTAAGATTGATGGTAAAGGCAGTATCGCCTTTAGTTGTACCTCTTCCTGTAAACGCACTGCCTAAAGCATCAGGCAACGGTACGGTAATCGTTGAACTGTTTAGCGAACAGGCTAACTGAATAACCTGACCTGCGACGATACTTCCCCTGACAACCTCAAGGTTGTCATAGGTTTTTTGAAAATACAGTCCGCTATCAATATTTTTTGATGTTATCGGTCCGGTCTTATATAGCTCCACCGTTACGCCCTGACCCAGCCCGGAGCCATCGACAGGGATTGCACCCTGTCCCATTGTTCCTGTCCTGGGTGGGTTATCAAATGTATCTTGCGTGAACGCCGTATAATAGACCTTTATCCCGACGCCGGGGATGCCCGTATTATAGATATGGGGAAAACCGCTAATTGCATCGCGAAACATGGATACTGAAATTAATTCTCCCCCCTGACAACCGAGCCATGAGCCAGTAAAGGGCGGAAATAATTTTATCGTACCGATCTTCTGACCCACAGGAATATCACGTTGCGCATAGATTGTACCAATATCTATATTATCCCAGGCCATAACCCCCTTTTGTTGTTCGATACTGCAGGTGGCAAGCGCAGGAAATGAGCTGCATATCAGAAAAGCAGCGCTCCAGATAATTTTCTGAAATTTCATTTTGCTCATTGGTATACCTCAATACGCAACAGGTATCAGATAAAAAATTAATTTTTTGAACGGCTAAGTTATTTACTTAATGACATCGCTCGCTAATGATCAGAATATCGCTATTTTCCGGCGGCGCTTTATCCAGGGAATAATTCACCTGACACTGCTGCTCTGCACCGTTCCCCCATTTCACTCTTAGTTCGCCGCGGTCGGCCAGACCGGTCAGATACACCTGTCCGCCATCGCCAACGATAAATGCCTGGGCGCTTTTCTGCGCGGTATCGCTGACCGTCGCGCCAAATGGCACCGGCATTCCACCTTGCAGCAATAGCGTCATCATCACGCGCTGGCCCACGCTGGCGTTAAAACTGGCCTGCACCACGGCTCCCCGCGTCGGCACCACGTTGCGGGTGGTCTGCATCAGCTCCACGTTATCGGGCAGCGTCAGCGTATTCAGCTGCACCTGGTTTTTACGGTAGGGCGAGGTATAAGGCACGATGGCATAGCCGCGCCAGTCGGTTTTCACCCCGCTCTGATTGCTCACGCCAACCCCGGAGGCTCCCGGTGCCTGAACCAGTGCCATGGTTTCACCCAGCGGTTGGCCGAAGGTGACGCCGCTGGCGTGCGCGACTATCCCGCCCTGTAGCCCGTAGTTCAGCCGCTGGCTGTTTTTGTCGTAAGCATATCCTGCAGTGACTTCAGCATAGGTTCCGCGATAGTCGGCGTTCAGATTGCCGCCGTTGCCCGTCCCCTGGCTGCCGTAACCCTGCTGGATGCTCCAGCTCAGGTTATTGCCCTCAAGCGTCGTACCATTGAGACCCACGGTGTGATTGGTGCTCCCTTTCTGGCTGCTGCTGACGTTCCACGACGCGTGGGTATTACTCAACCAGTGGCTCAGTGGAATGCTGACGTTCAGTGAGAACACCTGGTCGCGCTCATAGACCTTTTCTTTGCCGGAGCCCCCGCTGCGCGACGTCGAGTTAATGTTATAGCTGTAATTAAGCCCGTAGCTGATGCCGTTCCAGCTATTGTTGTAACCGGCGCTCATCGACCGCAGGGTCCGGCCGCTGTTCCAGTAGTCTTCGTTTATCAGGCTCAGCGACAGCGAACCCGCTCTTTCCCACAAATTCTGGCTCAGCGACAGTTCAGTACGGTTACGCCTGCGCTCGAAAAACGTCGGGGTGTTCCCGCCGCGCCAGGTATCCATGACTTCTGCCAGCGTGTAATAGCCATCGGTCGAGTAGCGATAACCGGCAATGGCGAAGTTAGTCCCGGTTTCGACAATATTTTTGCTGTAGCGGATCCGCCATGACTGGCCTTTCTCCTTCGGCTGGCTCTGTATCTTCGACCAGCCCTGGGTGACGTCCAGCGAAAGCGCGCCAATTTCCCCCAGATTTTTACCGACGCCCAGCGCCAGCGACTGATAGTGGTCCGCGAACTGGCCGCCGCCATAGAGGGTAAAACCCCGGGGCAGGCCGTAGATCAGCGTCGCCTGGCTAAACGGCGTCTTTTCCACGCTGCGGTCGTACGAACGATACTGGCCGCTGGTCAGTGAATATTTCAGCCGCTGTTCACGCTGGAGCACCGGCAGTGAGGCAAACGGTACGACGAGATTCTGCTCGCTGCCGTTATCTTCTTTAATCGTCACATAGAGATCCCCGCTGCCGCCGGTGGCGTACATGTCGTTGATTTCAAATGCGCCTGGTGCCACATAGCTCTGATAAATAACATACCCGTTCTGGCGGATAATCACCTGCGCATTGGTTCGCGCGATGCCTTTGATCGCCGGTGCATAGCCCTTCATGCTGTCGGGGATCATCTCCTCGTCGGACGCCAACTGCGCGCCGCGAAAAGGAACGCTGTCGAAAATATCGGACGGGGAGGCGCTGTCTCCCAGCACCAGCTGGCTCTTCAGGACACGAATATCACGGGACAAATAGGTATAGACGGTGTCCCAGCTGTCGCGACCGTTATTCTCCCGCTGAAAAGTCGTGTAATTACGCAGCCGCCAGGGACCGATATTCATGCCGGGACGCAGGTTGGCGTACTGGGTCGTACTGTCCGTGCCGCTACGATCCCGTGCCCGGGTACTGGCGCCGTTCACGCTGTAATTAAGCAGCAGGGCGGTGATCCCATCATCCCACTGCGTTTCAGGAACGTAATCGCGTGGATTCATCACAATGGCGGCCTGCGGAATGCTCAACAGCAGTTGCTGCGCGCTAAAGCGAAACTCTGCGCGAGCATGGGGGATCGCGTCCAGCCTGGCGCACGGCGCGGCGGCATCGCCCAGATCCGGGAACAGGTCGGTTTTGACTCCCATCGCGTTAAGCTGGCTCACGCTCAGGCATGGCGACAGAAGCGCTTTCCCGTCCGGGCCGGGCTGCATGCTGAATTCCACTTCCCGGGTTTCCTGAAACTGGTTGTTAACAGAGATATCGACCCGGTAAACGCCCGGCGCCTGGCCGTTTTCCTCTTCAAATACGCTAAGATCGGTCTTTTCCTGATGCGGGTTGTCAATTTCCAGCATCAGCGGATTAAAATATTCCCTGGCGTGTGAGGCAAAAGTCGTTAAATTTAATAGTAAAAAGGGTGTCGAAAAAAGATAAATCAGCCTGCGGATATTATTGGTTTGTGGATATTCGCGCAGGTTTTTTGGGCTCCCCATCTGTGTAGTCCTTCCCTGAAGGGTAAATAATTAACGCCGGATTCCTGTGCTGTTATTTATCAGAACGAAGCACGATGAAGCTCGCCGATTCCGCCGTAATCATTAATAATTTTCCAGCTCACGCTATTACCCGCACCGCTGGGTAATTCAAAAATGGCGCTACTCTGCGGCGCAATATACCGGGCATCTTCCAGCTCTTTACCTGCAACGGTAACGCTCTGGAAATTCATATAAAATGAGGTCGGGTTACTCACCTCCAGCCGGTTGCCGCGGCGCTGCCAGGAAAGCTTATGGGTTAACACTTCCGCGGAGCCTGTTAAACCTTCAGGGCGATAGATCAGTTTGATGCGCGTCTTGACCGCGATCTGCAGCAGGTTTTTACCCTGATCTTTTTCTATCGAGGGGATACTCTTAATATTCAGCCAGTACAGCGATTCCCTGTCCTGCGGTAGATTCCCGCCCGCCCGCACGACGCGCAAGACATTTTCCTGCCCGCCGTCCAGACGAAATAACGGCGGGGTGATCACAAACGGCGTTTTCTCTGCGCGATTAATTTCCGGTTCGACCCAGCTTTGCACCAGATAAGGTGCATGGTCCGGGTTGCTCACATTAATTGAAGACTCTTTCTTACTCCCATCGTAAATTAAGCGGGTGCCACCCACAATCAGGCCAGCCTGGGCTAACCCGGAGGTTATTATTAGTGCAGTCAGCAAGGTGAGAGGAATAAGTTTCATCATTAGTCATTCATTAAAAGAGTGAGGACGGACCGACAATAATCCATCGGTCCGAATAACAATTTCGTTATGCAGGTATGACGGGCTATTAATTATAAACAATGGTGAAACTTGCCATTGAATTAGCCTTTCCTGCGGTCACCGTTGTCGATGTGGCGATATAGCGCGCAATAAAATCCAGATTATTCACCACGCCGGTACCTGACGTCAGAGGGTATTGTTTGGATGCGTTATACAGCGGAATCGCGGTATTGGCATCGTCGTATAATTGAATCCCCACGCCGCCTGCCACGCCAGTTTCTGCGGTCAGGGCCAGCACGCCAGGACTCCCTGTCACCGGGGAGCCGTCAAACTTCACGGCCGCCTTGGTTGCGCTTACCGGGCAATCCGTGAGCTGCAACGTGAATTTGGTCGGTGCAGCAGTAGAGCCTGCGTTGGTAAAGGCGCTCTTACTGACCTGACCTAATGTCACCGTCAGCGGACTGGCCGGACTATTGGTGACTTTACAGGCGGCATCAATAATCTCGCCGTTAAAATTCACCTCCCCATCAGCTGCCATCGCTGAAACTCCAGCCAGAGACGAAATCAGCACTCCCAGTGGCAGTAATTTGCTTTTCATGATCTATTCCTTGAGTATATTCAATTTATTAGTATTAATGTATTGCCAGGCAAACGGCAGCTTTTTGAAATTTATCAATAGAATATCGTCCCGTTTCCAGGCTCACAGATCTCTAATGATAATATTAATAAGAATGACAGTTCCCTGCTTTTATATTTAAAACGGGTTTGTCAAACGTTATAATTTGTATGAGATTATTCTTGTACATTTCAAAATATCCGGCAACACTTTTTTGGGTGTAATTTTACACCCTGTGTGTTTTCCGCGATAAAAGGGTTATGCCAGAGGGGTGGTAAGTCTTGGGAAAATAGCGACTGTCAGTTAACAAAACAAGAACATATTATAAGGGTAAACATTTCATCGAAGAGAGTACGTTATTTTTCTTCGTTGATACAATAGGTTAGTACTTTAACGGAAGATGCTCGATTGTCAAAAGGATGCCGTTTTCAATGCTGATATAGCCCCCCTTTTTTAGCTGGGCGAGGATTTTCATAATGCTGCTACGTGAAAGGCTGGTTTTCTGCTGGATATACTGCGCGGCAGAAACATCATGTCTGTATTCCGCTGGTTCACTCATCAACTCCTGTAACTGAACGCGGACAATTTCATAGGCACAGGTGGCCATGAGCCTGGTATTTATCGTATACAGTCGTGAGGTGACTCTGAGGCTATGGCAGGCCAGCAGCCTCCAGAGATTGTGTTCGGTGACGAACTGGTTGACCTTATCGGTACGGGTAATGGCGATCTCAGAGGTACTGTGGGTCTGAATAAACATCCCCGCCTCGGCGTAAAGTGTTCCACTGAGACCCATGATCCCTGGCACATACAGCGTGCCCAGCAGAATTTCACTCGTCTGATGATAGACGTTGCACACGCCGCTTCGTACCAGATAGCAGTACGCAACGCCATTATTATAAAGATATAACCGGGTGTTGGGAGGATACATAGCAAAAGTCGCCAGAGGAGCCAGGCTTTCCAGCAGTTCGGTGGTAGCGGAGAGGTTCAGACTGCGATCCGGATGTTCGGTATCCATAACATACTCCTCATGTTGATTGACGCTCACTTAAAATTTGACTCAGAATTATCCGATAGATCTTAATCTTATTTCTTTTTAAATCAATATCTTCAAAGTAATATTTAATCTTGTTTATATAACAAAATAATTCTGATAAGTAATTTATGGTTTTATTACTTATTTCCTTTTACTAAAATGGCTGTAATATCAAATTGGATGATTTTTAAGAAGAATGAATTCAGTATCCATAATAGTATTATGGATATTTATGCAAGTTGTTTATCGGTGTAATTTTACACCCATAAACAACTTTTAAAAATCTAAAACAATTATCATAATTATCGTTTATGTGAGGGGAGTGCGTTAGGGGGATGTTCATAAGCCTATGGAGGGATTTATTTGTGAATAATAAAAAAAGAGCCACCTCAATAAGTTACAGCATCAGACACAAAAAGCCTCTGGCTGATATCAATCAACTGATAAGCATCCTTACACCTTCAGCCAATAAGTTGACGCTCGCCAATAAGCAGTCACTTAACTTTAGAGTGGAAGGGGAGCATAAATGTTTTTTACTTCATCACGGTAACATTACGCTTTATCGCCATGCCGACGGTATTGCCTTAAATTCAGAATCAGCTCCCTACATATTTGGCTTAAGTACGCAGTTGCTGGAGCATGATTATTTCTATATCAGAACGAATGAGACTTCTGATATTAGCGTTCTTTCTATTGCCGATGCCAACCGGATTATCGACAGCAGTAACCTGTGGAAAGGCGTAGCCGCGCTATTAATTTATAGTGCGACAAGAATGTTCGATCACTGCACGAAGATCTCGGCATTATCTTCTTATGAGATTATATGCTATCAGCTCTATGAACTGATGGATGAAACAGAAGAGGTGAGAAATAATGTCAGCATTGTTTCTTATATTTTAAGTCGTACCTTTCTGTCACGCAGCAGCATCATGAAGATACTGGCTCAGCTGAAGACCGGAAATTATATCGAGACTGAAAAAGGCCTGCTCAGAGCGATAAACAACATACCTTCAAAATATTAAATCATCACCGCTGGCGATGGCACCTGAAGCCACAGAGGCGCGGCGGCTCCCGTACATGACCTGATGACCGAAATCTGCGATACTTATGCTTTATCCCCCTCACAGAGATGACTATGCAGTACCCGATTAACGAGATGTTCCAGACCCTGCAAGGTGAGGGTTACTTTACCGGCGTCCCCGCCATTTTTATTCGTTTACAGGGATGCCCGGTTGGCTGTGCCTGGTGCGATACCAAACACACCTGGGATAAGCTTGAGGATCGGGAAGTTTCCCTGTACAGCATCCTGGCTAAGACCAAAGAGAGCGATAAATGGGGCGCGGCGAGCAGCGAGGATCTGCTGGCGGTCATTGTGCGTCAGGGCTATACCGCCCGTCACGTGGTGATAACCGGTGGCGAGCCCTGCATTCATGACCTGATGCCGCTGACAGACCTGCTGGAAAAGAACGGCTTTAGCTGCCAGATTGAAACCAGCGGTACCCACGAAGTGCGCTGTACGCCGAATACCTGGGTGACCGTATCGCCGAAGGTGAATATGCGCGGCGGTTATGATGTGCTGTCGCAGGCGCTGGAGCGTGCGAATGAAATCAAACATCCGGTTGGTCGCGTTCGCGATATTGAAGCGCTGGATGAACTGCTGGCTACATTGAGTGACGACAAACCGCGCATCATCGCCTTACAGCCAATCAGCCAGAAAGAAGATGCCACGCGTTTGTGTATTGATACCTGTATCGCGCGGAACTGGCGTCTGTCGATGCAGACCCATAAGTATCTGAATATTGCCTGATGATAATGGGTTTATCGGCCTGCATTGAGTGCTACATGCAGGCCGGACAACCTTATGCGTTCGACCAGCTCTGAATCGAATTAACGTTATCCAGGCCGCCATGCAACACTTCATACGACTTTTTCAGGATCACATCGGTGTGCTGGGTTAAATCACGGAAAATCCCTTTGTTCAGCGCGTCATAGCGTCTGGCGTTGCTTTCTATTGGTGTGAATACATCTTTCACCCGCACCATTTTTTCTATCGCGGTCTCATAGTTCGGATAGAGACCAAGCCCTACCGCCGTGTTAATTGCCGCGCCCAGGCTGGCGCAACCGTTAATGGCATTCCGTCTTGCGGGAAGATTGAACACGTCGGCAAAGATTTGCATGAATAGATCGCTGTTTGAACCGCCGCCCGTAATGATCACTTGTTTAGCGAAGTGATTCATTTCGTTACACATATTGTCGTAATTGTTTTTCAGCGTCAGCGCAACGCTTTCCAGAATAGAGCGGTAAATCCAGGCGTAGTCCATGCTGGAGTCAAAGCCAATCATGATCCCACGTTTGAACGGTTCCCAGGGGTTGGTCAGCCAGTCCAGGACGGTCATCAGGCCATTGCAACCGGGTGGTACGCTGGCCGCTTTCTTATTCAGCAAATCTTCCGGCGACAGATCCTGCGCTTTCGCATCCTGGATTAGTGATTCCCCCAACATATCCCGCAGCCAACTGACCGTCCACATTCCTTTGCGAATGCCATAGCCTTCGTAGAGTAGCGTTTGCGGAATCGAAGACATAATTGGCCAATAAGCGACGGGATCTTTGGGCAGCGCTTTGCCGTTCATCATCAGGGCGATATAGGTGCCTAATGAGATCACTGCGGTTTCGTCGTCCAGCAATCCTGCGCCCAGGGCCTCTACCGGTTTGTCGCTGGTGGTGCAAACCACCGGTAATCCGGCGGGGAAGCTGGTCGCTTTCGCCGCAGCATCCGTCAGGTGCCCGAGCACGGTTCCCGGCATCTGCACCTCGAACAGCATCCTGCGCGGGATATTGAATTTCTTCACCACCTCCGGGTCGTCGCTCCATGTCCAGGTTTTGTAATCCACCGGCCACTGACCAAAGTAGTTGGCGATATTGTCTTTAAATTCACCGGTTAAGCGATGTGACAAATAACCTGAAAATGAGGTGACGTAAGCCACATCAGGATTGGCGTGCTCATAGGGGCGGGTGACGCGCGCGTCCTGCCAGCTGATCAATGGCGCAGCGGGCGTGCCGTCTGCTTTGAGCAATGCGCGACAGCAGCGAATGGAGCCCAGACCAATCCCGACAATGTCTTTTGGATCTCCCGCGAACTGGCTCATTAAGTCTTTGCCAGCAAAACACAATGAAGCCCATAAATCGTCGTCCGGATGCTCTGCCGTATCGGCGTCGGGAGTAAACATCGGTTGCAGGAGACCTTTTCCTTCACACACCACGTTACCTTCCAGATCGTACATCACTACCTTGGTACTCTGACTTCCGCCATCAATTCCAATGATGTATTTCTTTGACATTGTCATTCTCCTTTAATTTTCCATCTTCACTCGCCGGAGGTTTCTGCGGCCAGTGAGGTTATCTTTTCCGGTGCGGCATTGTTGGTGCGAATTTTGCGAAACAATAAGAATGTGAAGAGGATGACCATGCACAGCGCCGCCAGTCCCATCAGCCACATATTGCGATAGGCTTGTGCCGCCGGGAGCGTATCCTGCCAGTGGCCGACAATCGGATAGACGAACACGTCGGGCAGAAAACCGATCACCGAGCAGATCCCTACGGTGGTTCCCATGATGTAAGAAGGGGTTCTGGCCTCGCCGGGACAAGCCCAGTAAAGCCCGCGCGAGGCGTAGCAGGTGAAGCCCAGCAGCAGAATCAGGCCGATCCCCATAACTACGGACTGCGGATTTGAGTTCGTCACCAGCAGGGCAATCAGCGCAGCGGCGCCGACAATTGAAAGCAGTTGTACCACGCGCGTTGGCGACTTAATTTTGCTGTAGGTGGTGATGATGCCGCCCAGCGGCCCACAGATAGCCCGGAAGATCTTGTTGATGACGATCCCCATGTAGCTCGCCGCGACCAGCGACATGCCGTACATTTCAGTCAGATAGTTGGTGGAGTAGCTGAGAATGGCGTAGATCGTAAAGACGCCAAAAATAACCATGCTGCAATACCAGGTGGTGCTGATACGCAGCACGGCGATGATATCTTTGAGCTGAAACGCCTGCTTATCCTCCTTCGCACCGTGGTTGCGGCTGTTGCCATCGTTCACGAAGAACCAGCACAAAATTCCCAACAGGATGTAAACCACGCTATAAATCAGGATCACGGCCTTCAGGCTGTTGCTGTCATCCGGTGCGAAGCGAGAAAAGACCCACATGGTAAATACCGCCAGCGACATGACGCCGACGCCGCGCAGGCCTTCCATCCAGCCCATGATTTTCCCTTGTTCACTGTGATCCCCCAGCAGCGAGGCAGCTTTAATTGATACCGACCACAGCATCAGGATTGTCGTGATGGCAAAGGCGACCTGAATACAGAGCATGACCCACAGAGGTGGATAGGTCATCATCAGCAGACCGAGCAAGCCGGTAATTATCATGGCTGAGGTGATCATTTTGCGATGGGAGAATTTATCGGCAATAACGCCGCTGGGCGCATACAGAATAATAGCGGCAACGCCAAAGGTACTCATTATTAATCCAATTTCGGTATTGCTAAATCCCATGAATTTTGCCATGGGAATTTGATAGATATAACGTAAATAGGCTAAATCAAAACTAACGCCACCACTGAAACTAATAATGGCGAGTGTTATCCAACGGCGATATGAGGATTGTTGCATATCGGGCTCTCATTTTATGCAGACAAAAAAAAGAGAAAAGTAAACCGCCCTTTCAGGTGGATTACTTTTCTCAGGTCTCTAGTAATTGCGCTTAGAAATAACATGGAAGGACGGGGTATAGTGTGAGAATAATCACGCTTCTTGTTTTTAGTCATCAATGCAAAATGATCAAAACATCTGTGATTTTGATCACGTTAGAGATTTTCCCGTTGTGCTAAAAATTCTCTCCAGTTACCAGAGATAATGAGAAAGGTGACTTCCCTCTAGCGGGGGAAGTTGCCTTTCTTTTTTTTTGCCTAAAGGAATTTGGAGCCAGCTATGTCAATCGAATCTCTCAATGCATTCTCAATGAATTTTTTCTCCCTGAAAGGAAAAACGGCGATCGTAACGGGCGGCAACAGCGGTCTGGGTCAGGCTTTTGCGATGGCGCTGGCGAAAGCCGGGGCGAATCTGTTTATCCCAAGTTTTGTAAAAGATAACGGTGAAACAAAGGAAATCATTGAGAAACAGGGTGTTGAAGTTGAATTTATGCAGGTGGATATCACCGAGAAAGGTGCCCCGCAGAAGATTATTGCCGCCTGCTGTGAGCGTTTTGGCACCGTTGATATTCTGGTGAACAACGCCGGAATTTGTAAGCTGAATAAGGTACTGGACTTTGGTCGTGCGGACTGGGATCCGATGATTGACGTCAACCTGACGGCAGCGTTTGAACTGAGCTACGAAGCGGCAAAAATTATGATTCCGCAAAACAGCGGTAAAATTATAAATATCTGTTCTTTGTTCTCTTATCTTGGCGGACAGTGGTCTCCGGCTTATTCAGCGACAAAACATGCGCTTGCCGGTTTTACCAAGGCGTATTGCGATGAATTGGGGCAATATAATATTCAGGTTAACGGTATCGCACCGGGATATTATGCAACGGATATTACGCTGGCTACGCGCAGCAATCCGGAAACGAATCAGCGCGTATTGGATCATATCCCAGCTAATCGTTGGGGCGATACCCAGGATTTAATGGGGGCTGCGATATTTCTTGCCAGTCAGGCTTCTAATTATGTTAACGGTCATTTACTGGTCGTCGATGGCGGTTATTTAGTTCGCTAATCTCTACCTATAGTTTCTGTATTATTAATTGTTCTGCTAATTATCAGGAAGGAATAGCTATGCCTTTATCTCGCGAAGCGATTGTTGACCAGTTAAAAGAAATTGTTGGGTCCGAACGCGTAATTACCGATGAAACGGTATTAAAGAAAAACAGTATTGACCGCTTTCGTAAATATGCCGACATTCACGGCGTTTACACGCTGCCCATTCCGGCGGCAGTGGTAAAACTCGGTTCGACAGAGCAGGTTTCCCGCGTTCTGGCGTTTATGGACCAACATAAAATCAATGGGGTTCCGCGTACCGGCGCATCCGCGACGGAAGGGGGGCTGGAAACGGTGGTTAAAGACTCCGTGGTGCTGGACGGGGCAGGGATGAACCAGATCCTGAGCATTGATATTGAAAACATGCAGGCGACCGCTCAATGCGGCGTGCCGCTTGAGATTCTGGAAAATGCATTGCGCGAAAAAGGGTATACCACCGGGCATTCGCCGCAGTCTAAGCCGCTGGCGCAGATGGGCGGCCTGGTTGCAACCCGCAGCATCGGGCAGTTCTCCACTCTTTACGGTGCCATTGAAGATATGGTCGTGGGGCTGGAGGCGGTGCTGCCGGACGGCACGGTCACCCGCATCAAGAACGTGCCACGCCGGGCTGCCGGGCCGGACATTCGCCACATCATCATTGGGAACGAAGGCGCGCTGTGCTATATCACTGAAGTGACAGTGAAAATCTTCAAGTTCACGCCGGAAAATAACCTGTTTTACGGCTACATTCTGGACGACATGAAAATCGGTTTCGACATCCTGCGTGAGGTGATGGTGGAAGGCTACCGTCCTTCGATTGCACGCCTGTATGACGCCGAGGATGGTACCCAGCATTTCACGCACTTCGCTGACGGGAAATGCGTGTTGATCTTCATGGCTGAGGGCAATCCGCGAATGGCGCAAGCCACTGGCGAGGGCATTGCGGAGATCGTCGCGCGTTATCCACAGTGTAAGCGTGTGGACAGCAAGCTAATTGAGAACTGGTTTAACCATCTGAACTGGGGCCCGGAAAAAGTGGCTGCCGAACGCGTACAGATCCTGAAAACCGGCAATATGGGCTTTACGACGGAAGTTTCCGGCAGCTGGAGCTGCATCCATCAAATTTACGAAAACGTGATCCATCGTATTCGTACTGAATTCCCACACGCGGATGACATCACCATGCTGGGCGGTCACTCTTCCCATAGTTATATCAACGGTACCAACATGTACTTTGTGTATGACTACAACGTAGTGGACTGCAAGCCGGAAGAGGAGATTGATAAGTACCACAACCCGCTTAACAAGATTATTTGCGAAGAGACGATCCGTCTTGGCGGCTCAATGGTGCATCACCACGGCATCGGCAAGCATCGTGTTCACTGGAGCAAGCTGGAACATGGCAGCGCGTGGCCGCTGCTGGAAGGTCTGAAACGTCAGTTTGATCCAAACGGCATTATGAACACGGGAACGATCTACCCGATTGAGAAATAAACATCAGCTGGCTTCCTGATCGGGAAGCCACAATTTTACCGGACAGGGGTAGAAATGAACACTTCACCGGTGCGAATGGACGATTTACCGCTTAACGGTTTTCACTGTCGTATTGCCGCCTTGACCTTTGGTGCTCACCTTACCGACGGCTATGTTCTTGGCGTTGTCGGCTATGCCATTATTCAGTTAACACCTGCCATGCAGCTCACGCCGTTTATGGCCGGGATGATTGGCGGCTCGGCGCTGCTCGGGTTGTTTCTCGGTAGTCTGGTGTTGGGCTGGATTTCAGACCACATTGGTCGACAGAAGATCTTCACTTTCAGCTTTGTGCTGATCACCATTGCCTCTTTTTTACAGCTTTTCGCCACCTCGCCGGAACAGCTTATTGGTTTACGTATTCTGATTGGGATTGGGCTGGGAGGCGATTATTCCGTAGGGCACACTCTGTTGGCCGAATTTTCTCCACGACGACATCGGGGAGTGTTACTGGGGGCGTTCAGCGTGGTATGGACCATCGGCTATGTGCTGGCAAGCCTGGCGGGACACTATTTTATTACCGAAAGCCCGGATGCCTGGCGCTGGCTGCTGGCGTCGGCGGCGCTGCCCGCACTATTGATTACCCTGCTACGCTGGGGGACGCCGGAATCTCCCCGCTGGCTGCTGCGCCAGGGGCGTTTCGCCGAAGCCCATGCCATTGTTCACCGCTATCTTGGGCCGCACGTATTGCTCGGCGACGAGGTTTCTGCGGCGTCCGGGAAACATATCAAAACGCTCTTTTCCCCCCTCTACTGGCGGCGAACCGCGTTTAACAGCGTGTTTTTTGTTTGTCTGGTGATCCCCTGGTTTGTTATCTACACCTGGCTGCCTACCATTGCCGGGACCCTCGGCCTGGAGGATGCGCTCACCGCCAGCCTGCTGCTGAATGCGTTGTTAATCGTTGGCGCACTGCTGGGGTTGGTATTGACACATCTGCTGGCGCACCGTCGGTTTCTGCTTGGGAGTTTTTTTCTGTTGGCTGCCACGCTGGTGGTGATGGCTTTTTTACCGCCCGGCAGCCCGTTGACGCTGCTGCTTTTTGTCCTGTTCAGCACCACAATTTCTGCGGTCAGTAATCTGGTAGGGATCCTGCCTGCTGAAAGCTTCCCGACGGATATCCGCTCGCTGGGCGTGGGTTTTGCGACGTCGATGAGCAGACTTGGCGCGGCAATCAGCACCGGCCTGCTGCCCTGGACGCTGGCGCAATGGGGGATGCAGGTCACGTTGCTGCTGCTGGCTGGCGTGCTCCTCATTGGATTTATGGTGACATGGCTATGGGCACCGGAAACGAAGGCATTGCCGCTGGTGGCGGCCGGAAGCGTGGAGAAAAGACAGGGAGGATCACATGAACATTCTGTTCGCGTTTAAGGCCGAACCAGACTCCGGCATGTTGGCGGAAAAAGACTGGCTGGCGGCGACGGAAGATAACCGTGGCCCGGACACCGCGCTGCTGCGCTGTTCTCCTGGTGCCGATGAGCAGGCGGCTGCGGCATTACTGCTGGCGCAACGTCGTGAAGGTTGTGATATGACGTTAACCGCGCTAAGCATTAGCGATGAGCGTGCGATTCATTGGTTGCGCTATTTTGCCGCGCTGGGTTTTGATAAGCCGGTGTTGCTGGAAACGACGGCGGATCTGCGCTTTGCGCCGGAATTCATTGCCCGGCAAATAACTGACTGGCAGCGTCATCACGGCGCGGATTTGATTATCACTGGCTGTCAGAGTAGCGAAGGGCAGAACGGGCAAACGCCATTTTTGATGGCTGAAATGTTGGCCTGGCCCTGCTTTACCCAGGTGGAACGTTTTACGCTGACGCCGCCTTTTGTTGTTGTCGAGCATCGAACAGCGACTGGGTTACGCCGCTGCCAGGTGCGGCTTCCGGCTGTAATTGCCGTCAGGCAATGTGGTGAAGTTGCGCTTCCCGTCCCCGGAATGCGTCAGCGTCTGGCGGCGGCAAAAGCGACAATTTTACGTCAGCCAGCGTCCAGTGATGAAACTCCGAACGTGCAATGTCAGAAGCTGGCGCGACCGGCGCAGCGGCGCAGCGCCACGATTATCGACGGCGCGACGGCGCAGGAAAAAGCGCGGATATTGTGGAATGATTATTTGCGCCAGAGGATGCAGCCATGAAGATCGTTGTGATTACGGAATCGGGTGAATGCGCTGCAATGGGGGGCTGGATCGCAGGTAACGCGCTTAATGCAGCAGAACTGGAACGCTGGACGCTCGACCCGATGCCGGACGTGGCGGAGCAGGTGCTGGACGCGCTGGCGGCGCAGTGGTTGCTGACGCCAGCCGACATCCTGATTTTTCCGGCGGGTGCGCTGGGGGATGAGCTTGCGACGCGGCTGGCCTGGCGTCTGCATGGCGGCAGCGTTTGCCAGGTGCAGACGCTGGATGCGCAACAGGGGCTGGTGACGAAATCCCACTGGGGGAATGCGCTGACGGCCAGGCTACAAATCACCGCGCGTCCCTTGTGCCTTTCACTGGCGCGACAACCGGAAATGAGTGCGTCGGGCAACGTGCTGCCAGCGCTGGTGGAACGCCGAATTGCCCCCACCACACCTCCGGGCTGGCTGGATAGCGTAGAAAGCATCGACCGTGTTACAGCCCATCCTTTGTTGCAGGCCGGGCGTGTGCTGGTGGTCGGGCAGGGAAGAAGTGACGCCGATGCCGAAAAAATTACCGCTCTCGGTAAGGTGCTTGGTGCCGAAGTGGGCTACAGCCGTGCGCGGGTTATGAACGGTGGTTTTGACGCTGAGCGCGTGATTGGGATATCGGGGCATCTGCTTGCGCCGGATGTCTGCATTGTGGCGGGGGCATCCGGCGCGGCGGCGCTAATGGCCGGGGTTCGTCAGAGCCGGTTTGTGGTGGTGATAAACAGTGATGCCAGTGCGCCTGTCTTCTCACAGGCGGATGTCGGGATTGTGGATGACTGGCTGCCGGTGCTGGAGGCGTTGGCAGCCATCGCAGAAAATTAATCCAGGGGGAGGCCGGATCAGGTGTTTACACCGCTATCCGGCGGCTCGGGTTAATGCAGCTTTTTCGCTAACGTCCAGACGTCGGTGTTGGTAGTTGAAAGCGCCGCCACACCGGCTTTCATCGCATTGCGGGCGTCCTCTTCATCGCAAACCAGACCACCGGCAATCAACGGCTGGCGTATTTTTTCCGTCACCCATCCCAGCACTTTTGGCATGCATCCCGGCAGGATTTCAATACAGTCCGGGTTTGACTGTGCGACCTGCTTATCAATGTTGTGAAAGGAGATGGAGTCGACGATAAACAGGCGATGAATACAGAAAAAGCCCTCTGCCCGCGCCGCTTTCAGCATCGACGCTTTGGTACTGATGATGCCGTCGGCCTCGGTGACCAGCTTCAGAAACTGGATCACCACCTCTTTATTAGACGCGCCCTCCAGCAGGTCAACGTGGATAAATGCGTATTTACCGGCAGTTTTAATCTTCTTCACGATATGGCTGATGGTGCAGATATTGCCGTACAAAACAGAGATGAACTGGCATTCGGAATCAATGGCTAATTGCAGACTGGCGCTGTCTTTCACCGCGGCAATGACCGGATTCTGGCGGAGCAGGTGTAACAGGGGCATAAATTATCCTATTAAATTATCCAAATCGGTAAGTGATGCCAAAGCCGGACGCGGGGTAGCGCCACTGTTGCAGCGTTTTTTCATCACACAGCAGTCGACAGGTGCCGCACTCCAGGCAGCCGCGAAAGTTGACCCGTAGCTCACCTTCCGCCGTAAGAGAAAACAGTCCGGCGGGGCAGGATGCGATCAGCCGTTGTGCCGTTTCGCTGTCAACAACGGTCGCAGGAACAATATGTGAAATGTCGGCGGGACGCCAGACGTTACGGGCTACAGACATCGTAAGCTCCTGATGATATCGCCTGCCAGATGACGCAGGCCGTGACGACGAAACTGACGCCAGACAATCTGGCGCAGCGGGGCTACCGGGCGGTCGCGCTGATGCCAGATTTCACGGGAAATAGCCTCCATCAGCATGGGCCATTGGCGATACCATCCGGGGCGCTGGAGCAACGCCGGAACATCCCGGTAACGTTGTAGAACGTCCCACAGCAGGCTGTGCTGGATGTCGTGGTGATAAGCCGGAAACAGATTTTGCGGCTCGCGTTTCCGGCAGGCGTTAATCAATGTTTGCGCCGCAGCCTGAGCGCCAATGAGCGCCATATCCATGCCGCGAACGGAGAAACCGGTATTCACACAACTGCGCAGCGCATCGCCCACCAGCAGCCAGCCTTCTCCGGCGTACTGTACGGGCAGGCTGTGCAGGCCTCCTTCTGGTACCAGATGTGCGCCATATTCCAGCGTTTCACTGCCCCTGAGCAGCGGATGTAACGCCGGATGCGTCTTGAGCCGCTCCAGCAGTTCAGTCGCTGGGATATCGCTCTGTGCCAAAGAGGAGAGCGGACAAACCACGCCCAGAGAGAGCGTATCTTGATTGGTATAGAGAAACGCGCCGCCGGGAAGCTCGCCACAAATATTGCCACTAAACAGCATTGCCGCGCCTTCGTCATTGGATAAGCGGAAACGTTCCTCAAGTAACGATTTATCCAGCGCCAAAGTCTCTTTAATGCCTAATGCCATTGCGGCTGTCGAGGGACGCGGCAGGAATCCGTAGCGCTCGGCCAGTACGCTGTTTGCCCCTTCCGCCAGTACCACATAACGGGCGCGCAGCGTCTCGTTATCGGCAATGACGCCGCAGACTCTGCCCTCTTCGATATGGAGCGCCTCGACCGTCACACCGCTGATAAACTGTACGCCTTCGGCCTCGGCCTGGGCGACAAACCACGGGTCGAAGCGGGCGCGCAGCAGGCTCCATGAGTCTCCATCCGGTTGCAGGCTGGAGTACGTCGTTGCGCCATCGCGAGTTAACAGCGAGAGATTTTCCTGGGTAATTCGGCGTTCAAGTGGGGCTGAATGTTGGAAGTGGGGAAGAAGTTCACCGAGCGCGTGAGTATACAGACGCCCGCCGGAAAGGTTTTTACTGCCGGGACGCTCGCCGCGTTCAATAAGCAAAACTGACAGTCCTGCTCGCACGCAGCGTAAAGCACAAGCGGTGCCCGCTATCCCTGCACCGATAATAATAATATCGAAATCGTCAGACATATTGTGCTCCAGATATCCAGAGCACATAACCCTAACAGAGTGTTAGTTAAGGAAAATTGACCGTTGCCACAGACGATACAATCATTCCCCGCGATACACGCAGCCTGCTGTGCAGGTCTCTTTCACCATTACGGCACTCAGCAGAGGGACAACCGGTTTAACCTGATCCCAAATCCATTTGGCCAGAACTTCACTAGTTGGGTTTTCTAAGCCGGGAATATCGTTCAGATAGTAGTGATCGAGTCTGTTGTAAGTTGGCTTAAACGCGGCTTTTAACTCAGAAAAATCCATGATCCAACCGGTATGCGGATCGACTTCACCGGTAATTTCAAGACGCACCATAAATGAGTGACCATGCAGGCGGCCACACTTATGCCCTTCCGGTACATGCGGCAGGCGGTGAGCGGCTTCGAAGGTGAAATCTTTAAACAAGGTGGTGGACATTTTTTACTCTCAAGAATGCGAAAAACCGCCGTAGGGTACCGTAAAGAGCGAATTTTATCATTAGTTAAAAGGGCGCTGAGTATCAGAACGACCGATTCATGATGGTAATATTTAATAATTATTGATATATCATATAGTTATCCAATCTGTTTTGCTGTTAATAACTATAACTAAAACAGGTTAGTTCATTTGGTTATTTGTTATTTCTATCCCTTCTTTAATTGTTACTATCCCCGCCGTTAACCTTATCTTCAGTTTGGGTTTTATTGCTGAAATCCGCTTTGCTTACTGGAACATGACAACGCATGACGACACAGGCCCCACCTTCCGCTCTGCTACCGCTAAACCCGGAGCAACTGGCACGCCTTCAGGCGGCCACGACCGATTTCACTCCCGCACAGCTTGCGTGGGTTTCTGGCTATTTTTGGGGCGTGCTGAATCAGCAGCCAGGCAGCAATGCGGCGACTCCTGCGCCTGCTGCTGAAATGCCTGGCATTACGCTTATCTCCGCCTCGCAAACCGGTAATGCGCGTCGTGTGGCGGAAGCCCTGCGCGATGATCTGATCGCTGCAAAGCTCAACGTCACTCTCACCAATGCTGGCGACTATAAATTCAAACAAATCGCCAATGAGAAATTGCTGATCGTAGTGGCGTCGACGCAAGGGGAAGGTGAACCGGCGGAAGAAGCCGTAGCGTTGCATAAATTCCTGTTCTCGAAAAAAGCGTCGAAGCTTGATAACACCGCTTTTGCCGTGTTTGGTCTTGGTGACACTTCTTACGAGTTTTTCTGTCAGTCAGGAAAAGACTTCGATGCAAAACTGGCTGAGCTGGGCGGTGAACGCTTGCTTGACCGCGTGGATGCCGACGTCGAATACCAGGGCGCGGCAGCCGAATGGCGTGCCCGTCTGGTTGATGTCCTGAAAGCGCGTGCGCCTGCGGCATCGTCTGTGCAAGTTGCTGCGAGCGGTGCGGTAAACGAAGTACACACCAGCCCGTACACCAAAGAAGCGCCGCTGACGGCGTCACTTGCGGTGAATCAGAAAATCACCGGTCGCGACTCGGAAAAAGATGTGCGCCATATTGAAATCGATCTCGGCGATTCCGGCCTGCGCTACCAGCCGGGCGATGCCTTAGGAGTCTGGTATCAGAACGATCCTGAGCTGGTCAAAGAGCTGGTTGAATTGCTGTGGCTGAAAGGAGATGAGCCGGTCACGGTTGACGGCAAAACCCTGTCGCTCACCGAAGCGCTGCAGTGGCATTTCGAGCTGACGGTTAACACCGGCAATATCGTCGAGAACTACGCCACTTTAACCCGTAGCGACTCTCTGCTGCCGCTGGTGGGCGACAAAGCGCAATTGCAGCATTACGCCGCAACCACGCCAATCGTCGATATGGTGCGCTTCTCCCCAGCGCAACTGGACGCCCAAACGTTGGTTGATCTTCTGCGCCCGCTGACGCCGCGTTTGTATTCTATTGCCTCTTCCCAGGCGGAGGTGGAAAGCGAAGTGCACGTCACCGTGGGCGTGGTGCGTTATGACATTGAAGGTCGTGCCCGTGCTGGTGGCGCGTCCAGTTTCCTCGCCGATCGCGTGGAAGAAGAGGGCGAAGTGCGTGTGTTCATCGAACACAACGATAATTTCCGCCTGCCGGCTAACCCGCAGACACCGGTGATTATGATTGGACCAGGCACGGGGATTGCGCCGTTCCGTGCATTTATGCAGCAGCGTGCGGCTGACGGAGCCGAAGGCAAAAACTGGCTGTTTTTTGGCAACCCACACTTTACCGAAGATTTCCTGTACCAGGTGGAATGGCAGCGTTACGTCAAAGAGGGCGTACTGAGCCGCATCGATCTCGCCTGGTCGCGCGATCAAAAAGAAAAAGTCTACGTACAAGATAAACTGCGCCAACAAGGTGCGGAACTGTGGCGCTGGATAAACGACGGTGCCCACATTTATGTCTGCGGCGACGCCAATCGCATGGCGAAAGACGTTGAGCAGGCTTTGCTGGAAGTGATTGCCGAATTCGGTGCTATGGATATCGAAGCGGCGGATGAATTTTTAAGTGAGCTGCGCATTGAGCGCCGTTATCAGCGAGATGTCTACTAATGAGCGAAAAATACCCAGGACCATTGGTGGTCGAAGGCAAGCTGTCCGACGCTGAGCGTATGAAGCTGGAAAGCAACTATCTGCGCGGTACGATTGCCGAAGATTTAAACGACGGCCTGACCGGCGGCTTCAAAGGCGATAACTTCCTGCTGATCCGTTTTCACGGTATGTACCAGCAGGATGACCGCGATATCCGCGCCGAACGAGCCGAGCAAAAGCTGGAGCCGCGTCATGCGATGCTGCTGCGCTGCCGTCTGCCGGGTGGGGTGATCACCACCAAACAGTGGCAGGCGATCGACACGTTCGCCCATGACAACACGATTTATGGCAGCATTCGTCTGACCAACCGTCAGACCTTCCAGTTTCACGGCATTCTGAAGAAGAACGTTAAGCCGGTACACCAGATGCTGCATTCGGTCGGGCTGGACGCGCTGGCGACCGCCAACGACATGAACCGTAACGTTCTGTGTACCTCTAACCCGTACGAGTCCGAGCTGCACGCCCAAGCCTATGAATGGGCGAAGAAGATCTCCGAACATCTGCTGCCGCGTACTCGCGCCTATGCAGAAATTTGGCTGGATCAGGAGAAGGTAGCGACCACCGACGAAGAGCCGATCCTCGGTCAAACCTATCTGCCGCGTAAGTTTAAAACCACGGTCGTAATCCCGCCGCAGAACGACATCGATCTGCACGCCAACGATATGAACTTCGTGGCGATTGCCGAAAACGGCAAGCTGGTGGGCTTTAACCTGCTGGTCGGCGGTGGCTTATCGATTGAGCACGGCAATAAGAAAACCTACGCCCGCACCGCAAGCGAGTTCGGCTTCCTGCCGCTGGAGCACACGCTGGCGGTAGCTGAAGCTGTGGTGACAACGCAGCGCGACTGGGGTAACCGTACCGATCGTAAAAACGCCAAAACCAAATACACGCTTGAACGCGTTGGTATCGACACGTTCAAAGAGGAAGTGGAGCGTCGTGCGGGTATTAAATTTGAGCCGATCCGCCCGTACGAGTTCACCGGTCGCGGCGATCGTATTGGATGGGTAAAAGGGATCGACAATAACTGGCACCTGACGCTGTTTATTGAAAACGGCCGTATCCTGGATTATCCGGGGCGTCCGCTGAAAACCGGCCTGCTGGAGATCGCGAAGATCCACAAAGGGGATTTCCGCATCACCGCCAACCAGAACCTGATCATTGCTGGTGTGCCGGAAAGCCAAAAAGCGAAGATCGAGAAGCTGGCGCGCGATCACGGATTGATGAATGCGGTGAAGCCGCAGCGTGAAAACTCGATGGCCTGCGTGTCGTTCCCGACCTGTCCGCTGGCGATGGCGGAGGCCGAACGTTTCCTGCCATCGTTCACTGATAAAGTGGAAGCTATTCTCGAAAAACACGGCATTCCTGACGAGCATATCGTGATGCGCGTAACAGGTTGCCCGAACGGCTGCGGCCGCGCGATGCTGGCGGAACTGGGCTTGGTGGGTAAAGCGCCGGGGCGCTACAACGTACACCTTGGCGGTAACCGCATGGGCACGCGCATTCCGCGTATGTATCGCGAAAATATTACGGAATCGGAAATTCTCGACTCCGTTGACGAACTTGTTGGTCGCTGGGCGAAAGAGCGCGAAGCGGGTGAAGGCTTCGGTGATTTTACGGTGCGTGCGGGCATCATTCGCCCGGTGCTCGATCCCGCGCGGGATTTCTGGGAATAAGGTGAAATTGACTTATCGGGTCTGCTGAATCTGTAGGCCTGATAAGCGCAGCGCCATCAGGCAAGGCAAACAGCGAGGAATTTATGTCCAAACTCGATCTCAACGCGTTGAACGCGCTGCCGAAAGTTGAACGCGTTATGGCGTTGGCGCAAACCAACGACCAACTGGAAAAATTGAGCGCAGAGGATCGCGTGGCGTGGGCGCTGGAAAACCTGCCAGGTGAATATGTACTGTCATCAAGCTTTGGTATCCAGGCGGCAGTAAGCCTGCACCTGGTGAATCAGGTTCACCCGGATATCCCGGTGATCCTCACCGATACCGGCTATTTGTTCCCGGAAACCTACCAGTTTATTGATGAGTTAACAGACAAACTCAAGCTTAATCTGCAAGTCTACCGGGCGAAGGAGAGCGCGGCTTGGCAGGAAGCGCGCTACGGCAAACTGTGGGAGCAGGGCGTTGAAGGCATTGAGAAATACAATGAGATCAACAAAGTCGAGCCGATGAACCGCGCGCTTAAAGAACTCAATACGCAAACCTGGTTTGCCGGTCTGCGCCGCGAGCAGTCGGGCAGCCGGGCGCATTTGCCGGTGCTGGCTATCCAGCGCGGCGTGTTTAAAGTGCTGCCGATCATCGACTGGGACAACCGTACCGTTTACCAGTATCTGCAAAAGCACGGCCTGAAATACCATCCACTGTGGGATCAGGGCTATCTGTCAGTTGGTGATACCCATACCACCCGCAAATGGGAGCCGGGTATGGCGGAAGAAGAGACGCGGTTCTTCGGATTGAAGCGCGAGTGCGGATTGCACGAAGGGTGATCGTCTCATCAGCACCGGAAAATAGAGGGAAATATTTCTGGTACTTATTTATTTAATTTATCTTATTCATATTTATTATTATCTTGCATAAATACTTTATTTTGCGCGTTAAGGTGTGATTCTGATCACCGATATTATTTCTTAGTCTGTAATTCTCTTAATATATTTGGATTCGGACTTGTTATTAATAAATGGCTAATTACGCACCTTATTTTGCATACTGGGGAAAAACCGGTAAACAGGAAAATATTCACGACCAGGGGGATGCATACCATCTGCTGCCCTATCACTGTCTGGATGTGGCGGCCTGCGGTTGGCAAATGGTGATGCGCAATCGCTTTCATGCGGCAGATATCTTTGCCGAATTAGGTTTCTCCCGGGAAGAGGCTGCGCGCTGGTTTGCCTGGATACTGGGGCTCCACGATATAGGGAAATTCGCGCGGGGTTTTCAGCAGCTCAATAAGACGTCTTACCCGGATTTGGTGCCAGGTATCAGCGGGATTGGCTATCCTGAACGACACGACTCGCTGGGATACTGGTTCTGGCAGGGGTTGAGAAAAGCATGGCCCAATGCGTTACCCGCGTTAACACGCGAAAGTGAAAGAACGCTGGATATCTGGCTCAACGTCGTCACCGGTCATCATGGTCTTCCGCCATTAAAGGATGTCAAAGGGAGCGTTGCTTTTACCCCCGAAGACAAAGTGGCTGCCGGAGAATGGATGGCGGCGCTCTCTTCTCTCCTCAATGTCACTGATTTCCCCGACCGGTTTTGCGACAAAATCTGGCGTAAAAAACTCTGTCAACAAAGCTGGCTGCTGGCTGGACTGACAACGCTTGCGGACTGGATGGGGTCGAACCAACATGATTTTCCACTGGTCAGTACCGTCATGCCAGATAGCGCGTACTGGCAGAGGGCCTTAGCACAGGCCACGCACGCGCTGGCGCAACTTCCTCAGCTTTCTTCGGTAGATACCCACCGTAATCCGGCCGATCTGTTCCCGTTTATTCAGCACTTAACGCCGCTTCAGCAAAGCGCTATGGAGATAGCGATTTCAGCCGAAGGCCCACAACTTTTTGTACTGGAGGATGTGACCGGTGCAGGCAAAACGGAAGCGGCGCTGATCCTCACCCAGCGGTTAATGGCTCAGGGGAAAGGTGACAGCCTGTACGTTGGACTGCCGACTATGGCAACCTCAAACGCCATGTTTCAACGGCTGGCAACGGCTTATCGCGCGTTATTTGTAGCAGAGCAACGCCCGTCGCTGGTGCTGGCGCATGGCTCAAGCGACATGTCGGAGGCCTTCACGCATTCCCTGTGGTCATCGCGGAATGCCGGACAATCTGCCTATATACAGGATGAACAGGCTGCCAGCAGTGCCTGCAATATCTGGTTTGCTGATTCACGCAAGAAATCGCTGCTGGCTGAGGTGGGGGTCGGAACTCTCGATCAGGCATTAATGGCCGCCATGCCATTTCGTCATCAGTCTCTACGTTTGCTCGGGCTGTATCGCAAGATCCTGCTTTTGGACGAAGTGCATGCTTATGACAGCTATATGGTGCGTTTGCTGGAAGGGCTACTGACCTTTCATGCGGCTCAGGGCGGTAGCGTCATCATCCTGAGCGCCACGCTGCCCTCGTCTTTACGCCATACGTTACTGAATGCTTTCCAGCGCGGTATTAACGGTGCTCCCGTTATTGCCGATCAAAATGCAGGTTATCCCTGGCTTTCGCATCTCAGTTCGCAGGGGGTATCTGAACGCTATATTTCTACGCGTCCTGAAGTGGCTCGTCGCGTTGCGGTGCAGTGGCTCAACGATCCGGACAGCGCCCGCGAACTGATCCTCCGCACTGTTGAAAGCGGGCAATGCATCTGCTGGATCCGTAACACGGTGGATGACGCGATTACCGTCTATCGCCAGTTGCTGGATAGCGGGCTTGTTCCACCAGAAAATCTGCTGTTATTCCACAGTCGTTTTGCATTTATCGATCGTATGGCAATAGAAAATCGGGCGCTGGAATGGTTCGGAAAATCAAGCACGCCAACGTTGCGGCGCGGCAAAGTGCTGATCGCAACACAGGTTGTGGAACAGAGTTTGGATCTGGATATCGACGTCATGATTAGCGACCTGGCCCCGGTCGATTTATTGATTCAGCGCGCAGGACGTTTACAGCGCCATATTCGCGATCGACACGGGGCGCTAACCGGGCAGATGCCAGATGGTCGTCTGTCTCCAGCGTTGCACATTCTGGCGCCGGAGTGGCAACCGGAAGCGGAAAGTGGCTGGCTGGGTGAACATCTCAAAGGTACAGGCTATGTCTACGAAGATCACGCTTGTCTGTGGCGGACACAGGCAATATTGCGCGACAAAGGGGAGATTCGCATGCCGGAAGATGCCCGCGAACTGGTGGAAAGCGTATACGAAGCATGGATAGCCGCGCCCGTTGGCCTGCAAGCTCCGGAGGATAACGTTTACGGCAAAGATCTCAGTGTGAAGGCTGCCGCAAAGCAAAACATTCTGGATTGGGAAACTGGCTATCACCGTACCGCAAGCATGGCGGGATGGAGTGACGACGTGGAGCTTTCCACCCGATTGAGCGAGCCCACCGTCGATTTGTTTCTTGCCTGGCGGGCAGAGGGAGGATCGCTGCAATCCTACGCCCGGCTGGAACCGTTTTCCTGGCAACAAAGTCGCCTCTCGTTGCGGGAAACGCTATGGCAGAAAATTGCTGCTAACGCGCCGTGTTTGCAGGGGGAAGAACTCGAACATTTTCGCCACGAAATTCACAACCCGAAGGCACAGGTGCTGTTGCTTACAGAGGGGGACGCATCGGCAGTTTATAGCAAGGCGTGGGGGTTATCGAGCCAGCATTTGCAGTAATTTATTTCAGGAGGAATCATGTTTTCACTTATCACGGAGCCCTGGCTGCCGGTTATCGACAGGCAGGGGCAGCGGCGAAAAATTTCGCCTGGCGAACTGGCAGATAATGACATTATCGAACTGGCGTGGCCGCGCGCAGATTTTCAGGGGGCGGCATATCAGTTATTGATTGGCCTGCTACAAACGGTATTCGCGCCGGAGGATGAAGAACAGTGGGAGGATATCTGGGAAGATGGTATCGATCCGGACCGCTGGCAAAAAGCGCTGGAACGCGTGGCGGTTGCCATGCAGTTTGGCCCACAGAAACCCGCTTTTTTGCAGGATTTTTCTGGGCTGGATGTTAAAAACAGCGCAATCGCCAGGTTATTGATTGATGCTCCCGGCGGCAACACTGTTAAGTTAAATAAAGATCACTTCGTAAAACGTCGTATTTATCGGCATTTTTGCCCGCACTGTGCAGTGATGGCGCTTTATACCGTTCAGACCAACTCCCCTGAGGACGGAGCCGGGGGGCGTACCAGCATGCGCGGCGGTGGACCGCTGACGACGCTGTTAATGCCAGTTCAGCCAAATGAGCCGCTGTGGCGCAAACTTTGGCTGAATGTTATGCCTGGGCAGCAGCAATGGCAGGATGAGCAACTGGCTCTGATTTTCCCGTGGCTGGCCGCAACCCGCAGTAGTGAAACGTCAAAAAATAGGGTGACGCCCGAAAATGCACATCCGCTCCAGGCCTATTGGGGCATGCCGCGACGGCTGGAAATTGATTTCAGTCATACGCAAAGCGGCGAGTGTGATTTGTGCGGTGAGCCTCATCCTGCATTGCTCAGCCAGATCCGCAGCAAAAACTACGGCGTGCAGTATGACGGCTGGGTTCACCCGCTTTCACCGTATCGAAAAGCGCTGAAAGACGCTGCGTCATCGATGCTGGCGCTCAAGGGACAATCCGGTGGTCTGGTCTATAAAGACTGGCTGGGACTGGCGATGACGACGGAAGATAAACTGAGTTGCACGATCCCTGCGCGCGTTGTGCTCGGGAATCCAAAGCCGGGAGCTACCGGATTATGGTGCTTTGGTTTTGATATGAAGAGCGCTAAGGCGTGCTGTTGGTATGAGCATCGTTTACCTCTGATCGCTTTATCTGCCGATGAAGCGGAAAGCTTTAAAGACCTGCTTTCAATTGCACTCGAACTGGCGATCTCCGTTCGACCTCTCCTCGTTCAGGCGCTTAAACAGGCCTGGTTCGGGAGTCCTAAAGAGGCGAAAGGGGATTTCAGTATGGTGGATATCGCCTTCTGGCAGCAGACCGAGCCAGGATTTCGTCAGCTATGGCAGACGTTAAGCCAACATCCTTCCTCTCTTCAGCCTCAGGCGCGCGCCGCGCTGCGGGAGTGGGGAGAGAACCTGCAACGCGGGTTGCTACAAATATTCGACCAGAGCGCTTTTACCAACCCCGATAATACGGCTGATTTGCAACGAATTTTGTCTGCCCGGCTCAGTCTCATCAAGAATGTCAAAAAACTCACCAGCCTGAAAACACTGAAGGAGCTCGCTATGGAACATAAGGAGCAGGCGAATGTTTGAAACTAACACCGGAAAAGAGCTGATTATTATCGACGGTGCGCCTGGCATTATTCGCCGTTGGTTTCGGAGTTTGCAGGAACGCAATAGCGTCGATGCTGCTTTTACAGGCAATGGTCGGGCCTGGCGAGCAGAGCTGCGTCATGCGGTTTTACCGTATGGGGCGCTCACCAGCCAGGCTTTTCATCATCTGAACCGTGCGCTGACGGACGTAGAAAAGCAGGCCAGCGACAAACTGGCATTAGCCATTTTTACAGGCATTGCGGCCCATGCCCATCACGACAACGCCACCGGCTCTTTCGCCCGCCAGCTTGGTGAAGAGATTAAAAGCGGCCCCTGCCTTTCACGTCAGCGTTTCGATCGCCTGTTGGCGGTCAGAACCCCGGCGGAACTCTCTAGTCAACTGATTCGTGCGGTAAAACTGCGCGGTGACCAGGGCGTTAACCTTGTGTCGCTGGCTGACGGGGTTTTCATATGGATGCGTGAATGGCAGGCGAAAGAAGCACATCTGGCGGCTGAAAGTAACCCTTTTAAGCGCCTCTCCGTACGCTGGGCCAGTGAATATTTGCAGGCTGGCGAAAAATCTCCCAGGAACAAATAAAAAGGATTTCACTCATGACGACATTTATTCAATTGCATATTCTGACGGCTTACGCCCCCGCTAACCTGAACCGTGATGATACCGGACGTCCGAAAACCGCCATTATGGGCGGAGTAGAACGCCTTCGGGTCTCCTCACAAAGTCTCAAGCGCGCATGGCGTACCTCGGAAGTTTTTGAAAGCGCGCTCAGTGGACATATTGGCACCCGTACTCGCCGTCTGGGCAGTGAGATTTATAAACATCTGCTGGCTGGTGGAGTTGCAGAAAAGATGGCGCTTTCCGCCGCTGGAAAAATAGCCAGCCAGTTCGGCAAATTAAAAGCCGATAAAAATGCGAGGGCGGAAGAGAACCTGAATATCGAACAACTGGTGCATATCAGTCCGGATGAATACCGGCATATAAACCAACTGGTTGAAACGCTGATTGCGGATAAACGTGAACCGGAAGAGAGCGAGCTGAAGCTGTTACGTGAAACTGCCAGCGGCGTTGATATCGCGCTGTTTGGTCGCATGCTGGCGTCCAGCCCGGCGTTTAACGTTGAAGCCGCTTGCCAGGTGGCTCATGCTCTTGGCGTCAGCGCCGTTACGGTTGAAGAGGATTTCTTTACGGCAGTGGATGATCTGAGCCGTAAAGAGGATGACGCCGGGTCGGCGCATATGGGTGAGAAGGGCTTCGCCTCTGCGTTATTCTATTCTTATATTTGCATCAGTCGCGACCTGTTACTGGAAAACCTCAATGGTGATGAAGCCCTGGTCGCGCGAACCCTTAAGGCGCTGGCCGAAACGGCGCTCACCGTCTCGCCAACCGGAAATCAGAACAGCTTTGCCTCGCGTGCTTACGCATCTTACGCACTGGTGGAAATGGGACGCCAGCAGCCTCGTGCGCTTTCAGTCGCTTTCTTTAATCCTGTTCGTGGAGAAGATCAGCAGACACAGGCCATTCAACGCCTGAAAGAGCAGCGGCAGAAGTTTGAACGCGCTTACGGGTCACGTGAGGGTGAGCGCCACTACGAGATGAATGTGGAATCGGGCGAAGGTTCGCTCCAGGAACTGCTGGAGTTTGTCAGCCAGTAAGGAGTTGCGATGTCCCGCTATCTTGTTTTTCAACTTTACGCGCCGTTGATGTCCTGGGGCGAAGCCGCCGTGGGCGAGGTGAGGCACAGCAACGCTGTGCCCAGTCGTTCAGCATTATTGGGATTGCTTGCTGCCGCCTGCGGTATCCGGCGTGAGGCTGCTCATCTGGATGAGTTTAACCGACACTACCATTTTGCCATACGACCGTTTTCTTCCCGCGAGCAATGGCTGCGTGACTATCACACTGTCGAAGTACCAAAAGAGAACAGAAAGCGCATTTATTTCACCCGGCGTGATGAGCTGGTTCTGGCGCCGGAAGCTCTCAACACGATGATCACCACCCGCGAATATAGGTGCGATGCGCTGTTCCATATTGCTGTTCAGGAAACTGAAGGGGCACCGATAGTTCTGGAAAAACTGGCAGCTGCACTGGAGGAGCCTGTATTTCCTCTGTATCTGGGGCGAAAATCTTGTCCTCCAGCCCTGCCGCTGGCGCCGCTGATACTGAAAGGAACGTTGGCCCAGGTTTTTTACCAGGCAGAGCAGGCGTTGATTTGCCCGGAACTGGCGGCAATCACTACCGCGTCCGATCTTTGCTATTGGGAAGGCGAGCCGCAGGGCGTTGTGCCTGCTATTTCCGTTCAGAGAAGCGATCAGCCACTCAGTAAAGTACGCTGGCAGTTCACTACGCGTACTCAGTTTGCAGGCCAGCTCAGGGAGGAAAAATAATGTTTCTGTCACGCGTAACGCTGGACCTCGGCAAGCTAACGCCTGAAATGATGCAGAAGTGGCAGAGCGCCAGCCCCTATGCCAGTCATCAATGGCTCTGGCAGCTTTTTTCTCATCAGGATGAACGCCGTTTTCTGTTTCGCCATGAGTCTGCAGAACGGGGCGAGCGTTTTTATGTGCAGTCGGATGTTCCACCTCTGGATGGGCATAATATTTTTGCCGTAGAGAGTAAACCGTTTCAGCCACATCTGACAAAAGGCATGTTTCTGTATTTTTCGCTACGCGCGAATCCCGTTATCACCCGATCCGGTAAGCGTAGCGACGTGATGATGGATGCCAAATACCAGGCAAAGCAGAAAGGGATACCTGCTGAACAACACTGGCCACTGCAAATCATCGCGGCGAATAACTGGCTACGCCGTCAGGGGGAACAGCATGGTTTCATGCTTCCTGATAAGCAGGATTACGTGGTGAGTTACCAGCAACAACGTTTCAGTCGACTGACCGGGGAACGTCCTATCAGTTTTGGCAGCGTTGATTTTGCGGGACTCTTACGGGTAGACGATGTGACGCGTTTCTCTCACGCTCTCAGGAATGGGTTTGGTAAAAGCAAATCGCTGGGCTGCGGTCTGATGTTAATTCGGCGAGGGGAACAATGAATTGGCTACCGCTGAGCCCCATCCCAATGAAAGATCGTACCTCAATGATCTTTCTGCAATACGGGCAGATTGATGTGATCGACGGTGCGTTCGTGCTGATCGACAAAACGGGAATACGAACGCATATTCCGGTGGGATCGATAGCCTGCATTATGCTGGAGCCAGGCACGCGCGTTTCTCATGCCGCGGTGCGACTGGCGGCAACCACGGGCACCTTACTGGTATGGGTTGGTGAAGCAGGTGTCCGACTGTACGCCTGCGGACAGCCGGGAGGTGCGCGTTCGGACAGACTGTTGTATCAGGCAAAGCTGGCGCTGGATGAAGAACTCAGGCTGAAAGTAGTGCGTAAAATGTTCGAATTGCGTTTTGGTGAGCCAGCTCCCAGCCGCCGCTCCGTTGAACAACTCCGCGGCATCGAAGGCGCGCGGGTACGCCAGAGCTATGCTCTGCTGGCAGAGCGCTACGGTGTGAAGTGGCATGGTCGACGTTACGATCCTAAAGACTGGAAAAAGGGCGACACGGTTAATCAGTGTATTAGTGCTGCCACATCCTGCCTTTATGGTATTACCGAAGCGGCGGTATTAGCCGCAGGTTATGCACCTGCTATTGGTTTTGTGCATTCCGGTAAGCCGCTCTCTTTTGTGTATGACATTGCTGATATCGTCAAATTTGATGGTGTTGTTCCGGTTGCTTTCGAGATTGCCGCCCGTGCGCCAGTCAGTCCAGATAAAGAGGTTCGTCTGGCCTGTCGGGATATATTCCGCAGCCAGAAAACGCTGGCGCGGATCATCCCATTGATTGAAGAAGTACTGGCTGCCGGGGAAATTGAAATCCCTAAACCTTTTGCAGATGCCCAGCCTCCGGCGATCCCTGAGCCTGTTTCATTGGGCGATGCAGGGCACAGGGGGTAGCGCATGAGTATGCTTGTTGTTGTCACCGAAAATGTTCCTGCTCGTTTGCGCGGTCGTCTGGCTGTCTGGTTATTAGAAGTTCGCGCAGGTGTTTACGTTGGCGATACCTCACGTAAGGTGCGAGAAATGATCTGGCATCAGGTCACTACCCTGGCAGACGAAGGGAATGTTGTTATGGCTTGGGCGGTGAATAATGAGTCTGGTTTTGATTTTCAAACATGGGGTGAAAACAGGCGCATGGCGGTGGAACTGGATGGATTAAGGTTAGTGTCATTCCATCCTTCGTAAAATCAATGGGTTATAGTTCTTTAATAATGTGGAAAATTTGGTGAAATTTTTCTACGGCTATAATCCCTTTTAGATCAGTGATATAGTTTTAGAGTGTTCCCCGCGCCAGCGGGGATAAACCGGTCGCGCAGTTTCTGACAGTACGTGCTCAATGGTGTTCCCCGCGCCAGCGGGGATAAACCGGTCATTCAGGTTGTTACGGGACTGCTTCGGGGGTGTTCCCCGCGCCAGCGGGGATAAACCGGGTAATGACTCCCGTACACCGCACCCGTAATCGTGTTCCCCGCGCCAGCGGGGATAAACCGGACAGGAAAACGCGTGCGTCGGTTATTTGCAAGTGTTCCCCGCGCCAGCGGGGATAAACCGTCTTTACCCACTCCCTTCATCAGAGGAAGTTGGTGTTCCCCGCGCCAGCGGGGATAAACCGATACCGTTGATACCAACACCTGGAATGCTGAAGTGTTCCCCGCGCCAGCGGGGATAAACCGATGAGAAACCGGCGTTTGCACCTCGCTCCCATGTGTTCCCCGCGCCAGCGGGGATAAACCGGCACCGACTCAGAATGACAACGGACACCGAAAGTGTTCCCCGCGCCAGCGGGGATAAACCGATAACCCACGTGCTGATTGTCGCGATATGGGAGTGTTCCCCGCGCCAGCGGGGATAAACCGGATGGCAAAGACTGGCGGGAACCCGTCGACAAGTGTTCCCCGCGCCAGCGGGGATAAACCGCGGTGATTTCCGGTAAATAATGGGGGAGGTTGGTGTTCCCCGCGCCAGCGGGGATAAACCGCCAATGAGCGTTGCAGAGTGGGAGCAAATCGTGTGTTCCCCGCGCCAGCGGGGATAAACCGCGCGGTGACAAAATCAGTTTTGCTGGCGTTAAGTGTTCCCCGCGCCAGCGGGGATAAACCGTACCGCAGCGGAATAGCCGCGATTAAATTAATGTGTTCCCCGCGCCAGCGGGGATAATCCACTTTGAAAGCAGAAATATTATGGGGCTGGATGGGTTACGAGGATTTTCCCGCCTTTGCCAGTTCTTTTACCAACGGGAGCATAATGCGTACCACGTCGCGGCTACGGTGCTCTATCCTGCCCGGTAAGGCTTTATCGATATGCTGCTGGTTATCCAGTCGCACATCGTGCCAGCTGTTGCCTGCCGGGAACGAGGCGCTTTTGGCGCGCTGTTGATAGCCATCTTTCTTGCCCAGACTCCAGTTGGTTGCTTCAACGGAGAGCACGGCAATGCCCGCATCGTCGAAGACCTCTGCATCGTTACAACATCCAGTACCTTTCGGATAGTTTTTGTTCAGTCCCGGATTGGTGCTGGCTACGATACCGCGGCTGTGCGCGATGGCCAGCGCCCGGTCGCGCGTCAATTTTCGCACCGCTTCCGGGGTTTTCTTACCGCTATTGAAATAGAGCTTATCGCCGACGATCAGGTTATCGAGGTTGATAACCAGCAGCGTATTTTTCTTCTCGGCGGCGCTCATTCGCTTCAGGATGTTCTCCGCGCCCAGTTTGCCTTCTTCCTCGCCGCTGGTGGCGATAAATCGAATGCCGTACTGCGTCGGCACGTCTTTGAGTTTTTCTGCCAGTTCCAGCATCACGCCAAGTCCTGCGGCGTTGTCATCAATACCTTGCAGGGTCAATCCACCCAGATTGGCATCGGAATCGGCGTCGCTCTGTGCGGCGTAGGTGTCGAGGTGCGCCATGATAATAATCTGCTGTGGCGCTTTACCCTCATGTGCGGCAATAACGGTACTTCCCGTGACGTTATGCCAGTTTTTACGGTTATTTTTGGCGGTATAAACATAACGGCTATTAAACGTTCGAATATCACTGCTGTAGCCCATCTGCTGAAATTGCTGACGAATATAATCAGCAGACAACATTTCTGCCGGAGAGCCCGTTACGCGGCCTGGGAAAAACGTTGCGATATATCGAGCCTGGGTATTTGCGATATCTCCAGGTTTGGAAGATGTTGCCTGTGCGGGAAGGATAAAGCACGCGCCGAGCGCCAGGATTGCAAGAAGGGGGCGCGTTGCGGAAAACATAATGAGTCCTTAAATACCAAGCAGAAATTTTTAGCCGCTAGTATGAAACCGTGATCGAGGTAAAACAATTTCATTTGCTCCTAAATGCCCGAAATTCGGTAGCTTAAGCACTTTTTGATATTTGCTTTTCCGGATCGTTATTCCTTTGAGGAACTACTCATTCCAATTCGTAATTTCATTCGCCCTCTTGCCCTCCCTATAGTCAGGTTATCTGAGCATCGTTAGCAAAATAACGGCATTACATAGGAACGGTTATGGATCAAAAACGACTTACCCACCTGCGGCAACTGGAAGCGGAAAGCATCCATATTATTCGTGAGGTGGCCGCCGAGTTTTCGAATCCGGTGATGATGTATTCCATCGGCAAAGATTCCAGCGTAATGCTGCATCTGGCGCGCAAAGCGTTTTATCCTGGCACGTTGCCGTTCCCTCTGCTGCACGTTGATACCGGCTGGAAATTCAGCGAGATGTACGAGTTTCGTGACCGCACGGCGAAAGCCTACGGTTGTGAACTGCTGGTGCATAAAAACCCGGAAGGGGTGGCGATGGGCATCAACCCGTTTGTTCACGGTAGCGCCAAGCATACCGATATTATGAAAACCGAAGGGTTGAAGCAGGCGTTGAACAAATACGGTTTCGACGCCGCGTTCGGTGGCGCTCGTCGTGATGAAGAGAAATCGCGTGCCAAGGAGCGCATTTATTCTTTCCGCGATCGTTTTCATCGCTGGGACCCTAAAAATCAGCGTCCGGAACTGTGGCATAACTACAACGGACAGATTAACAAAGGCGAAAGCATTCGCGTATTCCCGCTCTCCAACTGGACTGAACAGGATATCTGGCAGTACATCTGGCTGGAAAATATCGACATCGTGCCGCTGTACCTGGCGGCGGAGCGTCCGGTGCTGGAACGCGACGGCATGCTGATGATGATTGATGACGACAGAATCGATCTGCAACCGGGCGAAGTGATTAAAAAACGTATGGTGCGTTTCCGTACGCTCGGCTGCTGGCCGTTAACAGGCGCGGTGGAGTCGAATGCGCAGACTCTGCCGGAAATTATCGAAGAGATGCTGGTCTCAACCACCAGTGAACGTCAGGGCCGCGTGATTGACCGCGACCAGGCGGGCTCCATGGAGCTGAAGAAACGTCAGGGGTATTTCTAAGGAGCCGCCATGAACACGACACTTGCACAACAAATTGCTAATGAAGGCGGCGTTGAAGCCTGGATGGTCGCCCAGCAATACAAAAGTCTGCTGCGTTTTTTAACCTGCGGTAGCGTGGATGACGGGAAAAGCACCCTGATTGGTCGCCTGCTGCACGACACGCGTCAGATTTATGAAGACCAGCTTTCATCGCTGCACAACGACAGTAAACGTCACGGTACTCAGGGCGAAAAGCTCGATCTGGCGTTATTGGTTGACGGCTTGCAAGCTGAGCGCGAGCAGGGCATCACCATCGACGTGGCTTACCGTTATTTCTCTACCGAGAAGCGTAAATTTATTATTGCGGATACTCCCGGCCATGAGCAGTACACTCGCAACATGGCGACCGGTGCGTCGACCTGCGACCTGGCGATCCTGCTGATCGATGCGCGTAAAGGCGTGCTGGATCAGACCCGTCGTCACAGCTTTATCTCCACGCTACTTGGGATCAAACACCTGGTGGTGGCGATCAACAAAATGGATCTGGTGAACTTTAGCGAAGAGACATTTAACCGCATTCGCGAAGACTATCTTACTTTTGCTGAACAGTTGCCGGGCAACCTGGATATCCGGTTTGTGCCGCTCTCTGCGCTGGAAGGCGACAACGTGGCTTCACAAAGCGCCAGCATGTCGTGGTACAGCGGTCCGACGCTACTGGAAGTACTGGAAACCGTTGAGATCCAACGCATAGTTGATACTCAGCCGATGCGCTTCCCGGTGCAGTATGTGAACCGACCGAATCTGGATTTTCGTGGTTATGCCGGGACGCTGGCCTCCGGTAGTGTGAAGGTAGGGCAACGCGTCAAAGTGCTGCCATCCGGCGTTGAGTCGAGCGTGGCACGGATCGTAACCTTTGATGGCGATTTACAGGAAGCACATGCGGGTGAAGCGATCACCCTGGTATTGAAAGATGAGATCGATATCAGCCGGGGCGACCTGCTACTTGATGCCGGTGAAGCGTTACCTGCGGTACAAAGCGCTGCCGTTGATGTGGTGTGGATGGCGGAACAACCGTTGTCGCCTGGGCAGAGCTACGACATCAAAGTCGCCGGTAAGAAGACCCGCGCACGCGTTGATAACGTGCAGTACCAGATTGATATTAATAACCTGACCCAACGTGATGTTGAAGCGTTGCCGCTAAACGGCATCGGTCTGGTTAATCTGACCTTTGATGAGCCGCTGGTGCTGGATACCTATCAGCAGAACCCGGTTACGGGCGGGCTGATTATCATTGACCGCCTGACCAACGTTACCGTTGGCGCGGGGCTGGTACGTGAGCCAATCGTCCAGGAGCACACCGCGGCTTCTCAGTTCAGCGCGTTTGAGCTGGAGCTTAATGCGTTAGTGCGTCGCCATTTCCCGCACTGGGGCGCGCGCGATCTGCTGGGAGGAAAATAATGGCGCTGCATGACGAAAACGTCGTCTGGCATGCCCATCCTGTTACACCGCAACAGCGGGAACAACGCCACGGTCATCGTGGTGTTGTGCTGTGGTTTACCGGGCTGTCTGGTTCCGGTAAATCCACGGTAGCAGGGGCGCTGGAAGAGGCGTTGCACAAGCTGGGAGTGAGTACCTATTTGTTGGATGGCGATAACGTGCGCCACGGCCTGTGCAGCGATCTTGGGTTTAGCGATGCCGATCGTAAGGAGAATATTCGTCGGGTTGGCGAGGTGGCTAACCTGATGGTGGATGCGGGTCTTGTGGTGTTGACCGCCTTTATCTCTCCACATCGCGCCGAACGCAAAATGGTCCGTGAACGCGTTGGCGAAGGGCGTTTTATTGAGGTTTTTGTCGATACGCCGCTGGCAACGTGCGAATTACGCGATCCAAAAGGGCTGTATAAAAAAGCGCGGGCGGGTGAGTTGCGCAATTTCACCGGAATTGATTCCGTATACGAAGCGCCTGAATCGCCAGAGATTCACCTTGATGGTGAACAATTGGTAACAAATTTGGTACCCCAATTATTAGACCTGCTGAGGCAGGAAGATATTATCAGATCCTGAGACACCCGAGCTTGTATGCCCGGTCAGTCACGGTCACAGGATTAGATATGCGTAACAGCCATAACATTACTATTACAGAGTCAGATACCTTCGCCGCCGACGATGAAACCACCTGGTCACTACCGGGTGCCGTGGTCGGTTTTATCGCGTGGCTGTTGGCGCTGGGGATTCCGTTTCTGATTTATGGCCCTAACACACTCTTTTTCTTCATTTATACCTGGCCCTTTTTCCTCGCATTGCTGCCCGTGGCGATTGTCGCGGGTATTGCGCTGCATTCCCTATTGAAGGGGCTGTTGCTGCTGAGCATTACCTGCACCCTACTGGTGGTTGGGGCGATGTTTGGCGCGCTATTTCTGTGGTTGTTGGGTTAGGCAAACGCCTTTTTTTAACAATCGCTGATGTTGCTCACTCTCTGGTCATAATTCAAACCGTAACCAACAATGAGATTATGTTCTCCTTACACGGGGTATACGTAACAACGGGCAAATGTGGTACATTTGCCCGCGTTGTCGCGGCATTCCCGACCGTTGATGTAAAGTTGTCTGCGGAAGTTATGGGATGTTAATGCCGTTTTTCAGGGGGCAGGATGGGTAAACTAACGCTGCTGTTGCTGGCTTTATTGGTCTGGCTGCAGTATTCGCTGTGGTTCGGTAAGAACGGCATACATGACTATAGTCGCGTCAACGATGATGTTGCTGCGCAGCAAGCTACGAACGCGAAACTTAAAGCACGTAACGATCAGCTCTTTGCCGAAATTGACGATCTCAATGGCGGACAAGAGGCTATTGAGGAGCGCGCGCGCAACGAACTCAGCATGACTAAGCCGGGCGAAACCTTTTATCGTCTGGTGCCTGACGCGTCTAAACGCGCTCAGACTGCAGGGCAAAACAATCGATAAACCGTCCAGGGATTTAACATGGCAGCCACTTTATTGGACGTTTGCGCCGTGGTGCCGGCTGCCGGGTTTGGCCGCCGAATGCAAACAGAGTGTCCTAAGCAGTACCTCTCTATTGGCAATAAAACCATTCTTGAACACTCGGTTGATGCGCTGCTGGCTCATCCCCGGGTGACGCGAGTCGTTATCGCTATCAGCCCAGGCGACAGCCGCTTTGCCCAACTTCCACTCGCCGCGCATCCGCAAATTACCGTAGTGGATGGCGGCAACGAGCGTGCCGATTCTGTCCTTGCTGGTTTGCAAGCCGCAGGTGAGGCCAGTTGGGTACTGGTGCATGACGCCGCGCGTCCGTGTCTGCACCAGGATGATTTAGCCCGTTTGCTGGCAATCAGTGAGACCAGCCGCACCGGCGGGATCTTGGCGGCACCAGTACGCGACACGATGAAGCGCGCGGAGCCGGGCCGAACAGACATTGCCCATACGGTCGATCGCACCGATTTATGGCACGCGTTGACGCCGCAGTTTTTCCCTCGCGAGCTGTTGCACGACTGCCTGACCCGTGCGCTCCTCGAAGGCGCAACCATTACGGATGAGGCCTCGGCGCTGGAATATTGCGGCTTACATCCTCAGCTCGTTGAAGGACGGGCTGATAATATTAAAGTAACGCGTCCAGAGGATTTGGCGTTGGCCGAATTTTATCTGACCCGGACTACCCACCAGGAGAAGACATAATGCGAATTGGACACGGTTTCGACGTACACGCTTTTGGCGGAGAAGGCCCAATTATCATTGGTGGTGTGCGCATCCCGTATGAAAAAGGATTGCTGGCGCATTCTGATGGCGATGTGGCGTTACACGCGCTAACCGATGCTCTGCTGGGCGCGGCTGCGCTGGGGGATATCGGTAAACTCTTCCCTGACACCGACCCGACCTTTAAAGGTGCCGATAGTCGTGAATTATTGCGAGAAGCCTGGCGGCGTATTCAGGCCAAAGGCTATACGCTTGGTAATGTGGATGTGACAATTATTGCTCAGGCGCCGAAGATGCTGCCGCACATTCCGCAAATGCGCGTGTTTATTGCCGAAGATCTCGGCTGCCATATGGATGATGTTAACGTGAAAGCGACCACCACGGAAAAACTCGGTTTTACCGGACGTGGGGAAGGGATTGCCTGTGAAGCGGTGGCGTTACTCATTAAGGCACCGAAATGACTGTGTTTGACGATCTGACGTATCTCCATGGCAAACCACTGGGCCATGGCATCCTGAAAGCGAATCCGGAAGACTTTGTTGTCGTCGAAGATTTAGGCTTCGAACCGGATGGCGAAGGCGAGCATGTTTTGGTGCGCATCCTGAAGAACGGTTGTAACACCCGTTTTGTGGCTGACGCGCTGGCGAAATTCCTGAAAATTCACGCCCGTGAAGTGAGCTTTGCCGGGCAGAAAGATAAGCATGCGGTCACGGAACAGTGGCTGTGCGCGCGCGTACCGGGCAATACAATGCCTGATCTAAGCAAATTTGAGCTCGAAGGCTGTAAAGTTCTGGAGTACGCGCGCCACAAGCGTAAGCTGCGTTTAGGGGCGCTGAAAGGCAACGAATTTACGCTGGTGTTGCGTGAAGTGAGCGAGCGAAATGACGTTGAAGCGCGTTTGCAGGCGATTAGCGAACGCGGCGTACCGAACTATTTTGGCGCTCAGCGTTTTGGTATCGGCGGTAGCAACCTGCAAGGGGCGCTGCGCTGGGCACAAAGCGATGCGCCGGTGCGCGATCGCAATAAACGCAGTTTTTGGTTGTCGGCGGCCCGTAGCGCGTTGTTTAATCAGATAGTCAGTGAACGCTTGAAAAAAACAGACTTTAATCAAGTTGTTGACGGCGATGCGCTACAATTATCCGGACGCGGAAGCTGGTTTGTCGCCACACAGGAAGAACACACTGAATTACAGCGTCGCGTCGATGAGAAAGAATTGATGATCACAGCGGCATTACCGGGCAGCGGTGAGTGGGGAACTCAGCGCGACGCACTGGCGTTTGAAAAAGCCGCTGTTGCTGATGAAACCGCGCTGCAGTCTCTGTTATTGCGCGAGAAAGTCGACGCGTCGCGTCGCGCTATGTTGCTGTATCCACAACAATTAAGCTGGAACTGGTGGGATGACGTAACCGTCGAGTTACGCTTCTGGCTACCGGCAGGTAGCTTCGCCACCAGTGTTGTAAGGGAACTTATTAACACAATGGGTGATTATGCGTATATTGCTGAGTAACGATGATGGGGTCCACGCACCCGGTATACAAACGCTGGCGAAAGCGCTGCGTGAGTTTGCTGACGTACAGGTGGTTGCCCCGGATCGTAACCGCAGTGGCGCGTCTAACTCGCTGACGCTGGAATCCTCACTTCGCACCTTTACCTATGATAACGGCGATATCGCCGTACAAATGGGTACGCCCACCGACTGCGTCTATCTGGGCGTGAACGCATTAATGCGTCCGCGTCCGGACATTGTCGTTTCTGGTATCAACGCGGGTCCTAATCTGGGTGATGATGTTATCTATTCCGGTACCGTTGCGGCGGCAATGGAAGGCCGTCATCTGGGATTCCCGGCGCTGGCTGTCTCACTTGATGGCCATAAATACTACGATACTGCTGCCGCAGTAACCTGTCGTATCTTACGGGCGCTGAGTCGTGAACCGCTGCGCACCGGTCGCATTTTGAATATCAACGTGCCGGATTTACCACTGGATCAGATTAAAGGTATTCGCGTCACGCGCTGCGGTAGTCGCCATCCGGCGGATCAGGTTATTCCACAGCAGGACCCACGCGGTAATACGCTGTACTGGATCGGGCCACCGGGCGAAAAGTGCGACGCCGGGCCGGATACGGATTTTGCCGCCGTCGATGAAGGCTATGTTTCTATCACGCCGCTGCATGTCGATTTAACCGCATACGGCGCGCATGAAGTGGTTTCTGACTGGTTAGACAGCGTGGGAGTCGACACGCAATGGTAAGCAGACGCGTACACACTCTTCTTGAACAATTACGTGCGCAGGGCATCAGAGATGAGCTTGTCCTCGATGCGCTCGCCGCCGTGCCGCGTGAAAAATTCATTGATGAGGCGTTTGAACATAAGGCCTGGGACAATATTGCCCTGCCGATTGGTCAGGGGCAGACGATTTCGCAGCCCTATATGGTTGCGCGAATGACCGAACTGCTTGAGCTAACGCCGCAGTCTCGGGTGCTGGAAATTGGTACTGGCTCTGGCTACCAGACGGCGATTCTGGCGCACCTGGTGCATCATGTGTGCTCCGTTGAGCGCATTAAAGGTTTGCAATGGCAGGCGCGTCGCCGCCTGAAGCAGCTTGATTTACATAATGTTTCGACCCGTCATGGTGATGGATGGCAAGGCTGGCAGGCGCGAGCTCCGTTTGACGCTATCATTGTAACGGCAGCGCCGCCCGAGATCCCGACCGCATTGATGATGCAACTGGATGAGGGCGGCATTCTCGTCTTACCCGTGGGCGATGAGCACCAGTTTCTGAAGCGGGTGCGTCGTCGGGGAGGCGAATTTATTATCGATACCGTGGAGGCCGTACGTTTCGTTCCCTTAGTAAAAGGGGAGCTTGCGTAGATAGCGCTGCTGAATACCTGGAGTTTTCCTGGTTATTCTCGAAAGAGTAAGCGTATTGTGACGGGGCCTTGCACGGTGATTACGTCACTGGTTTTAACCAATTTTCCTGGGGGATAAATGAGCGCGGGAAGCCACAAATTTACCGTTCGCCGCATTGCGGCATTGTCACTGGTTTCACTATGGCTGGCAGGTTGTTCAAACACCTCGAATCCACCAGCGCCGGTCAGCTCGGTTAACGGTAGTGCATCAACGAACACCAGTTCTGGCATGCTGATTACGCCTCCACCCAAAATGGGCTCGACGTCGACCGTACAGCAGACGCCACAGATCCAGTCGGTGCAGCAACCAACCACACAGCCAACGCAAATCCAGCCTGTTGCTCAACAGCCTGTGCAGATGGAAAACGGTCGTATTGTATACAATCGTAAGTATGGGAATATTCCGAAAGGTAGCTACACGGGCGGCAGTACCTATACTGTTAAGAAAGGCGATACCCTTTTCTATATTGCCTGGATCACCGGGAACGATTTCCGTGACCTCGCACAACGCAATAACGTTCCGGCCCCGTATGGCCTGAATGTCGGTCAAACTCTGCAAGTGGGCAACGCGTCTGGCGCACCGATTACCGGTGGCAATGCCATCACCCAGGCGGATGCAGCACAGCAAGGAGTTGTGACCAACCCTGCACAAAATTCCACCGTTGCTGTTGCTTCGAAACCAACAATTACGTATTCTGAGGATTCAGGTGAACAAAGTGCTAACAAAATGTTGCCGAACAACAAGCCTGCTGGGACTGTGGTCACAGCGCCTGTAACGGCTCCAGCAGTTAGCACAACCGAATCAACTGCAAGCTCAACGTCGACTAGCTCGCCAATCTCTACCTGGCGCTGGCCGACTGACGGCAAAGTGATCGAAAACTTTGCGGCTACCGAAGGTGGCAATAAAGGGATCGACATTGCAGGCAGCAAAGGACAGGCTATTGTCGCGACCGCAGATGGACGCGTCGTCTATGCCGGTAATGCGCTGCGTGGTTATGGTAATCTTATTATCATCAAACATAACGATGATTACCTGAGCGCCTACGCCCATAACGATACAATGCTGGTCCGGGAACAACAAGAAATCAAGGCGGGGCAGAAAATAGCTACCATGGGTAGCACCGGAACCAGTTCAACACGCTTGCATTTTGAAATTCGTTACAAGGGGAAATCCGTAAACCCGCTGCGCTATTTACCGCAGCGATAATTAGGCGGAACCAGGCTTTCACGTGCTAGTTCCGTTAGGGATCACGGGTAGGAGCCACCTTTATGAGTCAGAATACGCTGAAAGTTCATGATTTAAATGAAGATGCGGAATTTGATGAGAACGGAGTAGAGGCTTTTGATGAAAAAGCCTTGAGTGAAGAGGAACCCAGTGATAACGACCTGGCTGAAGAAGAGCTGTTATCGCAGGGGGCCACACAGCGTGTGTTGGACGCGACTCAGCTTTACCTTGGTGAGATTGGTTATTCACCACTGTTAACAGCCGAAGAAGAAGTTTATTTTGCGCGTCGCGCACTGCGTGGAGATGTCGCATCTCGCCGTCGCATGATTGAAAGTAACCTGCGTCTGGTGGTGAAAATTGCTCGTCGTTATGGCAATCGTGGTCTGGCATTGCTGGACCTGATTGAAGAGGGCAATTTAGGGCTTATCCGTGCCGTCGAGAAGTTTGACCCGGAACGTGGGTTCCGCTTCTCAACATACGCAACCTGGTGGATCCGCCAGACGATCGAACGGGCGATTATGAACCAAACCCGTACGATCCGACTGCCGATTCACATTGTAAAAGAGCTGAACGTCTATCTGCGTACCGCGCGTGAGTTGTCGCATAAACTGGACCACGAACCGAGTGCAGAAGAGATTGCTGAACAACTGGATAAACCGGTTGATGACGTCAGCCGTATGCTCCGACTCAACGAGCGTATTACCTCGGTAGACACCCCGCTGGGTGGCGATTCCGAAAAAGCGTTGCTGGATATTCTGGCCGATGAAAAGGAAAACGGTCCGGAAGACACCACGCAAGACGATGATATGAAACAGAGCATCGTCAAATGGCTGTTCGAACTGAACGCCAAACAGCGTGAAGTGCTGGCACGTCGTTTTGGTCTGCTGGGGTACGAAGCTGCGACACTGGAAGATGTGGGCCGTGAAATTGGTCTCACTCGTGAACGTGTTCGCCAGATTCAGGTTGAAGGTCTGCGTCGTCTGCGTGAAATTCTGCAGACTCAGGGACTGAATATCGAAGCGCTTTTCCGCGAGTAAGCACAAGTTCTATCAAGAAAGGCCAGTCTCATTGGGACTGGCCTTTTTCTTTAGGGCTACTGCTATCGGGCTCTTTTTGCTACACCAGACTTTTCAACCGGTAGATCCACTCCAGCGCCTGGCGAGGCGTTAGCGAATCCGGGTCGAGGTTTTCCAGCGCATCAACGGCGGGTGACGTTTCTTCCGGTACTGACAGCAGCGACATCTGCGTGCCGTCGACCTGGGTTGCGGCAACATTTGGCGCGATGCTTTCCAGTTCGCGCAGTTTTTGCCGCGCACGCTTGATCACCTCTTTCGGTACGCCAGCCAGGGCAGCGACTGCCAGACCATAGCTCTTGCTCGCCGCGCCATCCTGCACGCTGTGCATGAAGGCGATGGTATCGCCGTGCTCTAACGCATCCAGATGCACATTAGCGACGCCCTCCATCTTCTCCGGTAACTGCGTCAGTTCGAAGTAGTGGGTCGCAAATAAAGTTAATGCTTTGATTTTATTCGCCAGATTTTCTGCGCACGCCCATGCCAGCGACAGGCCGTCGTAGGTGGAGGTGCCGCGTCCAATCTCATCCATCAGCACCAGACTGTTCTCGGTGGCGTTATGCAGAATGTTGGCGGTTTCGGTCATTTCTACCATGAAGGTGGAACGACCTGATGCCAGATCATCCGCCGCGCCCACGCGGGTAAAGATACGATCGATAGGCCCGATCTCGACTTTCTGTGCCGGAACGTAGCTACCGATATAGGCCAGTAGCGCAATCAACGCAGTCTGGCGCATATAGGTACTTTTACCCCCCATGTTTGGGCCGGTGATGATCAGCATCCGTCGCTGAGGCGAGAGGTTAAGCGGGTTGGCGATAAACGGCTCGGTCAGCACCTGTTCAACCACCGGATGACGTCCCTCGGTAATACGAATGCCGGGTTTATCGGTGAAGATCGGACAGGTGTAATTCAGGGTATAAGCACGCTCCGCGAGGTTGACCAGCACGTCCAACTCCGCCAGCGCGCTGGCGCTCTGTTGCAAATCAGCCAGGTGTGGCAGCAGCATGTCGAACAGTTCGTCATACAACTGTTTTTCCAGCGCCAGCGCTTTGCCTTTTGAGGTCAGAACTTTGTCTTCGTACTCTTTCAGTTCCGGAATAATGTAGCGTTCGGCGTTTTTCAATGTCTGGCGGCGTACGTAGTTAATTGGCGCCAGATGACTTTGCCCACGGCTGATCTGAATGTAGTAGCCGTGCACGGCGTTAAATCCTACTTTCAGCGTGTCCAGACCGGTGCGTTCGCGTTCGCGGATTTCCAGTCTGTCGAGGTAGTCCGTGGCGCCATCAGCCAGCGCTCGCCACTCATCAAGCTCTTCATTGTAGCCTGGGGCAATGACGCCGCCGTCACGTACGAGCACTGGTGGAGCTTCCACGACGGCACGTTCCAACAGTTCACGCAGCTCAGTAAACTCACCCATTTTCTCGCGCAGCATCTGCACGGGGGCACTGTCTACGTTTTCCAGTTGTGCGCGCAGTTCGGGTAATTGCTGGAAGGCATGACGCATACGGGCCAGATCGCGCGGGCGCGCAGTACGCAGGGCCAGACGCGCCAGAATACGTTCCAGATCGCCTACCTGACGCAGTACGGGTTGTAATTCGCTGGTGGTATCCTGCAGCGCGCCGATGGTCTGTTGGCGCTCGATGAGGATTTTTGTGTCGCGGACCGGCATATGCAGCCAGCGCTTGAGCATACGGCTACCCATCGGTGTCACGGTGCAGTCGAGTACTGAAGCCAGCGTGTTTTCCACCCCGCCCGCCAGGTTCTGGGTGATTTCCAGATTGCGGCGTGTGGCGGCGTCCATGATGATGCTGTCCTGCTGACGCTCCATGGTGATGGAGCGAATATGCGGAAGCGAAGTGCGTTGGGTATCTTTTACGTATTGCAGCAGACAGCCGGCAGCGCATAATCCGCGTGGGGCGTTTTCCACGCCAAAGCCAATCAGATCCCGCGTGCCGAACTGCAGATTTAACTGCTGACGGGCGGTATCAATTTCAAATTCCCACAGCGGACGACGACGCAGGCCGCGACGTCCCTCTATCAGCGAGGTTTCGGCAAAATCCTCGGCATACAGCAATTCAGCGGGGTTGGTGCGCTGCAATTCCGCGGCCATGGTTTCGCGGTCAGCGGGTTCACTGACACGAAAACGCCCGGAGCTGATATCCAGCGTAGCGTAGCCGTACCCTTTACTGTCTTGCCAGATGGCGGCCAGCAGGTTGTCCTGGCGTTCCTGCAACAACGCTTCATCACTGATGGTGCCTGGTGTGACAATACGTACCACTTTGCGCTCAACCGGGCCTTTGCTGGTCGCCGGATCGCCAATCTGTTCACAAATAGCAACAGACTCACCCTGATTGACCAGCTTGGCGAGGTAGTTTTCTACCGCATGATGAGGAATGCCTGCCATCGGGATTGGCTCGCCCGCAGATGCGCCGCGTTTGGTCAGGGAGATATCAAGCAGCTGAGACGCGCGTTTCGCATCGTCATAAAACAGTTCGTAAAAGTCGCCCATGCGGTAAAACAGCAGTATTTCCGGGTGCTGAGCCTTCAGCTTGAGATACTGCTGCATCATGGGGGTGTGGGAGTCTAAGTTTTCTATTGTACTCATTGGTTTATGATGTCCATTTTCTTAATTTTTAATGAGTTAGTGATTTTTGTAGTTATCATTAAGTTTCACGTTGTCTCATCGAATATCATGAAATCCTACATTTAAAGGTGGGTTAAAGTGTGCCTTGCCAACCTATACCTGGGTAAAATATGGGCATATACAGAGTAACCTACCTTGATGTTCATGATTGCATAAGGTGCATGATAACGGAGTCTTTATGGCAGGAAAACAAGAGGGAAAGCTACTTTCGTTTAAAGCGGTAGAAATGATGAAGCCTGGCGACAAAGATAAGTCCATAAATGACTCTGAGGTGTCTGTTAAATCCGTAGTGATTCAACCTGTACGACAACCGGGGCGATACCTCAGTCCGGAGGCCATTAGACAGGCCTCGTCGTGAGGATCGAATCTGCTTACAGATGTAGGGTCGATCCATTATTCTGGAATACACCGGTATCAGGACGATGTTTCATGCAATTTATCTGCTGGAGTTCCTCAATGGTATATTCGCGGTACAAGAAATACTGGATTTGGGTACCGTATCTGAGGTTCATTTTCTGAGCCAAGGCTGATACCCGCTGATACACTGCTTTCGTTGAGCAGTGCAGAAGTTGGGATGTGGCAGTAATATTTATTTGTCGGCGTAACGCACAGGCTACGGAAATCTCGGTATGGGTAAGGTTACGTAGCTCCCGCAAAGAATCAATTATGGTGAGTATATGATAGACAGTATATCTTCGGCCTTCATTAATATACCGGATAAACTCCGTTACAGAGGCGGTTCTGGAGATACCCTCCAGTGATGAAAGCACCTTTGATAACATTCCACGGCCTTTTACAAAAATGATAGAATAGCCGTCGGTCAGTTCATTGCAAACACGATGTTTAATATCATGCAAGCTGAAGAAAGATTCAATATCAATAATACATAAGTTCTCTTCGCGCAGGCTATCTATTGGCATCAGCCCTCCCGCAGACCGGGTAAAAAAAATATCATCAGAGAATACGACAAACGACATTGGGAAAAACCTTAACTCTTTGTTTTTAAGAAAAATGAGTCCGGTGCTTTCCTCAAAGGGATACACTGGACAATAAATGATTTACGGATTTTTTGAGATGAAACTAAGAAATTACAAGAAGATCCTCATTCAGACGCTATTTTTTGTCTGACATCATTAGCGTTATCTCTTTTTTATTTAGCATGGAAATAATCCCCTGATCCTTCAGGCTATCCAGGGCACGCGACAAGGTGGATATCGAAATGCCCAGAACCTGGGCCAGTTCTTTCTTACTGATCGGTAACTCAAGGTTGAGATGCTCAAAGCCATACTCTTTATAAGTGCGAGACAACAGTTGCAGGAAATATTGAACCTTCTGCAAGGTATCACTTTTGGTCAATACTGAAATAAATTGCTGTTTTTCCTGCGCCGAACGTGACAGGATCCTGACAATAAAATCTGTAAATCCTGGCATCAGCTGGCTCATTTCGTAGAAATGATCGCTTCTCAGTACGCAAACTTCTATTTCCGTTGCGGCTTGAATATCCTGCTGACTGTAACCGATGTGCAGCTCCTCCACGCCCATCACCTGTCCTGGCAAAACGATCCCCATCAGCTGCCCGCGCGTATCGTAAACCTTAGCGGCCCCGCTACGTAGGGCATATAGCGCGTCTATTTTCTCTCCCCGACGATAAATATATTCACCTCTGGCAATCTTCTTTTTTGTCTCCAGATTGCGGATAAACAATGGATCTTTCTGCCTGAACAGATAGGCGGAGCACAGTTCTGCAAAACCGCACTCTTCACAATTGACACAATTATTTCTTTTCATAGTGAATGTATAACACTATCCCTGTTATTGAATCACACAGTTCATTAAGGGTGATAAGGTATTTGCAATCGTAATATAGTTATTGTCTTTTTTGTCTAAGGAGATAACGTATTCCCCTTCCATCCCAAATATTTTTGTTGTCAGCAGGGTAATGTCTTCCGGCACATTATCGTGAGCCATGATATCTTTTGTCGTCGTATTCATACGATACTGGTTGCCACTGACGTTATGATAGGTAAATGTTATATAACGCGACAATCGATATTGACGCCCCTGATAGTCAATGTTGCCGGAAAGATTAAATACGCCCGTTTCGTTCTTGTTAAATTCAAACGTGATATTTCCTTTGAATAAGAGAGCGTGATCTGAAGCGTCAACATAGGTGATATTCGCAAAGCAGCGTTTGTCAAAATAAACACCCGATCGCAGGCTTAGTTGCCATGTTAACAGACAAATCAACGCGACCACTGCCAGCACTAAGGTTGTCATCAGCTTCATTTTAATTTCCAGTTAAAAGCATAATAGTTCTCACAATAGACAATTTTTGCTGTTGCCTTATCTGTTGGACAATAAGAGTAGAAAAACCGACCATGACTACCGTAAAGAACACTGGGTTGAAAATAAACCATAATCTGCGCGGGTTTCTGGGCGCACTTTAGCTCAAGTTCAGGCTGTAGCTGACGGATAATATTCATGACCTGAGGGTCAACTTCCTCCGATAAATCTTCATAGGCAGTAAATTTGCAGTTCCCGATTTCACCAATACGGTATTCGGCTGCAAAACGCGGTGAACCCTGTTTCTGGCTGAGTATCCAAAGGTTGGCCAGCAGCAAAAACGCGATAGCCGCAATCAGCCAGAGGTTTTTTTTATCCTTCGTTGCCGCCTTACGCAGGGATACCGGAAGAGGTGTGGTACTCACCATTTCTTCATCATTCTGCAGTTCAACGGCGATTTCCGGTGAGAAGTAAAAGCCCACCTTGGGTACGGCTACAATAATTTCCTCAATGAATATTAAGGATGTTAATGTTTTTCTGAGGATACTAATGTACTGGCTCAGCGATGAACTGGAACCCGGATGGCCCGCTTCCTCCCAGACTTTATCCAGAAGATAATCACGTTCAAGTACACGGCCTGGCGATGCAATCAGTAACGAAAGAATACGGTTAGCGGTATTTGTTAGCCTTTTACTTTGCTCGTTTCCGGGTTCCTTGACCACAAGTTCCCCGCTCTCGCTATCGTAAATGACTCTATTGGCTATCAAATATTTCATTCGCGTTTTCTTTCGGTAAATTTATACAATATGCATTCTGCGCGGCTGCGATTTCAGGTTATGCCTGGCTTAGTACATCGTAACCAAAGGTCTGAGCACTGCAATATTATGGCTTAGCAGATCGACAATGTCCCGATCCAGACGAAAATTTGACGCCTCTTCCTCCAGAATAATCAATGCTTTTTCGCTGGACATCCCCTGACGATAGGGGCGATTCTCGGTCATCGCGGTGAAAACATCAGCCACAGCAATAATACGCGAAGGGATATCCAGCGCAGCCGCACCCAGACGAAAAGGGTAGCCGCTGCCGTCGAGGCGTTCATGATGTCTTGCCGCCCAGTGTACGATTTCACCCAGCTCTTCAATGGGATGTAGCATCTCCAGCGTCTTATAGCTGTGGCGCTTCATTTGCGCATACTCGTCCGGCTCCAGCTTTCCCTGCTTCTCGAGGATTTCCAGTGGAATACCCAGCTTGCCAATATCGTGCAGGTACCCCGCGATGCGGATTTTATCCTGGGTGTAGCGATCGCAGCCGTACAGCTCCGCAAGCTTCGCCGCCACGTGAGCCACGCTGGTACTGTGAGTCTGCGTAAAGCTGCTGTATTTATCGACGATATTCGAAATCAGCAGGCAGACCTCCAGAAAATCATGGTGATCCAGCACCACATCATTGAGCGGGCTGATAACACGCAGCACCTGTTGTAATGAGGGCGAACTCAGGCGAAACCAGAAGCCATCCTCATGGCTGGCATCCTGTAGCGCCTCGACCAGGCACGATGGCCATAGTGGGCTACTGGCCAGAAAACCGGAAACAATATTATGCCGTTGGGCCACATAGTCACCTTCAATCCCGCGCAGCCACAGCTCAAACTCATCGGCCAGATGCACCAGATGCCAGGTATTCAGCATTGTATTCTGCGTGTAACCCAAGGCATCCGCGTGGCGCGTTTCAAGAATTGCGGTCACTGGCTGTAAAAAACGTACGCCGGACATCATTGAGGCGCCAAGCCGTCCATGCTCTTCAATAAAGGCTTTACCATGGGCGCCACTGAAGGGATGCACTTTGCTCAGCGCCCCGATATTGTGCAACATACCCGCAAGCCAGGCGTTATTGATGGCTGCACTGTCAAAACCGGCTCGATTCCCGAGATACCAGCAAATGAGACCCGTGCGTTGCAAATGATGCACCAGTTCAGGAGAAAGCGGGTGCATAATGCTGTGCAGAAGATCAAGCACGGTTTGAACAGATATTTTCATAAAATCCTTTAAGAGAATTAAATTAAAAACTTACTGTAGCCCGTCTGGGCCACAGTAAAATAGGGGGGTTAATCGTAGCCAAACATTATCTGCGCAGTCGCCACCACGCTACCGGTTGATAATGCTGAGGCGTTATAAACTTTGTAATAAGCATGAAGATAAATGTATTGCGTATTGCTTATATCATCATCTTTAGCGATATCTAATATTTGTGAGGCATGTTCCATATTATTGCTACTGGATATTTGCACCTCATCATAGTCACCCATAAACATCCGGCTACGAATGGCAATACCTACCCCTCCCGCCGTGGTTTCATCGTTGACCATTATCTGGTAGCTGGTATCCGAACTGACTAAATCATTGCTGGATAACCAGGCCTTAACATTGCGGGTAGACGTTTTAATTCCGGCCAGGTTGCCGCACTTCAGCGGGATCGTGAAATCGGCACCATCTGCCTTTCCATTTTTTTTCAGGACGCTAAACGGAGCGGGGGGTAATTTCACGCTCATGTCCCGCGTCATATTGCAGGTTGTTTCTTTTGGCTCAAACTGAATCGTCAGCTTCTCATAAGCAATAAAATAATCGGTATTCCAGCTTTTGCGTGCGGTTTCAGACATCATATTGGACCAGGCGCGATAAGCATATGTTTTGCTGGAAAGGAACGGTGAGCTGGAGCCGCTTCCGGTACCGCTCATCACCGCAGGTATGACCGACAGTGCGCCGCTGGTTGTGGTTTTGGTATAGCTTTCCATGCCCACAGGCGGAGCCGACATTAATTCTGCTCGCAGCGTATATTGTGTCTGATATGACAGAGAGTGAATGCCCACGATACCGCTGACAGTCACTTTGGTATCGCCACTAATGGTGGACGTTAATTTTATCCAGTAGCTACTTTCACCATCCGCACTGTTAAAATTCAAATAAACAGGAGAACCGTTGAAACCGGTAAAATAATATAAGTGGTCTTGCGCCAGACCACCGATCCCAATATTCCCGTAAGTACAGGTCATACTACCCGACCAACTGGTGGTATAGGAATATTCAACGACGTTTGAATTCACGAAAGCCGATGAAAGATTTAGCGACTTATCCGATTCTGCGACGCTGGTAAAAAGTATACCGGAATTACGGCAGGTATCGCCTGTTACACCGCGAGACTGAGCCTGCGACTGTGCTTGTGCAGATAATATTGGGATTGCGGTCAGTATTATGGCCGTAACCATAAAATAAAATAATTTTTTCATGATTGATTCTGTTAGCTGAGTAAACTGAGTTAGCGACAAATATTTTCAGCATGCTCTGCAGGCTGGGAAATAGTGCAGAATTTTTTAGTCTTACCTTTGCTGATATTCACCTTCAGGCTGGCGGGAAGCGTCTCTGACTTAATAAAAATCTGACTCCCCTGTGCGACATAGCCGACTTCTTCATTCCCGGCACCGCTGACAACCGCGCCAAACGGTAACTGACCCCCTTCAGCGGTTTGCACATCAAAAGTGAAGAGTCTGCGCGTGTCAGTTTTGTACTTCAGCCAGCTGATACTGCCTTCGTACGGCGCCACATTGAGTAAATTACCTTCAAGGTCGACGTCGCTTTTTTGGGTTCCATCCTGCTCCAGATGGAAATTATTCTGTCGGTACGGTGTCGCGCTGGTGATGAGGGCGATACCTTTGCTGTTGGTGTGTGCGGAGGTATCGCCGTTAACGACCGCGTTCACCACTCCTGGCGCTTCAATAATGACAAAATTACGTCCGTTATGAGGAGACGCCAGCAGCCCACCTTTCCATGCCAGCAGATTGCCGCTGGCACCCAGGCTTAGCTGGCGATATTCACGGGCCAGCGTCGCGCCGCTGTTCATGCTGGTATAGTCATTTTTCCAGCTGGTGTAGAGATCGGCTGCCCGCGAATCGTTGTCACTGTCGTGGCTCAGCATCAGGCTGTAGTCAACATCATGCATATTCCCGCTCATGCTGACGTCAGAAGAGGAATATTTGCCGTTCTGCACGCTGGCATGAGAAGACAGGCTGCCGCCGCTGCCGAATATCGACATCGGTATCGTGACAGAAAAATAGAGGTTGTTTTCCGTCTTACCGCGTGAACGCAACGCGCTCACCAGGTCGCCTTCATAATTGGTTTCATAGTCGTAATAGGACTGCGTAACCTCCGAGCGGCGCAGCGAAACCGAGTAGTTGACGCCGTGACTGGCATTGCTCCAGGTCAGGTTGTACTGACGGCTACTTTTCTGACCGCGCCAGTAATCGCGCCAGTAGGCTGAAAGCGACAGTCTTCCAAATTGTTCCCCCAGCGGCTGATTAATATTGGCGCTAAAGGCTTGTTTGCTGTTGATCGTTGAGGTGCCCGTTCCGCCATAATCCTTAATATTGGATTTGGTCAGGATATAATCGCTAAAAGAAGCGTAATCCTGAGTACGGTAATAATACGAAGCCAGCGAAATATTGGTGCGGGTCGGGAAGTATTTACTCCAGGACAGCGCGTATTTTTCTCCGTGGCGACGGCTATCGCCAGGCAGACGATACTGCGACTCCTCCACGGAAGCCGAGAGTGACCCAGCGTAGGGGATGGAAACCGCTCCTCCCAGAAGCAGAGACTGATAATTCTGGCTCCAGATCCCGCCCGCTGACGCGGTGAGGTAGTTATTCACCCCACGTGAATAGCTCACCTGGGTAAAATGGCTGCTATCGTCGACGTTGCGCATGTCCACCGCCCCGACGTTAATCTGATAGTCGCTGCTGCCGGGGCGCTGCATATCCGGGATCGAGGAGAATGGCACAATGAAGCGCTCAATGTTGCCGCCGGTGTTTTTTACCTCGACGGATAAATCGCTGCGTGAGCCGGTAGGCATCAGATCGCGGATGACAAAGGGGCCTGGTGGGACATTGATCTGGTGGATGATATGACCATCCTGGGAGATACTGACCACCGCTGAACTGGTTGCAACACCTTCGATCACTGGCATATAAACGTTTTCGCTGTCCGGTAACATCTGACGACTTTTATTCAGTGTCACCCCACGAAAACGGACCGTGTCAAAATAATCAGACGTCGTATAGCTTCGACCAATGCGCAGTACCGAATCGATTGCCGCAATTGGTTTTTCAACAAAACGCGTGGTATTTATCCAGCTACCTTTGTTCATTGCGCTGTAGCGCATCCACGATGAGCTATCGAGAAAATGCCAGCCATACATGTTTAGTCCGCTGTTCAGCGATAAATACAGATTATCGCTGTCACTATAGCCATTCTGCAGGCCGTGAAAATTGTAATAGTTGAAATTGTAATTGGTATACAGGCCATTAATTCCCTGATCCCATTTTTGCGGTGACACCCAGTTACGGCTATATTCTTTTACGAAAGCCTGAGGTACTTCTAAATCCAGACGCAGTGTGCCGGGTATCAGGGCGCTTTTCCCTCCGTGTAGCAGGGTATTAACGTCGAGCTTTTCAGCGGTGCTTTTATTTACAATATCATCCAGCCCCTGAATATCCAGTAGAGATGCGTCGTCTTTATTAATAAGCAGAGTACCTTTATCGTCATTAGCGACGGAAATATTAAATTTCCCGCGCCAGACGTTATTCACATAAACATCCAAATCATAAGCCCCCGGCGTCATAACCAGCCGAGAATTACTCCAGTCCATATCTGCTGAATTACCTACCAGCAGGCTGCTATTAAAATCCTCCGCCAACGCGCCGTATGAAAATATCGCGAGGCTGACAGAGTGAACTAGCAAACTTATACGAAACAGAGAACTGTTTTTCATCAGAATTGAACCTGGAGTCATTTATCTGGGATATCAGTGGATAGTGCTGAATCTCTTTGCGCCATAATCATCAAGCCAGGTTAGGCGATATTGCCCACCGGACTGAATTTTGCTGGATACCAGCGCGCAGCCAAACGGCGGTATAAACGCAGTCTCAGCCAGTAAATTATCTTTTCGGCTTTGCTTTAGCTCGCCCCCCTGCCATGTCACGACCTGAGGGATGGTCATGTAATATGGCGAATTATTCTTCAGGCAAGTGTGACCGCCAGAAGTCGAAACGGTAATTTTCTCCGCCACGCTGCTGTCGAGATCGCTCAGTTGATCCGGACGATAGAACAGTTTTATACGATTGCGAATGGCCACTTGTAGGTAGCTATCTCCACTCCCTTCAGGGACGGGAGGGACATCCAGAACGTTAAGCCAGAACACACTTTCGCGGTCTTTTGGCAGCGAATGGGTGTTCATCGCCGAGATTTTCAGAGCCTGTCCGGCGTGTCCGCTCATTTTTACGACCGGAGGCAGCAGAGAAAACGGCACTTTGACTTTCTCCGGCGCGGCGGAAGCATCGCCCTCGTCAATCCAGGACTGCACCAGATGGGTTTGTTCGCTGTCGTTTACCAGTTGCACCGACACAAATTTGGCGCTGGCCGGATAAATAACACGCGTTTCGTTGATCACAACGCTTGCGCTGGCATTCATGGAAATGAACGTAGCCGCAAGAAAAAATATCAGAGTTTTCATAATGTCGTAGAGGAGAGCCGGGGAGACCCCGGCTGAATGAGTTAGTCGTAGCTGAAGGAATAAGTTGCGTCAGTAACTACTTTACCGGTTGTTACGGCCGCGCCACCGTAGTTGTAGTAGTTGGCATACATGGTCAGTGTGACGCCATCTTCGGTGGCAGCGTCAGCGGAACTCAGACCAGTATCGAAAGCGGTATCAAACGGTACGGCAGTGTTACCGTCTTTGGTTAGCGCAATACCCACACCCTCGGCGCCATTGTCGCTGTAGTTTTTCAGGTATTTAGCATCATCCGACAGGTTGCTGCTGCTGAAAGTGATTTTAAGCGTTTTAGCTTCGTCCGATGCCGCAGAGCAGTTTTTCAGATTCATGGTGAAGTCTTTGGCGTTGGTTTTAACAACACCGGCGGTGGTGCCCATATCACCCACAGCAATAGGGGAAAGGTTTACCGTGAAGTCTGAACCGTTATTGGTCACCACGTTACAGGTGGTATCGGACACTGAACCGTTAAAGGTAATAGTGCCACCCGCTACGCCGGTTGATTCAGCTGCAAATGCAGAGCCGGAAACCATCAATGCCGCTACGATGAATGTTTTGTTAAACATTTGTGTATATCCCATTTTCATAATCAAATTTACTTTTGTCAGTAGCGTGAAACTTTTTCCCTGCTCCCTGGTTCGCGCTACATCATCCCTGGCATCTGAACAGATGTTGATGATTCATTTCACCTTCTCTGGAGTGGCGCATTAGGTTGCAGAACAACATTTCGCGTCACGCTGTAAGGTTGGAATATAAGACCATTGTTTGAATATTCAGTAAATGTAAATATCGATTAAATTGTTTTTTTAAGATTAAAACGCTATTTTTAATGTTGTTTATAAATTTATATCATGAGCGAGGGGGTGAAGAGGCTAGCGTTAAGAAAGTAATTACTGGTTAGATGATGGACAAAAGCTGCAAATGACGTTTTTGCAGAACAGCGGAATAGGCGAATGAATAAATTAATTAACTAATTGTTATCAAAAGCTTAATAAAATAAACGTGTTAGATACAATTACTGTGTCGGCCCTGGGCTAAAGTGGACTCCCGGGCAGGGCAATCAATCGGGTTATGAACATGCTCAATACCTGTCTGACCGGATGATTGTGCCGCATTGCAGAATATCAGCTTGGCACACCGTCAAATTTCACCGCTAACTCTGCGCCTGAAAAGTCGCCCGAGCTATAAAATCATCGTTGCATCAATATACAACTGTCGGTGACATTTATTACTGGCGGTCAGAGAGGGAAGGGATTATTGGAAAACCAGAGAGTTATAACGCTGGACGAGCAGGGTAACAATGTTCGCATAATCAGCGAGTTATGGTAGTGTAGGTTAGAATAGGGTTTTTATATTATGAGAGAAAATAATCTTTATGAATCAGCATTAACACACCAAGGCATCTTGGGCGTGTAGTTCGTGATGCCCGTATCAAGTGACTCTTTCAAATCGTTTTTGCTCTTTTTTTATCTTCGCTTATTGATTATTCATTTTCCGGCAACGCATAATTCTGGCAGTACAGATAGGGGATCCCCTCTTTGGTAATCAAATACGTCTCTCTATTCAGCGCAAAAAAATCGACATTGGATACGCTGGTGTTGGTCAGGAAGAAGTCAGGGAGGAGTTCCTGAATGAGACTGGCGGGTGCTGTTTCGCGATTGGAGATTTGGATTTTCTGCGAAATCCAAACCGGGCTTGAGCCGTAGCTGGATTGTGTAAAAAGTACCATGCGTTGCACGGTCTGCTCATTATTTTCGGCATCTTTGATAATGCCATCAATATTTACAATACCTTTGCTGCCGCCGGTTTTGATATCAATGATCCCTCGGAATGAGCTTGTCTTGCGTACAATCTCGATGGCAGACCGACAGGTCAGATTATGTAACTGACCATTGTTTTTACTGTACCGGTAGACGGCGGTAACAATTAGCGCAGCAAAACAAAGCAGCAGGATAATACCTGTCTGGATGCGGGGCGTTCGGGAATAAAAATTCATTAGCTATCATACCGTGGGTAATAAACCGACTGACAGGCGTTTTCCTGCCTGTTTTTCATCGGTGAGCGACATACAAGCACAGATAATTTTTTGGATTCAGGGTAGGTGGTGATATAGATAAATTTATGGCTCTGACACAGCCCAGGATTTTTGTTGATAAATGCCGTATGTCGGGAGAAATTACTGGCATCATTATTAAAATAATACTGACAGTCAGTGGGGGCGTTGTCTGCGGTGATATAGCCGGAGAAATAGTTATCACTGGTTTGCCACGGATACATTATAAGCACACAAATTATCAGGGTAATAGCAAGTATTACCATTTCAACAGTGGTTATCAAAGGTTGGCGCGCTGTGTCATCTGACAGTTCTTCTATGGCGACATCCGGCACTAAGGGTTCTGCTGTAAAAGATACGCTCTCCTCCGGAGTTTCAATCACCTGAATATTGAACTCTTCCTGGATGATCAGCCCTTTGCGGGGGATCGTGGTGATAAGCGGTTGCTCCAGTTCCAGCTGCAGCAAACTTTTGCGCAAAGAGAGAATGCTTTGATAAAAGGCGTTGAAGCTCACCTGGCGGTGATTTTTACCCCAGCCGAATTCCAGTAGTTCGTTTTGGGAAACCACTTGCCCACGATGTTGAATAAGTAATAAAAGACATAATGACGCCGAGTGTTTGAGTTTTATCCGCTGATTGGGTTGATCTATCCGCGCCAGCGATTGTGTAGCTGGCGTAAATATTATTATTTTTTCAATCAGATAACTGACATTGCCAGTCTCAGACATGATGTTTCTACTCTTGCTGGTGCGCCAGGCGGTTGGCGAGTCATGATACCACTTAGCCCATAAAGACCACCAGTATGGACCCGACCCTGCAGCGAGAACCGCGAAGTGTTTCAATTTCGTATCATAATATAACAACAATGATAACTTTTTAATGAAAATAAACTATATATAAATCAATGTATTGTATCTTTTTGGCTACATTGCAAAGAACAGAAAGATGAAATAACAACGACAAAGATGATTGCCATTAATTCTTTATGGACAGCGTCATATACTGCCTGGCGCCACCACGCGAAAACAGCATGAGTCTGAACGCGTCAACGGCACCAGGGAATGCCGGTGGTAGATGTAGATGGGAATAAATGTCAGCTTGTTGGTGAGCTGACATTTATTTTTCGTGTTGAGTAAAATTCCACCCTCGTTTTGACAAAGCCATAATTTGCGGTAGAGAGTCCCATGTTCCAGAAAGATATTGAAAATGCTGTAGTGCTTGTTGGTGATGAAATGAAAAAGTCAGATAATGCCTGGCTGTCCTTACGCAAAAAACGCCAGCGTATTGATCTGAAGAGTGATGGAAATATCTTGTTTCTGGAGAAAGGGGCCGTCTCTGTTCATCGTGTGGAAAATGATTTGGTGATGGTAAGTATATCTGCACCGGCCATCCTCGGCTTGCCACAAATGCGTACGGAAGTTGCCGGACACTATTTACGTTGTGATACCGATTGTGAAATGTGGGCGATGAGTGCACCCAATGCCGAACTTTTGTTCACTGCAAAGAATCTTTGGAAACATGCATTTGATATTTTAACGCTACATCTGCAACGCTATTTTCAGCGAGAAAAATTGCAATCGCATCGCACTATCCGTGAATTGATTATTGAACACCTGAAGTATATTTGGTCGATGGAGCCTGAGATGCGTGAAAACACATCTGTGTATACATTCATTCTCGCTCGAAATCATATCTCACGCAGTGCTATCCACAAAGTATTGCAGGAGTTAGTGAATGACGGAAAAATAATTATGAAGCGAGGGAAACTCTCTTTTTTTGTATGTTAAAGTTAACATTAAAAGCATCTGACGTGTTTTTTTGCACTCAGCTGGAATGATAATGCAAAAACTGGGTTTGTGATTTTTGTTAATTATCAATATGTTGGTTTTTGTCTTTTTCTTCACCGCTGATGCCAGCTACGCGGAATGTCCATTTTTATCTATAAATTAGTATTTATTTATTAATTTGATATGAATATGATGTTCCCTCCAATAATAACAAAAGTCATATCGCCAATGACCAACGGCAGGCCGGAAAACCTTGAGGCACAGCATAGCCGACTGTTTGGCAACCCTACTACCGATACAACGGATGTTCGCGCTGCACTGCAAAACGCGTTGGATCACAATACCTTTGTCCTGCTGGCCCAGTCTATCGTCAGTACTCGTGGTGATGAATCCTATCATGAGATATTGATCCGCATGCTCAATGAGCACGGGGAGTTTATTTCCCCTGACCATTTTCTGTCGGTTGCACGCGACACAGGGTTAGCACCCGATATCGATCTTTGGGTTATTGAGAACACCCTGAAGTACATGCGCTACCATCCGCTGAGTTGTTTTTCCATTAACCTGGCGCCAGTGACGCTATGTCGTTCAGGTATCGTTGCAAAGATAACTGCGTTGTTGCAGGAATATGCGGTGATTCCGCAACGGATTATTTTTGAGATAACCGAGGCTGATACCCTGTCAGATAAAGAACACACGGCAGATACACTACGCTTACTACGTCAATTGGGATGCCGAATCGCGATTGATGACTTCGGTGCCGGGTTTGCAAGCTATGAACGCCTGATGAACATTGAAGCAGATATTTTGAAGATTGATGGGTCTTTCGTTCGTAGGATTATAAAATGTGAGGTTAGTCGCTATATCATCGAATCTTTCTGCCGGGTTGCGGCAATGAAAGGTATGCAGGTTGTCGCCGAGTTTGTTGAAAGTGCCGAAATCCAGATGCACCTGGAACACATGAATGTCGGGTGGTTACAGGGATACCACATTGGCAAGCCACAACCGTTGTTTACGTTAGAGTAATCTATAATCCGTTTATTTAAACGTATCATCACGATGCTGTAATCTGCCGATAATATAACCTCCTGGCGGAGGCTATATTAATATCAAGAACATTAGCTGACCAATAATTTACGGATCCTGTAGCTGAAGCTGATTCTCTAAACGCCTATCGCGCAGGGTTGCATAAATAAAGGTAATCACAAACAGCAGGGAAAATAGTACGACGATGGTGGGAGCCGGCGCGCTGTCGATGAAAAATGACACGTACACGCCCATAAATGAGGTAATGACCGACATCGCCACCGCCAGCCATAAGGCGTGGGAAAATTTCCGCGTCATTAAAATCGCGATGGCGCCAGGTGCAATCAGTAATGAAATTGACAAAATAATCCCTACCGATTTTAGCGTGGCGACAATCGTCAGGGCGATCATGCACAACAGGCCGTAATGCAGCAGTGCGGTGTTAAGCCCACTGGCCTTTGCCTGATGTGGGTCGAACGCATGCAGTAGCAAATCTTTCCATTTAAGTCCGATGATAAGCGCGATCCCCAGAGTAATAACCGCGGTTTGCATGATATCGCTTAACGATACGCCCAGCATATCGCCGAACAGAATATGATCGAGATGGACTTCTGACTGGATAGAGACGTACAGCACCAGACCCGCACCAAACATCCCGGAGAAAACAATACCCATGATGGTGTCGCGCTTGATGCGGCTGTTATCGTCGAGGTATCCGGTCGCCACCGCGCAGAACAGACCGGCGATAAACGCGCCAATTGCCAGCGGGATGCCCGCAATCCACGCCAGTACAATCCCTGGGAAAACCGCATGACTCATGGCATCGCCCATCAACGCCCAGCCTTTGAGTACTAAAAATACCGACAGCAGCGCGCAGGGCACGGCGACGATGGTAGAGATGACCAGCGCATTAACCATAAAGCTAAACTGAAAAGGTTCCAGCAGCGTTGTTAAGATCATACTTGCTCCTTGTTCACCAGACGGGCGCGGCGGCGATTCGCCAGCAGACCGTGTTTTGGTGCGAAGACAAATGCCAGCAGGAACAGCAGCGTTTGCAGAACGACGATAATTCCGCCGGTTGCCCCGTCCAGCCAGTAGCTTAGCCAGGCGCCGAAAAAGCTGGTCAGGCTGCCGAGTGCCACGGCGATGGTGAGCAGGCGAGGAAAACGATCGGTCAGCAGCCAGGCCGTCGCACCGGGCGTAACCACCAGGCAAATCACCAGAAAGGCGCCGACGGTTTGCAGTGCGGCGATCGTGGAAACGGAGAGCAGCGTAAAAAACAACAGCTTCAGCCGACCCGGATTCAGACCGATAGACCGCGCGTGGTTTTCATCAAAAAAGACCACCATCAGGTCTTTCCACTTCAAAAACAGAATGGTCAGCGAAACCACGCCGATGATCGCCAGTTGCAGAATATCTTCCGGCGCAATCGCCAGGATGTTACCCAGAATAATGGTCTGGATGTTCACCGACATCGGATTAAGCGACACCATAAACAGCCCGATACCGAAAAAGGACGAAAAAATCAGCCCGATAATGGCATCTTCCTTCAGGCGTGAACGCTGATTGAGAAACAGCATGCTGCCCGCCGCCAGTCCACCGGAAAGAAATGCGCCCAGCGCAAAGGGAAGCCCTAACATATAGGCTCCGGCCACGCCTGGAACGATCGAGTGCGACAGCGCATCGCCAATCAGCGACCAGCCTTTGAGCATCAGATAGCAGGAGAGAAATGCGCACAGGCCGCCGACCATCGCCGAAACCCACATGGCGTTGAGCATGTACTGGTAGCCAAACGGCTCCGTCAGCCAGTTCATGATTACTCCCCCTCGCTTGCCGCGCGTCGCGAAATAAACGGACGTTCATCATCGGTAATCACGTGTTGTTCACCGCCGCTTAGCGCGACGTGACGCAGAACGCCGCTGAATGCCAGTTCGAGATTCTCGTGGGTAAAGGTGGTTTCGGTTGGCCCACTTGCCAGCACCGTGCCCTTAATCATCACCGTGTAATCGCAAAATTCGGTGACGGATCCCAGATTATGGGTAGAGACCAGCATAGTCCGGCCTTCATCACGCAGTTCACGCAGCAGATCGATGATCCGGGCCTCGGTTTTCACATCCACGCCGGTGAAGGGTTCATCCAGTAAAATAACCTGCCCGTCCTGTGCGATGGCTCTTGCCAGAAAAACGCGTTTTTTCTGCCCGCCGGACAGTTCACCTATCTGGCGATGGCGATAGTCCAGCATATCTACCCGCGCCAGCGCCGCATCCACGCAGTCGTGGTCGATCTGTTTTGGTCGACGCAGCCACCCCATATGGCCAAAGCGGCCCATCATCACTACATCTTCCACCAGTACCGGAAACGACCAGTCCACCTCTTCTGACTGGGGGACATAGGCGATCAGATTTTGTTTGAGCGCCTTATTAACCGGTTGTTGCAGAATAGATATTTCCCCTTTCGCCAACCGGACAAAACCCATCAGCGCTTTAAAAAGCGTTGATTTTCCCGAACCGTTTACGCCGACCAGAGCGGCAATTGAGCCGCCCGGAACCTGAAAAGTGGCATCCCGCAGCGCGGTGTGGCCGTTGCGATACGTCACCGTAACCTGATTCACGGTAATCGCAGATTGACTCATTTTTGGCTCCTTAACCCGTCGTTGATGCCGCTGAGGATGGTTTCTGTCGTCACGCGTAGTAAATCCAGATAGGTCGGTACCGGACCATCGGCAGCGCTGAGCGAATCGACATACAGCACGCCGCCGTAATACGCGCCAGACTCGCGGGCGACCTGACGCGCAGGTTTGTCGGACACGGTGCTTTCGCTAAATACGGTAGGGATTTGATGTTTTCTGATCGCATCGATCACTTTGCGTACCTGCTTGGGCGTGCCTTGCTGATCGGCATTGATCGGCCACAGATACAGCTCTTTCAGGCCGTTATCACGCGCGAGGTAAGAGAATGCGCCTTCGCTGGTGACCAGCCAGCGTTTATCAGCAGGGAGCTTCGCCAGTTCTGCATGCAGTGGCGCCAGAGTCTGCTGGATTTTCGCTTTATAATTCTCCGCATTTTTCTGGTAGGTTGCGGCATGGTCGGGATCGTATTTCATCAGCGCATCGCGAATGTTATCCACGTAGATAAGCGCGTTCTCCGCTGACATCCAGGCATGCGGATTCGGTTTGCCGTTGTACGGCCCTTCGCTGATACCCATTGGCTGCACGCCATTTGAGACCATGACCTCCGGTACGCCGGACAAATTTTGGTAGAAGCGGGCAAACCATAGTTCGAGATTAAGGCCGTTGGAGAGAATAAGCTGTGCGCCTTGCGCCCGTTTAATATCCCCCGGTGTGGGTTGATATTCGTGAATTTCTGCCCCGGGTTTGGTGATGGAACTGACGTCCGCCGCGTCACCTGCCACGTTGCTTGCCATATCGGCAATCACCGTAAAGGTGGTTATCACTTTGAACTTTTCTTTCGCCCAGGCAGGTGACAGCGTAAGCGCCGTTAACACGCTGGCAAGGAGAAATGACTTCAGATGGGGCAGATGCGGCATAGTATCCCTCACAACAAAGTGGTTAATTTATCATCGAATATAGCCTTTGCTATGTTATATAGCACATGGCATAAACAAATGAAAATAATTCTTATTTGCGTAGGGTGCTAAGGAATGTATCACCGCCAGGTAATAGTCCTGCGCTTAGTTAAGGTGTATTATTTATGCAACTTAATTGTGGAGGCATCATGTCCGGCAAACGTATTGCACGTGAGAAAATGACGATCCAGAGAATGATCTCGCTGTATGAGAGCCAGTGTCCGCAGGCTTCAGATGAACCGGGGCATTACGATGCGTTGTTTGCCTATGCGCAAAAGCGCCTGGATAAGTGCGTATTTGGTGAGGAAAAACCGGCCTGCAAACAGTGTCCGGTGCACTGTTACCAGCCCGCTAAACGCGAAGAGATGAAGCAAATTATGCGTTGGGCTGGACCCAGAATGCTCTGGCGTCATCCGATTCTGACCGTGCGTCATCTGATTGATGACAAACGTCCGGTGCCGGAGTTACCCGAGAAATACCAGCGGAAGAAGTGATTTAGCAATTCTATGCCGGATGGCGGCTGCGCCTTATCCGGCCGACAAAGACAAACACACCAGTGGCGTAGGCCCGATAAGCGTAACGCTATCGGGCAATAATCCGTTAAACCAGTGCGTCCTTATCAATGCCCAGGCGCTTCATGCGCGAGAGTAACGTTGTGCGTTTCAACCCCAGTCTTTGTGCCGCGCCTTTAGGACCGGCGACAACGCCATTGGTTTCTTTCAGAACGCGCATTATCAGTTGGTATTCATCTTCGCCATCCTGCGCGACTTCGGTCGCCACCGGCGGCGTAGACGGCGCCAAAGCGACTACATCCGGCAAGGAAAGTTGCAGCACGTTGCCCCGGGTGAGCAGAACCGCGCGTTCTACGACGTTTTCCAGCTCGCGCACGTTACCCGGCCATTCCATGCTGCTCAGCGTACGCAGGGCTTCGGCGGGAATGCTATCGATATTGCGCCCCATCCGGCGGGCAATTTTGAAGGTGAAGGCTTTCACCAGCAGCGGAATATCTTCCGGGCGCTCGCGCAGCGGTGGCAGATGGATCGGGAAGACGTTCAGTCGATAGTAGAGATCGTTACGAAACTCGCGATCGGCGACCATCTTTTTCAGATCGCGGTTAGTGGCAGCGATCAAGCGAACGTCGGTCTGGATCAGCTTATTGCTGCCCAGACGTTCAAACTCCTGCTCCTGCAGAACGCGCAGCAGCTTGGGCTGAAGCTCCAGCGGCATGTCGCCAACTTCATCGAGAAATAACGAACTTTTGTCCGCCAGTTCAAAGCGTCCAATCCGCTGCGTGCTGGCCCCGGTAAATGCGCCACGCTCATGGCCAAACAGATCGCTTTCCAGCAATCCGGCAGGCATTGCCGCGCAGTTCATTTTCACCATCCGACGGGCGTTACGTCCGCTCAGGTTGTGAATTGCTCGTGCAATCAGCTCTTTACCCGTCCCGGTTTCACCAAGAATCAGGACAGTGCTGTCGCTTTGCGCCACCATTTCGACCTGTTTGAGTACGCTGTACATCGCTTCGCTGCGGCCAATGATTTCTCCGAACTCACTTTCCACGTTGTTGAGTTGTTCAGTCAGCGCCAGGTTTTCATCGACCAGTCGCTCCTTCAGGCGGTGGATCTCCTGGTAGGCGAGGGCGTTATCCACGGCGATCGCCACGCGTTCTGCGATTTGGCGCAGCAGTTTGAGATTGGCGGTGGTGAATACTTTCTCTTCACATTGCGCCAGCTTAAGTACGCCGAGCATATTATTGCCGGACATCAGCGGCAGCAGGCACAGAGTCTGTAGCTGGTTACCCCAGGTTTCGAACAACATTCTTTCGTAAGGGGCCAGAGTATCGCGTTCGCTCAGGTTAATCAGCAGCATCTCTTTACTTTTGAAGACCCGTTCAGAGAGCGTGCCGGCTTCGTCCACTTCACTTTGTTCGTGTGCCGGATGATGTTCATCCAGATAGTGAGTGGAATAAATGCTGAGCTTGTTTTTGCGATCGCTGCGTAACACGATGCTGATGGCATCAATGTCGAAGTAGTGATGGATCTCTTTGGCGACTTCGCTGACCAGCTCATCAATATCCAGGCGGGAGAGCACAGCATTGGTGATGGCGACCAGGATGCGAAAGTTATCACGCTCACGGCACAGGAGATCGTAATCGACATTGTTGCTGACCCGGCTTTGAATTTGTTCAGCAACGACGCCGACTATTTGGGTGAAGGTCTGCAGCCGGTTGTACTCTTTTTCACTCCACGGTTGGTCTTCGTTACGGATAAATTCGCAACCGCCAAAGATTCGCCCATCTGCTGCCAGCGGTAGCAGGCAGTAGTGACCAAATTTAGAATACAGTCCGCCAGAGGCCAGCTGTGGCCAGGTTTCGTTAAACTCGTGATAGTTGCAGTGCAGCGCATCGGGGCGAGACAAAATACGGCGTACCGGGCCATGCGCCAGCACCGTTTCGTCTTCATAATCGATGGGGTTACCATTTTCACGCGTCGCAAAATAACGCGCACGCTGCGTTTGTGCCTGCCATAAGACAATAGCCGCGCAGTCGGCCAGCGCTGAACGCTTGACCAGTTGCGAAAGCGCCTCGCTGAGAGACGGCAGGTCGGGCTGCTGTAATAATGTACGAGTAATATCGAACAGGCCTTGCTGTCCGAGGTCACTCATCGGTGTATACGACATATTGCTTTTCCAGGAAAAGCACCGCAGAACGGTGCGAAAACGGTAAATGAATTATAGGTATAAGTCGTAAATTATTGCCGGACTGGTCCCGCTACTCGAACCGTAGACCCGATCGGCAAAACGCCATCAGGTGATAATGCAGCGTTAAGGCCGGATGTCGACGCAAATGCGTCTTACCCGGCCTACAGCTTGCTGCCAACCGGCTGTTAGCATATACGAGGTAATGGTTCGGCGTGTGGTAAATCGAGAGTGCGTTTCACGCCGTAGAGTCCGGCAAGACGCACACCTTTGCGTTCTACCACTTCACCAATCATTGCGGCATCGCGTCCTAACGGATGTGCGCGCAGCGCGGCAAGCACCGTTTCAGCAGCCTGACGCTCAACGGCAATCACCAGCTTGCCTTCGTTAGCAAAGTTAAGCGCATCCAGACCCAGCAGTTCGCAAACGCCACGCACCGCGGGCTTCACGGGCAGGGCCGCTTCAGACAGCTCAATACCAAACCCGCATGAGGCGGCAAATTCATGCGTTACCGCATTTACGCCGCCACGGGTCGCGTCACGCAGCGCCTTCACGCCGGGAATATCACGCAGCGTCTGGATAAGCGGTGTCAATACCGCGCAGTCGCTGACCAGTTCGCCATCAAGACCCAGCTGTTCGCGCAGGTTAAGGATAGTTGCGCCGTGATCGCCAAGCGTACCGCTGACCAGCAGCACATCGCCTGGGCCGAGGGTCTGTGCGCCCCAGTGAATGTTGGCGGGGATCGCCCCCATTCCGGCCGTGTTGATGAACAGCTTGTCTGCAGCGCCGCGCTGCACGACTTTGGTATCGCCGGTCACGATGGCGATGCCTGCTTCACGCGCGGTCGCCGCCATACTGTTGACGACGGTTTTCAACGTCTCCATCGGCAAACCCTCTTCGAGGATAAAACCGCAGGAGAGGTAGCGAGGGATCGCGCCGCTGACCGCCACGTCGTTAGCCGTACCGCAGATGGCCAGCTTGCCGATATTGCCACCCGGGAAGAACAACGGATCGATAACATAGCTGTCGGTTGAAAACGCCAGACGATCGCCTTCTGCGACCAGTTGCGCCAGGTCCAGACGGGCCTGATCTTCTTGTTCCGCCAGCCACGGATTAGCAAAAGCCTCCATAAACAGACTATTGATCAACTGCTGCATAGCCTGACCGCCGCTACCGTGGGCGAGTTGTACGCTGTTCATGCTTCACACTCCTGCTGACGATACTGATACCAGGCGGCACATGCGCCTTCTGAGGAGACCATCAGGGCGCCAAACGCGGTCTCCGGGTTACAGGTTTTGCCAAATAGCGGGCACTGATGCGGTTTGCATCTGCCGGTCAATACCTCGCCGCAACGCGCGCGCGGATCGTCATACACCTGCTGCGGCGCTGGCTGGAAATGCGCTTCGGCATCAAAGCGCTGATAGTCTGGCGTCAGGTGAACGCCAGAGGATTCAATGACGCCCAGACCGCGCCATTCGCTATCGCCATTGACGCAGAACACTTCGGCGATGGCCTGTTGCGCTAACAGGTTACCGGCGTCCGGCACCACGCGGCGATACTGGTTTTCAACCTGGCTATGCGCGGCAATCTTCTGTTCAATCAACATCACCACGCCCTGCAGCAGATCGAGCGGTTCGAAACCGGCGACCACCAACGGACGATGGAAATCTGAAGCAATGAAATTATAGGCATCGGTGCCAATCACCATGCTGACATGGCCCGGCGCTAAGAAGGCGTCGATGCCGTTGTCCGGCTGTTCCAGCAGGCTGCGCAGCGTAGGGATAAGCGTGATGTGCTGGCAGAAAAAGTAAAAGTTCTGCACGTCACGCTGTTTTGCCTGCTGAAGGGTGATGGCGGTGGTTGGCATTGTGGTTTCAAAACCCAGGCCAAAGAACACAACCTTACGCGTTGGGTTTTCCTGCGCCAGCTTCAGCGCATCCATCGGTGAATAGACGATGCGGATATCCGCGCCGCGCGCTTTGGCTTGTAGCAAAGAACCTTGTTTACCCGGAACGCGCATCGCATCGCCAAAGGTGCAAAAAATCACTTCCGGATGGCTGGCGATTTCCACACAGCTGTCGATTCTGCCCATCGGCAGAACGCAAACCGGGCAGCCCGGGCCATGAATAAACTCGACGTTGTCAGGCAACAATTGGTCGAGACCGAACTTGAAGATAGCGTGGGTATGACCACCACACACTTCCATGATGCGCAGCGGACGTTCAGCAGTGTAGGGGAGGTGTGCGGCACGTTCACACAGGTGCTCTATCAACTGCATCACCTGTTCTGGTGCGCGGTATTCGTCAACAAAACGCATTATTTTTCCTCGCCATACAACAACGCGCCGACATCCGGCTCAACGTCAAACATGTTTTGTAGCGCGTCGAGCGTGTCGCGCGCTTCAGCTTCATTAATGATGCTCATGGCAAAGCCGACGTGGACCAGTACCCACTGGCCCAGACGGGGTTGACCGTGTTCATCGCAGCTTCCGACCAGCGTCAGGTCGACGTCGCGCTGAATACCGCAAACGTCGACTTTGGCCTGGTTGCCATCAATGGTGCGGATTTGACCCGGAACACCTATGCACATCGCTGCGTCTCCAGCCAGGAGAGCCATTGGTCCATGCCTTCGCCACTGGTGGCGGAAATCAGGATAATCTCAATTTCCGGGTTCACTTCCCGGGCGCTGGCGATGCACTTTTCTACGTCAAAATTGAGGTACGGCAGTAGGTCTACTTTGTTGAGCAGCATCAGCGACGCGGCGGCAAACATATGCGGGTATTTCAGCGGCTTGTCTTCGCCTTCGGTGACGGAAAGCACCGCCACTTTATGGCGTTCGCCGAGGTCGAAGCTGGCCGGGCAAACCAGGTTCCCGACGTTTTCAATGAACAGGATGCCGTTGTCTTCAAGCGGCAAACGTGGCGCGGCGTCAGCAATCATTTGTGCGTCAAGGTGGCAACCTTTACCGGTGTTGACCTGGATGGCGGGCGTACCTGTGGCGCGAATACGGGCGGCATCGTTAACCGTCTGCTGGTCGCCTTCAATGACGGCGCAAGGCACGCTGTCTTTGAGCTTCATCAGCGTTTCGGTCAGCAGCGTGGTTTTACCGGAGCCTGGGCTTGAGACAAGGTTTAATACCAGATGTTGACGGGCAGCAAAGCGGGCGCGGTTGCGCTCGGCCAGACGGTTGTTTTTATCCAGCACGTCAATTTCCACTTCCAGCATCCGGCGCTGACTCATGCCTGGCGCGTGGGTGCCTGCTTCACCGTGACCGTAATGCAAATCGCCTTCTTCATTCTGGCTCGGTGTGAAACTGGAGGTCTTCACCCCGGTAATATTCAGCGCCGGACGAGCCGCTGGGGCAAATGGCGCGCTGCGAAACGCCGAGTGGGGATTATGCTCATCACCCTCTATATAAAGGTTGCCTTCAGCGCAACCACATGTCGTACACATCGCTCACTCCTGATCTTATTACTTGCGATACTTCAGTTGCCGGATGATGACGCTTAGGCGTCGGCATCCGGCGCTGGAGTTTCATCTATTTCAATACGTCGAATCTGTAAGCCGTCATCGGCCACAATTCTCAGCATATCGCTGTTGCATTGCGGACATCTGCGCACGCGTTGCGTCAGTAAGGTGACGTATTGCTGACAAGATTCGCACCAACATTCGGCTTCTTGTTCTTCGAGGTGGAGTTTACAACCTTCTGCAAGGGTCCCGCGGCATACCAGATCAAAACAAAAGGCGAGAGCGCTGGTTTCTACGCAAGAAAATGCGCCAATTTTGAGCCAGACCCCAGTTACTCGTTGAGCACCGTATTGCGTGGCCTGTTGTTCAATCAATTCCAGTGCCCGTTGGCAGAGGGTTATTTCGTGCATACCGCCTCCTATGAAGTTGCCGTATTAAAAGCAATAAACATGCCAGCTTGAATTTTTTCGATCGTGACAATGACGACGATGACGAAATGACATGTCGTCACCGCTCTTTGATTTTTTATCTATATGAAAATTAAGGTTTTTAATTTTGGCATGAAATGTGCTTAAAGCTGTTCATCTCTGCTAAACGGGTAACCTGACATGACTATTTGGGAAATAAGCGAAAAAGCCGATTACATCGCTGAACGGCATCGTCGCCTACAGGACCAGTGGCGTATTTACTGCAACTCGCTGGTTCAGGGGATCACCCTGTCAAAAGCGCGTTTGCATCATGCAATGAGCTGCGCACCGGACAAGGATCTCTGCTTCGTCCTTTTTGAACACTTCACTATCTACGTCACGCTGGCGGACGGCTTTAACAGCCACACCATCGAGTACTACGTTGAAACGAAAGATGGTGATGATAAGCAACTGATTGCACAGGCTGAGTTGACCATCGACGGTAAGGTTGATGAGCGTATCAGCAACCGCGATCGCGAGCAGGTGCTGGAGCACTATCTCGAAAAAATCGCCACCGTCTACGACAGCCTCTATACCGCGGTTGAAAACAATATGCCGGTGAATTTAAGCCAGCTGATTGAGGGACATAGCCCGGCTTAAGCCTTGGGTGTGCCCACTTTTGTCATGATGCGCTTTCATACTGCGTCACGACGTTTAGGGAATGGGCATGTCGAAAAATGTCGAAATGACATTTTCCAGACATGTTTTCGTCAAAAATGACTATCACCTGAGGAATGCCTGGTGAATCGTTTTGTAATTGCTGACTCCACTCTTTGCATCGGCTGCCACACCTGTGAAGCCGCCTGCTCAGAGACACATCGCCAGCATGGCCTGCAGTCAATGCCGCGCCTGAAAGTGATGTTAAATGAAAAAGAATCCGCCCCGCAGCTTTGCCACCATTGCGAAGATGCGCCTTGCGCCACCGTTTGTCCGGTTAATGCGATTAATCGCGTTGATGGTGCCGTGCAGCTGAATGAAAGCCTGTGTGTAAGCTGCAAACTGTGCGGGATTGCCTGTCCGTTTGGCGCGATTGAGTTTTCCGGTAGCCGTCCGCTGCATATCCCGGCAAACGCCAATACGCCAAAAGCGCCTCCGGCTCCGCCAGCGCCTGCCCGCGTGAGCACGTTGCTGGACTGGGTTCCGGGTATTCGTGCCATCGCGGTGAAATGCGATCTGTGCAGTTTTGACGAGCTTGGTCCGGCCTGCGTACGCATGTGCCCGACCAAAGCCCTGCACCTGGTGAGTAACGTGGATATTGCCCGCGCCAGCAAACGTAAGCGTGAGCTGACTTTCAATACCGACTTCGGCGATCTCACCTTGTTTCAGCAGGCTCAGAGTGGGGATGCAAAATGAGCGCAATTTCACTGATTAACAGCGGCGTAGCCTGGTTTACGGCGGCTGCGGTTCTGGCATTTCTGTTTTCATTTCATAAACCGCTGAGCGGCTGGATTGCCGGGGTTGGCGGTGCGGTTGGCAGCCTGTGTACGGCGGCTGCGGGTTTCACCGTACTGACTAATGCTCTGGCGGTAAGCGGTGTGATGCCATTTATTGGTCACAGTGTGCAAATTACCCCGTTGAACGCTATCTGGCTGATTACGCTGGGCCTGTGCGGCCTGTTTGTCAGCTTGTACAACATTGACTGGCATCGTCATCCGCAGGTAAAAGCCAACGGGCTGCTGGTGAATTTGCTGATGGCCGCGGCGGTATGTGCGGTGGTTGCCAGCAACCTCGGAACGCTGGTGGTGATGGCGGAAATCATGGCGCTGTGTGCCGTGTTCCTCACCGGCTGCAGCAAAGAGGGCAAACTGTGGTTTGCGCTGGGCCGCGTCGGCACGCTACTGCTGGCTATTGCCTGCTACCTGGTGTGGCAACGCTACGGCACCCTGGAGCTGCGCCTGCTTGACCTGCGCGCACAGGAGCTGCCGCTCGGGTCTGATATCTGGCTGCTGGGCGTGGCGGGTTTTGGCCTGCTGGCCGGGATTATTCCGCTGCACGGATGGGTGCCACAGGCACACGCCAACGCCAGTGCACCGGCTGCGGCGCTGTTCTCTACCGTCGTCATGAAGGTGGGTCTGCTGGGTATTCTCTCCCTGTCGCTGCTGGGCGGTAACGCGCCGCTATGGTGGGGCATTACGCTGCTGGTGCTGGGAATGATCACCGCGTTTGTCGGCGGTCTGTATGCGCTGATGGAACACAACATTCAGCGTCTGCTGGCATACCACACGCTGGAAAACATCGGCATTATTCTGCTGGGTCTGGGCGCAGGAGTAACCGGAATTTCCCTGAATCAACCTGCGCTGATTGCCCTGGGTTTGACTGGCGGTCTGTACCACCTGGTAAACCACAGCCTGTTCAAAAGCGTTCTGTTCCTGGGCGCAGGCAGCATCTGGTTCCGTACCGGTCATCGTGATATCGAAAAACTGGGCGGTATCGGTAAACGTATGCCGGTTATCTCTCTGGCGATGCTGGTTGGCCTGATGGCGATGGCCGCACTGCCGCCGCTGAACGGTTTTGCCGGTGAGTGGGTTATCTACCAGTCCTTCTTTAAGCTTGGCAACAGCGGTGCTTTTGTCGGTCGTCTGTTAGGACCGTTGCTGGCGGTAGGACTGGCGATTACCGGCGCGCTGGCGGTGATGTGTATGGCGAAAGTCTATGGCGTTACGTTCCTTGGCGCACCGCGCACGAAGGAAGCTGAAAATGCCTGCTGCGCGCCAATCCTGATGGGCGTTAGCGTAGTCGCGTTGGCTATCTGCTGCGTGATTGGGGGCGTTGCTGCGCCGTGGCTGCTGCCGATGATCTCCGCTGCCGTTCCGCTGCCGCTGGAAACCGCGAACACCACCGTTTCTCAGCCAATGATCACGCTGCTGCTGATCGCATGTCCGCTGCTGCCGTTCATCATCATGGCGATTTTCAAAGGCAACCGTCTGCCGTCGCGTTCACGCGGTGCGGCATGGGTGTGTGGTTACGATCACGAGCAGTCAATGGTCATTACCGCACACGGTTTTGCCATGCCGGTGAAAGAAGCCTTTGCGCCGGTACTCAAACTGCGCAAATGGCTGAATCCGGTATCACTGGTTCCGGGCTGGCAGAATGCGGCTGCACCGGTGCTGTTCCGTCGCCTGGCGCTGATTGAGCTGGCGGTACTGGTGGTGATTGTGGTTTCACGAGGAGCCTGAGAATGAGTGTTTTATATCCGTTAATTCAGGCGCTGGTGCTGTTTGCCGTTGCGCCGCTGCTGTCCGGTATTACCCGCGTGGCACGTGCGCGTTTGCACAATCGCCGCGGTCCGGGCGTTTTGCAGGAATACCGCGACATTATCAAACTGCTGGGCCGTCAGAGCATTGCGCCTGCGGATTCCAGTTGGGTTTTCCGCCTGACGCCGTTTGTGATGGTGGGTGTGATGCTGACTATCGCCACCGCGTTGCCGGTAGTGACCGTTGGCTCACCGCTGCCGCAACTGGGCGATCTGATCACCTTAATTTATCTGTTCGCCATCGCCCGCTTCTTCTTCTCTATCGCGGGCCTGGATACCGGTAGCCCGTTTACCGCTATTGGCGCCAGCCGCGAAGCGATGCTCGGCGTGCTGGTTGAACCTATCCTGCTGCTGGGTCTGTGGGTTGCGGCGCAGGTTGCTGGCTCAACGCATATCAGCAATATCGCCGATACCATTTATCACTGGCCTGCTGCACGCAGCATTCCGTTGATTCTGGCGCTGTGCGCCTGTGCTTTCGCCACCTTTATCGAAATGGGCAAACTGCCGTTCGATCTGGCAGAGGCAGAGCAGGAGCTGCAGGAAGGTCCATTGACCGAATACAGCGGCAGCGGTTTTGCGGTGCTGAAATGGGGCATTAGCCTTAAGCAACTGGTCGTTCTGCAAATGTTCGTTGGCGTGTTCCTGCCGTGGGGACAGATGGAAACCTTCACCTCGGGTGGGCTGCTGCTGGCACTGGTAATTGCCGTCGTCAAACTGGTTCTCGGCGTGCTGGTCATCGCCCTGTTCGAAAACAGCATGGCGCGTCTGCGTTTTTGTGCCACTTCACGCGTGACCTGGGCCGGTTTTGGGTTTGCGTTTTTAGCGTTCGTCTCCTTGCTGGTGGCGTGATTTAAGAGAGTTTGAGCATGTCTGAAGAAAAATTAGGTCAACAATATCTCGCGGCGCTGCACCAGGCCTTCCCGGGCGTCGTGCTGGATGAAGCCTGGCAGACCAAAGATCAGCTGACGATCACCGTCAAGGTGAACTACCTGCCGGAAGTGGTGGAGTTCCTGTACTACAAACAGGGCGGCTGGTTGTCCGTGCTGTTTGGTAACGACGAACGTCAGCTGTGTGGTCATTATGCCGTGTACTACGTGCTGTCGATGGAGCAGGGTACCAAGTGCTGGATTACCGTGCGCGTTGAAGTCGATGCTAATAAGCTGGAGTTCCCGTCCGTCACGCCGCGCGTGCCTGCTGCGGTCTGGGGCGAGCGCGAAGTGCGCGATATGTACGGTTTGATCCCGGTTGGTTTGCCCGATGAGCGTCGTCTGGTACTGCCGGATGACTGGCCGGACGAACTCTACCCGCTGCGTAAAGACAGCATGGATTATCGCCAGCGCCCCGCGCCGACTACCGATGCTGAAACCTACGAGTTCATCAACGAACTGGGCGACAAGAAAAACAACGTGGTGCCGATTGGCCCATTGCACGTCACCTCTGATGAACCCGGTCACTTCCGTCTGTTTGTTGACGGCGAGAACATCATCGACGCCGACTACCGTCTGTTCTATGTCCACCGCGGCATGGAGAAGCTGGCGGAAACCCGCATGGGTTACAACGAAGTGACCTTCTTGTCCGACCGCGTGTGCGGCATTTGCGGCTTTGCGCACAGCACCGCCTATACCACCTCCGTCGAGAACGCGATGGGCATCGTCGTGCCGGAACGTGCGCAGATGATCCGCGCCATTCTGCTGGAAGTTGAACGCCTGCACTCGCACCTGCTGAACCTCGGCCTGGCCTGTCACTTTACCGGTTTTGACTCCGGCTTTATGCAGTTCTTCCGCGTGCGTGAAACCTCCATGAAGATGGCGGAGATCCTCACCGGGGCACGTAAAACTTACGGTCTGAACCTGATCGGCGGTATTCGTCGTGATCTGCTGAAAGAGGATATGATCCAGACCCGTCAACTGGCGCAGCAGATGCGTCGTGACGTGCAGGAACTGGTCGATATGCTGCTCAGCACGCCGAACATGGAACAGCGTACCGTAGGTATTGGTCGTCTTGATCCGGAAATTGCCCGTGATTTCAGTAACGTCGGCCCGATGGTACGCGCCAGCGGCCATGCGCGTGACACCCGCGCCGATCACCCGTTTGTGGGCTATGGTCTGCTGCCGATGGAAGTTCACAGTGAGCAGGGTTGCGACGTTATTTCTCGTCTGAAAGTCCGTATCAATGAAGTCTACACCGCACTGAATATGATCGACTTTGGTCTGGACAACCTGCCAGGCGGCCCGCTGGCTGTGGAAGGTTTTACCTACATTCCACACCGCTTTGCGCTGGGCTTTGCTGAAGCGCCGCGCGGGGATGACATCCACTGGAGTATGACTGGCGACAACCAGAAACTGTATCGCTGGCGCTGTCGCGCGGCGACTTACGCCAACTGGCCGACGCTGCGCTACATGCTGCGTGGCAACACCGTTTCCGATGCCCCGCTGATTATCGGTAGCCTCGATCCTTGCTACTCCTGTACCGACCGTATGACCGTGGTCGATGTGCGTAAGAAGAAGAGCAAAGTCGTGCCGTACAAAGAACTTGAGCGCTACAGCATCGAGCGTAAAAACTCGCCGCTGAAATAAGGAATCGCCATGTTTACCTTTATCAAAAAAGTCATCAAAACCGGGGCGCCGACATCGTCGTATCCGCTGGAGCCGATTGCGGTCGATAAAAACTTCCGTGGCAAACCGGAACACAATCCGCAGCAGTGCATTGGCTGTGCGGCCTGTGTGAATGCGTGCCCGTCGAACGCGCTGACGGTAGAAACCGATCTGGTCACCCATGAGCTGGCGTGGCAGTTCAACCTCGGCCGTTGCATCTTCTGCGCCCGCTGCGAAGAAGTCTGCCCGACGGCGGCAATCAAGCTGTCGCAGGAGTATGAACTGGCGGTGTGGAAGAAAGAGGATTTCCTGCAGCAGTCCCGCTTTGCGCTGTGTAATTGTCGCGTATGTAACCGCCCGTTTGCGGTACAAAAAGAGATCGATTACGCCATTGCGCTGCTTAAGCACAACGGTGACAGCCGTGCGGAAAACCACCGTGAAAGCTTTGAGACCTGCCCGGATTGTAAGCGCCAGAAATGCCTGGTGCCGTCTGACCGTATTGAACTGACTCGCCATATGAAAGAGGCCAGCTGATGAGCAATTTATTAGGCCCACGTGACGCCAACGGTATTCCGGTACCGATGACGGTGGATGAATCCATTGCCAGCATGAAAGCGTCGCTGCTTAAAAGCATCAAGCGTTCAGCGTACGTTTACCGTGTGGACTGCGGCGGCTGCAACGGCTGTGAAATCGAAATCTTCGCTACGCTTTCTCCGCTGTTTGATGCCGAACGTTTTGGGATCAAAGTTGTACCATCACCGCGCCATGCGGATATCCTGCTGTTTACCGGCGCGGTAACGCGTGCCATGCGCTCTCCGGCGCTGCGCGCCTGGCAGTCTGCGCCAGATCCGAAAATTTGTATCTCTTACGGTGCCTGCGGTAACAGCGGCGGTATCTTCCACGACTTATACTGCGTATGGGGCGGCACGGATAAAATCGTACCGGTGGATGTGTATATTCCTGGCTGTCCGCCAACGCCTGCGGCTACGCTGTACGGTTTTGCAATGGCGCTGGGTCTGCTGGAACAAAAAATTCACGCGCGTGCGCCAGGTGAACTGGACGAACAGCCGGCTGAAATTCTGCATCCGGATATGGTTCAGCCGCTGCGCGTGAAGGTGGATCGTGAAGCACGCCGTCTGGCGGGCTACCGCTACGGTCGCCAGATTGCTGATGACTATATGACCCAGTTAGGGCAGGGCGAGCATCAGGTGGCGCGCTGGCTGGAAGCGGAAAACGATCCGCGTCTGACCGAGATCGTCACGCATCTTAATCATGTTGTCGAAGAGGCGCGTATCCGATGAGTGAAACGGTGGTGTTCAGTCAACTGAGCCGTAAGTTTATTGATGAGAACGATGCAACGCCCGCTGAGGCGCAGCAGGTTGTCTATTACAGCCTGGCGATTGGTCACCACCTTGGGATCATCGATTGCCTGGAAGCGGCGTTAACCTGTCCGTGGGATGAATATCTGGCGTGGATTGCCACGCTTGCCGAAGGCAGTGAAGCCCGCCGGAAAATGGAAGGCGTGCCGAAGTACGGCGAGATCGTCATCGATTTCAACCATGTGCAGATGCTGGCGCGCGCGTTCGATGATGCGCGTGCCGTGCAGACTCCGCAGCAGCAGGAGTGGAGCAAGCTGATGCTCAGCATGCTGCACGATATCCACCAGGAAAGCGCCATCTACCTGATGGTGAGGAGACATCGTGACTGACGTTTTATTATGTGTGGGTAACAGCATGATGGGCGATGACGGCGCGGGGCCGCTGTTAGCCGAAATGTGTGCTGCAAATCCTCAAGGTCAATGGGTTGTCATCGACGGCGGTAGTGCGCCGGAAAACGACATCGTCGCCATCCGTGAGTTGCATCCGCAGCGTCTGTTGATTGTGGATGCCACCGACATGGGGCTAAACCCTGGTGAAATCCGCATTATCGATCCTGATGATATTGCCGAGATGTTCATGATGACCACCCACAACATGCCGCTGAACTACCTGGTCGATCAGCTGAAAGACGACGTTGGCGAGGTGATTTTCCTTGGCATTCAGCCGGATATTGTCGGTTTTTACTACCCGATGACACAGCCGATCAAAGATGCGGTAGATACCGTCTATCAGCGATTAGCCGGGTGGGAAGGACACGGTGGGTTCGCTGAATTAGAGGCACCGGAAGCCTGAGCCTGAGGGCACTGAATACCGGATGGTGTGTCGCATTACCACCATCCGGATAACGTCGACACCCTCGAAAAAGACTATTCACCCGCTTGTTCAATAATTAATTTCCCCTGCGTAACCGATACTTTTACCGACGTGCCCGTTGGGAACCCCGCCTGTTCCAGCCAGTCTCCGTTCATCGTGAGTGAAGCATGGCGGCTTATACGTCGTGTAAAACCGGTTTTGCGATCTTCATGCCGTACTCTGACATAGCTGACTTTAAAATGACGTAATGGCTTGTTGATAACCGCTTCGGCATTACCATTTTTACCAGACATAAACACTCCCTTGTTACGAATAAAACGATGGAAAACTACTGAATAAAATGCCAGTAAAAAGGCGGGAGGGCAAACCCGAAACTGGAAGGCAGATCCAGAAAATAGAATGCAAATAATGAAAGGATGAGAAGTTGATAATAGTTGGGGGGAATATTCTCTTCTTTTACTAATACGGGAGTTATATTATATTTCGGCGTTGTTCAGGGAGGTTATATACTCGAATTATTTAGAATTTGAATATATGGGAAATTAATATACAGGAGTTATTTATGCGTTCAGGTATTCGTTTGGTAAATTTAATTATTATTTCCTCTCTTCTTAGCGGGTGCGAGACGGCGGCTGACGCGTTCTTCTCTGCGGGAGACCGATTATTTCAACCGGGGGAGTCATCAGCTGCGTCAATGCCAACCTTGTCCGTCGATGATTTTGTCGCGCCCTATACCTTAAATCCTGTTAAAGCCAATAAGGACTATCTTGGTGAATGGGTGAAGCTGCGGGGCGTGGTCATTGATATTCGTAAGATTAATGGTATTTCCAATGCTTATTCTTATCTTGTCAGCCTGAAAGACGAAAATAATAAAACGAACAACCTGATTCAGTTCCAGTTTGGCTCCCATAATAGTACGAATGTTGAGTCATTACAGATTGGCCGGAGCGCGACAATTATTGGTCAGGTCCACGCGTTGGGCGAAGCGCCTTTGCCGCTGCTGCAAAATCCTAAAGTTGTACAATAAAAATGATAACAGACAGCGGGTATATATATTCTGAATAATACGTGTTGCCGGATGGCGGCGTCATCCGGCAACATTGTTATTCCAGATCGGTCCCGTTGCTCGCAATCACTTTCTTATACCACCAGAACGATTTTTTGCGTTTACGCGCTAACGTGCCGTTGCCCGCGTCATCGCGGTCCACATACACAAAACCGTAGCGTTTGCTCATCTCACCGGTTGAGGCTGAAACCAGATCGATACAGCCCCAGGTGGTGTAGCCCAGCAGCGGCACGCCATCTTCAATAGCATCTGCCATGGCGCGAATGTGCTCGCGTAAATAGCTAATGCGATAGTCGTCATTGATTTCGCCGTTAGCATCGATCTCATCTTTCGCCCCCAGCCCGTTTTCCACCAAAAACAACGGCTTCTGGTAGCGGTCATACATCATATTCATGGTGATACGCAGGCCGAGTGGGTCGATGCCCCAGCCCCATTCGCTGGCGGCAATGTACGGATTACGCAGCGACTTCACCACGTTAGCGGCGCTGGTATTGCCAGTATTCATTTCAGCGGAGGCGCAGCGCGATGCGTAATAGCTAAACGAGACGAAATCGACGGTGTTTTTCAGGATATCGTCATCTCCCGCCGCTTTTTCTATCACCACGCCTTTTTCGCGAAACACACGGGCAGAGTAAGCGGGGTAAGCCCCGCGCGCCTGCACATCAATAAAGAACAGGTTTTCGCGGTCTTTTTCCAGCGCGGTCCACACATCTTCCGGTTTACAGGAATAAGGATAAAAATTACCGCCCGCCAGCATACAGCCGACCTGGTTTTGCGGATTAATTTCATGGGCTATTTTAGTTGCCAGGGCGCTGGCAATCAGTTCGTGGTGGGCGGACTGATATTTCACCTGATCCTGATTTTCACCTTCTTCAAACACCAGTCCGGCGCCAGAAAAAGGGCTGTGCAGCATAATGTTGATTTCGTTGAACGTTAGCCAGTACTTCACCAGACCGTCAAAGGCCTCGAAGCAGGTACGGGCGTAGCGGGTAAAGAACTCCACCATTTTGCGGTTACGCCAGGAGCCATACTCGCTGACCAGATGCATCGGCACATCGAAGTGACACAGCGTAACTAACGGCTCAATACCGTATTTTTTACACTCGGCAAACACGGCCCGGTAAAACGCGATACCCTCTTCATTAGGCGTCAGCTCGTCGCCGTTGGGGTAGAGACGGCTCCAGGCAATGGAAGTACGAAAAACCGTAAACCCCATTTCCGCCATCAGCGCGATATCTTCTTTATAGCGATGATAAAAGTCGATTGCCTGATGGCTGGGATAAAATTCGTCATCCCGCAACGTAAAGCGTTTTTCCTGACCCAGTTTGACGGCCATGCGGTTTGTGCCGTGGGGGATCATATCGACGGTGGTCAGCCCTTTGCCGCCTTCCCGGTATGCCCCTTCAGACTGGTTGGCGGCCAGTGCGCCGCCCCATAAAAATCCTTGCGGAAAAACAGACATAGTTAACCTCAGTTCATACCAGTCAAATGCTGGCTCTATTGATATTGCCTGGTTGCGCGGCCTGGTTGCTTCTGGCCTGCGCGGCTGCATCTTCGACAGGAATATCTTCAAAGCCGAGGAGCAGTGTTAATACAAAGGAAAGCACGACCGCCAGCGCCATCACGCCAAACACCCAAACGATGGTCATCGGATTGGCTGGATCGAAAAACTGTACGCTGGTGAACAACCCTGGAGCCGCCATGGAGTGGCTCGCCAGTCCGGCCATTCCGGCAACGGCACCGCAGATAAAGCCGCTGATAAGACTCGCAATCAGTGGGCGTTTCAGGCGGATCGCCACGCCATACAGCGCGGGTTCGGAAATGCCTGCCATGATGGCCGAGGCGGCTGCCGCTAACGCCGTCTGACGCAGTTCCGGGTTTTTGGTTTTCCATGCCACTGCCAGCGATGAACCGCCCAGCGACAAATTGGCGCCGATTTCCGACGGCATCACCATGCCTTCTTTTCCGGTTTCGGCAATGGTCTGAATAATGGTTGGCGTGAAGACGCGGTGCATACCGGTCATCACCAGCAGCGGCCACAATGCGCCCATAATGGCCACCGACAGCCAGCCGAGATAGCCGTGAATGGTATAAACCAACGCAGAAATTGCACTACCGATCCAGATGCCGATCGGGCCAATGATGACGATGGCGAGTGGGGCGGCGATCAGCACGATTAGCATCGGTTTAAGGAAGTTTTTGGTTACCGCCGGAGTGATGCGATCGACCCAGCGTTCGATGTAGGACAGACACCAGGTCATGACCAGCGCCGGGATCACTGTGTAGGTGTATTTCACCGCCGTCACCGGGATCAGGGCAAACTCAACGTGCTCACCCTGCGCGGCCTTCGCCATCAGTTCGATGAAGCTGGGATGCACCAGTACGCCAGCGATGGCGATTGCCAGCGACATGTTGGTTTTGAATTTTATGGCTGCTGAGGCGGCGACCATCAGTGGCAGGAAGAAGAAGGCGCCGTCGCCGATTACGGTCAGAATAGTGAGCGTGGACGATCCTTTCACCAGCACGCCGGTCATTTCGAGGATCATTGCCAGCAGCTTGAGCATTGATCCGCCGATAATAGCCGGGATCAACGGGGACATTGTGCCGATCAGCGCGTCGAGGATCCCAGCGCCAATCCGCTTCAGCGTCAGCCGAGGTTTGGTTTGCGGCTCTGCAGGTTGCATATTGGCAGGTAACAGGCTGACTACCTCGCGATACGCCTGCGAAACGGTGTTGCCGATGATCACCTGGCACTGGTTATCGCTGCGCACCACACCGAGCACGCCAGGGAGCGTCTTCAGCGTCGTGCTGTCGACCTGCGAGTCATCTTTGATAACGAAACGCAAACGGGTCATACAGTGGGTCACTGCTGTGATGTTGTCCACGCCTCCCAGAGCCGTCACAACCGAGCGCGCCAGCGCTGCATAATTTTTGGACATCGGATTTAATCCTGTTTTATCAGTAGAGTACGTTATGTTTTATCCGTTCACGTTGGTCGCTTTTCTGGGTTGATGAAACGCAGATAGGAAACCGGTTCCACAAAATCATGTTTAAATTACACATAATGGGCAAGTTTTAATTTTGATCATTTTTTATAATTGTGACTCCGATCACCAGATGTCAGCGTTTGCAATTGAGCAGCAAGGACAGCGGCGAAACGGTGCAGTACACTGCGTCACATTGAGAGAAAAGGGATGAGTAATATGACCACGATGCTGGAGGTGGCGAAGCGTGCCGGGGTGTCAAAAGCGACGGTTTCCCGGGTGCTTTCCGGGAATGGCTATGTCAGCCAGGAAACCAGAGACCGCGTGTTTAAGGCCATTGAAGAGAGTGGTTACCGCCCTAACTTGCTGGCACGCAGTCTGGCAGCGAAAACCACGCAGACGCTGGGTCTGGTGGTAACTAACACCCTTTATCACGGCGTCTATTTCAGCGAACTGCTGTTTCATACCGCGCGGATGGCGGAAGATAAGGGACGCCAGTTGTTGCTGGCTGACGGTAAGCACAGCGCAGAGGAAGAGCGTCAGGCGATCCAGTACCTGCTCGACCTGCGCTGTGACGCGATTATGATCTATCCGCGTTTTCTTAGCGTGGATGAGATAGACGATATCATCGACGCCCACGCCCAGCCGATTATGGTGCTTAATCGGCGGCTGCGGAAAAATACCAGCCACTGCGTGTGGTGCGATCAAAAGCAAACCAGTTTTAACGCCGTTACTCAGCTCATTGCCGCCGGGCACAAAGAGATTGGTTTTATTACTGGCTCGATGGATTCGCCTACCGGCGTGGAGCGACTTTCAGGTTATAAAGACGCGCTGGCACATCATGGCATTCCGCTTAATAATGATTTGATTGTTAAAGGGAAATGGACGCCAGCCAGCGGCGCAGCGGGAGTCGATACTTTGCTTTCGCGTCAGGTCAATTTTACCGCGCTGGTGGCCAGCAATGATGATATGGCGATCGGTGCGATGAAGCAGTTGCACGCGCATGGCGTGCGCGTCCCTGCTCAGGTGTCGGTGATTGGCTTCGATGATATCGCTATCGCGCCATACACTATTCCGGCGCTTTCCAGCGTCAAAATCCCGGTAACGGAAATGATTCAGGAAACGATAGGCCGCCTGATCTTTATGCTGGATGACGGGGCGTTTACGCCGCCAAAAACCTTCACCGGTGAACTCATTCAACGCGACTCTGTTGCGCCGCTCGTTTTGCGCTGACGGCTGTCATTTGTCATCGTCACTAGTGACGATGACACGGCTTCTCTGCATTCATCAAAATAAAAAACCTTTAATAACAGTTAATTAAATTCTGGCACGATTTATGAATGCTTCGGCAGATAATCTGTCATTGCTGGAGAAATTGATGAACCGTTTCATCATTGCAGACGCCAATAAATGCATTGGTTGCCGTACCTGTGAAGTGGCCTGCGTGGTATCCCATCAGGATAACCAGGACTGCGCATCGCTGACCCCTGAAACCTTTTTACCCCGCATTCATGTCATCAAAGGCGTTAATGTCTCCACGGCGACGCTGTGCCGCCAGTGTGAAGATGCGCCGTGCGCTAACGTCTGTCCGAACGGTGCAATCAGCCGTGATAAAGGCTTTGTCCACGTGATGCAGGAGCGCTGCATTGGGTGTAAAACCTGCGTTGTGGCTTGCCCTTATGGCGCAATGGAAGTGGTCGTGCGTCCGGTTGTTCGTAACAGCGGGGCAGGTCTGAACGTCCGGGCAGAAAAAGCCGAAGCCAATAAGTGCGACCTGTGCCACCATCGTGAGGCCGGCCCTGCCTGTATGGAAGTCTGCCCGACTCACGCGCTGATTTATGTGGATCGCAATAAGCTTGAGCAACTGAGCGCTGAAAAACGCCGTCGCGCGGCGCTGGATTCCACGGCATCTTTGCTGTTCTGATATCTGAAAATCCGCGTAAAATACGTGCCGGATAAGGCGAAGCTGCCATCCGGCAAACGGACATTTCAGGGATACAATACCGCGGGAATTCATCATGACAATAAACAACCACTCCGGCGTACAGCTGCGTATTCGCGGTAAGGTACAGGGCGTCGGATTTCGCCCCTACGTCTGGCAACTGGCGCAGCGGTTACAGCTACATGGCGATGTGTGTAACGACGGTGACGGTGTGGTTGTGCGTATACAGGAAGATCCGGCAGAGTTTATTGCGCAACTGCATCAACACTGCCCGCCGCTGGCGCGCATTGACAGCGTTGAGAGCGAACCGTTCGCCTGGACGCAGCCGCCTGCCGATTTCTCGATTCGGCAAAGTGCTGGCGGAACGATGAATACGCAAATCGTTCCGGATGCCGCGACCTGTCCAGAATGTCTGGTTGAAATGAACACCCCCGGTGAACGCCGCTATCGTTATCCCTTTATCAACTGCACCCACTGTGGCCCGCGCTTTACGATTATCCGCGCCATGCCCTACGATCGCCCGTTTACCGTGATGGCGTCATTCCCACTCTGTGCGCAATGCGATAAAGAGTATCGTGATCCGTACGACCGTCGCTTCCATGCCCAGCCCGTTGCCTGTCCGGCATGCGGTCCCCACCTCGAATGGTTTAGCGCGGGTGAGCGGGCGGAGAAAGAAGAGGCGTTGCAGGCGGCAGTATCGCGCCTGAAAGCGGGCGGTATTGTGGCCGTTAAAGGGATTGGTGGGTTTCATCTGGTGTGCGATGCACGAAATGATGACGCCGTAGCGCTGCTCAGGCTGCGCAAACACCGTCCGGCAAAACCTCTGGCAGTGATGCTGCCCGGTGATGACGGACTGCCTGAACCCGCTCGTCGTTTGCTCACAACCCCAGCCGCGCCGATCGTGTTGGTGCAGAAACGCTATGTCGCAGCATTGAGCGAGGGCATTGCGCCAGGGTTAACGGAAGTGGGCGTCATGCTGCCAGCGAATCCGTTGCAGCATTTGCTCTTACAAGAGATGAATTGTCCGTTGGTAATGACCTCCGGCAATCTCAGCGGCAGACCGCCCGCTATTACCAACGCGCAGGCGCTGGAAGATTTACACGAAATTGCCGATGGTTTCCTGCTGCATAACCGCGAAATTGTGCAGCGGATGGATGACTCTGTGGTACGCGACAGTGGGGAGATGCTGCGTCGTTCACGGGGTTACGTGCCGGATGCGGTGGCGCTGCCGCCAGGATTTCACGACGTGCCGCCGATGCTTTGCCTGGGCGCAGATCTGAAAAATACCTTCTGCCTGGTGCGTGGTGAACAGGCGGTTATCAGCCAGCATTTGGGCGATCTCAGCGATGACGGCATTCAGCAGCAGTGGCGTGATGCGCTGCGCCTGATCCAGAACATTTATGACTTTTCGCCGCAGCGTATCGTGCATGATGCACACCCTGGTTATGTTTCCAGCCAGTGGGCCAGCGAAATGAATCTGCCAACCGAAACGGTGCTGCATCACCATGCGCATGCCGCTGCGTGTCTGGCCGAGCACGGCTGGTCGCTCGATGGTGGTGACGTGATTGCTCTGACGTTAGACGGTATCGGCATGGGGGAAAATGGCGCGCTGTGGGGGGGAGAGTGTTTGCGGATCAACTATCGTGAATGCGAACACCTTGGCGGCTTGCCAGCGGTAGCGCTGGCGGGGGGCGATCTGGCGGCAAAACAGCCGTGGCGCAATTTGCTCGCGCAGTGCCTGCGTTTTGTTCCTGACTGGCAGCGCTACCCGGAAACATCGGTGCTGCAACATCAAAACTGGAACGTGCTGGCGCGCGCCATTGAGCGGGAGATTAACGCACCGCTGGCGTCATCGTGCGGACGGCTGTTTGATGCCGTTGCCGCCGCGCTTCAATGTGCGCCGGAATCGCTGAGTTATGAAGGTGAGGCGGCCTGCGCGCTGGAGGCGATGGCATCGCAATGTGCTGGCGTTGAGCACCCTGTCACGGTGCCGCTTGATGGCAATCAGCTGGACTTAGCGGTTTTTTGGCAGCAATGGCTGACCTGGCAGGCCAAACCTGCCGAAAGAGCGTGGGCGTTTCACGACGCGCTGGCGCGTGGGTTTGCCACCCTGATGCGTTTGCAGGCCGAAGAGCGGGGGATTAAGACGCTGGTATTCAGCGGAGGTGTGATGCATAACCGCTTATTGTCAGCCCGGCTGGCGTTTTATCTGCATGATTTTACCTTACTGTTCCCGCAGCGTTTACCGGCGGGCGACGGCGGATTATCGTTGGGGCAGGGCGTGATTGCCGCGGCGCGGGCGTTGGCGCAAAAATAAAAAAAGCCCCGGGACTGGCGGGGCAAGAACAACAGGTCGGGGCATACCGACAAGTGGCAACGCACATCCATGTGCGTGAGGTTAATAAATCAAGCAACAGTATCCTGTACTTACACGGGCAGCGTTTTCAGCAGCGCAAAGGCCTCTTTCATGCGGTCTTCGCTGACGACAAAGGCACATAGCTGGCCTGCATCGTTCATCCCTCTGGCCACCATCCCCTGCGCTTCGGCGGCAATATGCCAGTTCAGATCGCGGCGTTGGGTTTCCCCAGCCAGATGCAAGGGTAATTCCGGCGTTTTGACTTTTACCAGCATGGCAGGCAACTTCAATGGCGCATTGCCGCCGAGCAGGTTTTTCGCCAGATACATGGCGCTCAGCTGAATCGGTTGCAGGAACGGGAGTACCTGACCGTTAATTTCTGCACAGTCGCCGAGAGCATAAATGTCCGGGTGGCTGGTTTGCAGGTAGCTGTCGACGCAGACGCCACGATTGATGTTCAATCCGGCGCGACGCGCCAGCGCGGTTTCAGGGCGCAGACCCGTAGCGGCGATCACCGCATCGACTTCTACGCTGCGGCTACGATCGAGCGTGGCGCGAATCCCCGACTCCGTTTTCTCCAGCCCCTGAAGCTGCGATTTCAGCAGCAGGTGTACGCCCATATCGGTCAGACGATGCTGTAAGCGACTGCTTACTTCTGGCGGCATCAGCGAAGCCAGAATGCTGGCGGCGTTGTCGATAAGCGTCACCGCTTTACCAGCACGACAAAAATCCATCGCCAGTTCGCTACCAATCAAGCCGCCGCCGACAATCAGCACCCGTTGGGCGTCACGCAGTTGTGTTTCACAGGCGCGATACTCTTGTTGGCTGTTCAATGTGAGCATTAACTCACGTCCGGTAATCGGCGGTACGAAGGCAGATGCTCCCGTCGCCAGCACCAGTTTGTCGTATGGCCACTGTTGCTCCTGGCTTTTCACTACGTGAGTATCGGCATCGATGTCGGTTACCCAGGTGTGCGGGAACAGGCGCAAATTAAACTGTTCGGCAAACTCCCCCGCCGACTGGCGGGTGAGGTCGTCTGCACGTTGCGACTGACTGATAACATGGCTGAGATCGGGCTTGTTGTACTCATCCATACTGTCCGCAGCAATCAGGGTCAGCGGGACATTTGCATCCTGCTTACGGATATTTTTGACTAACTGGCGGGCGGCGAAGCCCGAACCAATAATGACAATTCCGCAGCTCATTTTGCCTCCGTTGCCAGTACGTCAAAGACGTCTTTACCTAATGAACATTCCGGGCACAGGAAGTTATCCGGCACGTCGCTCCACGGTGTTCCCGGCGCGACATCCTGCAGCGGTTCACCTTTTGCCGGGTCGTAAATCCACTGGCATACGCTGCACTGCATGCTTGGACCAAGATCAGCGGCAGCCGCAGCGGCACAGGCGCACTCTTCCTCTTTGGTTGCCGTTTTGACGATTGTTTCCGGCAGCGGAGCAAGCGCCCACTGACGTGCGATTTCACGGCCATGCTGGCGACACAGTTCCAGCGCGTCCAGATCCGGACGCCATTTCGCTTTCAGACTCAGCGACATCTCGAAACCGGCATCCTGCAAGCGTGTGGACAAACGGTCTACCGCACCGCCGCTCCAGCCGTGTGAACCAAAGGCGCTGGCGCGTTTGTTACGAAAACGCAGGCCGGTCATCTCTTCTACCAGACCGGCGATTTTTGGCATCATTACGTTGTTCATCGTTGAAGTACCAACCAGCACGCCTTTAGAGCGGAAGACGTTAGTCAGGACTTCGTTTTTGTCGCTACGGGCGACGTTAAAGATTTTCACCGCCACGTTCGGGTCAACTTCGTTGATGCCCTGGGCAATGGCGTCCGCCATCATGCGGGTGTTGTTGGACATGGTGTCGTAGAAAATGGTGATACGGTCTTCCTGATAGTCAGCCGCCCATTTCAGATACATTTCAACGATTTGTGTCGGGTTGTCGCGCCATACCACGCCGTGGGAAGTGGCAATCATATCCACCGGCAGGTTGAAGCCGAGAATCTCAGTGATTTTCGGTGTCACCAGACGGCTGAACGGTGTCAGGATGTTGGCGTAGTAACGCTGGCACTGTTCGAACAGTTCGGTCTGGTCAACTTCGTCGTTAAACAGACGTTCATCACAGTAGTGCTGGCCGAAGGCATCGTTACTGAACAGCACCGCATCGCCGGTCATGTAGGTCATCATGCTGTCAGGCCAGTGCAGCATCGGTGTTTCAACGAAGATCAGCTGCTTACCGTTGCCAATGTCCAGCGAGTCGCCGGTTTTCACCACGTTGAAGTTCCACTCCGGGTGGTGGTGGTGCCCGTTGATAGAGTCAATAGCGTTGGCTGTGCAGTAAATTGGCGTGTCCGGGATGCAGGACATCAGTTCAGTCAGCGCACCGGCATGGTCCTCTTCCGCGTGGTTAATGATGATGTAGTCGATATCTGCCAGGTCAATTTCACTGCGCAGGTTCTGCACGAATTCACGGCTAAACTTGTGGTCTACTGTATCGATCAGGACATTTTTTTCTTCACGGATGAGATAGCTGTTGTAGCTGCTACCGCGCAGCGTTTTATACTCAGTCCCGTGGAAATCACGAACTTCCCAGTCACGTTGGCCAACCCAATGAATGTTATTTTTAACCAGAATAGACATAGCAACCTCAGTAATTAATTCAGCGTTTTTCTAAAAAAGATGTTTTGCTTATTGCAGGTTGCGTGCCAACTTTTTATTTTGTTGATTTTAAAGGGTTTGTTTTTTAATGCCTATAAGGTGGTAGTCAAAATGACTATTCATTTTATTGTCAATATGACAATATGAATTGTCAAAATGACAATGAGGTCGTCATGAGTTTTTCCGTAGACGTGCTGGCGGGTATCGCCATTGAATTACAAAGCGGTATTGGACATCAGGACCGTTTTCAACGCCTGATAACCACATTGCGTCAGGTGCTGGAGTGCGACGCGTCGGCATTGCTGCGCTATGAGTCGCGACAGTTTATTCCGCTGGCGATCGATGGGCTGGCGCAGGACGTTCTCGGCAGGCGCTTTACCCTGGAAGGGCATCCTCGTCTGGAGGCGATTGCCCGCGCCGGGGACGTGGTTCGTTTCCCTGCCGACAGCGATTTGCCAGACCCTTACGATGGGCTGATTCCGGGCCAGGAGAGCCTGAAGGTACACGCCTGCATTGGCTTACCGCTGTTCGCCGGTCAAAATCTGATTGGCGCGTTAACGCTGGATGGCATGGAGCCCGATCAATTCGATGTTTTCAGCGATGAAGAGCTTAGGCTGATTGCCGCGCTGGCGGCGGGCGCGCTGAGCAATGCGCTGCTGATTGAACAACTGGAAAGCCAGAATATGTTGCCGGGCTCGTCGACGGCCTTCGAGCAGGTGACTGAAACCCAAATGATTGGCCTGTCGCCCAATATGCTGCAGTTGAAAAAAGAGATTGAGATTGTGGCGGGATCCGATCTCAACGTACTGATTAGCGGCGAAACGGGGACCGGGAAGGAACTGGTAGCTAAGGCTATCCATGAAGGTTCGCCGCGCGCGGTGAATCCGCTGGTGTATCTGAACTGCGCGGCGTTGCCGGAAACCGTAGCGGAAAGTGAGCTGTTTGGTCACGTAAAAGGCGCCTTTACCGGGGCTATCAGCAATCGTAGCGGTAAGTTTGAAATGGCTGACAATGGGACGCTGTTTCTCGATGAGATTGGCGAACTCTCGCTGGCGTTACAGGCTAAGTTGCTACGTGTGTTGCAGTACGGCGATATTCAGCGTGTGGGTGACGATCGCAGCCTGCGCGTGGATGTTCGGGTGCTGGCGGCAACGAACCGTGATTTACGGGAAGAGGTGCTGGCCGGGAATTTCCGTGCGGATTTGTTCCACCGTCTGAGCGTCTTTCCCCTTTCCGTACCGCCCCTTCGTGAACGCGGCGAAGATGTGGTACTGCTGGCCGGTTATTTTTGCGAACAATGTCGGCTGCGGCTGGGACTTTCCCGCGTGGTGTTAAGTCCCGGCGCGCGTAGCCATCTGTTGAATTATGGCTGGCCCGGGAACGTGCGTGAGCTGGAACATGCCATTCACCGGGCGGTTGTTCTGGCCAGAGCCACCAGGGCAGGGGATGAAGTGGTGCTTGAGGCGCAGCATTTTGCCCTGCAGGATGAAACCCCGGCTCCCCAGGCAGAGGTTGTTGCGGAGATCCCGCAGCATCGCAACCTGCGTGAGGCAACGGAGTCATTCCAGCGGGAGATGATCCGCCGGGCGTTGGCGCAAAATAATCACAGTTGGGCGGCAAGTGCGCGGGCGCTGGAAACAGACGTCGCCAACCTGCACCGGCTGGCGAAACGTCTGGGGCTGAAGGATTAGAGAATACCTGCCTGATAGAAATCCTGCAGATTGATAGCACCGGTGAGTTTACCGTTTTCATCTACCACCGGTGCGGCAGTGATTTTGCGCTTCATCAGGATCTCTTTGGCGTCAATGGCGCGGCTCTGGGCCTGCAGCGTAATGCCATTATGGGTCATTGCTTCGCTAACCTGAGTGGTGAGCGCTCCGCCGCCAACCAGCCAGCGGCGCAGGTCGCCGTCGGTAAAGACGCCTTTCACCAGCGACTCGTCGTCGCAGACTGCCACCAGGCCAAGACCCGTACGGCTTAGTTCCAGCATCGCGTCCATGACGCTGGTGGTGAGCGTCACCTGCGGAATGGCATCGTCACGGCGCATCAGATGATGCACTTTATTTAACAGACGAGCGCCCAGCGCACCCGCCGGATGCGAGCGGGCAAAATCTTCTTCGTTAAAGCCGCGCGCCTGCATCACGGCGATTGCCAACGCGTCGCCCATCATCAGAGTGTTCACGGTACTGGAAGTCGGTGCCAGGCGCATCGGACAGGCTTCGCGCTCAACGGAAATATCCAGCACGGCGTTGGCTGCCAGACCCAGCGGTGAGGTCGGTTTTCCGGTCATTGCCAGCAGAGCGACGGATTTGTCTTCCAGGCGCGGAATGATGAGATCCAGTTCTTTTGCGCCGCCGGAGTAGGAAATAAACAGCATGACATCACGGCTTTCAATCATCCCTAAGTCGCCGTGTAGCGCTTCAGCCGGATGCACAAAAAAAGCGGGCGTGCCGGTACTGGCGAGGGTCGCTGCTATTTTTTTACCAATATGGCCTGATTTGCCAATCCCGGAGACAATCACTTTGCCTTCGCAGTGGATGATAGTATTGGCGGCGCGGACAAAATCATCGCCCAGTCGTTCAGGCAGTCGGCTGGCTTCCTGTAGCTCCAGCATTAACGTCTGACGGCCCGCGTTCAGTAGTGCATCACTCATTGGTTTCTCCGGTTATGATCACTTCAATCCCTTTTGCTTCCAGCGCCTGACGAAACGCTGGGTTGATACCCGCATCGGTAATCAGCTTGTCGACGCTTTCCAGACTGCACACAACATTGGGGCTTTTGCGCCCAAATTTTGACGAGTCAGCCATCAGAATCACTTCGCGAGCGGCATTGCACATCGCTTTACTGACGCTAAACACCTCATTAAAGGTGGTCACGCCGGCATTGAGGTCAATGCCGTCGGTACCCATGAAGAGTTTATCAAAGCTGAACTGCTCAAAGGCGTTTTCTGCCAACTGACCGTGAAATGACGCAGATTTTTTGCGAAAGGTCCCGCCGGGCATCAGGATAGTTTGCTCGTTGTCCAGCTCTGAAAGGGCGTTAACAATGTGCAGACTGTTGGTCATGACGGTGATGTTGCTAAAGCGGGTGAGCATCGGCACCATCTGCAATACGGTGCTGCCCGCATCCAGAATAATCGAGTCGCCATCGTGAATAAAACGGACGGCGGCTTCGGCAATCTGCTCTTTTTTATGCGTATTGATTAGCGTTTTGTGATCGATTGGCGGGTCGGATTCGTCTTTATTTAATACCACGCCGCCATAGGTACGAATGACGGTTCCGGCATTCTCCAGAATGACCAGGTCTTTGCGAATGGTCGTGCCGGTTGTGTCAAAGTAGTGGGCCAGTTCTTCAACCGAGCATTTCCCCTGCTTTTGCAGGTGCTCCAGTATGGCTGCCTGTCGCTGACGAGGTTTCATAGGCGTGATTACCCTGACTTAATAGGTTGCAAAATGATAATTTCGCAAGCTATTAGCATTCACAACGAAATTACCCATGTTTCAGTTTAAGCGCCAATGATAGTGCATTCTGCGCTAACGGATCATGGGGAAAGATCACATCAGGCTGTAAATCATCAAGATGTTTGCCCATTATCGTGGCAATTTTACCGGGCCTGGCAAATACAGTAAGACCTTTCATAAATAACGAATCGGTAACCCGCTGCTGTTCATCCAGCGCGATGGCGACCACCACGCGGGGTTTAAACCGTCCACCGGAACGACCTACGCCAACCCGACCCCGCTGGCAGAGTTGATCAAACGCCCGGTTAAAGCGGGATATTTGCCAGCCACCGAGCGCCAGTTGCAGGCACCAGGCGATAGCGGCGACGGTAATCAGTGCGGAAACCATAATGTGCTCCTTTGATTTTGCCGGATGGCGGCTGTGCCTTATCCGACCCGGTGTGTGTAGGCCCGGTAAGCGCAGCGCCACCGGGCAATCATGTTTCTTAGAACATCACCTGACCACCGGTCACGTTAATGGACTGACCGGTGCAGTAAGAGGCTTTCGGGCTGGCGTAAAACAGCAGCATGTTCAGCACGTCCTGATAATCGCAGCCGCGCTTAAGCGGAACCTTATCAATGTAGTACTGCTCGACTTCGTCTGGCTTAAGGCCAAGCTTGGTCGCATATTGCGGTAATAATGACTGAAACATCGGTGATTTCAGCAGATTGCCGAGCATCAGTGAATGCACGGTGATCCCGTATTCCGCCAGATCCAGCGCCAGCGACTGGGTTAAACCTACGCCGCCAAATTTTGCCGCGCTATAGCCTGAGTTGTGTTTACTGCCCACTTTCCCTGATTTGGAGTTGATCTGGATAATGCGTCCCTGGACGCCATCGCGGATCATCAGGCGTGAAAATTCACGTGCGCAGAGGAAGTAGCCGACCAGATTCACCTGCAGTGAGCGGTCGAAATCCCCAAGCTGAAAGTCGCTGATAAACGCGGCTTTAGCGATACCCGCGCTGTAAACCAGCAGATCGACGCGGCCAAATATTTCATCCACTCCGCGCGACAGCGCCAGCACACTTTGTTCGCTGGTGGCATCAGCGCCAAAACCGTAGGCGGTGCCTTCGCCAAACTCGGCGTTAATTTCCTGCGCGACGTTGGCGGCTTTATCGCTTTGGATATCCACCACCGCGACGCGGTACCCTTCTGTCGCAAGCCCACGGCAAAGGAATGCCCCCAGGGTCTGGCCTCCACCAATGACAACGGCAACCTGATTCATCTTTATCTCCTTCAATCTTAAGCAATAAACTTCAAAATACAGCCCGGTGCGATACCGTCCGGTACGGGGCCCGCAACGTGTACGGTGCCGGGAAATTCCGCTTCACTCAGTCCGTCAAAACGCAGAGTGATATGCCCCAGTTCACGTAAGTTTTGTTCCGCCACGCTGCCAACGGCTGTGACCGGGTAGTGATGCTGGCCTAGCTCAAATTGGATCCCAGCCTGCAAAGAGCCGTTCAGCTCCCCATGGCAATGGATGAAGCAAAATTCTTCGATATCCGCAGGCGCGCCTTCACGAAAGGTAATTAGCATCTGGTCGCAGAGTGCATCCGGGGCGCTCTGGCCGATGCGGGTGATGGTTGTTTCATAAATCACGGTCATTTTTGAGAGCCTCTTATTGGTAAATAAAGCCGGAAACAAACCAGGCGATGAGAACGGTCGGTGCGCCGGTCAGAAAACGACTCACCAGTACGGATGGCACACCAACGCGGACCGTGTCCTGGCGCGCTTCGGCTAGCGACAATCCGACTGGAATAAAGTCGCATGCCGCCTGGGCGTTAATGGCGAACAAGGCAGGAAGCGCCAGATGCGGAGGAATGTTCCCCAAACCAATCTGTACGCCGATCAGGACGCCGATAACCTGGGCGATGACCGCACCAGGGCCGAGGAAAGGGGACAGCAGCGGGAAAGAGCAGATCAGCGCCAGGGTTACCAGCCCCAGCGGATGGCTGGCCAGCGGTGCGAGTCCATGGGCAATCCAGTCCCCCAGACCAGACGCCATAATGATGCCGATCAGCGCCGAGACGAACGCCATAAACGGCAGAATGGTTTTCAGGACGGTATCGATAGTGTCTCGCCCAGCCTGAAACAGAACCGCAACGGCTGAACCCATTCCCATGCCGACTTTTGCCAACAGACCGTCGCTTTGTTCGGTAATTTTCTTGCTGGTGTCGTACTCGCGACCCATCGTGCTGTTTGCAGGCGTTGGCGCAGCGGATGCTTCACCGATAACGGTAATGTTTTCTTCTTTCACGCCAGAGACATAGATATCTTCGATAATATATTGGGCCAGCGGACCGGATTTACCCGTCGCGTGAATATTCACTGTTGGTATACGGCGTTTTGGATAGATCCCGCAGCGCAGCGTGCCGCCGCAGTCGATGATCGCCACGCCAATTTCGTTCTCTGGCGGCTCGCCTTCTTTGAAGCCATCAACGGCCTGCCAACCTGTCAGGCTGGCTATCCTGTCGACTATTGCGGGGCGAGTCCCGGCGGTGATATAGACAATTTTCTTGCCTGGCACGGCATCCAGTTCAAGCGGGCCGCCCCAGCCGCCGGTGCCTTTTTCAATACGAATACGCGTCATGATGCTGCTCCCGCCAGATGTACTTTCTGCTCAAGTTGAATGCCCATTTTTTTCTCAAAGATGGTGGTGGTGAAATCGGTCACCCAGCCGCGGAAGAAGTTGGTCACCAGGCCGACCAGCAAATAGCTCACCGCCAGCGGGCCGAGCGGAAGACCCAGCGTGGTCAGTCCGCTGGCGATCCCCAGATAGACGAACAGCTCACCGGGGTTGATGTGGGGAAATAAGCCGTTCATTGAATGGCAGCTGTAAGAGGCGGCTGCGTAGTAGCTGGGCTTGAACTTTTCCGGCATAAAGCGGCCCAGGCTCAGCGTCATAGGATTACAAAACACAAATGTGCCGATGCATGGCAGCAGTAGATAGCGGGACAGCGGGTTTCCGGCGCAGCGCTGGGCAAAACGTTCAATACGTTGCTGACCGATAAAGTTAATCAGCGCATTCATGATGACCAGCAGACTGATCAGCAGAGGCAGAATACCGGTCACCATGCCGGTAAACACCTCTCCGCCTTTCTGGAACAATCCGATAAACCACTCAGCACCGAGTGTGATGGTGTCGATCATTATTCTCTCCTGTAGGGGTTTTAGTTATCTTGCCAAACGGTAACTAATTTTAATCAGATCGAAAGATTTAAAAGTGTTATTTTGATCGCAAAATGAAAGATAAATATTTTAATTTGAAAGATTGTGCGTGAGAACGCGCAAATGTGCCGGTCAGGAGTGCAAGAGGGGGGAAATTCTGTGAAGGAGAGCGACTACTGCTTCCTTGTGTGGCGGAGGATGCTTTACCATACTTCTCCCAGGCTGAATTTGTTTAATGGATGTCTCATGTTCAAGCGTCGTTATGTAGCGTTACTTCCCCTTTTCGTATTGCTTGCTGCTTGTAGCAGCAAACCTAAACCTTCAGAGACTCAAACGACTACGGGTACGCCATCCGGCGGCTTCCTGCTTGAGCCACAGCACAATGTCATGCAAACGGGCGGCGATTTTGCCAATAATCCGAACGCGCAGCAGTTCATCGAGAAAATGGTGAACAAGCACGGCTTTGACCGCCAGCAGCTGCAGGAGATCCTGTCGCAGGCCAAGCGTCTGGACTCGGTATTGCGTTTGATGGACCGCCAGGCGCCGACGACTCAACCGCCAGCCGGACCTAACGGTGCATGGCTGCGGTATCGTAAACAGTTCATCACTCCGGATAACGTACAAAACGGTGTGGCCTTCTGGAACCAATATGAAGATGCGCTGAACCGTGCATGGCAGGTCTACGGCGTACCGCCGGAAATTATCGTTGGCATTATTGGCGTAGAGACTCGCTGGGGCCGCGTGATGGGTAAAACGCGGATTCTGGATGCGCTGGCGACGTTGTCGTTTAACTATCCTCGTCGTGCGGAATATTTCTCTGGTGAACTGGAAACCTTCCTGCTAATGGCGCGAGATGAAAGCGACGATCCGCTCGATTTGAAAGGTTCTTTCGCAGGGGCGATGGGCTACGGCCAATTTATGCCATCTTCCTATAAACAATATGCCGTTGATTTCAATGGCGATGGGCACATTAACCTGTGGGATCCGGTTGATGCTATCGGTAGCGTGGCGAACTATTTCAAAGGCCACGGCTGGGTAAAAGGCGATACGGTCGCGGTTCCGGCGAATGGCCAGGCGCCTGGGCTGGCGAACGGCTTTAAAACCCAGTACAGCATTTCTCAGCTTGCCGCCGCGGGCCTGACGCCGCAGCAGTCTCTGGGTAATCATCAGCAGGCCAGCCTGTTGCGACTGGATATCGGTACCGGTTATCAGTATTGGTATGGACTGCCGAACTTCTACACCATCACCCGCTATAACCACAGTACCCACTATGCAATGGCCGTGTGGCAATTGGGTCAGGCGGTCGCGCTGGCGCGCGTGCAGTAATCATTTGTTATCGGTCTACAGGGGCAATCCCTTGTAGACCGAATAGACTATCCTGGTGCGTTATCCGGTACTCTTTTGAATGCAGTTTATCTATTTTCTGAATCCCCCTCGTAAAATTGTCTCCTCATCCCCATCTTGGTTATGAAAGTGCTATCTTGTCCGGCATATTTTTTTAACTGACAGAGGCTGAAATGACCGACAGTGAACTGATGCAGTTAAGCGAGCAGGTTGGCCTGGCGTTGAAAGCGCGCGGGGCAACCGTGACGACGGCAGAATCCTGCACCGGCGGCTGGGTAGCTAAAGTAATTACGGATATTGCCGGCAGCTCCGCCTGGTTTGAACGCGGGTTTGTGACCTACAGCAATGAAGCCAAAGCGCAGATGATTGGCGTGCGCGAAGAGACGCTGGTCCAGCATGGGGCGGTGAGCGAACCTGTGGTGGTGGAGATGGCGATTGGCGCGCTAAAAGCGGCCCGCGCGCATTTCGCTGTTTCGATTAGCGGCATTGCGGGGCCAGATGGCGGCAGTGAAGAAAAGCCCGTGGGGACGGTATGGTTCGCTTTTGCCAGCGCGAGCGGCGAGGGGATTACTCGCCGGGAATGCTTCAGCGGCGATCGCGATGCGGTACGTCGACAGGCGACCGCCTACGCGTTACAAATCCTGTGGCAACAATTTCTACAAAACACTTGATACTGTATGAGCATACAGTATAATTGCCCCAACAGAACATTATCTATCACGTTTCGCGGTTTAACCCGAAAGCGGCATGACAGGAGTAATTAATGGCTATCGACGAAAACAAACAGAAAGCGTTGGCGGCAGCGCTGGGTCAGATCGAAAAGCAATTCGGTAAAGGCTCCATCATGCGCCTGGGTGAAGACCGTTCCATGGATGTGGAAACCATCTCCACTGGTTCGCTTTCTCTGGATATCGCATTGGGCGCGGGCGGTTTGCCAATGGGCCGTATCGTTGAAATCTACGGGCCTGAATCTTCCGGTAAAACGACGCTGACCCTGCAGGTTATTGCTGCCGCCCAGCGCGAAGGTAAAACCTGTGCGTTCATCGATGCGGAACACGCACTGGATCCCGTCTATGCGCGCAAGCTTGGCGTTGATATCGACAACCTGCTGTGCTCTCAGCCTGATACCGGTGAACAAGCGCTGGAAATCTGTGATGCGCTGGCGCGCTCCGGTGCGGTTGACGTTATCGTTGTCGACTCCGTTGCCGCATTGACGCCGAAGGCAGAAATCGAAGGCGAGATTGGTGACTCTCACATGGGCCTTGCGGCACGTATGATGAGCCAGGCCATGCGTAAGCTGGCCGGTAACCTGAAGCAGTCCAACACGCTACTGATTTTCATCAACCAGATCCGTATGAAGATTGGCGTTATGTTCGGTAACCCGGAAACCACCACCGGTGGTAACGCCCTGAAATTCTATGCTTCTGTTCGCCTGGATATCCGTCGTATTGGCGCGGTGAAAGAAGGCGACAACGTGGTTGGTAGCGAAACCCGTGTTAAGGTCGTGAAAAACAAAATTGCAGCGCCGTTCAAACAGGCTGAATTCCAGATTCTTTACGGTGAAGGTATCAACTTCTACGGCGAACTGGTTGATTTGGGCGTGAAAGAGAAGCTGATTGAAAAAGCCGGTGCATGGTACAGCTACAACGGTGAGAAAATTGGTCAGGGTAAAGCGAATGCCACTAACTGGCTGAAGGAAAACCCGGCAACTGCGAAGGAAATTGAGAAGAAAGTACGCGAGTTACTGCTCAATAACCCGGATTCAAAACCAGACTTCTCTGTTGATGACAGCGGTGAAGATGTAAAAGAAACGAACGAAGATTTCTGATAATCTGACGTTATCGCACATAGAAGGGCTGCATACCATGCAGCCCTTTTCCATTTCTGAAGGCTCACTATGACAGAAGCAACTTCCCGCCGCTCCGCTTATTCCCGACTTCTTGACCGCGCTGTACGTATACTGGCGATGCGCGATCACAGCGAGCAGGAACTGCGGCGTAAGCTGGCCGCTCCGGTGATGGGAAAAAATGGACCGGAAGACATTGATGCAACGCCGGAGGATTACGACAAGGTCATCGCCTGGTGTATTGAAAGTCGTTATCTGGATGATGACCGCTTTGTTCAGCAGTTTATCTCCAGCCGTAGCCGTAAAGGTTATGGACCCGCGCGTGTGCGTCAGGAATTAAACCAAAAAGGGATTTCGCGGGAAGCCGTTGAACGAGCCATGCGCGAGTGCGAAATTGACTGGGCAGCACTTGTGCGCGCGCAGGCCATTCGTAAATACGGAGAACCTTTACCTGTAGATTTTTCAGATAAGGTAAAGGTCCAGCGCTTTTTGCTCTACCGTGGCTATCTGATGGAAGATATTCAGGCAATATGGCGAAATTTTGACGATTGAGCGCATACGGGATTTTACTTCCCAGTAAAGAAAACTTATCTTATTCCCACTTTTCGATTGCCAGAGGCGCAGTTTACGTGCCGATGCTGGTAATGACATTTCGTTAGCTTGATTTCTTCAGGATAATTATGAGCAAGAGCACCGCTGAGATCCGTCAGGCGTTTCTCGATTTTTTCCATAGTAAAGGACATCAGGTAGTTGCCAGCAGCTCCCTGGTACCGAACAATGACCCTACTTTGTTGTTTACCAACGCCGGGATGAACCAGTTCAAGGATGTGTTCCTTGGCCTCGACAAGCGTAATTATTCCCGCGCAACCACCTCGCAGCGTTGCGTGCGTGCGGGCGGTAAGCACAACGACCTGGAAAACGTCGGTTACACTGCACGTCACCATACTTTCTTCGAAATGCTGGGCAACTTCAGCTTCGGCGATTATTTCAAACATGATGCTATTCAATACGCATGGGAACTGCTGACCGGTGAAAACTGGTTTGCCCTGCCAAAAGAGCGTCTGTGGGTCACCGTCTATGAAACTGACGATGAAGCCTATGAAATCTGGGAAAAAGAAGTCGGCATTCCGCGCGAACGTATCATCCGTATCGGTGATAACAAAGGCGCGGCTTATGCTTCCGACAACTTCTGGCAGATGGGTGATACCGGCCCTTGCGGTCCGTGCACCGAAATTTTCTACGACCATGGCGACCACATTTGGGGTGGCCCTCCGGGAAGCGCAGAAGAAGATGGCGATCGCTACATTGAGATCTGGAACATCGTCTTCATGCAGTTCAACCGTCAGGCTGACGGTACCATGGAACCGCTGCCGAAGCCGTCCGTGGATACCGGTATGGGCCTTGAGCGTATTGCGGCCGTGCTGCAACACGTTAACTCCAACTATGAAATCGACCTGTTCCGTTCACTGATTGAGTCCGTGGCGAAAGTCACTGGTGCGACCGATCTGAGCAACAAGTCGCTTCGCGTTATCGCTGACCATATCCGCTCCTGTGCATTCCTGATTGCCGATGGCGTTGTCCCGTCGAATGAAAACCGTGGTTATGTGCTGCGTCGTATCATTCGTCGCGCGGTACGTCATGGCAACATGCTGGGCGCGAAGGATACCTTCTTCTACAAGCTGGTTGGTCCGCTGGTGGACGTCATGGGCTCCGCAGGTGAAGAACTGAAGCGTCAGCAGGCTATGGTTGAGCAGGTTCTGAAAACCGAAGAAGAGCAGTTTGCGCGTACACTGGAGCGTGGTCTGGCGCTGCTGGATGAAGAACTGGCAAAACTGTCCGGTGATACACTGGATGGCGAAACCGCATTCCGTCTGTATGACACCTACGGTTTCCCGGTTGACCTGACGGCGGACGTTTGCCGCGAGCGCAACATTAAGGTTGACGAAGCGGGCTTTGAAGCTGCAATGGAAGAACAGCGCCGTCGCGCGCGTGAAGCCAGCGGCTTCGGCGCAGACTACAATGCGATGATTCGTGTTGATGGCGCCTCTGAATTTAAAGGCTACGAACACCTGGAACTGAACGGCAAAGTGACCGCGCTGTTTGTTGATGGTAAAGCGGTAGACGCAATTAACGCAGGTCAGGACGCAGTTGTCGTACTGGATCAGACTCCGTTCTATGCGGAATCTGGTGGTCAGGTTGGCGACAAGGGTGAACTGAAAGGCGCAGGCTTCGCGTTTGCCGTGAGCGACACGCAGAAATATGGCCAGGCCATTGGTCACCTCGGTAAGCTGTCTGCGGGTTCTCTGAAAATTGGCGATGCAGTACAGGCTGATGTTGATGAAACTCGTCGTGCGCGCATTCGCTTGAACCACTCCGCAACGCACCTGATGCACGCGGCGCTGCGCCAGGTACTGGGCACGCATGTGGCACAGAAAGGCTCGTTGGTTAACGATAAAGTGCTGCGCTTCGACTTCTCTCATACTGAAGCTATGAAGCCTGCTGAAATCCGTGCCGTTGAAGATCTGGTGAATGCGCAAATTCGTCGCAATCTGCCGATTGAAACGAACATCATGGATCTCGAAGCGGCGAAAGCCAAAGGCGCAATGGCGCTGTTTGGCGAGAAATATGACGACCACGTGCGTGTTCTGAGTATGGGGGATTTCTCTACCGAACTGTGTGGTGGTACTCATGCCAGCCGTACGGGTGATATCGGTCTGTTCCGTATTGTGTCTGAGTCAGGCACTGCGGCGGGCGTTCGTCGTATCGAAGCTGTGACCGGTGAAGGCGCTATCCAAACCGTGCATGCTGAGAGCGATCGCTTAAGCGATATTGCGCAGCTGCTGAAAGGCGATAGCCAGAATATTGGTGACAAAGTTCGTTCCGTGCTGGAGCGTACGCGTCAACTCGAAAAAGAATTGCAGCAATTGAAGGAACAGGCTGCGGCGCAGGAGAGTGCAAATCTCTCCAGCAAAGCGGTTGATATCAATGGCGTGAAGCTGCTGGTCAGCGAACTCGCGGACGTTGAGCCGAAAATGTTGCGTACCATGGTTGATGATCTGAAAAATCAACTGGGGTCTACCGTTATCGTTCTGGCAACGGTAGTGGAAGGTAAGGTTTCTCTGATTGCGGGTGTGTCTAAGGACGTGACAGATCGCGTGAAAGCAGGGGAACTGGTTGGAATGGTCGCTCAGCAGGTAGGCGGTAAGGGTGGTGGTCGTCCGGACATGGCGCAAGCCGGTGGTACGGATGCTGCGGCTCTGCCAGCAGCGTTAGCCAGTGTGAAAGGCTGGGTCAGCGCAAAACTGTAATAATTATAAGCGTAAGTCGACGCTGCGGACTTCAATCCGCAGCGTTTGTATCAACGCTATCGACAACGATAAAGTCAGGTTGAAGTTGTGTATATCGGCTAAACTTAGGTTTAACAGAATGTGATGCCGTGACTGCTTACACTTAGGTGTTTGTCATCGCTTACTTTTTGGCGTTATATGATGGATAATGCCGGGATACAGAGAGACCCGACTCTTTTAATCTTTCAAGGAGCAAAGAATGCTGATTCTGACTCGTCGAGTTGGTGAGACCCTCATGATTGGCGATGAGGTCACCGTGACAGTTTTAGGGGTGAAGGGCAACCAGGTGCGCATTGGCGTAAACGCCCCGAAAGAAGTTTCTGTCCATCGTGAAGAGATCTACCAGCGTATCCAGGCTGAAAAATCCCAGCAGTCCAGTTACTAAGGTTTTCGCGTCTCACCTTTCTGGTGAGGCGCAACCTGATTGAATTGTCCCTTTTCTTCTCTTCTCTTCTCTTCTCTTTTCTTCTTCGTCTTCCTCATTTTTTCGATTCTCATCCGCGCATTGCCTTTCCCTGCGATTTTTCCGTTTGTTCATTGCCTCAGGAAATTGCCAATTTATCTGTTGATAAAACACTCTTTTTGCCGTTTTTGCAGACTAATTGCGCGTGAAATGTGCAAACGATAAAAGCGCTGGAAAAATTGTTTGACTTATAAGTCCCAGAAAGTAATATGTGCGCCACGCAGCGACGATGAGCAGAAACAAGTTCTTCGAAGCACTCGCAAGAGGCGTGTTGGTGAGGTGGCCGAGAGGCTGAAGGCGCTCCCCTGCTAAGGGAGTATGCGGTCAAAAGCTGCATCCGGGGTTCGAATCCCCGCCTCACCGCCATTTGCATCCGTAGCTCAGCTGGATAGAGTACTCGGCTACGAACCGAGCGGTCGGAGGTTCGAATCCTCCCGGATGCACCATCTTCTCTGCAATAGCGCATTAGCGTTGTTACAGAAATTCGATATCACTTTAGCAGTGATATCAAATCTGCAGTAAGTAAGTTTCCCTGATGCATCCGTAGCTCAGCTGGATAGAGTACTCGGCTACGAACCGAGCGGTCGGAGGTTCGAATCCTCCCGGATGCACCATCTTCTCCGAGATAACAGCAAAACTGTTGTTTCATGGTCTGCGAGATAATCGCGAGCACCAGGGAGGATAACGTTGCTTCAGCAACGGCCCACAGGGCGAGGCGCAGCCGAGTAATCCTCCCGGATGCACCATCTCTTACTTGATATCGCTCATTACGATATCAATATCGGCAGTAAAGCAAGTTTCCCGATGCATCCGTAGCTCAGCTGGATAGAGTACTCGGCTACGAACCGAGCGGTCGGAGGTTCGAATCCTCCCGGATGCACCATCTTCTCCGAGATAACAGTAAAACTGTTGTTTCATGGTCTGCGAGATAATCGCGAGCACCAGGGAGGATAACGTTGCTTCAGCAACGGCCCGCAGGGCGAGGCGCAGCCGAGTAATCCTCCCGGATGCACCATCTTACTTGATAGCGCTTTAGCAGCGACATCAAGTCTGCAGTAAAGCAAGTTTCCCTGATGCATCCGTAGCTCAGCTGGATAGAGTACTCGGCTACGAACCGAGCGGTCGGAGGTTCGAATCCTCCCGGATGCACCATCTTCTCCGAGATAACTCCCGGATGCACCATCTTCTCTCCTTTGAATCATTTCCACATACTCCCGGAACACCCCTTAATTCGCTGTCAGCGACAAAATCAATCAATTACGATAAAATAACGTCTGGTCATTCGGCTTGTGAGAAGACGATGTACGAACGTTATGCGGGTTTGATTTTTGATATGGATGGCACCATCCTGGATACCGAGCCAACGCACCGTAAGGCGTGGCATGAGGTATTGGGGCATTATGGGTTACGTTTTGATGAACAAGCCATGGTCGCCCTCAATGGCTCCCCAACGTGGCGTATTGCCCAGTCGGTAATTGAATTGAATCATGCCGATCTTGACCCTCATGCATTGGCGCGTGAAAAAACCGACAAGGTGAGAAGCATGCTGCTGGATAGCGTTCAGCCTTTGCCATTGGTTGACGTCGTGAAAGCCTGGCATGGTCGTCGTCCTATGTCGGTAGGTACGGGGAGTGAAAGCGCGATTGCGGAAGCTCTGCTCGCACACCTTGGGCTGCGTCGCTATTTTGATGCTGTAGTCGCAGCCGATCACGTACAACACCATAAACCTGCTCCTGATACGTTTTTGCTCTGTGCCGAACGTATGGGTGTTGCTCCGGCGCGCTGTGTCGTGTTTGAAGATGCCGATTTTGGACTGCAGGCGGCGCGTGCCGCAGGAATGGACGCGGTGGATGTCCGGTTATTGTGAGTGATGGACTATCGCTCCTGTCACTGTTTGCCAGCAGTTTTCTCAGCGCTACGCTATTACCCGGCAATTCTGAAGTTGTTTTAGTTGCTTTGCTGGTCTCTGGGATAAGTCATCCCTGGGTCTTAGTCTTAACAGCAACAATGGGTAATAGCCTTGGAGGGTTAACTAACGTTATCCTTGGGCGTTTCTTTCCATTGCGTAAAACATCGCGCTGGCAAGAAAAAGCCACTGGCTGGCTGCGGCGCTATGGCGCTGTCACACTATTATTAAGCTGGATGCCGGTTGTGGGTGATTTACTGTGCCTGTTAGCTGGATGGATGCGCATCTCGTGGGGTCCAGTACTTTTTTTCTTATGCCTTGGCAAGGCGCTGCGCTATGTAGTTGTCGCAGCGGTTACGACGCAAGGCATTATGTGGTGGCACTAATTGTGTTGTGAGATAGCCTTCAGGGTAACCAATACCATTATGCTAATTAAAACGATTTTGACAGGCGGGAGGTCAATTTGATCCCGGACGTATCACAGGCGCTGGCCTGGCTGGAAAACCATCCTCAGGCGTTAAAGGGGATTCAACGTGGGCTGGAGCGCGAAACGCTGCGCGTTAATGCAGATGGGTCATTAGCAACGACAGGCCATCCTGAGGTGTTAGGCTCAGCGCTAACGCATAAATGGATAACCACTGACTTTGCCGAAGCGCTGCTGGAGTTTATTACGCCTCCAGGCGACGACATTGAGAAAATGCTCACGTTCATGCGCGACCTGCATCGGTATACCGCCAGGAACCTGGGCGACGAGCGTATGTGGCCGCTGAGCATGCCTTGCTATATTGCCGAAGGCCAGGATATCGAACTGGCACAGTACGGTACGTCGAATACCGGTCGTCTGAAAACGCTGTACCGTGAAGGCCTCAAAAACCGTTACGGCGCGCTGATGCAGACTATCTCCGGCGTACACTACAATTTCTCATTGCCGATGGCTTTCTGGCAGGCGAAATGTGGCGTAACGGACGGCGAAGATGCTAAAGAGAAGATCTCCGCGGGTTACTTCCGTCTGATCCGCAACTACTACCGTTTTGGTTGGGTGATCCCGTATCTGTTTGGCGCCTCTCCGGCCATTTGTTCCTCTTTCCTGCAAGGAAAACCGACAACCCTGCCGTTTGAAAAAACCGACTGTGGGATGTATTACCTGCCGTATGCGACGTCGCTGCGCCTGAGTGATTTGGGCTATACCAATAAGTCGCAAAGCAATCTCGGAATTACGTTTAACGATTTGCATGAGTATGTGGCAGGATTAAAGCGCGCGATTAAAACCCCTTCCGAGGAGTACGCGGCGATCGGCCTGGAGAAGGACGGTAAGCGTCTGCAAATCAACAGCAACGTTCTGCAGATTGAAAATGAGCTGTATGCGCCTATTCGCCCGAAACGCGTCACTCGTCGTGGCGAAACGCCTTCTGACGCGCTTCTGCGTGGCGGTATTGAGTACATCGAAGTTCGCTCACTGGATATCAACCCGTTCTCACCGATCGGCGTGGACGAGCAGCAGGTGCGCTTCCTCGATCTGTTTATGGTCTGGTGTGCGCTGGCCGATGCCCCGGAAATGAGCAGCGATGAATTGCTGTGTACGCGTAAAAACTGGAATCGGGTGATTCTCGAAGGTCGTAAGCCTGGACTGACGTTAGGTATTGGCTGTGAAACAGCCCAGTTCCCGTTGCCTAAGGTAGGGAAAGATCTGTTCCGTGATCTGAAACGCGTGGCACAAACGCTGGACAGCATCGATGGGGGAGAGGAGTATCAAAAGGTCTGTGATGAACTGGTTGCCTGTTTTGACAACCCAGAACTGACTTTCTCTGCCCGCATCCTACGGTCTATGATTGATGAAGGCATTGGCGGCACGGGTAAAGCGCTGGGTGAGGCTTACCGAAATCTGCTGCGTGAAGAGCCGTTAGAAATATTGCAGGAAGCGGAATTTATTGCTGAAACCGAGGCTTCAAAGCGTCGTCAGCAGGAGATCGAAGCGGCTGATACTGAGCCGTTTAGCGTGTGGCTGGAAAAGCACGCTTGATACAAAAGAAAAAGGCCACTCGGGAGTGGCCAAAATTTCATCTCTGAAAACAGGGATGATGATAACAAATGCGCGTCTTTCATATACTCAGACTCGCCCCGGAACAAAGAGTTCAGATTATTTTCAAAAAATTTATCGGAGGTGGCTAAATGCCGTTGTTAGATAGTTTTACTGTCGATCACACCCGGATGGAAGCTCCCGCGGTCCGGGTTGCAAAAACGATGAACACCCCGCATGGCGACGCAATCACCGTGTTTGATCTGCGTTTCTGCATTCCGAACAAAGAAGTGATGCCTGAGAAAGGTATCCACACGCTGGAACACCTGTTTGCAGGTTTTATGCGTAACCATCTCAACGGCAACGGCGTGGAGATTATCGATATCTCTCCGATGGGATGCCGCACTGGCTTTTACATGAGCCTGATTGGTACGCCAGACGAGCAGCGTGTTGCCGACGCGTGGAAAGCGGCGATGGCGGACGTGCTGAAAGTGCAGGATCAAAACCAGATCCCGGAGCTGAACGTTTACCAGTGTGGCACGTATCAGATGCACTCTCTTAGCGAAGCACAGGATATCGCACGTCATATTCTGGAGCATGATGTACGCGTTAACAGCAATGAAGAGCTGGCGCTGCCGAAAGAGAAACTGCAGGAACTGCATATTTAGTCATACTGATTAGTTGTTCCAGTATTTAAATTAACCCCGGCTTATAACCGGGGTTTTTTATTGTCCCTCTCCCCTAAACCACCTCCTTGGTAGGTAATGCCAGTCAGTTAAGCATTATGGAGAACATGTGATTTCGGCTCAGGGTTCCGTTCACCTCAGTGGCATCACTTTTCTGAAGCGCAGATACCCGTGAACGCGCAAGGGAGGCTCACCGCCGCCTCCCTTGCAACCCAGGCTCCCGGCGGGAAAATCGTCGCTGCGCGATTCATTCGTCTCATGCCGTCTGCCTGTCGGGTCGGGGCCGGGCCTGCGTCCCTGCAGGCCGCCCCCTCTGCCCGCATCCCTGCGGGCAGACCCGGTCAGCCGTCAACGCCTCATCGATTTTCAGCCGGACCGGGGTCATCGCTGCAACGCACTGACTTCCAGTTAAGTCTGTTTTGCTGTTCAGATAAAAAACGCAGGTGGTCAGGTGTGGGCTGGTCCGGTTGAAAATTGCCGACGTGTTTCCGTAAGGCCGGGAGAACCCGCAGGGATGCGGGTTCAGGGCGCGTTTTGCAGGGACGCTGCCTCGCGCCCGGCCCGGTAGCCTGGAGGAATAAACGGAGGGGACCGCGGAGCGGCAATTTTCCCGCCGGGAGCCGGGATTGTTAAGGGTACGGCGATAGTACCCTTAACACGTTCACAGGTCGTATTGCCTCAGAGAAGTGACAAACATAAGGTGAACGTAGCAATACGCCGGAGGCAACAGATTCATTACCTCTGTATGTGCCACTCATCCTCGTTAACTAACAAGCATTACTCCTAGGGGGCAATAAAAAAGGGATCCGCAGATCCCTTTTATCAGCTATTTAGTGCGCGCCACCGCCGCCGCCGCCCGCACCGAAGGGCGGTTTGGCAAACCACACCAGGCCAAGCAAGACCAGGAAGATCCCCGCCGACATCCAGAAGATTTCGTTGGCGGAAATAATCAGTCCCTGATTGGTGATCTGCTGGGCTATCCAGCCTGACGCCTGCTGGTGCGTCATCCCTAAATCCTGAAGCTTATCGTACATTGCCTGCGCGTTTGGATTGTAGGGATTAACGGATTCCGTTAACTGCGCATGGTGAAGTGACTCGCGGTTAGTCCACATCGTCGTCGTAATTGATGTGCCAATAGAGCCGGCCAGCGTTCGCGTAAAGTTCGACAAACTTGATGCCGCGGCCAGACGCTCAGGCGGTAAGCCGGACAGCGTGATAGTCGTCAGCGGCATAAAGAAGCAGGCTACCGCGAACCCCTGAATAAACTGTGGCCAGGCCGATGCGCCAAAGTCCATACCCGGTTCGAACGTCCACGCACGCCAGTAGAAACAGACGGCGTACATAATAAAACTGAACGTGACTAACCGACGCATATCAAGCTTGTGCGCGAAGCGGCCGATAATCGGCGATAAGATCACCGGAATCACCCCAACCGGCGCTGACGCCAGACCGGCCCAGGTTGCCGTATAGCCGTATACCTCCTGCAACAGCTGCGGCAGCAGGACGATTGCGCCGAAGTAGAGCATATAGGCCAGACTGATACACAGACAGCCGATGGTAAAGTTGCGCGACTTAAACAGCGAGAGGTCGACAATGGGGTGCTCGTCGGTAAGCTCCCAGACGATCAGGAAGCTGATGGCGACAACGGCGACCACCGTCAGGATGATAATCTCCTGAGAGGCGAACCAGTCCAGCTCTTTGCCGCGGTCGAGCATAATCTGCAAACTGCCGATACCAATGACCAGCAGGGCCAGACCAATGGCATCGATGCGCCGCTGCTCGGTTTTGGTTTCCCGACCGCGCAGGGTTTGCAGAGTCATCAATACCACCGCAGCACCGATTGGCACGTTGATGAAAAATATCCAGCCCCAGTGATAGTTGTCGCTGATATAGCCCCCAAGAATAGGGCCACATATCGGGGCAACAATCACCGTCATCGACCATAGCGCCAGGGCGATGGAACGCTTGGCGGGAGGATAGTTATTCAACAACAAGCTTTGTGACAGCGGAATTAATGGACCGGCGACAATCCCCTGGATTACGCGGAAGAAAATCAGCATGCTCAGGCTGGTGGACATCCCGCATGCCCATGACGCAATGACGAAGGCGATAGTTGACCACATGAATAGCCTTACTTCGCCAAAACGCTTTGCCAGCCAGCCGGTGATCGGAATCGAGATAGCGTTCGCCACCCCGAATGAGGTGATCACCCAGGTTCCCTGGCTCAGTGAAGAGCCGAGGTTCCCGGCGATAGTGGGGATCGCCACGTTAGCAATGGTGGAGTCCAGCACCTGCATGAATGTCGCCAGGGACAGCGCGATCGTCATAATGACGAGCTGCGCGCCTTCCAGCGGTTTTTGCTGTTGCATCACACGCACCTTTGAATTAGCCCGCGTTGGCCTGCACGATCTCTTCGATCATCTTATTGACCGGAGCAAGGTTGATTTCCCGTGCATTACTTTCTGATACCGGCGTGGTGCGAACCTGGCTTGCCAGAATTTGTCCGTCACGATTTGAGGTATCTACCGTAACCAGCGTAGATAAACCGATACGCAGCGGATGCTGCGCCAACTGCTGTGCATCCAGTTCAATACGCACTGGTAGACGCTGCACGACTTTGATCCAGTTACCCGTCGCATTTTGTGCTGGCAGCAGGGAAAAGGCGCTGCCCGTACCCATATCCAGGCCGACAACCTTACCGGTATATTTCACGTCATCGCCGTAAATATCACTGATAACGGTCGCCGGTTGACCGATACGCATGTGCGCGAGCTGTGTTTCTTTGAAGTTGGCATCCACCCACAGGTTAGTGGCTGGAACGACCGCCATCAGCGGCGTGGTCGGGCTAATTTGCGCTCCCGGCTGCACGGAACGACGGGAAACATAGCCAGTCATTGGGCTGACGATTCGGGTTCGTTCCAGCGCCAGCCAGGCATTGCGCACTTCAGTGGCAGCCTGTTGCACGGCGGGCTGGTCTTCCAGCTTACTGCCGAGAATCATCGCCTGGTTGGCATTATATTGTTGGATAGCGACATCAAGCTGAGCCTGAGCGCTGGCGACGGCATCACGCGCATGTTGCAGCTCTTCGCGGCCAATCAGGTTGGCGTTGCCCAGCGGGACACGGCGATTAAAGTCGCTTTGTGCCTGCGCCAGCGCGGTTCTCTGCACTTCAATGCTTGCCTGCAACTGCTTGCTGTTGATCATCAACTGGTGCGTCTGACGCACGCTGGAAGCCAGCGCAGTTTTGGCTTTTTCAAATGCCTGCTTTGCGTCCGTCTGGTCGAGGGTGACCAGCACATCGCCTTGTTTTACAAAGTCAGTGTTATCAGCCCAGACTTTCGTCACGCTGCCTGATACCTGCGCCATGATTTGAACCTGGTTCCCTGCCACGTACGCATCGTCTGTCTCTTCGACATGACGCAGTACTAAAAACCAATAAATCCCATATGCCACGGCAATGATAATAAAGAGCAAGGTCAGAAGGAGCAGCATACTTTTACGTTTGCCATTCTTCTTGACCGGTTGCTGCGGGGTTTGAGTCTCCGCATTTGCGCTCATGTTGTTCTCCACGATCTTCTTTTTTTTTCACATCGGCTGAGCCGACCTGTTTATCAGACAGGCCAGCAGTATGCGTGCTGGCCTGTCGGTTTTTTCATTTATAAATCTGGATTTCTGAGCGAGTCGGCGCGTTAGCGCAACGCTTCTAATACCGCGCCATCCTGCTCCATCTGGTCAAGACGGGTCAGAAGTTTACGGGTAATTTGCTCAAGCTGATCTTTTTCGGTGGTGCTGAGAGATGACCAAAGCTGATGCAGGCAGTTATGCTGAGGCGGTAACACCTCTTGCAAAAATGCGTGGCCTTTCTCGGTCAATTGCAGATGCAGACAGCGGCGATCGTTATCGCTTTCGCGACGTTCGATCCAGCCACGTTTTTCTAACTCATCCGCAATGCGGGTTGCGTTAGTGCGTGACGAGCCAAGCGCGCAACTCAGTTCAGAAGGCTGAATACTGTGGTTTTCCTGAGACTCCAGCGTAATCAACGCCATAAACAATGTCTCGTTAATCCCTTGAGCTTTCAGCATCTTATTGCGGTTTTCCAGCAGCTTGCCCTGCATGTGCATGCATAGACGAGTCAGAAGCACTTCCTGATAAGGGAACTCTTCGTAGCGGCTGGCGCGAAATTTTAGCATTTGTTCAATGGGCGTAAACGAACTATCCATTTGGGTATAACCTCATTAATTTCAGCCGATATAGTAACGACAGTGACAAATAAAGTAAATGTATTATTTATTTAAAATGATTGTTTTTATCTATAAGACAATCAGCATTTTCCAGGCTAATCCATAGCCCAGAGCACTCAGTAAGGTTGGAATGATGATGCTGCGGGTCTTATAGAAGCTTGCGCCCAGTATGACAAACCCCACCAGCGTAGGCACGAACCGACGAGAATCGTGCATCACTTCTGGCGCGGTAGACACCACCAACAGGGCGCAAATTGATGCAATGCCAATGGTGTCGAGTAATATGCCCGTCGCGCCGCGCTTCGTCGGGCGAACATTGCCCACTCCAAGACGGAGCGGCAAATAACGAAAACAGTAGTTAACGCAGCCGACCAACAGGCCAAGCAGCAGGACCTCATAGCTCATCGGGACCTCCCTGCCAAAATGACTGGATAAGAGCTGTCAGACATCCGCAGACAATGCCTGCAAGGATGGCGGCAGGAATGGAAAACAGCATGACGCCAGCCAGCGCGCCGGCCAGTGCTGCAGTCACGCAGAGTGCTTGTTGACGCTGGAAAGAGGCGAGCAGGAAGCTCATGAACAGCGCAGGGAGCATGAAGCCCAACGCCGCTTCAACTGCCGGGTAATCCTTGAGTAAACCACTGCCGGAAAACGCGCCGATCACCGTGCCAAACACCCAGGAGGCCCAGGAGCATAGCGCAATGCCGATCATCCAGTTTTCACTCCAGCGCCGGTTATCCCGTACCAGCTTCGCCGTGGCGGCGGCAAAGACTTCATCGGTGAGGCCAAAGGCCCACAGCGCGCTTTTGGGTTTGCTCAGTCGCTGGGCGATTCGGCTACGCAGGGAAGGTCCGTACAAAACATGGCGTACATCCATGGCCATGACGGTCAGTGCGGCGACCCACAAAGAACTGCCTGCGGCGAGCATTGTGGTGATGACAAACTGGCTGGCTCCCGCATAGATAATGCAGGAGAAAAACACGCTTTCAACCGGAGTAAAGCCAAGGCGAGTGGCATTGAGACCAAATGCAAAAGCGACCGGAATATAGCTGATGACTATTGGCAGGCTGTCTTTGAATCCTTCAGTTAGCGTCGCAGAACTGGGTTCAGACTGGGATATCGGGCTTTCCATAGGGTTATAGGTTTCATTACCGAAATTAATATAAATTGGTTCAATGAGTTATAACCTTAGCAGACTGATGGGCTCCTTAACACCCTGCGGAGCCCAATCAGCGGTAAACATACGCTATATGCTTAATTTACGGCTTCCTGACGGTGATATCCTCGCCACCAGACCAACAGGTTGAGTAGGGCAACTGTCGTACCGGCCAGACAAACGCCAGCCCAACCGGCATGCTGCCAGGCGGAGGCCGAAATCAGCGAACCTGCCGCCCCGCCAATAAAATAGCTGGTCATGTATCCGGCGGTCAGGCGATTACGTGCGTCCGGATGAATGCGATAGATAACCGTCTGGTTGGTGATATGCACACCCTGAACGGTGAGGTCCAGGACCAGGATACCGATAATCAGCATTGGTACGGAACTATGCCCTAACCAGATAGCCCACCAGGAGAGCAGCAGTAATAACAGACCTGTGGTCGTGGTGAGATGTGATTTTCCCTTATCGGCAAAACCACCTGCCGGACGCGCGCCTAACGCCCCTGCGGCCCCTGCCAGGCCAAACAGCCCGATCGTTCCTTCGGAGTAGTTAAACGGCGGCGCGGCGAGCAAAAACGCCATAGAGGTCCAGAGAATACTGAAATTGGCAAAGGTCAGGCAGCCCAACATCGCGCGGGTACGCAGCAATTTATCATGGATAAACAGGCTGAATACGGAGCCTAACAGTTGCGGATAGTTGAGATGAGTATCTGATTTCATCTTCGGCAGGCCGCGCCACAGCGCAATCGCCATCAGCGCCATTAATATCGATGCGACCCAAAATACGGTGCGCCAGCCGCCAAGATTGGCCAGTAATCCCGCCACGGTGCGCGCCAGCAGGATACCCAGCAGCAGGCCGCTCATAATGGTGCCGACAACTTTACCGCGCTTATCCGGCGTGGCAAGCGTCGCCGCCAGCGGAACCAGAATCTGTGCCACTACCGAGAACAATCCGGTAAGGGCGGTGCCGAGGATCAGCATGCCCAGCGACTGGCTGCTGGCGGTAATAAGCATGCCGCCTGCCGCTAACAGCGTCATGGAGACGATCAGCATCCGACGTTCAAACATATCGCCAAGCGGTACTAAAAACAGCAGGCCGGCGGCATAGCCGAGCTGGGCCGCGGTGACGATAAAGCCAGCGGTACTGGCCGATAGCGAAAAGTTACGTGCGATGGTGTCGAGCAGCGGCTGCGCGTAATAGTTACTGGCGACGGCGAGGCCGGTGGCGATAGACATTAACAGGATCAGCGAAGGGCTAAGTCCCTGAGTGGTTTTCGTCATGGTTTTCAACTGAAAAATGGGTTGCAGAAAACAATCATAACGTAAGTGATTAAATGTTGCTGATTTGTTGGGTGATGGATTGTGCGGTTGGGAGGAGGGCGTGTAGGCCGGGTAAGGCGCATCGCGCCACCATCCGGCATTGGTGTGATGGCGCTACGCTTATCAGGCCTACGAGGGGGTTATTTCTGCGCAGCCAGCGCTTCTTTCACCCAGCCATCAAACTGTTGCTGGTGGGCTTTGATCCAGCCGTCAACGTGACCCTGTACGTCGGCTTCAGATGCTTTCCCGTCGTGCATCATCGCGTTCTGCGCGTTGATATCCGCCAGCGGCAGCTTCATGACGGCAAACAGTTTCGCCGCAGCCGGGTTTTTCTCCGCCCAGGCTTTGTTGGCGACGATATGCATAGTGTTCACCGGGAAGCCGTAGTTGGCGCCGTTTGGCAGCTTGGTATCAATGTCTTTCTGCTCGCCTGGCAGGGAAGAGAACGGCACCTGCAGCCAGACCACATCTTTACCCGGTTTCATAACGTCGCTCACCCAGTACGGTGTCCAGGTGTAGTAAAGAATGGGTTTGCCTTCTTTAAAGCGGGTAATGGTGTCAGCCATCATTGCCGCATAGTTACCGTGGCTGACCTCGACGGTTTTTTCCAGATCGAAGGCTTTGTTCTGATGGTTGATCACCGCTTCGCAGCCCCAGCCCGGCGAGCAGCCCATCATGTCTGCTTTTCCGTCGCCGTTGGTGTCAAAGATTTTGGCGATCTTCGGATCCTTTAACTGGGCAATGTTGGTGATTTTATACTGCTCAGCGGTTTTTTTATCGATCAGATAACCTTGCGCGGCACCCGTAACGAATACCCCCTCGCGATAGAACTTTTTGTCTCCGCCCGCTGCGGCATACATATCATCATGCAGCGGCTGCCAGTTCACAGCGGTAAAAGTTGCATCGCCAGAGGCAATGGAGGTATAGCCGACGTTGTAGTCAACTTCGCTTGTTTTGTTAACGGTATAACCCAGTTTCTCCAGCGCACGGGCGACCAGTTGCGTCTGGAAGGATTCTTCAGAGATAGTGCTCTGGATTGGCTGTACAGTGATGCCTTTGCCTGGCAGATCGGCAGCGAAAGTGCTGGTGGAGACAAGGGTGGCAAACGCTGTGGCAATAATGACGTTCTGTCGCATCGTTGTTCCTTAATTATTGGAGGGACGTATAGGCCCGGTAAGCAATGCGCCACCGGGCAACGGGTGAATTACTTCGTGAATGGGCGAGTGATAAGCCCAACGGGACCGGTGGTGTACCAGCGACGGTTACCACGGCTACGGGCGTCGCGACCGACAGCCTGCGTCAGGCGGTCGAGAATGATGGCGAGGATCACGATCCCAACCCCGCCGACGGTGGCAAGCCCCATATCCAGACGACCGATTCCGCGCAGAACCATCTGACCCAGTCCGCCGACGGCGATCATCGACGCGATGACGACCATTGAGAGCGCCAGCATCAGCGTCTGGTTGACCCCGGCCATAATGGTAGGCATCGCCAGCGGGAGTTGGACTTTAAACAGCATCTGACGCGGGCTGGCGCCAAATGAGCGCGAGGCTTCAATCAAGTCGGCTGGCACCTGGTTAATCCCCAGAATGGTCAGACGCACGATTGGCGGCAGGGCGAAGATAATCGTCACCACCACGCCCGGGACGTTGCCGATACCAAACAGCATGACGATCGGCACCAGATAGACGAACGCAGGTGTGGTTTGCATGGCGTCCAGCAGCGGACGAACAATTTTTGCCGCCCGTGGACTGCGCGCCAACCAGATCCCCATCGGTAGACCGATCACCACGCAGAACAGCAGCGCGGTTAGTACCAGCGCCAAGGTGATCATGGCCTGCGACCACGCGCCGATGGCCCCGATTGCAATCAATGAAATCAGCGTAGCAACGCCCATTCCAACGCCGGAAATCTGCCAGGCAATCAGAGCGAACAGGATAATCGCCACCGGGGCTGGCATACCCAACAGAAGCTGCTGGAAGCCGTTGAGAATATAATCCACCGGGACTCGAATGCCCTGGAAGACCGGACGGAAATGGGTAACGACCCAGTCGATTCCTTCTGTGACCCAGCTATCCAGCGGGATCAGCGTTTTATGGAACGGATCCATAATATTGAAATGCTCTGGCGCCGGCGCGGGTGCGCTGGTCAGCCAGTCTGCGCCACCGCCGTCAGCTGGCGCGCCTGATGGCGTACTCCAGGCATCGGCGGTTTGTGCGGCACTGTCGGCCGCTGGTGTGGTATCCCACGGATTGGTTTGATCAGCCATTGTTTGCCCCCTCACGATCTAAAGCCTGTAACAGCATGCGTTTTGAAATGATGCCCACATACTGCTGTTCCTCATCAACAACCGGCACCGCGCACGGGGCCTGGCCGACATGAGAAAGCAACTCGCTGAGAGGAGTTTGCGCATCCACGGCTAACGGCTCATCGATCAATGCCGCTTCAATACCTTGCGCCTGACTTAATGCTGTTTTTAAAGAGTCGATAGAAACAACGCCGACGAATTTATTGCCGCGCTCGATCACGTAACCATATTCGCGATCTTTGTCCTGCAATAATTGCAGCGCTGAACGTGGACCGACCCCGGGCGTTTTACGAATTAAACCTTCAGGGCTACGACGTGAAATATCTTTGGCACTAAAGACCTGGCTAATATCAACGCCGCGGAAGAAGGTGCGTACATAATCATTGGCCGGATTATTCAGGATTTCATCTGGCGTGCCGACCTGGACCACTTCACCGTTTTGCATAATGGCAATTCTGTCGCCAATACGCATAGCTTCGTCGAGATCGTGGGAAATAAAGACCACGGTACGTTGATGTTTCGCCTGTAGTTTTACCAGTTCATCCTGCATCTCGGTACGAATTAACGGATCGAGGGCAGAAAAGGCCTCATCCATTAATAAGATGTCAGGGTTTATGGCTAATGCACGGGCGAGGCCCACACGCTGGCGCATCCCTCCGGAAAGTTCATCCGGGTATCCGTGAGCATAATTCTCCAGACCAACCTGACGCAGCGCATCTAACGCTTTTTCACGACGTTCATCCGCGCCAACACCGGCTAATTCCATGCCGAATGCCGTATTGTCCAGGACCGTCATGTGCGGCATCAGGGCAAAGGACTGGAAAACCATCGCAATCTTTTTTCTGCGCACCTCGCGAAGCTCAGCATCGGATATCCGGGCGATGTCTACGCCGTCAATCAATACTTGCCCGCGGGTGGGTTCAATCAGGCGATTGAGAAGGCGTACCATTGTGGATTTACCCGAACCGGATAATCCCATGATGACAAATATCTCGCCTTCTTCAATGGCCAGACTGGCGTTCTTAACGCCAAGCGATAGCCCTGTTTTATCCAGAATCTGCTCTTTTGAAAGTCCTTTTTCAATATATTTGAAGGCTCTCTGCGGATGCTCTCCAAATATCTTATAGAGATTTTTAACTTCTAATTTAATTGCCATGCAATAGAATGATTCCTGTTATTTGTTTATATCGATATATTACCTGATGGAAATAGTGACCTTTTTCTACCCTAACATACTGAGAATCTGAGACAACCCTGAATTTGTTTGTGGCACGAATATTGCCGAAGGCCATGTGGCGGGACTTCCCGTGATATAAGGGCTGAGCGCGAATGTGAATGGGGTAATATTTTTTGTAAATGGCAATGAAAAGTCGCCTGAATTGCTGAAATGCAGGCGAATAATGCGGCTGATATTGAGTGTAGATCACACAATTATATTTGCACGACAAAAGTGTGATCCTGTTAAAATATTTCCGCGAAAAATGTACGGTATTTTCCGCGGAAATGAGCGCTAGAAATTCCAGTCGTCGTCTTCGGTTTCGACAGCTTTTCCCATCACGTATGATGAGCCGGAACCCGAGAAGAAATCGTGGTTTTCGTCAGCGTTGGGCGACAGCGCAGCAAGGATTGCCGGGTTAACCTCCGCCATTTCTGGCGGAAATAATGCCTCATACCCCAAATTCATTAATGCCTTATTGGCGTTGTAGCAAAGGAAGGCTTTGACGTCATCCACCCAGCCGGTTTCTGCATACAATTCTTCCGTATAACGCGCTTCGTTATCATACAATTCCATCAGCAGGTCGAGGGCAAAATTCTTTAACTCCTCGCGTGCGGATTCAGAAATGTGCTCCAGACCTTTTTGATATTTATAACCAATGTAATACCCGTGAACGGCTTCATCACGAATGATCAGACGAATGAGATCGGCGGTATTGGTCAATTTTCCGCGGCTGGAGAAATACATTGGCAACCAGAAGCCGGAATAGAACAGGAAGGATTCCAGAAACACGCTGGCAATTTTTTTCTTCAACGGTTCGTCGCTGGCGTAATGTGTCAAAACGATCTGTGCCTTGCGCTGGAGTGGGGTATTTTCTTCACTCCACGCGTAAGCCGCATCCACGTCTTTGGTCTGGCAAAGAGTGGAGAAAATTGAGCTGTACGAACGGGCGTGCACCGCTTCCATAAAGCTGATATTCGATAGCACCGCCTCTTCATGCGGCGTTAACGAATCGGCCATCAATGCTGGCGCACCGGCTATGTTCTGAATAGTGTCGAGCAGCGTCAGCCCGGTAAAAACGCGGATAGTCAGCTGCTGTTCGGCGGCGTTCAACGTTTGCCAGGCCGGGATATCGTTGGAGAGCGGGACCTTTTCCGGTAACCAGAAGTTACTGGTCAGGCGATTCCAAACCTCGAGATCTTTATCATCCTCAATCTTGTTCCAGTTGATGGCACTCACGCGGGATAATGTCATGTTGTCCTCCTTACAGCGCGCATGACACGCAACCTTCGATTTCGGTTCCTTCCAGCGCCAACTGGCGTAGTCGGATGTAATACAGCGATTTGATGCCCTTACGCCAGGCGTAAATTTGCGCTTTGTTGATATCGCGAGTGGTGGCGGTATCGGGGAAAAAGAGCGTCAGTGAAAGCCCCTGATCGACATGCCGCGTTGCTTCAGCGTAGGTATCAATGATTTTTTGTGGACCAATCTCGTAGGCATCCTGATACAAGGCCAGATTCTCATTAGTCATAAACGGGGCAGGATAGTAAACGCGCCCGGTTTTGCCCTCTTTGCGAATCTCCACTTTTGACACGATCGGGTGAATGCTTGATGTCGCATGGTTGATGTAGGAGATAGAACCCGTTGGCGGAACCGCTTGTAAATTCTGGTTATAAATGCCGTAGCGCATGACATCTTCACGCAGCTGCGACCACATTTCGCGCGTTGGCAGCGTAATGCCGCTGGCGGCAAACAGTGTGCGAACCTTGGCAGTTTTTGGCTGCCAGTCGCCCTGCAGATACTGGTTAAAATACTCACCGCTGGCGTAGCGGGACTGCCTGAATCCGGCAAAGGTTTTGCCGCGTTCCCGGGCGAGCTTCATCGACGTATTCAGCGCATGCCAGGTGATGGTGTAGAAATAGAGATTGGTGAAATCCAGCCCTTCAGGTGAGCCGTAGGCGATACCTTCCCGTGCCAGATACCCGTGCAGGTTCATCTGCCCAAGACCGATGGCGTGCGATGCGCTGTTCCCGGCCTCAATTGAGGGTACGCTGCGGATATGGCTCATGTCCGAAACGGCCGTTAAACCGCGAACCGCCGTTTCCACGGTGCGCCCAAAGTCTGGCGAATCCATGGTATGAGCGATATTCAACGAGCCGAGGTTGCAGGAGATATCGTGCCCTGTTTGTGCGTAATTGAGGTTTTCATCGTAGGTGGAAGCGCTGTTAACCTGCAAAATCTCCGAGCACAGGTTGCTCATATTGATACGACCGGCAATCGGATTGGCGCGATTCACCGTGTCTTCAAACATGATGTAAGGGTAGCCGGACTCGAACTGGATCTCGGCCAGTCGCTGGAAGAAATCGCGGGCGTTAATGTATTTTTTGCGCACTCGTTTGTCGGCAACCAGTTCGTCATACCGTTCAGTTACGGCGATATCACCGAATGGTTTGCCGTAAATGCGTTCCACGTCATACGGTGAAAACAGCGCCATTTGGGCATTTTCTTTGGCTAACTGGAAGGTGACATCCGGGATCACCACACCAAGCGAGAGCGTTTTGATACGGATCTTCTCGTCGGCGTTTTCACGTTTGGTATCGAGAAAACGCAAAATATCCGGATGATGCGCGTGCAGATACACCGCGCCCGCACCCTGACGCGCCCCTAATTGATTCGCATAAGAAAACGCATCCTCCAGCATTTTCATTACCGGGATCACCCCAGAGGACTGGTTCTCAATGCGCTTAATGGGGGCACCTGCCTCACGCAGGTTAGAGAGCAAAAATGCCACGCCGCCGCCGCGTTTGGAGAGTTGCAGCGCCGAGTTGACCGCCCGTCCAATTGACTCCATGTTGTCTTCAATGCGTAACAGGAAGCAGGAAACCAGCTCGCCGCGTTGCTGTTTACCGCAGTTTAAAAAGGTTGGCGTGGCGGGTTGAAAACGCCCGGAGAGCATTTCATCGGTCAGTTGCAGAGCGAGCGCTTCATCGCCCTGCGCCAGCGTGAGCGCCACCATCGTTACGCGATCCTCAAAGTCTTCGAGATAGCGCTTCCCGTCGAACGTTTTCAGCGTATAGCTGGTGTAGAACTTCCATGCCCCGAGGAACGTCTGGAAACGGAATCCGCTGGCGTGGGCGTGGGCGAATAGCTTCAGCACAAACGCGCGATCGTAGCGGGCTAACACGCTGGCATCGTAATAGCCTTCATCCACCAACGTGTCCAGACGCGCCTGCTGGCTGGCAAACGCCACCGAGTTGGGGCGGACGTGGGCGGTAAAGAATGCCTCCACCGCCTGATGGTCTTTGTCGAACTGAATGCGCCCGGCCTTATCGTACAGATTCAGCATGGCGTTCAGGGCGTGATAATCCAGCGTCTGCTGTATTACACGTTCTGCGGTTGTCGTTGCCAAAATTCGCTCACTCCTTTTTGCACGTTGTCGATATCGCTTTGGGTGCCCATCAGCTCAAAGCGATAGAGCCACGGCACGCCGCATTTTTGTGAGATGACATCACCCGCGCGACCGTAGGCGTCTCCGAAATTGCGATTGCCGGAGGCGATCACTCCACGGATTAACGCCCGGTTGTGCGTATCATTTAAAAAGCGGATCACCTGTCTCGGGACCGCGCCAGCTGTACCGCCGCCACCGTAGGAGGGCACGATTAAAATGTAAGGTTCGTCTACCCGGATCCGCTCGCGTTCGTTAAGCGGAATGCGGATGGCAGGCAGCCCCAGACGCTGCATGAAGCGGTGCGTATTTTCGGAGCTGCTGGAAAAGTAGACGAGCTGACTCATGCGCTGGCCACTTGAGGAGCCGGGCGCAGACGGTTGATCATGTCCGGGCGAAATCCTGACCAACTGGTTTCCCCTGCGACCACGACCGGTAACTGACGAAAGCCTTGATCGCGCAGGCGATCAGCCATATCGGGGTGTAAATCGACGTTTACCATCTCAAAGTCAAACCCGCGGCTTTCCATCGCCCGCTTAGTGGCGTGGCATTGAACACAGTTGTTACGAGTGTAAATAACAATGCGCATGATTCGTATTTCCATCTAAAAGTAAAAGAATGACGCGATAGAGGGCGTCAGGTTGTGTGTGTCTTGATAGAGGAGATACTAGATGTAGTTTTAAAAAGATTCAACCATACAAGATATGGTAATTTTAGATTGATGAGGGCATGGGTGATTAGCCTGACGGAGGAAGTGATAGGAACTATGGCAGGTTGCCGGATGGCGTTTATGTCGCCATCCGGCAGCGCAGAATCACATGCGCATCCCTACCGCCAGACGGTTAAAGCAGTTCATCAGGCTAATAGCAAACGTCAGATCGCTAATCTCTTTCGCGCTAAAATGGTCGAGCAGCGGCAGATAAACGTCATCTTCGGCATGGGTGCTGGCTATATGGGTGACGGATTCGGCCCACGCCAGCGCCGCACGCTCCTGCTCGCTGAAGTGATGACTCACCCGCCAGCCTGCCAGCGCGTCCAGTTTGGCCTGCGCAACACCGGATTTGCGCAGCGCCTTACTGTGCATTTCCAGGCAAAAGGCGCAGCCGTTGATTTGCGAGACTCGCAGGTAAATCAGTTCCGTCAGCGTAGGTTCCAGCGCGCAGTTTTCCAGCGCTTTGCTGGCCTGAACCAAAGCGTTATAGATTTCAGGACTGAGTTCATAATAGGGCTGGCGTAACATTGTCATGGTATTTCTCCTCGTTTGGATGACCCGCAATGTAGCACTATAATGGACTGCTACAGAGAGCCATATTGTTGCCAAAAAAGCAGACCATAAATGCCACGCTATCAGCAAATCGCCCGTCAGTTAAAAAACGCCATTGAGAAAGGTGAACTAAAGCCAGGCACAAGATTGCCCTCCAGTCGGACCTGGGCCCAGGAGCTGGGGGTATCACGTTCGACGGTGGAAAATGCCTATGCAGATCTGGTGGCGCAGGGCTGGCTCGCGCGACGCGGGCAGGCAGGAACATTTGTCAGTGAGCAACTGCGACCGGAAAACGCACCTGTGTCTCCCGCTATCTTCGCCGGAGAAAACCCCAGGCCGCAGCCTTTTCAGATGGGATTACCCGCACTCGATCTCTTCCCGCGGGACGTCTGGGCGCGGGTGATGGGGCGGCGTTTACGCACCCAAACGCGTTTTGACCTGGCCGTGGGCGATGTTTGCGGCGAACGGGTGTTACGTCAGGCGATTGTCGATTACCTGCGCGTCTCACGCAGTATTGAGTGCCAGCCGGAGCAGATTTTTATTACTTCAGGCTACGCGGCATCAATGACGTTAATCCTGCGCGCTCTGTCTCAACCCGGTGAGGGGATGTGGGTCGAAGATCCTGGCTTTCCGTTGATTCACCCTGTGGTGGCTCAGGAGCGCATTGAGCTGATGCCGGTGGCAGTTGATGCCGATGGCCTGGATGTCTGCGCTGGGATCCGTGACTACCCGCAGGCGCGTTTTGTGCTGCTCACACCCGCACACCAAAGTCCGCTGGGCGTCGCCCTGTCATTAGACCGTCGCCACCAACTGCTTGAATGGGCGACTCGGGCACAGGCGTGGATCATTGAAGATGATTACGACAGTGAATTTCGCTATCACGGTAAACCGTTGCCGCCGCTAAAAAGTCTGGATGCGCCCCAGCGGGTGATTTATGCCGGAACGTTCAGCAAATCGATGTTTCCGGCTTTGCGCACGGCATGGCTGGTGGTACCCCTGACTCAGGTCGAACATTTTCGTCAGCAGGCGGCGCTAACGGCCTGTAGCGTTCCGGTTTTATGGCAGCAAACGCTGGCGGATTTTATGCAAGATGGCCACTTCTGGCGGCACTTAAAACGTATGCGCCAGAATTATGCCCTGCGACGTCAATGGATGGAAAACGCGCTGAGCGAACAAGGATTTAACGTCATTCCTCAGGAAGGAGGGATTCAGCTGGTGATAACTGTCGACGGAGATGATGTTGCGCTAGTGCGCAAAGCGAATCAGGCCGGGCTGGCGGTTCAGGCGTTAAGCCGCTGGCGAATAACTTCAGCAGGAAAGGGGGGAATATTGCTGTCGTTTACCAACATCAGCTCGGTGGAAATGGCGCAGCAGGCGGCGTATCAACTGCGGATGGCGCTGACATAATTCTGCGCGGTTCTTAAGATATTCGTCCCACCATCGCCACTCGTTTATGGACTTTTCTGAAAGCGTTGCTAATGCTGAATCAGGTAAGGTAAGCCCGCAGTAAAAAAGATAACGAGGAAAATATATGTATTTACGACCTGATGAGGTGGCGCGCGTACTTGAAAAAGTGGGCTTTACCGTCGATGTAGTGACGCAAAAAACGTACGGCTATCGTCGTGGCGAAAATTATGTGTACGTTAACCGTGAAGCACGTATGGGACGTACCGCATTAGTTATCCATCCCACGCTAAAAGAGCGCAGCTCTTCGCTGGCGGAACCTGCGACGGATATTAAAACCTGCGATCACTACCAGCAATTCCCGCTATATTTAGCCGGAGAGACTCACGAACATTATGGTATTCCGCACGGCTTCAGTTCGCGAATTGCGCTTGAGCGTTATCTGAGTGGGTTGTTTGGCGACGTTAGTTCAAACTAATAATGCGACTGGCAGGGCCAGTCGCGAAGAGATCTGTCAGGCTTTAGCCTGGTGATAGCTGCTGACCTTAAACAGGCGGCGGCAATAATCAAGAAAGTAGCCATAGACCGCGCCCATCAGCATTGATACCACGATGTTCGAACTTACTGCAGCCGTAATCTGGTGCCAGTCGGCGCCAACCGTCAAAAGAATAATCACATACACTGGTGACTGGAAGGTGACATAAGCCAGCACGTCCGCCAGGTTTTTCCCCCATCCTGCTTGCGTGGCTTTACGCGCCGCGCGCATAAACAAATCGCGATACATGCCGTATGGCCACGCGATCAGGATGTTGACGGGGATAGCCACCAGTCTGGAGTACAGAGACTGTTCGAAGCTCATTCCTGAAAGGAATATTTCGATCAACATGTTCACGACAGAACAATAAACAACCATCGCGAACGTGTCTGCTACTGCATGACGCAAGCGTGACTGCGGAGAGAACATGTTAATGCTCCTTGTAAAAAGGGAAAAAAAGGTTTTGAATACCTTCTTGCTAGTGATTTGTCTTGCTGCTTTCGCGTTCGAATAGGATATCTGCCTGGATAATAACTAGCAACTAGCTTAAAATTTTTATTTATTACCTTTTTGTCGATAAAATGCTCTGCAATGGTTTGTTTTTTGTTCGTTTTGGTATTTTCGTTGCTGATTTAATTAAAGGCATTTTAGATCAATGGGTTATGGAAATTTGTTTTTCTGAATTTTTTGCGCTCCTTTTCTCAATGTTGACTAATGTGCAATATGTATACGCACCGGCTCCGCGCGATGTTGTGGCCTGTTTTTCGAGTGATACCCTGAGACTCCTTGCAAGTATATTTATAGCGACTAGCAGAGGAATAGAATATATCGCATAGGCGATATCAAAATGGATGCGATAAATACACGAATTAGCTTTTTTGATTAGTAATATGCGAATAAATTAGACTGGAAATATAATAAGCAGTTGCATACAATATTTAGGGTAATACCGTTTTTATGTTTTACGTTAAAGAGGTTTTGTTAATATGAGTTCAATGTTAAAAAACTTAAATAATATCCGCTCGCTGCGTGCAATGGCTCGTGAATTTTCCGTTGATGTGCTGGAAGATATGCTTGAAAAATTTAGGGTAGTGACCAAAGAACGCCGTGATGAAGAAGAACAACTACAGCGCCAACGTGCAGAACAGCAGGAAAAAATTAATACTTTGCTGGCGATGATGCAGGCAGACGGGATCAATCCGGAAGAGCTGCTGAGCATGACGCCTGCGACGGCACGTTCAGTTAAAAAACGTCAGCCGCGCCCGGCGAAATATCGTTTTACCGATCTCAATGGTGAAACAAAAACATGGACCGGACAGGGTCGCACACCGAAGCCAATTGCCCAGGCACTGGCTGCCGGTAAATCTCTTGATGACTTTTTGATCTGATTATTAATGCGGTGAGGGCGACCTCACCGCTTATTTTCAGCAAACGCCAAAATCACCCTCTTCGGTATATCGCGTCACGTCAGCTGCTTTCAGCGTGAATTTTTCGCCGCTTTCATTACTGGCGTGTACCGCCACAATGTGATCGCCATTGACTTCGACAACTTTCAGTTTAGGTCCACCCATGCGTGGTTGAACCAGATCGCCAGGTTTAAACATATTGCTCTCCTTTATTTATCGCAGAACTCACCATAGATCACGTCAATCAGCGGGTACAGTGCAGTTTCAATGATTACCGCTTAATGAGTACGTCGGTTCCAGGGCATGATATCCAGCAATCGCGCCATGCCGCAAAAGCCGGTCACGCCAGCGAGTATTAGCCCGGCGCCCACAAAACCGCTCAGCAGGAAGAAGGCGCTGCTAACGGTGTAGCCCAGAATGACGCCGAGTAAGGCAAGGCTGCCGGCGGCTATCTGCACCTGGCGCATCAGCGGTAACGGTTGTGAACGATCTTTTGCCACCGGAAAACCTGCGGCTTTCCAGCCGTCAATGCCACCTTCCAACAACCAGACCTGCGCAGGCGCGGCAATAGCGTTCAGTTTTGTCGCCGCGTTTTGTGTACGTTTGCCTGACTGGCAGTGAAAAATCACCTGTCCGGCGCGTAAATTCGCAGGCAGCGATCCCTGCTCTAGCGTAGGTAATGGCGCCAGATGCGCCTCCGGAATATGCTCGTACAGATACTCGTCAGCATCGCGGATATCAATCAGTTTTGCGCCTTGTGCGACCAGCGTCTGCGCCTCGCGCGGGGAAATCGTCCCAATGGTCATGATGGCTCCTTATGGGCAATACAGTGTTTTTAATGTGGCGATCAGTGAATTCACGGCCGCATTTTTGATGGAGTACAGGATGCGCTGGGCATCGCGTTGGCTGTCTATCAGGCCCTCTTCGCGCATACGCGCCAGATGCTGCGAAGTGGCGGAAGGACTCAGGCCGGTAACACGGGCTAATTCGCCCGCGCTGGTACCGGGTGAGCCGCAGAGCATGCACAAAATCAGCAACCTTTTCGGGTTACTCATCGCTTTTAGCAGGGCGGCAGCCTGCTCAGCGCTGGCCTGGAGTTGTTCAAGTTCAGTCATATGTATTTAAGTATATTCTAAATTAAGCTTATTCTAAAATAAACGGTCAACGTACGCCAGCGTAAAGAGCGTAAAGGAGGGTAAAACAGCAGGGGAAGGCTGGCAGAGTTAGGTACACTGACTATGCTTAGAGATAAAATCTCTTTTTAAACAATGAGTAACTTTTTGCTTGTATGGAGTGTGTATGGGTTTCTGGAGAATCGTTTTTACTATTATTCTGCCCCCGCTTGGCGTGCTGCTGGGGAAGGGGTTCGGCTGGGCATTTATCCTCAATATTGTTCTGACGCTGCTGGGCTACATCCCGGGTCTGATCCACGCCTTCTGGATACAAACGCGTAACTAATTACCTTTCTACTACGGCGCTTTGGCGCCGTTTTCTTTGCGCTCCTTACTCCTCTGCTACACTTCCTGGTGTTGATTGTTAACTACTGAGGTGGATATGGGACTCTTTAATTTTGTAAAAGATGCGGGTGAAAAACTGTGGGATGCGGTTACTGGCAACCATGACACTGCCGATCTGGCAAAAAAGGTACAGGAACACCTGAACAAAACGGGCATCCCGGATGCGGATAAAGTGAACGTCCAAATTAACGAAGGTAAAGCCACCGTTTCTGGCGATGGATTAAGTCAGGAAGCGAAAGAAAAAATCCTGATTGCGATTGGTAATATCTCTGGTATTGCCAGCGTCGACGATCAGGTAAAAACTTCTGCGCCGGCGAGTGAAAGCCAGTTTTATACCGTAAAATCAGGGGATACCCTGAGCGCTATTGCCAAACAGGTATACGGTAACGCCAACCTGTATAACCAGATATTTGAAGCGAATAAACCGATGCTGAAAAGCCCGGATAAAATTTATCCAGGGCAGGTTTTGCGTATTCCAGAACAATAAGAAAGTTAAGGCTTATTGCGTCAGCAATTTACCGGACATCGCTTGTTGAATAATCGGAATGGGCGTCAGCAGGTGCTGGCGCATTAATTCGCTGGCACGTGCAGCATCGCGTGCCAGAATTGCTTCGGTCAGCGTTTGGTGCTGATCGTGTTTATCTTCCAACATCTCCACCGACAGCACCGTTTTTCGCAGCCAGATAAACCGGTAGCGCGCCGCCAAATCGAATAGCCGTTCGCGCATTTGCAGCAGATACTGTGAACCGCAGCCAGCGACAATTGCCGAGTGAAAAGCCTGATGGCGCTGATCCCACTCGTCGAGCATCTGTTCACTGGCGTCAACGGCTTCAAGCTTGCCGAGCATATGCGCCCGCGCCAGAATTTCAGCTTCCCAGGCGTCGCCGCCGCGTTCAATGGCCAGCGCGACCAGCATGGCTTCCATATTGGCGCGGGCATCGAAAATATCGAGTAACTCCTGTTCGGACATTGGGGCGACACGATACCCTTTCTGATTGACCACCGTGACCAGCCGCTCGGCAACCAACTGCGAAAGCGCTTCGCGTAACGGTCCCACGCCAAGCTCATAGCGTGAGGTCAGCAGGCTCATACGCAGTTTTTCATCAGGCTGATACACACCGCGGATGATGTCGTTTTTCAGCCAGCGGTATCCATCAATGGCCGTCGGTTGGGGAATGGCGGTCATGGTCTTACTCCTGAACGGTTTTCCCGGCCTGCGCCGGGAAAAGGTTTAATGCGTATTTTGCAACGGTGCTTTTTGCCACGATAGCAGTTTTTTCCAGCGTGACATAATAGGCACGGTGCAAATAATTCCTATGGCTAACAACCCGGTAGAGATAACTTCCAGTTGTTGAGCCGGGCGAAAGAGCATCACCACCAGCACAAAGATAATAAAGGCGATTACCAGCCAGGTAAGCCACGGATAGAGCCACATTTTCAGTTTAATTTCACCGCCTCGCGCCAGCAGGATTTTGCGCATCCGCAGTTGGGAAATTGCAATCACCAAATAAACCAGCAGGGCGATGGCACCGGAGCTGTCGATCAGGAATTTGAACACCTTGGCCGGGGCGTAATAGTTGACCACCACGGTGAGGAACGCGGCACCCGTAGACAGCAACACCGCCACATAAGGCGTTTTACTCCGGTTCGTTTTACCCATAAAGGCGGGAGCATCGCCACGACGGCTCAGGGAGTAAAGCATACGCGACGACGTATACAGCGCGGAGTTCAGACAACTGGTTACCGACAGCAATATGACACAGTCCATGATCAGCTTCGCGTGTGGGATATGCAGTAACTCCAGCACCGAGCGGTAAGAGCCCACCTCTTTCAGTCCCGGCATGTTCCACGGAATCAGCGCGACGACCACGAAAATAGAGCACAGATAGAAGATGGAGATACGCCAGATAACCGAGTTGGTGGCGCGGACGATGTGCTTATCCGGGGTGTCGGACTCGGCGGCGGCGATGGTAACAATCTCTGCGCCCATAAAGGAGAACATGGTGATTAGCATCGCGCTGATCACCGCGCCAAAGCCGTTGGGCATGAAGCCGCCCTGATCCCACAGGCGCGAAACTCCGCTGACCTCGGCATAGGGATAGAAACCGCTAATCGCCACCGCGCCGAGAGTGATAAACGCCAGAATGGCAATCACTTTGCACAGCGCCAGCCAGAACTCGAACTCACCGTAATTTTTGACGCTCAGCAAATTACTGCCGGTTAATGCCAACGTGATAACCAGAGAAAACAGCCAGATAGGAATGCCTGGAACCCAGGAGTGCAGAATGATGGCGGCGATATTCGCTTCCAGCGGGATAACCAACACCCAGAACCACCAGTACAGCCAGCCGATGGTATAACCCGCCCACGGCCCGATGGCCTTATCGGCGTAGGTGGAAAAGGAACCGGTATCCGGGGTGGCAACGGCCATTTCGGCCAGCATGCGCATAATCATCACCACCAGCAATCCGGCGAACAGATAGGCCAGTAATACTGCGGGACCGGCTTCTGCAATCGCCACGCTTGAACCCACAAACAAACTTGCGCCGATAACCCCGGCAATAGACAGCATGGTGACGTGGCGTGATTTCAGCCCGCCCCCTAAATCATGTGATTGTGACACTTGCCCCATCTTTTAAACCTCTCGAAAGTATTTCACTTGGGAGAGCACCCCGGCATTCCCGCGCCGGGGCACGCGTATTATTGTTATTGACCCTGTCTGCCGGATGGCGGCTCCGCCTTATCCGGCCTGTGGATTGCGTTTTTTATTGGTCGAATGCGGTGTTAACCCTGCTTCGCTTCGGCAAAACACTGAGCGATAATGTCCAGCCCCTGGCGGATTTGGGCATCTTCAATGGTCAGTGGGACAAGAATGCGCAGTATGTTGTAGTAAGGTCCGCAGGAGAGCAGGATCAGCCCTTTATCGCGCGCACGCGCGACGATTTCCGCGGTCAGTTTGGCGTTTGGTTTCGTGTGATCGCCGTCTTCAAACAGTTCGATTGCGATCATCGCTCCCAGCCCACGTACATCGCCAATCTCGCGGTGGGTTTCCGCGATAGCCAGCAGGCCTTCGCGCAGGGTTTGCCCCAGCTCGTTGGCTTTTTGCAGCAGATTTTCCTGTTCGAAAATATTCAGTACCGCCAGTGCGGCGGCACAGGCAATCGGGTTACCGGCATAGGTACCGCCCAGACCGCCCGGTGGGATTGCGTCCATGACTTCGGCGCGTCCGGTCACTCCCGCCAGCGGGAAGCCACCGGCGATAGATTTGGCGAAGGTGGTGAGATCGGGCGCAACGCCCATCTGCTCCATAGCGAACAGCGTACCGGTACGGCCCGCGCCGCTCTGTACTTCATCGGCAATCAGCATGATGCCGTGCTCGTCACAAATGGCGCGCAGACGTTGCATAAAAGCAGGAGAGGCGGCGTAAAAACCACCTTCGCCCTGGACGGGCTCAATCACGATGGCGGCAACGTCTTCCGGAGCGGCATCATTTTTGAAGATACGGTGAATGCTGGCGATAGCATCGTCTTCACTGATGCCGTGCAGCGGGCAAGGATAAAGCGCACGATACACGTGGCCCGGCATCAGTCCCATTCCTGCAGAGTACGGATTTACTTTCCCGGTCAGCGACAGGGTGTAGTGGGTTCGACCGTGGTAAGCGCCGCTGAAGGCGATAGTGCCGGTTCGTTTGGTGGCGGCGCGGGCGATTTTCACCGCGTTTTCTACCGCTTCGGAGCCGGTTGTCACCAGCAGGGTTTTTTTGGCGAAATCGCCCGGTACTTTCTTATTCATGATTTCGCACAGCTCCAGGTACGGCTCATAGGCCAGCACCTGGAAACAGGTATGGGACAGCTTTTTCAACTGTGCTTCTACCGCAGAGACGATCTGCGGGTGCAGGTGGCCGGTGTTCAGCACCGCAATACCGCCAGCAAAATCGAGGAATTCACGGCCTTCAACGTCCCAGACTCGACAATTTTCTGCACGCTCGGCAAAAATAGGGTGGATTTGTCCTACGCCACGGGGAACGGCGTTGCTGCGACGTTGCATAAGTTCTTTGTTGGTGCTCATCAGGTGTTCTCCAGTATTTATTTTATTAAAGGCCGATGCACATATATTTGATTTCTAAGTAGTCTTCGATGCCGTATTTCGATCCTTCACGGCCAAGACCGGAGGCTTTGATTCCCCCAAACGGGGCGACTTCGTTGGAGATAATGCCGGTGTTAATCCCGACAATGCCGTATTCCAGCGCTTCGCCAACGCGAAAGACGCGGCTCAAATCACGGGCGTAGAAATAGGCGGCCAGACCAAACTCGGTGTCATTGGCCTGAGCGATGACGTCAGCCTCGTCCTTAAACCGGAACAGCGGAGCCAACGGGCCGAACGTCTCTTCTTTGGCGACCTTCGCGTTGTCAGGCACATCCACCAAAATGGTGGGCTGGAAGAAGTTGCCGCCGAGTGCGTGAGGTTTGCCACCCGCGATAATGCGCGCGCCTTTATCCAGAGCATCGGCGATGTGTTCCTGCACTTTGGCTACCGCTTTCTCGTCGATCAGCGGCCCGGTGGTGACGTTAGGCTGCAGACCATCACCGAGGTGCAGTTTGCTCACTGCCTGCTGGAGTTTTTCGGCAAAACGGTCATACACGCCGTCCTGCACGTACAGGCGGTTGGCGCAGACACAGGTTTGGCCAGCGTTACGGAACTTCGATGCCAGTGCGCCTTCCACGGCTTTATCGAGATCGGCATCGTCAAAGACGATAAACGGCGCATTGCCGCCCAGCTCCAGCGACACTTTTTTGATGTCTTTGGCGCACTGCTGCATTAACTGACGGCCAATTTCGGTTGAGCCGGTAAATGACAGCTTGCGTACCAGCGGGTTGCCGGTCAGCTCGTTGCCGACCGCGCTCGCTGAACCGGTCACCACGCTGAAAACGCCTGCCGGGATCCCGGCGCGATTGGCAAGCTCTGCCAGCGCCAGTGCGGAGTAGGGGGTCTGGCTGGCCGGTTTAAGCACCATTGTGCAACCAGCCGCCAGCGCCGGACCGGCTTTGCGGGTAATCATCGCCGCGGGGAAGTTCCACGGCGTAATCGCGGCGGTAACGCCGATCGGCTGTTTGATGACGATTAGGCGTTTGTCGGCCTGGTGGCCGGGGATCGTATCGCCATAGATACGTTTGCCCTCTTCGGCAAACCACTCAATAAAGGAAGCGGCATAGGTGATTTCACCTTTGGCTTCTGCCAGCGGTTTACCCTGTTCCAGGGTCATCAGACGGGCGAGATCGTCCTGATGCTCAATCATCAGGTTGAACCAGCGGCGCAGGATGTTGGCCCGCTCTTTGGCGGTCAGCGCACGCCAGGCGGGCAGAGCGCGGTTAGCGGCGTTAATCGCTTCGCGGGTTTCATCCGCCCCCATTTTCGGTACGCTACCTAATTGCTGACCGCTGGCGGGGTTGGTCACCGCGATGGTCTCGCCGCTGTTGGCGTCACGCCAGTTGCCGTCGATCAGTGCCTGCTGGCGAAATAAGGTTGGATCGTTAAGTTGCATAATTGCGTCCTGTCTAAATCGTTTTAACGGGTGAATGCGGCGTGTAATGTTTCCACGCTACGTGCCGCACGCAGCGTGCGTCCGGGATTACTCTGGTTCTCCAGCAGCGCATGAACTTTGCTGACAATATGCGCGCCGATAGGGATCGCCGACGTTGCTGCCGGAGAAGGCGCGTTACAGGTGTGAATTGAGCGTGGCGTGGTGACAAACAGGAAATCGTCGATTAGCTTGCCGTCCGGCGACACAGCCTGTGCCCGCACGCCTGCAGGCCAGGGCTGCAGATCCTTGAGCGTCAGACTCGGGCAGTACTTTTGTACCAGCCGCAGATAACCGCTTTTGCACAGCGAATTCTTCATTTCGCCAAGTCCTGAGCGCAGGTTGTTTTGCAGCACGCGACGAATGCCGGAAGAGCTGAGGATCTCCAGCGTATCGCTGAGCGAGAAGTCGCGTTTACGGTAGCCTTCACGTTTAAATGCCAGTACCGCGTTGGGGCCCACGGTGACGCTGCCGTCAATCATCCGGGTCAGATGAACGCCGAGAAACGGCATCGCCGGGTCGGGGATGGGGTAGATCAGATGGTTGACTATCTGGTTATGTTCTGACGCCAGACGGAAATATTCGCCACGGAACGGACAAATGATAAAGCCGGGTTCAACGCCGAGCATTTTCACTAGTCGGTCCGCCATCAGGCCAGAGCAGCTAATCAGCGTCGCTCCCTCAAATTCCTGACCCTGACGGGTATGTACGACAACGCCCGTAGCGTGCTCTTTTAGCACGCTGACCTCAGCGTTGTAGATAATCTCACCGCCTTTGGCCTGAAATATCTTCGCCATCGCGGCGGTGACTTCGCGGTAGCTGACGATCCCGCTCGACGGAACAAAAATACCGCCCAGCCCGGTGATGTTGGGTTCACGCTCGCGAAGCTCCTGCGCATTCAGCCATTCGCGCTCAAGGCCGTTAGCGGCGGTGCGATCCCACAGCGCGCGCATGCGCTCCATTTCCAGTTCGGAGGTGGCAACCAGCATTTTTCCGCAGACGTCGTAGCGGATGCCGTTTTGATCGCAAAAGGCTTTTGTGGCGCGATTTCCGGCCAGGCAAAACTGCGCCTTCAGGCTGCCGGGGGTGTAATAGACCCCGGCATGAATTACGCCGCTGTTGTGGCCCGTCTGGTGACAGGCCGAGCCGGACTCTTTTTCCAGCAGCGCGATTCTGGCGTCCGGATAGACATCAATCAGCTGCATGGCGGTCGACATGCCGATAATGCCGCCGCCAATAATCACAAAATCATACATCCGCTTTATTCCTTCGCGCTTACTGATGGGTCTGGTAGTGGTTTGTCGCGTAAGCGAAATAACCACGCTGGCGCATCAGTTCGCGGCGCAGGTCAGGATGCGAGGTGAAGCGATCGCGACCGTGCAACCAGAACAGGTTGTTGATTAGCAGGAATTTACCGACTGAAACCGGAACGGAAATAATGGCCTTGCTGGTTTCCAACGCATCGGACAAATCGCTCAGCCAGACGCCTTCTTCATAATCTTTTGGCTGGACGAACTGGTCGATGTAGCGCATCACCGGGCGGCCCTGCTGGTCAACGTCAAACACCGGATGGAACACTTCCTGGCTGACGTTTTTGCTTGGCGGTGCGGCAAAGCGCATGGCGCGACGCGCCAGCGGGTGGGTAAAGTACTGATCCAGATGTTCCCAGTCGTCGAGGTGCAGCAGCAGCGAGTTACCGCCGGTCATGTTCTGCTCGTCAATCTTCATCATCAGCACATAGTCGGTGATTTCTTCGAGGTAGGTTCCGTCGTTATGCAGCTCCATTACACGGTGCGGCTGGCGCAGATAGCTGTCTGAGTTATCAACGTTTTTCACCACAAAACGGGCATAGTATTGACCGCTCATCGCATCAAAATTGGAGCGCCCGATAAGATGCGCTACCGCCGTCGCCAGCTTGACCATCTCTTCAGCCTGTGCCACATCATCTACGCCAACAGCGTTGATCAGCAGTGCGCCTTCGGCACGATCGAGCAACGTTTTCAGCAGCAAAGGCTGCAACTGATTGCCGCACAGGTCGTCGAGGATCTTGCCCACTTTGAAGCGCAGGAAGGATTTGTATTCCAGTGCCTGCACTGGCCACTGCGCTACGGCTTTCAGAAATTGCTCAGTGGTCTCAGCGGAAAAAGTCAGCTCCAGCAAGCGTGGGGACTGGGCTGATGGTTTCAACGTGAAACCGCTGTAGTGCTGGGCTGGATCATCAGCGTTCGGTTTTACGGCAGTCAGTGCGTTCATCAAATCGTTCCTCTCAGTAGATTGTCAGGGAGATATGGCGCAGCTCGTTTCGTAGCCATAAATTAAAAATATCTACATTTTTGAAAAACGCGCACAGAATGGGCTTGTTTGTTTATTATTTGTGATCAAAAACAACAATTATTTAACATTATAAAAAGTGAGGTTAAGTGCGGGGATGAGAAGGGGGGACAGGTAATATTATTTTAAAACAAAGAGTTAATTATTCTGCCGCTGAGGGTAACTCAACGGCAGCAGCAAAGTCAGTAACCGACTTTATAAATGCGCCCGGTTTGGATGCCTTCCACGCTGCGGCGATAGGCGTTGGCAACGGTAGCGGCGGGGACGCTTTCAAAGCCAGGGAAGAAACCATCGTATGCTTCGGCGGATTCACTGAGTACGGTTGGGCTTATCAGGTTAATGCGCTGGCCACGACCTAGCTCACAGGCAGCAGCGCGCACAAATCCTTCCAGCCCGGCATTGATCGTTGCCGCATTCGCCCCTTGTGCGATGGGTTCATGGGCGATAATGCCGCTAATTAGCGTAATCGAGCCGCCATCATTGAGGAAATGTTGCCCGGTTAATGCCAGACGTATCTGGCCTAACAGCTTATCCTGTAATCCCTGATTAAAGTCCTCGTCGGTCATTGTCGACAGCGGGCCAAAGAACAGGTTGCCGGTGGCGGAAACGATCGCATCTACCCGACCGACTTTTTCAAACAATGCCTCGACACTCGCCTGCGAGGTGATATCGACCTGGTAATCTCCCTGCGTGCGACCTACGCGGATTACCTCATGTTTACGGCTTAACGTTTCTGTGACTGCGCGCCCCACTGTACCGCTGGCACCAATAATGACGATTTTCATAACCACCTCCAGAATAGTGTGAGCCACTATTCTTTAATGAAAATGAAATCGGATAAACTGGCTATAAGTTAGATGATTACTAACCAGAGGTTTGTAATATGGATAAGCTGCGCGGCATGGAAACGTTTATCGCCGTGGTGGAGAGCGGAAGCTTTACCTCCGCGGCAACAAGACTCGAGATGTCTGCGGTGATGGTGGGAAAATATATCACCCAACTGGAAGCACAGCTCGGCACGCGTCTGCTGGAGCGCAATACTCGCCGCCAGAGCCTGACCGATGCCGGGCGTGTCTATTTTGAAGAAGCCCGCCGCGTGCTGGAGCAGGTGTCGATAGCTGAGCGTTCGGTAGAGCGTCTGCGGCTGGCCCCTGCGGGGACGCTGCGCATTAGCGCGCCTACTTCTTTTGGCGCTTGCGTTATCTCGCCGCTGGCCGCTGCGTTTTTACAGGCCTGGCCAGAGGTGCGCATTGAGCTGGATCTGACCAACCGGATGGTTGATCTGGTGAATGAAGGCGTCGACCTGGCGATCCGTATTGGCGATATCCATCAGACTGATGTGGTGGCGAAATACCTGTGTCCTTACCGTATGGCGATCTGTGCATCAAAGGATTATCTTGCCCGTCATGGCACGCCCCTTACGCCAGCGGATCTGGTGGATCATCTGTGCCTGTCCCATACCGTGTGGACGGCTCGCAACGAATGGATACTGCCTGGCGTGACGGGCGAAGTCAGATGGAAGCGCGATGCGATCCTGCGCTGTAACGATGGTCATGGCCTGCGTATGGCGGCGGTAGCGGGGGCCGGACTGTTATTGCAACCGGAGGTGCTGCTGGCGCAAGAGTTGGCTACCGGGAAACTGATTCGGATACTGGAAAAGTTTACGCCGCAGCCGCGGCCGATTCATCTACTGTGGCGACAAGATTTGCGTCCGCTGCCCAAGCTGACGCGGTTTGTTGAGCACGTACTCAGTGCCGTTCAGGAATTAAGATGAAAATGCCGGATAAGGCGCGTCAGCGCCGCTATCCGGCATATTATTAGCTGATATCCACCTGCGGTTTGCTGTTACGTTTACGAATCAGGCGTAGTACTGGCGGGACCACGATAACCAGTACCGCCATCACCAGCAACACTTTCGCCACGCCGCTGGCCCACAGAATATCCATATTACCGTTACTGATAGACAGCGCCCGACGCAGGTTCTGCTCCAGCATTTCCCCGAGAACGAAGCCTAAAATCAACGGCGACATCGGGAAGTGCATTTTGCGCAATATGTAGCCCAGCACGCCGAGGGCAACCATCAGCACCAGATCGAAAGTGGTGCTGTGGACGGCATACACGCCCACCGCGGAGACTGCCGCGATAGCCGGTACCAAAAACCACAAGGGGATGGTCAGCATACGGGTAAACAGGCCGATCAACGGGATGTTCATCACCAGCAGCATCACGTTAGCAATCAGCAGCGCCGCAATCAGCCCCCAGACGATGTCCGGCTGTTCGGTGAACATGGCCGGACCCGGTGTGATATTGTACAGCGTCAGCGCGCCCATCATCACCGCCGTGGTGCCGGAGCCCGGTACGCCGAGCGTCAGCATCGGGATAAAGGAGCCACAGGCCGAGGCGTTGTTGGCGGCTTCGGGGGCCGCCACGCCGCGTATATCCCCTTTGCCGAAGCTGTCGCTATTGCCGCTGAGCTTTTTCTCGGTCATGTAGGTGATAGCGCTGGCAATGGTTGCGCCCGCGCCGGGCAGGACGCCGACGAAAAAGCCAATCACCGATGAACGCAGGGTTGCGCCAACGCACTGCGCACCTTCTTTGGCGTTAAATAACATGCGGCCCGTTTTACGCACCAGCGTCTGGCCACTGCTGGTATGTTCCAGCATTAACAGTATTTCAGAGACTGAGAACAGCCCAATCACTACCACGATAAACTGCACACCGTCGGAGAGATGAACGCTGTCAAAGGTAAAGCGATAAACCCCGGTATTGGCGTCTACGCCGACGGTCGCAAGGCCGAGACCGATAAGCGCTGCCAGAAATGATTTCAGCGGGTTTTGCGCCATCATGCTGCCGAGGCAGGCAATGGCGAAAACCATTAAGGCAAAGTATTCCGCCGGACCGAAGGCCAGCGACCATTGGGCTAACGCCGGGGCAAACAGAATGATGCCGCCGATAGCGATAAGCGAACCAATGAAAGAGCTGACCGCCGAGATAGAGAGCGCAACGCCGCCGCGGCCTTGCTGCGCCATCGGGTAGCCATCCAGCGCGGTCATAATCGCCGCCGCATCGCCGGGAACATTCAGCAAGATGGAGGAGATACGTCCGCCGTATTCACAACCTATGTAGACCGTAGCCAGCAGGATCAGCGCAGATTCTGCTGGCAGATGCAAAGCGAAGGCCAGAGGCAGCAGGATCGCCACGCCGTTAATGGGTCCAAGACCAGGCAACAGCCCGACAATGGTACCGACAAAACAGCCAATCAGGGCGATGACCAGGTTTTCCGGCGTCATGGCCACCGCGAAACCCTGAGAAAGATAAATCCAGGTATCCATCGTTTCTCCGTTAACCCAGCCAGGCGCCGAGTGGTAAGGTGACGTCAAGCAGTCGGTCAAAGGCATACCACAGCAGAATGCCGAGTACCGCGCCGGAAATCCCCGCAGCCGGAATGGTTGCGCCGAACAGCATGCCAATCACCACGGTGAGAATGGCGGTGGCGATGGGAAAACCGAGCCATTCGAAACCCCAGGCGTACATCAACAGAACAATCACCATCGTCAGCAGCTTTTGCAGCACGTGACGGCGGGGCCAACTGATGGTGTCGGGATGGCGCAACAGCAGCGCCACGGCGCATACCAGCATCAGGCTGATAATGCCAAGCGGAAAGGGACGCGGCCCAACCGGCTCATAGCTGTATTCGCTGGTGATTTGCCAGGCTACGAACAGCCCGGCTATACAGAGCAACAGCCAGATACCTGCAAAAATACGATCGCTCATCATCTTTGCCTCTGCGCTTATTTCGCCAGACCGAAGGCTTTCGCCTGCTCACGGTAATCCGTGACCTGCTTTTTCACGTATTCGTCGAGCTGCTTACCGCTCATGTTGAATTCAAACAGGCCGCGCAGATCGCGCTGCTTTTTAAACTCATCGGTCTGCTGGAGTTTGTTAAAGGCATCAACCCACCACTGATACTCGGCGTCGCTGACTTTTGGTCCAACGTAGAAGCCACGAATGATGGGCCACACGAGGTCGTAACCCTGCTCTTTGGCGGTTGGTACGTTAGCTAACTGGCCTGGCAGACGTTGATCAGAGAACACGGCGAGCACGCGGATTTTGTCGCCGCTAAGATAAGGCACCATCTCGCTGAGATCGCCGGAAACCACCTGGACGTGATTCCCCATCAGCGCGGTGACCGGTTCGCCGCCGCCCTCAAAGGCCACATAGCGCATCTTGTGTGGATCGACATTGGCTTTTTGCGCCAGCAGCGCCGACTTCATCCAGTCCTGACTACCGATAGAGGCGCCTGCGCCAATGACCACGCTGTTAGGATCTTTCTCCATTGCCGTCAGCAGATCTTTCAGCGTTTTCCATGGTGAGTCCTGGCGTACGGCAATCATGCCGTAGTCAGTGCCCACACTTGCCAGCCAGCGGACATCATCAACGCCGTAGCGACCAAACTTCCCTTGTGACAGGTTCAGCAGCGAGCCGCCGGAGAATGCCACTACGGTACCCGCTTCAGCCGGACGTTGCGCGACGATCGCGTTATAGGCCACGGCGCCAACGCCACCGGGCATGTAGGTTACGCGCATTGGTTTTTCGATAGCGCCGGTTTCCATCATGCTCACTTGAATCAACTTACAGGTGAGATCGAAACCACCGCCAGGTTTAGCAGGGGCGATACATTCTGTGCGCGATGGCGCTTGTTCCGCCAGAACAGAGGTACTCATCAGTAAAATGCTTGCAGTAAGGGTACGAAGTAACTGTTTTTTCATTGTTTATCCTCACGCCGGAAAACCGGATTTTCGGGTACGGAAGAAGATTTTTGTGATTATGTGAGCCGATGTGTAGCGGTTCGGTTGCATGATTGTTAAAACATTAACCTTTCAATTCCCTTTCAATGCGGCAGAAACTTTACAGGATGTGATATGCGTCTCTTATTAGCGGAAGATAACCGTGAGTTAGCTCACTGGCTGGAGAAAGCGCTGGTGCAAAACGGTTTTGCCGTCGACTGCGTTTTTGATGGCCTGGCGGCCGACCATCTTTTACATAGCGAAACGTACGCGCTGGCGGTGCTGGATATCAATATGCCGGGACTGGATGGTCTTGACGTCGTTCAGCGCCTGCGCAAACGCGGGCAGACGCTTCCTGTGCTGCTGCTGACGGCGCGCAGCGCGGTGGCCGATCGGGTGAAAGGATTGAACGTCGGGGCCGATGATTATCTGGCAAAACCGTTTGAAATCGAGGAACTGGATGCCCGGCTGAGGGCTTTGCTACGCCGCAGCGCGGGGCAGGTGCAGGGCATACAGCAACTGGGCGAACTGGCGTTTCACGATGAGGGCTATTTTCTGTTGCAGGGGCAGCCGCTGGCGCTCACGCCGCGCGAACAGGCATTGCTGACGGTGCTGATGTACCGTCGATTGCGACCGGTTTCGCGTCAGCAGTTGTTTGAACAGGTCTTCAGTCTAAACGATGAGGTCAGCCCCGAAAGCATTGAATTGTACATCCATCGTCTGCGTAAAAAGCTACAGGGAAGCGATGTGCGCATCGCCACGCTACGCGGGCTGGGCTATGTGCTGGAGCGTAGCGATGAAGTGGGTTAAACCCCAATCGTTGTACCTGCAACTGCTGATGTTTCTGGGTTTGCCGCTCATGTTGTTGTGGGGACTGTCGGCATTTAACAGCTATGTCAGCGCGCTACAGGCGGCGACGCAGGCGTATGACCGGACGCTGCTCTCGTCTGCCAGAACCGTCTCCGAGCGACTGGTGGTGCACAACAAACAGCTGGAAGTGAATGTGCCGTGGGTGGTGCTGGACAGCTTTGAGCTGAATATGAACGACAGGTTGTATTACAAGGTGGTCGATCCGGCGGGGAAGGTTATCTCAGGTTATGACGATTTACCTGCGATGCCGCCTGCGACATCGCGTACGCGGCTTTATCCGGCGCTGGCGTGGTTTTATCACACTGAATATCGCGGGGAGGCAATTCGCGTGGCGCGTCTGCTGCAGCCCGTCAACGAGGGCGGCATTATCGGCATGGCCGAGATTTATGTCGCCGAAACGCTGCAATCGCGACGTTACCTGGCGCGACAGCTGCTGTTTTCCTCGTGGGTTTCGCAAGGGCTGCTGGTGCTGCTCACGCTGGTGCTGGTCGGCTGGCTGCTGCGTCGGGTGTTACGCCCGATGCGCCAGCTGTCATCGCTGATGGTGCGTCGCGAGCCTGGGCTGTTGACGCCGCTGCCGGAGCTGCTGCCGTGGTCGGAAACCCGTCTGTTGATTGTGGCATTCAACCGTTATCTGGAACGACTTCGCGGCCTGATCTCTCGCCAGGAGCGCTTCAGCGCGGATGCTTCCCATCAGCTTAAAACGCCGCTGGCGGTGCTAAAAACTCAGGCGTCGGTGGCCCTCGCCAGCCAGCAGCCGCAGCAATGGTATGAGAGTCTGCAAGCCATGAGCTCCACGCTGGACAACACCATTCAACTGACGGAAAGGCTGTTACAGCTGTCGGCTGTGAAGCGCAAAGAGCAAGGAGAAAGGCACTTCTCGCCGGTTAATTTGTATGAGGTGGTGCAAAGCAGTTGTTTCACGCGACTGGCGCAGGCGCGCAGTAAAGGGATCGATCTGGGCTATGAAGGGGAACAGGATGTGGTGTGGATTGAGGGCGATGAAGTCCTGCTTGGCGAACTGTGCGGGAATCTGCTGGATAACGCACTGAAATATACGCCGCCGCATGGTGTGGTAACCGCCCGTCTGCTGCGAAAAGGAGAGGCGGTGGTGCTGGTGGTTGAAGATAGCGGGCCGGGTATCGATGAGCAGATGGTGCACCAGGCGCTGCTACCGTTTCATCGCCTTGATAACGTCGGTAATGTCCCTGGCGCCGGGATAGGCCTGGCGCTGGTCAACGACATTGCTCGTCTGCACCGCACGCACCCTCAGCTATCACGGAGTGAAACATTAGGCGGGTTAAGCGTACGACTGCGGTTTTTATGCCTGGTGCGAGACGCGCAGGACGATCAGCATCGTCCTGCGCCTGTTATTTAAAGGTCACCGTCGCATTGACAGGGATACTAAATGTGCCGGGTTGGGGAGGATTCTTCAGCCAGAACAGGGTTGCCATGAACTCTTTGCGTCGGCTGTCGCTCTGGTTGGTAAACGCGCTGCTGGCAAAATCGATACGGTTGCCGCTGATAATGTCCCCGGAGCCGGGGTGTGCAGCATCCTGGAGCGTAACGCCGATATCTGGCGTCCCCTGACCGGTAAAAACTGCGCCGCTGTTGCTTGTGGTGCCGGTAAACGTTACCGCGTAGTTGATGCCGCGACATTCATGCTTCCCGGCGGCTTCTGCGGCAATAACGGCAAACTGTTTACTGTGGTTGTTATCTTTTCCCACTTTTGCTTCGGTAATGCTGATCCTGCCAAACTCGACGGTATCCGTTCCTTTGTCAGAGCTGATAGAGACGATCGGTTCGCAGTTGATATAACTGATGTTATTCAGGCCATTAAGCGCGGGGCCAAAGTTTTTTGCCGGATTGCTGGTGGAGCAATGCGAACCGCAGGCGTTAATGCTGCCAATACCGTCGACGACGAAAACTTTGTTGATGGTGCGACCGGCCAGCGCAGGCAAAGGATCCGGAAGTTTTCCGGTAGCGACCAGACTGAGGTTAAAGGTGAAAGAAAATGTTTGTGGGCGCGCCTGGCAGTCACTGGAATGGCTGTGGTTATTACTGCTGCAGTAGTTGTCTGAACGTGTTCGGGGCAACGTTGCCTGATATTGGGTGGTGACGGCCTGGGCGCTTTGATCGTAGGGGCGACCATCAATGCTCACCACCAGTTTCATATTGGTTCCCTGCAGAAAATGCGCAAACTCATGATCAGGGTCGATGTAGATTCTGGCGGCTTCGCCGTGGGGCATATAGTCTGTGTCGCGGCAAGTGACGCTAACGGTTTGTGGATTGGACACCCAAACGGTGTCCCCAGCGGTGGTACTGTGGCTGATTTTAATGGGATCAACGTGTACGGAGACGCTGTTTGCTGTACAGGTAACCGCATAGCTTGCACTACTGAATATCGGCAAACAAAGCAGCACCACGAGTTTAACTATTTTTAACGGATTCATTGATTGCACCTTACGAGCCGACGCACTGGGCGGTAATTTGTGTATATCCGATTTTCTTCACCGGCTGGTTATGGTTATCCGGCATTTGAATAAAGCAGTGTTCATTTGCGTGGGAGCCCCAGCGCACTTCCAGGCGAGAATTGTCTTCCACGCCGCTGGCATACAGTGCGCCATGCATACCGACCAGACCGTGGCTACGACCTTTGGTATCTCGTACGTTCGCGCCGACCGGGGGGGCAATGTTGCCGGGCATGACGGCATTTACCAGATAGTTGCGGCCGCTGAAGGTTTCAAACACCACTTTGCCGATGGCTTTCTCTGTTGGAACAATTTTTTTCTGTGCCTGCGGAATATCCAGCCCGGCACCAATATCAGCGGTATTCAGACTCACCACGTTGTAATGCCATGCGTCTGCTGCGGTAAGGACCGCATAGCCGTTACCGTCAATGGCCACGCCATTTTGTTGCTGAATATGGACACCGTCGGCATTTTTGGCCTCGACCAACACCATGGTATCGCCAGGAGAGTGCATGAGCGTCACGCCGCCTGCGTGCAGCATTGCCCCGCCGCTGATGCCCATATTCATATTCTGGTAGTTGCGTCCTGCGCTGTAGCCCCCCTGAACATTCATCTTGTCACCTTGCCAGGCGGCGTTAACCCCGGCAGAGGAATCCTGTCGATCGGTGGTACTGCCCTGAACGCCCCAGCTCAGACGATCGTCAAATGCTGTATTGCTGTAGCTGGTGGAGTAGCTGTCGCCATTCTGCTGGCTATGCATGATGTTGGTGGAGACAAAGCCGCGGCTATCCATGAAATCGAATGGAATGGAAAGCGTCAGGTTGATACTGCGGTCCTGGTAGTCGTACTGGTTACGGGTATCCTGTACATAAACGCTCCAGTTGATTTTCCCCAGTGTATCGTTGTAACCCAGCTGTATCGTGCGGTCGTGACTCCCGTTGTGCCAGTAGTTTTGCTGGCTGGCGCTGACGTAAAGAGAGGCGTTATCCCACAAACGCTGGTTAACAGAGACCTCAAAACGTTGGCGGCGATTATTGTAGTTAGTGGTGTAGTAATGCTTTTTGTTGTGCTCTTCGCCAGGAAAACGCAGCTGTTGATTCGGGTCGTCATAGGCGATGTCGTAATAGCCCGAGGACCAGCTGTTATGCTCGTTAATGGTGTCGCTAAAGCTGTAATAACCGGAGGTATTGTAGCGGTAGCCTACCAGACGGAAATCCGTACCGTACTGGTTCAGCGATTTGGAGTATAAGAAACGGTAACTTTGTCCTGTGGACGTATCTCCACTGGCAAGTTGCGCTCTGGCGGTAGTGATATCGAAAGAGATCGCGCCGAACTGGTGCAGATCCTGCGCGATCCCGGTGGCAATCGCATTATAGCTTTCTGCGGTCAGGAAACCACCGTACAACGTGGAGCCAAAGCTGAGACCATAACTCAATGTGCCTTGAACAAAGCGGGGCCGCCAGCCGCCGCTGTAACCGTCGCGGTATTCCCCTGCCGTAAACTGAAAGCGGCTGTTACCTGCACGCAGCATGTTCGGGACCGCTGAATAAGGCACAGTGAAATTACGCCGACTGCCATCGGCTTCAATAACGCTGACGTTCAGGTCGCCGCTTTGGTTGCTGGGGTTGATATCGTCAATGTCAAACGCGCCTGGCGCGACGTTTTTACTGTAAATCAGATAGCCATTTTGACGGATTTCGATTGTGGCATTGCTATTGGCGACGCCGCGAACGACTGGCGCAAAATCGCGTTGGCTATCAGGCAACATGTTTTCATCGCTGGTGAGTTGTGCCCCGGTAAACTGGATGCTGTCAAATACATCGTCGTCAGTATATGTTTGCCCGAAGCGCAAGCGGCTACGCAGCGCAATAATATTACGTTCCACCCACGTGGAAACCGCCTGCCATTGACGGCCTGAACCGCTGGCATAGCTGAAAGTAGACTGGTTACGAAAATGCCATCCCGCCAGGTTTATACCGTTGGCAAAACTGGCAAAAACAGAGTCATGATCCTGGCCCTGTTCAATCAGGTGCGTCGTATTGGCGTTGTAGCCGACAAAAGCGGCATTAATCCCATCGTCATAGGCCGATTCAGGCACGGCGTCATGCGCAGTCGAAAGCAGAAACGCTTCCGGCACTGAAATATCAATGCGCTGGTAGTTTGCATCTGCCGTCAGGCGGCTGTTTGCGATCAGAGCCGTGAGCTCCACGCAGGTATCGGCGTTACCCTCGGGGATTTTAATCCCGTATTTGCGCAGATCGTCCGCGCTCAGGCAAGGTTGCGGCTTGCCTTGTGGTTGACGTCTTTTAAAGTCAACATTGCGCGTTTCGACGAAGCTATGGTCAAGATATATATCGTATTCAAACGTGCCTTCGCTAAGTCCGTCATTACGGGCTATTTGCACTACGGAGGTAATATTTTGCGTACCATGTACAAAACGGGTATTAAACTGCGGCGTGCTGCTGGCGTATGCAGGTATGCACACGGCCAGCGTTGACAGCGTAAAGAGGGTGTACCGTTGCGGGTGCTTATTTTTTTTCATCATGTGCAACCCCAGCTTAATTGCAAGATACCGGGACGTTATTAACCGCGTTAGTGCCGCCGTAATCATCTACCCAGCTAAAACCGATATGGCTGACTTTTTGCTGTGACAACGCAAACGTGCGTTCGCCATGCGGATTAATCATGTCGGCATCAATGTTTTGGCCGTTAATATGTAATTGCGTCAGGGAGATATGTAACGGCGTCGCATTGACCGCCCGCAGAGTATGACCGTGGCACTGCCACTGTAATTTCTCAACGGCTTCAGGTAGCGTCATATTCAGCCCAACAGGGCGATAAAATAGTTTGATGCGAATACGCTGCGCCAGCTGTAAGGTATTTTCTTCATTCTCGATGGTGGGGATTTCCTGCACATTAATCCACACTACAGATTCAACATCCTCAGGAAAGCCGTTGCCCTGATAAATAGCTCGCAACACGGCTGATTTATGGCCGTCAAGTTTCAGGATCGGAGGCGTAATTAACATTGGCAGATTGGCAGGTGTCTCATCCGGATTACCATTATCCAGCCACGTCTGTACCATATATGGCTTGTCTGTATTATTGTTGACGTCAAACATCGCCGCTTTATCGTTCTCATTATAAATAACGCGTGTTTGACCCAAATTAATTGCGCTGTGAGCGGTGCTAACCACACACAGCAACAGGTAAAAGAATATTTTATTCATCAGGTGCACTTTCCAGGTTCAGGGAAGAGTGCCATCCATAGCAATCAACGTCCGTTATTTATAAATGACGGTGTAATTCATATCCGCAGTGATCGTGCCAGCCGCAGGCAGCGTTGCGCCAATTTGCTGATATTTGGCGACCAGATCGATTTGTGCATCGCCATTATGATCTGGTGTTAATATCACCTCATTACTACCTGAAGCGAAATTAAGGGCATGACCCGCTTGATCCACTTCGATGCCAACATCGGTGGCAGGAGTCGAACCACGAGTCGCTTGCAGAAGTGCTGCGTTACTGCCAGGGGTTTTACCAGTAAAGACCACCACATAGCCGCTTCCTCCAGTTACCCCACTACAGCCGCTAAATTGCAACGTAAACGGAGTATTACCGGTGCTAGAGCCCGCGCCGCTAAATAGCTGGTTGGTAACTTGTGGCAATGCCACTGTTTTACCTGGCTGGTTTGCTGTGCTCACCACGCAGGTACTGGCAACAATTTCACCGGTAAAATGGACCGTCGCGGTGGCTTTAGAACCTGTTGCGGCAGTGGTAACGTAATTCGCTGCTGCGCCAGCATTAGCGGCAAACAATGCGACCAGTACACTGCTGGTAAGTGCAGTTTTCATCATCATAACTCCGTTAAATTTATTATTTACTCAGAAAAGTACTTGTCAGAGGCACAGATTCAGCTGGAGTTCATCAACGTCAAAAAATGATGTAGGACTTCATTTGAAAGAAATGAATAACGTGCGTAAATTGCTCAACAAGTAATCCGGCGCGGATATTATTTATTTGCGAAAAATAAGTAAACAAAATTTTTTGGCATGATTGAATGGCTTTGGAAGGTGTTTTTATATATATCTTAACAAAAGTGTATACATTGTTATCAATAATTCGTTGGGGCGATTTACGCTGCTTTTAACAAAATTCTAATGCTGTCATTTATTCTCTTCTCTTTATTTTAAATTGATGTGTTGGTAAGCGCTGTAAACTCTGATGTTAAAGGTGTGTTCATGCAGAATGTTGACATTAGTAATATGTAACACGCATTTTCTCAATGATTGGCTATCGTTTTAATTGAAGTCATGCTTGCCGCTTCATCTCCTCGGATTTGCTACAATTATTTAAACTAAATTTTTTTTATTATTCGTTTTTTTTTGAATTTTGAGCGTGAAAATGAAAGCAATCCCATACTCCTCGTAAAGTACCTTATTTATAATAAGGTTGCTAATCATTGCTTTGTAAATGTGTTACTAAGTTATTTTTATGGTGGGAATTATAAATACACTTATTGATTTCTTCTGTCGCTCTCCAGGACTCTCATCACTGACCGTAGCGCAACGAGGTTTGGACAAAGTATTGCTTTTTGTAAGGTTAACCCGTTGTCAGGCGATCATCATGTGATTCTACCCGCTGGTAGCTTATGAATTGTGATCTGTCAATGACGTTTATGTTGCAATTAATCATGTTTTTTAAGGATGAAATTAAAAAACATTACCAATAAATAATCATCTAAATCATTGGGTTGCATTTGTATGGTGCGAAACCCATCACATTGTATTACATTGTTTTTTACATTTACTGACAGTGTGCCATTGCGTTTTTAAGACTTGTGATATAATTAGCAACATAAATGAGAAAAAAACAATTAAAGATCAATAAATAATGGGCTGAGATATGCTTAAAAAATCGCTAAAGATTAGCAGCCAGGGATATCCAGTCTTTTTAAAGCTGGTCGATTTCATTGTAATCAATGCGACGTTAATTTTTAGCGCCCATCTGTTAGGTCTGGCACCATTTAACACCATTGCCATTCTGAGTATTCTCTTCTCAGTCTTTTTCTTACTGTTTGCTGAATACATTAAAATGTATCAACAAAAGATTAAGACGATCGGTTTACGTAATCAAAAACGGTTGGTTTTTTGTACGCTACTGGCGATTTTTCTGAACGAACTGGTCAGCATGACGGTGGCTGAACCCGAGTCTCTCGGCTACTTAGACAAACTGCCTTCCCCCTTTTATTCAGCGATTATTTACTGGTACTTCATCCCATTACCTTTTCTTTATTACATTCGCTTTTTCATTTTTAAATATTCAACGAAAAAGAGCATGCGCGTGGCGATTATTGGTCTGACCGACAATGGCCTGGCGGCAGAAAACGCGTTAATGGATGAATACGCTAATATCACATTAGATCTGGCTTTTTATGATGAGCGCGCCTTATCCCGCTGTGGCGATATCGTCGATAAGGTTAAAAGCCCCTTTCGTGGGCCGGTGATCAATCTGGTTGAGGAAGCCCGGCAGGGAAATATAGACGAAATCTACATCGCTTTACCGATGGTAGCTTTACAACGCATTCGTCATTTTTTGGCGATGATGTCAGACACCACCGTAGATACGTATATTGTTCCTGACTTCTACACCTACAGTAACAACATGTCCAAGCTGCGCTCCATTCACAACCTGCAAACTATTGGCATTTTTAGTTCGCCGTTTGAAGGGGCGGGGTCGTTTATCAAGCGGGCGGAAGATTTGGTACTTGGTAGCATCATTATGGTGATGATTTCTTCGCTGATGTTGGCCATTGCCATTGGAATCAAACTCACTTCCCGCGGGCCAGTCTTTTTCAAACAAGATCGGTATGGTCTTAGCGGGCAAAAAATTAAGGTCTGGAAGTTTCGCTCGATGCGCGTTATGGAGAACGCCGATACGGTTATTCAGGCCACTAAAAACGATCCGCGGGTAACCAAGTTTGGTAGTTTCTTACGCCGCACCTCACTGGATGAACTGCCGCAATTTATCAATGTATTGCAGGGAAGTATGTCGATTGTCGGTCCCAGACCTCATGCGGTTACGCATAATGAGCAGTACCGTAAACAGGTCGAAAATTACATGATCCGCCATAAAGTTAAGCCTGGGATCACCGGGCTTGCGCAAATCAACGGTTTCCGCGGGGAAATCGATGCGCTTTATAAGATGGAAAAAAGGGTGCAGTACGATATTGAGTACATTCAAAACTGGTCTTTATGGTTGGATATAAAAATTATTATTAAAACTATTTTCAAAGGATTTATCGGTAAGAATGCATACTAAATTACTCGTGATTACCGGAATCGTGATATCGCAGCCCGTATGGGCTGATTTAACACCGAAATCACACATTGGCTTTGCGGGGATCGACTTCCAGGGCAAGGTCGCTGTGGACTATGGTTATAATGATAACGTGTCTTATCAGCCACATAGCAGAGATGCTATCGGTTCCTCGTTTCAGAGCGCAGCGCCCGTTTTGAGTATGATCGGAGAGCGCGGTCAGGATAAGTATTTACTGATGTACTCCGGTGATTATCGTAACTACTCAAGCGATTCCGCTGATAACTATAACGATCATTTTTTCCGTTTTAACGGTGCCTGGCGCTATGGGCTCAAGCACGGCTTAACACTCAATCTGGAGGATACGCTTGGGCACGAATCCCGCGGTCGAGGGATCACTGAGGGGTTTCTACCGGGTCAATTCGAGCAGTATGGGATTAAATCTCCGCTGACGACGAATTTTATCAACAGTGAATTGCGCTACAGCTATGGCGCGCCGGATGGGCGCGGGAAAGCAGAACTGGCGTTGTTATACAAAAAACTGACGTTCGGCAATACGTCCGACGCCCAGGAGAGTAGTGAAGATTTCTACAATTATATTCAGGAACAGGAATGGCACGAAAATAGCCTGGTGGCAGAAATTTTTGACCAATACACATCCAGAACGCGTTTTCGCTATAGCTTTATTACTAACCAGCGTCACTATGATAACAACTCAGAAAAAGACACTAATGAGTATTATTTACTGTATGGCCTGAAGTCACAGTTGACGGGAAAAACCAATGTCGACATGAATATTTCATGGTTGTACAAGACATTTGAAAACAACGCAAACTCGCATGATTTTAATGGTCTAAACTGGGATATAAAAGGGGAGTGGAAGCCGTTACAACAGTCTGTTTTCACGGTGCATTCAGCGCAAAGCATTAAAGACCCATCGGAAGTTGGGGGATATATTTTAGTCACCCAGTATGGTCTTTCTTACCAGCACTTCTGGTTAGGCAACCGTTTCTCTACCTTGCTGGATTACTCATACACTTCAGAAGACTATAAAAAACAGAATAAAGATCGGCATGATAAAGATGGGGTATTTAGCGTAACCATGAGCTATGACTACACACCGTCGGTCAATTTTGAGATTAAATATCAAATAGATACGTTGAATTCGAATAAGGATACTGATTCGTTTTATATCGGTCCCAACGACAATCAGGAAGTCATCAGAACGTTGGGTTATGATAATTCTATGATTATGCTTAAAGCTAAGGTTCAGATCTAAAATGAAAATAATAGAACTGTGCGCGGTTTTGCTATTCAGTATCCTGATGGTCGGATGCACAACGTCCAGCCCGAGATTAATGGACGATCCTGCTACTGTTCAGCAGGATTACCGACTTGGGGCTGGGGATACTGTCAATATCGCTGTTCATGGTCAACCCGATATGACGATGCGGTTTATTTTGGATAAGAGTGGGGAGATTAATTTCCCGTTTGTTGGTGCTCTTATATTAAAAGATAAAACTGTTGAGCAGGTGACTAGCGAATTAACTCAACGCCTGACCGGAGATTATTTTACTACTCCGATGGTGACGGTGAGTATTGCCGAGTTCCGTAAATACTATGTTTCTGGCGAGGTGAAAAGTCCGAATGGATTCGCTTATGAGCCAGGGCTTACCGTCGAGAAATCTATTGCGCAGGCGGGGGGATTTACAGATCGTGCTGACCGTCAAGATATCAACATTCGCCTGTCAGGTAGCAATCAGCTGCTTGAGAATGTTGATTTAACGCACTCTGTTCATCCTGGGGATGTCGTGATTATTGGCATGGGGTTCTTCTGACGATGAAACTATCAATAGTGGAAAACGGCAAAAAACGAGAAAGCACTGTTGAATTCTCCCGCTTTGCCAAAGCGCTGAAAAAGAACGCCTGGAAAATCGCGCTGGCCGGTATCGTTGCCGGGGTCGTGGCTTATCCGTTAATCAGCATGATGTCCTCAAAGTATGTATCAACGGCGACGGTGCTGATTAAGGCGCAGGCCGATAACATTTCTCCGTTCCCACAGGTTGATGGTTTCGATTCAACGCGCAGTGGTTACTACGAAACGCAATATGCGTTGATGCATTCACGAATTGTGCTCGAGCAAGCCGTTCGCGATATGAAGCTGGATGAAAACCCGGCATTTACCGGGGAAAAAGCCGATGCTCAGGGCGCTGATAGCAGTGAAAGTCGGCAACTGAGAATGGAGCTGGCGCTGAAAACGTTGTCGAAAAACCTGAATGTCATCGGTATTCGGACAACGAACCTCGCCTCTATTACCTATGAATCGACTTCGCCCCAGGTTGCGGCTGATATCGCCAACGGCGTCGCGCAGGCTTTCATCAACTATACGCTGGAGCAAAAGCGTCAGAAAGTAGAGAAAGCCCGCGAACTGAATTATGAAAAAATGGAAGAGGTTCAGAAGTCGATAGCGAAGCAAAAAGAAGAGATGGAAAGCTATCTGAAAAATGCCGGGCTGTTGACCTTTCGCGGTATCGATGGTTTTGAAACCGAGCAGTTAAGTATCGTGACCAATCGTCTGGCCGACGCGACCCAACGTCGTGTTGCCGCTGAATCCGTTTATAACGAAGTGAATGGAGCTGGGAAGTCCGCCGAGAGCGTTATCTCGCAGCCTTCGGTCTCTAACCATGCTCAGATTCAGGATCTGCGCATTGCGTTGATTCAGGCGCAGCGTACGTTGTCTGAACTGCGCAAAGTTTATGGGCCAAAAAACCCCGCCATTTTAAAAGCAGAGGCCGATGTTCAGTCGATCCAAAGCCAAACCGGACGGGTGTTGGGTGAGCTGAAAGTCGGCTTACGTCAGCAATATCTGGCGGCGCTGGCGGATGAAAAGAACTATCAGCAACAGGTGGAACAGCAGAAAGAGATCTTCCAGAAAATGGCGTCAAAACGGGATGCCTGGAACGGCCAAAAACTGTCGTTAGATAAAATGGAAGACCTGTATAAATCGCTCTATCAGCGTACTCAGGAGCTGTCGCTGTCCGGCGTGAATGCCGATGCGGTGTTATACGATCCCGCAGTTCCCGCATTAAAACCGGCGAAGCCGAATAAATCACTGCTGTTGGTGATGGTGGTCATGCTGGTGGTCGTGTTCAGCATCATGTATTTCATTGTCAAAGCGGCGATGGATAACTCAATCGCCAGCCTGAGTCGCATGAAAAAGCGCCTCAACGTTACCCCGCTGGGCGAAATCCGTCGTTTTAGTGGAACCTCAGGGCGTGCGCAAGTGCGGGACATGATCCTGAAGAACCCGCTGAATGCCGATATTGTGCACGGTATCCGTACCCGGATTATGCTGGATAATCGTCCATTACAGACGCTCGCCGTGGCATCGACGGAACACGGTGATGGGCGTTCTTTGTTGGCGAATCTGTTAGCGAACTCCTTTAGTTTTGACCAGAAAACGCTGCTTATTGATGCGGATTTCTTTAATACGGGCGGGCTTTCTTCTGAACTGGCATCACCTACATCCGCAGGCCTGGCTGAGCTGCTGCGCGGAGAGACTCAGCTGGAACAGGCGCGGATCACGCTCAGTGATAATCTCGACTTTATTGCGCACGGCAAGAGCACCATCTCTTCTTTACTGATGTTGTCGTCGGAGCATGTTGAACCCTTAATGCGCGAACTGAAATCGCATTATCAGCGCATCATTATTGATGTTGCTGCTGTGAATCAGAGTCAGGATGTTCAACTGATCAAACGTGCCGTCGATGGGGTTGTTTTCATTGTGAAAGCCGGGGTGGAGTCGGCGGGACACATCGCCAGCGCGCTGGATAAGATTGAGGAAAATAACGGCGTGGTGATTGGCGCGGTACTCAATGCGGTTGAAGAAAAAGATCTTGAAACCCAGGAGGGTTTGCGTTCACTTAACTTCAGTACCGATCAACTGATGACGACGCCAGGCCGGGTATGAGTCTACTGAAGAGCGCTTCCACGATAGCCGGTTCATCAGTCATCTCGCAGTTGATTGGTGCGCTGTCTATCTGGTTGATTTCACACAAGTACGATATGGCTGAGGTGGGGCTTTATGCGCTCAATTACAGCATCGCCGTAGTGGGCGCGCAGGTGTGTACCTTTGCATCGCAGCTTTTAATTCCAAAACAGCACGACGACGAACTGGTACAGAACGTCGTTTTTTGCCTGATCCAAAGCACGATCATTGCCTTACCGTACGCCGTACTGACAGCGTGGCTGTTTCACCAGAACATCCTGTTCCTCTATTTGCTGACGCTGGCGACGGCGTGGGTTTTAATCTCGGAAAACCTGTCGCTGCGCACGGCCAATTTTCGTTTTCTGATTTTCCAGCGCATCTCTGTCTCTGTGGTGGTATTACTTTCGGTTCTGGTTACGCATCAGGTGCAACTGTTTTATTGGTCATGGGCCTGCGCGACGATGCTGCTGACCATAAGCTGTATTTTGCATTCGTTTGATATTCGTTCCGTGGCGGCCAGACATTTGCGACCTGCCAGTAACTGGCATTTTTTCAAACAAAATATCCATCACATTACCAAAGTCGGTAGTGCGGAAGTGCTGGCGATGGCCAGCAGTAATTTGCCGATTATGTTGATTAACTTTTGGTTCTCGGCGCTGACGGCAGGTTATTTTTCCGTGGTTAGCCGCTTTTGCCTGGCGCCGGTGGTGATCATCGGCAACGCAGTGCGCAATACTATTTTTTCCAAGTGGTCTATCGACTTCAGAAATAACACCTTTAATTATCAGGAATATACCAGGGTACGGTCGCTACTGTTGGTTCTGGGGGTTATCTGTACTCTCGGGGTGTTTATTTTCTATCCAATAGTGATGCGTCTGGGCTTTAGCGAAGACTGGATTAACTCCATTGAGACGTCGCGCTACATGTTGCCCTATTTATTCCCGGCGCTGGCGATAAGCCCTCTGACGGTGATTGAGCTTATTTTTGGTTCCCACCGCTATTTTCTGCGTATCCAACTGGAACAGCTGGCGATTGTGTTATTCGCATTTGTCGTCATTCCCTATTTTCATAAAGATTATGCTACGTCGGTTATCCTGTTTTCTTCACTGACATTTATTCGCTACGCCTTCATTTATCTGAAAATGAATAAGCGAGCCAATCTTCTGAAAGACAAGCCGGTGATACTATGACGCTGAATACCGGATACTATTTACAGGTTTTTAGCTTTGTCACGCTGATCCTGTGTGGCCTGGTGCAATACTTTACCGGCATGCAGTCGGTGCTATGGATCCCCTTTTTCCTGACCCTGTTGATGGTGGGATTATTGGTGATGCAGACGCGTGATGGCTCGCTGCAGCTGGATGCGCAGGAGACGATTGTCCTGGCGTTGTATTTTTCGTTCCTGATACTGGCCGGAACATCGACGCTGATTCAGGGCGGGATCACCGTCGCGATTGTGGCATTTAAAAATGAAATCGCATTGTCACTGGTGATGATCTGTTTGCTGCTGGGATTTTGCCGGGAGTCGCAGGTTTACCGTGCAACGCGCTATCTGTACTGGGTGTTTTACGCGCAAATCCCGGTAATGATTTATCAGGTTTTACTGGTCGTACCCCAGCGCGTTGCGGTGCGTGGCGAAGATGAGAAATGGGACTCCGTGGTTGGTACGTTTGGCGGTGACCCCATGGGGGGCGGTAACACTGCTGCGATGGGCCTGTTTTGCCTGTTGATTATGTTGTTAAAAGTCTCTGAGTATAAGCACGGGTTGACCACGTTCAAGTCCATGGCGTTGCACATTGTTCTTGGGATCGGGCTATGTATTATTGGTGAAGTGAAGTTCGTTATTCTGCTGTCACCTCTGTTCCTTGCGTGGGTGTGGATCTCGCCGAGCTATGTCAAAGACGTCAGTAAGGTTAATCTGAAAACGCTGTTGGTTATTGTTGTGGGCATGCTGCTGCTTATTAGCCTGTCGATAGTGATCCTCGCGTACTATTATTCTTCCGCGTTTGGCGGCGATCCGTCGAAAAGCTCGTTAAGCATTTTCATCGACTCCTTAAGCTATATTTTTGACCCGAACTACATCATGTCTACCGGGGAGTTAGGGCGTTTTACGACGTTCCTGTTCTGGTTGAAAAATAACGATCTGTGGGGGCTTTCAGGAACGTTATTTGGTTATGGGCTCAACGCCACTAACAGCGGGAGTACGGTGTCGCCGGGCTTTTTGAATATCATTTATAACTTAATTCTCGACTCGACTTCCCTGAGTATGCTGCTGTGGGAAGTCGGGGTGATCGGCACGTTACTTTTTATTAGCTTATTCATTTATATCCTGAAAGTTTGTCAGCCAAAGCCATTACTGACGCTTGAACAACTGGACCAGCAGGATCTTCAGTTGCTGAGCTTTGCACCGGCGTTTAACGCTTTTGCTATCAGTTGCTTAATTAGCTTACCTTACAGCCAGATACTGATGATTACACCGATGTTACAATTCCTGTTCTATTTATCACTAGGATCAAGTTTAGTGATTCGTCGAACCGTCCTTCGCTGTGTAGGGTAATTGTATGGACCAAAAACCGTTTATTTCAGTGAGTATTAAAACACTCAATGAATCTGAATGTATTGAGAAAACGATAGACAGTATCCGCAGACAGCTTATTGATTATCCACATAAAATTATAGTGGCAGATAGCCTGTCAACGGATAACACCCAACAGCTTGCGATCGATAAAGGGGTGACCGTGGTCTCTTTAACTGACCCAGGCGATCGCTGCTGCGGCGTCGGGCATCAGTTAGGTTATCTGTATAGTGAAGGGGAATATCTGTTGCTGATGGACGGCGACATGGAGCTGGAAGAGGGCTTTGTGGATCAGGCTGTCGCTTTTTTGCAGGCTGAGCCGGAATATGCAGGTGTCGCGGGAACCGTTGAAATGGACGATGCCGTTAACTATGAATTTAAATCGCGTAAGCAGCGTATTAGTAAAATCTATCCGCTTGGAGATAGCGACCATTTAGGCGGTGGTGGGTTATATCGCCGCTCTGCGATTGAGAAAATTGGTTATCTCACCAACCGTAATTTGCACGCTTATGAAGAAGCCGAACTTGGCCTGCGTTTGCTCGATGCGGGTTATAAACTACGCCGTCTGAATATTCCGTATTTTATTCATACTTCGCATACCATGCCGACCTTTCAGATGCTGAAGCACCGCTGGAAAAGTGGATACTATCAGGCACCGGGCGAGCTTTTACGTTGTGCATGGGGAAAACCTTATTTCGGCAAAGCGTTAAAAATGGTTAAGAACGAGGCGATTTTTTCTGTGTATCTGATTGCCTTGTTTATTGCGGCGGTGACCTTCAATCTCGAACTTTTCGATATTGCATTTCTACCCTTGCTTGCCTTTATTATCTTGAAAACCGTGCAGAATCGATCGTTATTGAACGGATTGCAGAGCGTAATGAACCTGGCCGTGCTTTCTGCGGGACTTGTTAAAGGGTTGACTAAACCAGTACGCGATCCGTTGACTCCGCCTGACAGTAAAATCATTCATGAATAACTAAGGCTGGCGCAATGAAAGTTTTATTAGTGAATAAGTTTTTTTTCATTAAAGGCGGCGCGGAAACCGTTTATTTTCAAGAGCGCGAGATGCTGAAACAGGCCGGAGTACAGGTTATTGATTTCTCGATGCAGCATGAGAACAATTTCCCTTCGGACTATGCGGATTATTTCGTCAGCAATGTGGACTACCACCAAGAGCGCAATCTGCTGGGCGGGCTCAAAACGGCGGTTAACTTTATTCATAATTCGCAGGCCTGCAAAAAGATGCTGGCGCTACTACAAAAAGAGCGTCCGGATATCGTCCACTTCCATAACATTTACCATCAGTTAACGCCGGCGTTGATTAAAGTGGCCCGCAATTTTGGCTGCAAAACGGTGCTGACCGCGCATGACTATAAAATCGTCTGTCCTGCCTATTCCATGCTGCGCGACGGTAAAGTGTGTGATTCCTGTATTACCGGGACGGTTTTCAATGCCTTCAGGTATCGTTGCCAGGAAGGCTCTGCTTCAAAAAGCCTCCTGCTCTCTTTAGAGGCGACCTGGCAATATATTGCGCAAAATTACCAGGCGCTGGATGTGATCGTTTCGCCGAGCGTCTTTTTACGCGGCGTATTGTTGCGTACGCTGCCGAATTCGCGCATTGATGTCATCGTCAATGGCGTTGATGACAGCCGTCCTCTGGGTGAGGTAAGCGATAAGGGCTATATGCTGTACTTCGGTCGCCTGAGCCGTGAAAAGGGCGTGGCAACGTTATTAGCGGCGCATGAGAAAATGCAGAACAAAGCGCCGCTGAAAATTGTGGGTCATGGTCCCCTGCACGACGAATTAGTCGCCCAATACCCGGACGTTGAGTTTTTAGGTTATGTGCAACAAGGGGAAGCTCTCGATAACCTTATTAAGCATGCGCGGGCAGTGATCCTTCCTTCAGAATGCTATGAAAACTGTTCTATGGCGATATTAGAGGCGATGTCCTTAGGCAAGCCGGTGATCGGATCGCGCATCGGTGGCATCCCGGAACAAATTCGTGACGGCATCGAAGGGATTTTATTCGAACCTGGCAATGCGCAGGAGTTAGCAAATGCGCTGGATGCACTGGCCGACTCGCCAGAGAAGGCGCGGGTCATGGGCTTACAGGGTCGTGCGCGATTGAGTGAAAAATATGCGCTGAGTAAACATATGGATACTCTACTGGCGCTCTATAAAGAACTGCTGAGCAGGCCATAGTATGAGTAAAAAAATAACGGTTTTTGGTACGCGTGGTATTCCCGATGTATTGGGCGGGGTGGAGACACACTGTCAGAATCTATATCCTGCCATTAAGCAGCAGTTGGACGTTGATATTTGCGTGATTGCACGCTCGCCGTATGTAAATTACAAACGATCATTATATAAGAAAGTTGAAACCTACGCGTTGTGGGCACCCAAAAAGCGCTCGCTGGAAGCGATTGTCCATTCCGTTTTAGCGGCATTTAGGACAAGTATCGACCATTCAGATATTGTGCATGTCCATGCTATCGGACCTGGGCTTGTGATCCCCTTATTACGCATGTTAGGGAAGAAGGTGGTGTTCACCCACCATGGACCTGATTACGATCGTCAAAAATGGGGATTTGTTGCTAAAAAAATATTGCTGCTGGGTGAGCGTTGGGCAGTGAGATATGCCAACGAAGTGATTGTGATTTCTGAGGTTATTAATCAACTGATCCAGAAAAAACACGCTCGCTATGATGCGCATTTAATTCACAATGGCGTCAACGAGCCGCGGTCGTTATCTGCGCTGACCATCGACAATACGCTCTCCCGCTTTGGGCTGCAGCCGAAAAACTACCTCGTGGTGGTTGGGCGATTTGTGGAAGAAAAAGGGATGCATGATGCCATCGCCGCCTATCAGCGCAGCGGTTTAACTATGCCGTTAGTGTTAATTGGCGATGCGGATCATCCGACCGAATACAGCATTCGCCTCAAAAAGCTTGCCGCGGACACCCCTGGCGTTGTGATGACGGGGTTCTTGCGTGGTGATGAGCTTCAGGCGGTGTTTTCCCAGGCACAGCTGTTTGTGATGCCTTCATACCATGAAGGATTGCCCATTGCGCTGCTGGAAGCGATGTCATTTTCTCTTCCTGCCGTCGTCAGTGATATTCCGGCTAACCTCGAAGTTCAACTGCCGTCCGAGGCCTATTTTAAGGTGGGGGATGTGACCAGCCTGGCCGAAAAATTAACCGAATGGGCGGCAACCAATAGCGTGGACTATCGTGTATATTTGCAAAACTACAACTGGCATGAAATCGCCAAAAAGACGATTAACGTCTATCACTCAATTGATAAAGATATAGGTTAATTTTGACCAGTCCTCAAAATCGTCCTCCCGTCATCGAACGATTTTATGCTCATCTTGACGAGCCGATTGCGCAAGAGTTGACCCCTGAACAAAAAGAAGGGGTGGAAAAAGCGATCCTGGCTTCGACTCTGACTTCTCGGCATCAGATCGATATTCGCCGAAGCTTTCCCTTTTTCAGTAAACGCTATTATCTGGTTTTTTTGTTTGGCAGAGATTTGCGTCGGCAGCATCGTCAGGAATCGACCCTGTCGAGAATATTGCTCACTTTTTTGCTGCTGATTGCCGTGTTGTTCGTTACCTGCTGCGTATTGCTGACGCTGTATATGATCAAATCAGCATTAGGTATTGATGTGTTCCAAAATTTTCATGTGGGTATATGGGACTGGTGGTTAAGCCTGAAAAACCGCTAGCGTAAACAAACCTGTGGAGGGCGTCACTGCGATGAAGTGTAAATGGGTTTCTGCGCTGTTGTTGATGTCCTTTCCGTTGGCGGTTATGTCCGCATTAACGACCGTAACCCCCAAAGCATTAACGGGCCCGCTAACCAATCCGGGGATTGGCGTGGCAAGTTTCCATCAGGGGTACGGTGAAACGCTGGGTCTGGCGGACTATCCCAATACCGGATTTGAATACGAGCGATTTTACTGGCGAGAGCTGGAGCCTGTTGAAGGTCAGTATAATTTTGCGCTGGTGGATGATGCCTTCAAATACGCGGCAGCGCATCGTCCCGCGATGAATGTCGGGCTGCGGTTTATGGTGCTTGCCGATCCGGGGGATGGCACAAAAATTCCCGATTGGCTGATTAAAAAAGGCGTGAAAGGCGGCTGGACGCCCGATAATAAAACATTTATTCCGGATTTAAGCGACCCACTGTTTATTGAGTACAGCCAGCGTCTGCTGAACGCATTCGGAAAACGCTACGACGGTAATGAGAATCTCGCTTTTGTGGATATCGGCATGGTGGGGGCCTGGGGTGAATGGCATAACAGCAATTTCCCTGATCTGAAACCACTGTTGGAGCAGTACACCACCGCGCAGTTAGACCCCTACGTCGCAATGCACTTTTCTGCCTTCCCTTCGACGCCGAAAATAATGTTGATGAGCGGTGGGCAAAGCCTGGCGAATGCGGTGGCGCGAGGGGCTGGATGGCGGGCGGATTGCTGGGGTGACCTGCGCGTATTTTCGGACTCCTGGAGCCATATGGCCGATGATTACCCGCAGCGATTACTGGCAGCGCAGCAGAGCTATTCAGGGTTTAACGATGCCTGGAAACGTGCGCCGGTCAGTCTGGAAATCTGTTCATATATGCAGGACTGGAAGAACACCTTCCACTATACGCGTGCCGAAGTGCAGGGCATTTTTGACTGGGCGGTCAAGCAGCACGCCAGCACGATCAACCTGAAATCGAGAGCGATACCCAGCGATTATCGACCGATTGTTGACGACGCGCTGACCAAACTGGGCTATCGGTTTCGCTTAGCGTCTCTGAGCCATGAGTCCGTGTGGGACGGCGGACAAACGTTGAGGTTGAACAGTACCTGGTATAACGAAGGTATCGCACCGATTTATCTGCCCTACACGCTGGCATTTCGTGTGGTGGATAGCGCCAGTAAGGTAGTGGCGCAGGGGAATGCGGCGGATGATATACGACGTTGGCTCCCGGGCGTTTATCAGGTTAGCTACGCATTGCCCATGCCGGGTCGACTGGCGAAAGGGCAATACGCCATTGAGGTTTCTATGCTGGATAAATCCGGGGCGGCAAGAATTAGCTTTGCCAACGAAGGAAAGCAGAGCAGCGGCTGGTATCGCGTATCAACGATAACGGCACGCTAACCCGTCACGGCAACGAGCCTGAGGCTCGTTGCCGGGTACATCAGATGTTATAACCATTCGGGTTGTTTTTTTGCCAGTTCCAGGTGTCACGCATCATTTCATCAAGGTTGTAGATGGCCTTCCAGCCTAACTCTTTGTATGCCAGTGACGGGTCAGACCAACATTCGGCAATGTCGCCGGGCCTTCTGTCGACAAACTGATAGCTTATTTTTTTCTGCGCCGCTTTTTCAAACGCCTCAATCAGATTAATCACGGAATAACCGACCCCGGTACCGAGATTAATCACCTTGTAGGCTGCGCCTTTGTTCTGGCTATCCAGCGCGGCTAAATGGCCGGTCGCCAAATCCATGACGTGGATATAATCACGAACGCCGGTGCCGTCGGGGGTTGGATAGTCATTACCGTACACCGACACGGTTTTCAGCTTACCAATCGCAACCTGGGAGATGTACGGCACCAGGTTATTGGGGATACCGTTGGGATCCTCACCAATCCGACCCGATGGATGGGCGCCGACTGGGTTAAAATAGCGCAGGCAGGTAATGCGGAAATCGGGCTGCGCACGGGAGAAATCGGCCAGAATCTGTTCGACCATTAATTTAGAGGTACCGTACGGATTGGTGGTACCCCCCGTACGCGATTGCTCGCTCAGCGGCACGCTTTCCGGATTACCGTATACCGTAGCAGATGAGCTAAAAATGAATCGATTAACGCCTGCGGCCAGCATCTCATCCAGTAAAACCAGCGTTCCAGTGACGTTGTTTTCGTAGTAAGCAAGGGGTTCTTTTATTGACTCGGAAACCGATTTGAGGCCCGCAAAATGAATGACATCAGTGATGTTATGGTTGGCGAAAATGTTTTTTAATGCCTGCCTGTCGAGAACATCAGCGATATAGACAATGGGTTCCCTTCCTGTGAGTTCCGCGACCCTGTCCAGCGAGATACGGCTGGCGTTTGCCAGATTATCGATGACAACGACATCATCGCCTCTTTCCAGTAGCGTTAAAACAGTATGTGAACCAATATAACCTGCACCACCAGTGACAAGAATAGCCATACAGACTCCAGAAAAATGCTAAAAACCCGAGCGATTTTCCACCAATACCACCCAAGGATCCAGGGGATCAGTTATTTTGCCGGGAAAGGTATACGTTTCTATATTTTATCATACACTTATAGGATATTTTTTTAAAGATTGCCAACAGACTGAACTTATTTATTTTTGTATCATAGGCAATATAGTTACTTGAGAAATTTAGCGTGTGAACGCCGTCACTGTGGTTGATCGACGAATTGATTTGTTCGATCAGATTCTCATCAAAAGTAGCGTCATTCAGTGTGACTAATTCTTTGATGTAGATAGATTTTCCATATGTTTCAGGTGTGCATTCCTGGGTTAAGAAATACATTTTGTTATCGACAAGATAAGGCGCACCCGCTCCCCGATGATGATGATTGCTCACCTTCAATGCAGGAGTAATTCTCTGCCACTGTCCGTGGAGATGCTCGGCCGAATGAATAATTATTTTATTATCCATGGTGGTCGACATAAGATAGCAGGTCTCATTCATTGAAAGAAAAATGTTATCTGTCACTTCGGTGTCAGAGATTAGAACTTTAATTTTCTTCCAGCGCGTAGGAAACTCTACTGACTGAAACAGTATCACTTCTTTTCTTTCTGATGATTCAGGAATCATGAAGAGCTGATCGTTAATATTGATCAGGAAAGGAAATGACAAATGACACATCAGGTCGTCAAAACCTTCAAGTTTCACGTCATCAATTTCAACCAGTTCACGATCAAGAATACGGCATCGGAGCGTGCCTTTCGAGTTGCGAAAGCTAAAAGCTTCATAAAAAACAAACAGTTTATCATCTTTTTCAATAAGAAAAGGATCGGCCTGAAACGTATATTTCTTTTTTAACTGCTGTGCAGCGGATTTACTTAATATATCCAGTGTATTATTCGGGAATAAGTGTGTACCATGATCCTTAATAATCATGATATCCCACGACTCATGATAGAATAACATATTTATTATTCTTTTTATTTTTGCTTGCATTCGTACCCGCTCCTTTTTATCGCCTGCATCATGTATGAACAGCTATTTGCGGCTCAGTTCATGAGACCTGTCGCAACGTTGTATGAATGTGCGAAAACTGATGTGAGAACACCAGTGGCTATTTTAAAACTAGTCGCAAGCATGTTTTTTGTCTATAGCACAAAAGTAGGTAAAAGCTCTCCAGAGCATCCTTGCTCCAGTGGACGATTTACTCGAAATGCACCTGCGGGTTATCAGCAAGGGAAACGTAGGTTTTGCTGTTTTTATCCAGGGTACGGATTTCACCGCTTTCGATGTCATATACCCAGCCGTGCAGACGAAGCGCATTATTTCGCAGCCCAACCGCGACGCAAGGATGCGTTTTAATATTATTGAGCTGTGCGATAACGTTTTCTTCCACCATGGCGTTAACTTTATCGATTGGGTTATCCCAGGTTTTCTTCTCAACCACGGCTTTCGCGGCATCGGCATAGTGCAACCAGTGAGCCACAGCGGGCATCGGATCCAGAGGCTGGCTATCAGCAATGGCTTTCATCGCGCCGCAGTTGGAGTGTCCGCAGATGACGATATCCGTCACGCCAAGTGCGACAACCGCGTATTCAATCGTAGCAGATACGCCACCGGGTTCCGGTCCAAAAGACGGAACGATATTACCGGCGTTGCGGATAACGAAAAGCTGTCCGGGCTCTTGCTGAGTAACGAGTTCTGGCACCAGGCGGCTATCGGAACAGGAGATGAAAAGCGCTTTAGGATTCTGGCTGGATGCCAGGCTGCGAAAGAGTTCCTTACGTTGAGGGAAAATCTCTTTTTGGAAGTTGAGGAAGCCCTCAATGATATGTTGCATAGCAGTGTCTCTTTTCTCTGTTTAAGCAGGTTATGATGAAGATCACACTTTCCAGTTTAACACCAGCCGACAGAACGGAAAAACTTTATAGCAGTTCTGCAACATCTTTGTATAGTTTTGCCCCACCGTGGCGGGGCAAAGAGTGTGATGCGCGCTACGCGTTCTGTCGTTTTTGGTACGCGGCTTTCAGTCGGTTCATCGCTTCTACCAGTACCGAGCGCGGGCACCCAACGTTGAGTCTCATGTGACCCTCTCCACCGGGGCCATATTGCGCGCCTGGTGACAGACCCAGTTTTGCTTCCTGCACAAAAAATGCGCCTAGCTGTTCATCGCTAAGATTCATTTTTTCCGCGTTCAGAAACAGAAGATACGATGCTCCGCCATACACAATGGAGATTAAGGGACAGTGCTTTTCAATTTCACTTTTAACAAACGCCACATTGTCGGCCAGGTAGGCTAATAATTTTTGGTGCCAGTCGCCACAATGGGTAAAGGCGCTGTAAATGGCCGCCTGCTGTAATGAATGTGTCTCGGCAAGGTAGCAGTTATCCAGGAAACCATAGAACTGATGGCGTAATTCATTATTTTTAATAATGGCAATTCCGCCCTGGATCGCCGCCGTGTTGAAGGTTTTACTGATTGAGGTCAGCACGATTGACTGGCTCCCTGTCGCTTCGTCTAAAGTAAAAAACGGCAGATGGCGCTTGCCTGGCAGGGTTAAATCACTATGCACTTCATCTGAGAGAATAATGACGCCAGCTTGCTGACAATAGTGACTTACTTTTTCCAGCGTTTCCCGCGACCACACCATACCGCCCGGATTATGCGGCGAAGGGAAAAGAAACATTTTGCACTGCTTGAGTTTTTCGCTGAAATCATGCCAGTCAAATTCGTAATGACCCTCTTTCTCAATGAGGCGCGTTTGAATCAAATTCCTGCCGCTGGTATTTACCAGATTAGGGTAGGGGTCATATATTGGCGTACAGGTTAAAATATTATCACCTGGTCGGGTAAACACCATCAGAGAGAGCACGATAGTTTTTATGACGCCGGGAATAAAATGCAACCAGTGTGGCTTTATGTCGACATCATACTGTTGCGCATACCAATGAATAACGGACTCTTTCCATTGCGGATAATCCAGGTTGTAGCCTTGTACCGGCTGCGACACCACTGAACGCAGTGTGCTCATGATTGGCTCTGGCGTCACAAAATCCATATCTGCAATCCACAGCGGTAATACATCGGTGGTGCCGTACATCTGTTGTAATTGACCGTATTTACGGCAATTAACATCCCTTATGACAATATCATCAAACAAAGACATTGCTGACTCCTGGACAGTCTCTGAAAAATAGTTTAAGCAACGCAACAGTGAAGAATATTTCTGTATATCTAATCGATATATTAAAATTACCCTGGTGGTAGCCAATATTTAGCTATTTATTAGCCTATGATTTTTGCTCAACCATATGCTCTGTAGCTTCATTTGGTTCATATTTAGCAATACCAATACCGGTGGCCGCCCACAGCAGGGCAAAGATGATGCCGCTGTAGCAGAGGATTGCCCATGGCAAATAATCAAGCGTCGCCACGCCCAGCATCGTGGCGCAATAAACGCCTGAGGCAGACCAGGGGATAATCGGTTCGACAACGGTTCCCGCATCTTCGGTAGTACGCGAGAGGTTCTTTGTCGCAAGCCCTCGTTTTTTATATTCTTCTTTAAAGGCATCGCCGCACAGCAGCAGTGGCAAGGTTCCATTTGCCGTACAGGCACAGATGGTGAACGTCGTCACAATCGTGGTGGCCACCAGGCGGAATGTGGATTTAACGCCTTTCGTGAGCGCGTTTATCACGGTGTGCAAAGAGCCTGTCGCACTCATTGCGCCGGCAAAGCTGAAGGCGCTGAAGACGGTGACGAAGCTGCTAAACATTGAAATGGCGCCGCCTCGTTCCAGTAAGCGGGAAACATCTGATGACAGTGTTGGCAGGTTATCTCCGGTGAGCATCGCGAGCTTAAAACCGCTAACCACGGATTCGCCAACCGATGATGCGGTAAATTGCTGAAAGGCTAATGCCAGAATCATCGAGACTATTGTGGATAAAAAGAGCATCGGGATTGGCGGTCTTTTTGACAGTGAGCCATACAAAACGATGATCGGTGGCAACAGTAGAAGAATGTTAAAGTGATAATTCTGGCCGATAGCGTTCATCAAGTTGGTGATATTGGCTGGCGCGCTGGATGAGGCATCAATGCCCATGCCCATATAGCTGTATACGACGCAGCAAATAATAAATCCCGGGCCGGTGGTCCACAGCAGATGGCCGATATGCGAGTACAGGTTTACACCGGCAGCCAGCGCCGCCATGTTGGTTGAGTCAGAAACCGGAGAAAGCTTATCACCAAACCAGCAGCCGGAGACAATAGCGCCAGCAGCAATGGGCAGCGAAACATTCAGACCAATCGCTACGCCAATCATGGCGATTCCGACGGTTCCGATGGACCCCCAGGAGGTGCCGGTACAGACTGAGATCAGCGCTCCCAGCATAAATGCTGAAATATAGAAATACTGCGGGTTAATCCACTTCAGACCATAATAAATCATCATTGGAATAGTGCCTGACACCATCCATGCACCAATTAAGAAACCGATACTGGCGACGATTAATATGACAGGAAGCGCTTCAGATATTTTATTGCAAATAGATTGTAGAATGTCATCCCACGTGTAGCCGTGAGCGATGGCGATAAACGAGGCGGTTGCGGTTCCCACGAGGATCATGGGTTCAGCTCGAATATTGAAGATAAAATATCCGATGCTAATGCCACCCAGCATGACTATCATGGGTAAAACTGACCAAAAGAAAGACAATGGCTTTCTGTTGTTGGCGGTGCAGCTATTTAATTCCATAATTCCATCCCAATCGTTAATGGTTGAACACGTCAAATAAATTCCTGCTACAGGTCACCCATAACTGAGTAACATAGTTGCCAGAGTTCATGGTTGAACCCTATTTTATTAACTGCTGCAGATTATCTATTTTGGCCTGCTATTCTGATGCTTATATTTTGGTTGTAAGGTAAGAGTGAGTTTGACGAATAAATTACCCCTCGGCATAAGGTGAATGATTTCGGCGCTGTTGGCTCAGTTTGCGATACTGCTGCGGCGGCATGCCGACGTATTTATGAAATGAGCTATAAAACCGGCTGCTGGATCGGAAACCTGCAATTGTAGCGATATCCAGAATTGTTTTATCCGTATCGCTGAGCAAAGCCCGCACATGGTTGATGCGCATTGCGGTAATATACTGTTTCATGGTTAGTTGCATCACGCGATGAAAAATGCCCATCGCATAATTTGGGTTGAGCTTAACGTGTTCGGCAATAGCATCGACCGTAAGCTGTTTGTCGCAGTTTGCGGCAATAAACTCCAGCATCTGGCTGACGTAAAACTGTGAATGCCGTGAAATACTGTTTTTCTGGGTGCGCGATGTTTTGTTACCCAGCACTGGCCGCCAGCCAGCGAGGCTAAATCGCTTGAGCATCAGGGCAATCTCATCAATGGCTAATTGACGAATTTGCTCATTGTCGCTGTTGAGTTCACTCTGCCAACGCTGCACTTCAAAAGCGCTCAGCTGCTGCGAGGCAAGCGACGTAATCACCATCCCATGCGTCACGTGGTTAATCAGTTCCCTGTCCAGCGGCCAGGACAAAAACAGATGCATCGGTAAGTTGAAGATGGCCATCTGTTTACAGTGCCCGGCATCCGTCAACTGATGGGGTGTGCAGGCCCAGAACAGCGTGATAAAGCCCTGTTTGCTTTTCACCACTTCGTCATTGAAAAGGTACTCCACATCGCCATCAAACGGCACATTCACTTCAACCTGACCGTGCCAGTGGCTGTAGGTCATGGCCAGCGGAGCCCGCAGCTCGACGTCCATCCGCTGATACTCTGAGTAGAGCGCCAGCGGACTTCGCGACTTTTTTTCATAGCTGCGACACATATGTGGGTCGAGCGGCAGTTGCGGGGTACTTTTTGCCATTATGGGTGGGTTCCTGAATAGTGAATCTGACCATGGGTAGCGCCAAAGCATGAACATAGCTTAACCGAAAAAAAACGCCGTTTTCTCTCCATTTTCGCGAAGTTATTCCCAAAAGCTCAGATCCTGTGCCTGTCGCTTGCCGATCTGAGTTAACGGGAATGGCGGTTTTTAATTTAAAAAACGGTCAATCAAAGCTGCTCACTTTGCAAAGCGACAGCGTTTTTCTGCCAATAAATCGGATTCATAGCGATAGCCAATATTCACGCAATACCATACATTTTGTATGTATCCATATCTTAAGGAATCATCATGTCCAGGCTCCGTACTTTAGCAACGGCTTTAGTTGCCGTTGCCGCGATGTCGATGTGCGCTATCCCCGTTTCGGCTAACCCCGGTAATGGCAACGGAAATGGTAATAGCGGCAACCATGGTAATAGTGGGAATAAGGGTAATAGCAGTCATAGCCAGAAAGGAAATCCAGGCCCAAAAAACAACTCGCAATCGGAACAGCGTAAAAATTATGGCAAGCCGGACCATGTTGATAGTGATATTAGCTATAACGTGGCCAGGCAGTATGCCGTCAGATATGGTTTGACGGGATATAAGTCACTGCCTCCGGGCATCGCCAAAAATCTGGCGCGAGGAAAACCACTTCCTCCGGGGATCGCTAAGAAAAGTGTCCCATCCTCGATGCTGAATCAACTGCCGTATTACCCAGGTTATGAATGGCAGGTTGTTGGCGACAATCTGGTGTTGATTGCACTGAGCACGGCAATTGTCACCGCGGTTATCAATGGTGTGTTTGATTAAGTATCCCTGTACTTAACCACCAAAAGCCCGCGCTACGCGCAATACCGTTCAGTTAAGCATGTATGGAGAACATGTGATTCCGGCTCAGGGTTCCGTTCACCTCAGCGATATCAATTCTCTGAGGCTCAGATACCCGTGAACGTGCAAGAGAGGCTCACCGTGCACTGAACCCCTATACCTGGACACTGTAAATTCATTGTTACTCTGTCAGAGTCCGGTACTCTACCGGACTCATCTATCTTTATGATTGCCGCGCTGTTGTGTTCTGCCGTCGTTACGCTGACCGTGAAAAGCTCCCATGCTATTGGGGCGTTGCCCAGTAAAGCCTGATTCATGACTGACTCCTGTGGCTCTGTTGTTTCCTGAGCCACAGGGCGTTTTACTATCAAATCAGCAGGTTTATTATCTTTTTCTCCAGATTTGACCTGGTATAAAAATGATTCTTAGATAGCTATTCTGCATATACACCTTTGCCGTTGTGATGAAAACTCCCCCTGGTTATATGACCCCGGCCATTAAGAATGAATCATAATAAATGAGAGATTTATCCTACGTGTGTAGGAATATTCCTTTTGGTTGTGTTAATGGTTTGATATTTAGATAGGCTCAAGGTTTAAAATTTGTAAAATACAGTGTTGCATTTATGCCTTATTCTTCGTTTTTATAAAAAACTAATAAATATACGTGTGAATGTGTTAGGATTTACCTGATAACGCCTTATTTTTATAAATTATAATGCTTAAGGCTCACCTGCTCGATAGCCATCGCCTCTCTTTATTTATCGGGATTCTTATACGCAATGAACGCGATAATCGTTGATGATCACCCATTAGCTCGCATAGCCATCCGCAACTTACTCGATACTAATGGTATTACCGTAACTACCGAGCTCGACAGCGGAGAGCATGTGGTCCAAACCGTTGAAAAAACTAAGCCGGAGCTATTGATTATTGATGTGGATATTCCGGGTATCAGCGGCATCGAAGTGCTGGAGCAACTGCGAAAGCGGCACTATGCTGGTGTAATCATTATCATTTCAGCCAAAAATGAATTTTTTTACGGCAAACGTAGCGCCGAATACGGTGCCAACGGATTTGTGAGTAAAAAAGAGGGTATGAATAATATTCTTGCCGCAATCGAAGCTGCAAAAAATGGGTATAGCTATTTTCCCTTTTCCCTTGAGCATTTTACTGGCTCATCTGTCAGCGAACAGGATAAGCTTGATACGTTGTCGACCCAGGAAATGAGAGTGTTGCGTTATATTCTTAACGGTATGGATTACAGCACTATTGCCAGCAAAATGAACATCAGTAATAAAACGGTAAGCACCTATAAAAGCCGTTTGATGGAGAAATTAGATTGCTCGTCATTAATGGAAATTTATGATTATGCGCAAAGAAATAAAATAGGATAGAGTAATGCTGGAACGCTTGTTTATTTTTTTGATGGTCATATTTACCATCGGGTTTTCTACGGGTGTAAGCTCAGCCCGGCAAGTTGAGCTAAAAAGTAACTATAATACCTCAGTACAACATATCGGCCTGAACAGGGAAGAAACAAACTGGTTAGCGCATAAAAAAACCTTGGTTGTTGGCACCTGGTTACCGGAAGTCTCCCCCATTGTTTATCAAAATAGCGGTGAATATTATCGGGGCGTCAACGCGGATTATCTTGCGCTAATGCAAAAGAATCTCAATATAAAAATTGTTATAAAGCAGTATGATAATGAGCAAGAAGCGCTGACCGCACTTGCCAGTAACGATGTAGATACATTGATAACTCAGCTGTCCCGGCGACAAGATGTCGGCGGCCATTTATTGCGCACTTCGGCATTACTGACGACGTGGCCGACGCTTGTGACCTCGCTAAAAAACACCATGCTGCCGCTGACCTCAGAGCATCAGGTTAGCGTCGCGTGTGTGCGAGATTGTCCTTTTCTTGATGTTATCCAGGATGCTTTTCCTGAAGCTAAAGTCTCATTTTTCGACGACGAGTATCAGGCCATGGCATCGGTAGTGAACGGTGATAACCAATATTATATTGGGAACAATATCACCAGCAGTCATTGTGTCTCCCGATATTTTTCGCAATCACTGGTTATTACGCACTACTTTGATAAACAAGAGCAATATAATTATTTTGTGGTGAAGGACGACCAGCCGGTATTAAGAAATATTCTTGATGGTTTCATTACGTCAATCAGTAATGAAATTCATATGCAGGTCATGCAGAACTGGCTGAACCGCGGTAACCTTGCTTTTCTGAATGCGCCTATTCCTTTTACCGATCAGGAAAAAGCGTGGCTGAAGAAGAAACATACTATTCGCATTCTTATCAATCCAGATTATCCGCCTTACACGCTTGTCGATCGCAGCGGTGAGTTACGTGGAATTCTTGGCGATTTGCTGAATATTATTCATCTGCAAACGGGGATTGATTTTGAGCCGGTTTTGGCCAGCACCAAAAGTGAACAGACAAAACAAATAAGCGGCGAACGATGGGATATGTATCCCACTATCACCCTGACAAATCAAAATCAGCACAATTCGACCTTTAGCGATCCGCTGATGAATGTGGCGTTTGTGATTATCACTTCCCGCGATGAAACGGCCGATTCGTTACTGAATACACCGATCCGTATTGCGTTGCCCGCCGGGCATGTTTTGGAAAGTGACCTGAAACAACGCTACCCGCAGGCCACCTGGGTGGATGCTGATACTGGCAGCGTCGCGATGACTATGCTCAGGGATGGCAAGGTTGACGCGGCAATTGCTACCGAATTGTCGGCAAGGTTCATGGTCGATCATGACTACCAGAAAAACATGCACTTTTTAAGGCTACCAGATATGCCTGGTGCGTCGGTGAGCTTTGCGATTTCTCCCCACGAGCCCATGTTGAAGTCCGTAATGGATAAAGCGCTGCAGGCGATACCGCCGCGTGAGATTTTGCAGATGACGGAGAAGTGGTCGAAAATTTCTAATACGCAGGTCGATCTCTGGAGTCGGTATAGCAAACAGTTCTATCAACTGGTGGTGTTTGCGCTGTTGCTGATAGCAATTAGCCTGATCTGGGGGATCTCACTCTCCCGTGAGGTCAATAAAAGAAAACAATCACAGCGGCAGCTGGAAGAGCAGCTTCATCTCAAAGAGGCATTGTCTCAAGAACTGGAAACCGAAAAAAATAAAGCGATTGAAGCAACCAAGGCCAAAAGTCGCTTTCTTGCGAGCATGAGCCATGAATTACGTACCCCTGTCAGCTCGATTGTGGGCTTTCTGGAATTACTGTCGAGCTCAGAACTCAGCCCGGCACAACGAAAAGAGGCGATTGCTCTTACCGCAGCGACAGCCCAGTCATTGCTTGGGCTGATAGGTAAGATTCTGGACGTTGATAAGATTGAGTCTGGTAAATATCAGGTTGTTCCTCAATGGACGGATCTCTCGCAGCTCATTGAATTGCAGTGTCACTCTTTTGATGCCTTAGCCAGACAGAAAGGCGTTACGCTTGCTTGCGTAAGCCAGTTGCCGGCAAACGAGCGGGTGTTTGTCGATCAACAAGCTTTGCGGCAAATTCTCACCAACCTGGTGGGCAATGCGCTGAAGTTTACCGAGCAGGGTAGCATTCATGTGACAGCCCGTTTAACACCTGACGGGGAGAATCACGGTACCCTGACCATCGCCATTAGCGATACCGGTTGCGGGATTAGCGAAGAGGAGCAGGCCGGGCTGTTTCGTCGCTACGCTCAGGGGCGCTGTGGGCGTCAACAAACGGGGTCTGGTCTGGGATTATTTATCTGCAAAGAGCTGGTGACGCTGATGGGCGGTACGCTGGAGTTGATGAGCGTCCCGGCGCAAGGAACCACGTTTACCATAACGCTGCCGGTTGAGACTGCCCGCCAGTCAATTGTACCGGATAGCAACACGCCAGGTGCGCTGTTGCCGCTGCCGTGTCTGTCTATTTTGATAGCAGATGACAACCCGACCAATCGCCTGCTGCTTAAGCGACAGTTGAACGCCATTGGTTACAGCGTGGATGAAGCGTGTGATGGTGAGGAAGCCGAAGCCAAACTGGCTAAAAAATCATACGACCTGTTGATAACCGATGTGAATATGCCGAAGAAGGACGGGTTTGATCTTGCGGCTTCGTTACGTCGTCAGCAGCCTCATTTACAAATATGGGGACTGACGGCCAGCGCGCTCCCACAGTCACGTGACAGGTGTCTGCAAAACGGCATGAATTTGTGTCTGTTTAAGCCCGTGTCGATTCAGACACTGACGCATGAATTAAGCAAAATCGAAACCGGTTATTCGTCTCCTTGTGCAATCCGGCATCTGAAATTCAATGTCTTGACGGAAAATACCGGCGGCGATCGCGCATTAATGAACGAGATACTCGAAACATTCCGCGAGGCAACGTTTAGCGATTTACAGGCGGCCGAGAAAGCCGTTGAGCAAGACGAACCCCTGCTGTTTTTGCGAGCCCTTCACCGGTTGCATGGTTCGGCGCAAATTCTGGGCATTACTGCTCTTCAGACGCTATGCGAACCTTTTGAATCGATGCGACATGACGATCTTCCTCTGGCAGTACGCCAGGAAGCATTACAGAAGATAGTTGCCGTCATGCGGGAAATTGAGATTGAGATTAATAGTCTGATTAGCCATTAACCCCCCTGATCGGGTTGCCGTAGCAACCCGATCAGGAGAGAAAGTCCTGGTTCAACACTCCGTAGTGCTGAGTATTACTGGCCTGCGCCCAGCATCTCGCTATCGATCACAATGCCTTCTTCAGCACCCTTTAACACAAGGTTTGCTTCATAGTATTTACCTGAAGACAGCAGTTTTTGAGCGCTGGCAACGGCTTTACGCGTCTGATTCAGGGGCATCAGGTATTGGGTCTGAAGCACGCTGATACCCGCCAGTTGCAAGGTATCCACAGCACCTTTCCAGTCGCCTTTAGCCATTTTGCCATTCGCTGTATTGATAGCAGATTCTTTAGCTGGGGTGGCAATATAGTCTTCTGACAGCGCAATCGTAGCGTTAATAATCACGTACTGATCGTCAATCATCTTGGCTTTAGGCGCAGCTTTTACAAATTTCGCCCAGTCGTGACTGTCACCTGCAAGTAGGGAAGCGGCGTCATCGGTTAACTTTTTAGCACTGTCAGGCTGTCCATGAAACAGGGCCAGACGGGCAAGCTGAATATCACGCATCGCGTTTGCACCTTGTACTGCGACCTGCATAATATCGGCAGCTTCTTTTTGTACATTGGCGGTAGCAGTTTGTGCCGGCGTGGTAGTGGTAGCTGCCAGTACCGGGGCTGAGCCCATCATGGTTGCAAGCAGACCTGCAAGAATAATCTTTTTCATTACTTTCTCCTGAATAAATTTGGTATATCTCACCAAACGAAATAAGCATATTAAATAACTTCGAAGAGTGGAATCAGAGCCAGGATAGAATAATGAGCGTTTAATCTTACAGGTGTCAGACGTCTGACACGTGTAGGATTATACGGATAATGACATTCCTTTATTCTTATATACGAATTCGGAGTGAAAGTCTTATCATCCCATTGTAAGTGATATGTATTAAGTGAATATTACTCTTTTATTAGTAGGTTACATTGCGTTTCTATGTAACGGAGGATGTATGTTTGTTTTTAATCAGCGTAGCCTGAAAGCATTTAATGAAAAAACACTATTTCATTATAAAAGACACGCCACAATCATGGCCGTGCTGTTGTTGGTTTGTGGTATCTGCTGCTTAATCTATCCAATCGCTGCAGGTGTTTACTTAAGCTATGCAACAGGTTTTATGTTCCTGGTGTGCGGCTTCTATTCTATTTACAGCCTGTTTTCCTCGGGTAAAAAGCAGTTGAAAGCCAAATTAACCTATGCCTTTTTTGCTATCGCATGGTTGCTGCTGGGATACTGTTTCCTCGAAAATCCTGTGATAGGTATGAATTCATTGGCAATGGTTTTTTGCTGCCTGTTTATTCTTGGCGGGATTTTTCGTGTTGCTTCCGGCGTCAAAATGTTCCGCAGTCCGGGCTATGGATGGAATATTTTTATCGGTATTTTTGACCTGCTTATTGCAGCCGTATGGCTGAATATGGATCCCGACCGTTCTTATGTGTTTACCTCCATCTTTATAGGCGTTGAGATGATTTTTAGTTCTTTGGCTTTTATCAGTCTGCGCAGAAATGCGTCGTTGGTACAAACTGAAAAACTCGCCGATAAAAATTAATGCTACTTCTGGAGCGCATTGTGAATATTAAATTGATTGTCTCTGCAGCTATTCTTATGACCTCTGTTATGGCGCCGATGAGCCGTGCTTTTGCTACACAGGCAACGGAAGCGGCGCCACAAGATATGACCTGTAAAGATTTCGTTGATATGAGTCGGCAATACATGACAGCAATTGCCTTTGTGATTGTTAATAAAAATTCGGACTTTAAAGGCGATGATTATGTTCCCCTGCATGAGGTGGAAACTGTCGCTGTACCGAAGATGATTAAAATGTGTCATCGACACCCTGATACTAAATTGGGCGAACTGGCCGTAAATCTGAAGGGTTCCGGTCTGCACTATTGATTACCCGTTTTGATAGCCTGGCATGAGTCAGAATTGACAACCTCTGTACCTACCTTAGTTGTTACCCTACAAGAAAAAATCCCCGTAATGTTTACCCTGCTATCCGCGAGAAATTCGCTGGATAACAGGGCCCGCTAACAACCGTAGACCTGATAAGCGAAGCGCCACCGGGCATTGATTACCCGCAGAGCAGAGGGACTCAAGTGTGATGGAGAATGCCACTCTTAACGTAGTCACAGTATCGTCACTGTAATGAAATGAAGAACTTAAAGTGAACGGAACCCTTTCTCTGAGAGAGCATTGAGAATCCCTGGGATTTAATAAACTTATCCCAGGGATAATCACGTACGAGGGCAGGGAATCAGCGCCGTGTTTTGAATCGCGCCAGCATGTTTTCTACGAGAACAAAGAACAGCGGAACAAAGTAGATCGCCAGCACTGTTGCGGCCAGCATCCCACCAATAACACCCGTACCGACGGCATTTTGCGCGCCAGAGCCCGCGCCGTTGCTTATTGCCAGAGGGATAACCCCTAAGATAAAGGCCAGTGACGTCATCAAAATAGGGCGTAAGCGCATTTGCGCGGCCTCTACTGCGGCTTCAAGCGGCGTTTTTCCTTCCTTTTGCATGATCTCGACGGCGAACTCGACGATCAGAATGGCGTTTTTAGCCGAGAGCCCCATGGTGGTGAGCAGGCCTACCTGGAAGTAAACATCATTGCTCAGGCCGCGCAAGTCGGTCGCCAGCAAAGCGCCGACCACCCCGATTGGCACAACCAGCATTACCGAGAACGGTATCGACCAGCTTTCATACAGTGCCGCCAGTGCCAGAAACACGACGATCAGCGAAATGCCGTACAGCATTGGTGCCTGGTTTGTGGACAGCGCCTCCTGATAAGACAGACCGGTCCAGGCATAGCCGACGCCCGCAGGCAGTTTATTTATCAGCGATGCCATAAATTTCATCGCATCGCCGCTGCTTTTCCCTTCGACCGGCTGGCCCAGAATTTCCATTGCAGGCTGACCGTTGTAGCGTTCAAGGCGGGGAGAACCGTAGGTCCACTCGGTGGATGAGTAGGCCGAAAGCGGCGTCATAGCGCCGGAGGCATTACGTACGTACCAGTGATTAATATTATCCGGCAACATACGGAACGGCGTATCGGCCTGGACATACACTTTTTTAACGCGTCCCTGATTCAGGAAATCATTGACATAGCGACTACCGAACGCCGTGGAGATGGTCTGATTGATATCCGATAATGCAACGCCCATGGCTTCTGCCTTCGTGGCGTTAACATGAATGCGGAACATCGGTGTATCTTCCAGACCATTCGGGCGCACCCCGTCGACCTCATCGGACGACTGGTTGGCCAGCGCCAGAAGCTCGTTTCGGGCCTGCATCATTTTTTCATGCCCAAGGTTACCGTTATCCAGCAGCTCCATGTCAAAACCTGAAGCCGTTCCCAGTTCTGCAACAGCGGGTAAATTAAACGGATAAACGACGGCATTATTGATGGTGCTTAAGGCCATCATCGCCCGTCGAATAATGGCGGTAACTGAGTTTTCTTCACCAACGCGTTCTGACCACGGTTTCAGGCTGATAAACGCCAGACCGTTGTTTTGCCCCTGGCCGCTAAAACCAAATCCGCCTACGGTGAAAACCGAAGCGACATTTTTCTGTTCTTTCGTCAGGTAGTAATCCGTTATTTCCCCGAGCACTTTGCTGGTGTTCACCATCGTCGAGCCCGAAGGCAATTGCGCGGTGGTCATGAACACCCCCTGGTCTTCTTCAGGCAAAAAGGAGGTCGGGGTACGTAGAAACAGCACAATCATGCCCGCGCCAATCACTAAGTACACGACCATATAACGGCCTGTGCAACGTAGCAGTTTACGGGTGCTGTCCGTGTAGTGCTGAGTACATTTCTCCATAAAGTGATTGAAACGGGTAAACAGAATATGTGTGTTTGCTTTTTCTCCCTCGTGGGATTTCAACAGCATGGCGCAGAGTGCTGGCGTCAGGCTCATCGCCACAAACACCGACAGCAGCATGGAGGAGATTAAAGTGATAGAAAACTGACGGAAAATTTCACCGGTTGCTCCGCTCATAAATGCCATCGGCATAAATACGGCGGATAACACAACGGCAATACCGACCAGCGCTCTCTGCAACTGGCCCATCGCTTTGTGGGTCGCCGCTTTTGGTGACAAGTGTTCTTCGGCAATAATGCGTTCTACGTTCTCAACCACCACGATGGCATCATCGACTAACAACCCTATCGCCAGCACCATGCCAAACATCGTGAGCGTATTAATCGAAAAACCCGCGACGTCGAGTATCGCAAAGGTGCCAAGGATAACTACCGGAACGGCGATTGTGGGAATAAGCGTTGCGCGGAAACTTTGCAAAAACAGATACATGACGAGGAATACCAGAATGATTGCCTCAATCAAAGTATGAAAAACCCCCTGAATCGAAATCTCGATAAACGGAGTGGTGTCATAGGGATAAACGGTTTTCATGCTGGCCGGAAACCAGGCCGATAATCTGTTCAGCTCTTGTTTGACTGCCTGGGATGTTTCCAGGGCATTCGCGCCAGCGGCAAGTTTAATTGCAATCCCGGCGGCGGGTTTTCCGTTGTAGCGTGCAACCGTTGCATAATTTTCCGCACCCAGCTCAATTCGCGCGACATCGCGCAGCAGAACCTGGGAGCCATCTTGCTGAACTTTAAGGAAGATCTTGCCAAATTCATCAGTAGTTTGCAGGCGCGTCTGGACGATTATCGACGCATTTAGCTGCTGATCGGCTGACTGAGGCATGCCTCCCAACTGCCCACCCGATATCTGATTGTTCTGAACTTTGAGCTGGGTAATGACGTCCTGAGGTGTGAGGTTATACTTGTCGAGCTTTTGCGGATCCAGCCAGATACGCATGGCGTATTGCGAACCGAATAACTGTACGCTCCCCACCCCGGCAGTGCGGCTTATTGGGTCTTTGATGTTTGAAGCCACATAGTCGGCAATATCATATTGGCTCAGGCTGTTATTATCAGAGATAAAGCCGGCGACCATCAAAATATTGCTGCTGGATTTATCAACACTGATCCCTTGCTGCTGTACTTCCTGCGGTAAAGAGGGCATCGCCAGCTGCAGTTTATTCTGTACCTGAACCTGCGCAATATCGGGTGACGTACCCGTTTTGAAAGTCAGGATAATCGACGCATTACCTGCCGCATCGCTGGTGGATGACATATACATCAGGCCATCAAGACCATTCATGTTCTGTTCAATCACCTGAGTTACGGAGTCTTCAACGGTCTTTGCGTCTGCCCCTGGGTAGGCAGCGCTGATGGTAATGGTTGGGGGAGCAATTTGTGGATACTGGGCGATCGGCAGGTTCATTATCGCGATTCCGCCCGTAAACATCATGATAATGGCGAGCACCCAGGCGAAAACCGGGCGCTCAATAAAAAAGTTGGCCATGAAGAAAGTGTCCTTAATACCTGAAATATTACTGTTCAGTTCCCGCGTCAGGAGTGGTCAGTTTTGAAGGGAGGACCCGGGCTTTGATTCCCGGACGAATTCTTTGTAATCCGGACACAATGACCCGATCGCCGGGGCGTAATCCTGCGGTCACCAGCCATTGATTGCCAACAGCCTTCACGGCGTTTATTTCGCGCAGTTGCACCACGTTTTGCTGGTCAAGGATCAGTGCGGTGGCTTTTCCTTGTTCGTTATGCGTAATCCCTTGTTGGGGGACCATCAAAACGTTCTGCTGGCTGCCTTCGTCCAGCAACGCCGTGACATACATGCCGGGTAAAATTTCACCTTCAGGATTGGGGAACACGGCGCGCAAAGTCACCGATCCGGTGGTCTCATCGACGGCGGGATCGGAAAACTCAAGCGTACCGGTATGGCGATAGGGTTTGCCGTTTTCCAGCATCAGCTCAACAGGAATTTTGCCTTGTTGCTGGGCAATTTTGCCGTTGGCTTTCTCTTCTTTCAGGCGTAAGAAATCTTGTACTGACTGTGTTAAATCAACATAAATCGGATCCAGCCGCTGAACGGTGACCAGCGCGTTTTCCTGATTTGCGGTGACCAGGGCACCCACGGTTACGGAGGATTTACCGCTGATGCCATCAATCGGTGAGGTGACATTAGCGTAACGAAGGTTGATGGTGGCCTGCTCAAGATCCGCTTTGGCGACAGCGACATTGGCTTCTGCTTCATTAAGCTGTGAGCGTGTCGTGTCGTAGTCCTGGCGGCTGACGTAATTGGATTTTATTAACGCTGACTGCCGATTTAATGTCAGACGCACATTATTGGCCGTCGCCAGTGCCTTTGCCAGCGCGCCTTTGGCTGAATCCAGTCGTGCCTGCAGCGGGGCAGGATCAATTTGATACAGTGACTCTCCTTTGCTGACTTTATCACCTTCAATAAAGTTGCGTTTTATGATGATCCCACCAACCTGAGGGCGGATTTCGGCGATCTCGAATGAAACCGCGCGACCTGGAAGTTCACTTTTAATATTCACGGAAGAGGGCGCTAAGGTAACAACGCCGACCTCGGGCTCCATCGCGGTGGTTTTTACTGCAGGTTTATTATCGCAGGCGGTGATGATGACGCTACTAAAAAATAATGGTATCAACAGTAAGCATTTTCTGTTCATAGTAATCCCTGAATAAATCGTAAACACCAATGTTCTTTTATTACAGGCAGGGTGGGAGAGTTATCGGTAAATAACAAAAGATGCTCAGGCATGAGATGGCTAAAGCCCATTTTTTCGCTCAAGTGTTAGCGGGTAAAATTATATGTAACAGGAAGAATGCGTGCTAAGCGAAGGATCTCATAAAGCAGGATGGCGCAATAAGGCTAACGCGGGGTGATGTGGTGGGCGTTTGTCAGTACCCGACTCCGGATTATATTCGCGCCATCTTACTACAGAGATTATTTCACTAGCTCCGGAGTTACCTGAGTTACTGTATTAGCGTAGTAGGGGGCGCCCCACATGGGTTCAGGCCAGAACGCGCCATAGCCGTAATCCCACATATTATAGGTGGTGTTGACTGACTCCGTTAAATGCCAAACTTGAATACCTTGTAAATCAACTTTAACAAAGTTGTACGGGATTTTGTTGATGAATCCTGGTTCATCTCCTTGAATTGTCCCCAAAATAGTAACGAAATGGTTTCTGTAGTTTACCGGATCGAGAAAACCTTTCTGCTGGGCAAGAATACGCCCCTGATAGCTTGCGTCTATTTGCGGTTTAGCATAGTTGTTCAGTGGCAGAACGGCGATTTCCAGTAATGTATCCGTTTTGCTGTTAATCACATTGATGACTTTACCCCCAAAGCGGGCCTGCTGACCGGTATATAATCCCGGTTGGTTATGCACGGAGATAAAGTTTTTTTGTATATCTGGTTGATTATTACCTTTGATATTCTCAGGAATTGAAGCACATGACGCCAGGGTGAAAGCAAGGGCAACAATTATCAACCCTTTTGTTTTTTTCATTTTACTTTCCTGCTAAAAAAAAGACAGACCAATAATAACCCTTTGCTCATTATTGTCAGCAAACGTGCCGTTGATTATCTAAAATTAATATTATTGTAGCTTATGGTAATAATGGACTGTATTTTATCTGGTCGCTGGATGAGGGCGAAAGTGTGTGGCGACAGGGAAAGCGATTTACTGTCGCCACACGTGGAGTCAGGTCCAATGCGTTACCGTGGCCCAGCTCTGGTTTAGCCTGGCGGGTAGGCAATCCTGGATTACGGCTCATTACTACGATTTACTAACGCAGACGTTCGTTGGCGAAAAGGTATTGCCTAACAGGTAGGCATTATCAATTTTATATATTTGCGCACGCTTACTGGGTGTGAACGGGTCATAGATATTATGGATAAACATCTCATCCGACACGTTATCCAGACTGTGTTTACTCATTTTCACGTCTTGCAGAAAAACGACGCCTTTATCTTTTATCCGATAATTAAAACTGACGGAGCGTTGCAGGATAAGGCGACGTCCTGGGCGGTTGTCTGCCAGTGGGGTTGTGGTAATAATCCCTGAGAAATCAATGACGCCAGTGTTATCTGTTTGCAACTGGATCATCAGGCTACCATCGTATTTCCCACCCCCGGGCAGTTCGGGTAGTGAAAGTGTGGAGACGCAATGCACGCTTATTCCCTGATTGACTGAAATGAGGCTGATTCCATTCGCGCTTAACAAGGCGCTGACAGCGACCAGAACGGCCGCTCCTGCAAGTAATATCTTGGTTTTATATTTAGTATTCATGGATATAAAGGTCCTTGCATCCAGCAAACTTTGTTTTTTCTGCATTATTGAAAGTACAGCGGGATAAAAATATGCGACCTTTTTCGCCGTAGACGTACAGATCGTCAGGCTGGAAAATAAACAATGCGCCAGCCAGACACTTCAGGTGTAAATCAGCCATTTTTTTGGCTTTTTCAAGTTTCGCAGTTGCCACTTCTCGTGAGCTTTCAAAAACGGTATAGACCGGACAGAGGTCGATATTGCCAAGTTTATACAACTGTACGACGGGAAGGTTGTTTTGAGTGCTGTTAAACAATGTGTTGACTGGGTAAAGAAGCATGAATAACGAGACACCCCCAGCTGCAAGCAGCATCATTTTTACGCGTTTTGACAGGGAAGGTGTGGCTTTTGCGGGAGTGAGGGACGCCGCGGAAACCAAAGGCGATTCCTCTATGGTGGTTACCAATCCTTCAGCGATGAAAAAGCCGACCCGTGGTACTGTTTGAATAATCTCGTGTTCACAACCGAGCTCCTGTAATCCTTTACGAATCAAAGAAATATACTGGCTTAATGAGTTGTTTGAGGCTTGCAGACCATTTTTGTCCCAGACATTCGTAAACATCTCTTCTCTCGAGACTACTTTCCCTTCCTGCTCGAGGAGATAGGTGAAGATCCTGTTTGCGGTAATAGACAGGGTGAGTGAGTTGTCCGACGGGCTCAGACTCGCCAAAACGCCATCATCAGTCCTAAATGTAACTTCATTGTTAATTAGATATTTCATTTTTTCATCATTAACAGGGTATTACGTAATTATAAACCATAGTGGTATTTCTTCTTCACTACAGTATCGTGAGAGGTGTCAGGGCCGATGCAGGAGGAGGGGGCATTTGAGCATTGTAAAATATCCCCTCTGGCATAAAAAGCTATGAAATTGTTCATTTTAAGTATAAATGCCTACTTCACTCGGATTAAATTATAAGAGTGCTACTATTTTCAGATAGACCATTATAATCATTCGCCGGTTTGAGAACTGCGTAGTTCTGAGTCTCTGGTTGATTTACAAATTGTCAGTAACTTTAGTAAGTGGCATTTTTATAATGAGTAAACGAAAAGTTACTTAAGTAAAATAATCTAAAAATAGTATGGTATCAAGCGTCTTAAACAACAATTAGAAAGGCTTTGATATTTTTCACTTATTACAATCAACCCCTGGCGGTACAGATGGCCGCGGAACTTGCTTATCGCGAGGTGTGTATTCGACAGAATGTAACCCCTGTTTCTCGCAGTTATAATTTAAGTAACTCAAATGGGTTATGTTTTTTCAATATAACCCATGCAATAAGATTTCTCTTATAAGTTGTTAGTTGTTTAAGAGCTGTTATTATAAAGTTTTTTTTACGAGATCTGAAATAAATTAATATGCGTTTTATTTAATTTGAAATGTTTGTTTATTGTGTAGAAAATTAGGTCATCATATTACATTGTTTATGCAATTCATTAACAGTTGCTTATGTGTTCCTGTAATGATGTCGATATTTAAATCTATAATTAATTATCTTTTTAGATAAAACATCTATAAATTGCAAATTTATCAGTATAAATAGATTGGTTGTTGATGCGGTAATACCATTCGTCATGTACAGATCGCTCAATGTTTCAGCGGAAAAAAACTCCAGAGAAGAGGTATCTGACCGCGGGGTAACTATGAGCATCCCATAATGCTATGTGACCACGAATTTTTCCCAGGAAGGGTATTCGTGGAATTATTCGGAATGGTAATGATGAACAAGATTTTTAAAGTGGTATGGAGTGTTTCGCACTCATGCGCGGTTGTTGTTTCTGAACTGGCAAAACGTTGTGGTGCTTCTGTCGAAACAAATAGTTCTGCCCGCATTGAATCTGGAACGCATAAATTTAATATTTCAAGAATTGCGCTAAGTATAATAGGTGCCGTACTGGCTACGCATTCAATATATGCTTTTGCCGCTGACTACGTCTTGCCTGATTACTTACCGTCGACTAACGCTAATGGCGCAGGGCAACTTGTTGTCGGTGACGGTGAAACCATGAATATTATCACCGGTACTAAAGGATATGGCAGCATCGCCTCTGGTGCATCGGGCTTTAAAACGATGACTATTCAGCAGGCAATGGATAATGGTTATATTTCGTCAGGTAGTGAAAATATAAATCTGACGCAGACGACTTTAGGTGGTCGTACCCACAGCATTCAATACGTTGACCCCATCACCGGGGCTTCGCGTACAGTCCAGGTGTATGACAGCGATAATTTTGCCTCTACCAGCGTTGGCGATCTGACGACTTATCTGGGGGTCAGCGTCGGTGATGGGCAGTATGTGAATATGAAGCTGGCGACAGTGACATCAGGCGGCACGCTTGATGTGAATGTTGGTTCAACGGGAAGCGACTGGGCATCAAACTCGGCAAATATCTTCAATGCTGTCACCAAGGTCTCTGGAGTTTATAACGTTGAGAGCAGCGCCAGTGACACCAAAGACGCGGTACTGAATTACAACGCCAAAACCATCGTGCAAAGCGGTAGCGTTGGTAATGTCGCGAAAAATACCGGTAAAGATTATAACTTTGATACCGCAACCTATAACGGCACCTTCTCCAGCGCGCTTGGCGAGTATACGGTTAATAATCTTGATGATTTAAAAAACTACAATGATGCTCTGGTGAAAGCCGTAGAGGCTGGGCAACTTTCGCCCACGGACTACGAAGCTGAGCTTCATAAAGCCTATACCACGGAACAGAAAAACATTCACTTCGACACCAATATCCCGGATGGCGATGCGGTGTTGCAGGCTGCGAATCGTGATGTGAACAGTTTTATTAAAGCTTCCGGTGCGCGCTCTGTCGTCAATATTTCTGCTGATGCCAATATTCAGGCGGTTTTTAGCGATACCTCCGTGGTGACGCTGACCGACGGAGCCACCCTCAATAACAACGGCACACTGGGGGTTGCCGCCGGTGCAGCCGGTGGTGATTATGTCGTTTCAGCGCGTGATAGCATCGTAAATAACAATGGAGTTATTGATGCGGGTACCAGTCTTGATGTGAAAAATGCGTGGGTTGGCGCCCATACCGGGATTCTCGCGACCGGGACGACAAAGGTACAGAACGACGGCGTCATCAACCTTGCCTCGCATCAGGATATCTATAACGCCTATGGCGTGCTGATGAATGACACGGCGACCTTTATTAATAACGGAGTAATGAATATTGCCACCGGAGGTGAGCCTGCGAAATCTTCCGATGGTGTCTATACCTACGGTGTGTTTGTTCAACGTAATGCAGTGGCTACTAATAACGGGACGCTCTACATCGGACGAACTGCACAAGCGGTAAAAGATGAGGCGACCAGTGAAGTCCAGGTCACTCTTCCAGCCATTGGTATGTTTGTGAAGAGTGGAACCATCAATAACACCGGGAACATCACGATCGGAGAAAAAGTCGAGAATGCTGTTGCCATTCAGGCAAACGGCAGTGCGTCTCCTGGTGCAATCAACGTTACCCAGGACGGCGTCATTGACATCAATGGCATCGGCTCAGCGCAAAATATTGGCCTGATGGGGATTAACGGTGCAAAAGGGCTGGTAAACAGCGGCACGATTAACCTCAATGGGTACAGCGCCAGCGGTATTGAACTGCAGGGAGGGAGTCAGGCGCTTCACTCGGGTACGATAAATATCACCAATGGTAGTACCACGGATAATACATTAAAAAATATTGGTGCCTGGGTCGAGGGGACGGGGTCTCAACTCACGATGAGTGGGAGTGTGAATCTTGCTGCTGATAACGCCATTGGTCTGCACGTTCGTGACGGCGGCGTTATCGATATTACCGATACGGGCAAAGTCTCATTTACCAGTGGCAAAAACCAGATTGGCTATTTTATTTATGGTGAAGGTTCAAAAGTAAACGCCTCCTCTACCAATACGCAAGATGTCTCGACTGAAGGGTCAACATTATATCGCATAGAAGGTGGTGCGACTTTTGATGGCAGCGGGTCGTCTGGTACGACAATGACGGCATCAGGCACCGACAGCACTATTCTGCAGGTGACCGGGACGGGGAGCCATTTTGATTCCGGCTCGCAATCGCTGAGTATCACGGGGGACGGCGCGACCGGGATTCGGGTTGAAGGCGGAGCGGATGGGGTTATCACCAAAGACGCGGTGATCGTGAAACTTTCCGGTAAAGACACCACCGCCGGGATTGTGGACGGTAATTATTATGACTTGTCCGGGAATGTCGATGAAAATCAGAAAGGTGACTCAACCCTGACCAGTTACGCCACGCTGAATACCAGCAATACGGCGGATGGTGCTTTCGGCTACATCGCCCGCAACGGCGGTACGCTCAACCATAAAGGCAGCATCGACTTTGGCCAGGCGGGCAGCACAGGCGTGCTGGTTTCCGGTGGTACGTTGAATAACGACGGCGACATCAAGGTAAATGGCGTGGCGGTCAGCATCGAAGGCGCTGATTCCGTTGTGAACAACAATGCGACGGTTACCGCGACGGATGGCACCGCAGCCTATCTCGTGGGCAATGATGCGTCATTAAGTTTGACGGGTACGGGAGAAACCAAAGCATCGGGAGACGCGCACGGTATCTTGTTGGCCGCCGGTGCGAAAGGTCTGCTGGTCGATGGAGCCATCATCACGATGGACAGTACGGGTAAAGGAAGCGCGATTGAAAACGTCGCCAACATTGCGGGTATCCAGCTAAAAGATACAACTATCAGTGTGGGGAATGGAATCGGTATTCATACCGGAGCATCCCTGGCGCAGACCAACTCCGGAACGATTAATGTTACGGGGAGCGGTACGGGGATCCTGTTTGAAAATATCGACGGCAGCGAAACGAATCAAACGCTGGATATGTCTGACTCACGCGATCTGGTTATCAATGTTGAGCAGGCTGCGGGTAAAGGGATCGTCACCAATGCGTCAACCGACCTGAAAACGGGCGTCAGCGTTAACGTACTCGACGCTAACGGTGGTGAAGCGTTGATTGTCGGTGGCACGACCAAAAATGTTGAACAGGCCGGTGAGTTGACATCGAAATCGACCAGCCACGCGGTGGTGAATGTTGATAACGGTTCCCTGGAAACGTTTATCAATAAAGGCGTTATTAAAGCGCTGGATGCGTCGCAAAAAGCGGTAGAAATGCTCTCGGGGGCAGGCATCGCGTTTACTAACGCGGCGGGTGCCAGCATTGTTGGTCAGGTTAACCTGATGAGCGGTGATAACACCGTTACTCTGGAGTCTGGCAGTACCGCAACCGACATCAAGACGGGCAGCGGTAACGATCTGTACCTACTGAAAGATGTCAAAGAGACAGAAACCTCACTGTTTACCAGCCTCAATGGTGGTGATGGGGAGGATACACTTCAGTTGAATAACGCACAGTACATCCTCAATCACGCTGATGCTATTACCGGCATGGAGCATATCGATCTGACTGCTGGTTCAGTATTTACCGTTAATAATGTTGATTTTGCGTTGGGTGATAACCAAAACGATGCGACCGGTACGGGTTACAACATTGATACGACCAGCACCTTGTCGCTGAATTCTGACGCTGCGCTGGCTTTTAATAGCCATCTGGCGGGAACCGGAACTGTCGCCGTTGATGCCAGCGGTAATGCGTTTGATTTTACCAGCAACAATGCGGCAGATGGATTCAACGGTACGCTGGCGCTAACGAACAGCACCTTTGAGCTGGCTGGATTAAATACTCAGGCGCTGAGCCAGGCAACATTAAATGTAGGCGAGGGGAACGTCACCCACGTGGGGTCCGGTGAGCAAAATATCGGAGGCCTGGCGTTTAACGGCGGCACCGTCAGCTTTGACGGGGTGACGCCGGGGCAGAGCAGTTCCGAAGGAACAATTCATGCTGGCGCGATGGATCTCTCCGGACGCGGAACCGTGCAGGTTGATACCGGCACGATTACGAACGATCGTCCGCTGGCTGATACCACGCTATCACTTCTTGAGCAGGACGATGCGCAGTCCCTGATTCAACTGGCAACATCTGATTCTTCCGTCACCGGCGGTGCGGGCAATCTGACGCTGACCGATAGCAATGGCAATATCATCAGCGATGGGGTTGAAGCCGGCATCAGCCAAAATGGCGAGATTGTTGCGAATGGAACCTATGATTATCGCCTCACCGGAGGGGATAACGATGATGGACTGTACATTAGCTATGGTCTGACACAAGTCGAACTGCTCGCATCCGGAGACAATGCACTGGTCCTGGATGCGAACGGAAAAACCGGTAATGCCGCAGATCTGAGCGCTCGCGTGACTGGCAGTGGCGATCTGGCGTTTGACAGCGCCAAAGGCCAGACGGTATCGCTGTCGAATATGGATAACGATTACACCGGTATCACCGATGTGCGCAGCGGCAACCTGCTGATGAAAAACGATAATGTTCTGGGACAGACCGGTGAACTACGTCTGGCCGCCGATACCGGTTTTGACATGAATGGTCATAGCCAGACTGTCGGTAAGCTGACGGCGGGGGCTGACTCACTGCTGAACATCAATGGCGGTAGCCTGACCCTGGAGCAGGGCGGAACAGCCGATGGAATATTGACCGGAAGCGGCACGCTAAACATCAATAGCGATACGCTGACCATCACCGGTGAAAACAGCACGCTGACGGCAAAAACGACCATTGCAGAAGGCGCACGCGTGCTGATGAACACGACGCTGGGTCTCGGCACGGGCGATATTGTGGCGGCGGGAACGCTGACGATGAATAAGGCGGCAGGTGTACTTTACAACAGCATCAGCGATGCCGGACGGATTGAACTTACCGAAAGCGATGTCGCGCTGGTGGGCAACAATAGTGCCTTTTCGGGACAATTTGCTATTGATGCGGATTCCCGGCTCACCGCGTTCACCGCAGAAAATCTGGGCAGCGCAGAGGTGCGCAATAGCGGTTCGCTGGTGCTGGACAGTCATACCGACTGGCAGCTTAATAACGACGTTTATGGTAGCGGCGACGTGACCAAGCTGGGAGCCGGATCCATTACCGTCGGTGATAACGCCGCCTGGACGGGGAAAACGGATATTGAGCAGGGCGGCCTGGTTCTGGGGGACGGCACATCTCCCGTCACGCTTGCCAGTACCGAGGTCAACATAGCTACGGCGGGGATGCTCTCGGGCGTAGGGGGCGTCGCAGGTAATGTGAATAACGCCGGTGTGCTGCAGGTGGGTACCGGGACCGGTGACAACCTCCTGTTCACTGTAGAGGGAAACCTGGTTAACAGCGGTATCCTCGCAACCGGTGTGAATGGTCAGCAGGCCGGTAATCAACTGGTGGTCAATGGCAATTACACGGGTAATGATGGTCATCTTTCCTTAAACACTGCGCTGGGGGATGACAATTCCGTTACGGATAAGCTGGTGGTGAAAGGCGATACCAGTGGCACTACTTCTGTCAGCGTCACTAACGCCGGTGGGAAAGGTGCCGCAACGATTGATGGTATCGAAGTTATCCATGTTGATGGCGTATCGGACGGTGAGTTTATTCAGGCTGGCCGTATTGTGGCGGGGGCATATGACTACAGCCTTGGACGTGGTCAGGATGAAAACAGCGGCAACTGGTATCTGACCAGCGGTAAAACCAACCCCGATCCGCAGCCAAACCCGGATCCAGATCCCGATAAAGATCTGCGTCCGGAAGGCGGCAGCTACACGGCTAACCTGGCGGCAGCCAACAACATGTTCGTCACCCGTTTGCACGATCGTCTGGGCGAAACGCAGTATATCGATGCCCTCACCGGCGAGCAGAAAGTCACCAGCATGTGGATGCGCCACGTCGGTGGGCACAACAACTGGCGTGACGGTAGCGGCCAGTTGAAAACCCAGAGCAACCGTTACGTATTGCAACTGGGGGGCGACATTGCGCAATGGAGCCAGAGTGGGCTTGATCGCTGGCACCTTGGCGTGATGGCGGGCTACGGTAACGATCACAGCAATACCCAGTCTTCACGCACGGGCTATCGTTCAAAAGGCTCAGTGAATGGCTACAGCACCGGTGTTTATGCCACGTGGTATGCCAATGATGCGTCGCATAACGGCGCCTGGCTGGACAGCTGGGCTCAGTACAGCTGGTTTGATAACAATGTTAAAGGCGATGACCTGCAAGGCGAATCGTACAAATCGAAAGGGGTTACCGCTTCGCTGGAAATGGGATATGCCCAAAAAATGGGCGAGTTTGCCGGCAGTCACGGAACGCTGAACGAATGGTACATACAACCTCAGGCGCAGGCAGTCTGGATGGGGGTGAAGGCGAACGACCATCGTGAAAGTAACGGTACCCGTATCACCAGCAACGGTAATGGTAATGTGCAGACCAGACTGGGCCTGAAAACCTGGATTAAGAGCCATCACCAGATGGATAACGCTAAAGAGCGTGAATTCCAGCCGTTTGCCGAGCTGAACTGGCTGCACAATTCACGCGATTTCAGTACGACCATGGATGGCGTGAATGTGCGCCAGGATGGAGCGAAAAATATAGCCGAGGTAAAAGTGGGTGTGGAGGGACAGGTGAGTCCTCGTCTTAATCTGTGGGGCAATATCGGGGTTCAGGCTGGCGACAAAGGGTATAACGACAGCGCTGCGATGGTAGGTGTGAAATGGAACTTCTAAGCTGATTCTACCGGGCAAGTTCAGCCAGACTGGCGCATGTCAGTCTGGCCATTTCCTCCTGAAATAATCTCAAAAAAGCGTCCTTCGGGGCGCTCTGTTCAACAACACGAGTTAATCATGTCTGTAACCAAGAAAATCACACCCATCATGCTGGTGTTGCTTTTTCTTCTGGCCGGTGTGCTGACGTCATGGCAGCAATGGGATAGAGAGGGACAACTTGTCAGAGAACACGCGATAAATAGCCTGGTCGAAGAAATCGATACGATATTTGACGACGTAAATACACTGGCTGTGTTAGCCAGCGCACATATACAAGAGAATTGCACTGACGATCTGCTACGAAAATTGCGTCTTCTTACGGCGTCTGGCGAGAAGATTCGTTCAGTCAGTATCATCAGGAACGGTGAGTGGAACTGCTCTTCTCTTGAAGGCCGAGAATTGCCGGGGATTATTTCCAATGGAACGACTACACACTCACTGATGATTGAACAGATTTATCGGCTGAACACGGAGATGTATATAATCTATTTTCCGTTTCAGGGGCAGGTGGTGGCTGTTGCAGTATATAAAGCGGCGATCGAAAAAATTCTTATGGATTTTGCCCGTAAAGAAAAAATTGATGTGCATTTTTTATTGTATCCAGAAAAACATCCTTTCGTGCAGATGGCCTCGCAAAACTATCCTTTCTGGATTGTGACGGATTCACAGGATGGCATTGCGGATTATGTGCGGGATAATCATTATCTTCTTATTTTATTTGTGGTTCTGTCTTTGCTGTTATATTTCCACTTACGCCGGGCGCAGCGGATATCACCGATAAAAATACTGCAGCGTGCGATTAATAATGATGAATTTATTCCGTTTTATCAGCCCGTCGTTGAACTCGCTTGCGGAAAAATCGTCGGGGCTGAAGTCCTTGTTCGCTGGAATCACCCTGAGCAGGGAATTATTCCCCCTAACGAATTTATCCACACGGCTGAACATAGCGGCTTGATCAATGCGCTGACGCTGAAATTGTTGACGCAGGTAGAGGTTGATATGCGGTGCCTTAGGGCTCAGTGTGATATACCATTTCATATCGGTATTAACGTACCTCCACTTTCACTGGAGGATCATGAATTTACCGATGCCACTATCGCCTTTATTCAGCGGATGAACTTGTTTCATATTGGCGTAATGCTGGAAATCACCGAACGGCAGCAGAATCTGATCCGTGAAAGTGTTCTGAGGCGCTTGAAAGAGGCAGGCGCTGCGCTAGCCCTGGATGACTTTGGGACCGGATATTCTAACTATGCTGCGCTGCAACGCATTTCGCCGCGGTTCTTGAAAGTTGATAAGATGTTTATCGACTCACTGGGTAAAGGCGGCGTGAGTGATACTATCATCAGCAATATTGTTCACCTGTCTGAACTGGCCAGGATCCCACTGGTGGCGGAAGGAATAGAAAGTGAAGAACAGATGGAGAGGCTGCGACGGATTAACGTTAGCTTTGGGCAGGGGTATCTGTTCAGTAAACCAATACCCTTTAATGCGTTTCTACGTTTATTATAAGGATTGCTAATAATAAAAAACCGCGAAAGCGGCTTTTTATTATTGAATGGCTGGAAGATTACTCGCTGACTTTTTTCTCAACGGAGGCAGCACCTTCTTTGGTCTTATTCCAGCCTTTCTCGGTACCTTCTTTTGTTGCATTCCAACCTTTTTCAGTACCTTCTTTGGTTGTATTCCAGGCTTTTTGTGAGCCTTCACTCACTTTACTGCTCAGGTCATCTTGTTTACCTTCAGCAGCATGTTTTGCTTTTAATTTTTGCTCTTCGCCCTGATTCTGTGCCTGATGCAGTTTTTCTTTTGCGGTATTGGCATTTTCGTGCGCGGCGGCTACATCATTATCAGTTGCGTGTGTCGTCGCGGCAATAACGGGAGAAGCCAGCAGAATTGCAGATAATGCGATAATTGTCTTTTTCATAATATCCTCGCTTAGCGTTATAAGTTATTAGCGTGATTAAGCATGGCACACGAACGAAGCGCTGGCTTTAGGAAAAAACTGTAAGTGCTGATGACGGTATTTATCCATTTTGTGCAGCTGTGAGCGATCAATACGGTAATTTTGTGGTGGGTCAAAAAGCCGCATTCAGTGTTAGGTTAAATAATAATTAGTTGTCGTTATTAAGCATGGATATATTAAGTATGTGTAAGTATCCATGCGTTTAGGCCCAACGAAAACAATAGAGCTTTTCGTTGGGCCTATCAATGGGCCTAAAAGGTTCGGATTTAATTAGTTCTCTTCGGACTTCGCGGGACAAATTGAGGGCACAAAAAAGCCCGCAGGGCTTGCGCCGTGCGGGCTCTTAGGACTTCATCGGATGACTCTGGTAATCACCGATGGAGAATTTTGGTGGAGCTGGCGGGAGTTGAACCCGCGTCCGAAATTCCTACATCCTCGGTACTACATGCTTAGTCAGTCTTTACATTCGCCTGGCACCTGCGGACAGACACGCCACTACCAGACTAGCCTGATTAGATTTAACGCTTCAACCCCAGGCAGGGCCTCCACGCGATCTCTTTTGGGTTTGACCTCTCTTTGATCCCCGTCTTAAGAGCGGAAGCTAGGGAGAGAGGGCTCAGAGCAGGTTATTAAGCTGCTAAAGCGTAGTTTTCGTCGTTTGCGACTATTTTTTTGCGGCTTTTAACGAGGCAAACCGCCCCTCGGCATGCACCTTGGGTTTCGCAAATCCCGTCGAATCCAGAATCAGCCCCAATAGTGTTGAACTGAGTATACCAGATTTCACTTCCTGGATACCAGCCCGGAACGCTAACTTATTGAATAGTACAATAAGTGTGCAGAATCAACGTCCTGCGTTTTTCATGATGCGCGCTTTGTCCAGCTGCCACTCACGCTCTTTCAGGTCAGTACGTTTGTCGTGCTGTTTTTTACCCTTCGCGACGCCAACTTTCACCTTG